>ERZ778028.26-NODE-26-length-522308-cov-13.818293_pt1 | contig 522308 bp, 404 predicted proteins | sample MGYA00375758_ERZ778028 | MGnify/ENA primary metagenome ERZ778028 (study PRJEB29350, sample SAMN05389828) | bioreactor metagenome | isolation source: Thiocyanate bioreactor | place: South Africa: University of Cape Town | collected 2014-03-17 ...
AAGAGCTAATCACAAGATCACAATCTTATCGTTTTATAATAGACCCGAGCGTTTCCGGAATATCAAACTCAGCACATTTTATGGATTCAAGCTTTTTCTTGCCCAAATCAGTCAAAGCAAAATACATCTGACGCTTGTCTTCCTTACCTACAATACGTCGGATAAGACCTTTCTTCTCGACCGACTTTATCACTTTCGATGTATTCGAATTACTCAGCCCCAATACGCTCGCCAATTCATTTGATGAATATTTTTGAGTATTTAACGAACAGAGTAGCATCCCTTCATTCAGGCCAAGATCATATAATTGTTGAAAATTTAGTTCAAAGTCATAAATCGCCCGATACACATCCCTGATCTGACATAATGTTTTTACTTGCGAATTATTTATATTGTCTGCCATTTTAGTATAAGTTTATATTTACTGTTATTCTTTTAATAAAAGATTATCAATAGCTTCCTTTAATTGCTGCTTGGGTAATGCTCCTGCAGCCATCTGAGGTTGTGCATTCATCGGAACAAACAGTAAAGATGGTATACTTCTTATTCCGAAGACAGCTGCAAGTTCAGGCTCTGTTTCCGTATTTATCTTATAAATATATATACGATCTCCATATTCTGCAGCCAATTCTTCCAACACCGGAGCTATAGCCTTACAAGGGCCACACCAGTCAGCATAGAAATCGATCAATGCCGGCTTATCCCCCAAATATTTCCACTCAGTAGGATTTGTTTCAAAATTAGCAACTTTTGATAAAAATTCAGCTTTTGTTAAATGTATTGTTGTCATTTTATTTTCTTTTTTAATTGTTTCTTCTATTTGATTTTTTGTTTTTGCCTTGTTATTACAAGAAATAAGCAATAATGCCACGAGTGAGAATAATACTGTATACTTCATTTTAATCGGGTTTATATTTTTTTATCTGATCTCCATAAATATTTTCTTTGTGCTTAGTATCTGTATAGCATTCTCCGGAACCACAACAGGAAATATTCATAATTGCCTGAAAAAGCAGCCATCCTCCAAAAACCAGAAATATATAATTTTGCGAAATCATAGAATAGATAGCCATAAGTATTCCCAATAGCAAACGAACGATCCGTGCAAAATCCCAATTCTTCAATATGCGATTCATTTTGTTATTCATTTAAAATTAAACCAACCGCCCCCATTATATACTTCCTGAAAACCTTTATTTCTTAGAAATGTTACTGCACTGCGGCTACGCATGCCACTCGCACATACAGCAATAATCGGTTTATCTTTTTGCAGTTTCGATAAATTACTGCTTAAACTATCCAACGAGATATTAATAGAATGGGTAGCTGCCCCTTGTTTATACTCTTCTTTTGTACGAACATCTAAAAGTATAGCACCATCCTCTAAGAGTGCCTTAAAGTCAGCCTTATCCTCTAGTCCGAAAAATCTGCTAAGAAATCCTGCCATATTATTTATTTTATTACTGTTTCTTTACTTTATTCTTTTTAAATATTCCACCGAATAAACCGCCCAACAATACTCCGTATAGAGTACTGATAGTAGGTGATGAAGTTATGGGACAAGTACCGGTACTACAGCCGATATACCTCCAGTACATATATCCGCCTATTGCTCCGATGAGTGCACCTAAAAGGTATGTCCAATTGTTTTTTATAATTTGCATATTTGGTTATTCTTATATTATGATGCTACAAAGGTAGTAAATAATTTCCAATAGAAAATAATTCTAAAAGAAATAATTAGCAGAAATTTAATAAATAACATTAAATAACAAATAAATAAAGATTAGTTCATAATGAGCCGCAAGAATATCCTTTATTGTCAATATTTATATGTAAATTTGTTTTATCTCTGTTAGGGGTGTTCTTTTTATAAGAGCTGAGATTAAACCCTTGAACCTGATATGCTGTAATTGGCATCGTAGGGAAACGGAATGAATAGAAGATATAAATAATACTATATATAGAGTATTAATCAAGCCGTTTCATAGATATGAAGCGGCTTTTTTTTATTGTAAAAACAAAATATCTATACATAAAATAAATAATTATGATAAATATCGAATCTCTTATACGAGATCTGGATCTTATCCGAAAACAATCACCGCTTATACATAACATAACGAATTATGTAGTAATGAACAATACAGCCAATGCCTTACTGGCTATAGGTGCATCTCCTGTAATGGCACATTCTGTGGACGAAGTGGCAGAGATGACAAATATAGCCTCATCACTGGTTATCAATATCGGTACATTAGAGGCTCTGTGGGTAGAGGCTATGCTTATAGCCGGGAAGACAGCGTTAAATAAATCTACACCGATTGTCTTCGATCCGGTTGGAGCAGGAGCTACGTCATACCGCTCGAAAGTATGTAAACAATTGATAGAAGAATGTAAACCGTCGATTATACGTGGTAATGCTTCGGAAATAATAGCCTTGTCAGATACTCAGGCCCAGACCAAAGGCGTAGATAGTACAAATGCTTCTGACTCTGCATTAGATTCAGCTAAAACATTGGCTTGCAACACAAAAGCAATAGTTGTAATCAGCGGCGAAACTGATTATATAACCGATGGTATAACTGTTGAAACTGTAAAAAACGGTAATCCAATGATGGAGAAAGTCACCGGGATGGGATGCACAGCCACAGCTATAGTTGCAACCTTTGCAGCTGTAAATAAAAATCTGCTCGAAGCTGCTACACATGGGATGTCGGTGATGGGAATATGTGGAGAAGTTGCCGCTGCATACTCGCAAGGGAATGGAAGCTTACAAGTAAACTTTCTCGATACATTATTCAATATCAATGAAGAAGTGATAAGAAAAAACATCAGGCTATGAAAGACTTTGATCTAACCTTATATTTGGTTACCGACCGTTCATTATCCCTCGACAGACCATTAGAACTTGTTGTGGAAGAAGCTGTAAAAGGAGGTGTAACGATGGTTCAATTGAGAGAAAAAACATGTTCTTCGAAAGAATTTTATGACCAAGCCTTGAAATTAAAAAAATGTCTAAAACCGTATAATGTACCTCTAATAATCAACGACAGATTGGATATTGCACTAGCTTGTGATGCTGAAGGACTGCATATCGGTCAAGAAGATATTCCATATCATATATAGCACGTAAAATATTAGGCAAAAATAAAATTATTGGTCTATCGGTAGAGAATATACAAGATGCTATTGAAGCCAACAAGTTGGACATAGATTACATTGGTATATCCCCTGTTTTCGGAACTTTAACCAAGACCGATACCGCACAAGCTTTAGGCTTAAGCGGAGTACGTGATATAACTCAAATATCGAAACATCCGAGTGTGGGTATAGGAGGAATTAATAAATCAAATACACAAGATATTATTCGTGCCGGAGCAGATGGGATTTCGGTCGTATAGGCTATTATGTCTGCTGACAATCCCCGACTAGCAGCATCGGAATTATTAGAAATCATAATTAAATCAAAAAATAGAGAATCAAATGAAGTGGAGTGAAGAAGCATGGGTTTCCGCAAAACCTGTTTATGATAGGATACTGGAGTTACCATTTATAAAAGAATTAATAAACGGAAAGTTAACAAAAGAACGATTTATATTCTACATCAGACAAGATGCCTTATACCTCGCTGAATACGGGAAGATATTGATAGGCATAGCCTCAAAGCTGGACAAAACAGAGCATACTACTGCGTTTGTCAACTTTGCCAGCGACAGTATAAATGTAGAAAATGCATTGCATGAATCTTTTCTGCAAGATATAAAAGATGAAAAGAGTGAAGCATCTCCTAGCTGTTTGCTATATACATCATTCCTACATAAACAATTAGCCCATGCTCCTATAGAAGTAGCATTAGCTGCTGTTTTACCTTGTTTTTGGATTTATAAGAAAGTGGGAGATTACATATTAAAAAATCAAACTGAAGAGTATAATCCATATCAGAGTTGGATAAACACTTATGGCGGAGATGGTTTCGAAGAATCTGTATCGAGAGCTATTTCTATTTGCGATGAGGTTGCTGCACAATGTACCGAATCACAAAGACAAGCTATGACCGAGGCATTTGTGATGTGCTCCAAACTGGAATGGATGTTTTGGGATAGTGCATATAAACAAGAAAAGTGGATAATTTAAACAGCAAAGGAAAATGAAAAGACAATATAAGCGAGTGTTATCTATAGCAGGAAGCGACCCTAGTGGAGGAGCCGGCATTCAGGCAGACCTCAAAACTTTTTCTGCTTGCGGATGTTATGGAGCAACAGCAATAGTGGCGGTAGTAGACGAAAATACGGTTGGTGTAACAGGTGTACACCCTATTCCGGTTCCCTTTGTAGCAGGGCAAATCAAATCTGTATTAGACGATATTGGTGCGGATGCTATAAAAATAGGGATGCTACATTCCTCTGAACTTATACGTACTGTAAAAGAAACATTATCGTATTACAATATAAAGAACATTGTATTAGATCCTGTTATGGTAGCTACATCAGGCGATAAATTGCTTCAAGATGAGGCCATCCAAACATTAAAGAATGAGCTTATTCCTTTTGTGCGGGTAATAACACCCAATATACCCGAAGCGGAGATAATATTAGGGAAAAAAATCCAAACACAAGAGGATTTACCTTTAGTTATCAAAGATTTATCTTTTGACAGATCTGTTTCTGTACTTCTAAAAGCCGGACATTTGACAAATGATGAGTTAGTAGACGTTTTTTATAACGCTGAAACAGATGAAATTACACATCTGAGTTCTAAGCGAATTAAAACACAAAACACACATGGTACAGGCTGTACTTTCTCGTCTGCCATAGCGGCTTATCTAGCTCATGGTATCTCGCTCAACGATGCTATAATAAAAGCGAAGGAATATATAAATAAAGCTATACTAGCCGGCGAAGAATACAAAATAGGGAAAGGACATGGCCCGGTACATCATTTTTTCAATTTTTGGCAATGACTTAGGGTTCTAAAACTCAAAAATTAAAAAATTACTGAATTAAATTGATATCGGCATAAAAGAATTGTTCGTAGATATACGAATTAAAATATTATTCGTATATTTGCGAACATAAAAAATATTAATTCAATGCCAAAAAAAGAATTAACAGCCGATCAGGAACAACTTGCACGCTTTGCGAAAGCATTAGGACATCCTATTCGCATTGCTATCCTTGAAATGCTTGCCAATCAATCATGCTGCTATCATGGCGATATGTCCGAGGTATTGCCAATTGCCAAAAGTACACTATCACAGCATTTAAACGAACTAAAAGATGCAGGATTAATTCAAGGAAAAATCACATTACCTACTGTAAAATATTGTATCAACAAGGAGAATTGGAACAAGGCCAAAGGCTTATTTTCAATATTTTTCATAGATATTCGCAATGAAGATAATTGTAATGCGAAGTAAAAAATTTATCTGCAACATTCGTATTTTCACGAACAACGAACGGATTAACTTCTAATAAATATAAAATATGAAAATACTCATACTTTGCACTGGCAACAGTTGTCGCAGTCAAATGGCACATGGCTTTTTACAATCATTCGATCCGTCTCTTGCTGTCTACTCGGCAGGGACAAAAGCTAGCGGAAAAGTAAACCCAAAGGCTATAGAAGTCATGTATGACGCAGGAATAAATATTTCGCACCATACATCCGATAGTGTAGACAAATACATGAATGATGAGTGGGATTATGTGATTACTGTTTGCGGAGGTGCAAAAGAAAGCTGCCCAACATTCTTAGGAAAAGTAAAGAACCGCTTACATATTGGTTTTGATGATCCGTCCGAAGCTACGGGAACACCTGAATTTATTCAATCCGAGTATATCAGGGTAAGGGATGAAATCAAAAAAATATTTTACGAATTATATATTGATAAAATAAAAGGTCATGAGTAAAAGGAAGATGAATTTCTTAGATAAAAACTTAACGCTTTGGATTTTCCTTGCGATAGCTATCGGCATAGGATTGGGGTATCTTATACCCACCTTCAGCAGCTACATAGATTCTATGTCGAGCGGTACAACAAACATTCCTTTGGCAATCGGTCTTATTCTGATGATGTACCCGCCATTGGCAAAAGTGGATTATAAACAACTACCGAAAGTATTTTCCAATATTAAAATATTATCTATTTCCTTAATCCTAAATTGGATTATCGGACCTGTCTTAATGTTCTTACTGGCCATTCTCTTTTTGCACGATTATCCTGAATATATGGTTGGGGTTATTCTGATAGGTCTTGCACGGTGTATAGCGATGGTGCTTGTATGGAACGACCTGGCAGAAGGGAATACCGAATATGGTGCAGGATTAGTTGCATTAAACAGTATATTTCAGGTATTCTTTTATAGCTTTTATGCTTGGTTATTTGTAACAAAGCTACCACCGTTATTTGGCTTCGAAGGAGTAATTGTTGATATATCCATAGAAACAATTGCCGAAACAGTAGCTATTTATTTAGGTATTCCTTTTCTAATGGGCATTCTAAGCCGTTTGATATTAGTTAAAATCAAAGGAGAACAATGGTATAAAGAAAAGTTTATCCCGGCAATCTCTCCCATTACTTTAATCGCCTTACTATTTACCATTGTATTAATGTTTAGTCTCAAAGGGGAACTGATCGTACAAATACCATTGGATATGGTACGTATAGCCATACCCTTATTAATCTATTTCGTAGTCATGTTCTTCCTCAGCTTCTTTGCAGGAAAATTAATGGGAGCATCTTACGATAAAAATGTTTCGATAGCATTTACAGCTACGGGCAATAATTTTGAATTGGCTATTGCAGTTGCTATTGGAGTCTTCGGCTTACATAGCGGGCAAGCCTTTGCTGGAGTAGTCGGGCCATTGGTTGAAGTACCTGTACTCATACTTTTAGTGAACATTGCTTTTTGGTTAAAGAAGAAATACTATAAATAAAATAACTACAATACTTTCATTATGAACACGAACGAAGAAAAGAAAGCTTTGGTAAAAGAAAGGTATAGCGAACTAGCATTGAATAGTAATGCTCTAAAATCTGGTTGCTGTTGTGGAACGAACCCTGCAACTCCTTCAAAAAAGGTCTTTACAATCATGAACGAAGACTACAGCGGGCTTAAAGGATATGAAGCCGATGCGGATTTGGGTGTAGGCTGTGGATTACCTACTGAGTATGCAGGTATTAAAGAGGGTAATACCGTTTTGGATTTGGGCTCAGGTGCGGGCAACGACTGTTTTATAGCCCGAGCAGAAGTCGGAGAAACAGGGAGAGTAATCGGCATTGACTTTTCTCCACAAATGATAGAAAAAGCGCGAAAGAATGCAACTAGGCGAAGATATACCAATGTCGAATTTATTGAGGGAGATATAGAAAATATGCCTCTACCCGATAGTTCTATAGATGTTGTAGTAAGTAATTGTGTTTTAAATTTGTTACCTGAAAAGGATAAGATATTTAAAGAAATATATCGGGTATTGAAACATGGAGGCCATTTCTGTATTTCCGATGTGGTGCTGAATGGTTTATTTCCAAAAGAGTTTACGGATAATGCTTCTATGTATGCAGGCTGTATAGCCAGTGCCATACAAAAAGACGATTATTTAGGTGAGATTGAAAAAGCTAATTTTACTAATATAAAAATTGAACGGACAAAAACGGTAATCATTCCTGATGATGTTTTACAGGAACATCTCGATGAATCGACAATTGAAAAATATAAAAAAGGAAATGTCGGTATTTATTCCATTACTGTGACAGGAGTAAAGTAATAGAATTCATGAATAGCTTAAGCCATCATAAGGTGGCCTAAGCTATCAAATTTGTATTTCTCTATAACTTTATTTATTATTCAAACAAAAATGGTTTCGTATCGATAAGTTTATGACGGTCTTCTTCAAAGAAGAATTTGTCTTCACCGAATGCAGGTTTAAGCTGATTAAACCAAGTTGCTTTAGGATCATATTCAGCAAAAAACGGAATATGCACCCATTTAGGATTACGTCCCTGAATAAAACGAAGAACAAACAGCTTTTCTCCTTTAATTTCCTGTACACCTAATACCTGTATCTTACCGGCATGATCACTCATACTCGGTCCTCTTACCGTCCGGCATAGACCACTTACTTGCTGATATGCTCGGCGAAAGATATTCCAACATCTTTCGAGGGGAAGTTCAAAGTATTGCTTTGATCCTGTATCTCGTGCTATAAACATATAATAAGGAATACAGCCCAAATCAACTTGATTACGCCACATCTGCGCCCATATTTCAGGCTTATCATTGATATGCTTTAGTAGAGGTGATTGCGTCCGTATCTGTGCACCGGTATTCTTTATTCGTAAAATCGCTTGTTTAACAGCATTGGTAGAAAGCTCTCTTGGATGGTTAAAGTGTGCCTGAATAGATAAGTTCTTTCCAGATTTGTTAATTTCTTCAAATAAACGGATAATATCATCACTATCAGAATCGGTAAGGTATCTATATGGCCAGTAGGCTAATGACTTTGTTCCAATACGGATAGAACGGATATGATCAAAATCAGAAGTCAATAATGGTTTGATGTAACTACTGAGAATAGCAACATTCATTACCATTGGATCTCCACCCGTAAACAAAACATCTGTAATCTCTTTATGAACTCGCAAATACTTAAGCAACAGATCAACTTCTTTCATTGCAAATTTCAATTCGCTCATCCCTGAGAATTGAGGCCACCTAAAACAAAATGTACAATAAGCATGGCAGGTTTGTCCCTGGCTGGGAAAGAACAATACCGTTTCGGGGTATTTGTGTTGAATACCTTTCAGCTTTACTTCTCCTAAAGACGGAACATTGTGCTCCTGCCCCGCAGGATTTGGGTTCAAAGAAAGGCGGATTTTGTGTATTTTATCTTCAATAATAGATTTTTCGACATTGTCATCTAGTAGCTGTTCAACTATAGCATAATGCTTTTTATCAAGCATTCCTTTTCTTGGAAAATTTAATGTAAATATCGGATCAGTGTCGATATTATCCCAATCTATCAGTTCATCTATTACATAATTATTTGTTTTGAATGGTAGCACTCTTCCTACAACTTCAATATCCTTCACAAACTCCTTTGGAATATTGGCTATTTGAGGTATAGATTGATAATTGTGTAATGTGAACGTTTTTAGTTGATTTCGGGATTTATTCATATTATAGTTAAGTTTTTAAGCTACACTTATTGATAATCTAAGCGTAGGCCATTAATATATATTGCAGAGACATAAATATCGCTAGCTGAATAATTACAATCAGTTAAGAGGCAAAAAGACAAGCTTAAATTATAATTAAGCTAAATTAGATAAGACTCAAAAATTTGTCTTATCTGTTTGTAAAATATGCCACAACGATATTTGTCTAATCATATCCGGAGCAAACACAGGTACAGCTAAAAGGATGCTATTGCGTTTGTATAAATGATTCCGGTTCGTAAATATATAAAAAATAATCGGGATACTGATCTTAAAAAAGCAGAAAATGGGTAAGAGACTAACTCCATATATGAATGGAAACAATTGATTTTCTAAATAAAAAACCCCTCCCCTAAACAAATTCAAAAAATATTTTCCATTCTAAGGTAGGGTTTTCCTCAACATATGTGTCATAGTTGTATAAAGCATTAGAAGATGGAGATTCCTTACGAAATATTGATTAAATATTGCAAAAATGAATGCAATATCCAAGAAAAGCGATTTATTGAAGACTGGCTTGCTGCTGATGACAACAACCTAAATACCTTTCTTGACTTACAGAAAGAATGGATTTACATAAATCATCCATCATATGTTATTCCAGATAAAGAAGCTGTATGGAAGCAAGTCTGTAATAAAACAGATTACAAACAAAATCTCGAAAAAGGCACAGGCATAAGAAAGAAACATTCTATTCCGTATACTATGTGGGCACTTACTGCTGTATTAATACTGTCTTTGCTCACTATATCGGGGTATTTGATTAATAAAGCTTACAGGCCCAAGTCTTTTACTCATATAAGTACTCAATGGGGCGAGAAGTCTCAAGCAATACTTGCTGATGGAACAAAAGTATGGCTTAATTCTAAGTCAGAGCTATCATTTGCTAGCGACTACAATGATGAAAACAGATCAATAGAAGCGCATGGAGAACTTTTTTTCGATGTTGCTCATGATCAGGATAAACCCTTTATTGTAGACATCGGTAAGGTCAAAATCCGCGTACTCGGCACAAGCTTTAATGTTTCCAATTACGATGGTGATGATTTTTTTGAAATATCCCTCATCGAAGGTGAAGTAGAAGTATTAGATGCAAAAAAGAACAAGCATATGTTTAATCTGTCACCATCTCAACGAGCACACATAAATAAACACAATCTGAAATACGAAATAATAAACGAAGATACAGAGGAAGCAAAACTTTGGACTGCAAATAAGTTACTGATTCATAATGCGACACTATATACTGCAGTAAAAAAACTCGAACGATGGTATGGAGTCAATATCTCTTACTCTCAATTAGATGAAAGTAAAAGATACACATTCCTTTTGAATACCGAATCGCTGCGAGAGTTTCTCGACCTATTTAACAAGATAACACCAATAGAATATGAAATATATGACAACTCAGTGAAAATAAAAGGGAAATAGTTACTAACATTTTATTTAATACCATGAAAACAATAATCAGAAAATTGCTATTTACACTCATTTTGTGTCTAATGGCGCACTCAGCAATTCTAGCTCAAAAACCAATTAATATCAGTGTAAAAAATATCTCCATCAAAGAGCTATTTAGCGACATCCAGAAAAAATACGGCTATTCGTTTATATACAGCAACAGTGATTTGGACGACAAGCAAAAAGTAATCCTGAATGTCCAAAATGCGTCTATACAAGAAGTATTGACAGAAGTCTTTAAGAACAAAAGCGTTGGCTACGAAATAAAAGGCAACCAAATAGTTTTGAAACCCATTACGGTTCACCAACAAACCGTTCAAAAGAAAATATCAGGAGTCGTATTAGATTCAAATAATGAACCTATTATTGGAGCCACGATAAAAGAAGTGGGAACAACAAATGGTACAATTACTGATATCAACGGAAAGTTTGAACTATCAGTAAACGAAGGTTCAAAAATTAATATTACATCCATCGGCTTTCAAACAAATACCGTAACGGTGGGTTCAAAATCTGCATTCGACATTATTCTGATAGAAGATGAAAGAGTACTTTCAGAAGTCGTAGTTACGGCATTGGGTATCAAACGTGAAGAAAAGGCTCTTGGCTACGCTGTACAAGGAGTACAGGGACAAGCCTTGCAGACAGTACGCCCATTAGATGTTGGAACATCACTGACTGGTAGAGTGGCAGGATTGAATGTACTAAACAGTACCGAATTTGGAGCTGCACCCGAAATAACTCTTCGTGGCGAAAACCCGTTAATCGTTATAGACGGTGTTCCTTATACAAATATGACATTGCGCGATTTGCCGGCTGACGACATAGAGTCTATGAACGTACTAAAAGGCTCTACCGCTTCTGCCCTTTATGGATCTAAAGGTGATGGAGGAGCTATCATGATTACAACAAAGAAAGGTTCGGAAAGACAAGGCTTATCCGTATCTATAAATAGTGGAACAATGTTTACAGCGGGTTATCTTGCCATACCCGAGATGCAATCAACTTTCGGACGTGTTGTGAATACTGCAACGAATGCCTATGCACGTACAGGCGATGGTTCGTGGGGCGTACCGATGGAGGGGCAAGAAGTAGTACAATGGGACCCTATTTCAAAAACAATGACGCCAATGCCATACACTGCTAGAGGAAAAGACAACTTTAAAAACTTCCTGGTGCAGGGCTATATACTAAACAACAATATAAATGTTGTACAACAAACTAAAAATAGTAGTTTACGAGCATCTGCGACATGGGTACAAAATAAAGGTCAATATCCCAACTCTTTATTCAATAAATATACCTATAGCCTTGGTGGAGAAATGAAAGTTGATAAGTTTACATTGTCTTCGAGCTTAGGATTCAACAAACAAACCTCTCCCAATCTAGGATTCAATGGATATGCCGGATATGATCCTATGTACAGTCTATTGGTATGGTCGGCTCCAGACTACGATATCAGAGACTATAAAGACTATTGGCTAATAAAAAACGAGAAGCAAAATAGTAGTTATGAAAGTGCAAATAACAATCCATACTTCGACAGATACGAGAGATTGCATACATTAAACAGAGATATTTTTAACGGGACGCTTTCTCTCAACTATGATGTTACTCCTTGGTTGAAAGCTACATTAAGAACTGGATTCGACAGTTATAGTGACCGTCAGGATGTACGCATATCCAAAGGTTCGTTCACAGGAGGAGGTACATCAACCGTAATAAAAAATGGGACAGAGATATGGGGAGAATCAGCAAAAGGTTCATTCAATATGGGCGTAGGCAGAGGTTACAGCATCAACAACGACCTAATCTTTGCTGCAGACAAGGCATATAAAGATTTCAGATTCGACGGATTTGTAGGAGGTTCTATTTTCTACAACCAAGATGAAGGAATGGAAGCCCGCACACAAAGCGGACTCTCAATACCGGGATTCTACTCATTGAAGGCATCTATTAATTCTGTACTTACCAATTCAAGATTGTATAAGAAACAAGTAAACAGTGTATTCGGACGTGTAGGTGCATCGTGGCGAAGCATGGCATATATAGAAGCAACTATGCGTAACGACTGGAGTTCTACCCTTTCAAAATCAGAACGTTCTTATTTCTATCCATCGGTAGCAGGTAGCTTTATTGCTTCTGAGCTTCTACCGGAGATGAATTGGCTATCATTCTGGAAGCTTCGCGGATCATGGACAACATCCAAAAAGCCCGCTAACATATATGATATTAATTCAGACTATGCGATCACACAAAATGCTTGGGGAAATCTAAGTTCGGCTACATATCCTACATCTATCAGAAGTACAAGCGTAAGAGCAGAGTCTACATCAACATTCGAAGTAGGTACAGCCCTCAATTTTTTCAAAGGTAGAGCTTCGCTTGATGTCGCATATTATAATAAACGCATGTACGACTTTATAGTACAAGCGCCTATAAGCCCAGCCTCTGGTTATAAAAGCAACTATATCAATTCGGGAGAAGAAATCACACGTAGAGGTTTTGAAATTACAGCTACTGTAACACCAATCAAAACAAAAGACTGGGAATGGGATGTAACGCTAAATTGGTCGAAATATGCCCGCTATTATACAAAACTGGATGAAACATTTTCGCAAGATAAACCTTGGGTAAAAGTTGGAGAGAGAGTAGATCATTATATAATCAGAGAGTATCAAAAAGATCCACAAGGTAATATAATACATAGCAATGGTCTACCGCTTTATTCTGCATACGATTCTAAGTTTGGGAATTACGATCCTGATTGGATTTGGGGTATGAATACAAGTGTAAGGTATAAAAATTGGCACTTCAGAATGACGGTGGACGGACGTGTAGGTGGTATTGCTCAAACAACTACCGAAATGTATATGTGGCGTGCCGGATCACATCCTAACTCAGTAGTTCCTGAACGTTATCTGGATGCAACCCAGCCAGGAACGAAAAACTATACAGGGCAAGGAGTAAAAGTAATATCGGGGAAAGCAACGTACGATACATACGGAAACATTACAAGCGACACTCGCGAATATGCTGCTAATGATGTAGCCGTTACTTACAAAACATATATCGAAAATCTACATAAAGGAACAGCATGGGGAGGTTCTCCTTCTTCGTTGGATGCTTACAGCACCACATTCTTCAAAATCCGAGAAATTGCTCTGACCTACAATCTTCCAAAAACACTATCGGCTAAACTAAGAGCGAGAGATATTGCAGTATCGGCTGTAGGGCAAAATATGCTATTATGGGCTAAAGATTTTAAATATTCAGACCCCGACGGAGGTATAGATAATTTTAGCGACCCGTCTCAGCGTTATATTGGATTTAATGTGAAAATAGATTTTTAAAACTTTAAACTGAAACGAAATGAAAACCATAAATAAATTCACGATTATAGCAAGCATCCTTCTTTTATCAATATTTATAGGATGTAGCAATTTCGACGATTTGAATACTAACCCCGACTCTACATCTCAGGTTAGTGCATCTTTGCTATGCACAAATGTAGTGTTACGTGTAGCCCGATTTGATGGACGAGACGCAAAGGTAATGATCTCCGATAACGCATTATCCAAATATGTAGGCTATGCTAACGAAGGACAAATGAGTACGCAATACAACACAATAGGAAGTAGCAGCTTCGAAATACTGACAGTACTTCCTAACATAGATAAAATGCTAGGCTATGCGCAAGGCAGTCCGATGGAGAACTCGTACAAAGGTGTGGCAAAGTTTGTTCGCGCAGCTGCATTTTTCAAACTAACAATGGAATTAGGGGATATACCGTATAGTGAATCGAATAAAGGTGCATCTGGTGTTTACAAGCCAAGCTATGACACACAAGAAGATGTATTCAAAGGTATTCTAAACGAATTGAAAGAGGCAGATCAGTTCTTTGCGAACGGAACAAACTTCGATGGAGACCCAACTCCGTATAATGGAGATCCTGCTAAATGGCGCAGAGCATCAAATGCACTCGCACTAAAAGTCTTGATAACATTGAGCCAAAAAGAGAATGTGGCATCTTTGGAAGTAAAGAAACGTTTTGCTGAAATCGTTAATAGTGGCAACCTACTGGAAGCCTCAACAGGATTTTTCGGGCTTAATTATTCAAGTCTAAATAGACACCCACTATCAAGTACCAATGATTTGTTTACCAGTAAAACAATTGTAAGTTCTTTACTCGTCGACAATTTGAAATCTTTGGGAGACAGAAGATTATTCTACTTTGCAGAACCTGCAGGAGCAGTTATCGCTGCAGGTAAAACAGAATCGGACGAAGAAGCCTATATCGGTGTTGATGTTTCAATGGATTATTCTGCAATGAATGCAGGTCATAGCGCCAATAAATATTCGCTATTAAACAAGCGTTACTTAAAAGAAGATGCTAGTGAACCACGCATGGTATTAACTTATGCCGAGCAACAACTAATCATTGCAGAAGCAAGAGTAAGAGGCTGGATAACAACTGGTGATGCAAAATCTTATTACGAAAGCGGTGTAAAATCTGCTCTTGCCTCTATTATGGCTACTAAGGCTGAATATGCGCACGGTAAAGCCATTACTCAGAGTTATATTGACAATTACTTCACTGGTGACGCAGAATTCAAAGGCTCTACCAACGAGCAATTGAAACAGATATGGATGCAACGCTACATTCTTAACTTTATGCAAGAAGCTCAAAGTAGTTTCTTTGAATACAGACGTAATAACTATCCTGACTTCCCTATCAACCCTGAAACAAGTTTGAATGAGAATAATAAAAACGGATTACCTATGCGTTGGTTGTATCCAAGTTCAGAAACAAATTACAATCGTGATAATTTAAAAATAGCACTGGATAAACAGTACGAAGGCTATGACGAAATCAATAAATTGATGTGGTTGCTTAAATAACATGCAATTGTTATAAACTTTATCAATTATCCAGCTTGTTTTTGTATCTTCATCTATAATTATTATGTGCTCTATGGTTTTCTTATAGTTATCAAACGAGACTAAAGAAGATTGTGATAAAGGAAACCATAGAGATACATATATTCGCTAAAAAAAAGATTTAGTACGACGAGTAAAAAATCTTATAGTGGAGAAAGGAAGTATAACTAAAAAATTAAAGAAATGAATCATTATATCCAAAAAGGAATAATCTTAATCGCCTTAATTTTATTTATTTTACCCAAATCGTTATCCTCTCAAAGCGGTGACTGGAAATTAGTATGGTCTGATGAGTTTGAATATAGAGGTCTACCTGACTCTACAAAATGGAGTTTCGATACACATGGAAACTCATATGGCTGGGGAAACAACGAGTTACAATGGTATACCGACAGAAATATAAACAATGCTCGTGTATGTAACGGTGTATTAAGAATCACTGCCGTGAAAGAAGAGTCTAATGGTAAACAATATACTTCTGCAAGACTAAGGACAAAAGGGAAAGGAGATTGGCTATACGGAAAGGTAGAAGTAAGTGCAAAACTACCGACAGGTAAAGGTAGTTGGCCTGCAATATGGATGTTGCCTACAGAGAGTAAATACGGTGGTTGGCCCAGATGTGGTGAAATAGACATTATGGAACATGTAGGTTTTTCACCAGACAGTGTGTTTTCTACAGTTCATACCGAAACATATAACCATACGAAAGGTACACAGGTAGGAAAATCAATTCACGCTCCGCTAGTTACGGATAGGTTTCATGTTTATACTATGGAATGGAACGAGCATCAGATCAGATCGTATATCGATGGTATTCATTATTTTACATTCAACAAACAAGAGGGAATAGACGCATGGCCTTTCGATCAACCATTTCACTTATTGCTTAACCTTGCCATAGGCGGAGGATTAGGTGGTATAAAAGGTGTAGACAATACGTTGTTTCCGCATTACTTCGATATTGATTATGTACGTATTTATCAGAAAGAATAGTGACTCCTTCTACAAATAAGAATATAAGATATGCGTAGTTATATAGAGTCTGAGTTTGAGGAAATATTCAACACATATTATGAACCAGTATGTTATTTCCTAAATCTTTATACTAAAGATGAGCATGTTATCAAAGATATTGCCCAAGATGTATTTTGTAGCTTATGGGTAAATAGAGAATTGCTGCAAATAGATGATATAAAAGCATACCTTTATACCGCTGCCCGTAACCGTATATTAAACTATTTTAGAGATATAAAACTTCACGAAGAGTTGCTCGCCAAATGGATATCTGAAGAAAAAGAACTGGATGAAGCATACGATTGCGTAGACAGGACTGAATTTGAAAAAAGTATAGAAACAGCCATTGAAAGTCTAACTCCAAAATGCAAAACTGTATTTAAACTCAGTCGCTATAGCCGTATGAGCTACACTCAAATTGCAGAGCAAGAAGGTATATCCCAAAAGATGGTGGAAAAACATATTTCGGTAGCCCTGAAGAAGATAAAAGCGCATATACTCAAATCCATGTTCCTCTGGATTATCTTTTTCTCTTATGTGGAAAAAAACACTTAATAGGTATTAGACTGTGTATAAATATTAAAGTCTATTTTATTTCGAAAGTAATAAAAACTCCTTTGTGGTCAGTCGGCCAAACATCCTTGAATGGTTTAATAACCCGATCTTTTGTTTTATCCTCATTTCTCTTTCCCCTTACTATATAGCCTTTTGGTCCAAATAACGCTGCTCTTTTTACCGTCAACCGTTTATCTGGATAATAGTATACAAAATCAATACGTTCTCGCTCATCTGCATCTGGAGTCCAAGTAATAGCATTCGGGACAACATCTTTATTGTTAGCCGGAAATGTAAATCCCGGGTATTTTACTACATCGGGATATGTCTCTCGGTATGCATCTTTAAATCCATTCTCATATAATAAAGACGATACACCCCAATTTACCACGCATCCATTATGATCGAATAAATTAGCTGTTCCAGCTTGCCAATCGAGATGAGACGGTTCGTTGAAATCTCCGGCATAAATAACTAATCCACCTTTGCTCATTTCGGTTTTAGCATCATTTATAAAGTCTTGAGCAGACTCTATACGTCCCGAAAGGTTACATACTTTCAATATTGTAGCCACATCAGTAATAGGCGAGTTTAATTTATTCCAGTCTTTACTGCCATCGTTATAACCTCTCGGGTAGTAGCAAGTGTAGTATCTATACTCGGAATGGGCGGGATAAACCGCAACACGTTTACCGTCTACATTCAGCACAGCCTTAAACTGCCATTTGTTGATCCGCTGCTGTTCTACAATCGGATATTTGCTTATAATAGCTCTACCATCTATACGCGCACTATAATAATTAAGCCCTTGTTTTTTTAACGCGTCTATCAATTGAGGCATAACGGGATCATCTTCCTCCCCTTTATACAATTCACAGAATGTGGCGACATCGGGTTTCAATCCTGCTATCTGATCTATTAGTCCCTGAACCGCATTGGGCACTTTGGTACATTCTACCCAAATATTAAGCTGTAACAGAGTAAGCTCGATTGTTTTCCTTTTTTCTTCTTTACCGGTATCAGGTTTAATTGATTTTGAACAATAAGTATTCGATAAGAAAAAAAAGGGCAATAAAGAGATTAATAGCATTTTACATATTGAAGAGAACTTCTTATACATAGTAGTATTCTTTAATTAGAAATAAAAAGATAGTACCATCATGAATCATTATCAAATAACAATTATTCCGGTACTATCTTTTGCAATAAATATTAAGGCTTTATTTCAATCTTCATTAAAAGGCTAGAGCGAGGTTGATCTAACGTAATCTCGAAGCCTTTGGCAAGCTCACTTCCCTTTTTCACAAGGACAGCTCCTGTATCTTTATTTGTTAATGTATATTCTCTATCCAACTTTAACCCTTGCAACTTTACCTGATAAGTTTGGTCGGGAGAATTAGCTCTACGAAATCCAACGATATAACCGCTGTCATCGGACGGGCGATATAATTGGTATACCATCCATATATTATCGGCTGTAATATCCACATCACCCGATCCACTTAATGGATAATAATCTTCATAAAAGTAAGGACGTACTTCGTTAAACTCAGCCTGTTTGTTGCGCATATCAACTACATTGTAGTTTCCTTCTGTTACTTTCCAGTTATAAATAACAGATGTTCCCAATCCTGAGCGGAAGGTATAGGAGTCAGCCTGCTGAATACCTGTACCATGTAGAGGTAAATAGAGTTCGAGTCCGTAAGTATGACATTGAGATCCGTTAGGTTCGCCATAATTATAGTCTGTACGCCACAATGCGGCACTTCTGGATATACTTTCCAAGTCGATACGACGTCCGCCACTTGCACAATTATCAATTATTGTATTCGGAAACCTATTCAATAAATATTCCCAGAATTTATAAAGACCCTCGATGTAGCGTATCTCGCAAATACCACGTCGTCCTTCCTCATCATTATTATACCAGAAGCCGGCCGGTTCGATATTAAAATCCTGACGATAATAATCTATTCCGTTCGTTTCCATAAAATCACCTATAAATTTTCCAAGCCATTTACAAGCTTCCGCATTTCCCAAATTGAAAAGTACAGCATCATGATCACCATCTTTCTGCCATTCTTCTTGCTTCACTGATCCTTTTGCATCGAGCATCCATTGCGGGTATTGATTCGCCCAATCCGAATTCTTCATCACACGTTCGGGTTCAAACCATACCATAAATTTAGCCCCTTGTTTGTGTACCTCATCCGCTATAGGGCGAAATCCACGAGGAAATCTTTCAGGATCGATAGTCCAGTTACCGACAGTGTTAGCCCAGTTTTTTTTACCGGCAACATCTGCAGCTTTAATATACCACCCTGCATCAAGCCAGAAAACATCAGGTACCAGTTTATATTGTGCATAGCGCTTGATAAGAGCAATAGCATAATCCTCTGTCATGCATGTATATTCATTACATGGAGCAGGATCTCCGTAATTGAAGCTGGTAGATACGGGATATACCGTAGGCTTACCATTCTGTTTGCATGTATAATGTTCGAGAACAAGTCGCCGGAAGGCGTTGTGTCCTACAAAGCGGTTCTCACCGTTCCAAAACAATAAGCATACTTTTGGTGTGCGGATACTCTCTTTTGGATAAAGGTATGTTTTAAGATTTACCATACCCGATTTCAGATTTGTACTCTTGCTCGTCTCTGCCTTTACTTTGGCAAACCATGTTCCAGTCCATCCTATGGCTGCCAATACGCCTCCCTGCCCTTTGGGTGCTTGCATATTAAAGAACGGAAAAGCATTCTGAGAAGAACGCCCTCCGTATGGCTCCATATACAGGCTGTCGTGAGGCTGCATCACTTTTAGCCTTTGATGAAAGTCTTCTTTTGACACATGGCTACCATCCGCATAATGCATTTTCAAGGCTCCGCCCTCTTTATATGTGAATGTAATATCAGAGGCATTCACCGATGAGATCTCGGGAGTATTCTTATTTCCTGTATTCACAAAACGAAGCACCCATTCTACGGCGTTATAAGCATTGAAGCCTTTTACTTCGCATTCTACAGTGAGTCCCGACACCGGGTCTTTGTAAGAATAGATACGCTTAATAACGGAAGGGTCACTTTCCGCAATATTTTTCACACTATAGCTCCAATTCTTAATGAATGTGCCCGAATGTTTTCCGCCATATACAAACGAAAATGGAGGAGTAACTCCCTTTCTGAAATTAGCGGAAATCCATTTGCCGATATCATTTTTATTACCTGTTATTTGTACCGTCGACTGCCCTGCGACAGACAAAGATCCCAATAACAGTAGGATTAGATAAACTATGTTTTTTTTCATTATATATTTTTATCAATTTATTGATTATCAAAACATCATTGATAAAAGGTGACAAAAGTAACACCTTTTTACACTTTTTATTTCTGTCACTTTTTCTATACTATCAGTTAAAAGCTATTCTAGTATTATTATAGATAAAGTATTCTGCTTTTCATATATCTGCCCTACTCCACTGCCTTATATTTTATCAGCAGCGATTGATTTGGCTTATCCAAAGTCAAGACAAATCTATCGGCAAGCTCTCTTCCCGATATAATAATGGATTCGTTTTTATCCAGATCTGTTACTTTATATTTCTTTTCGGGTTTGATGCCGGAGAGTTTCACTTCAATAGTGTTTTTCTCTCAAGCCTTTCGACGGAAAGCAACTATAACCCCGCTGTTATCAGAAGGTCGGTTGAGTTGATATGCCAACCAGATATTATCGAGAGTTGTATCGTCTATCCCCGTTAATGGATAATAATCCTCGTAGTAATAAGGGCGAATATCTTGAAATTCATTTAATCGGGCTTGCATTTCATATATCGAAAAACTTTTGTCTGTTATTTTCCAGTTGCAGGTCAAACAGGTGCTCATGCTTGAACGGAACGCATACGGGTCGGTCTGTAAAATTCCGGTACCATGCAGAGTAAGGAAAAAGTTCAATCCATAAGTATGACATTGATAGCCATCAGGATCATCGTAATGATAGTAATCGCTTCGCCATAGAGGTGCACTCCTAGGAATAGTTTCCATATCGATCCGTTTTCCTCCACTGGCACAATTATCTATAAACAAATTAGGGAAACGCTTGAGCAGATAGTCCCAAAACTTATACAAATTTTCGATGTGGCGTATTTCTTTCATCCCTACTCGTCCTTCTTCTTCGTTCGCAGCCCAATAAATATCGGGATGCATATTAAAATCCTGACGATAATGATCTACTCCGTTTTCTTCTATCATGTCTCCGATATATTTACACAGCCAGTCGCAAGCGTCAGTGTTTCCGAGATCAAACATGAGATAGGTATCATCGTTATGTTCCGGGATATCCAGCATCCATTCGGGGTGCTCTACAGCCCATTGTGTACCTCTGATTACTCGTTCGGGTTCGAACCACACCATAAATTTTGCTCCTAGCTTATGCGCTTCTTCCGAGATCGGCTTTAATCCACGAGGAAATCGTGTTGTATCTACCGTCCAGTTACCAACTGTGTTAGCCCAACTTTTACCCTTTTCCCAGTCTGCAGCTCCGGTATTCCATCCGGCATCTAACCAGAATACTTCAGGCATAATGTTGAATTGCTTGTAACGTTTCATCATCGCAACTGCGTATTCTTCAGTCAAACCCGAATACTCAGTATAAGGAGCAGGGTCTTTATAATTGAAGCCTGTAGCTAATGGATAAGGAGCATTTTTTCCATTTATTTTATGTGTCTTATGATTCAGCACAAAGCGACGAAACTGATTGTGTCCCTCCATTCGGTCGTCGCCGTTCCAGTACATTAGTGTAATGCTTGGCGTGCGTATACTTTCTTTTCCATACAAGTAGAGATCCATCGTTTTCATTCCCGACTCTATGGATATTCTTTTTTGATTTTTACAGCTGATATCTGCATACCAGCTACCACTCCACCCGATGCCCACAAAAACACCTTGGGATGAAGCTGATTCGATATTGAATATTGGCAGATAATCGCCTTCGGATGAACGCCCGTTTATTGGCTCCATCAATTTACTTTCACCGGGCTTTAACGTAAGCGTACGAGGATGAAAGTCGTATTTGGATATATGATTACCATCTGCATAATGTAGATTAAAATTGCCTTCGACAGGATAATCCATCTCCATATCTATGGCTTTTACCTGTTTCAGATTTTTCGAATTGGCAGCAGCCATATTTGTGAAATGAATCGTCCATTCCAAAGCCTTGAAAGCCGGATATCCTTTTATTTCACATTCAACTTTCAGCCCTGTCTCGGCTTCGGTATAAGTAGCAAGATATCTGACAACTCCCGATTCTTCTGTCTTTTGTTTCTCAATAGTATGTTTCCATTTGCGAATAAATTCTTTTGAAGAAACACCACCGTATACAAACGAAAACGGAGGAGTTTTACCTTTGGCAAATAGTGTTGATATCTGATTTTCTACATTTACCGGTGTTTTGGTCATCTTAGTAACAGTTTGCCCGCGAGAACTCATTGTCGCACAGATGAAAATAAGAAACGTGATGATTGCTTTACTGCAAATATTTTTTATCATAGAACTTTTATTTTATTACAAGAAATCTGCAATGCTTTAATATAGGTTTCAATGTTTTTATTTACTTGTTTTTCTGACAATGCTTATTAGCCACAATAAGTAGCACCATATAGCAGCGATGAGAACAATGGCAGATATCTGCGTCTTGAAAATATCGGTAACAACGCCAAGCACAGGAGGCAGTATAGCACCACCCGAAACTCCGACAATCAGCAGAGCCGATATTTCGTTTGCTTTCTCAGGAATGCGTTTTAATGCCAACGAAAATATGATAGAAAATAAATTGGCATAACCTAAACCAAATATTGCAACACAAGCCAGCGTTATCCAAACATTCGTATTGAAGCACAGTAAAAGCAGTCCTACTAATCCTATCCACACACTGTAGGTAAAAAACTTCGACTCGGAGCTCTTCATCAACAATATACCCCCTAAGAATGCTCCCACGGTACGAGACAGAAAATATACACTGTTGCCCATACCTGCATCTTCTACTGAAAGCCCGGCCTTTTCCATCAATAACTTAGGAAATGTCATGTTCATTCCTACATCAACACCCACTAACACCAATATTCCGATAAAAAAGGCTACAATATACTTATCCTTGAAAAGTTCAAGAGTATTTTTAATTGAAATATTAGAATCGTCATTTCGCTTATCTTCGATCTTGGTTAAGCTCAACCAAATAAAAGCAAGAAGAGAAAGAGCCGCATATATCGGAAATATCATTCTCCATCCCAGTGTAGTACCGACTACCGACGCTGCGAGAATAGGTCCTACAAAGGAGCTTATCGCTTTCACAAATTGACCTAAAGTAAGAGTGCCTGTTAGTTTGCCCGAGCCTACTACGTCTGCCACGAGCGGGTTGAGCGATACTTGTAGCAATGTATTGCCAATCCCTATCAGCCCAAACATAATTAGAACAGTGGTGAAGTCATAGGTTGCCAGAGGCAAGCACATAGCTAATACATGGAATCCAAAACTAATTAACACTGTTTTTTTTCGGCCTATCTTATTCATCAGCATCCCCGTGGGGATAGATAAGATAAGAAACCACAAAAAACAGGATAGTGATACCAGATTTACCATGGAATCGGTAAGATGACTAAAGTCATTTTTTACGTAATTAGTAGAAATCCCTATGATATCTACAAATCCCATGATGAAAAAGCCAAACATCACTGATAATATCTTTATGGCGGAAGTATTATTTTTCATCCTTTACAAATTCGTTTGATTAAAGCTACCCCGAACCCTAATCCGGGATAGCTTACTGTGTTTAATAATCCTGTTTAGTTGACCGTTTTTAATAACTCTCCATAGTTGCCCGTAGCCGCATTTGTCCAGTTATAGTACTCTACACGAACACCTGCATCAATTGCTTTCTGAATCGGGTTTACACCTGAGTTCCAAACACTACTCCACCCTCCGTTTTCTGCGGTTTCTACTTTCAGCGTCCGTGATTTAGATGTATCGGCTGTAAAGTCGAATGCCAACTTATCACCACTTTGTCCCCATGTAGACCAAGCATAACCATTACGTAGATCAAGATACTCTATCGGACATCCTGTAGCAATGAAACGAATATTATAGTTACTAAGTAATGAAATACCCCGCATGTCAATATATTTCAATGAAGTATTGTTAATTAGATCTATATCTCTCAACCATGGTTGATCCTTCGTTTTGAAAGAAGTTAGTCCTGCATTTTTCGCTGATATCGTTGTTAGATTGTACCAGCCTGTCATATCAATCTCACTTATGTTATTGTTATCACATACCAGATACCAAACATCATCGAAGTATTTCAAACCATCTAAAGATGTAATATTTTTGTCCGAAAGATCGAGCTTATTAGCCAGATTGGTTGGTAACTTAGCATTTCTGGCTTCACTGATTATGATGTCATTCCCACTGAAAGCCTGAGGACAATAACCTTTCATTATGGCACGCAGATTTGCATCCGGCATGGATGCTGTACCTGCATTAGTCCAATTAATTTTATCAAATACAACTTCTTTGTCAAGACCTATTGTAGTTACCTTCACTCCCGAAAGACCTGCTGTTCTTACAGCACTCGATCTGTTGAACATATCCATGTGCCAGAACCAGATATTGCTCACTAGTAACTGACATTCCTGATTTGTATCGAAGTCGAACTTGAAATTATCGAACGAACCAAAACACATGCAGTTGCTGATATCTAATTTACGGAATTTGATATTATCCAATACAATGTTTAGTAATGCCGGACATTTGCTCAAGTCTAGTTCTGTGAGAGGATTATTGCCCATGTATAAAGTTTGCAATGTTTTAGACTGTATATTCATACTTGTAATATTGCTACTCCATGCAAAGATGCTGACAATACCATCCATTCCCACTAGTTCAATGTTGCCAAGATTATTATCTGTAGCCCAAAGAGTTTTCAATTTAGGGAATTTCTCTAAACCACTCAAATTAGTAATTCCTTTACCCGAAATATTCAACGTTCCATTTTCGAATTCGAAATCGGCTGCTACAGAAAGCTTCAAACTATCCTGAGCATCAAATAGCTGAGGCCCGATTACTTTAAGTGTATTACGCAAATTTATATCTGCGACCCATCCCTTAGGTAACCATTGCTGCATACTACCCAGTGATATCTCTTTGTCGCCTCTGACAAGAACTAAGGAATAGCCACTCTCTTTTGCATTGAGAGGAAACAAGAATGAGAGATAAGAAGATGTAACCTCTTTTATTTCAACATCTATATCAAAAGAACCGTCCAGAGGTTTCAGTAACGGACGTAAATGCAGGTGGTCGGTAGACTGAAAACCCCGTCCTTCTATTTTAACTTCCGTTCCTTGGATACCTTCTTCATATTTAGGTATAACAACGCCGGATATACCAAATGATAAATCATACTCAGTCACATCATCGCAACTCCAGAAGCAAGTTAGCGAAACCAATAATATTAATAATTTAAACTTATTCATTTTATTAGGCTTTAATTACTGTTTATTTTTGAACTAATATTAAGACACTAGAGCGCGCAATACTAAGCGAAGTTTTATCCTTAATATTTATAGTTTCTGTAGATTGAATGAGATTATCCCCGGTAGGAAGATTTCCTTCTACATATTTGTAAACCTCATATTCTCCATTTGCCTGAGACTTGTCATTGATAATTTCTACAGGTTTATTGTGCTCCGAGCCATTTGCAAAAATGTAAACCCATTTATTATTTTCATTCAGAATGGCTGTTCCGGCAACAAGATTTTCGTTTAAATCTAATGGAAATACTTCTGCATTTTTTTTGATGAAACGAGTCAACAGACTATATGCATAGTAATGAGGTCTGACCTCATAGTCTTCCTTTATTGCATTATAAATTTCCGGATCAGGCTCATATGCTTTTTTTACATATTTCCATAGGCCGAGCTGTTGCATTTCCGAATAACTTCCATTTCTGCTATAGTATTGATCTATCAACGACCAGTAACTTACACCTGCAGCACCTCCGTTAAGTAAGTTGATAGCAATACGAGTCAGGAGGACTCCTCGTTCGTACTTATCGATATCTAACTGACGTGAAGAACCCGAAGTTTGATTAGATCCAAACTCCCCTACAAAGTGTTTCTTCCCGCTCGATAGAGTCACATTATTTTTTTCCCAATTAACGATATCGGCATTCGAAGTAGTGTATCCAAACTTATAAGTATGAGTATTCAGTAAATTTGTTTCTGCTTGTAGAGCTTCTGCACATGATTTTAAATAGTTAGGGCTACCATCTGTATTGTCAGATAGATTGAACTCTACTTTATCCCTAAGTCCCATTGCCTTAAATTTTGCATCCAAAGCCTTTACCATAGGTGCATACTGATCGGGATGGCTGTCAGGCTCTCCTTGCCACATCGTTCTGCCGTAATTGGGGGTATGGCTATCAGGCTCGTTGAATGGAGTTACTGCTTTTACACATGTAAAACCTTTCGTTTCGATCAGATATTTGACTAATACCGAGAAGTTTTCGGCAAATTCTTCATACTTATCCGTTCCGCATACCCACGGAGCATTCGGTCTGCTATCGCAAAGAAAATGCTTCCCTGTTGGTGTTCCTGCTATCAAATCCATGTTTACAGGACATCCCCATAGCACAAGTGTTACTTCTCCATTATTTTCCTGTATTAATTCCAGTACTTTATATAATGATTGCATTTCCTGCGAATCGAAAGTAAACTTGCTCATATCCGCAACATTCGGGTCATCATTATCATTTAGCGGTTCCCACCAATGCGGTTGTACCATTACCCGGAAATTTTGGATACCCATTTTCTTTACACGCTCTTTTACAATGTTCCAATCTTCAGCCTTAGATCCGTCTTCTGGACGGGTTAAGTTTTGTGAGAAGAAATGAGGATCTAGTTCGACTCCTATCCCTACCAATTTCACACCTGTAGATTCTTTTACCTGAGTGGGGTAAAAATTGGATGGAATACGGTTATAACCTTCATCTATATTGGAACAGGCACTAGAAATAGTCATCATGCTAAAAAGAAGCACAATAACAAATATTTGTTTGAAATATTTCAGTGTTTTCATTGATTAACTTTTTTATAAAATCCAATTATTCAAAACCTAGTTGTTTTTCTATCGCTTGAATCAAAATATGTATTACTTGAATATGTATCTCTTGCACCCGGTCGGAAAAATCAACTTTCGGTGCAGCAATTACAATATCACTCAATGCAGAGAGACGATTATCGCCGGTAGAGGTTAGTGCTAAAACTTTCATTTTTTTTAGATGAGCACTTTCAACTGCCTTCACTATATTGCTAGAGTTACCACTTGTACTGATAGCCAATAATACATCCCCTTCGCATCCCACACCTTCAACATAGCGGGAATATATTTCGTCGAACGAAAAGTCATTTCCAACACATGTTATGTATGCCGGATCATTTATTGAAATGGCTGGTAAAGACGTTCTGTTTTTACGATAGCGTCCCGTCAATTCTTCTGCAAAATGCGTAGCATCGCAAAGAGATCCTCCATTACCACAGCTAATAATTTTATACCCCTTCTTCAATGAATCGGAGAGTAATATCGCAGCCCGTTCAATAACTTCTATTGTTTCAGGATTGCTCCAAAAACTATCGACCTCCTTTAATATTGCTTGCGAGCTTTCTCTTATCAAATTTTTCATAATATCGTTTTTAATCGATTAGATTGGCAGCTATAGAAAGAGCAGCATAATCTCCAATATTTTCGCCAAGAGCCGCAGGAACTATCTTGCAAACATCTCTTGCTCCTTCCAGAGCTTCTTTCGATACCTGATCCAAGACATAAGGTTCCATCATATCCTTGTTGCGGGCATATATACTGCCTATAGCGATAAGCTCCGGATTTAGAATATCGATTAGCATAGCAAGACCTTTCCCTAAATAAGTAGCTGATGTTTCGTACACCTTCAGGGCAAGTTTGTCTCCTGCTCCGGCAGCTTCTGCAATGAGCTTCGCATTTATATTTTCCATATCATCGAGAGATGGGCACCATGAAACATGGCCTCCTTTTTTTATCTCTTCTGCAGCTAAACTACGAGCCAATTGAGCTATTCCGCCACCACTGGCATATCCTTCAAAAGAGCCTTCTTTTCCGTACCCTATCGGTCCGTCATCTGTTAAACGAATATGCCCAACTTCTCCGGCATTGTCGTTCGTTCCCGAATATAAAGAACCATTAAGAATTATTCCCGCACCAAGTCCTGTTCCACATGTCAGAAAAATCATATTTTGAGTTCCCCTCCCGGCACCGAACTTCCACTCGGCTAATGCACACGCATTGGCGTCATTCTGTAATCCGGCTCTTACACCAAGCTCTTCCTCAATGATTTTCACGATAGGTATATTATCCCAGCCCGGCAAATTAGGTGGGGACATTACTGTTCCCGACTTACTGTCGAGCGGTCCGCCACAGCTAATACCTACAGCACGGACTGTTTGAGCGGTAAGATTGAAGCGTGCCATCATTCTTTTTGCTTCACTCATTATATTTCTGATCGTTTCTTCAACTGTAGTAGTCTCTATTTTTGTTTTATCAACTATCTGCAAATCAGAGCCTATTCTTTTTCCGTAAACGATGGCACATTTAGTGCCCCCTATATCAATTCCTAATAAATTATCTTTCATATTCCTATTTAATACTAGGATACAATCCTGTCTTTTTTAATAACTTTTTATATTCCTGCAAATTGAAAGGAGCTTCTCCATATAAATAATGATTGCTATATTCTTTTTGCCCCACTTTATATTTGATGAGAAGTACCCCTTGCCCTTTTTGCAGAGGTAATGAAGCTATCTTGTTCATACCATTTGCCGAAACCTCGAAATTTCCTTTGTATATTTCTTTATTAGATGCCATGTCAGACACAATCACCTGTCCCTTTTGCAGATTACGGGTGTCATTGGCAACAATCAAAGGATAGCCATTATCTACAGGATCATTTATGAGTACACAAAGGTCTGTTTGTGCATTTTTAATGAAATAATACGCCATTTTCTTTGAGTTGTAGTAATCTACGATAGCATCCGAAATTATTGGCCAGCCATCACGAAGATTCCACCACACTATTCCTGTTTTAGGACTAAATTTCTGCCCACGCCACAACTCTACAAAAAACTTCATAGCCTCGGCCTGCACTGCCTGTGATGCAAAAACAAAATCGTCAAGTTTGGTTGGTATTTCGCCAAAAAGCAAATTCACCTGATTCAACATTAGATTGTTGCGATCGAAAGTTTTTCCTTGAGAAGTGAACCGACGTGTCGACTTTGTAACCCACTCATCGTTCCATTCTTTGTCTTTAGTCCAAGGGTAAACACCTTCCTTAGTCATCATTTTGTTTAGACTTTCGACATTCGGACATCCATGATACCCTATTTCGCTAACAAAACAACAGGCTGCCTTTGTATAATATGGTTCTTTATAGTATCCTCGTGGCCCCCAGAGATGATTCTCGGGTAATAATTCGTCACCACCGCCATGTTCCCATACTGCTTGACTGTAATATGGAGAACTTGGTATATAAGGTCGTGTGGGATCAAATTCATAGAGTACTCTAGCAATAACTTCACGAGTTATCACATCCTTATTTGGATTGATATTCAGTGGTTGCAGCGTCCAACGCATAGCCAAATCGTTCTCATTATTGCCCGACCAGAGAATCAAAGAAGCATGATTTCGAAACTTAAGCACAACAGACGTAACCTCTTCTTCAATCATCCTTGCAAAATCATCACGCTGTGGATAGAATGTACACCCCATACCGAAATCTTGCCATACAAGAATTCCATTTTGATCACAAAGATCAAAAAAGTCGGTATCTTCATATACATTGCCACCCCAACAGCGAATCATGTTGCAATTGATGTCTACGGCCATATCAATCATCGTATTCAAGTGAGATTTATCTCTGCTATGCAATGCATCCATTGGTACCCAGTTAGTGCCATGAATAAAGATCGGTTCATTATTAACGATGAATCGAAATTGTCCGGGTTTTCCGGGAAGATTTATATCATCCATATCCAGCTTTACAGTGCGAACCCCAATTTTACAATTGTTGACATCCAGCTCTTTTCCATCCGAATCTATCAATTGCACACTTGCATCGTAGAGCACAGCTTCACCGTAGCCCCTAGGCCACCAGAAATCAACATTCTTAAGTTCGAATATATGACGAAAAGCCGGAGTGCTTACAATCTGCGAATTCTGATATACGATTTTCCCTTTACGGCGAAGGGTAAATTGAGCCTTCACTTTGTCAAACTTATCAAAGGGGATAACCATCTGTACATCTGTAAAAATACGTGCAGTATGAGCCGTTGTATCGATGTTGATGGTCATCCAATTTACATCTTTGAGACGAGTAGGATTGAGTACCCGAAGTTCAACATCTCTCCACAATCCGGCACTGACCAAACGCGGCATAATATCCCATCCATACATGTGCGGAGCCTTTCGAATATAAACAGCCTCCTCTGCCGGAAAATTACCAATACTAATCGTACCAAGTGTATGTTTCTGAGCTTCCATAACAGCCGAACGGATAATTACTTGCAAAGTATTTTCTCCTCTTTTCAGAAAATCTGTCACGTCATATTTATGCTCGATTAACATATTTGCAGCCTCTCCCACTTTCTCTCCGTTGAGCCAGATATCAGCAAGACAATCTATTCCTCCAAAAAACAATTCGACCCGTTGACCTTCTTGGACTAATGGAGCTTCGAATGTTTTTGTGTAACACCATTGATAGTTTTCATACTTTCGTAATGTATTCACATTACTACCTATCATAGGGTCGGGGATCAAGCACGCAGCCATCAAGTCTAATTCAACATTTCCGGGAACAGAAGCGTCTATTTTTTCCACTTGCATATCATTGATAGCTTGTGGAGTAACAACCGGCTTAGAAGGCTGTTTCCAGTACGAGAGCTGCCATTTCCCATTCAAAGAAATATTCCCGGACAAGGCCGTTATATTTCCCAGAAATAGGGCTGAAGTCAATAAGATTAATAATCGATATTTAATTATAGTCATAATTCTTCTCTTTCTTATTCACCCGGTTGCAACATAGCATCATTGGTATTCCAACCCGGTGTTTGAGTCAAGACTCCATTAGACAATGTTATTTCGGCTTCCGGAATAGGTAAGAATCCTCCGGTTTCGGCTCGGAATTTTATCTTATAGGTAGCATTCTGGCTATTATTCTTCAAGGTTATACCGTTCATTCCGTTAACAGTAGATTCAGCATCTCCCCATCTTAATACGTCGAGCCATCTTATACCTTCGAATGCTAGTTCGTATTTACGCTCATTCTTGATATTTTCCAATGTTGCCGGAACTGATGGTAGATCTACACGTTTACGTACCCGATCCATATATTCTTGAGCTTTAGAACCACCTAACTCCGCACCCATTAAAAGGAGGTCAGCAAAACGGATAAGCACTATATCCTGAGTGCTATTAAACTGAGGATCATTTGGCATATTCCATAAGATAGAACTGTATGATACAATATTTCCTTTGTCGTCATACACATTCACCGGCATATATTTCTTTGACCAATAACCCGTTTCATTCCATTGGTAAGCTTGCCCCCATTTATATTTTGAGGTAGAACCTTCGCCTTCGTGTGTTGCATCAGACACATCGAGAACCGAACCGCGTTTGCGTAGATCATTATTAGGCCATTCGTTATAGAATTTACTGTTGACAGGTCCTTTTCCCCAACCAGACCCGAAAGGCAATAAATCCTGATTACCTCTGAATCCGAAGTGCAAGTTTACAGTATTTCTACGATCATAGTTATTTCCTTGGGCAGCAGTGGAACATTTGATAGCAAACATGGTTTCGTTATTATCTCCATTTTCCCCTATCCATTTTAAATTGTTATCCGCTGCGTACTTGTAATCAGATTTTGTTTTTCCTGACATTACAATCGAATATGGCCACAAGTTTCTGAAGTCAGGAATCAAATCATGTCCACTGTTAGCTATACAGTCGTCAACCCATGCTACCACCTGCTCTTTTGTAATATCACCCATTTGGGCTTGCTTATAATAATCAGTATAGAATAAAAATATACGAGCCATTAAAGCCTGGGCAGCCCAACGTGTAGCCAATCCATTCTCACTTTTAGGAATATTCTGAAATTTAGTGGCGGGTAATATTTCAATTGCTCGCTTCAGATCGGCACCCATTTGTGCATATACATCCTCTGCCGAAGCACGAGGAAGGTTTACAGGTTCGGGAGTAGTAATCAGCTGTACGGGTCCAAACATAGAACACAGACGGAAATAGGTAAAAGCGCGTAAAAAAAGTACCTGACCCTCTATTTTGTTTCTTGACTCGGTAGTTGGCCACTTTATATTATCCAAAGAACCAAGCAGTAAGTTTGCCCGATAAACCGAACGCCATGTACATTCCCATAGATCGGTGTACATCGTTCTTGATGTAAGCTTGAACAAATCGATAGCATGAGCAGTGAGGTCGTCTTTCCCTCCACCTCCCAGCATATCATCTGCCATGAGGTTGAGAACAATAAAAGAATGTTCTGTTTCGCCCCCACCCACACGTGATCCAAAAGCATTATATACACCCATAAGAGACGTATATGCTTCTTCAGGAGTTTGAGGGTAATTTGATGAATCTTTCTGCGTTAATTGATCTGTATCCAAAAAATCGGAACAACTAACTGTAAAAACAGAAATTAATATTATAATTATCTTTTTCATTTTGCCTTAGATTTTTAAAATTTGAGATTAAGACCAAATAAGAATGTACGGGAGTTTGGATAAAATCCATAATCTATACCACTCATCCATCCTGTAGGCCCTGCTCCAATTTCGGGATCAAGCCCTTTGTATTTTGTCCAAGTAATTAGATTCTGTCCGGTAATATAAAGACGTACTTGAGAAAAGATATTTTGTTTCTTTAGCAAGGTTGCAAAATCATAACCAATAGTAAGGTCATTCAAGCGGATATAGTCACCATCTTGCAAGTATAGGTCGGAAACAATGTTGGTATAAGACGATTGTCCTAGTCTTGGCCATTTGTTAGATGTGCCTTCTCCGTGCCAACGATCCATCGGATCATGTTGTCCTCCGTATATCTGGTTACCATATACACCCGAGAACGAAGCGCGGAAATCAAAACCTCTCCATGCCCCACCGAATGAGAATGAAAATATTCCATCAGGGTTAGGGTCACCAATAAATACACGGTCTTGCTCGTTGATTTCACCATCGTCGTTCTGATTTACATATTTGATGTCGCCCGGTACTGCATTTGGCATAACGAGTTCTCCTTTCGAATTGCGATAAGCATCTATCTCATCCTGATTTTGGAATACGCCATCGGTTTTCAATCCCCAGAAGTAACCGATAGGATATCCTACCTGCGCTCTGTAAAACTCGGGACTCCATGTTCCTACAGTTCGAGCACTACCATGAATAATTCCTTCCTGGTTAGCGATACGAGTCACCCTGTTTTTATTATAAGCCCAGTTGACATTTATATCATAGCTGAAATCGCTTATCTGATCTCTCCATACTACAGCCAGTTCCACACCGGTATTTCTGATATCTCCTCCGTTTATATCGGGAGCATTAGCTCCGTATGAACCAAGAACTGGTGCTGCTACAAGCCAATCTTTGGTTGTTTTGCGATACCAGTCGAAGTTGAATGATAATCTGTTCTTGAGCAATAAAGCATCAAAACCCACATTTAACTGCTCTGAGGTTTCCCAAGTTATATTCGTATTGGGCAGATTAATCGGGTATGAAGCAATTGTATAACTGTTTTTATCTACTCCCGGATAATAATAGCTATATTCTACACTTGAATAATCTCCTGAGTTCTGACCTCCGACACGCATTTTTGCGAGATACTGGAATGGTGAAATCGCCTGATTTCCGTTCTGTCCCCAACTTGCTCTCAGTTTAAACATATTGAGATGACTCTTAAAAGATTCCATAAAGGACTCATTACTAATAACCCACCCGGCCGAAACAGAAGGGAAGAATCCCCAACGTTTTCCCGGAGCGAAGTTTGACGAGCCATCCGAACGCGCAATAAGAGATAACATATAGGTTTCTTTGAAGTCGTAATTGACACGACCAAAATATGAAAGTAATGCTGATCGACTCCATGGTGAGCCACCTAAGCGAGTGGATGTTTCACTCACTTTTGGAGTATTAATAAGGTAAGCATATTTAAACCCTTCGAAAATAGAATTGGTATTGAAACCCGAAATACTTGAACCTAAACCACCTTTTTCTGCACTCGTACCAGCCAACACATCAAAGTTATGCTTGTTTTCGTCTAATGAGAATTTATAATTCAACGTATTTTCGAATGTCAAACGACTAAATCCTAATGAAATATCCTGACTTACTTTTGTTTCTTGGCTTGTATATTCAGGTGCCAGATTATATTTAGGTATATAAGCCCTGCTTTCTTCGGCATCCATTGTTAATCCAAAATTTGAGCGAAATACTAAATTTTTAATAGGCTCGATTGTTATGAATGCATTTGTATTTAATTGGTAATTCTTTTTGTTGTTATTACTGTTATAGACAAGATATGCAATAGGATTGGGCGCATATGGAGCATACGCTATCGGCCCATGATAATCTCCATTGTCATCATATATAGGCATAAACGGGCTTCCCCCCATTATCATGCCCAATGCACCAAGTCCTTCGGTAGACCTTCCGCTTAAAGAACCATCTTTATTGGCATATATAAAATTGATTGTCTCCCCCATGCGTACAATGTCACGTCCTTTTGCCGAAAAGATCGTTTGATCGGCATTGAGACGAAAAGTATATCTATCTTGCTTCGTTTGAACGGGTTTCCCCAGAGTGCCTTCCTGAGATGAATAAGAAAAGCTGGTAAAATAAGATGATTTTTTGCTCCCTCCGGAAATGGTAACCGAATGGTTTTGTGTGGGTGCATTTTTATTCTTTATTTCTTTGTACCAATTTGTACCTTTCCATTCTCCTGAAAGAACTTTATCCCAATTAGGAACCATCTGAGAAAAATTAATTCCATATCCGTAAGTGTTTTTTGAGTATTCGTCATCCAACATCGCCTGTGTTGTTGCATCAACGTACCATTTGTAATCAGGTGCATTTGAAATCCCTATATATGTATCGTAAGCAACACGTACTTTATCTTCTCCTTCTCCACGATGTGTTGTTATCAGCACCACGCCGTTTGCAGCACGAGCTCCATAGATTGCAGCAGATGCAGCATCTTTTAATACATCTATAGATTTGATATCTGCAGGATTTATATTCGATATATTCCCGGGTACACCATCCACAATGTAAAGTGGATCTGCATTGCCGATTGTACCCATCCCTCGAATATAGACCTTGTATGATGATCCGGGTTCTCCTGATGTCTTTGTAATTTGCATACCCGGAGACATACTTTGCAAAGCAGTCAGTGGATTTGGAGTATGCAACTCCTTTATTCTGTTTCCGTCAACTTGTAATGTAGCACCTGTTACAAGTTTTTTCTTCTGTGTGGCATATCCGATAACAACGACTTCATCCAATAGCGAAGCGTTTTCTTCTATAATTATTTTATATTCTTTTTCAGTTCCTATCTGAATCGTCTTCGGTTTAAAACCCACGTAAGATACAACTAGCGTTGAACCGGGTTGTGCGGCAATAGTAAACAATCCATCAAGGTCTGTAACTGTACCAACCTTCGTCGTATTGTTCATTATTGTTGCACCAATAATTGGCTCTCCTTTCTGGTCAAAAACGGATCCTTTTATATTGCCATCTGTCAGTATGTTTTGAGCATGTACAATATTTATGAATAAAAGGGACATAAACATTATCAAAAATATCTTTTGATAATAATTAAGTTTGTTTTTCATTGATAAAGATTATTTAATTTATTTTCAGTGATGTAATTTGCCTTTAATATTTATGCATTTACAATGCTTATTCTGTCATGGTCGTTCCTCCTTTCATTGATTTATTTTAGGTTGTATTTAAAAGTTGAATTTATGCTTTCCTCCTTCAATAGAAATCGCCTTATCTCCTACTAGAACAGTAGCAGTTGTATTGATTGGAATTTCGACATCTAATTGAATGCTACCTCCTACCCGCTTCCATTCAGATCGTATAAGTCCTTTTACGGAGTTGTAATCCCCTTTCACCCAATCCAGACCTTCTACAAAATGAGGTTGTATGAGAATATGCTTGAACCCGGCATTGTTAGGATCAAAGTTTATACCGGCTAAAACATTATACATCCATGCATTGATATCACCCAAAAACATGTGATTGATAGAAGCATCTCTGAATTCGGGAGACAAAGTCCATGTTTCGGGCATTGTATTAAAACCTTTCTTTATCCATGCACCCCACGAAGGTTCATCTTCTTTAGATGCCATTTGATAAGCCATATCTGCATAGCCATATTTCGACAGCATTCTCAGTACTGTCTTGCTTCCCAATACTCCGAAATCGAGGTATCCGTTATTTTCTTTTACTAACCGATATAAATTGTCGGCTACTTTTTGTTCCATTCCTTCGGGAACAATTCCTAAATAAAGTGCTATGGCCAATGATGTTTGCGATCCGTTAGCATATATATTTTTTCGGTAGTCAAAGTATTTATTATTAATCAAATCCTTAAGGCTTTTTGCTTTTGCTTTATAAACTGACCCATCGTAACCTAGTATTTCAGAAAATTTAGCCATATAAAGATTATCCAGATAATAATAGCACGAAGTAGTATATTCGGTAGGCGTTTGAGTTTTGTAAGGTACCCAGTCTCCTATACCATAGGTTACACAGCCGTCAGTATCTTCTCTGGTTGCCAAATATGCAAGATATCTCTCGCATGTGCTATATATTCTGTTTATACTTTGTTTGTCTCCGTAGTAATCGTACAGAGCCATTGGGACAATAAACATCGCAGCATCCCATACAGGACCAATCCAGTCATCATATCCCCAACCCGAGCTTGGTATAATTCCGGAAATACGACCTTCTGAATTCTGGTTGTCAACCATATCTTCGATCCATTTTTCATAGAATCGGATACCATCGAAATTTAGTAATCCCAAATCCATTGTAATATGGGCATCCGCTGTCCATCCATTTTTTTCTCGTTGAGGACAATCGGTAGGTATACTCATCACATTCGATAAATATGACCGGTTTGCAGCCTTCCATATCTGATTCAGCAGGTCATTAGAACAGCTGAAATGACCTACTTCTTTTAAATCAGAATGAAAATTAAGTGCTGTTACATTTGTTTCATCAAGTTTTATCGGACGGCTTGAACGGATTTCTACATATTGGAATCCTTTGTATGAAAATCTAGGTGTAAAGACACACTCCTTGCCATCAAGGATAAGTACATCTGTTTGGAAAGCCAATCCCGGAAGAGGCTTATAATAGATGTCGAGATTTCGCATCTCTAATCGCCCATTTGGCTTCAGTAATTCACCATATTGTATCTCTACTCTTGTATTTTTCTCTCCCTTTATTCTTAGTTCACATCCACCTGTCATATTCACACCAAAATCATAGACAAAAACAGTATCGCCAAAAGACTTTAGTGATATCGGGTTTATATTTTTTATTTTCCTTATTACGGGCTCTGTTTCTGCAACCAGACGGTTAGACGGAGCATTCATTATTTTTGCATTAGCCCACATAGAGTCGTCAAAGGCTGGTTTATCCCATCCTTCAATTTCTTTATTCGCATCGTAAGTGTCCCCACTGTAAATATTGTTTTGCACATAAGAGCTCGACGAAGAAACTTTCCATGTGGAGTCTGATATTATAATATCCTTCGTATTATCTTTATAAGTGATATGTAATTCGCTGATCATAGAAGCGCGGTTGCGCCAACGGGCTTTTTCGAAGCTCCACGTTGCCACAGGTGCAAATGCATTGTAAAACCCATTTCCTAAGATAGATGTTATAACATTTTTACCGGATTGTACCAATGACGTTGCATCATAAATGTTATACAAATTCCGTTTATCATAATGGGTGTAGCCCGGAGCCAGAAAGGCGGAAGAATCAACAGACTTCCCATTAATAGAAACGTCATAATATCCGGCGGCGCTAATATATAACCTAGCCTTCGCTATTTGTTTACTACTATTTATTTCAAAAGATTTACGTAGCATGGGTGCTCTAGGACTGTCTATAGCCTCATTGTCTGATATCCATTTTCCTTGCCAGGCTGAAGGTTGCATAAAAGCTGTTTCGAAATGACTGACAGGTGATACAATCTTCTGCTTTTTATTATTGTCCCATACTATAACTTGCCAATAATATGTAGTGTGCGGTTCAAGCACACAACTGGAATCAGGGGTAATGAACATTTCGTTGGTAGAGATTATTCCCGAACGCCATATACCATTAGAAGTCTTTTCTGAAAGAGCTTCCTTATTACTTGAAAGTAGAAGTTGAACGCTTCCTTGTATAAAGTCATGTCCTGAAATTGCTTCATAATTCCATGTAAATCGAGGAGAAACAGCATCAATTCCAATAGGATTGTGCATATACTCACATCTTAAGTTGTTAATCTTGACTTTCTTTGTTTCACAAGATTGTGCTAGAATAATAAAGAGACTTGTCAATAATAAAATGGTTATGGTTAATCTATATTTATGCATGGTGATTATTATTTTATCACGAATAACTTTAACGGTTTAGTAAAATATTCAAAAAAATAGAAGAAGTTTTCGGTAAAGCTGTTTGCAAAAGTAGAAACTACATATTAACAAACTATTACATACGTATAAAATTATGGTTTCATTATATTTTCATGTATATTAATTTGGTTATTCCGTATTGATTAATCCAATAAGTTTATATTTAAATATCGTTTTTTTCATTATAATCATGCCTGCGCCTCTATCTTAAGAAAGGGAATTTGTTATTTAAATTAATCCAGGCATATAACAAAACCTCATTTAAAGATACTTAAACACAACTTAAACGGTTAAACAATACAAATTTAATTCTTATTTTAAAAACCACAATAAAAAGTTCAAATATCTTTCATAATTAACCATTGTTAAAAAATGGAACATTTAGAATACAGACATCAGAACAATACATAAATATATTATTAACAACAAATTAAAATTAATAAATAGAATCTAATATACATTAAACGAGGAAAAGAATAAGAGCGAAGATTCTTATATAAGATAAAAATAAAGTATTATTATTTTAACGAGAAAGTAAAATAATATACATTTGTAGAAATATAAATAGTATATTATATTTGAATGATAAAAAGGAATTGGTATCCTTATATATACTTTTAGAGACATAAACAGGTATTTATATGTATAGATGAAGCTAAATAATACTAAAACAATTATCTGTAGATATTCGAACCTAATCAGAGTTAAGATAATGTAGATGTAGTTGGCAATAATACTAAACCTACTATTGCACATATAAATATCTAATATACTTATATATCATTCAGATCAATTAAATATTTAACCGTTAAATATAGTAAATTACCAATTTGTGTATTATATATGAAAACAAGGGTTTCACTTAAAGATATTGCAGAAAAATTAAACTTGTCTAAAACCACAGTATCATGGGTACTGAACGGACAAGCAGAGAAAAAAGGTATAAGTAAAAATACACAAGAGATTGTACTGAATTGTGCAAAAGAATTGAACTATCAGCCAAATTTAATAGCTCGAAGTCTTAATATTGGGCAGACCAAAACCATTGGGCTTATCCTGCCTTCCATATCCGATTATTTTTATTCCTCAATAGCCAGAGAAATAGAAAATCAAGCCAATATGCATGGATATTCACTGATGATAGCAAGTTCCGAATCGGACTTCAATAAAGAAGATCTTGTAATACAGATGTTCAAATCGAAAGGTGTGGATGGTATAATTATAGCACCGACAAAGCGATCGAAAGTTGAAATAGAGCGGCTTATATCTGAAAAATTTCCTTTAGTAACATTCGACCGTTATTTTCCTGAACTGCAAACAAGTTATATAATTATCGACAACAAGGAAAGTAGCTACAAATTAACAAAACATCTCATAGGTATGGGGTGCAAAAACATTGCACTTATTACTACAAACTCTCATCTTACTACAATGGGTGAAAGAAATGAGGGTTATAAACAAGCATTGTCAGATTCTGGTATCAAATTTAATCCAGCGCTTGTGGGAAATATAGAATATGAAGATTATGATAATAAAATTGTAAAAGTACTAGATAATATATTTGAAAAAGTACCTGATGTAGATGGATTCTTCTTCACCACACATATTCTAGCAGTAGAAGCCTTCCTTTATTTTGATAACAAAGGAATTGACTTTAATCGACAATTTCAACTGGCATGTATACATGGCGTATCTTTATTCAAAATTTTAGCACCAAAAATTAATATTGCAAAAATGCCCGTTGCAGATATAGGTAAAAATGCTGTAGATATTTTACTCGGAGAGATTCAGGAAAAAAGCAAACAAGCTGGTGAAAAAGGACAATATAGAGTTATTTTACCATGTACTCTTTATTTAAATAATTAAGAGTACAACATAAATATAAACAGGATTAAAAAATAGTCTTGTTTTAACCTATATCTACTAAAAGATTGAATCTTGGATTCCTAACAAGACCTATCCTTAAACACAAACTACGTAAATAATAAAACAAAAACAACAGGATATACTACAATATTCTCCCTGTCTGCATTCATTTCAATAGATATAAAATAAAGATTCGAAGTTTTATTTTCCATCCTTTTTGAAAATAGATCAAATTAGACATAAGAACTCTTAATACATGTTTTAAAACATATCAAAAATAAGTGTATATTTTTACACTTATTATTAACATTGTACTCATAAGTGTACAGTGAACACTTATGATTTAAATAAGCTTTTAAACCATATATAATATCATGCTAGAATCATTAAAAAAAGAGGTGTTCGATGCTAATCTGGATCTGGTAAAACATGGATTAGTCATATTCACATGGGGAAATGTTAGTGCTATCGATAGAGAAAAAAATCTGGTAATAATCAAACCTTCAGGAGTATCATATGAAAAGATGAAAGCTGAAGATATGGTTGTACTCGATTTAGATGGAAAAATTGTAGAGGGGCAATTGAAACCCTCATCCGACACTGCAACTCATATAGCTTTATATAAAGCTTTTCCAAATATAGGGGGAATTGTACATACCCATTCTACTTACGCCACATCTTGGGCTCAGGCAGGCCGTGATATACCTAATATCGGCACTACTCATGCCGATTACTTTAAAAATGAGATACCATGTACAAGACAAATGACAAAAGAAGAGATTGAAGGCAAGTATGAACTCGAAACAGGCAATGTAATAATCGAGCGTTTTGCAGCGCTAAATCCGGATTATACACCGGGAGTTCTTGTCAATAATCATGGTCCTTTCTCGTGGGGAAAAGATGCGCATAATGCTGTTCACAATGCAGTAGTATTGGAACAAGTCGCTAAAATGGCTTATTTGGCATATAGCATCAACCCACAACTAAAGATGAATGATGAGCTTATAAAAAAACACTTTTTCAGAAAACATGGTCCTGATGCATATTACGGACAATAAAAGTATTACACACGTTTAAATATTATACCATGAAAAAAGTTATTCTTTCCATACTATTTCTAAGCGGTGTCGCTGTTATTTCAGTAGCCCAAAATAAATTGGTTATTAATGCCGATCAGGGGAAAGATGTTATCAGCAAACATGTTTATGGACATTTTTCTGAACATCTCGGACATTGTATTTACGGAGGCTATTGGGTAGGTGAGGACTCCTCCATTCCCAACACGCGTGGTATCCGCAACGATGTGGTAAAAGCTTTACGCGATATCAAAATTCCTAATTTGCGTTGGCCCGGAGGCTGTTTTGCCGACGAATATCATTGGATGGATGGGATTGGCCCTCGCGATAAACGTCCTAAAATGGTGAATACTCATTGGGGAGGAGTTGTCGAAGATAACAGTTTTGGCACGCACGAATTTCTCGATCTCTGCGAACAGTTGAACTGTGAGCCCTATATCTGTGGAAACGTAGGGAGTGGCACAGTGGAAGAAATGTCTAAATGGGTAGAATACATTACTTTCGATGGAGAAAGCCCAATGGCAAACCTGCGTCGTCAAAATGGTCGCGAGAAACCTTGGAAAGTATCTTTCTGGGGAATTGGAAACGAAAACTGGGGCTGCGGAGGTAATATGACTGCCGAATTTTATGCAGATCAGTACAAACGTTATTCCACTTATTGCCGAAACTATGGCGACAACAAACTCTATCTTATTGCCGGAGGCGCTAACTCAGACGACTATAATTGGACAGAGACTTTGATGAAAAATGCAGCACGTCAAATGCAGGGATTGTCTTTGCACCATTATACAATTCCTAAGAATTGGGAAGACAAAGGTTCCGCTACACAATTCGACGAAGCGGAATACTATGTGACTATAGAAAAAACGCTCCAAATGAATAATTTGTTAAAAAGACATTCAAACATTATGGACCGATACGATCCGCAAAAAAGAGTCGCCCTTATCCCCGACGAGTGGGGTACTTGGTATAACGTAGAATCTGGAACCAATCCCGGATTTCTCTACCAACAAAACACGATGCGCGACGCGATTATTGCTGCTATCAATTTGAATATATTCAATAGCTATTGCGATCGGGTAAAAATGACTAACATAGCGCAAACAATAAATGTATTACAAGCTGTAATATTAACCGACAAGGAAAAGATGTTGTTGACTCCTACTTATTGGGTCTATTATCTTTATAAAGTTCATCAAGATGCAACTTTGCTTCCTATTTCACTATCTTCTGCTAAATACGAGCTGAATGGGAAAAAAATTGATGCCATCAGTGTATCAGCATCAAAAGACGCTTCAGGAAAAGTTCATATTACATTGGTAAATATAGACCCCAACAAAGAACAAAGTATAGAAGCTGATTTGCGGGGAATAGAAGTTAAAAACGTTTCGGGACAAGTATTGACATCAGGCAAAATAAATGACTACAATTCCTTCGACACTCCCGATGTTGTTTCTGTGAAAGCATTTACAGGAGCGAAATTATCAAAAGACAAAATATCGATAACATTACCATCCAAATCGGTTGTAATGTTGGAACTTAATTAATAATTCATTAACAATAAATAATATCATGGATTTTAAAGATTTAGAAATTTGGTTTGTTACAGGAGCGCAATTACTATATGGAGGCGATGCTGTAGTTGCTGTGGATTCACACTCTACTCAAATGGTAAAAAGTTTGAACGACTCAGGCAAACTACCTATCAAAGTTGTTTATAAAGGAACTGTCAATTCATCTAAAGAAATAGCAAAGGCTTTTTCTGATGCCAATTCTGACAATAAATGTATTGGAGTAATAACATGGATGCACACTTTTTCTCCTGCAAAAATGTGGATACAGGGATTAAAGAATTACAAGAAACCTCTACTACATTTTCACACCCAATTCAACAAAGAAATTCCTTGGAATGAAATCGATATGGATTTCATGAATCTAAATCAGTCAGCACATGGCGACCGTGAATTTGGGCATATGGTAAGCCGTATGCGCAAAAACAGAAAAGTAATTGTCGGACATTGGTCTGATGAAAAGGTACAGGCTAAACTAGCTTCTTGGATGCGTGTATGTGCAGGATGGGCAGATGCTCAGGATATGCTTATCATTCGTTTCGGAGACAATATGAACAACGTCGCTGTAACAGATGGAGATAAGGTAGAAGCCGAAATGCGTTTGGGTTATCATGTCGACAATGCTCCTATCGCAACATTAGTTCCGTATATAGAAGCCGTAAAAGAAACTGAAATAGATGCATTAATTACTGAATACGAAAAAGTATATGACTTTGCTGCTGATTGCAAAAAAGGAGGAGAAAAACATCAATTTGTACGTGATGCAGCAGCTCAGGAAATAGGGCTTCGTCGTTTTCTTCAAGAAAAGGGAGCGAAGGGGTTCACGACCAGCTTTAATGAACTTGAAGGCATGAAACAATTGATGGGATTTGCATCTCAACGCCTCATGGCGGAAGGCTACGGATTCGGAGCCGAAGGCGACTGGAAAACGGCTGCCCTTGTCCGTACAATGTGGGTAATGGGAAAAGGATTGCCCGGCGGTCAATCGTTCCTTGAAGACTATACGCTCAATTTCGATGGAGAGAACAGTACTATTCTGCAATCGCATATGTTGGAAATCAATCCGGATATAACCGGAACAAAACCTCGCATCGAAGTTCATTTCCTTGGTATTGGCGATGCTCGCACTTGTTCGCGCCTCGTATTTCAAGCACACAAGGGTGAAGGTGTTGCAGCTACAATTGTAGACATGGGCAATCGCTTCCGTATGATTGTAAATGAAGTAGTAGTAGAAGAACCAAAACCACTACCTAAATTGCCTGTCGCATGTGCATTGTGGAAGCCAATGCCTAACCTAGAAATTGGTGCCGCTGCATGGATATTGGCAGGTGGGACTCATCACTCAAGCTTCTCATATTCTGTCACTACCGAAATGCTGGAAGACTATGCAGATATAGCTGGTATAGAACTGGTGACTATAGACAAGAATACAACCATAAATAACTTTAAGTTTGAGTTGAAAGTAAATGAAGTATACTACTTATTAAATACAGCGTTAAGCTGAGTTAGATTGTTTCAAGTATGGGGAGTAGTGATATTCCCTATACTTATTTTATTATTAAAAAGTTAACTACCTTATGAAAGGAACATATACTATAGTTACCAACTATAATGGAATGTGAATTTCATACTATTTATGAAAAATAAAATATATGAAATATACAATAGGGCTTGATTACGGTTCTGACTCTTGCCGAGCAGTAATCATAGAAGCTGAAACAGGAAAGGAAATTGCATCATCAGTCAAATATTATAAAAGATGGATACAGGGGAAATACTGTGATCCTCAAAAAAACCAATACAGACAACACCCTCTCGATTATATAGAAGCTTTAGAAGAATCCGTAAAGGAGGCTCTGAGTAAGTCTCCGGCAGGTACAGCAGAGCAAGTAGTAGGCATGTCATTTGATACTACAGGCTCTACTCCTGCCCTGATTGATAAAGACGGACAAGTGTTAGCATTACGACCTGATTTTGCAGAAAATCCAAATGCAATGTTTGTCCTTTGGAAAGATCATACAGCGATCAAAGAAGCAGCTAAAATAAATGAGGTAGCCAAACGCTGGCCTATCGACTATACTGCCTATGTAGGTGGTATATACTCCAGCGAATGGGTTTGGGCAAAAGTGGCACATGTTCTGAAAGAAGATAAAGCCGTAGCCGGAGAAGCTTACAGTTGGATAGAGCATTGTGATTGGATGCCCGCTCTAATTACAGGCACAACAAAGCCATCAGATATAGTAAGAGGACGTTGTGCTGCAGGACACAAAGCCATGTGGCTGAAAGAATGGGATGGCTTGCCAACAGAAGATTTTCTTGTAGAAATAGCACCCGAACTGAAAGGGTATAGAGAAAGACTATTTCACGATACATACACAAGCGAAGTTAAAGTAGGAAACCTAACAGAAGAATGGGCTGGCAGGCTTGGATTAACAACAAATGTAGCTGTTGGTGCAGGAGCGTTTGACTGTCATATGGGAGCTGTAGGTGCCGAAATAGAACCGAAGGCATTTGTTCGTGTTATCGGAACCTCTACTTGCGATATAATGATTGCTCCATATGAAGATATGCACGGAAAGTTAATTCCTGGTATTTGCGGACAAGTAGATGGGTCTGTTATTCCGGGAATGGTAGGTCTAGAAGCCGGACAATCTGGTTTTGGTGATATTTATGCATGGTTTAAATCTGTGTTGGCTTGGCCTTTGGAGAATATACTAAAAGAGTCTGCACTAATAGATCAGGAAACAAAGCAAAAACTAATAGACGAAACTCTTGACAAGATAATCCCTACCCTATCCAAAGAAGCTGAAAAAATTCCCGTATCAGAAAGTTCTATTTTAGCAATCGATTGGATGAACGGACGTCGTACGCCTGATGCCAATCAAATGGTAAAAGGAACAATAACAGGATTAAACTTAGCCAGTTCTGCTCCTCTAATTTTCAAAGCGTTGGTAGAGGCCACAGCTTTTGGGTCGAAAGCAATTGTAGATCGCTTTCTCGAAAACGGAATTGAAATCAATAGCGTAATTGGTATAGGGGGTATCTCCCTGAAATCGCCATTGGTTATGCAAACATTGGCAGACGTATTGGCAATGCCTATAAAAGTTGCTAAATCAGAACAGGCATGCGCCTTTGGTGCAGCAATGTTTGCTTCTGTTGCAGCTGGAGTCCATCCTGACATTAAAGCTGCTCAGAAAGCAATGGGACAAGGATTTGTACACGAATACAAACCTAATATGGAGAAACATGAGGTATATATGCATATATATGCAAAATATCAAAAACTAGGAAAATTTACTGAAACAGAATTATTCTCTTAAACATAATATCATACTATGAACTGGAATTCACACGAATTTATTTGGCTCGACTGGGTGATTATTGCAGTTGGGATACTGGCAGTAACATGGGCTGTCTGGCGTTCGATACAAAAAGACAAACGCCTGCAACAAGGTGCCAGTAGCGAAGACTATCTGTTCGGAAAAGGCGAACCATGGTACATAATAGGTGCTGCCATCTTTGCAGCAAACATCGGATCGGAGCATCTTGTAGGACTTGCCGGAACAGGTGCTAAAGCCGGAGTGGGTATGGCACACTGGGAGATGCAAGGCTGGATGATACTTATTCTAGGTTGGTTATTCGTACCATTCTATCAACTGATGAACAACAAGATGGGCAAAATCATTACAATGCCCGACTTCCTAAAATACCGTTATACACCTGCTACAGGTTCTTGGTTGTCTATCATCACACTTATAGCCTACGTACTTACCAAAGTGAGTGTAACCGCATTTACAGGAGGTATCTTTATGGAAAGCCTTCTAGGTCTGCCTTTCTGGTATGGGGCAATCGGCTTGATAGTACTAACGGGTATTTTTACTGTTTTCGGTGGTATGAAAGGAGTTATGACTCTATCTGCAATCCAAACACCGATACTTATTATAGGTTCATTCCTTGTGCTTTTCCTAGGATTATCTGCTCTTGGAGGAGGTAGCATCCCTGAGGGTTGGACAGCGATGATCGACTATGCAAAAACATTGAATGTAGGAGAAGATGGTGTTGCATACGGTACAAACCACATGTTTCACTTTAATACCGGAGATCCGTTATATGATGATTATCCCGGCTTTTGGGTATTTATCGGAGCTTCAATAATAGGTTTCTGGTATTGGTGCACCGACCAGCATATCGTTCAACGTGTACTTGGACAACGCAAGGGCGAAGACAACGATGTAGTGATGAAACGTGCGCGTAGAGGTACTATTGCTGCGGGTTATTTCAAATTGTTGCCTGTGTTCATGTTCCTAATACCGGGTATGGTAGCAGCGGCATTGGCTGCACGTCCCGATAGCGGATTTACATTGGATGATCCGGATACTGCGTTCGGTTCAATGGTTAAATTTGTATTGCCTGCAGGTGTGAAGGGAATTGTTACCATAGGTTTTATATCAGCTTTAATTGCTTCTTTGGCTGCATTCTTCAATTCTTGCGCAACATTGTTTACGGAAGACTTCTATAAACCTATGTTCAAAAATAAGAGTGAATCTACTTATGTTTTGGTAGGTCGTATTGCGACAATTGTAGTCGTTATCCTCGGTATTGTTTGGATACCTGTTATGATGAGCCTTGGTAGTCTTTACGACTATCTGCAAGGTATTCAATCATTACTCGCTCCTGCTATGGTAGCCGTATTTGCTCTTGGTATCTTTTCTAAAAGAATTACACCTAAGGCCGGAGAAGCTGGTATGATAGTAGGATTCGCCATTGGGATGGTACGCTTATTAACCAATATATTTACCAACACCGGTAAGGATGCAATGAGCGGCTGGTATTGGGAATATACAAGTTGGTTCTGGCAAACAAACTGGCTTATTTTTGAAATATGGCTACTAGTATTCATTATGTTGCTAATGGTAGTAGTGTCGTTCTTCACTCCGAAGCCAACAGCCCAACAGATAGATGCTATCACTTTCTCTAGCGATTACAAGAAACTTATTAGCAAGAGTTGGAATAAATGGGATGTTATCGCATCACTGGGAGTTGTAATTCTTTGTGTTGCATTTTACATATACTTTTGGTAAAACAATAACATACTTATATATAAATTTTTAACAACAGAATACTTTTATAAAGGAATAAAGCAAGAGGCTGTCTTATTGGACAGCCTCTTCTGTGTTTATGCAACTTTCTTTAATTATATTTATAAACAGACAAAGAGAACAATCATAAACAATTAAATATAAAAACTTTACAAAAAAGCTTTTATAAAAAGCTAAAAGCAGTTTCTTATACACAAGAGAACTAATCTTATTTAACCTAATAAAGATACAAAAGATACCTCATCTCCTACCCCTCTATATCTATCACAATATTGTGAAAAGATATGCATACATCTGCTCTGCCTATAAATGAAACTTCTAAGATCATTTGATAGTAAAGAGAAACAGCGAAATCCTTATACAAAGATTTCGCTGTCTCCTCAAAAAAGTACGAATCACCTAAAAGCCTATATGATATTATCTCATATCATTAAAAAACATTAGATTATTATTTACCAATCAAACCTTCTGCAAATCCAGCATAAACGGGCTTACGGTTATAGTTCAAGCTCCATAGCCCAATAGGCTGCCCTTTTCTCCAGCCGCTGTCGTCAGGACTGTCTGTCGGACTCCAATGAGTAATTCCATATTGTTGACTCACAGGAATAATTTCAAAGTATTTTTTCACAATAAACTTATAATACTCAGACATCAATAGCTGTTGCTCGAAAGTAAGGTTTGCTGTCTTAATTTCATTACCATTCTCATCTACTATACCCATATCCAACTCAGATATTTTTATGAGTTTTCCTGAAGCTTTTAATAGTTCAAACATCTTCACGACATGGTCTTCTTTGCTCTTTTGTGTTGCAGAGTTTAGATAATAAGAGACATGCATTTGAGTACCGATACCATCAATCTTAGTTCCGTCTTTCTCCCAACGTTCAATCCAATTTATCAAACTCTTCAGTTTCATGTTATCATCCCAGTCTGATTCCAGATTATAGTCGTTGATGAACAACTTCATATCTTCAGGTCCATATTTGCGGGTAAGTTGGATAGCTGTACGCACATAGTCATCACCCAAGTAATCTTGCCAATAGAAATTATTCTTAGCGTCTTCTGCCGATACATTATTTACAGATTGTAAATCATACCAACCATCGCCATCTTTATCAGCACCGGCCAGAGGCTCATTCACTACATCCCATGCTTTCACATATCCGCCACAAGCTTCCATCATACCTTTTACCCAATTTTCCATCGCATTGGTCAAAACTTCTTTCTTTTCTTCCGGAGTCAAAGGAATGGTATTGCCTGATTCTTCTATCTCAAATACGATATCATCAAAATAGAATGTAGTTGCCAGCTTGTTTTTTGCAAGATTAAAAGCTATAGTACTCATTCCTTCTTGTGATGAATTGATAGAACCTGAATTAGTATATTCCTGCCATTCTGTAGTTACATCAGGACTGCCCACCATAGCGTAATGCAAATAACCGCCCGGCTCTTTATGCGCCTGAGAATCAATACTAACATTTCTACTAGCCTTGACCTTCATACTGAAACGATATTTTTCACCTTCCTTAAATACGTGAGGAACCTTTACAAAGAATTGTGTGTCCCAATCCTGAGTAGCATTATCGCCTGACTGAACAATAATTGCCCGTCCCGTACCACCGGCACCTGTACCTGCAGCGCTAAATGTAGCCGCTTTAGGGCCATTAGATACTTCAGTAGCATAGAAACAGGATACATCATTGTCTTCACAATTACTATTGCTTACAAGATTTTTCCACCAACTAGCTGGACCTGCTGCAAGCGCTTCAATATTGAAGGAATAGGAATGCCAGCTTGGTTTTCCCCAGTTTGATAAATCTTTACTGTCAAAGGCGCCATTATTGATTACATTATCCGTAGAATTAGCTGCTGTCAAAGTAATATCGTCAAAATACAAATCGCCACCAAATTTACCAAAACAGAACTGAAGTTTGTTAAACGCATGACTTGGTGTAAACTGAATAGTAACATTACTCCATTCTTTACTTGCCGCAAGAGATAAACCATAAAGAACATTACTGCCATCTGTAGGCCAGAAGTCAACAGTAGCCGCGGCAGATGCCTTAATTCTCATGCTTAATGTATATGTCACACCAACCGTTAATGGACTTGCCGGTTCGTAATAAATTTGCCAATCCCATGTATTAGCCTTAGCTTCGGTTGTATTTATATGCAAGCAATTATTTGCATCGTTAGGGTCGACTTCAATCTCCTTATCAGCAATCAAATTATTCAGATATTTATTATTTTGTTGAGAATGCCACAATATTGTATGTCCATAAATACTAAGACCTGCACCTTTAGCAGCATCAACAAATTTTACTACCTGAGAAAAATCCATTGAACCATCGTCTTTTACAATCGAACCATATTTCATCGCATTACCCGCTGTTAATTCATCGAAATTGGAACAGGCAAGACTATAAACCATGTCTCTCTTCAAAAAATCGCTAACAGTAATGCCCGATCCTAATTTGAAATTTGGATTAGCCTTGCGGTCTACATACGATTTCAGAACATCATATTCATTCAGATATTCATATTTCTCGAGATCTGCCGGCTTATCAACATTAAAGTTGCTATCAAAATTATCGACACAAGAGACCATTGCCATCATAGCGACAATAATCAACAAGAATTTATTATAATACTTCATCATACTCATCTTTAGTAAAATTAAAAATGATTAGTTTTATAAGTTGGAACAAACAATTCAGAATCGATCCCTCGGGTTTGTACCACCAAAGTATCTTTAGTCACATATTGCTTTGATCCGAAGTTTATATTGTACTCCAAATACATAGCATTACGGTCTTTATTACCCCAACTATTTTTCTCTCCGTTTTTTACAAATTTACCTGAGCCACTAGCGGTATAGCCTTGCGTATCGGTAGAGATAGTACACTCATTATTATCATTAAAAGTTAGGAGTAAATCACATGTAAGAGTTTGTACACCTCCTAAACCATCAGAAACAGTAGTTTTAACCGGAAACTTAGTCACCTTTAAACTTGCAGTCGTTAAACTACAAAGTTCGTCATTTTCTACATGTGGTTTACGACGTACATTCGTTGCAGTTGCACCATTCTCGGTTACAAGATCTACTCCTCTGCGCAGATATTTTGCATGCCACGGATTGATAAATTTCAGTGCATATAAGACATAGTCTTGAGGCTGAATATCCCACGCTTCTGAATAAGTACGAGGTGCGTTCTGTATCAAGTGACGACCGCTCAAAATACTGTCTGCATTTTGTACTTTAGTCATTAATAATGGAATTACATACGTTTTTTTCAAAGCGTCGGGATCGGAAAAGAATGCATCTTGCAATTGGACTCCTACCGATCCTTGAATCTTCTTATCAAGAATAATCTTACTACCCGCTAAAGTGTAGTAATTGGATGGCATAGCTTGAACCGGACTACCGTCTTCGAAGAATAAGTTATCACATAATCCATTATCGACGGCAATATCTATGCTGATATTCTTTTGGTTTTTATATACACCTCCCATTGTTGCGTATATTTCGCAACGATGCTCATTATCTAAAGTCGTATCATAAGTATCATCTCCCAATACGATTGTACGCACGGGATATTGATAGGCAAAATAAACAGTTGTTCCGCCTTCATAGTTTGGGAATTCAACACCTTGATTTTCGCATGATGTCATTGATGCAATCAAAATTCCGGCAAACAATACAGGCAATAATTTGAATCGTTTCATATTTTTCAATATTTAGATATTTTTTGATTATTCATTTACCAGCCTTGATTCTGCTGTAGGTTGCTCCATTTTATAGTTTCACTATAAGGCACAGGTCCATGATACATATAATCTTTGTAGCTTCTTGCTTCTACAGGAATTACCTTATATACCAAAGCTCCATCGACTTTATCTATCTGTATACCTTTAGCACCCTCATTCAGGTTGGCTTTCCAGCGACGCAAATCCCAAAAACGTCGGTTTTCGAAACAAAGTTCAATACGACGTTCATTACGTATCAACTCTCGCATTTTATCTTTATCGTTTTTAATACTTTCAAGATAAGCATCTCCTCCATTAGTACCTACACCTGCACGGGCACGGATAGCCTTGATTACGTCGTAAGCGCTGTATGAATGTCCGTTGCCATTAGTTGGCCCCCAAGCTTCATTTGCTGCCTCAGCATAAGCTAAGAATATTTCAGTAAATCGTATGCGTACAGGATAATGGTATTGTGCCGTATTATATGTCGGATCTGGATTACAATCGTCACGCAATAGTTTTCTCAAATAATAGCCGGTACGTGTAGATGTGCTTTCTTTATTTAATGCATCTTCATTTGTACCGTATGTTCCGGTAACAATTTTCTTCGAATTTGTACCATACGTAGTTTCATTATACAATACATAAGCTGTCAAACGCGGATCTCTGTTGGTATACGGATCATTTGAAGAATATCCACTTGCAGGATCAGATATTGGATATCCGCTTGCCATAGGAAAAGCATCTACTAGATTTTGAGTTGGATTTATACGTCCACTTCCATAAAGCGATGGTGGATAATTACTCTTCTCTTGCGAAAGCCCCATTGCATAATCTTCGGTGCTATTATCTTTGTCCCCTCTCCATAGAATCTCTTTAGGAACAGCTCCTGATCCCAATGAGTTGATTTCAGTTTTGTTCATATACCATGTCCATCCTGTTGGATCTATTCCGCCTAAACCATTGATACGATCTAGTACGATAGCTGCGTTATCAGCAGCATTAGCCCATGTTACGGTTGTACCCGTGTTATATGCAGGACTTGCTGCAAGCAAAGCTGCCTGTGCCCTAATAGCTTCTGCGATACGAGCAGTAAGGCGACCTCGTATATGAGTACCATTTACGCGATTATAATCACTGGCATTGGTTACACCGATTGCTTTATATTTAGCAGGAATATTTGCATCACTGATATCATTATAATCAAGAGGTAAGTATTCGGTTGCTTTTTCTACATCACTAAATATTTGATCTATACAAGCCTGAAATGTATCTCTTGGAACATTGAAATCTGTACTCATATTATCTACAGTAGTTATATTAGGTATTCCCAATAGTTTTCCATCCTCAGTCCAACCACCATGAGCCATCAAGAGATAGTACATATTTAAAGCACGCAATCCATACGCTTCGCCTTTAAGGCGATCGCAATACATGATATGTACATTCGGATCTTTTGCCCATGCCACTTTGTCGGCATTTTCTAAAAAGATGTTGAGATATTGAATAGCAGCTCTACAGTTCTGCCACTTAGACATCGGGTCGTTACTAGCTGTCCACGATCCTGTTGCCATACTTAAATAGCTACTAGCTTTATCGTTAGTCACTGCATCATCTGTCGCAATGTCTGTTTCAGATTTAGTCTGATAGGGAAGCATGGAATAAGCGTATCCTAATATCCCTTGTGCATATCCCGGTTCATTATACATATCATCTAACTCTCTATTGTTCTCTAAAGCAGGAGAAAACAGATCATCACAGGATGTTAAGAAGAGCAAGATAATGACCAGAAATTTTGTTATATTATTTATTGCTTTCATACTGTTGTTATTTATTAAAATGCAGCTTTTATACCTATATTATAAAATCTGGTTTGTGGAGAACTACCTACATTCATTTCCATATGTTTGCGTTCCTTCGATATAGTAAGCAGATTAGCGCCACTTACATATGCGGAAAGTTCGCGGATGAAACTATTTTTCAACAGCTGCTTAGGTAAGTCGTATGTAACCTGTATCTTAGCCAGATCAAAGCGGTTAGTTTTATACATCCAGAAGTCTGAAGTACGGAAATTATTGCTTCCACTTTCAGTAGTTAAACGAGGGTAAGTCGCGGTTGCCTTTGTTTCCTCTGTCCATCGGTCACGAACTACTGCAGAGTATTTACCATCTCCATGAATCCAATAATAAGAACTATTTTTCAAACTATTCGCCCCAAAGCTACCTGTTCCTAAAGCAAAGAATGTAAAATCTGACCATTTAAGTGTCATGTTTATACCCAAAGTAAACGGCGCACCATACCAACCGCCTTTACCTAGATATATAACATCTTGATCATCGATGACTCCGTCGCCATTTTGATCTACATATTTAATATCGCCTGGTTTTACTGTTCCTCCAAATTTTTGTTCCGGAGAATTAGTTATCTCATCGCTACTCTCAAACAGGCCGTCACTTTGTAAACCCCAAATACCATCAATCGGCTTACCTGTTCTATTTTGATAGCTAAATTCATTTATCTCGCTACGCTTGGTTGCTTTAGTATCGTAATAAGTACCAGCTACACCTAATGAGAAGTCTACCTCTTCGATTTTCTTGTTGAAGTTAACATTGAAATCAAATCCTGTACGCTTATTATTATTATAGTTCATATATGGAACAAATGACGCTTCGGGATAAGCTGTAGACAAATAATTAGGGAAAAGCGAACTTGGTGTTATTATATTACCTTCCATAGAGTTTATAAAGAATGACAGATCTGCAGTTATCATTTTCTTCCACAAAGAGGTTCTTAGATTCGCTGATATTTCTTTGCGTTTAATAAATGTAAGATCATCATTATTTCCACGGAGAGACATTGTATATTTCTCTAAACTACCGTCATACCAACTCCAACCGTACGCTTGAGACCAAGCTGACTTGTACATATAATAATTTTGAATATCAATATCTTGATGTAAGATACTACCTGAAACACTCAACATTAAATCATCTATAATAGAAGATCCCGATAGGAAGTTTTCATTGCTCATTCTCCAACCTAATGTAAGAGATGGAGAAAATGCATTACGCTGCCCTTCGGCTAACTTTGCTGAGTGTATTACGGCTCCCCCAAAATCGGCATAATATTTCTTTTGATAATTATAGCCTACTTGTAATGCCAAGTTTGCATTAGAAGTTTTGTGATATTCAGACGATAAGGTTTGCTGGTAGCCCGAAGCTATTAGCATAGCCGACAAGTTATGACCATCTGCAAAAGTATTTACGTAATCGAATTGACCCGAGAATGCCATAGTTTGATTATCAGCACTCTCACTAATATTCTGTACACCAGACTTCTTATCATTGTTATATTTTGTTAGACCTACAATAACATCCTTTCCGTTAAAGTTACCCCAAGTTGGAGCATATACCGAATATGTGTTGTCAAAAGACGTTGTATAACCTGTAGCATAATCCACTGCAAATTTGGTATGAAACGAAAGCCCTTTCAAGAAGCCTTCCAAATCAATATCAACTCCGGTATCAAATTGAAAATGACGGCTTGTATATTTGCTACTTCCGGCAGCAAATATATCTGCAAATGCATTCTTTTGATCAATCTGAGATCCTCCTAGAAAATATTTACCATCAATGATATTATTGGTATTATTAACCAAATCCCAAGCAGCTAAAGCATTCTGATCAATCATATCTAATGAAATCAACGGCGCTACACGATTGGGACGAAATGTTGATGCAGCATTCCAATAATCTCCTTTTGCATTTTTAGCGTCATAGAAAGTTGCATTCGCATTAATATATGCACTAATAGCATTACTAATCATAACATCCACATTACCACGCACATTTAGACGATTGATACTATTATCCTTCGCTTCACCGATCTTAAACAAGTCATCTTGATGATAATAACCTACATTACTATAAAAATGAGCACGTTTACTTCCGCCTGTAATTTCTGCTGTAACTTCTGAACGATTAGATACTTTCTTCAAAAACTCAGAAGAATAAAAATCTACATTCGGATAACGATACGGATTTAAGCCCGAAGCAGAATGATAAATGTCATTATCGTTATATAAAGCCGATAGCCCATCATTAGCGCGAGCTTCATTATAAAGAGTCATATATTCAGCAGATCCTAGATATTCAGGATAGCTTTTAGATATATGAAAACCCGTGTTAGCTCTTACGCTTATCCTAAGATCTTCGGTCTTACCTCTTTTGGTCGTTATATATATAACACCTTTTGCTGCGCGGCTACCATAAAGGACAACAGCCTGCGCTCCTTTTAGAAATGTTATTTGATCAATTTCGCTAGGCAAAACATTGTTGGCTACACGGGGAATTCCATCAACCAACACTAAATATCCTGCATTGTCGGCATCCATACCCCACAGCGAATTTCCATTCCACCCCCCGATATAGGCCTGCATATTATCTAAACTATATGTGTTATAGTTCTTTTTTGACAGTTCCTCTACATTAACAACAGATACACCACCCAACAAGTCGCTTTGCGCTACTTTTCGAAAAGCAATCTGTACAAGCGATTCTTTATCACTTTTGAGTGTGTCCGCCTCATTTTGGTCAAATGTTTGAGCTTTAGTTGCAAATGGGCAGAAGACAAACATGGCACACAAAATGAATATTGATTGTATATATTTCATCTTTTATTCGTTTAAATTACACATTCATTTACTCTATTTGGATTTACCAGCCCGGATTTTGCCCGAATTCAGGATATAGATATACATCATTGTCAGGAAGAGGGAACCAATAATGTTTGGTACCAAATACTCGTGTAAGAATAACTTCTTCTTTGAATTCTGATACCCTTGCATCTTTTGGGTCGTTATTCTTGAAAAAGTCATTGTTTTCTACACGCTTAAATTCCTGTGATGTTTTTACTGTATACGGATATTCTGTTAGTAATAACCAACGTTGCAAATCATTGAAACGGAATCCTTCAAATGAAAGTTCTACGGCACGCTCTCTACGAATTTCGTCTATAAATTTATTTTTACTTGCTGTATAAGAGCTGCCTACATGTCCTGCTTTTACACGATCTCTCACTGTATTGATCGCACCTTCTGCCGTTTTTGAGAAATTAGAAGATTTACCACTAGCACCACCAAATGCAGCACATGATTCGGCATACATCAAATAAATATCAGATAAACGCATATATGGCAAATAGCAGTGATAGTTTCCTCCCCAGTCATATGTTCTATCATACTCGTTGCAGGTATGAGGTACCAGCTTTTGGATAAAATATCCTGTACGGCTAGCATTAGCTACGGGTCTCATTGCACCTCCTGTATAAAGACTACAATAACGCAGATATTCCATATCCGCAGGCATAGTACTATTTACATATTTGAATCCATCAAATACAATATCATGATAGAAGCGAGGATCTCTATTTTTGAATGGGTAATTAGGATCAAAGCCTGAAGCTGGATCATTTAGAGGAAGTCCATTATCCATACCATACATATTAACATAGTTTGCTGTTGGTTGGTGAATCACGTTATCATGAGCAACCAAACCGCCAACTTTAGGACCAAATACCTTCGCAGTATTCCAGTTACTGGCATTGAAGTCTGGAGATGGCCCCCTGAAAATTGCTTCAACAGATCCCGGTTGTAACCAGTTTTGACGAGTGGTGTAAAAAATATCCGAGTAGCTAGATGTAGAACCTTCAGCTCTCTCATGATTATAAATATCTTTGTAGTTGAACTGAGCTAATGCATATTGAGTTTGATTACCTTCTACAAGACTTAGTAGTTCACCAAAGGCTTCAGCAGCTTTTTTACAGTATGCCTCATCATAGTCATAAGTTTGACTTCCACCTACTTTAGGACCGTTTTTCATCAATGGGCTACCTGCCCAAAGATAATTTTTACCCAAATAACCTAATGCCATTATTTTATTAATACGCAATTGGTTTTTGCCCACTGTATTTTTCCCTACTGTTGTGTTATCCCAGTCGATAGGAAGTAGATCGGCAGCTTGCCTAAAATCAGCAGCAACTTTATCTGCACATTCCTGATAACTCAATCGAGGAAGAGTCAATGTTCCGGTAGCATCTAATACATGGTCTACATAAGGTAACCCACCAAAGAATGTCATGAGTTCAAAATGCCACCATGCACGAAAGAAATATAGTTGCCCTGCAATCAGATTTTTTTCCTCAGCTGTGGCTGTTGTTAACTTGTCCAGATTAGCCAATCCTTCATTTGCTTTACTTATGCAATACCATGCATGAGGCCATAATGAATGTCGTTTAGGAGATCCGTCTCCGGTAGCTGTAGAACTACTATTACTGTTATATAACCAATCACCTGCGCTTCTCCATGCGCGGTAGTTTCCAAGGTCTACTTGGTGAGTCATACGACCATCAGCCTCGGGGTTGAAGATTTCATCGTCACCCCAATTCCAGGAAGGAGCCCAATTACACTTCTGTTTGTCAGGTATGCAATTGTAAATCTCTTCTATGTAGCCCTGAAAATTCATGAAGTTCTTAAAGGCATCATCTCCTGATATAGTAGAATCAGGTTCTTTATCCAAATAATCTTCACAAGAAGCTAAACTAGTTCCTAATATTAAGAACAGGATACAACTCTTTAGAAAAGTTTTATATATATTTTTCATCATCTTTAATCTTATAATGAGAATTTAATACCTAAATTGTAACGTCTTACAGTAGGATAAGCACCTAAATAACCTGCACCGGATAAATTTGCTTCACGGTCGTCAGGCATTCTTGTCCACAACCAGAGATTATTTCCGTTCAGATATATTTTCATATTTTTCACACCTAATTTCTTAATCCAGCCATCAGTAAATGTGTAAGCAACCTCAGCATTCTTCAAACGGATATATGATCCGTCATATAAAAACTGAGTACTGGTATTATAGCTCGGACTAGAAGACCATCGTGGCACTACAACATCGGCAGATGTATTATCTTTCGACCACCATGTTCCGATATCGTATACAGTGTTTAGTTTATTACCGAAGCTTGTTAATGATACATCTCGGGTTACATTTGTCACACCATAGAACTGAACGAAAGCACTAAATCCTTTCCATTCGAAGCCAATAGTAGCATTGAATGTATTCTGAGGTGTACCAGAATATCCGTAAGGAACTAAGTCTTTATTGTCAATAACCCCATCTCCATTGAAGTCTATTATGTTATAATCGCCGGGTAATTTTTGCGAATCGTTAGTGTCATGTCGAGTACTTCCATATAATTGGTCGTAGGTATTGACATATCCTGCATCAACGTAAGATGTATATTGTCCAATGCTATATCCGGCAGCTTTCTGATAAGCAGGTCTTAACGCCTGGTCATCTTTTTCTAATATTTTATTTTTAGAGTGTGTCATGTTGAAATTACCCCAAAGTCTCATGTCATTAGAGAGTCGTTTATTTATACGTAATTCCAATTCATAACCATTTGTACGAACTCTACCAATATTCGCTGTAGGAGGCATAGCTCCTAAATACGACGGAGTAGAACGTTGATCACCCCATACCAAGATATCTCTACGGTCATCTCTAAAAACATCTACGCTACCAATAAATAATCCGTCCAAGAATGAATAGTCTGCTCCTACATTTATCTTTCTTACGGTTTCCCATTTCACATTTTCATTTCCAAGTGCTGATTTTCTGTACCATGTATAAGGACTATTTCCATGATTTAAATCCATTGCTGTAACCCCTCCATAAGCCCACTGGGTCATATAAAGCCAACGTCGGGCTGAATCGAATTTGTCACCACCAAGATTATCATCTCCAATTTCTCCGTATGAAGCTCTGATCTTAAGCATATCTAGGAATTTTAATCCTTTCATAAAATTCTCATTGCTTAACATCCATCCTATTGCTCCGGAATTAAAGAATGCAAAACGATTTTCTTTACTGAATTTATCAGAGCCATTATAAGCACCGTTGTATTCTATAAAGTATTTGTCTGCGTAATCATAAGTAGCACGGAAAGCCCAGTCTTCACGGAAAATAGGCATTACACTACCTCTCGCCTCTTCTTGACGGCTGAAAACCCCCATGGCTGTTATGCTATGCGCATCAAATTTACGAGCCCAATTCAATTGTGCCTGATAGTATAAATTACGTAATGTTGCTCCATTATTTACAGATCCTCCTGATGTAGCCCAGTTAACACCTTGCATCCAGTCGAACTTATTATTACCATCAAAATTTTGTCTATAAGTTACTTGACCTGTTTCCGGATCTATCCATTTTCCCTGAGCCGAATTATTTAAATCATTTATTCCTCTTTCGAATTCAACAAAAGTATTATCCCAAGAAACAACTCCTCTAGCAGACAATCCTTTTGTTATAAAGCCCAAGTCTTGCTCTAAAGTAAAGTCTGTATTGATACGAGTTGTTGTTGTCTGCATTGTACCTCCCAAAGAAAGAACGGCAGCCGAGTTACTCACATTCGAAATATTTGGATAGAATCCCCATGAGCCGTCCGAATATTGGGGAAGGAAAACATCCGGTGCAATATTATAGGCTCCAGACCATTGTTGAGCAACAGCCCATGTGGAGTTATCGGTTTGTCCCCAAGGTGTTTTCTTGATAGCATTAGAACCCGCTAGATTAACCTTAAACAAAGTTGTCTTTGTTATTTGAAAATCCAGATTACTACGAACATTTAGCCTGTCGAATCCATATCCGGCATTATAATTACGTCCATTATCATAAACGCGGAAAAGGTCTCCTTCATGCACAAAGTCGGCAGAAGCAAAGTATTTTACAACTTTTGTTCCTCCCGATACATTAATATTTGCATTATAAGACATTGCTGTCTTCTTGAATAGAGCATCCTGCCAATCTACATTCGGATAGCGTTCTCGTTGCTCTATAGTAGTCTGGTTCCGATAATTGTTGATGAATGCTTGTGGTCGTATATAGGCCCAAGAATCAGGCGTTAGAGCTAATTCATGCTCAATAGCCCTGTTACGAGCCATTAATGCATCATAAGAATCCAATTTGTTAGGTAATTTAGACGGAGCTTTTAGTGTTGCGTTAAAACCAACATCTATCTTTGCGCTTCCGTCACTACCTCTTTTGGTGGTAACCAGAATAACACCATTCGCACCTTTAACTCCATAAACAGCTGTAGCAGAAGCATCTTTCAGAACAGATACGCTTTCTACCGAACTAATATCTACGGAACTCATTGGACGTTCGATACCATCGACTAATACTAGAGGATCGCTATTGTTCCACGAACTAGCTCCTCGAATTACAATCTTTGGTTCCTCTTCTCCGGGCATCCCTGTACTCTGAGTAGTAATTACACCCGGCAAATTACCGGTAAGAGCAGCTCCAATATCGGAAATACCAGCGGCACGCTCTAAAACTTTACCTGTAGTTTGTGTGATTGCTCCTACAACACTGGCCTTCTTCTGTTGACCATAACCTACCACAACCACTTCACTTAAAATCTCTTCATTTTCGGACATAACCACTCTTACATTCTGTTTGCCTTGTATGTTTATGTCCTGTGTTGTCATGCCTACATAAGTAGCTACGATGGTCTTTGTTCCGGTTGGAACAGTTAATGAAAAATTTCCATCAAAATCTGTTACAGTTCCTACTGATGTATTGCCCTTTAAAGTAATATTAACTCCTGTAAGAGGCTCATCATTTTTGTCTACGACATTTCCCGTAATAACAGTTCCTTTCTGCGCATATGCTGCAAAGCAAATAAATAGCAGGAGTAAACTTACGCAGGGAATTTTCCAAGCTCGTTTTGTTTTATTATTCATTACTATTAGTTTAATATGATTAACAATTTTAATTTATCATAATATGATCGATTCTTAATATCAATCTAATAGGATTATAAAAGTCAGCTGTCATCAATATTAGTTTTCATGGATTAAAAATTAAATAATAAGTTAATGCCTATTATTAAAAAATACATTTGCATACTCTCTTCGAGAATTTGTCAAATCAGCATTTAGGTCTAGGAGATTATTGATCATAGAAAACATAACATAGAGTATTGTCTAGCTACATTTTCTTCAGTTTATTGGTATTTTTTCACAAAAGAGTTTTTTATCATATGGTATTACAATTTAAGGTTATTTTAAGTGTATTATTTACAATTATTATCTCAGACAGTATTTTTTATCACCACAGTTTTGGTTATCGTTTTCTGTTTTTCTAATAGTATTTGCTGCAGTAAAATGCCTGGAGAGATGGTATTAAATTTTTCAGGTAACTATCGACGTAGTGAATAATCGACTCCAAATGGAATGTTAGTTCTCCACTACGCCGAAAAAAGTTTATATGCAAATAAGCAAAAGCTTATGGTTGAAAATCATTTGAAGATGTTGAATATAAACCAATCAATGCTCCAGTAAACCCACCGGCAACATCTGTGGAAAGAATATCACCGGAAACAGTTCCTCCAACATTTATGAATACCTGATTATCAATAGAGTAGTTAAATCTATAATTATCTTCGTCTGCTTCAACCTGCAATTTTATTGGTTTGCTTACATCAATTTTTTCACTAGCAACAAGGGTAGACTTATTCTTATCTGTTCTGACAAGCAAGATATAAGAGTCGCTTCCTTTTTGTGTAATACCAAATACATAGTTAAATGATTCTTTTTGATAACAAACGATTCCGGCTAAATCAGTTTCAGAGGCAGGTACATAGTTCATGTTCACTGTTGTTGAAAATGTTTTATGCTGTTGTCTATGAAACAAAGCTGAAATAGGCTTACGATCTTTGATATTTGTCTGGAATGGCTTAATCTGTAAACCCTCTTTCGTAATATTCACAAAATCTTCACGAGGACCTCTTACTGCTATCCATCTATGATCTAAACTCTTGCTTGAAAAATCGTCATTAAAAGTAAAGTTTCCATTAGGGAAGAAACCATTCATTCCTGTTTGATTTTGTACACCTTCCGGCATTTTCAACTTAGGCGATAGAGGAATAAGCCCATTCTCGAAAACAGGGAATTCTCCACTCCAGTCTACAGGTAATATAAATGTTTCTCTACCCGAATTTACTCTTTGTTTATTATTAGGACGAATTGCTAAAAACACGCCGTAATACTTACCATCAGGAGCTTGTACTAAATCGGCATGTCCAGCCCAATCTACTTTATCTTTTCTATCTTTTGCAAAATATCTTTGAGTCAATATAGGATTATTAGCAGCCGGCTTAAATGGTCCGCGTGGATTTTCGCTAACAAAAATCACTTCACTATGCCAATCACCAGTACCTCCTTCTGCACACATCAAAAAATAGCGACCATCTTTTTTATATATATGAGGGCCTTCTATCCATATAGGTCTTTTTGTAATATCCACCCCCCCATCTACTATTATTTTATCTGTACCAGGAATAACTCTATCGTTTTCTACATCATATTCCCATTGTTTAATAACCCTGTGGCCAGAATACAATTCTTTGCCATGATCGGGAGCATCATTATGTACTAAATAAGCTTTACCGTCATCATCAAAGAATAAAGCCGGGTCAATTCCATTAAACTCTAGACGGATCGGGTCACCCCATCCTTGTCGAGGATCTTTAGTTTTAACAACTATATTACCCAAACCTCCTCCAATATGAGTTGTGATCATATAAAAGGTATCATTATGAGGATTGTATGCAATGTCGGGAGCATATACTCCTGCACTCATTTCTATATCTTGTACTTTTAGTTGAGTTGGTCTTTCTAATACATTTCCTATTTGTGTCCAATTAACTAAATCTTTACTATGAAAGATTGGGACTCCCGGAAAAAAAGCAAAAGATGAGTTGACCAAATAATAGTCATCTCCTTTACGAGTAATACTCGGATCGGGATAACACCCTTGCAAAATCGGTGTATAAAATTCATTGCTTTTTAAAGGGTTTTCGTTATAAACCTTATCATTCCCTTGATAAATAAATTTGGAAAAAGTAGGAACCCCTTTTTGAAGTTTTTTGTTTGCCTTAGTCTGACTGCTCAAACTAAAAGGACTAAATAAGAGTATACCTGTAATAATAGCAATTACATTTTTTTTCATGATATGAATTAAGTTATTATATGGTTTTACGCTTTAGCGATAACATTACAAAGCTATATATCTAAAAAAATTAAAGGATAAAAACTTGTTTCTTTTACAATCGCACAAGTAATTACAACCCTACGGATTGTTGCATTTTCAATCTTCTATGTTGCACACCACATTTCCTTTCACTAAAAAGAATCTCTTTATCAGATAGAAAGCGAGTAATTGGCTTTTTTATATTATTTATAATCGATTGCATAAAAACAGAGTCATCGTCCCTCGTATATCAAGCAACTAATTAAGTGTACCTTCAATCGTTTTAATTTTACCGTTGCTGTCATATTCCAGTTCTACCACCTTAAGGCTACGCAACCATGTTTTCCCTCCAGATGGTACACAGTCATGGTAAAATAAATACCATTTCCCTTTGAATTCGGCAATTGCATGATGAGTAGTCCAGCCGATAACCGGAGTAAGAATTACTCCTTGATACACAAAAGGACCGTACGGATTATCTCCGGTAGCATAACACAATAAATGTGTATCACCAGTGGAGTATGAAAAGTAATATTTACCATTGTATTTATGCAACCATGATGCTTCAAAAAAACGTTTCTCTGTATCTCCTGCCGTTAATGGGTCTCCGTTCTCATCTAGGATTAGAACATTGCGAGGCTCTTCTGAAAATCCAAGCATGTCAGCACTCAATTTTACAACTTTAGGACATAGAGCTAAATCTTTTTCTTCGGGTAGAACGGCACATTCTAGAGCTTTGTTGTTGCGATAACGTTGAAGCTGTCCACCCCATAATCCACCAAAATACATATAGTATTCGCCATTTTCTTCCCAAATAGCAGGATCGATACTATAACTTCCCTTTATTGGATTTTCCTCTGGAGTGAATGGCCCTTCGGGCTTATCGCTAATAGCTACACCTATACGAAAAATATCATTTTGATCCTTTAGTGGAAAATACATATAATATTTGCCATCTTTACAGGCTACATCACAATCCCACAATTGACGACCAGCCCAAGGGATATCAGCTGTATCTAACACAACACCATGATCTGTAAGGACACCATTTTCGATATCATCCGTAGAAAACACATGATAATCCTTCATATTGAAGTGATCGCCATTATCATTTTCTTCGATTCCACTTTCCCAATCGTGTGAAGGATATATATACAATCTCCCGTTAAAAACATGAACAGCTGGATCTGCCATGTAAGCATCAGGAACTAAATATTTAGACGTTTTCATATTTCCGCTATTTCGAAGTTGATATTGTTTTTTATTTTCTTCTAGACATTGCCTCATCTATAATACTCTGAACAACAGGTTTAGCTTTATAATTCCTATCAAATAACAAAGGATAATCTGTACGTCCTCTCATTGGAAAATTATTTTTCCACGAATCGCCATCCGTAACACCCCACATAGTTACCCTACTTACTTTATCAGAATTATCCAGAAAAAGTGTAAAGTATTCCAACATCCGCTTACTCCAAACATCTGAAACAGAATCGGGCAAAGCTTCAACATAAGGATTCATCTCCTTCCTATAAGCTTCTGTATCCGATATATTAGCTCCCACATTAAAGCGAGGAGAAGGCAATGCACTCAATTCAAACTCTGTAATCATAACTTTCACACCCAATGCTGTATAGGCATCTATCGCAGCTTTATAATCAGCTAATGTCGGGGAATCTAATCCCACATGACCTTGCATACCAACACCATCGATACGAATACCTTTTTCTTTTAAAGTTTTAACTAGATTCACAATTGCATCGCGCTTCTCATTAAGCCATTCATTATAGTCGTTGTAATAAAGCTCTGCATCGGGATCAGCTTCATGAGCATATTGAAATGCTAACGGAATGAATTCTTCACCTAATATCTCATAGAATTTACTTTTGCGAAACTCTCCATTATCTAATATCGCTTCGTTAACAACGTCCCAGCCTTTTATGCGTCCTTTATAACGGTTTACAATTGTTGTTATATGATTTTTCATCCTTTCTTTTAATACTTCAGGCGAAACGTCTTTTCCTTTATCATCAGTAAAGAACCACGACGGAACCTGAGAATGCCAGATCAGGCAATGGCCTGTAACAAACAGGTGGTTCTGCTCACCTAATTCAACAAACTTATCCGCATCATCAAAAAAGAACTCTCCTTCTTTGGGCTGCATATACATGCTTTTCATACAATTTTCTGCTACAATGGCAGCAAACTGATCTTTTACAATTTTTAACGAAGCTGTATCGCGACCTTGTATCTGATTTAGATTTAAAGCCGTTCCGATATAAAACTTTCCATCTAACGCGTTTTTTAAAGATGGATTTTTGTCATCACTTGTCGATTTAGCCTGAACACAGCAGAGCAATAAAAGCATCAAGCTAAAACTAAGAATAGGTGTTAATAATTTCATGATAATGATTTTTCTATATTATATATTTATTAATTTCATTTTTAGAGCGACATTATTTCTCATCCAAATACCGTTCTTCGATTTCCACATTAATCTTGTTTATCACATTATCTTCCAGTTCATATTTAGATTTATCCCTGTCGATTTTATAAATTAAACTATAAGCACAAGCCATACCAGTATCTTTATTGATTTTGATTTATGCCCCCCTATCTTCACACGTCTAAGGCTAAGGACTTTCTGCATTGTAAAATTAAACCATTAACAAAAGAGAGGTAACTATTATTGATACAGCTTACGCTATCATATGTTCCGCAACAACTCTAAGATGTTTCACTTTATATCTATATTGTTTCTTCAGATTCTTGAAAGCATACAAAGAGATTTCTTGTGCTTCTTTTTCATAAAAAAGCTTGACCTCAAAAAACAGATTATTATATCTAAAAAGTCAATGCTAGCATAAATACCATACATTTGCACTTATAATCGAATTGATTCATGTGTAGATTTAGCGAAAATTATACTAATATTTGAAATTTAAAGAAACGTGCATGCAATTATACCACCATTAATATATGTGCTACCAAAGCAGAAGAAACCGATATAATCCACCTAAACAAAGATATAAAGCACTCCTTACGTTTCACAAACGATAGCTTATGTTGCACATGGAACAAAATATGTTTATTTTGTTCCCTTTTTCATTGTTTAATTCTTTATTTTTGTTTCACATTCTAATACCGAAAATCTAAAATACATGAGCAAACGCCTTTTTTTGTTTATTGCCCTTTCGTGCGTCTCCATTAGCTTAAGCTTAGCTCAACAGGAACGCTTTTATGGATTAGGGAAATTATCGAGCAACCTAATCACCCGAATAACTCAAGATTCCTCAGGATTTATTTGGATAGCTACCCAGAACGGATTAAATAAGTTTGATGGATGGAATTTCACTCATTATTTTTACAATGACAAAGACTCCACATCCTTATCTGGTAATTATATCGAAACTTTTTTCACTGATGACTCCGGCTCTCTCTGGATCGGTGCCAATAGAGGATTAGAATATTACAATCCTTACAAAGACTCTTTCATTCATGTCAAATTCCCCGATAATACACATCCATCAGTCAGAGGAATTATACAACTGCATAGCGGAGAAATCTGGATTGTAACAGGAGGCTATGGCGTATACTCTATTAATAAACAAACAATGACAGCAACTTCTCTCACAGATATAAACAAACTATTGGTAATCCCTTATTCTAACCATATTTTTGAAGATCGGGCACACCAAATATGGATAGTATTATCAGAAAGCCGTATGGCATGTATTTCTCCAGACAAAAAAAGCGTAAAAACTTATGATTTACCTATCGACCCTCAATATAAGGTCTATGGAATAACAGAAGACCACATGGGAAGAATGTTTGTTGCAACAAGCTCTTGTGTTTTTTTATGGGATATAATCCGTCAAGACTTTATGCGTATCAAAAATGATGAACCAAATGTAAATATACGAGGTATCGCTTGTCTTAAAGACGGAATGGTATACGTCAACACTGTAGGGCAAGGACTGAAATATATAGATACCAATACGATGACCTTGGTTACGCCTTCCAAACTTAAAAATGGATATGACAATCCTATAAAAGAACGTATTACAACTTTTTTTGAAGACAATAAAGGGAACTTATGGTTTGGATGCAATCAAAAAGGATTATTAATGGGCTTAAATGAGCCTACTCAGTTCGATTTTTGGTATTTTAAAGAAAATGGAGAAACAGGATCTATTACTTCATTATATGAAGACCGTGAAAATGAATTATGGCTAGGAACGGACAATGGTAAACTCAATAAGATAAACAACAGAGGGAAGATTTTAGAGTCTTATAATATTCAAAAAGATGTTTCTACCATATATGAGGATATCAACGGAACATTTTGGATTGGAAGCTACCAAGGAGGTGTTTATACTTTTGATAAAAAAAGTGGGAGGAGTGCTAAATATCCATCCTTCGAAGGAAAATCTGTTGTTGCTATAGCTGAAGATAAAAAAAAAAATGTATATATATCCGTACTTGGAGAAGGTTTCATTCGGTATAATATTGAAACAAAAAAATGGATATTGATATCTGATAAAACCCGTTTAGCAAATGATCAAGTTTTATCTAACAACTGGATTAATGATATCTTGTGCGACTCCGATGGGCTTATTTGGCTTGCACATAGTATAGGTGTAGACTGTTACGATCCGAATAAGAATATCTTTCTACACTATAGCGATGATACATCTCTTTCTTCTATGATTTGCACCACTCTAATGGAGGACAAGAAAAAAAATATTTGGATTGGGACAAATAATGGATTATACAGATATGACAAAAAAAGCAAAAAAATAGAACACTATGGGATGGAAGAAGGTTTGCCGAACAACATTATATGCGGACTAGGCACTGATGCTACGGGAAACAACATTTGGGGAAGTACACTCAACGGAATATTCCAATTAAATATAGAAACCGGACGTATCGCATGCTACTACACAGGGAATGGACTTGTTGATAGAGAATTCTCGAAGAATATTTTCTTACAAGATAAGATGGGATATTTATATTTCGGTGGGTTATATGGAGTAACCAAATTCCTCCCGGATTCAATTAAGGCTCTAAGTTTAGACTTTCAACCCAAACTAACTCATTTATACATAAATAATGTATCAGTTAGTGCTGATAAGATAATAAAAGGCAAACCGATATCCGAAACTAGACTGTTTGATGCCTCAGAGATAAACCTATCCTATAACGAAAAGTCTTTTTCTCTGGAATTTTCTACAATGAATTATCATAATCCGGAGAATGTTATTTTTGAATATCGCCTACTGGGAATGAATGAAGAATGGATATCTACATTTCCGGGAGAGAATCGTATAACATATAACTTTTTATCTCCAGGGAATTACACCTTAGAAGTAAGAGCTTTCGAGAACAATGCTTATTCTTCTATCAAGACTCTAAACATAAAAATTTCACCACCTTGGTACAGTACTACTTGGGCAACATCCTTATATGTATTACTTTTTATCGGAATATTAACAGGTATTGTCTATACATGGCAGAAACGTCAACAAAGACGTAGAGAAGAACAAAATAATGAAGATAAACTAAAATTCTTCATTAATATTGCACATGAGATACGATCACCTACCACATTAATTATAAGTCCATTATCTGAATTACTAAAAACCGAATATGATGAAAAAACAAAAAAGTTATTAGAAACAATACAGCGTAACGCACATCGCATAATGAGCCTTATAAACCAGCTTTTGGATATTAGAAAGATAGACAAAGGACAGATGAAGATTGCATGTCAGGAAACGGATATGGTCGGATTTATAAAAGACCTAACACTTGTATTTGATTACCAAGCAAATAAGCGAGATATAAAGTTCTCTTTCGAATCAACAGAAGATCGTGTGCCGGTATGGATTGACAGAAATAACTTCGATAAGGTATTGATGAACTTGCTCATAAACGCATTCAAATATACGAAGGACGGAGGAGAGATTAAAATATCCCTTACAACTATTAAATCCGGAAATGCAGGAAAGTATGCTGAAATTAATATCATTGATTCGGGATTAGGATTAAACGAGAAAGAGGTTGAACGCATTTTCGAACGATTTTATCAAACAGAGCCATACAATCCATTAGGATTCGGCATAGGGCTGAATTTATGCAAACTATTAGTTGAGCTTCACCATGGAACTATAAAAGCTTCTAATAGGAAGGATATACAGGGTAGCTGTTTTACTGTTCGCATTCCTATAGGGAATGAACACTTCACAAAAGAAGATATTGTTCAGCAAAGCGAAACAATCCGCTTTGCATTAGAAACACCTATTTGTTGGGAAGAAAAAGATCATCCAACAGTAGCAATAAAAAATAAAAAAAGACAACGGATATTGGTTGTAGATGATGATGAAGGACTACAAGAATATATACAAAGAGAATTAAGTGCGAGTTATAAAGTCGTTACTGCAAATAATGGCAACGAAGCCTTGCAAATATTACTACAAGAACGCATCGACTTGGTCATATCAGACGTAGCAATGCCCGAGATGGATGGTTTCACTCTACTCAAGAAAATTAGAAGCAATGAGAATATAAGTCATATCCCGGTGATCCTCTTAACATCTCAGGTTGAAGCGGATAGTCGCATGATGGGCTGGAATGTAGGTGCCGATGGCTTTATGGATAAACCGTTTCTGATGGAAGAACTGCTCTTCCTTTGTAATAATCTGATATCAAACAGATCTTTATTGAAAGGTAAATTTGTAGGGGTAAAAGAGCTGGAAGAGAAAGTGACTCCTTTAGATATTAAATCGAATGACGATTTATTTATAGAACGACTGATGACTCTTATTAATAAAAATATAGACAATTCTAAATTCAGCATCGAGGCTCTATCTAAAGATGTTGGTATCAGCCGTACACAACTACATCGAAAACTTAAAGAAATAACAGGGATAACTACCAGCGACTTTATTCGAAATGTACGTTTAAAACAAGCTGCAAAATTGTTAGTTGAGAAAAAAGTAAACATATCACAAGTCGCTTATGCTACAGGTTTTTCGAACCCTACCATTTTTGCAGTTGCATTTAAGAAATTCTATGGATGTACCCCTACAGAGTATGCAGAGAGGGGAGAAAGTTAAGATGCAACATAAAAGAACGAATATGCGACATAATAGCAGTCCAAAGCACTATATACGATTGTAAAAGGAATGGATTCTGTAATTATTATTTTTAATGTTTCGTAAATTTGAAATATGATTATTGAGAAAAAACAATTATTGAAAACAAGAAAGCTTCACTGATGAAAATGACAGTTTATATCTAAAAAGCCCTAGTTTTACAAATATAATTTCTCTGATTAAACTTCGAAACATCAAAATATTTAACAATGAGTTCTATTGATTTATTAAACAAAAGTGCAGACAATATTCGTATACTGTCGGCTTCAATGGTTGAAAAAGCGAAGTCAGGTCACCCGGGGGGAGCAATGGGTGGAGCGGACTTCATCAATGTTTTATTCACTGAATTTCTCGTTTACGATCCGCAAAACCCGACATGGGAAGGTCGTGACCGTTTTTTCCTCGACCCAGGACACATGTCGCCTATGCTTTACAGCACATTGTGCCTGACTGGAAAATTCACACTCGAAGACTTACAACAATTCCGTCAATGGGGAAGCGTTACTCCAGGACACCCCGAGAGAGACATCAACCGCGGAATAGAAAATACATCAGGACCACTGGGGCAGGGACATACTTTTGCCGTAGGAGCCGCAATCGCTGCCAAATTCTTAAAACATCGTTTTGGTGAGCGTATGAATCAGACCATATATGCGTTCATCTCGGATGGAGGTATCCAGGAAGAGATTTCGCAGGGAGCAGGGCGTACAGCCGGACACCTGGGACTTGATAACCTGATCATGTTCTATGATTCGAACGGAATACAGTTATCAACCAAAACAAAAGAAGTAACCGAAGAAGATGTTGCCGCTAAATATCAGGCATGGGGATGGAGAGTGATCACCATCAAAGGAAATGATGCCTCCGAAATACGTGCCGCTCTTACAGAAGCTAAAGCTGAAAAAGAAAAGCCGACCCTTATCATCGGTAAAACAATTATGGGTAAAGGTGCCATTAAAGCAGACGGTTCAAGCTTTGAAAATGAGACTGAGACTCACGGACAACCCTTAAGTGCTGCCGGGGCTTCTTTCGAGAAAACAATCGAAAACCTCGGAGGTGACCCCACAAATCCATTCGTTATTTTCCCGGAGGTAAAAGAGCTATATACTAAACGCAAGGCTGAACTCGAACAAATAGTAGCAAAGAAACACGCCGAAAAACAAGCCTGGGCTAAACAAAACCCTGAGCTTGCCGAAAAAATGCAGAAATGGTTCAGCGGCTATACTCCGGCAATCGATTGGGCAGCCATAGAGCAAAAGCCTAATCAGGCGACTCGCGCGGCATCGGCAACCGTACTGGGTGTATTGGCAAAGCAAGTGGAGAACATGGTTGTTTCCTCTGCCGACCTTTCCAACTCGGATAAAACAGACGGCTTCCTGAAATATACCCACAGCATGAAAAAAGGAGACTTCTCAGGAGCATTCCTGCAGGCAGGGGTATCGGAGCTGACAATGGCTTGTCTGTGTATCGGTATGACATTGCATGGCGGTATCATTTCGGCTTGTGCAACCTTCTTTGTTTTCTCTGACTACATGAAACCTGCGATACGTCTGGCTGCTCTGATGGAATTGCCGGTTAAGTTTATCTGGACACACGACGCTTTCCGTGTAGGGGAAGACGGACCGACACATGAACCCGTAGAACAGGAAGCCCAGATTCGTCTGTTGGAAAAATTGCAAAATCACAACGGGCACAACTCCATGCTGGTACTGCGTCCGGCGGATGTTACAGAGGCAACCGTTTCGTGGAAAATGGCCATGGAAAATCAAACAAGCCCGACAGGACTGATTTTCTCCCGTCAGAACATCAACGACCTGCCGGCAAAAGAAAACCGATATACAGAAGCTCTTCAAGCAGAGAAAGGAGCATATATAGTGGAGGAAGACGCGAACTATGACATCATCCTGCTGGCTTCCGGATCGGAAGTATCGACACTCGTTGACGGGGCAAAACTACTGAAAGAAGACGGCATAAAAACACGTATTGTTTCCGTTCCATCAGAGGGAGTATTCCGCACACAAAGTAAAGAATACCAGGAAAGCGTATTGCCGAAGGACAAGAAAAAGTTCGGATTGACTGCCGGGCTGCCCGTCACATTACTAGGGCTCGTTGGCGACAATGGCAAAATTTGGGGTATGAACTCTTTCGGGTTTTCCGCTCCTTACAAAGTACTCGACGAAAAACTAGGCTTTACACCTGATAATGTATATAAACAGGTCAAAGAATATCTGAAGTAATATAAAAAACAAAGCTGATATACAGAATGGTTCGTTAACCAACCAGAAGTATATCAGCGTGTCTATTTTTAATAGTATTATTTATAGAAATTAAATCAATATCAATGAAGAAATTATTTACAACAATATTCTCTTTCGTTTGCGTCATTCACCTTTGTGCTCAGGAAACTACTCCTAAGATCAAATATTTTGATCTGAAAGACATAACGTTATTGGATAGTCCTTTCAAAAGGGCACAGGATCTTGATAAGAAATATCTTTTAGATTTAGATGCAGATAGACTTTTAGCACCATTCTTAAGAGAAGCTGGATTGCAGAAAAAGGCAGAGAGTTACACGAATTGGGAGAATACGGGTCTTGACGGACATATCGGAGGGCATTATGTTTCGGCTCTTGCTTTGATGTATGCTTCTACAGGAGATGAACAGATAAAAAATCGTCTTGACTATATGATAAGTGAATTGAAACGATGTCAGGATGAAAATGGTAATGGATACATTGGAGGTGTTCCCGGCGGAAAGGCTATTTGGGAAGAAATAGCCAAAGGTGATATTCGAGCCTCTGGTTTTGGGTTAAATAACAGGTGGGTTCCTCTCTACAACATTCATAAGACTTATGCAGGCTTACGTGATGCCTACCTTATTGCAGGGAATGAGACAGCAAAGGATATGTTGATTAAAATGACAGACTGGGCTATAAAACTAGTATCAAATTTGTCTGAAGAGCAAATACAAGATATGCTGCGCAGCGAACACGGAGGGCTAAACGAAACTTTTGCAGATGTTGCCGTAATAACGCAAAATGAAAAATATTTGAAATTAGCTCATCAGTTTTCTCACCAATTAATACTAAACCCATTATTAGCTCATGAAGATAAACTAACAGGATTACATGCCAATACGCAAATACCTAAAGTTTTAGGTTTTAAACGTATTGCTGATATAGAAGGGAATGAATCTTGGTCGGAGGCCTCCCGTTTCTTTTGGGAAACTGTAGTAGAGCATCGCTCGGTATGTATAGGTGGAAATAGTGTAAGAGAACACTTCCACCCAACAAATGATTTTTCGAGTATGATAACAAGTAATGAAGGTCCCGAGACTTGTAATACATACAATATGCTCCGTCTATCTAAAATGTTTTATCAAACATCCTTAGACAAAAAATATATTGATTATTACGAAAAAGCATTATATAATCATATCCTTTCAAGTCAAAATCCTCAAACCGGAGGCTTAGTTTATTTCACACAAATGCGCCCCGGACATTATCGTGTATATTCGCAGCCTCAAACCAGTATGTGGTGTTGTGTTGGATCTGGAATAGAGAGCCATGCAAAATATGGAGAAATGATTTATGCACACACAAGTGATGATTTATATGTAAACCTATTCATTCCTTCTTCATTAAACTGGAAAGAAAAAAATGTTGAGATCGTTCAGGATAATAAATTCCCTGACGAATCAAGAACAGAAATCACTGTAAATCCTAAGAAAAAAAGTGAATTTACAGTGTATGTACGATACCCATCATGGGTAGAAAAAGGAACAATGAAAATTAGGCTGAATGGAAAAACATATGCTGGAGTTCTAAAGAATGGTTATATTGCAATAAAAAGAACTTGGCAAAAAGGAGATCGCATAAGCGTAGAATTACCGATGACTATTGTTGCGGAGCAACTTCCTGACAAATCAAATTACTATTCATTTCGATATGGACCAATTGTTCTTGCTGCGAAAACAGGACAGGAAGATATGACCGGTTTGTTTGCTGATGATAGCCGTGGTGGACATATAGCACACGGAACTTTTCTGCCTTTGTCCGAAATGCCTCTATTGGTTAGCGATAAAGAAGATATTACTTCTAAAATTAAACCTGTACCAGGTAAGCCTCTGACTTTCAAATTGAGTAGTCTTTATTCAACCAAATATCCGTCAGAATTGGAATTTGTTCCTTTTTTCAGACTGCATGAGTCTCGCTATATTATATATTTGCCCCAAACAACAACTGAAGGATTGGCTAGTTTGCATGAACAAATAAAACGCGAGGAACAAGAACGTATAAAACTGGATTCTAAAACCATAGATAAGGTAGCTTGTGGAGAACAACAACCAGAGTCAGATCACTTTATACAATTCGAAGAATCGAATGCAGGATCATTCGAGAACATTCACTGGCGGGAAGCAAAAGGTTGGTTTAGTTATCAAATGAGAAACAAAGACAAGAAAGTCAAAGTTCTATATGTCAAATATCTGGCTTCTGATAAACCAAGTATTTATGAAATTTCGGTCAATGGGGAGAAACTTCAAAATCTAAGTATAGATAATAAGCCTGAATCGGGAATCCAATTTATACTATTAGATATTCCTCTAAGCGAGACGACAAAAGAGATATTAGATATTAAATTTACGGCAAACAAAGAACATACAACACCGAAAATCATAGAAGTTAGATTATTAGAAGATAAATAGCTGTTTAGTGTTACCTTGCATATTAAAGTAAAAAAGAACCAAGACTAGCTGCGTCTTGGTTCTTTTTATAATAACATTAATGGTATACACCAAATATTAATCAACATAAGAAAAAAAGGAATACCCTTTTTTCAATAATTCATCATATTTTTCTTTGTTGAATTTGTAGTAAAAAGCACCTCGCTTCGAAGTTGATTTATCTTTATCCTGTTGCTTTTCCAAAACATTCATTTCCAGCATCTTCTTTCTGAAATTACGTTTATCTAATTTTGTTTGATAGATTGCTTCATAAAGGGATTGCAATTGAGGTAAAGTAAATTTTTCAGGTAATAAATTGAAACCGATAGGCTGAGTCGCAGCTTTTCGTCTAAGTATCACTAATGTATCTGATAACATCTGGTTATGGTCGAAAACTAATTCTCCAACTTTATCCACTTCTTCCCATCTGGCATTGTGGACCTTACAAAGTTTATCATCGAACAATTCCAGATCAATCAATGCATAATATGCGATAGACACAACTCGTTCTCCTTCATCACGATTAATATCGCCATATACACCAACCTCTTCCATATATACGTTCTGAATACCTGTATATTCATAAACAACACGAGAGATTGTTTCATTAAGATGTTCATTCGAACGCAAAAATCCACCCATGAGTGTATCATGACCTTCTAATGGGTTAAATTTTCGCTTCGAAATAAGTAAGTACATTTTATCATCTTTAAAACCAAGTATTATACAGTCGACGGATATATAGAATTTTTCTTGCTCTTTATAGAATGATGGTGTCATCTCAATTTATTTAAATTAAAAACAAACAATAGAGTGTATAATAAACACTTATTACATGCAAATATACCATCTTTTTTATAATTATTTATCCGACTCGTATTCAATATATAATATTGCGTCATCAGACAAAACTATGAATATACAACAACTAGAATAAAGACACAGATAGTTAAACACTTAACTACGATCTATATTATATTCTCTAATAAGTAAAACTTGTTTATTATTGAAATATTCGTCTGACAAAATTATACAAGCTATTCTTCCATACATCAAAATCGTGCCCTCCGGGTGTAATGTAATAGATATGCTCGACTCCATTCTTATTAAGTGTGTTATTATATACTTCTGGCCATTCTTTTACGACATCATCATTGCTTCCTTTTACTATCATTATCAAAGTCGATTTCTTATACTTTAAAGGCACAGTAAGCGTTTCTTGTATAAAAAGACCTTTCTCTACATCATAAGGCAGAACACCTACTGCAGGAGTGAATGCTCCGATATATGCAAATTCATCAATCATTTCTATTCCAATATGGAGAGCAGAACGACCTCCCATGGATAAACCTGCTACAGCACGATTATCTCGTCCGGAAAGTACCGGATAATTTTTCTCTATATATGGCAACAGGTCATTTTTAAGGTCATTCAAAAAATTATCATATTCCTTAAAATGTTGGACAGAGTAAAACTCCGGGGCAACTTTCACACTATCATGCCTGGCTTTGATATTGGGAATAACAACTATCATTTATTTAGATTTTCCCTCATGGAGTAAGTTCGATATAATTTGATCCGGATTGCCGCCAAACCAATCATTCTCATTTCCTCCCAAACCATGAAGAAGATATAAGGTCGGGTATTTCTTATTCTTATCATAATTTGGCGGTAAAATTATTTTAGCGGGCCTATTGCTATTGGTTGTCTTCGAAAAATAGCTGACATCGTTAACTACGCCATACTTTACATCCGGTTTGTGTTGATCAAAGCCAATAGGTATATCATAATTCTTATCTACAAATGATTTCACCTTAGATGTAGTACAACTTACCAATAAAATCAGAGATATACTGAATAGAAAAAACAGCTTTTTCATTGTTTTTGTTTGAATATTAGAGGTAAAAATTGATTAAGGCATCGTCTCCAAGTAAGCCACTCATGATGAGTTCCTGGAGATTCGTAATATGTATTATTTATCCCATTTTCCTTTAAGAAATCACTGATACGTTTGCTACCCATTCCCTCTTCTGAACCCATACCTAAGAAAAGAGTATGTACTTTTTTGTTGAAAACATCAGGCTGCGCAAAAACTCCGTTGTAGGCTTTCTTTAGATTGTCTTCTTTCAAAAAGAAAAGAGCACCACTAAAAGCTCCTATATGCGAAAACCTATCTATATTATTCAATGTAGTCTCAAATGTCTGATGTCCTCCCCACGATAAACCAGCCATGGCTCTGTTATCTCTATCCGAAAGTGTCCGAAAATTTGAGTCAATATAGGGTATAATATCATTTATAAGTATTGGGGTAAATAATGCTCCAAACTCCTTCTGAGATTCTCCTTTTTTAGTTCCATGTATATATCCACAATTACCATAATCCATTACAACAATCATCGGAACACACTTCTTTTCACTTATCTGGTTATCTAAAATAAAAGCCATTTTTCCTTGTCTGCTCCAGCCGGTTTCGTCTTCGCCCATACCGTGCTGAAGATACAGCACAGGATAGCGTTTTGTAGGATTTGTTTCATATTCGGCAGGCGTATATACAAAACATCTACGTTGCTTCTCCTCTACTTTCGAGAAATAATAACATTCTCTAACTTGTCCATGAGGAATATCTTTTTGATACGAATAATAAGCAGATTCTGCTTTAGATTCCGGGATTTCTATACCGCTCGCCATTCTTCCACAACCAAAAAATGTCTGGCTAGCGGGATCTACTACAGATACTCCATCTATCAATAAGAAGTAGTAATGAAATCCTACCACCAATGGGTCGGTTGTTACTTCCCACATACCGGCTGCATTTTTTGTCATCGGATATTTTTTCCCGCAGATATCAACTTGCATGCTTTGCGCAGAAGGAGCTTGGATGCGGAATGTAGCACTTAAATCGCTATTCACTATAGGATATTGACCTTCAGGAATATTGTACTCAGACGAAATACCTCCCTCTAAATCTTGTGCTGTAGCTTTAGAGGCAATAGACAGAACTAAAATAAACAGCAAAATACAGTTTTTCATAATAATTAGATATTTAATAGTTAGGACGGAAATATTATTTTATAGTTTCCACTTAAATGCATAAAGGCAAACAAATACAATAGTCCATCATAGTATGCATCGAAAAATCCATCTTCGTATGGCTTATGTTCAGAATTCCAAATATGATGAACAAATTCACTCCGCTTAGGATAAGTAGACATTGTAGTTGCTGCAGCACTTGTAGCAACTAATCCTAAGGAGTGTCTTAAATCCTTTTTATAGTTACCTGCCGGTAATGTATCAGAAACCATTCCTCCATCAATCGTATACTGGTCTACAAATGTTTCCAACCCTTGAGAGTATAAGAAACTTTGTATCTTAGTGCCATAGTCTTGTTGCCATTCTTTGTCTGCGCAACTCCACGAATAATCTAATGCTATATTCAGAGGGACTCTCCATGAATCAAATCGAAAATCTTCACCTACAATACCATATTCAGTGCGAAATGGCCTTCCGTCATAATATGAATAATCAGGAGTTAAGCCTGTTACAGGATGTACAGCCTTATGCAGATAGCCTCGGCTAGAGCGAGCACATTCTTTCCAATATTCAGAACGTCCATCCTCTGCCCATTTAGCCCAAACTTCATAGAATACAGGAATGTGATACGATGGATCGGTAAACAGAGCGGCTCCTCTGAAAGGCACAAAAGTAATCAGTTTGTGCTCTGCATCGATAAGATTAGTCACTCCTTCCTTTCCTCCACCCTTATTCATCGAACAGTTAAGTATATTCTGAGCTTCTTTCAAATAATCAATTCCTTCATCATTTCCCCAAAGATTAGATGCAAATATCAAAGAAGTAATATAATAGAGCTCTCCATCAGACGCCGGTCCTTTTGCATTAGGCGTTCCATCAGTTTTGCAGCTCCATGCGAAATAACCTTCAAAAGGTCCATCTTGATGTTGCATATTCTTTTTGCTCCAACGCCATAAACGATCAAAAATATCCTTCTTGTTCAGTTGTACGGCAATCATCATTCCATAAGACATTCCTTCTGTCCGCACATCATGATTTTTGACATCTGATATGTAAGCCATTGAATCTCCTACTTCAAAGTAAATCTTATTCGGACCGAAAAAGAGATTTTGAAATATTCCCTGTAATTTCCCATCAACCTGTTCTTTAGAGTATCCTACTTCAGTAAAAAGATTTCTATATTTCTGCGATTCAAAAGCTCCTGTCTCCCATGGAGTGACTTCGATATGTTTATTATGATTACACGATATCAAAGAAAACAAGAAAAGTACCGTGAATAATAATTTACAATAATATTTTTCCATAAGTACACTTTAATTACTTCTTTAATGAACTTCCGTTATACAATTGCAACATTTTCTCAGCATACCTAGTTCCTAAAGTTCGATATCCGGCAGCACTAAAATGCAATCGGTCTTTAACCCCTTCGCATCCTTTTGAAGAAATGACATGGGCATTTGGTATAACGTTTGGTAAAGTATTTATTATTAAATTCATGTTTGCGCATGCACCATATTGTTCTTCATCTAATAGTTCTCCGGCTAGTAAGGGGGTTGAATTCGGCTCAAGATTCAGATCTTTTAGTATATTGTCATATACTTTTCTGACTTTTTCCGGCCAATCAGTCTCTCCGTTATTAGATTCACCTTGATGAAGTAATATTCCTTTAATCACACCACCCTGACTTTGAGCCAGCTTAGCCATTTCTATCAATCGGGCATAAGGATTGCCATCATATTCATTAACCATATTTTTGAGCCATTCTGGAGATTGGTCTACATAAGATTGAAAATTTTCTTTATCAAAGAGTTCTATTCTACAACCTCCTACCGCAACATTGATTACACCAACCTTCGTATCTAACGGAAGATTTGCAACCATAGTTCTTCCAAAATAATCAGCCGGACTAAGTCCTGTATGACATCGTGCTAATGGTGAAATAGCTTTATACCAGTTCCCCTTAAAACGTCCCAGTTCAGGACAATCAACGGTCTGCAACATCATAAAACGACCATCTATATCAATAGTATCTTGTACTTCAATCTTCGCATGCCCCTCCATGTTGGATTGCCCAAAACATAAAAAAACATGAAATTTTTCCTGAGCCACAATAGACATATTAAGTGACATAAAAAACAATACAATAAAAAGAATATTTTTTTTCATATAAATGCATATTTAATAGTAAAATCTAAAGATATAATTGATTATAAAAGCATTATATCATTCAGCAAACCTCCAATAATCAAAGTACATGACATCAGTATTCTGAGGCCCTTTGAAAACGAAATATAGATCATGAACACCTGTTATCTTAGGGATATCAATCGAAACTAACTTCCACCTGTCACTGCCTCCGGTACGTGGGACCTTTATTGTACCGAGTAAAGCCCCATCTAGTTTATCTTGACGAATTTCAAATGTAACATTGGCATTATGAGTAGTTCCTATTCGCGCAAAAAACTTAGAAGCTCCTTGGTTTTGGAAATCAACATCTCTAACTTTTATATATGCCCCATCCTTTTTTGCGGTCACAAAGACTCCAACCTGTTTATTTTGAGATGCCTTTATACCTTCAGACCATGCAATTGTTTCGGCTTCTGTTTTTCGATAAGGATTGAGAGTACCTATTCCTTGCTTAATTCCTTCTGTCATTTTCAATTGAGGGATAGAACCATCTGCATTAAACGTCATTTCCTCGACACAAACAGACCTTGTAAAACCGCTTCCACCGGGCAGTGCTCCATTATGATAGAAAAAGTAAGTTTTCCCTTTAAAATCAATCACTCCGGGATGGTTTGTAAAAGATTTACCTTCTGTAGGCATAACAATACCACCATATTTCCATGGTCCTATAGGGCTTTTACTTGTCGAATATCCTATAAATTCGGGTAAAGGTCCTCCCGGCCAAAATAAATAATAAAGATTATTACGCTTATATAACCATGGTCCTTCCTCATATGAAGTTGGTCTCTCCGGATTATTTTCTCTTTTGCCGAATGATTCTGCAACCATCGGAACACGGACTACATCGCCCGAATAAGAGATCATATCTTCATTTAACTTAACATAGTACAACTTGGGATTTCCCCAGTAAAGATAAGCCTGACCATCATCATCAATGAATACTGTAGGGTCGATATCACCCCATTCTGTTTGTACCAAAGGTTCACCAAGAGCATCATAAAAAGGACCATACGGACTATCAGCCACTGCAACACCTATTGCCCCCCTATTATTTATTCCGGATATAACAGGTACATACATATAAAATTTCCCATCACGCTCGATACATTGAGGAGCCCAAGCATCACCTTTAGCCCATTCGAAGTCTGTATATTTCAGAATTACACCATGATCTGTCCAGTTAACCATGTCATCTGTAGAATACAACTTCCAATCATTCATTGTAAACCATGTAGAGTTATCCTCATCATGAGTTGTATAAACATATAATCTGTCATTATACACCATTGGAGCCGGATCGGCTGTATACATCGTTTGTATAATCGGATTCTGTGATTGCAATAATGTTGGCATAAATATTGCCAACATTATTAAGTATATTTTCTCTTTCATATTTTTTTCGGATTCTAATTTCATTTAAATTCCCAATAATCAAGGAAGAACAAGTTATTTCTCTGAGAGGTGCTTCTAAAGCAGAAATAAAGGTCATGCACCCCCTTAGCACCATTTACTGCACACGACATCAACTTAAACCTATCCATTGCACCCGAACGAGTTACTTCTAATGTACCGATCAAAGGACCACTGGTACTGTCTAGACGAATATCGATATAACCACCATTTACATTACATGCTGCAAGCACTGAAAATTCTTTTGCTCCTTTACCAAAATCAACTCCACGAACACACAATGATTCATTATCATCTATTCCGGTAAGACAAATTCTGCCATCAGGCATCTTTTCCGTTTTCAAACCATATCCCCAAGCCATAGTTTCGGCTTCCACTCTGCGATACGGATTAAATAATTCAATTTGCTCTAATACATTCTCTGTCCAATATGGAACTTCCTGAATAGTTCCATCCGCATTATAATGCATTTTTGCTGCCATAGACGACCTACGCTCATGATGTTTAAAGGTTTCGAGGTGCATTAAATCGTAACTCAACCCAAACACATAAGAACTACCCTTATAATCAATTACACCGGGATGGTTTCCTCTTGTACGCTGAGTTGGTTTCATTATGTATCCTTTAGTTGTCCACGGGCCTGTAGGTTTGTCGCTCATGGCATACCCTAATCCTTCGGGACAACAAGTAGCGGCAAAAGCCATATAATAATGTCCATTCCGTTTATATACCCATGGTCCTTCCTGATAATGTTCAGGATTCTTATCTAATTTCACAATATTTCCAGAATAAGAAATCATATCTTCATTCAGCTTCACATAATAAACATTCGGGTTCCCCCAATACATATATGCCTGTCCATCATCGTCTATAAGAACTGTGGGATCTATATCCTCCCAATGTTCTTTTTGCCAGACAAGTGGTTTGTTTATAGGATCTTTAAATGGCCCATAAGGAGAATCAGAGACTAAAACGCCAATACCTTGCCCATGTATCGGACAATACATATAGAATTTACCGTTTCGTTCAACAACTTGTTGAGCCCAAGCTCCATTATCCTTTGTAACCCAACTAAAACTTTTTAATGATGCAACAGTCCCATGATCTGTCCAGTTTACCATATCCGTAGAGGTATAAAGCAACCAGTCGAGCATTTTAAATCCCTGAGAATCGTCCTCGTCATGGGTGGTATAAAGGAATACGGTATCGTTATATACCATTGGAGCCGGATCAGCTGTATATCTTGTCTGTATAAGTGGGTACTGTGCTTTAATTTGTGATAAATTAATAACAAAAAGACACACAAAACAGCTTAAAAGAGTTAATCTTATATTCATAATTTATTTTAATAAGTTAATACAAATCCTCCCTGAGACAAAATAGATATTTCTACATCTCCATTCTGTTTCACTTCTATTTCCTTCAAATAGGTTTCTCTATTTTTATCATCATTATACATTTTGATCTTCTTACCGGCATACATAGGCAAGTTTAATTTTAACTTCTGAGTTTCCTTCAAGGCATTTACTCCGGCAACATACCATTGGTCATTATTACGGCGGGCAATCACAGCATATTTCCCCGGATATCCGTCAATATATAATGTCTGATCCCAAGTTGTGGGTATTTTTTTCATAAAATCAAGAATGAAGCCTTGTGTATCTGTAAGGTTATTAGGTGTAAGAGCAAACATTTGAACAGCATTCTGATATAAAATACCTGTTGCCAGCTGAAAAGCATCGGTCGTCAATCGCTTTTGTCCTTGCTTGTTCCCTTTATTCAGGAATTTATTCAAGAATACACCACCAAACTCCATAGATCCTACCGTATTGCGAATAAACGGATGCAGCGTCGAAAAGAATGCCTCATTTTCTCGTATACCTTCCGAAAACACAAGCATTTCAGACGCCAATACAGCCTCGCTACCCACATAGTTCGGATACATGCGTTCCCAACCACGAGGAAGAGTACATCCATGGAAAATAATCATCAGCCCATAATCGTTAGCATCTGAAAGAATATCTTCGTACAAGCGCATCGTCTCTTGCTTATCACCACCGAAAAAGTCAACTTTCAATCCCTTAACACCAATCTTCTTTAGCCATTTCATTTCTTCTTTGCGTGAAATAGATGTGTTCATTTTATTTCTTGGACCTTGAGGAGCATCATTAAAGCCTCCATTAGAATTATACCACAAGAACACATCTACATTTTTTGATTTCGCATATTTTATCAACTCTTCAATTTTTGTATAGCCGATATTTACATCCCATAATGCATCAATCAAAATATATTCGTATCCCATTTCGGAAGCTAAATCAATATATTTTACCTGATCATCCCAATTCATACTATTATCTTGCCATACAATCCAACTCCAAGTTGCCCGACCATATTTATATGATTGGCTTGCTTGATATAAAGGGTCAACAACATCGAATGGAATAGTAGTTTCTACAATAGGTTTGAGAGTTTCTCCTACAGTTATCGTACGCCAAGGCGTAATACCGGGCAAACCAACTTGAGCACCTGTGCTGCCAAATCCGTTATTTTGCCTTTTATCCGGAAATGCTACTGTGTATAAGCCTTCTTGCGTACCATCACTTAAATGCGATGCACAATACAAACTGTTGACTCCTGTTTCTGAAACAAGAACCCAGCCGGCATCATTTATACGAAATAGACCGGGAAAAACATATCCTTGATTTTCGTAGGTTGGTTTTCCTACTTGTTCATCGTTGGTATAACCACTTTCGTAACTCGGTGAAGTACGAGCAAAGGCTTGCATCGGACTCATCATATATGACAAAAAGGTTGTAGTCGATTGAGGAAATTTAAAACCGGTAGCTTCCTTTTCTATAACACAAGCCTTTCTCTCACCCCATTCCGGAAGTTCGTAACGGAAAGCAATGTTATTGTTACTAACCTGAAACAGGATAGATATTTGATTCCCTTTTGGATTCTGAAATGAGCAAATCAAAGAATTTGCATTATAATGGATCTCTGATTGCTTTATCTTATCTTGTGTATATTTTTTATCTACTGCTCCCTCTTTTTTTGAAATATATTCGAGTCCTCTACTAAAATCACCTTCATTTGTGATAATACCTAATGGAGACTTTTCGAGCATAGTCTTATTTTTATACTCAACGGCATACATAGGAATACCATTATCAAGGAAAATTTTTACCGATAATAGTCCATCAGGGCTAGTCACTGTTGCTTTCTGACTATATGCCTGAAACATAAAAAAGGCTATAAAAACTAAACAAACAATTCTTTTCATTTTTTCTTTTATTCTATATTTAAGTATATATCAAAATTTTATTTCTAACTTATTACCATCGTATTCAACTGTCTTTTGGGTAGCATCCTGAAGAATTATTGTCAATTTTCGACTAAGTAACATCCCTTTATAAGATCCTTTTCTATCTCCGATAATTAAGGTTCGGGAAGCATTATTCCATGTAATAGGAATCTCGGTATATTCTCCCTTTTCATAATTATAATTGTCAAATTCATCTTCGTAAAGAACAAATGACCCGTTAGCACCTGTATATACACGTAGTTGCAAGTGATCCCATTGTTTCTCTGTGGCATATTGCACTTTTGGTCCAAATGGAATAATACTTCCGGCTTTAATAAATAATGGAGTATTATCGATAGATGTTTCCAGCTCTATTCTTTGTCCGCCTTTATATTGTTGATTAGTCCAGAAATCATACCAAGTAGTTCCGGCCGGGAGATATACCTTAGTACGCTTCTTCGCTGCAAAATCAACAACCATATTGCCATCCGCATCTTTTGCCTGATCTCTATTCCATCCTTCTTCTTCATTTACCTTTACAATCTTTTCGGGCGTGTATTGTGCTTTCACGATAGGAGCTACAAGTATTGACTTGCCAAACATAAACTCGTCATTCAGGTCTAACGCTTTAGGATCATTCGGAAAGTCCATCACTAAAGCTCGCATAAAGCTAGACTGCTTATTGGTTACTTCCCATGAGGTAGAGTAAATATATGGTAAAAGGGCATAGCGCAGATTAATCGTTTTTTCAATGGCATCATAAATAGGCTCTCCTTTTGTTCCAAAATGATAAATCTCCCTTGGTGTATCTGTTCCGTGGGAACGCATCATCGGATTGAAAGCTCCAAATTGTAACCAGCGAACATACAATTCCTGAAACATTGGATTACGAGTAGCACTGCCGTCATTCCACGTTTTATTATAAGCACCGGCAAAGAAACCTCCGATATCGCTATTCCAATGCGGCAAACCACAAATAGAAAAGTTAAGACCAGCCGGAACCTGATTACGTAAAGATTCCCAAGATGAACTAACATCTCCTGACCAAACGTTAGCTCCATATCGTTGCTGACCGGCAAAACCAGAACGGGTAAGTATGAATACTCGCTTATTAGAAGAGGTAGCTCGCTGATGGTCATAAACACCGCCTACTGTCATCAAAGGAAATACATTACGCACTTTTCGAAACGAACCGAGATAAGTTTTGGTATCCATATCTTCGGGTTTCCAATCTAAGTGGTCGGGTTCGGTAGAATCCATCCACCAGCCATCTATTCCATATTTAAAAAGACCGCTATTTAAATATTTCCAATAGATATCTCGCGCTTTAGGACTATACGCATCATATACACGCACACCTGATGGATAATCCATATTTGGAGGCCAAGTATCCATACCGGACTGAGGCCATGTTGTAAAATTGAATAGTAATCCGTTTTTGTCGAGTTCTCTGTAAGGCTTTGTTGCAGGACCGAATGAGGACCAAATAGAAATAATCATATGAGCATTCATCGAATGAATATCATCAACCATTTTTTGAGGATCGTTAAATAGTGGGTTTTGGAAGTCCATCGCATTCCACAGATAATTATGTCCCCAGTATTGCCAATCTTGAATAATTCCATCAAGAGGAACTCCCAAGTCTCTATATTTTTTTACAACACCAACTGTTTCATCCTGACTTTTGTATCGTTCTTTACTTTGCCAAAAACCGTATGTCCATAACGGAAACATAGGTACTTGCCCTGTAAGTTCGCGCATTTGAGCAATTACTCCATCCGAATTTCCGCCATACATAAAGTAATAATTAACACAATCTCCTACCTCAGAGGAGAAAGAAGTCTCTTCTTGATCATCCTTAAATGTAGTTGGAGAATAATTGTCCCAAAATACACCATAGCCTTTATTTGATTGGAAAAATGTTACAACATTCTCTACATTTCCCTGAATTAAATATTTGGTTAAATTTCGTTGCTTCATTTTTCCATTTTGCAGCTGTCCTAAACCATAAATCGATTCATCCTTTTCAAGAGCAAATTTTTGAGAGACCGAAAACGTTTTCTCTCCGGCATCATCAAAATCCGTAAATACAGGCTTGCCTTTTTCTTTTAGCAAAAGTTTATTCTGCGTATTGTAAAAAAACATTTGTCCCGATATTAAATCCAGAGTAACATGCATTGATGGAGTCTTTAATATAAGAATATCTCCCTTTTGCCTTTTTTCTATATTTACAGCACGATTATTATCGATAACCGAAAGGCTTTCCTTTTTGTATTGATGATTTTGTGAAGATTTTAAAATTCTTACACAAGATTGGGTGTAAAAGCGAAGCTCTATATCTATATCACCTATGGTAGTTCGAATACCGGATTGTGTATCCTGATAATTTTGAGCTATTGACTGTGACGTATAGCCACATGTAAAAAATAGAAGTAAAAAAATGAGACTGGGTTTCATTGTATATTAGATTTCATTAACAAATATGATTTAACAAAACTAATATCTGAACTCCCTTTTTCATGTTTGATTTTAGATAAAAAACCTTACATTTTAGACAAATCAGCTTGTTTATTTCTAATTATATGTAGTGTTATTATATTTCTGTCGGAGATTTTCCAAAATATTTTTTGAATGCTGTGCTAAAATAATTATTACTCGAAAAGCCACAGATATCACTTACTTCCGAAATAGTATATTGGTGTGTTTTCAATAATTCCAAGCCATGATTAAATCTTATTGATCTGATGAAATCGATAGGCGATTGTCCTGTAAGTGCCTTCAGTTTCTGATATAGAAGAGAAGAGCTGATGTGCATTTCTGAAGCAAACTCTTCTTTCCCAAATTGAGTGTTTGACATATTTTCATGAACTATACTCAATGCTTTTTTTATAAATTTATCATTCAACTCATTTATGAAAATATCTTGCTCTGCATCAGATTGACTAATTAGCTTTAGAGCTTTATCCCGGACTATAATTCTATTTTTTAAGATTGTACTGATTCGATAATTAAGAATACGGATATCAAAAGGCTTTGTTATATAATCATCGGCTCCAAGGTGCAGACCTTCAATCAGATTCTCTTTTTCGGCTAAAGATGTTAAAAGTATAACAGGTATATGTGATGTTTCGAATGTCGATTTTACTAATTTACACAATTCCAACCCATTGATTTCAGGCATTAAAATATCAGAAAGAATCAAATCAAAAGATTTGGATTGAATAATAGCCCACGCTTCACCCCCATTACTTGCGGTTGTAACATTGTATTGATCTCTAAAAGAACAAGCTAAAAAATTCTGAAGATCTATATTGTCCTCTACAAGCAATATAGACATTTGTTTATCTTGAATATTTTTCTGATCTATATCTTTATAAAGCGAAATGTCATCGTTGAATTCTGTATTATTTTTTATTTCAGACAAAGCTGGTTTAGGCATTGCTTCCTCAACGTGTTTATAAGGAACAACTATTTTAAAGCTAGAACCTTCATTTTCTTTACTTTCGAAAAGAACATTGCCTTCATGCATGAGTATATAACTTTTTACAAGTAATAGCCCAATACCCGAGCCAACTATTTTGGAATTTATATTATTATCTCCTCTATAAAATTCTCTAAATAATTTACCTTTTGCATTTTCGGATATTCCTAGTCCGTAATCTTTAACCTCTAAAATCCATTGTTTAGGCTCACATGTTAAAATTATATCGACTTGGGTATCATCGTGCGAATACTTTATTGCATTGGAAATAAGATTATCTACTACTTTTTCTATTTTCATATCATCCAATGCAGTATTATATGAATTTTGATTTGAAGAGAAGTTTAATTTTATATTTCTCTTTCTTGACATTTCTTCAAACATCAAACATCGCTGAGATATTAATGCTACAATATCTGTCATCATCAAAAAAACCTGTCCTTTTCCAATATCTACTTTTTGGAAATCCAGCAATTGTGTGGCAACAGAGAGCAAACGTTTCGATTGACTTTGTGCTAAAGACAGGTAATATTTGGATTTTTCGGACATCATTTGATCTTTCTCGAGTTCTTCAATCGGAGAATTTATCAATGTTACCGAAGTTCGGATATCATGTGCGATATTTGTAAAGAATCGTATCTTATCTCTGGCATGCTTTTGTTTTAACCTATTGGAATATGACCTTAGAAGGTAAGCTATAATTCCTATTATAATTATAAGAAGAATAAGGCGAAACCACCATGTTTGCCAAAATGGAGGTGTTACATTTATAAACAACGAACGTTCGTCAAGCTGATTGCCAGAACTATCGAACATTCGTATTTTCAAATTGTAATTTCCTTTCTGGAGATTTGTATATGTTAGAATGGATAAATCACTGGGATTACTCCAGTCTGAATCAAAGTCTTCTAATTTCCATGAGAATTTATATCCACTTAAAGAGCTGCTTAATGGTAATAATTCGATCGTAAAATTATTTTGGTCATACCTCAATGTTAACTCAGCTCTTTTATTGATTGGTATATCACTCAATAAATCCTTATTTTGTCGTATAGATTTTCCTGATATAATTATATCCTGAATAAATATCTTCCCTTTAGCTTCATTATTATATAATAAATCAGGATTAAAAATAACCGCTCCTTTATTTGTACCCCAGATCAAGTTTCCATTTTTCTGTCTGTATTTCGAATTTGTATTAAATGATACTGTTTTTAATGATAATGATGATGGGTACTCATATACCGATTTATCTTTTATGCTGAATCTACATAAACCACTTTCGGTACCAAGCCATAGAGCATCATTATCTAACATAATACTATTTACGTAGTTCGATGTCAATCCTGATTCGAGAGTATATTTTTTTGAGTTTCTTGTTTTATAGTTGAAGTAAACCAATCCATTTCCTGAAGTCCCCAGCCAGATATCATCCCCATTAATAAGAATATCCTGTACAAGACAATCATTTAAGAGCAATTCTTTATTACCTGTATTTTTATTCATAGATATTAATCCATAATCACAAGCCAAAAGAAGTTTATCGGACAACAACTCTGCAAAAGCATACATGGATTGACGATCAAAAATACGAAAACGCTTTTGTTTCTCTTTATAACAAATAATATTGCCGGTGCCCCCAATCCAAATATTACCTTGAGAATCTTTAAATATGTCGGCTATAAATTTACCGGAAAAGCCATTTTCTTCTTTCTCTTGAAAATAATGATTCAGTTCTCTTCCTGTATCGCCATCAAGAACATATACTCCGGACGAATAACTTCCTGCCCAAATATTTCCATCATTATCTTCACATAAGGCTAAAAAGACTTTAGCCTGTTCTTGTTTATTATCGTAAAATGCATCCCATTTATTTGATTTTGGATTCCATCTATTTACGCCATTATTCGTAGCAAACCATATATTTCCTTTTTTATCTTCAATTACCTTATTTACATGATTATTTATTAGCGAGTTTGGGTTATTAATTTGATGGGTAATTTGGTTTACAGGGAAAATTTTTTGTTCAAAGAATGATAGACCTCCGGTATAAGTTGCCACCCAGATACGTTCATTATCATCACAGAATATATCATACACACCATCTCCATGAAGCGAGAAAAAGTCGTTAACATCTTCTTTATAGATATTCAATACTTTATCTCCATTTTCGCTCAACTCCCATAATCCTTGACCATCAATACCAATAAGAAGTGATGAGGTTGTATTTTTTTTTATCGACAATATAGGTTGTCTGGGTAATTTATTTGTTTCTTTATTCAACAATTGACGATTACTAATATCATAAGACCAAAGCCCATTCGAAATTGTCCCTATCCAAAGTTGATTTGTTTGCGCATCGTATAAAAATGAGGAAACTTCCAATTCGTTATCTCGACTATACTTATATATATATTCCAGTTTATCTGTATCCGTATGAAAAATAGCCATTCCTTCAGGAGTAGCCAAGAACAAGCTATTTGAAGTATACTTGCTTATGAAAACAATCTCTAGATCGTGTACTTTTAATTTCAATTGATGATTCTCATACTTGTACAAACCATTAGAGGTGCCAATCCAAATACTTTTATTTTTATCTACTACAGCTCTTTTTGTAGCAATATATTCGTTATTCAATAATCGCTTCAAGTCGACCAATAAATCAAACCGATCATATAGAGGATCGTATTTAAAGATCTGACTATTATTTGTGTAAGCTATTAATATAGAGTTCGAATAATCGAGCCTTGTAAAGTAAATATCGGTAGATTTATGAGGTAATTGATATTTTCTGCAATTATTAGAAGATATCCTTAATATGCCCGTTTTGGAGGCACCCCAAATAAATCCATTATCGTCTTTAGTTATAGAATATACTTCACGAATGGATGTACCGTAAACATCATTTATATTATAAAATCGGATATCGGCAGCAAGTGTACTAATTGTAAATATAAAAAAAAGAAGCAAAAGTAAAATATTCTTCATGATATATGATGTCCATTCATTAAAGCTATAATAGGCATAGTACTTTCTTTGCCTTGTATATAATTTCTGGGATAGAAAGAGTTAAAGATATCAGCTTTAAGATTATAACAAAAGTCTAAAACAGATAACAAATATAATTGAATAAAGCCATAAAAAAAAGAAATATAAAGAATAGAACTCTACTGATTACACATAAAAAACACTGAGATAATAAATCTTTATATTTGATAGAATGATAGAGAGAATATCAGATGTAATTAATACGATAGCATTTATTGACGAATAGTCTAATTCCTGTGATTTGTGGACATTTACTGTTGAGTATTATCTATTAACTTTGTCAAATGAAAAAGTATCAATTAAAAAGCTTCAACAGTGTATTCTTCCTGCTATGGATTATTATTGCAGGCATCATATGGGCTGTAGATGATTCTAATTATCCATTTTTATTTCAAAAAATATTATCGGCGATTGCTCTTTTGGGAACTTTAATTGTTACTACACACCTTTTGTGCAATCGTATATTATCAGGAGCAATCCTAAAAAACAGAATGCCTCTAATAGTCTGCTGGATTTTCCTAATGGCTATTAGTCAATCCATTCTGTTGTCGTTATTTTTAGAGGGATTCTACTTATTGGAATCACATGGAATATTGCCATTATCTGAAAATTCAGAAAATAAAGAGCTCTTTTTAGCAGAAGTATTTGGTTTTTTACCATTGACTATTCTGGTTAATCTTGGTTTTGGTGGGCTAAAGTTTTATTTTGAGCAAGCTAAGCTCTATGAGCAACATCTTATATTACAAAAAGAACATCTGGAAACTCAACTTCAATCCTTGCAAGCTCAGATCAATCCGCACTTTATGTTTAATGTACTGAATCACATACACATCCTGATACAAAAAGATTCAGATTTGGCTTCTTCGTTGCTGATAAAATATTCAGACATTCTTCGCTATCAACTCTATGGCTCTGATAAAGAAAGTGTGAATATAGAAGATGAAATCCGGTTTATGAAAGGCTACATAGAAGTTGAGAGGTATCGTTGGGAAAACACCTTGGATTTTAACGCCAACTGGCAATTAGAAAACCCTAAGATGCAAGTACCATCTCTATTGCTCATTCCTTTTATAGAAAATGCTTTTAAACATGTTTCGCGGTCAAAGTCACACAAAGGATATATAAGCATCAATCTGAACCAAAACAATAAAGAATTAACTTTTGAGGTTGAGAATTCAAAATCATCTATAAAACGAACAACAGCTTCCAATTCGGGAATAGGGCTAGATAATGTCAAAAAACGTCTCAACATTTTGTACCCCAATAAACATAGTCTCATAATCAGTGAAACTGAAAATATTTATCATTCAAAACTTATAATAAATCTCAGCAATGATGGTGAATCTAAATAATATGCGACTGAGATGCTTGATTATTGACGATGAACCGGGCGCAATAGAAGGAATCAAATTCTATATTGGTAAATTAGATTTTCTAGAGATTGTAGATACCTGCTTCTCTGCTATCGATGCAGCTACCATACTCAAAGAAAAGGAAATTGACCTGATGTTCCTTGACATTAACATGCCGGATCTCACAGGGCTTGAATTTCTCGAATCGTTGGAAACTGCACCTTTAACTATTCTTACAACAGCATACTCTGAATATGCTTTGGAAGGTTATCGTCTCAATGTCATCGACTATTTGTTGAAACCTATTGCTTTTCAACGCTTTTTTCAAGCTGCACAAAAAGCGAAAAACACTTATACTTCGCAGTTACTCTTCAAACAAAATTTAGAAAATGATGACAATGATATTTATATTAAGCAAGGTGATTCATTTATACGTATTGTATGGACAGATATACGGTATATAGAGTCGATGCAAAATTATGTAAAAATTCACCTATCGGATAAAATTCATATCGTACATCAAACAATGGCTGCTACTGAGGAGATGCTACCTAGAGAATCATTCTTCAGAATCCACAAGTCTTTTCTTGTAAATATATCACATATCGACAGTATAAAAGGAGGTAGAATTTATGTAAAAGACAAAGAACTGCCTCTCTCAAAATACCGTCGCGGTGATTTATTTAAAGTAGTTATCAATAAAAAACTCTTTGGTAAGTAACCTTTATCAGAAGGTATAAGATACTCCTATGCTATACTGTTTTTGGGAAATAATAGGAACAATAGCCAGGTTCTTATTAACATCTTCAATTCCAAACATTTTCTTAATATGAGGTAGCAACAGATAAGCTGCTTCTGCACTCAAAATACCAATCCCTGCTCCTGCCACTACATCGCTCACCCAATGTTTATTATTCATCACGCGCAAAACTCCTGTTGCAGTAGCAACGGCATAACCACTAACAGCCAGCCACCAATTAGAATCCTTATACTCTTTGAATAGAATATGTGCATTAACAAATGCGGTGGCTGTATGTCCTGAGGGGAAAGATTGCCTGTTTGAACCGCTTGGACGCATCACTTTAGTGGTATGCTTCAATGTCTGTACCGTCGCACACATCAAGAGATTCGATGTTGCCATTAGAATCGTACGATCCCTGAGGTTGTGTTTTGCTTTTATCCCCATCAAATCAAAGACATATACACCTACTGCTGGAGCAAACTGAATATAATCATCTGCCGGAATACGCTTGGTTACATGCTTTATTGCAGATAATTGAGCTTCTTTATCTAATTTCTGCAAAGGCTTGACATATTGAGCAGCAATACCATAAGAGATCAACAACGATGGAGCGATCATATTCACATAAGGAATCTTTATTTTAGGCTGGTTATTAATCTCAAATTTCAAATCGGCTAGTTTCAAATCTATATTATCTTCTTCTAACAATACGGGAGTAAGTATTGGCTGTAAAAATACAGAATCAGCCTTCCCCTCCATATCAATTTGCCTGTTAAGTAGATGTTTATGCAATATCAATGTATCATTTTTTATTTCGGTCTGCCCCTTAAGAATTAAATAGAAGAAAATCAAAAGAATAGAAATAGAAACTCTTTTAGTCATATCAATACTTTAATAGTTTACAGACACAAATTTCTTGAGCTTTAAGGGGCTTTTCAAAAAGGATTGACAAGTGGACATTAGCTATTGACCTATGGACTAAATAATATATCAAGTAGATGTTTGAATATTAGAGGAGGAGAAGGTAAAAATAAGAGAAAAGGGTCGTTATACCCCATTTTAATATTTTGAATATCTTTGTTTTCGAAATACGTAATAGAAATCGAATGATGGATAAAATTTTAGCATTGTCTACACAAAATCAGCAAAAAGCTTGGGATATTATTAAGGATACTAACGTAATAAATATATGGAAATCTATAGGAGCAACAATCAATCTGATTGGGTCTTTAAAATTGGGACTTATGATGAAGCACTTCGATATCGATTTTCATATATACACATCTCCATTCTCGTTAACTGATAGTTTTACAGCTATGGCTCAACTAGCTGAGCATCCTTCTATAAAACGAATAGAATATAGTAACCTTTTAAAGGAAGAGGATGCTTGCCTCGAATGGCATGCATGGTATGAAGACAGGGATGGAAAAATGTGGCACATTGATATGATTCATATCGTCAAAGATTCTCGCTTTGATGGATATTTTGAAAAAGTTACCGATCGTATTGCTAGTGTCTTGACCGAAGAAATAAAAAATACTATTCTACGTTTGAAGTACGAAACGCCTGACGGTCAAAAAATAATGGGAATTGAGTATTATCAGGCTGTAATTGAAGGAGGTGTGAGAACATATCAAGACTTTATCCAATGGCGTAAGGAAAATCCGGTGACAGGTATAGTAGAATGGAAACCCTAATTTTAGACATTAAACAGTCTCATTTAAGCCCATAAAAGAATATTAGTAAAAGAATAAGCATAGAGGAAAATAAGCATAAGAAAAATGAAGGCATCTCAATGTGAGATGCCTTTGCTTTTATAAAGATTTTTATTTTCTCTATTTTTATTTTTTAGTTGTCAGGCGTAATACTGTCAACGAATTACCAGGGAATAAACGTGTAAGCTTTTTTCCAGAAAATTTGAAATTTTCACTCTTAGGCGAAACTTTTGTGGGTTCGTCCAATGTGTTTTCATCAAACGGACTAGCAGACGTCAATACTATAGCCTCCCCATTTCCTGTAAGCAAATCAGTACCCTTCAAGTCAATCTCAGTTTTTACATTTTTACCCGTAACATTCACGATTTTCAAAATAATATCGCCTGTTTTATCATCACGTGAAGCACTTGAGCAAAGACCTTTTACTTTCAGACTTTCATCAGCAGAAACTTCCTGTATAAGTTTACCGTCCAGATATGCTTTTACCGAAGTGCCACGAAGCTCTATTTTCACTTCATACCAACGACCGGGTTCTACATTATAAGGCATACTTTCCGTTATCAAACCGACCTCTAACATGTTCACAGAGTTCGTAAAACCACCTAAATCCCACCGGGTACGCTCTCCTCTATTCTTATTGTGGAAATAAATTTGAAATCCATTTTCGCCCTCTATTTTACGAGCTTTCACTTTTATAGTGTAATCCGTCCAGAGGGTATCTCCCATATAAATAGTGCTATTAGGAGAAATTGCAGATTGTTTCAATACACCATTGGTTGCAGACCATTCACTACTAGGTGTATGTTTCCATGTTTCATCTATTTTATTAAAATCTGGTTTGAATAGTACTTTACCATTCGGTGCTGTTACCTCCAAATCTTTGAACTCTGCCGAATTCAACCAAGTTCCCAATCCAATGCAACCGCTCGAACGAGGCATCTCAACATTCGGTGCATAGTCTATATTAACGGGCAAATTTACTGTCCCTTGATTGGTTGCGAACATATGCTGAACATAATAGCTTGGAATACCGAACCAACGATTATTATCAAAATTGATCAGGTTTACAGGCCATGCTTTATGCTTGGCATGACAAAAAAGTGGCGCATAAGCTGCCATAACCACGATATCAGAATTGCGTTCCATACCCGTCATCCAAGCTGCTTCACCGATAGCTCCACGTAGATTTCCATTCCCTGTACCACTTGTGACAGCATACTCTCCCACAAATATTTTAGAGCCATTGCGATCATAACTGTCATATTTATTTGAATTCCAAATAAACCAATCAGGATTGCTATAATAATGCTCATCCACTATTTGTGGTTTTGGATTTTTGGGATGTCCCCCAGCCCATTCGTTAGCGATTAAAACAATATCAGGGTATTTATCATGAATAGCCTTCACAAAGAGTTCCCAGCGTTCAGCATAAGGAGCCATTCCATTTTCATTACCTATCTCTAAATATTTCAAGTTGAATGGTTCAGGATGTCCGTTTTTGGCACGAATACTCCCCCATACAGAAGTCACAGGACCATTTGCATATTCAATCGCATCCAGAGCATCTTGTATCCATTGTCCCATCTGATCCATTGGAACCACCTCGCGGTGCGAAATACCGGCATTAATGCAAAATAAAGGTTCGGCTCCAAGATCTTCGGATAATTGTAAATATTCATGATAACCCAAGCTGTGTGTAGCATTATATCCCCAAATATTCCACAATGGTGTACGGGTATCTATATTACCAATAGTCTTTTTCCAGTTGTTCATATGGGCTAAATCTTCTCCTTCTACCCAACAGCCTCCTGGGAAACGAAGAAAGGTAGGTTTTAAAGCATTGATTGATTCAGCCAGGTCGATACGTAATCCACTGTTCTTCCACGTTTTCTCAGGAATCAATGAAACCATATCCAGAAATAATTTGCCATTTCCACTACCTGAAATTTCAAGCCGGGCATTAGAGTCTCCTGCCGATGCTGTAAGTACGAGAGGATAATATTTCCATTCTGAAGTGATACTGTTTATTTCACCCGAAGCAAGAACATTTCCGTCTGCACTCACAATCTTTACTTGCAATGGGGTTTTTAGTCCGCCAACAGCGCAGGCAGCCAATTTGAACAAATATCGTTCTCCACTAACTACATGTATTCCCCAATAACCGTTATTCTCCAATTTGAAGGAGCCATCAAAATCGATAAGAAGTGACTTACGATTGTAAGGGTTTAACGGTGGCACGGGTGGACTCGAATGAACATTGGCCTTAATAATATTAGCTGTTGATTTTTTTTCAGCCCCAATAAACTTCCAGTATTGTAATGTATCGGCATCTTCAAACGAACGGTTGCGAATCAGTTCTGCATACAACCCTCCATCAGCCGACAAGTTTATATCTTCGAAAAATATACCAAACAAAGTAGGCGAAATTGTATGTCCCGGTGTTCCGACATCAACAGTTATTTTAGCCGTCGAAGATTTCTGAGCATAAAGTTGCAAAAACGAAACAGATAAAGTCAGGCTCAAAAAGAGACAAGCTTTTCTAATTATTTTTGTTGTCATAATTCTAAATTATTATAATTTCAGTTCTTGATATACTTTATCAAACGGGCTTTACACCTTCTTTTGTTTGTACAACTTTCTGAATCGTCCCATCCGGATTAAAATATAAATAATCTACACAAATAGAACGGCGATAGCTTCCTCCGGTAGGAAGAGCCCCGTTGTGATAAAAGAAATAAGTATTGCCTTTAAAATCAAGAATTCCGGGATGAGTTGTAAAACTATTGGGTACATTATCTTGTATTATTCCTTTATATTCCCATGGTCCTTCAGGACTATTCGACATACAGTATTCGATCATCTCGGGTTTTGTACCTGCTCCTGCATAGATTAAATAGTACATTCCATTTCTCTTGTAAAGCCACGGACCTTCAATATATCCTTCCGGCTTGAAAGCTGTGATCTCACTATCAAGTTCAATCATATTTTCTTTCAGTTTAGCCCATTTGCAACTACCGTTTCCCCAATAGAGATAAGCTTGTCCATCATCATCTATAAATACGGCCGGATCAATATCATCCCATCCATGTTTCATATCTGTAGTCATTTCATTCACGACGAGGGCTTTTCCTATCGCATCCTTGAATGGTCCTATAGGACTATCAGAAACAGCGACACCTATTGCTGCGCCGCCTTTAGAATTTTCGTCACTTTTATGAAAAGTTGAGACATACCAATAGAATTTGCCATTACGTTCAACACAATGTGCAGCATAGGCATCGCCTGTAGCCCACGAAAATGTTGAAGGTGAAAGACAAGATCCATGATCTTTCCAATTTACCATATCGGTAGACGAAAAAACATACCAGTCGGGCATTTTATAATTTGTATCTTCTTCAGTTGCACCATCGTGTCCGGCATAAAGATATACTGTGCCATCGTGTACCAAAGGTGCAGGGTCGGCTGTAAACATGTGAGTGATAATTGGGTTTTGAGCATTAGTAGCTATCGCCAATGGCAAAACACCCAAGAAAAAAATCAAAGCTTTCTTTTTCATTAGATTATATTTTGTTGTTCTTTTAACAATTGTTTTTCACGTATATGATACTTGTCCAATTATATTCATTTCTTACAATTCAATCTTTAGACTGTTATTATTTCCGTATAACAATCTAATTATATCGTTACTTAAATAGCAACTCAGCAAATTGATTCAATGATCTTCTCCATGTCAACCATTCGTGGGATGTTCCCGGCGATTCGTAATAAACATGTTTAATTCCTGCTTTCTCGAATTCTTTATGAAAGTTATTTACGGTTTGATACATATTTGTCGGCTCGGCAGTTCCAATACTTAAATATATCAATTTCACTTTTTTGTTGAATGCATCAACGTCAGACCAAACATTATTATACATTTTAGAAAAATCAGCGCCTTGTTCTATTATTCCGCCTCCACTAAATCCGCCTACATAAGCAAATTTATCCAAATTTGTCATAGCAATCTGGAATGACTGAAACCCTCCCATCGATAAGCCTGCCATAGCTCGATGATCACGATCCGGAATAGTACGAAATTCTTTATCTACCAAAGGGATAATCTCGTTAATAAAAACTTTTTCCAATGCACTGTTCTGAAACAATCCTCTAAGCCCCTGAGGCGAATTAGCTGAAGATGCCGACGGATCTACAGCATAGCCGTTATCCATAACTACGATCATCGGCTTAGCTTTACCTTCTGCTATCAGATTATCCATAATTGCATCCATCTTACCTTGGTTAGGCCATCCTGTTTCGTCTTCACCTCCACCATGCTGTAAATAAAGTACGGGATATCTTTGCGAAGTATTAGTATCATATCCTGCCGGCGTATATACAAATGCTCTACGCCATGCTTTGGTAACATCTGAGAAGTAACGAATCTGCCTTATTTGTCCGTGAGGTACATTCTTTAGGTTATAGTAATCCACCCCTTTCTCGGGTATTTCAATCCCACTTGCCATACGCCCCATACCATAAAAAGTACGACTTGCAGGATCACAAACAGCAACACCGTCAATAAGGATAGAGTAATAATGAAATCCTTCAACAATAGGTTCGGTAGTAATTGCCCATGAACCTTCTTCTTCTCTAACCATGTCATATTTCTTTCCTAAATCCACTTGCACTCTTTTAGCATCAGGTGCTTTTAGGCGAAATAACACTCTGTTTCCAGATAATATCTGAGGATATTGAGCCCCGGGAACATTTGTTGATGCAGGGATACCGACCTCTGCTTCTTCAGGAATATAGCTGTATTGTTCGATAAGATCAGCAGTCACAGGTTTAAACAGCAATTGGGAGAACATATACAAGTTTTGCTTCCAAATATTGAAATCGTGATATCCATTCGGTATAACCTGATAAACATGAGGAACTTGATTTTTAGCTAAATAATCATGGGTACGCTTACTGAAGTTAAGTAATCCGTCTTTGTCTCCACAAGAGATCCAAAGGAGCTTTAATTTTTTCTTTGCATCATCCGGATTTGGGACTAACACTTCTGGAGCTTTAGTGTTTGGCGCAGAAGAAAAACCTCCTACCCATGCAAATGTATCAAGATTCCCGAGGCCAAAATTCAAAGATTGTCCGCCACCCATCGATAAGCCGGCAAGCGCGCGATTTTCCTGATTTTTCAACACAGGATAAGTTTTCTGGATAAAAGGAATAAGGTCATTTAACAAATCTTTCTCGAAAGTAGCAAATGCCTCTACTTTTGGTGCCTCCATTATATTTCCAATAGCACGATCATCTTTCATAGCACGTCCGTTGGGCAATACGACAATCATGGGTACTATTTTCTTATCAGCATACAAATTATCAAGAATTACTTGAGGCTGTCCATGGCTAAGCCACTCTTTTTCATCGCCTCCAATACCGTGCAACAAATACAATACAGGATATTGTTTATTTTTAGAGTATCCGGGAGGAGTATAAACAAGAGCTTTTCTATTAGTATCTACGGTCTTAGAATAATAAGTTACCGTATCTATTTGTCCATGAGATATCCCAGTGCGGGGTACATCGTATCCATTCGGCGCACTTTTATAATTTTGACTGATAGCCCCGACTGTCAGTCCCCAAATAAATAAATGCAAAAAGAAAAATTTTTTCATACTATATGATTTAGATTAAGTACATCAACTTATGCATAGAATAACACTACGGTTAGGATTTATTTAACCTTAGAAACTATTTTAGCCCTTGTACATTCATATTATTCGCTTTTAGCATATTCAAAATAGTCAACATCAACATACCCCCCGGCAGCTTTAGTTGCATAATTGTATATTGCAAAGCGGTTGCCCATAAAATGTTTCAGGTTATAAATCATATGAAATTCGGTGCCTAATTGTATCCAATTTTCTTTATCAACACTATAGAAAAATTTAGCATTATCGGTATTGAAATCACAATCCATACGTAAATATATCTTATCAACGGACAGATCAACTCTAGCTTTTTCTTGATCTCGGTCTGTCATAACAAGGTACTTTTTATTCCCTTCCATTGCCACAGATATTAATCCCGGTTCTGCACAGTATGCTCCGAGCCCTGCAATATCTCCATCTTTCATATTCGAAATATCCATAGAAATAATACCACTACATTTTGGGCCTTCCGTTCTTTGTGATAAAATATTACGAGTTTCAAATATAGTTTCAACTACTTTACCTGTTTTCAATCTCATATAACCCGGACGTTCTGATAGAGACCATAAATTATTATCAGGATTATGATTCCATTGCCAGTTTAGAGCTAATTTATCAGTATCGAAATTATCGCTTATAACTAACGGTGTTGCATTAAATCCTTGTATAGGTTTTTCCATTACTTTAGGCACTTTCCCCTCTTCATTACCTAGTATTGGCCAACCATCTTCCCAACGGCAAGGCATCAATACCGGCACGCGTCCTACAGCACCTCTGTCTTGGAATAAGAAGCCATACCAATCTCCATCCTCTGTATCAACAATACAACCTTGTGCAACACCTGCACCCAGTCTATCCATAAAGTCTGACAGGATTACTTTTGACTCATAAGGTCCTCCGATCTGGTCTGAACGAAAGCATAATTGAGTACGAATGCCCCCCTGAGGCCACCAGATTAAAAACATATAATATTTATCGTTGTATTTACATAGATGAGTCCCTTCTAACAAATTGGGGAAGCCATCTTCTTTTCCTTTGATCACAACAACATCAAGTCCATCAGGTTTAACATCCGAAAGATCACTCTTCAATTCTGTTATGCGAATCTGACCGCTACCATAGGCCAGGTAAACTTTTCCATCGTCGTCGAACAAAAGTGATGCATCATGAAAAGTTCTATCAAATTCACTTATTTTTTTCCACTTACCTGTAGGATCTTCTGTCTCATAAATATATGTTCTCTGAGGTCTGTTCGTAGCAAACAGAACATAAAATTTTCCATTATGATATCGAAGAGATGACGCCCATTGTCCTTGCCCATATACGTTGCCACCTTCTAAATCATATAAAGGGCTGTCTTTAATTTCATCAAAGAGATAACTTACAATTTCCCAATTAACAAGATCTTTAGATCGCATAATAGGAGCTCCGGGCATTAAATGCATAGTAGTACTAACCATATAGTAGTCACTACCAACTCTGATTATATCCATATCGGGAACATCTGCATATATTACAGGATTTGTAAACTTATCTTTTTTGACTGAAGGTGTGTTTTTGCACCCAGCCAAAGCTGATATAAATAAGGCTAATACTAAAATAATATTTTTCATATGGTAAATATTTAGATTATTTATTTTTCATATTTAGAATAAGGATTGTGATAATTCACGTTGGTACAGACCAAACCCACGGCATACTACAAAATTAAAACAAGCTAAGAGAAACAGAGACTATTGTTGTATACTATTACCCAAGTAAATGTCTTATCTATATTGCATGTGTTGCATATCCTTTTGCTTTTGTTGCACACAAGGCGCACAACCATTTATCCATAAGAGTAATTAAGAACTCATTTCTAATTAGATATACCTATAAAAAAAAGAAAATAGCCAAAATGCGATTATTATCACCACACCAGAAGTAACAGACAGATGGAAATTGCATTATATCTACAGCGAAAGCTGAAATAGAACAAACTCCATCAGTTTTTTCTAAAAACATACAATTAACGCACGGACTATTTACTGATATTAATATTTTTCTCGATTTCAACTTCCTAAATTTCAATTAACACTAAAGAAATCCACCGAAAAAACAATACAATAAAAAACTGCAAGATTCAAAAAGAAAAGACGATTAACAGCTAATCTAAAAGCTAGAATTTAAGACAATTTTAATTCTAAAATTAAACAATAAGACAAAAACGAAAGGATATGCAACACATGCAATATAGATAAGACATTTACTTGGGTAATAGTATACAACAATAGTCTCTGTTTCCCTTAGCTTGTTTTAATTTTGTTTAATACATATCGTACATAATCTTAGACTAAAATTGACTGGTTTTATGCCGGTATGATGATAAAACTATCGATACTGAAAATCTATCATATATCATGAATAATATAAAGTACATTCTATTAACGCTCTGCTTATTCCCTTTGATTTTATTTGCTCAAGCAGATCAATTTGTTTCATTCTCTGACAAAGAGGACGTCTTTACTCTGGTAAAACCTTTTATTGCCGCACCTATATTGATCGATGACAATATAGACTCCGGAATACTGAAAGCAATAACCAACTTATCTGTGGACGTAGATAAAGTAACAGGAGTATCTCCCTTATTGAAAGTAGATAAAGTGTCTGCCGAAGAAACTCTATTGTTGATAGGCACTATCGGTAGGAGCAAATACATTGATGATTTGGTAAAAAACAAAAAGATCAATGCCTCAGAATTGCAAGGGAAATATGAGAAATATTTGATTCAAACGGTACAAAATCCTTTCGAAGGAGTAAAAGAAGCCTTAGTTATAGCTGGTAGCGATAAACGAGGTACCATATATGGTATATACGAACTGTCTAAACAAATAGGAGTTTCTCCTTGGTATTATTGGGCAGATGTTCCGATAAAAAAACAACAGAATATATATATAAAGAGAGGAAAATATACAGAAGGAGAACCTGCTGTAAAATACAGAGGCGTATTCCTGAATGATGAAGCCCCTGCCCTTAGTGGTTGGGCTAATGTAACATTTGGCGGATTTAACAGCAAATTTTACGAGAAAGTTTTTGAGCTAATTCTTCGCCTGAAAGGCAATTTCCTCTGGCCGGCCATGTGGGGAAGCGCATTCTATGACGACGATCCTCAAAACGGAGTTTTAGCAAACGAAATGGGAATTGTCATGAGTACATCTCACCACGAACCCATGGCTATGGCACAATCCGACTGGCATCGTTATGTAAAAAGGAATAACTTACCAAACATTTGGGATTATACTAAAAATACAAAAGCGCTACAAGAATCTTGGAGGTTCGGAATGAAGCGAGCTAAAGACTGGGAAAAAGTAGTAACAGTAGGCATGCGCGGAGATGGAGACGAAGCAATGAGCGAAGATACAAACATTGCTTTGCTCGAAAAAATAGTAAAGGATCAACGAAAGATAATAAGCGAAGTTACAGGAAAGAAACCGGAGGAAACGCCTCAAGTTTGGGCGCTGTATAAAGAGGTACAAGATTATTACGATCAGGGGATGCGAGTACCTGATGATGTCACACTTCTCTTCTGTGACGACAACTGGGGAAATGTACGAAAACTTCCCGAAATCAATTCGAAACCACATAAAGGAGGATATGGAATGTACTATCACTTCGATTATGTAGGTGCCCCTCGAAATTCGAAGTGGATCAATATAAATCCGATACAACGTGTCTGGGAACAGATGAATCTTACTTACACACATGGAGTGGATCGTATATGGGTTGTTAATGTAGGAGATCTTAAACCAATGGAGTATCCAATCAGTTTCTTCCTCGATATGGCATGGAATCCCAGCCAATTCAATCCGCATAACCTTTTGGATCATACAGAAAAGTGGTGCGAACAGCAATTCGGAAGTACATACGCAAAAGAAGCGGCACGATTGATTAATCTTTACTCAAAATACAATAGACGTGTTACTCCTGAATTATTAAATGATAAGACTTACAGCCTTGAAAATTATAACGAATTTGAGACTGTAATGAACGATTATCGCAATCTGGTAATCGATGCTATGCGTTTATATTACCTCATGCCGAGTGAATATAAAGATGCATTCGATCAACTGGTATTGTTCCCAATCAATGCATGTTCCAATCTTTATGAAATGTATTATGCTCAAGCAAAGAATAAATTGTATGCAGCTAAAAAAGATATACAGGCTAATTATTGGGCAGATAAAGTAAAAGATTGTTTTAAGAGGGATTCATTACTGACTGTCCATTACAATCAGACTATAGCCGGAGGTAAATGGCCGCATATGATGGATCAGGTACGTATAGGATATAGAAGTTGGAACAATCCACCTAAAAGCATTATGCCTAAGGTAGAATACATAATGCAGACAACAGACTATAAGGACAAAGTTTTTGTCGAGAAAAACGGTTATGTTTCTATTGAAGCGGGCAATTACAGTAGCTTGAATAATTCAGACAAGATACATTGGGATATGATACCGGATATGGGGAAGACAAAATCAGTCATGACTACTTTCCCTCAAAATATCTATCCAAAAGAAAATGATAATATCTATCTCGAGTATGACATTGATTTCGAATCGACAGGAGAATTTAATGTACATCTATTACTTTCTCCGACATTGAACTTCAATGCGAATAAAGGGCTTCGTTATGCAATCTCAGTTGATGGTAGGAATGAACAAATCGTAAATTTCAACGGACATTACAAAGGCGAGCTTGGTCTATGGCAGGCAGAAGCTATAATTAAATCGACCACAAAGCATACGATAACGGAAAAAGGAAAACACACTCTTCGATTCCGTGTATTAGAACCGGGCATTGTTCTACAAAAAATATTAATAGATACTGGAGGTCTGAAACCTTCCTACTTAGGTGCACCTGAAAGCGAATTGAAATAAAGTTTAATAATATGCAAAGTAAAAATATTGTAAAATTCTGTTTGATTGTACTATTCATTTTGGGTTTTGGTATACAATCAAGTGCGAAAGTAAAATTACCTCGCCTGATTAGCGACGGAATGATACTTCAAAGAGATACCCCTGTCAAAGTATGGGGCTGGGCATCACCTAAAGAATCTGTAATTGTAAAATTTCGAGGAGAAACATATAAGACAAAAGCCGATAAGAATGGAGATTGGACAGTTATTTTGCCGGCACAAAAAGCAGGGGAACCCTCCGAAATACAGATCAATGACATCATAATTAAAAACATTTTATTTGGAGATGTTTGGTTATGTTCTGGGCAATCTAACATGGAATTACCGATCAGACGAACACTCGATTTGTACCGTGAAGAAGTAAAGGAGATTAATAATCCATATATAAGACTTTTCCGTATGCCAAACAATTATGCATTCGGCGAGCCACTTATTGATTACAAAGGAGGAGAATGGAAAGATGCTTCGCAGGCAAACATTATGGAATTTTCAGCCACGGCATACTTTTTTGCAAAAGAGCTGTATAACAAGTACAAAGTTCCAATAGGACTTATAAGCACTGCCATTGGTGGCACTCCTGTTGAAGCATGGATCAGTGACGAAACTATAAAGAAATATCCTGACCTCAATGCTGAAGCAGAAAAGTTTGCAACAATAGGATTTATCGAAGAAACTAAAAAAAGAGAACAACAAGAAAGACTTGAAAGATGGTCTGGCATCAGACCAATTGACAAAGGCACAGGTAGTTGGCATAAAGAAGATATTGATATATCGGAATGGAAAGATTATTATCTCCCAGGCTCATGGAGAGAAAAAGACATGGAAATAAATAGAAGTGTCATCTGGTTTCGCAAAGAAATTGAACTAACAAAAGATGAAGCAGCCCAAGCAGCAATCTTACGCTTAGGATATATAATAGATTCAGACTCAACCTTTGTTAACGGGCAACTTGTTGGTACAACAAGTTATCAATATCCGCCGCGTATCTATAATGTTCCCGAAGGAATACTTAAAGCCGGAAAAAATACTGTTGCGATAAGAGTTGTTACCAATAGAGGAGGTGCATTTATGGAAGAAAAGCCATATAAGATAATTCTGAGTGACAGGACAATCGATTTGACTGGAGAATGGAAATATCGTGTCGGAATAGAAAATCTACCTATAGAAGGTGGTTATACTTCTTATCAGGATAAACCTACCGCACTGTATAATGGCATGATTGCTCCATCAAACAACTATAAGATCAAAGGGGTAATCTGGTATCAAGGAGAATCCAACGTTGGCCGGGCAAAAGAATACGAAGCCTTATTTAAGGATTTGATCAAAGATTGGAAAACCCAACGAAATGAACCGGAGTTACCATTTATATACGCTCAACTGCCGGAACTTAACAGAGCAAACAAATATCCTTCGGAGAGTGGCATGGCCGAACTTAGAGAAGCACAAAGAAAAGCTTTATGTTTACCATATACAGGTATGGCTGTCACATTAGGACTCGGTGACTGGAACGATATTCACCCACAAAACAAAAAAGGAGTAGGTCATCGTTTGGCATTGGAAGCTCAACGTGTAGCTTATGGTGACACCACAATTGTAAGCAGAGGCCCCCAATTGGAAAACTTCGAAGTTAAAGGTAATAATATCATTCTCACTTTCTCTTCTGTAGGATCAGGCTTATATTCCAACCAGGTGCTTAACGGATTCACTATTGCAGGAAGAGATAATAGGTATGTTTGGGCAGAAGCGGCTGTATTAAACAGAAACACAATAAAAGTATGGAGTAATCAGGTGCAACAACCTGTATCTGTACGATATGGCTGGGCTGACAATCCCGAAGGAGCCAACCTGAAGAATAAGGAAGGTCTTCCCGCATCTTCATTCCAAGTTGAATTAATAAAAAATAAATAAAACATACAATGGAATCAACATCACAAGGTAAAGCCGAATCAAAAGGTTTTTACAAATTATCGGGAATACAACGCATTGGATTCGGCTCGGGCGATTTAGCCCAAAACCTTATCTATCAGACGGTATCGATGTACCTTCTCATTTTCTACACAAATGTATTCGGCATTTCTGCTGCCGCAGCAGGGATCATGTTTCTTATAGTACGTATTGTTGACGTAATCTGGGATCCTATAGTGGGAGCATTCGTAGACAAACACAATCCTAAATTAGGTAAATACCGTTCTTATCTGGTGCTTGGAGGTATACCTCTTACGGGCTTTGCCATCCTTTGTTTCTGGAATGGGTTTTCGGGGTCATTGCTCTATGCCTACATAACGTATGTTGGTTTATCGATGCTTTATACCCTTATAAATGTTCCTTATGGAGCGTTGAATGCCTCACTTACACGCGATACAGACGAAATTACCAAACTGACTTCGGTACGTATGTTTATGGCAAATCTGGGAGGACTGGCGGTAGGCTATGGAATACCTATTCTTGTAAAGCTGTTCTCATCTGACGGGAAAATTAATTCGCCGGAATCTGCCAACGCATGGTTTATCACAATGACTATTTATGCCATAGCCGGATTAACCTTATTAATTTTCTGCTTTACACAGACCAAAGAACGGGTAGTAATGGCTGAAAAAGAAACAGAAAATGTAAAAGTTTCCGACTTGTGGATAGAATTTAAACATAATCGTCCTCTGAGAATATTGGCTTTTTTCTTCATCACAGCTTTTGCTATGATGGCAATCGGCAATTCAGCCGGGTCGTATTATATGATTTACAACGTGCAGGCTCCCGATATGCTTCCATACTTTATGGCTTTGGGATCTATCCCTGCCTTTATCTTTATGCCGATGGTACCTGCCATCAAAAGAGCAATCGGCAAAAAACAAATGTTCTATGTATTTCTAACGGTTGCCATTATCGGTATGGGGTTGTTGTATGCCATTTCTGTAATACCTGCGCTTAAGACTCAAGTCTGGCTGGTCTTTATTGCCCAATTCATCAAATCGACAGGAATAATTGTTGCTACTGGTTATATGTGGGCTCTGGTTCCAGAAGTAATCTCGTATGGAGAACATACAACAGGTAAAAGAATTTCAGGAATAGTCAATGCTCTGACAGGTATCTTCTATAAAGCAGGAATGGCCTTAGGTGGTGTTGTTCCAGGGCTTGTATTGGCATTTGTCGGATTCGACAAAGACAACGAAGTTACCCAATCTGCCTTTGCCGAACAAGGTATTTTATGGCTTGTTGCTGTCATACCTGCAATACTTCTTCTTTTAGCCATGTTCATTATATCCCGATATGAGCTGGAAGATAATGTAATCGACAAAATAAACATGGAGATTGAAGAGAGACATTTGAAATAAAAATAACGCTATAAAACATTTTAGTATGAAAAAAAACATCTATTATTTTCTCATTTCTTTATTGCTGATGACAGCATTTGCCTGTAGCGCAAAAAGTAATAAAGAAATAAAAAATGAACCGTCACTAAAAGGAGCCCTAAAAGGGATATTTTATATAGGGACAGCTCTTAATGTAACCCAGATACATGGGAAAGATACCGCATCGATAAATATTGTGAAAAACGAATTCGATGCCATAGTAGCAGAAAACTGTATGAAAAGCATGTTCCTGCAACCCAAAGAAGGTGAATTTTTCTTTGATGATGCTGATAAGTTTGTAGAATTTGGAGAACAAAACAATCTTTATATCACAGGACATTGTCTAATTTGGCATTCACAAGCCCCATCGTGGTTCTTCGTAGATAATGATGGAAAAGACGTATCAGCTGAAGTTCTTAAACAACGCATGAAAAATCATATCACGACAGTAGTGTCTCGCTACAAGGGACGTATAAAAGGTTGGGATGTGGTGAATGAAGCGATTATGGAAGATGGATCATATCGTAAAAGTAAGTTTTACACAATTTTGGGAGAAGAGTTTATTCCTTTAGCTTTCCAATATGCTCATGAGGCTGACCCTGATGCTGAACTGTATTATAACGACTATAACGAATGGCATAAAGGCAAACGTGAAGCTATTATCAATTTGATAAAATCGTTTAAGGGAAAAAATATACGAATCGACGCTGTAGGTATGCAAGGACATTTTGGCATGGATGGACCAAGTCTGGAAGAATATCAGGCAACTATTGATGATTATACTTCAACAGGTGTAAAGGTTATGGTTACAGAGTTGGATCTTAGTGCCCTACCCTCCCCTCGTCGCAACACAGGAGCAAATATCTCTGATATAGAAGCATATAATCAGAAAATGAATCCATATACAACCGGACTACCTGATTCTGTTTCAGTAGCGTGGACAGAGCGCATGGGTAGTTTCTTTAAGCTCTTTATAGATAATAAGGAAAAAATAACCCGTGTCACCTTATGGGGTGTAAGCGATGTAGATTCATGGAAAAACGATTTTCCAATGAAAGGCCGTACCGACTATCCTTTATTGTTTGACAGACAATACAAGGCTAAACCTGTTGTTCAGGAAATAATCAAGATGGCCGGTCTTCCTGAAGAGAAAAGATAAGCAAAAATAATAAGCATCATTATCTAATAAAAAAATGAAACAAGCACGATATTTATTTCCGAAGGATTATATGGCTGACCCATCTGCACATGTATTCGAAGGTAAGATCTATATTTATCCTTCCCACGATTGGGAAAGCGGCATTGCAGAAAATGACAACGGAGATCATTTTAATATGAAAGATTATCATGTCTTCTCTTTAGACGATGTGGAAAACGGAGAGGTAACCGATCATGGAGTTGTCCTTTCAGTGGAAAATATTCCCTGGTCTGGTCGTCAGCTATGGGATAGCGATACGGCTTTTAAGGACGGCAAATATTATTTATATTTCTCAATGAAAGACAAAAATGATATTTTCCGTTTGGGAGTAGCTGTTAGCGATAAACCTTACGGGCCATTTATACCACAGGATAACCCAATAAAAGGAAGTTATAGTATAGACCCTTGTGTATTTGAAGAAAACGGACAATATTATATTTATTTTGGAGGCATCTGGGGCGGGCAGCTACAACGCTATCGCAAAAATAAAGCATTGGAGTGCGCTTCTTTTCCGGCCGACAACGAACCCGCTTTGTGTGGAAAAGTTGCACGTCTGAGAGATGACATGCTCGAATTTGACGAAGAGCCTCGAGATGTAATTATTCTTGATGAACATGGCAATCCATTGACGCAAGGTGACACCAATCGACGATTCTTTGAAGCATCATGGATGCATAAATATAACGGCAAATATTACTTCTCGTATTCCACTGGAGATACGCACCTTCTATGCTATGCTATAGGTGACAATCCGTACGGGCCTTTCACTTATAGTGGTGTTATACTCACTCCTGTAGTCGGCTGGACAACGCATCACAGCATTGTCGAATACAGAGGCAAATGGTATCTTTTCCATCACGACTCCGTACCCTCGGGCGGAAAAACATGGCTTAGAAGTATGAAAGTTATCGAATTGGAATATAACAATGACGGAACAATTAAAACAATAGAAGGGTTAGAAAGCTATTAGTTTATTTTAGGTTTAAAGGTTTTAGGTTAATTTTTTGGACTCTTAGTTTTCTGGCAAGGGCGAATGAATATTCGCCCTTGTATTTAATATTAAAAGGATTAATATGACAATCAGATACATTTCGCTCTTTATTATTTTTATTTTATCATCTCTCTTATCATGGGCTGAAGACGGAAGCCGCTTATGGCTACGCTACCCTGAAATAAAGCAAAAAGAGAAATCGATACTATCATCACATAGTAGCCCTACTATCAATATTGCTTTGGATGAATTATCAAATCATTGGCAAGGACAGACCGTAGAGCTACAGTTAAATAAAAAACTCAAGCATCTTAAAGATGGATATAGTATTAAATCCAATAATCAGAAAATTATTATTTCAGCAGGTTCTGATGTCGGGCTACTATATGGATCATATTGTTTATTACGATTGCAACAAACAGGAGCAGACTTAACTACTTTAGATATAGAAGAACTGCCCTCTTACGATATACGTATCCTCAATCACTGGGATAATCTGGACGGAACTATCGAACGTGGATATGCGGGTTATTCGTTATGGAAATGGGACGAACTGCCCAATACACTTTCTCCACGATATAAAGAATATGCTCGGGCAAATGCTTCGATAGGTATCAATGGTACTGTTTTGAATAATGTTAATGCTTCACCTAATATTCTAAAGAAAGATTATTTGGAAAAAGTAAAAGCTTTAGCTGACATCTTCCGTCCCTATGGTCTGAAAGTTTATCTCTCTGTAAATTTCTCTTCCCCTAAGGTATTGGAAGGTCTATCCAATTCGGATCCATTAAACCCGGAGGTGCAGAAGTGGTGGAAAGCCAAAGCCAAAGAAATCTATTCACTAATCCCCGATTTCGGAGGGTTTCTGGTAAAAGCTAATTCTGAAGGGCAACCCGGACCTCAAGATTACGGACGAACCCATGCCGATGGCGCAAATATGTTAGCCGATGTACTGAAGCCATACAAGGGTATAGTTATGTGGCGAGCATTTGTATATAATCCGAGTATGGAAGACCGGGCAAAACAGGCATATCAGGAGTTTGTACCATTGGATGGACGATTTCGGGATAACGTCATTATTCAGATAAAGAACGGTCCTATCGATTTTCAACCACGTGAACCATTCAATCCTTTGTTTGGTGCATTGCGTAAGACTCCGGCAATGGTAGAATTTCAGATAACACAAGAGTATCTCGGTTTTTCTAACCATCTTGCATATCTAGCTACTATGTTCAAGGAAACTCTTGATAGCGACACATATTCGTATGGAAAGGGTTCTACGGTAGCCAAAATAACAGACGGGACATTACGTCCAGCTAAAACGACGGCCATATCGGCTGTAGCTAATATAGGTGAAGATACAAACTGGTGTGGACATCATTTTGCACAGGCTAACTGGTATGCATTCGGACGCTTAGCTTGGAACCATCAACTTTCTTCAAACCAAATAGCTGATGAATGGATAAAAATGACATTTTCGGATAATAACGCATTTGTAGAACCGGTGAAAAATATGATGTTGAGCTCTAGAGAAACCATTGTTGACTATATGATGCCGCTAGGACTTCACCATATTTTTGCCGAAGACCACCATTACGGACCTGAACCTTGGTTGTCTCAAGCCGCTAGAGAAGACTGGACCTCTGTATACTATCACAAAGCGGATACTATAGGGCTCGGTTTTAATCGTACAACAACGGGGAGTGATGCCGTGTCCCATTATTTTCCTCCTTTGAATAATATTTATAATGACATATCAACCTGTCCTGAGAATTTACTCTTGTGGTTTCATCATGTTCCATGGAACTATAAGATGAATGACGGTAAAACGATGTGGGATGCTCTTTGTTATAAGTATGATTCGGGTGTACAGCAGGTAAGAGAGTATCAGAAAGTTTGGGATAGAATGGAGCAATATGTAGACTCCAGACATTTCGAGGAGGTTCAATCCAAATTAAAAATTCAGGCACGAGATGCCGTATGGTGGAGAGATGCTTGTTTGTTGTACTTCCAGACATTCTCAAAAAAGCCTGTCCCGTATGATCTTGAACGTCCTATATATGAGCTCGATGACCTGATGAAAATAAAACTAGATATGAAACACCATAATTAACTGGAAAATGAAAAAGACATGGAGGTGGTTCGGGAAAAAAGATAAGATTACGCTGCCTATGTTGAGGCAAATCGGAGTAGAAGGGATTGTTACCGCATTGCATGATATACCGAACGGTGAAGTGTGGTCGTCAGAAGCAATCAACGATCTGGATAACTATATAAAAGAAGCCGGGCTGTACTGGTCTGTTGTAGAAAGCCTGCCTGTTAGCGAAGCCATTAAATATGGAGGAGATAATAGAGACTTACTGATAGATAATTATATTACAAGCCTCAAAAACCTTGGAGAAGTGGGTATTAAGACTGTTTGTTACAATTTTATGCCCGTTATAGACTGGATTCGTACAGATCTCATGTACCCATGGTCTGACGGTACTTTCTCTCTTTATTTTGATAAGACACGCTTCGCTTACTTTGATTGCATGATCCTTAAACGGGAAGGTGCAAAAGAGGATTACTCAAAAGAAGAAATGGATAAGGTCTACCAACTGGATAAGATTATAACAGAACATGAAAAAGAACAGTTGATAGACACTATCATTGTAAAGACACAGGGTTTTATCAATGGTAATATAAAGGACGGGGATAAAAATCCTGTTGCTATTTTTAAAACACTTCTAGCATTGTACAATGGGATAGATCAAAAAGCATTAAGAGAAAACTTAAAATACTTTTTAGAACGAATAATGCCTGTCTGTGACGAATACGGTATTAATATGTGTATTCATCCAGACGATCCGCCATATCCGGTATTGGGTTTACCTCGTATTGTTTCTAACAGAGAAGATATTGAATGGATATTAAATGCTGTTAACAACCCACATAATGGAATCACATTTTGTGCAGGATCGCTAAGTTCCGGAATACACAATAATGTTCCGGAATTGGCTCGCCAGTTTGTATCTCGTACACGCTTCGTACATTTAAGAAGTACAAATATCCTTTCGGATGGCAATTTTATCGAAGCACCACATCTGGAAGGGCGGGGACATCTAATCGAATTGGTGCGTATTTTTGAAAAAGAAAATCCGTTACTGCCCATGAGAGTAGATCATGGCAGACTAATGCTCGATGATGCTGATAAAGGTTATAATCCGGGTTACTCATTGTACGGACGCATGTATGCTCTAGCACAGATGGATGGAGTAATAGAAACCATAAAAAACGAATTGAACAGATGACAGATATTAATACAAAAACAAAACAGAATCTCTTTTGTATAGAAGGTAAAGTTGCGATTGTAACAGGAGGATACGGAGTATTAGGTGGCAGTATCTCCAGACACCTTGCAGAACAAGGAGCAGATGTTGTAATACTAGGACGTAACGACGATAAAGGAAATGCTCTTGTTAAGGAAATTAATGAAAATGGAGGTAAATCTTTATTCATCAAATGCGATGTGATGGATGAAAATCAGCTGATAGAAAGCCGAGAAAAGATACTCAGCATATATGGCAAATTAGATATTCTCGTTAATACAGCAGGTGGTAATGTTCCGGGAGCAACATTAGTTCCTGATCAGGATTTTTATACAATGAAAACAACGGATTGGGAAAAAGTTATAAAACTCAATATGGACGGTACAGTTTTTCCAACTCTGATATTTTCAAAAGTTATGGCTGAACAAGGAAGTGGAAATATTATAAATGTCTCTTCCATGGCTGCATATTCTGCAATAAGTCGTGTTCCCGGCTATTCGGCAGCAAAAGCAGCAATAAGTAACTTCACACAGTGGATGGCTACTGAAATGGCTCTGAAATATGGAGATAAGATTAGGGTAAATGCGATTGCTCCGGGATTTTTTATCGGAGACCAAAACCGGGCTGTACTTATCAATCCTGACGGTTCTTTAACAGAGAGAAGTAAAAAGGTATTGGCTAAAACCCCAATGGGACGTTTCGGAGATATTACAGAACTAAACGGAGTTGTACAGTTTCTATGCAGTGATGAAGCTAGTTTTATAACCGGAGTAGTGCTTCCTGTCGATGGTGGGTTTAGTGCTTACAGTGGAGTTTAAATATTTATATGACAGAATAATATGAATAAAAAAAGAATTATACGTCTCTGCTTATTATTGATCTTGATCAACTTGCCTTTATTTAATTTAAAGGCTCAAAATCCGATTATACAAACAATGTATACCGCAGACCCGGCACCGATGGTCTATAATGATACATTGTTTTTATATGTGGGCCATGACGAAAAGGATGCTCCGCCAAATGGTTATTTAATGAGGGATTACCAATTATTTTCAACCATAGATATGGTAAACTGGACAGCACATAAAACACCCTTGAGAACAAGTGATTTTATTTGGTCGGTAGGTGATGCAAGTGCGGCACAATGTATTTATAGGAATGGTAAGTTTTATTGGTATATCTCATCAATGAACAAGTTCTTTCCGGGAGTTGCTGTAGGAGTAGCCTCTTCGGATAGCCCTTATGGGCCATTTAAAGACACTTTGGGGAAGGCGTTAGTGACTAATGATATGACTCGCCATGCTAAACATGCATGGGATGATCTGGATCCTTCTGTCTTTATAGATGATGATGGACAAGCTTATTTGTATTGGGGTAATGGCGTATGTTATTGGGCTAAACTTAATAATGACATGATTTCGCTTGATGGTGACATTACCGCTCTCGATGCTAAAGACAAGTCTATCTTTGGACCAGGCTTTACCGAAGCGCCATGGGTCTATAAACGTCAAGGTTTGTATTATATGATCTATGCATCGGGGTTCCCTGAGTCGCTCCATTATACAGTAAGTAAAAATCCGACAGGTCCGTGGGAATATAAAGGTTGTGTAATGCCTTTGGAAGGGGGCAGTAATACCAATCATCCCGGAATCATTGATTATAAGGGAAATTCATACTTCTTTTATCACAATGATGCCCTGCCCGGAGGCCATAGCTATTGCCGTTCTGTATGTGTAGAGCAATTCTCCTATAATGAGGATGGATCTCTCCCTGAGATGAAAATGACCAAAGAGGGTATCATGAAGGGTGTTAACAAATTGAATCCTTATAAAAGAACTGAAGCAGAAACGATGGCTTGGAGTGAAGGTATATCGATAGAAGAGAATGAGAAAATCGGTGTTTATGTAACCTCCATACATAATGGAGATTATATTAAAGTACGGGACGTTGATTTCGGAAATAAAGGAGCTTCACGATTTTCCGCATCAGTATCAAGTAGATATCATGGTGGAACTATTGAAATACGACTTGATAATATTGACGGACAACTGGTCGGTACTTTGCACGCGCCATATACCGGAGAATGGGATAATTGGAGCTTAGTGGAAACAGCTGTTAAAAACACAAAAGATATTCATGATGTATACTTTGTGTTTAAAGGCAAAGAACCTCACTCTTTATTCAATTTCGACTATTGGATGTTTGGAGAATAGATGATTTTGCTATGACATAAATTCTTGTTGTTCTAGTCAGATTCTCTATATATATAAATGAACTTGAGATTTAATCCTGCCAGTGTTATTCTTGGCAGGATTATTTATCTATATATGAATTGGTCGAATGAGAAAGTAACAAGGAAATATATACAATAACCTGTTACTTTTGTCACCTTTGTCACTTTTTTCGCATATCTACTTACAGTTAAATAAATTAGCAAACTAAATTTCAAAAGGCCTGTAAAACTCTTATTTGATAGCAAAAATAAACCTCAAGATAATTCTTGAGGTTCATATTAATTCTATTTTTTTGCATCATCTTCATCCTGAGCTTTCATTATATACTCAGTAGGAGAAATGCCATATAGTTTTTTAAACATTGTGGAGAAATACGATTGATTCGTAAATCCTACGGAATATGCAACTAAGGACACATCCATTTTCTTTTCTCTAAGAAGATTCGCAGCTTGCTTGAGCCGAATATTCTTAATAAAGTCTACAGGCGATATACCGGTCATATCTTTCATCCGTCGATGTAGCTGCGACCGACTAAGGCCAACTTGAGATGCCAGCATATTTACATTGAGTTCGGTATTACTTATGTTCTCATTTATGACCGTAACAACACGTTCCATTAAGATATCATCGCCTGATTTGAAGTCGATCGGTTTTATTTTATCTTCTTGATCCTGAGCTCCCGAAAATTTTCCTTTAAGTAGCCTGCGATTTAAAATCAGATTATTTATAGTGACGATTAGTTCTTCTATATTAAATGGTTTGGACAAATAGGCATCTGCTCCTCTATCTAAGCCCTGTATACGGTCTTGGTATTCAGCTTTTGATGTTAGAAGAATAATAGGTATATGGCTTACATTATTATTGTTTTTAAGTCTTTTCACCAAATTTAAACCATCCATATTGGGCATCATTACATCAGAAATAATTAAATCGGGCAGTCGATCTATAGCAACTTGTAACCCATCAACACCATCAACAGCAGTAATTACTTTAAACAACTCACCCAATTCTTGAGAAAGAAAATCTCTTATTTCTTCTTCATCATCGATTATTAGAATTTTATAATTTGTTCTTCGTCTATACGTTTCGGATTTTTCATTTACAACATTTTCCATAAAGTTCCTTTGGTTCAACAACGGACGACTGTCTGATGTCTGATCTGCAATCTCATCCTTTCTCAAATGCAGATTTCCTAAAGGGATGCGAATTGTAAAACAACTTCCTGTAGTACCCTCTCTGTTCTTAGCTGTAATAGCACCATAATGTAATAGCACCAATGTCCGAGCAAGGTTTAATCCTATTCCCGACCCTACAGTAGTGAACGTCTCCTGATTTTGTCCTTGATAGAACCTATCAAATATTTTTTCTATCTTCCCTTCTTCTAGGCCTATGCCTGAATCAACGATTGATATCTCGATGTATTTCTGAAGTGGCCCCCAAACACTGTTATCGACTCCTGTGGCTAATGATACATTTATTTCTCCACCATCAGGAGTATACTTGAACGCATTTGATAATATATTCATCAATATTTTGTCGAAGTTATTCCGGTCAATCCACACTTCTAAGTTGTCATCTTGATGTTGAAAGGTAAACTGAATATTTCTCCTCACTGATTGGTATTCAAAAACGTCAAACAACTCCTTTATGAAACCAACCATATCAGTCTTACTAAACCTCAACTTCATTTGTCCTTTATCCAGCTTTCTTATATCGAGCAATTGATTCACAAGCCCCAATATTCGGTTTGCATTACGATGCATATTTTGCAAAGTTTACATGGTTTCTGTATCGAAATTACTTTTCAGAAGTTTTTCCATAGGACTTATTATCAGAGTAAGAGGAGATCTTATCTCATGGGAGATGTTAATAAAAAACTGAAGCTTCGATTCATTTATCTGTTCATTTCTCTTCTTCCGAATAAGATTCACGATCAATACTCCAAAAATAAGAATGAGAAATAAGTAAAATGCATATGCCCATGTACTCTTATACCAGGGAGGTGATATAATAATAGAAAACTGCTTGGGCTGAGAGAAAGCACCAAATTTACCGGCCTTAACCTCTAATGTGTATTTTCCGGGATTCAGATGATTATATGTTACCTGATTGATTCCCGGTAGTGTTGAACTCCACTCGCTACTTAATTCTTTTAATCTATATTCGTAGTATATATTCTCCGGGTCAATAAAATCCATAGTCGAGAATTCGAATGTGAAAGTGTTGTCTTCATATGAAAATTTAAACTCTTTTGCTGATAGTATCTCCGAATCGATTATATGCTTCCCTCCTGATAATGTATTAATATTCACAGACTGATTATGGACATACAGATTAGTAGTCAATATCTCATGTTCATAACTGGGTGTAATAATATTTTCAGGATAAAAAGAAGTTATTCCATTATTCCCTCCCCAATAAATAATCCCATCAGCACCCTGAAAATAAACACCTCTATTATAAATCTTATCAAATAATCCATTTCCTATATAATAGTTTATTATTTTATTATCTTTTATTTTTATTTGATTAATACCCTGAAAGGTACTACACCAAATATTCCCCTCTTTGTCTTGAGCCAAGCCACAAATAACGTCACTCGACAGCCCATCTTTTACTGTGTAATTCTTTATATCCTGAGTAGCTCTATCTATAGAGAAAAGTCCATTATATGTTCCTAGCCATATATTGCCATCGTTACTCTCCATAATAGACAAACATATCTGATTTGATAAAATACTATCATGCTTGATAGGAATAAAACGGTTTTGAGATGGGTCAAAACAACTCACCCCTTTATAATGGGCAAACCATATTAACCCTTTGGAATCACATAGGATAGAAGTAATCCAATCATTGCCAAGCCTACCCTTTTGCGGGTCCTCCTGCCTCATATTATATTGTTTGTGAATACCTGTTTGAGGATTATATTGAATAAATCCGGCACCAAAAGTTGATATATAGAGTAAATTATCCCTACCTTCCCTTATTGTCTTCATATAGCCATAATAAGGGATATTCAAGAAATTACATTTACCTGTTTTACGATCTAACTTAGCAAGCCCCTTACTATAAGAACCAATCCAAAGATTATTTTTTGAATCTTCCACTATCGATATTGCATCATCGATCTCTGTATATTGCTTTATTATTTCCCCTTTATCATTCAATTTAAGGATACCAACTCTATCTACAGTGCACCAAATATAACCTTCATGATCCTTATATATCGATGTAATTAAATTCCCTAGCTGATTTTGATTATTTACAATATTCCAAAAATTAAATTGGGTCGACTTATTAGGTATTACTAATAAACCTTTCATAAAACAACCCAACCAAAGATTTTTATCACGATCCTCTAATAAGGCATGAATCTTTCCTGTATTAATAGCCAAGCTGTTTCTCGAATTTGTATACGTTAGCAATTTTCCACTTTTCTTATCGATATATTTAACTCCCTGACCTTTAGTCGTAGTACTAACAAACACATTCCCATTATGGCTTAAAGTCATATCCGTAATGCCATACCCAGGTTGCCCTTCCCATTCTATGGGAATAAACTTTTGACTATTTCTATCAAAATAACTCACAGATATTGAGGTACTCATTAATAATCTATCATTATCGTCTTCGAGCATACAAATAATAGAGTTAGAAGGAATATCAGGGATTGTAAATTGTTTTGTTTTCTTTGTAATAGGGTTCATTTGGATAAGTCCCTTGTCATTAATTCCAAACCAAATATAGTTTTGTTTATCTTGATACATATATGCAATAAAATCATCTGTCAACCGTGTAATTTCGTCAAGTGGTTTTGCTCTCAGGTTATCCTTATCAATAGAAAAAACTCCAGTTCCTGCTGTCGTCACCCACATCTGACCATCACGTAACTCAATTATATTTGAAACGTGGAGATATAGATTCTCGGGAAAAATAATTGTTTTAAATGAATTTTCTAAAGAATTATAACATTGAATTCCCTTGTTAGTGCCGATCCATAGTATACCATTCTTATCAATCATTAATGTTTTAACATTATTGCTTAACAAAGATGTACTATCTCCTTCAATATGCAAATATTGAGTAAATTTAATCCCATCATACTTATTTAGTCCATAATCGGTAGCGACCCATATATAACCGCTAGAATCTTGAATTATTTTATTGATAAGATTTGAAGATAATTCTGTCATCCGATAATCTTTCATATTATAAGGATGTGTATTCTGTGCTGAGACTTTACTTAGGTAGAACAATGACAATATAAATAAAAGATATAAGTATTTCATGGTTTAAATTTAGATTATAACAAAGATACTATTTTTAGAAGAAATTTCCTTATCTATTATGGATAATACGATACCTTATTAACATATTAATAAGTATAAAGTCAAATAACGCCATCAAACAATAAAACACTAATTTAGAACACATTAACACATAACCTATTGCATTTTTTATCTAAAAAAACATTAAATATCTCTAGGTGCGACAAAAACTAAATAATATGCGACAAAATTCATTTCGGTGCGACAATTTTGAATAAATAGAAGATAGTTTCATTAAACAATAATCCATGCTAGTTTCTAGATTTGTTTAACGTATTTTTGCATAAGCGCCGGTATATATTGCATAAATATTATAGTGGAATCTGAATTATGTTCAGAAGGATATAACGATTGGTGTATAGTTTTTATAACTATCGCTGAGTGATTCTTTTTGTCATAAAATATTTTATATTATGAAAAAGCTGTTAAAAATCAAATCTATTACAACTGAACTTTGGGAAAATTTAACCTAAAAAGATAATGGCTGAAAGCTGTTATTTTGAGAATCTAAATCGATAGTGTTTTATAAAAATTTCTTTTTTACTGATTAGCCTAAGTCTATGTAGAATTCCTATCAAATTCTAAAATCTTCTGTAGAATAAAACAACAAGTGATGAAAAATACAAAACATTAAATTATATATTTATGAAATAACATGTAACAAAAAAGAAATAACATCAAGCTTCTTATAAAGAAGATATTGCTAATAAAACAATTAAATTTTTAATACTTAAAATTGTTATAATGAAAAATACATTTTTATATAAACCTACTTCTCTAACCAAGAGTAAGTCGTTTTTAGTCATATTACTATTAGGTATTTTATATAGTTTACCGACTTTAGCACAGCAAAAAGGTAGAACAATAAATGGTAAAGTTTTAGATGAAACTCAAGAGGCACTCATTGGAGTTTCTATTGTACAAAAGAATACAACGAATGCAACTGTAACAAATACAGATGGGGAATTTAACATTGAACTTATCACGGGAGAGCAAGTCCTCATAGTCTCATACATCGGAATGGAAACACAACAAATTGATGTTTCGAACAAAAACAATATCCAAATTATCTTAAAAGAAAATAACAAGAGATTAGACGAAGTTGTGGTTATTGGTTATGGTGTGCAAAAGAAACGAGACCTTACAGGCTCTATATCTCAAGTGAAAGCCGAAGACTTGATTGCTACAGCACCAACAACGATCCAAGAAGCACTGCGTGGAAAAGTGGCAGGGATGATGGTTGCGGGAGCAGATCTTAATACCGACCCCATGATTCGTATACGAGGGAATCGCTCTATTGAAGCAACCAATGATCCCTTATTTGTCATTGATGGAATACCATCAGCCAGTGGTGTAAGTGTAATCAACCCATCGGATGTTGCCTCAATTGAAGTTTTAAAAGATGCATCTGCAACAGCAATATATGGATCTCGTGGAGCAAATGGAGTTATACTTGTGACAACCAAAAAAGGAGAAGAAGGAAAAGTGAATGTAGAATATAATGGTTATATCACTATTGGTAAAATAGATAATATGAGGAAAGTGCGAAATGCGGCGGAATATATAGAATATTTACGAGAAGCCGATCGCAAATATATCTATGACGGACAAGGAGGATATACCTTAGATCCGACTTCGGCATACCCATCCATGACTCCGAATTGGGAATATGATCAAAAAATGGAATATATCACCCGCGATCAATCTGGATATGTACTTGAGTCTGTACGCAAAGCATGGGAAAGTGGGACATATAACCCATCTATGCTTCGCGGATTCAACTGGCAAATGGCAGGATACAGGGATGAGGCAATATCTCAAAATCATAACATAAGTATACGTGGAGGAAGTAAGGATACCAAAATCTTCCTATCCGGATCGTTTATGGATAATCAAGGAATTACCCCACGCTCCTTTCGAACAAGATATACCTTACGTATGAACGTAGACCAAAAACTTGGTAAACACATAAATATGGGAGCTACTACAAACTTTGCTTATTGGGAATATTTTAATGGTACCGGAGTTGGAGGAAACTGGAACCCATTAGGAACTCCTTATTATACTCCGGGCGGTAGTGGTGATTACGGTAATGGAGGTGATGTTACAAAAAATGGAGATCCTGCTTTAGGTTTAGTTCCACATCCAACAGGAGAAGGTATGCTATGGAACCCTTTCTATGACTTTACCGGAAATCAAGGGAAAACCAAAAGAAACCAGATTGATGCAACCCTATATGCTCAAATAACATTAGACAATGGATTATCATATCGAGCTAATTTCGGAACAAATTATTATAGTGGGCAAGAGCAGGCTTTTTACGCTTCTGCCTCTACACAACAAGGTTTTGGTCATGCCAGAGCCAATCAAAATCTGGAGTTTAAAAGAAGTTGGACCTTTGAGAACATACTTAGCTATAACAAAACGTTTGGGCAACATAGCCTTAATTTAACAGGAGTACAATCTGTTGAGAAATCAATCGATGAACCTGTTACTGCAAGCGGTGTGGGCCTACCAATTGAGTCTCAATGGTACTACAATCTAGGAACAGCAAGTACACAATCTGCTACAAGTGGTTACACGCAATGGTCAATGATGTCATGGATGGGTCGTGCTATCTATGGTTTCAAAGACAATCGTTATATGTTAACAGCATCTATCCGTAGTGATGGTTCTTCTCGTCTGGCTGAAGGTCATAAATGGGTTGCATTCCCATCTGCATCTTTTGCTTGGCGTATTTCCGATGAAGCGTTTATAAAAAATAATATACCAGTAGTTTCTAATTTGAAGCTTCGTTTAGGTTATGGAAAGACAGGAAACTCTGCTGTTAATCCATATCAAACTATAGGACAAATCTCTAGTAGTCGCTACACATGGGGAGAGATCGGTGCAATAGGTTATGCTCCTAATTCACTATCTAATCCACTCTTAACATGGGAAACTACAGGACAATACAACCTCGGAGTCGATTTTGGAATATTAAGAGGGCGCATCTCAGGTTCCATTGATGTTTACAAGCAAAATACAAAGGACTTGTTAATGTTCCGTGCATTACCTGAAGTATCTGGATTTGGTCAAATTCTTTCAAATATCGGAGAAACAGAAAATCAAGGGATTGAAGTAGCCATCTCCACTGTGAACTTTGAAACAAAAGACTTCAAATGGAATACCTCATTACAGTTTTCGATGAATAAGGAAAAAATTGTAAAATTAGCATCCGGTCTAGAAAAAGATGTCGCAAATATGTGGTTTGTTGGACATCCGGTTGATACATATTACGATTATGTAAATACTAAAAACGTTTGGGGATACTCAAAAGAGGACATGGAAGAAATGGCAAAATTTAATGCAAACGGCCATTCTTACAAACCTGGTGATTTACGTTTTGTTGATCTGGATGGAAACTACAAAATTGATGAAAAAGACCGTGATTTCCGCGGACAAAAAATGCCAAAATGGAATCTTGGTATGGGAAATAATTTCTATTATAAGAATTTCGACCTTTATATATTTATATATGGAATGTTTGGACATACAATTTATAGCGATCCAGGAGTAGGACACGATGGACGTATGAACACACGGGTAGTAAACTACTGGACACCTGAAAATACTCAGAGCAGTTTCAGAAAACCGACAAAAGGAGATGCTGACCAACCGCATAGAGAAGCTTATTGGTATAACAAGGGAGACTTCGTTCGAATATCTGATATTACATTAGGATATACTTTACCGGCGAGTCTTACAAGGATTGTTGGTGTCGAAAAAGCTAGATTTTACGCACAATTACAGAATCCGTTCACATTTACGAGTTATCCAAACAACGACCCTGAAGGTTCGGTTAAGGCGACAAGAGACTATGCTCGCAAACACGAATCCTATAGTGAACCTACAACCCTGAGAAATTATATGTTTGGCGTAAATTTAACATTTTAACAATTAAATAATAAGAAACATGAAATCCTTAAAATATATAATTACAATTGGAATATTTGGATGTATTATGGCATCCTGCTCAGATTTTTTGGAAGAAAAAGGATATAACACGAATTATACCTACTATAATTCCAACGAAGGACTTAATGCGTTGGTTGTATCAGCTTACCAAAACGGAAGGGGAATGTTTTCAACATCGAATACTCCATCAGGAATAATCTTTCAGGAGATCGGTACAGATATGTACACAATAGGGGGAGACGGAGGTACTGATTTTGCTTTATATACATCAGCAATGAATCCTTCGAATGAGACATTCTCTGCCTTTTGGACAGATTGTTACAATGGCGTAGCTAGAGCTAATCTAGGGTTAAAATACATAGAGTCGAATACAACGATGGCTGCTGACATCAAGAATATAAGAAAAGGTGAGCTATTGTTCCTGAGAGCCTATTATTACTACGTGCTGGCTATACACTACGGTGATTGCCCGCTGGTACTAGAGCCTGTTGATGCACCAAAGCTCAACTTTGTACGTTCGCCACAAAAAGAAATTTGGGCACAAATCATAAGCGATGCTACAGAAGCATGGAATTTACTTCCGTGGGCTGATGCGCAAGGTAAAGTAACAGGTGATTATGGTCGTGTGGGTAAAGGTGCTGCAGGGCATTTACTAACTAAATCGCATATGTTCCGCTATTGTCAGAAATATACACAAAGTCAGTCTGACCCTAAAATGAATGAAGATCGTGGAGCAACTACAGACGATTTAGATTTGGCTATAAAATATGCAAGTGCAGTTTGTAATTTTGGTACTGGTGCAGGAAGTGGCAGTAATCATACCCTTAGTCCCGACTATGCTGACTTATGGAGGTTTAATCCTAAGACAGGAGGCCCTACTCCGGGTGATTATGCAGGCCCTGAAATTCTTTTTAGCATACAGTTTTCAACCAACCATTTTTATAATAACCAGACTCCTGACAAAGTTAATGATGGCGGTAACTGGCTGCATATGATGTTCACTACACAAGCTGACGGTATGCCTATGGTTACAGAAAATGGAAAAGGTACAGAAAGTGTAAGTAGAGGTACCAGTATGGGAATAGGTCGTGATTTAATTACTGGTCGCGGATGGAGACGGACTTCTCCAACACCTTTCTTGTATGCTGATAACGGACTATACGGACCACAATATTATGCAAGTTCTAAACAAGGTAAACTGATAGACTCTCGTCTTTATAAGTCTCATGTATGGGTATATTATGCCAACCAGACACCTTCGGCTGATGTGAGTTGGAAATCTTTCGCGAATGCCGCAGGAACCTTTGATCCTACATCGATAGGTAAGACTGAAGGATCTCCTCGTTATGTGGCAGGCGATACAGCCATTGTATTCTCTGTAGAGAATCTGGATAAACGTTTCCAGAGTGGAACTCGTTCTGAGAAGCTTGCTTTAGCACGTTCTATGGAACCTTACTGGTATATACCAATGCAATCTATTACAAAAACCGAGATTGGAAATAGAGGTATCAGAGACGGAATAACAAATACTTTCCCTACTCTAATAAAATATTTGGATAGTCGTCGAGCATCAACCAACGATCAGGCCGGATTTAGGGATTATTTCTGCTACCGCTTGGGAGAAACATATATCTTGTTAGCTGAAGCTTTGGCGATGAAAGGGGATTATGCAAATTCGGCTGCAGCTCTAAATATTGTCCGCGAGCGCGCTGCATGGAAAGAAGGTGAAAGCAAATATTCACATTATTGGAAATATGATGGAGGTAACTACGCTGACAGAAAAAAATCGACAGTAGATGAAATGAAAGTTACTGCAGGCTTTATCAGTGCTATGACCGATGATGCAAGATTAGTATTCTTCCTTGACGAAAACGGTAAAGAGACAGAAGGAGAGTTGCATCGTTTTGAATATTTAGTAAGAAATGGAGCTGATTTCTTTGTCAAAATGCTCAAAGAACGCAATTCTTTTGCTGCACCGAATGTTAAACCGTTCCACCGATTCAGACCTATACCTCAAAAACATTTAGACCGAGTAAGTCCAATGGATCCAAATGGACAGAATTACGGATATTAAAGAAATGTAATTATTCTTCAAGCATAACTTATTTTGGAAAAGCCCCGAATCTTATATAAAAATTCGGGGCTTTCTTTTTTGTAGAAAAGCATTTGAAAAGCTCTCATAAAGGGATTGTCCGTCCTTATACAAACAAAAACTCCTTAAATATCATTTTAATAAAAGACAGAAAATCATTAGAATGGAATATCTAATTTTAATAACTTTCTAATTGAAAAGAAAAAGAATAAACAAGCTGGAGACTCTATTTTTGTATCGTGAAAAAACCAACAAATAAATCCCTAATAAATTATATGCGATACAAAGCAATACTTTTTCTACTTGTAGGAGTAGTAACAACAGTGAGCGCACAAACAAATAACGAGAAAGACACAATTATAGTTGAAAATAAAGGCTTTATAAAACCGGCGATTAGTTATATCGAAAATACAGTTTTTCAATATTTACAAAAATCCGATCAAACGCCATCAGACAAATCTTTTAACTATTCTGTAATCGGAGGCCCTTATTATACGAATGAAACTAAGGTCGGCATGGGGCTTATAGGCTCCGGACTATTTCGCCTACACGATTGTGAAAAAGACAATGATCCGTCTAATATATCTTTATATATCAACACAACCTCATCGGGAGCTTACGCTCTTGGAATACGCAGTAGTATTTATTTCCCTAAAAAGAGATATTGGATAGATTCAGATATTTCTTTTTCGGATACGCCTTCCCAATATTGGGGTGTTGGTTATAATGCAGGAAGAAATTCAGATTACACTGATTATAATATACAGGATATGCAGGTAAAAGTCAATTTATTCAAGAAAATAGATAACCATACTGCGATAGGTTTGATGACAAATGCTCGAGATATAAGGGGCAAATATTTTGATGACATGAGTGTGCTGAATGGAGAGAAAAGAAAAATCACAGTTATAGGTGCCGGAATGACTTTAATCTATGATTCCAGAGATAATATTACTGAACCTCATAAGGGAATCTATACAAAAATAGGAGATGTATTCTATCCTAATTTTTCTAGTAACACTTCAGGCTTTAACAAAACAGAGGTGACATTCAGATATTACAAACAACTCAATAAGAGAACTACCGTTGCTTTTGATCTTGGAGGGCAATTCAACAGGGGGGATGTCCCTTGGAACCTTATGGCTCAAGCGGGAGATGCAAGCCAAATGCGTGGATATTATACAGGACAATACAGAGATAAAAATTTCATAGAATCACAAATCGAATTAAGACAGCATATTTACAAACGAAGTGGTATGGTTGCATGGGCAGGTGCAGGAAATGTTTTTCCTAAATTAAGCGATTTCAAGAAAAAAGAAACCTTGTCTACTGTTGGTCTTGGATATCGTTTTAGGGTTAAAGACCAAACTAATCTTCGAATTGATTACGGGATAGGTAAAAGTCAGTCTGCATTTTATATTAACATAAATGAAGCTTTTTAACATTCTTAGTTCAGAGTAAATTCAATCGTAAAAGTGGTTCCTTTATTTACAACAGAATGAATATTTATTATGCCTTTATGCAGAACTATTACTTTTTTTACCAGAGCTAAGCCGATACCATTCCCCTGTACATATTTTTTGTTAGTTCCTCGGAAAAACGGAGTAAACAGATGTTCTATCTCATCCTCAGGAATACCTATACCAGTATCTGAGAATCGCAAAATAACTCTTTTGTGAATAAGGGAGATTTCAACAGTAGATGTTTTATTATGCGAATATTTGCAATTATTCTCCATTAGATTAACAAAGGCTGTCTTTAAAAGATACTCATTTCCAATAATAGATAGTTCTGTATTCTCCATAATGCCTTGATTGAAAATAAGCTTAATATCATATTCAGGATTTCCTTTTAAAACTAATTCTACTGCCTCTAAGAGTGCTTCATCAATCTTTACGGGACTCATTGACATATTGTTTTCATCGTAACTGGCTTTTGCCAAATCGAGTAAACCATTAAGCAGTTTTATCAGTTTACTTGTATCCTGACGCGAGTTTATTAAAGTATTTCTATATTCTTCTGCCGTACGTTCTTTTAATAATGATAGATCTATTTCTCCTATAAGTGTTGCCAAAGGTGTACGAAGTTCATGTGATACATTGCTTACAAACATTTTCTGAGATTCAAAGGATGTCTCTATTATATCCAATGCTTTATTAAATGATGCTGCAAGTTCTCCAAATTCATCTTTCTCATTATATCCTACCAGTCGTAAATGGAGTTTATTAGCCGTTATATCTTTCATTCTATCCGAAATAGTTCCTACCGGTTTTAAAACAGATTTTGCGAGATAGTATCCGAGGGCACATGCCGCAAGTAAAGAAACCAAGCTTAATATAAGAAGGTAAAGAACCAATTTTTGCATTTTGATCTGTCCATAGTTATCATGTCCAGATGTAATTACTGCATAATTTACATTCTGATGAGTAAAGAGAAATCCGATGGTCTGGAATTTCCCTTCATTTTTCGTATAATCTTCTTTTGTATCAAATATCTCTTTTAGTATAGTTGTTATTTCTTGTGTTCTGTTAGAAATACGATCTGCATCGGTATAAAGAAGTTTGTAATTACTATCATATATAGAAACATCTATTTTATCTAATTCTTTCTGGATAACTTTTGCTTTCAAAAAAAGTTCTGTTCTTGCAGCACCTTCCTTTTTCAGATCTACATAAAATTCCTGCATCCTTACCCTAGTGGATACAATATAGTTGAGTGCAACAAATACAAACATTACAGCAGTTATCACAGCTGTAATACGAAGAGCTATCCTAGTGCGTATTTTCATTCTTCACTTTTTAGTATAAAACCTAATCCCGGACGAGTGTGTATGAGTTTCGAATCGAACCCTTTATCAATCTTCACCCTTAAGTAATTTATATAAACATCAATGAAATTAGTTCCCGTATTGAAATGAGTATCCCATACCTTTTCAGAGATTTCAGTTCGTGAGAGTACACGTTCGGGATTCAGCATCATATATTGCAACAAGTTAAACTCCTTGGGGGTAAGTTTCATCTCTCGATCACCTCTCGTTACGGTTTTATTATCTAAATTTAATTTTATATCGGCATATTCTAAATGATCTGTTTTAACCGTTGCCGATACGCCATTTTTTCTTTTTAGCAGAATATTTATACGAGCATTTAACTCTCTCAAATCAAATGGTTTTACCATATAATCGTCCGCACCCGAATCAAAACCATCTAGTTTGTCATCTGTTGTGCCTAAAGCCGTAAGCATAATAATTGGAATTTCGGGCTGAACTGCCCTTATCTCCTTACAGAGTTCGAAGCCATTGATATGCGGTAGAATTACATCTGTAATTATTAGATCATATATATGATTATTTACGAGGCGTTTTCCCATTTCTCCATCAAAGGCCAAGGTAACAATATAGCCAAATTCTTCCAACCCTTTTTTAAGAAGTTCGGCAATCCTCAGTTCATCTTCTACTACCAATATCTTTTTCATTCGTAATGTTATTAATTTATTAACAATAATCTGTATTTAAAGTTTTGTATAACCTTTTGCTTCCAGATTTGCAAAAGAACCTATATATAGAGGGTTTATCAAATACGAATATAAAAACATATTTACCTGAGTTTTTTATAATTGATTTTGTGCTTTAAGATAGCCACCACTTCGTATCATAGGCGATAGAATTTATTGAGAAAATCACATAGTAAAATAAAACAAAATATACTAATCTTTATCAACTAACTATATATATTTTACATGAAAAATAACCAATTTACCTTTATACAATATTTACTTTATAATACAGATAATAATAGACAAGCTCAGATTATTAAATACACATATTCTCGGGTAATAACACAGACGATCGAACGACTCTTTTAAATTCATATTTCAGCCTATTATACAAGTATTAGAAAAACATTAGAAACCAGAATTCAATTCTAATATTTTTGTAATGAAACTTCTGATAAATAAACAGTTGACTCCCTATACCTTTGTAACACGAAGATTAATGTGAAGAGTTAATATTAAAAATTATAATAGTCAATTAATATGAAGTTAGTTTATAATACCAAAAGAACTTTTACACGCCAAGTCATCATCACTTGTATTTTTCTGTTTCTTTCAGTAGCTTCTTTATCAGCGCAAGAGAGACAAAGGCAGATAAGCTTTGAAGAGGCATATCAACTGATGAACAGAGACAATAAAACATTGAAGATTGCAAATAAAGAAATGGAATGGGCTAAAAATGAACAACAGCGGCTGAATTCTTTTTGGTACCCACAAGTAATGGCAACCGGAGCATATACGCATATGGTGAATGATATAGAAGTGAAAGAACCATTATCTCAATTCACAAATCCGACTACAGATTTCATTCACTCTATTGATCCAAGTGAACAGTTTATATCCTCTATCCTTAATAATTTAGGCAAAAGTTCTTTCAGTGTTCCTATTTTACCACAGAATATGACAAGTATTGATGCTATTGTTACTATGCCGGTTTTCACGGGAGGAAAACGAATATATGCCGGGAAAATAGGCAAATTAATGGTAGATATTGCTGAAATAAATAAAGAGAAAATAAGTGCAGATCAACAAATCCTTTTAGTTGAAGCTTATTATGGTTTGCGTTTAGGACAAAGAATAGTAGAAGTAAAAGTAGAAACATATAATGCACTGGAACATCATTACCAGAATGCATTGAAACTCGAAGCCAACGGAATGATAAATAAAGCTGAAAGACTATTCTTTCAGGTAAACAGGGATGAGACCAAGAGAGAACTTGAGATTGCAATGAAAGATTTGGAAATAGTAAAAAATACCTTTAAAACACTAACAAAAATAGAGTCAGAAGATAATATCCTCACTACCACACCCATGTTCATTAACGAATCTCTACCGGAGAGTATATATTTTAAGAATCTTATTCTAGAAAAAAACCATTTGGTTAACGGATTGACGACCCAACAATACATTCAGAAAAACGAAGTAAAAATAGCTAAATCAGCTTATTTGCCGAATATAGAATTGTTCGGAAAACAAACGCTCTATTCGAACGGAATTCCTAAAAATATAGCCCCACGAACAATGGTCGGCGTTGGTTTCTCATGGAATATATTCGACGGATTGGATCGTGAGAAGAGAATAAAGCAAGCAAAAATAAAGAGCGTCATTTTAGAAACTGAGAAGGAAAAGATTGTAGACGATATAACTCTGACTGTAGATAAGTTTTATAATCAAACCCAATCAGCTTTGGTGAATGTGTCAGCTCTTAAAACCACAATGGAGATGAGTATGGAGCTTGTACGTTCACGTCAAAGAGCATTTATCGAAGGTATGACATCTTCATCCGAAGTAATTGACGCAGAGCTAATACTTTCAAAAGTACGTATAGCAACTCTAATGGCTTACTACCAGTTCGATTCGGGTCTGATAAATCTATTAGCAGCATGCGGAATACCTGAAACATTCCATAAATACAGCTTATCGGGTAAGGACGAAAGTTACATTCTTGGTTTTAAAATAAAACACTAACTAAAAAATATTAATCATACAGTTATGGATAAAAATAAAAAATATATAGCAATAGCATTTGTAGTGGTACTTATTTTAGTAGTTGTTATCACTACTGTTGGAATTATTTCTTTGAGAAATAAACCCGAAACACTACAAGGACAAATAGAGGCGACAGAGATCCGTATATCAGGAAAAATACCGGGACGTATCGATAAATTTTATGCAGAAGAAGGGCAAAATGTAATGAAAGGAGATACACTCGTAATTATAAACAGTCCCGAATTCTCAGCAAAATATGATCAGGTAAGTGCATTGGGTAATGTAGCGATCTTTGAAAATCAAAAAATAGAGGAAGGTCCCCGTAAGCAAATTGTAGAAACAGTACGTCAGGTATGGGAAAAGTCAAAGTCAGACCTCGAGTTGGCAAAAACTACTTACAACCGAATCGAACTGCTTTATAAAGATAGCGTAGTAACAGTGCAGCGTTTTGATGAAACAGTAGCATTATATAAAGCTGCACAAGCTGCTGAAAGAGCAGCCTACCAAGAATACCAAATGGCAAAGGACGGAGCGAGAAAACAAGACAGAGAAAGCTCAAAGTCGATAGTCAATGCCGCCAAAAGCACAGTAAAGGAGATTGCCTCCCTTTTAGAAGACACAAAATTAATTGCGCCTGAATCGGGACAAATTGCGGTTGTTTACCCTAAGCGTGGAGAATTAGTAGGCCCGGGAACACCTATAATGTCACTCGTGGTACTTGACGATGCCTATGTAGTATTGAACATAAGGGAAGACTTCATGCCGTACTTCAGAATGGGAGGAAAATTCAAAGGAGATGTTCCATCTATCAATCAGCAAGGAATCGAATTCGAAATATATTATGTAAGCCCATTAGGGAGTTATGCTACATGGAAATCTACGAAACAGAGCGGCTCGTATGATATGAGGACTTTTGAAATAAAAGCACGCCCAAGAGAGAAGGTTGCTGACCTTCGTCCGGGAATGTCGGTACTTGTAACAATGAGTAAATAAGCCTTTGGATGAGAACAGCAAAAACAAACAAAGCATTCTTTCTTGTTCTCAAACGAGAGCTGGCAAGAATAACATCACGAAGGCTATACTTTGGAGTATGTATTATTCTCCCTTTATTTTGTATATTCTTTATGAATACAATCTTTGGCTCGGGAGGTATGGAAAACATACCAATAGGTATTGTAGACATGGATCTGACTTCAACTTCGCGACAAATAAGCCGTACTCTGAGTACTATTCCTACTGCTAAAATCACAAAGCACTATTCGGATCCGAAAGCGGCAAGAGAAGCCACTGTAAAGAAGGAGATATATGCATATGTTGTTATTCCCAAGAATCTTGAATCTGATCTACTTGGTAAACGGGATGCTACTATCCCATATTATATTCATTATGCTCTTTTGAGTGTAGGTGTAGAAATGGAAGCCGCACTCGAAACTGTTCTGGCTGAAGTCTCTTTAGCTCCTATGGTAGGTGCAGGAACAGCTGCGGGAACAGATCAAGACAGAATCGAAAGCATTATCTTACCTGTCAGTTTTGAGGCTCATCCTTTATTCAATCCATCCTTAGACTATTCTATATATCTTACGAATCCATTCTTTTTTGTCCTGTTACAAATAATTATCATATTAGTTACAATGTATGTTTTAGGATCTGAAATTAAGTTTAAAACGGCTGATGAATGGCTCAAAACAGCTGATATGAATATTTTTATTGCAGTTACAGGCAAACTGCTACCTTATACGATTATGTATATTATTATGGCTATTTTGGGTAATTTTGTGATGTTCAATATATCGAATATACCCTTGAGTGCAAGTTTTCTTTTCGTCAATCTGATCACTGCGTTATTTATTATTGCCACGCAGGCTTTCGGTGTATTTATATTTTCTCTTTTTCCAGCCTTAAGCATCATCATTAGTGTAGCATCAATGGTTGGTTCTTTAGGAGCTACTCTTTCTGGTGTGACATTCCCGGTTTTTGCTATGCCTCCGCCAGTTTATTACTCTTCGTTTCTTTTTCCAATAAGACATTTTATCGAGATCAATCAGAATATTTTATACGGCAACTATGGATTCGCTTATTCATGGCAACATATAGGTATCTTGCTTATATATGTTTTATTGGCTCTACTAATATTACCTCGTTTGAAAAGGGCAACATTAAGTCATAAATATCAAGACATTGAATAATATGAAAAAACAATTGAACATAATATCAACATATATTATAAGAGAGTTTAAAACGATAGCTACCAGCTATTCTATCTTGCTGGTACTCATTGGAGGTATATTTATTTACGGGTTATTATACAACTATATGTATCAGCCAAATCTTATTCGTAATGCACCTATAGTCATTGTAGATATGTCTCACTCACATTTGAGCCGTGAATATACAAGGTTGCTCGAAGCCTCTCCACAGGTAACGATACATAGCTTTTCTACAGATATTAACAGTGCGGAGGAATTGATGAAAAAGCAAGAAACGGTAGGTATTATTTATATCCCACAGGATTTTGAGACAAGAATGGGACGTGGGCAACAATCAGTGTTTTTAGCAATGGGAAATACGAGTGCTTTTCTCAATTTTGCATCCATCCAGGAGGCTACGGTTGGTGCAATGCTAGAGCTTGATGCACGTCACCGCTCCGACATGGTAGTTTTCCTTCCCTTAACAACACTTTATGCAATATCACAATCACAAACCGTAAACATCGTTGGTTCTCATTTGTTTAATTATACAGAAGGATATGGAAGTTACCTTATTCCTGCTGTGCTTATTGTTATCATATTTCAGACATTAATGATGGTGATAGGTATGATAACAGGAAATGAGCGCCATGAAAAGTCTATTCTTTATTATGAAAAAAACGGTTTGAGATTTGGAAATATGGCTTTAGTAATATTAAGCAAAACATTTGTTTACAGTATGCTTTATACCGTATTTGCATACTTCCTGATAGGATTATTACCGAAAATATTCAGCATACCCGATATTGGCAATACTGGGGAAATCATAACGCTTTTGATCCCATTTTTCTTAGCATCTTGTTTCTTTGGATTTACATGTTCTATTTTCTATACCGATTCTGAAAGCCCTATTCTTATGGTAGCTTTCTTTTCAGTAGGGCTTGTTTTCCTTTCAGGAATATCTTACCCACTCGAATTAATGCCCTGGTATTGGCAAGCTGTACACTATATTATCCCCGCTCCTTCCGGCGTTTTGGCATATATAAAGGTAAACTCGATGGGAGCCTCATTAGCTGATATCAAAACTGAATACATAACGCTTTGGATACAATGCTTCGTTTATTTTATTACTGCTTGCTTAGCATACAGGTATAATATCAAGAAGGCCAAAGCAGAATCGATTATTGCATAATCAAATAAAAACAACACCCTAAAAATTAAAATATGGAAGCAAAAAAAATTATCATCTTTTTATTGGTCATAATTGCTATTCTTAGCCTTGTTTTTATCATAAGAACTATTACGTATAAATTTGGAAATACGGCAAATGGTTCAAGTAATAAAGAAGCCGTAAACACGAAGCCTTCTGAAAAAGCGATTCGTCGTTTTGCAGGTGGAATACGAATTCCTACAATCAGTAATGAATCTTATAATCAGACAAACTTTAAACCTTTCGATGAGTTTAAAGAATATCTAGCTCAGGTATATCCTGAAGTGTATAGAATAATGGAAACCGACACCATAAATACATATGGATTGGTGTTTCATTGGAAAGGAAAAAATAGTAGCCTGAAGCCTATACTATTTCTATCTCATTATGATGTGGTTCCTGTAATTGGCTATAATCCGGCAATAATGGATACAAGCGATACCATTTTCCAGATAAACGACAAGCCCATACCTCCTATTCAGTCTATTTCTGACAAATGGGATTATCTTCCATTTTCGGGCGCAGTAGCAAATGGACGCATATATGGCCGTGGTACACTCGACATGAAGGTTATGCTGTTTTCTCTCATGGAAGGTGCTGATAATCTTATAGCAGAAGGGTTTCAACCGGAAAGAGATATTTGGTTCGCTTTCGGTCACGATGAAGAAGTAAGTGGACGTCAAGGAGCCCTTAAAATTGCAGACTATTTTAAGCAAAAAGGATTAAGGTTCGACGCTGTTTACGATGAAGGTGGTATTATCGCAAGTTCGGGTTCGGCTATGGAGATGATTCAAAAGCCTATGGCTCTCGTAGGTATTGGCGAGAAAGGTTTCCTTACTTTACAACTAACGGTTAAAGGCATTGGCGGGCATTCTTCCATGCCTCCAGCTAAAAGTTCGTTGATATATGCAGCAGAGATAATAGAAAAACTAAATGAAAATCAATTTCCGGCACGTATAATTTCTCCGATAGCATCTTTTTTTGATAATATAGGCAATGAAATGAATTTCTTCGCTCGCATGGCAATAGCTAACCAATGGATCCTGAAACCATTATTGCTAAAAACCATGGAGAAAACTGCGGCTTCGAATGCCCTGGTGCGAACAACAACTGCTGTTACAATGGCGAAGGGAAGTGATGCACCGAATGTATTGTCATCAGAATCAGTAGTAACTGTAAATTTCCGAATCCTACCCGGAGACTCAGTTGCCGACGTTATTGAGCATGTTAAAAAAATATGTAACGGTTACGATGTTAATATAGAAGTAATATCTCAACGCGAACCTTCGGGTATCTCACCTATAAACGTCAGAGGATTTGAAGTGATAAAAGAGAAAATCGCACAAATATATCCTGAAGCAATAGTAACGTCATACATTACCATAGGAGGAACTGATGCCTACAAATATCAGATTGTAAGTGATCATATCTACCGTCTTTTACCACTAGAACTAAATCAGTACGAACAGCGTACAATTCACAATGAGAATGAATACATCTCACTCGAGAACTTCGGAAAAGTGCAATGGTATTTTAAAGAAATAATGAGGACTTATTAAAAACCTTCAATCAAAATCGGGAGGTATCATTATCATATATCATTGATGATGATACCTTTGTTTTTAGAAAGAGTTCAATGTCTGCAGCATTAGCGTCTTTAAGTAATACTCTTTTTTCCTTATCTAAAAGATAAAGAGATGGTATTGCCTTCAAATCATATAATAACTTATTCTTCACCTCTTGTTTCTGGTCATAACTATTTATCCAAGTTTCGGGAATATCCGAAAGATGCTTCTTCCAAATACTCAAGTCATCATCCGGATAAAATGCGAAAATACTCAACCGCCTTTCTGCCAGAAGAGTATTGATTATTTTTGATTGTTTGAGGTAAGTAACTGTCTCCGAGCAGGCATGACAATCAGGGTTGTAAAACATCAATAAAGTATATTCAGACTTTATCTGATGTAGTGTTCTCTGTTTCCCTGCTTGAAGAGTATAGGTGAAATTTGTCGCAACATTTCCTTTACGGTTCTTTTGCATCATCATTAAGGAAAACTTTGCGCGTTCTTTCGTTGTCAGATCATTGGTCGTATCTTTAAGTATGCACTCAACAACGGGGATATAATATTCATCATCCCGCATCGGTGAATTAGCATCGTATAGATACTTTTTATACAAATCCAGAAAATATGAGTATACTTTGTTCGTCTTATCTTGCCTTATAGACTGTCCTAACATTTTCGTTATCGAAGAGTAGACCTTTTCATTCTCTAATTGAGGAAATATATTAATATAATCTACAAATGCCTGTTCTGTAATCTCGGGCAAATGGATATAGGTGGTGTCGGCAAAATCGAAATTATCCCAATAATGAGACAATAGATAATCAGCTCTTTCATTGGCTTGGGTTAATGCATCAGGGATAGCCACTATACGGAATGTTTTTGGTGTTAATCCGAGTTCATTCTGATCCATTCTCTTATTTTGTTCAGACCCTTTTTTTATACATGTCACAAATAGAAGCCCTAGTACTAACAGAATGACTATTGGATAGATAACCCATAATAAAAATTTAATTATACTATATTTTCTTATCATACCTCTATTTTTATATATTTTCCTTAACTATCATATATCTGAAAACAATTACAGTAAAAATAATATTTTTTGTTTTTCCATCAATAAAATATATCGAGTTAATCATCTATTCTTAAAGAATCAAATTCAGCTTTATTGATATCTGTTATTGAATAATATTCGTTTTTAATGTAAAAAAGCCATGCGAATTATCTCAACCCACATGGCCGCAAACTTTACAAAACTACACACAGGCTTGAGACTCGCCTGTATTTCGATATGATATTTGTGCCAGAATGTTAATTGTCATTATCATTCTAATTCTACATTAGCTGAAGCTTTATACCATTTCAAATTCTTATATTCTGTATTTAAATAAGAGTATTGCTTTTGACCTATATATACCGTCAACCCCGAATGGTTTCTTATATCAAAGCCGTTATAATCCTTCATAAAGGATAAGGTGGACTCCTTCCATAAAACACAATTGGAAATCAAACTCTTTAACATATTTCTCTGTGCATCTGTTTCAAGCAATGCACTGTAATAATCTTCAAGGTCAAAGAATAGACTATAAGAATATCTGTCAAAGTGTTGAATTGTATTTATATCAACTTGCTTAGATAAGTCGCAATTACCTTTAAGCCATCCGGCCAGCCTATCAAGTTCTGACGTTCTAATAATAGAAAATGTAGCCGAATGCAAATACCCCGTTTTATTATCAAACCAAGAGAAAGCATCCTTTGCAAACAGTTTTAGTCCATCTAAAGAACCCGATAAATGATTTATACTATTGGGATAAATTGGGGTAAAGCCAGGAGATATGATCTCTGCTGAGGATGCCAAAATATAATTTGTTTTTTCTTTTAATTCGTAGGCGACTTCTATACCAGCCATAAAACAAGCTTCAAAAATGATGTATTCAAACGTATTATCAGGAATGGCCTGAGCAAAATCAACCAGTTCCATTTCATCCTTCTTATCCATAATAATAGACCTTGGGCTTGTTAATGTAGCCTGAGGTAACCAGCCAGAAGCATGCGAGAAAATGATGAGACCGTATGAGGAAGAGGGATAAAGACTTCTCACTTCTTTTATAACACGAGACAAAGTTTCTTTGCTTGCAGAATTCTCCTCGTTGTAATTATAGATTGTTTTCTTTATGTTTTGCCCATTCTCTGTGGCTATTTCTATTAATGATGGGGTCGTATCGGCTGAATCCGTATATATCAACAACTTTTTATCAGCACCGTCTTTCCAGCCTTGCCTAATAGCCTCTATTTTCTGGTAAGTTTCGGAAGATAAATTGTTATCACCTCCCAAATAAAGGAGGATTACATGTTTGTTAGAAGTTACGACAGACGTGTTCTCATCTTTCTCGCAGGATACAAAGAATATCCCCGAAAAGATAATTAGAGCTATTTTTATTATTGTCTTCATTTTTTATTTATATATTATCAGATGGAATGTAATCAAACAGAAATAATCTAATCCAATAATTTTGTTTCTTGCAAATTTCTATACTGATCTACTACCATTTCATCTTTATCTATCACAAGCATCTCAGGAGTAGCTGCTATACCAAAACGTTTAAAGTTTATACCGCTAAACGATTGATAATCGCATAATTTATCTGGCCATGGGTATTTTCGAATATTCTGTTCAAAAGCCTCATTACTCCCATCTGCAGATATTGTCACAACTCTGATTCCTCTTTCTATCAATTTACTGTAGTTATCTGCCAGCTCATCCAATAAGTGTTGACAAATACCACAACTACCATCGTAAAATAAAATTAAAGTCGAATTTACCCCCGTCATAGATTGTAGTCCTTCAATCTGAGGAGCTTTATTTCCGGGAAGTCTTGTGGACACAAGAAGACGTGTTGCAATTTCACTATATCCATCTGCCGGCACATCTATTCCATAGGCATAAGCAACAATAGCCGCTGTAGCATCTGGATATTCTCTGAGAGCATTGTTATGAGCAATAACTTTAATGAAAATTTCTATATTTTCCGGAGATTGTTTTTCCAAGCGATCTATTAGTCTCTTAGAATCTCTAACTAACTTTTCTGTTCCACTCTTATCCACGTACAGTTTTATCCAGGCATTTATATACTGTTTTGTGAGACCGAGGGAATCGAGAGTGGCAAAGTTAAGAGAATCAATTGTATAAAGTTCTACGTCTATAGTTTCTTCGGATGTACCTCCTTTCTCCATTTTTTCTATTATTTTTTCTATATAATGCTGATTCTTTTTTCCGCACGAGACAATAGCAAGAGTAAGTATAAAAGATACGATTAAAGCTGTTAAACTATTCCTAATCATCAAGTTTCTTTTTTTATTCAGAACGAGCAATGGAAATTTACTTTCCATTGCCGGTTCTTGTTGATTTTTATTTTAATCTTTTACACAACGTACCGATAAGAAAGCTTGAGTATTTCGTCCTGTCTCAGATGCTAATTTGGTTGAATTTCCGTATAAATCTGTGCCACCATTTATCCACCAATAACCTCCTTGTGACCAGTTTTTCCAAGTGTAAGCAGGACTACTAGTATATAAAGCGCCTCCTGTTAATGTAGCATTTACACTCGAAGAGTTTAGTCCCGTTACAGCCGGCCCTGCCCACCACTGAGCCCCTTTCGTTCCTCCGGTATTTGTTATATCCTGATTTACCAAGCTTATCAGACTTGAAGCTTCTGAAGCTGCAGGTAAATGCCATCCTGTTGGACATGCTGAATTTCTATGTACATCTGCATAATAATACTGTCCGTTACTAGCTGATGGCGAATAAGTAGATCCATTAGTCCAAGTCGTTCCTGTAATAGCTCCCCCAAAATACACAGCATCTGCTGTACCTTCTTTAGAGTTTTCCACCATCCAGCATTTCGTTCCATACATATGAGTCAAATAAGATCGATTACCGATTTTCAAAGGAACTGCTACTCCGTTTATACCGCAAGCCACAGGATTGATCTGTACCTGCACATCCTCATATTTACCTGCAGAATCAAAAAGTGTAAATATAATATACGACGAAAGATCAGCTTCTGTAACCGGTTTTCTTAAGGTAAAAAGTAAAAGATCACCGTCTGCTACGTTGTAGCCTCCATTTTGGTTCATATCGAATGAAATCAATAATGATTGTGGATCACTCACGCTTCTGATTTTCCACAAGCTATTCGACTTTATCCTCATACTTTGTTGTGAATTATCTAAGATATAATATTGATTTAGTACAGACTGTACCCCATAGCGTATTTGGCGCAAATAGATCGTTTTGGTAGTAAAACCGGCTCCATTAGATAGAGTAAAGTCAATTTTAGATGCCTTCTCTATAAGAGGATTTGCATCTATTTCGGCCTGAGTCAGAGCTGCCGGAGCAATCGTAAAGGTTTGTTTTCCTGTACCTCCAGCAGAAGTATTAAGTATACCATTCAATCCGGGAGTATCAGAACCTGAACCAAAGCTAAAAGGCTTTCCGCCCAATCCTAAATAAGTCAAACTACATTCCCTATCAATAGGCATCCACGAAGCTACAAATTGTTGATTATCAGGAATTATACCTGCCGATTGACTCTCAAATATAAGCTCATTGATTTCTACACCGTTCAATTTTTTCAATCTCAGTTCGAGTGGAGGAACCATACTTTGTCTCACTTCAATCTTATAAGTGAGCCTTCCGGCACTGATAGTAATATATCCTAGTCGATTTGCCCCCGAATTATTTTCAGTCAGAATTAGTTGCATATCGGTAGCAACATTAGCATCACCTTTATTAACTGAAGTTTTTAACCAATCGTTTATAGGATTACCGCTGTCATCGATGATAGAGGTTACTTTCCACCCTTGTATACTACCATCATTACTTTTGTAGTCAGTCTTAATGCTTACTGTATTATCATCACTAAATGTAGTATAAGCACTTTTTGTAAAGTCAAACTTCCCTTGAGAAACTGCAAGCATAAACTGCCCATCGAATTCAATATTGCCAATCGCAGCTTCATCCCAGACAACAACCTCCGCCTCAATATTGATAGGTCTTGAGTTGAATGCATCTTCTTTAGTACCATACCCTGCCGATTTCACTTTGGTTATATTAATTGTGTATAGGTGGTTTCGTAGTATATCCAAATAGGTCTTCCCGTTAGCGATATCAACACGATAATAACTAACCTCGGTAGAACCATTATATTTGCCTCCCAGCACCAAAGTTGTTACTTTACTCAGATTCACTTCAGAAGCTGTCTTCGGTACTAAAGATTCGAAAGTATATATGTTATTAATAATACTATTGTTTATAACTATACCAGAGCCTTCATAGTCGATAGGCCCTTTAGTTGTTGTACCTGTTACTGTGGGCTTTTCTACGGATGAGCTACTACCTGGCACAAGATTTCCAGCATCAGGAACAACCCTTCCCGAGCTATAATAGTTGTATAAAGACACGCTTGATAGAGCAAAACTATTCTCGCTTATTGATGGATCTATTTTGACATTAATCTTGGCAACCATACGTAGTAGCTTCAAGTCTGTAATTGTAGTATTATCTTGAATTATTATACTATTAGGCGTTTCTCCCCACATCGGAATCGGTAAATATCCGGCAGTTTCATTATTTACATTCCATTTATTTATACCTGTAAGTTGCAATTGTTGCATTATGGCATCTTTAGACGCCCCCACAGTAATACCTCCGGCAAAAGTGTTATCCAACTGATCTTTCGCATTAGCCAAAGCAACAAATCGGTATGTCTGGGTACCATCTTTAAAGAGAGTAACAACAAACTTTTTCTTATTATTAACTCCATCATCAACTATGGATCCTTGCTCGGCTTGTGCGCGATAAGCGAAGGTTTCGTCATTTCCATTTACTTTAAAAGCCAATATATCAATAGATCTAACTTCATTTTCATCGTTTTCATCCAATGCGTATGTTCTTGGCAATTGAGCCGGCATACTTATGCTAAATGGCACTCGTACTTTACCTTCTTTCGATACGGGAAAGTGATCTCCTTCTTCATAATCGTCACGACAGCCGATTAGTACCAAAAGTAATGGTAGTATATAAAAAAATATTTGCTTCATCGATTATCTGTTTTCTATATTATTAAGAGTTATTGTAATTCTGTATTATCCATATTTACGACCCATCCATTAATGGTAACCGTTATATCCATATTGGATTGCCCGGGAACATAAGGGCGAGCAAATGTCAATAGAATGTCATATGTATGTGTATTTTCGATATCTATCACCTCTCCGCCTTCATTCACTTTTTCGATAAGAGTCATCAGATTGGCCTGATAGACAATCTGGCTGTTTATAGGACTTAGAATTTTCAGGATAGGATCTTTACGGTCTTTACTCAATCTGAGTATATTCTGAGAACCTGACAATTGTTGATCTCCGCCAATTAGTAGAGAACTTGTATAATGAACCTCTTCCGTATCGGAAGCGAATGAGTTGTCAAATTTATAAATACCGTTACGTGCTGTTATAATCAGCTTGTAATCGTTGCTGCTTGGTACGAAATTTTTCGTCTTAATATTTATTGTATTCGTATTTCTTGTAAGAGATAATCTCACACTTTGATCTTGCTCTTCTTTTACATCTACCGATGTTCTGTAGGCATAAAATAATGCCAGAGGATTTGTTCGGACAGTATCATCTTTATCTTTTTCAATATATACTCGTCTTTCATCTAAATTCGAGTAGCTGTTTTGTTTATATGGATCTTCTAAATTTATCCATGAAACAAAAGTGTATGTGCCTGGCTGAAGAGAAATAGTCATGTAATAATTTGTTCCGAATGATGGTTGAGCATCATGCTTTTCTTGCATAAAGTTGCCATCTTTATCAAATATAAAAAGCTTTATATCCTTTACTTCTTTTGTATCCAGAATAGTACCTGAGTAGATTCGAGGTGTGTATTCAAAATATACACGTATATCTTTATTTTCGGGAAGACAATCTTCCAGCTTCTGGTCAATACAAGAATATTGCATTGAAACTAACAGAATCAGAAATAATAGCGGTATATATTTCAAGTGTTTCATTATAAATATTTGTCAATAAGAGAATCTTTTTATTGAGTTAATCCGTATCGCAAAGTATCATTGCTTTGCGATACCGGTATTAACTATTTTCTTTTAATGTTAGAATTATAAAATTTCACTATTCTGAGTATTTTCTGCCCAAGGCTCAACCACTATATCAACTGTAATGTTAGTTGGTTTAGATATTTCATGACCCGGATTATCGATATTATCTCCACTTTGTCCTAAACCATTTATTGCAGTAATATTTACTTTGTAAAGGTTGTTACGGAAAATATTATAATTGTGTGCCGGATTCAAATAGGCCTTGTAAAAACAATATCCGTCTTGATAGGTAATCATAGTTGGAGTAGTCCCATTTATTGTAGCATCATAAGCAGCAGCATCTATTTGATCTATAAAATAATATTTAACACCGGCATTTGATACAACATAGAATGTTTGGGGATTAACCGGAGCCGTTTCACTAACTAATCCGCTAGAACCATTTCCGGCAACACTTAGTTTTACAACTTTAGTTGGTAAAAATTTTGCACGGATAGAAGTGTAGGTAGAATAACCTTCGAGACTCTGAGCAGATATATTTTCCAAAGCATACGATACATTTGCTGTAGTAATAGTTGTACCATTTGCATTTACAGCTTTATAAGTATTTTCTTTATAAAAATCAGCTAGTGTATTGGTCGGACTAAACGTTGAAGCACTAGGGAGTACATAATATAATTTCGTAATGTTACTTAGTGAAAATTGTAAGTCAGATACTGTTCCACCCAATACATTATATTGCAATCCTACGCCTTTTTCTACAGCTACCTTTGCTAATAAACGAGATACAGTTGCAGATACTTTGTTTGCTGTAGCAGCATTAGTATCAGTCTCTTCTACAAAAGTAGGATTTGATGCAACTTTACTGAACATAGCAAATCCGTTTGCAGGATTCATTAAATCATTTGCGCTTGAAACTTGATATATTGCAGTCAGCCCCCTGCTTGCAACATCTCTTGCTAATTCGTCTGATAAGTTAACACCCACATAGATTTTTTTTGCTCCAACTGTTGTTGCAATTGTCCTGTTAGCTATGTACTCATTATCTGTAGACGAGGTAAAGTCTGAACTACTCAAACGTTCACGTTTCTCAAGGACATCGCTATCGTTAAAGATGAATACATCAACTGAAGTGATCATATTTTCATCGGCAGTAGCATTTATATCTGTTGCATAAGTTTTTGGCTGAGCTATCGAAAGAGTAAAAGTTGTAGCTTTACCATTAGGAGTAGGATTTCCACCCTTACCTGTTAGGTCATCATCATTGGAGCAACTTGTGAAACCGGCTATCAGAGCTGAAGTTGCAATTAAATAGTTGAAAAATACTTTCATTTTTAAAATTGTTTTTGAATTAATTATTTATGGATTCTCTCTTTATAAATTATTTATCGAATAAATCTTTTTCAGTTTTTCTGATTCGAGATTATCAATCACTTTAATTTATAGTACAAAACTAGGCATATCAGATGAGGACGATCTTATATATCTCATTATAAAAAAGTTAGAATCAGCATCTAAAAATCTAATGTTTTTCTAATGATTATCAATACTCTAATCGCACCTCTCATCCTTACTTATTATATCGTTCCAATTTGAGATTATCTTCTCGTTTGATCTGTAACTCCTGTAGATTATGATTTGCTTCTGAAACCCCTCCTGTTAAAGCCCTTCGAAACAAGTCTTCAGCCTGATCCAGATCTCCTTCTTTCAAAAAAATGACACCAAGGTTATTTAATGTGGGTGGATTAGAGCCTGCATTTAATAGATTTCTTTTAGCTAGAGACAATTCATTTACTAAGATAAGAGCTGCACCTGCATTATTATTTGCAGTTTGATCGCCGGGATAATATTTTGGAATAGTATCGGCTAATATCTCTACAAATTCTTTACTCCCTTCACCATAGCTTTGAGCTATTTCATAAAGTTCCAATTGATTGAGTTGTGAGTCTTTTTTTCGAAATAAACTTTTGGACTGATCGAGTGTATAATTTTTAACCGTCACGTTTATATTATATTCAACACGCCTCAATTGAGGAAATAATTCGTCTGATATTTGTTTATAAGGTACTCCATTTGCTAGTTTTCTCAGTTCAAACTCGTATCCATCAGAAGTATCTGTATTATCTATAATATTTATTATTTCATTCTTGTATGTAATATTCGATTGAAGTACCAGCTGTTTAAGCCTATCCCAATCTTCAGCAATATTATTTACCCGAAAGAAGCTTTCCGAAAAACCAAATTTATCTTTCATATAGTTTTTCAAGGATATTGCCCGTGCATAAGACAAACGATCATTAGCGGCATATGAACCTTCAGGAGAAGCATAACCTTCAATAAATAGGCTTTTTATTTTTAAATCAGGATCATTGATAATACCTTTTACCAAAGTATCTATTTTCTCTAACTCATCCTTATTATGCCTATATTGGGGAAGAATAACAGATTTCCCTACCTGAAAATCAAGATATGCATCTCCATGTATTGTAAATATTTTAGATTCATATTTTGGCTCTATATAAGAAAGGAAAGGATTTACCTGATAAGGAGTCTGAAATTTTAATTTTGCCTTATTGTTCATCAAAAAAGTAAACATGTGACTTTCATTTCTACACCCTGTTACCTCTTGCTTGATTACAAAATGTGCACTATCCATCCACATCTCATACGGAACTTTAAAATCATAAGTAAGTAATGTATCTGTAAACTGATTGGTAATAATGGTTGTATAGGGAACAATATTTTCAAATTTATCTTTATTTAAAGACCTCCATCTTTCGATTAGATTGTATTTCTTATTTCCGGAAATGAGCATATAGGGAAACTCCATAATTGATTCATTTGAAACTAACTGAGGTGTTAAATACATGGCAGTACAATCACTGACAGCACCTGCACGGATATTTACTTTAAAGTATATATGAAGACTATCATTCTCTTCTTTTACCTCGTTACTTATAAAAATGATTCGTCCTGTATATCCCTTTGCAGAAACATTTAATACAATGATTGTGAATAGTATAAATATTAATATTCGTTTCATATGATTTTACTTAAGCCATTCATTAAAGGCTTTAGATATTTGTTATATTTTATTAGTCAAACATATTTAGAAGTATGTCTGCCAATTTTTATTCTCTCTTGATTGTTACAAACTGTTACTTAATAAAATAAATCACAGATAATGAAGCCTTAGTGGGAGTAAAGAAGTTTTTGCTCTCACTACCTAAAAACTTTTTACAACTCTTGCAAGCATATCGATCATAATCAGCATGCACATAACCCATTCCAAAATTTCCTTCGAGCGACCAACGTTTAGACATACTCCATTGATATCCGTAACTAAATCCAACACCATATAGGTCTCCCTGCAAACGGCTGCTTTTAATATAATCCGAGAATGGAAGCCCAGTCAAATTATAATGAGCATAGACGCCATGCAATCCGAAGAAATGACCACTGAAAGGTTCACATAACCAATACCGAATTTCAGGCTGTACAAGTATATGTTTCATATTCTTGTTTACATTAAACTCCCATGGATTGTAACTAAAAGACATGTCGATGCTGTATCTTTCTCCGACTTTGATTTCTGTTCCAAAAGCAATCGAGCTAGTCATATCAAACAACAAGTTACTTTTTACTGCCCATAGAGGAGTCTTCGCTTGAATTGGTCTCCAATCTGTCATATTATTCAGAATATCAACCATTTTGTTCAAATCCAAAGAATCTTTTGCTGAGGGTATCGATTCCAAAGTGACATGCTTACTCTCTGATGGTAATGAAAGATCAACAGGCATTATTTTTATTTCCTCATTCAACTCTTTGTCCACCTTAACAGATACTGCCGGACTTTCTTTAGTATCTTTTGCGTAAACAAGGTTTCCCTTTTTTTTCGAGGTTTTAGTCGTAGATAAAAAAATAAGATTTTTACGTATAGTATAAGTATAGTCTGTACCTGCTAACAACTGATCTAAAACAGTTTTCAGATCAGCGTCATGCAACCTAATTGTTATCTTACGGTTTGTGTTAAAGTTGGAGTTTACAAAGGCAAAAGAATATTTTGTTTGAGATTCTATCTGAGATAGAACTTCACTCACCGGAATATTTTGTCCTACAACTGTCACGCTGCTCTCCTGTGCCGATAGTGCGGGTAATGCATAGAAACAAACTAAAAAAAGTATCATTTTGAGCATGTAAAGCCTATATCCATACATAAGTGGATACATTTTGTTATATAGTTGCATTTTTAAGTTGGTTATTCTGTCTTATTATTACTTATATATACCGTATTTTTTTCTATTTTATAGGATAAGCTATTATCCAGACATCTGAATATCTCTATTATTTCAGTTATGTTATCCGATTGTTCTATCGTTAGTGTATAACTTCTATTGAGATCGACATCTTTATCAATTTCTACATCAATATCAAACTCTCGTTTAAGCGTTAAGGCAATTGCTTTTAGTGTTTCATTATTAAATACAATCTTCCCATTCGTCCAATCCGCAATATCTTTAACTACATTTATATCCAGATCACGTATGATCCCTTCTTTGGTTGTGTTATTTAATACAAACTGCTGATTCGGTTTTAGTTTAAATTCCTTATTGTCAATAGTTCGTATAGCAATCGAACCCTTATTTAGTGTTACAACAGTTGATTGGTCATCAGGATATGCCGATACATTAAATTGGGTTCCAAGGACCTTTACATCTAGATATTTTGTGCGTACTATAAATGGCATGTCATTCTGCCTTGTTACTGATAAATAAGCTTGCCCTTCCAGATTAATAATTCTTGCGCCGTCATTCGAATTTTCATTATATTTTATTTTACTCCCCGATTTAATCCATATCTGCGAACCGCAAGCGAGCCTCACCTCTTCATGTTTGCCATAAGGAACATCAACTACAACCACCTGTTTATCTTTATCTTTCTGAACATCCTTCGTCAAATTATATATTCCTATCAATAGTAGTAAAGGTAAAACCACTACTGCTACACGAAGCCAGTAGTAAGGATGTTGGCTCATTCTTTTCTTCTTATTAAAGCCTAGTTTTTTTGTAATCTTTTCATATTCTTGTTTAGAAGATAAATCTTCCTGATTATCTAATGAATCCCAGAGCCTATGCATAGCTTTTTGCTTTTCTTCAGAATTTTCAGGATTAACCAGCCATGCATGGATCTTATTTTCCAACTTCTCGGAGTATCTATTCTCAAAGAACCGGCTTATAAGCTTATGATATTGCTTAGTTGGTATATTATTCATTTTCTATTTTTTGTTGAGCTTTACTTTCACGTTCTGTATTAAAAACGATCTAGCCTATATCTACGCACGGTCAAAAAAATAAATTTCTCTCTTTAGTTACATAATACACTAATAATAAGATTTTTGAATAATTATTTTTAAAAGAAAAATAATAGTACATTTCTAATTTTTTTCATTGCTAAGCTCAATTGATTTTCGACTGTTCTTTTACTTATCTCTAGCTGTTCGGCTATCTTATCGTTCGGTATCCCTTGATTTCTGCTCATCTTATATATAGTCCTCTGCTTTTCAGGCATATTTTCTATTTCCATTTCTACCAGCAGCATGGTTTCCTTTGCTATATATTCATCCTCAGCATTTACTAAGTCTAAGGGTAATACTATTCGTTCATTATAAAATGATTCGCGAATCTGTTTGCCTCGGATGTAATCGATCGTTTGGCGATAGGCAATCGTGTATATATATGAATCAAAGCCTTTAATCCCTTTAGAAGTTATCGTAAACGAATCATGATTCTCCCAAACTTTGACAAATACATTCTGAGTTAGTTCTTCTGCAACAGCAACAGACTTGACAAAGCCATTTATGTAATACTTTACTTTCGGAAAATACTTCAGAAATATAGTTTCAAATGCTTTATGGTTGCCTTTGTGTAAAGCTTCTAATAGTTTGTATGTTATCTGATTCTCCAAAGAATAATTAGATTATTTATAGAAATTAATTGATTTATCATAAATACTCCTCAATAAAAGCAAACGAATAAGACAGTAGCAACGCACGATCTATCAATAAATATTTTACACTTCTTAATGTCCGATTGTCGTTATAAAATAGAATAAGACACCCATGACTTTTTCCAAAGAGAAAAAATCTTTACAGTTATATACCGAAAAATAATATCGGAATATGGTAGCGTAAATACTTTTAGAACAAGTGCGAATCTGATTTACTTAAGAAGATAAGAATATTGCACTTTGTGATAAAGACGGCTCGAGAATAAAACGATGTAACACCGAATCCTAAATTATTATAAAACAGAGCCAAGGTGGGTAGTATATTTATTGGATAAAGACCAAAAATAAGTGTAATAAACTACGTGCAAAATACAAATCGAAAAGTCCATTTCTTCAATGGACTTTTCAATCTTTATTGCTTAATCATTCACACCCAGAAATTTGAACGGCTGTGAAACCTTGAAGTTATTTATTGTATTCCCATTGTAAGTTTCACCATTTGCTAAAGACAATTTAAGGACAGGAGCACCTTTTGATAAATTCATGTCCTGAAGATTTACCCAGAATGTATTCGGAGTCAAACTCGATTCAAAGAAATAAGTCAAATTCTTACTATCCGATACTGTTCTCCATTGTGTTGTAGAAATCTCAGGACTATCAGGTGTAGAAATTCCATAAGGAACAGAGGCATTACGAATAACACTGAAAACGCTTGCTACCGCTAATTTCTCATCACCTATTTTAGGAAGTGCATCGATATAGAAGCTTGCTCTCGCAAAACGATCGGCAGCACGATTAGTACCCGGAAGGAAAGTCAATCCACCAATAGACTTCCAATAGTCATTCAAGGCCAACTGTTTATCATAAGTTGGAGAGTTGGTCATTACATTATAGTCCTTGCTATGGTAGATATTCAGTTTTCCATCTATATATTCGAAAATAGCGCTATCGCCTGTAGCATCAGAAATAGCAAGGTGTAATGTTGCCAGTCTCGAACCATCAGGCATCTTATCAGAAACTACTTGAAAAGAATTTTTACCAACAAAAGAAACAGCTTCATCAACCGAAGCAAAGTTGTCGAGCATATATTGCACCCAAGCAGCTATGGTTAGTCCCGGTTTGCTCTTATCCCATGCCGGATATACAGACTCATTCAACCATAACAAATTTGCAACTAAACCCTTCTCATTCATACCATCGGTACTGGCTATTTCAAAAGCAGATGTTACTACACTACCATATTTAGAGGTCCATTTTAAAGAATTGCTTCCGGTTTCCCCACTTCTTTCCATCCCTCTAGGGAAAACCCATATATTACTATGCATTTCAGTTTTCCAGTCCATTGTACGACCTGTTACTACCATTCCATTATCTCCGGTATAAACGACACGTGTACATGCATTCGCTTTAGGTATTGTTACCAAACATATAAAGCCTACGATAAACAAATAAATTCTTTTCATTTCTTTAATTTTTTAATTATGATTTAAACTATTTTTGATTTTATAATATTGTTTTCTAATTTTGATACTGCAAAGGTAGATATTGCAACATAAACAAATGAAAAACAATCCATTATAAAAACATTAGAATTAAAGAGTAGGGCTCTAATATTTTTCTAATAATATTCTTTAGATATAAAAATTTGATTATTCATCGTGGCTTCTAAAGCGGTATTGAATATCGCAAATACAACATCTCCAAAATATTCTTACTGAAACATACAATAACAAACTAATGAACAACATACGCCTTTAATTTTAATATGGATATAAAGATGTGTTTAGAGCCATAATCAAAATAGATTACCAAATACCAAAACTTTGTAGTGATAAAATTCGTTATTACTTTTATCACTTAATAATAAATAGGTAGGGTAAATAAATTAGAATAATGTATCAGATAGAAGTAAAAGACGTATATAAGTCATTTAAGGATGTACATGCCGTTAGAGGCATCTCTTTTGGAATAGAACCCGGTAAATTTGTAGCTTTGCTTGGACCTAATGGAGCCGGAAAGACAACAATGGTTGAGATGATGGAAGGATTAAAAAAGCCGGACTCGGGAGAGATTCTCTTGCAGGGTAAAAATTGGCATAAGAATGAAAAGGAACTCCGGGCAATAATAGGTCTATCATTGCAAGAGACTCGTTTCTCGGATAAACTGACTGTTTTTGAGACATTATGCTTGTTTGCCAGTTTCTTCCGACTTGGAGAGAAACGAGCAAATGAAATTATCGAACTCACCGGTCTGGAAAGTAAACGAAAATCTATGGTAGGAACACTCTCCGGAGGACAGCGACAACGGCTTGCTTTAGGAGTAGCACTACTAAATACTCCGCAAATTCTTTTTTTGGACGAACCGACTACCGGACTCGACCCACATTCACGACTCGATCTGTGGAATATTCTGAAAGAATTAAAAGACAAAGGTGAAACCACTCTTATCCTAACAACACATTATATGGAAGAAGCTGAATCTCTTTGCGATCATATAATCATTATTGATGAAGGAAAAATATTAAAGGAAGGAAAACTAGAAGAATTGTTGGACGAAAATTCCCGCAACCTCGACGAATTATTTATCAACCTCACAGGAAAAGCTCTTCGAGAGAACGGAAATATTGTACTGTAAATAACACTTATATACTTTCAATTATGTCAATAAAGGAATCAATCAAAACCAATCAACTATATCAACTTTTCAAGACCCAGTTTTTATTAACAATCCGTGAACCGGAAGTTCTTTTTTGGGGTATGATCTTTCCTGTACTCATCTCCATCGGATTGGGTTTGGCTTTTACACAGCAAACGGAATCAAAATTTAACGTTATTCTTGTTGAAAAGAATAAAACAGAATTAGATTCACTCCTCCATATTTATGGAACAAATGTACAGAGTAAAGATGGGAACGTCCTAAATTGGAAAATTAGTAACAAAGAACTGGGTAATACCGTATTTAAGTTCTCACAAAGCGACTGGGATTCTGCTATCATTTCATTAAAGAGGGGTGAAGCAGATGTCATTGTTACAGACTCGTTGGGAAAGGCCATCTATCATTTCGACCCGCTCAACACTCAGTCTCAATTAGCATATATGAAACTTTCTGCATTGGTAAAATCACCCGATTCAACCATGAATGCAGAAAACACCAATATCGAACCATTAACATTACTGGGTGTTCGTTATATTGACTTCCTCATACCGGGGCTAATTGCTTTCGGATTGATGAGTTCTATTATGTGGGGAATTAGTTATACAATTATCGAACGAAGATCCCAGAAATTGTTAAGACGGATGGTTGCGACACCAATGAAGAAATCTAATTTCTTGTTTGCATTGATGTTTGTACGTATTCTCATGAATGTAGTTGAGTCTCTGATTCTTCTGTTTTTCGCATGGCTAATATTCGATATTCATATCCAAGGAAACATCGGAGCGTTGATTGTCTTATTTTTGGCCGGGAACCTTGCGTTTACAGGTATCGCCATCTTAGTTGCATCTCGCACTACTAAAACGGAGGTGGGCACAGGATGGATTAATGCTGTACAAATGCCTATGATGTTGTTATCGGGTATCTTCTTTAGTTACCATAATTTCCCGGAATGGAGCATCAGTACTATTAAGTTACTTCCGCTAACGGCACTAACAGATGGAATACGTAGCATTTTTAATGAGGGAGCAGGATGGATGGAAGTGATTTATCCTACTTGTACTTTATCAGCTCTTGGAATTATCTGCTTCGTTATAGGTATGAAACTATTTAAATGGAATTGATTTAGGTTACCCATTATCAATCTCATTTACAAAAAACATATGATTATTATTAATCAAACAATATAGTTGAGGGGAGATTAATCCCCTTCAGCTATATGTTGTTTTATACAATTTTGATTAGTAAGTTGATCTAATAGCATTTTATTTATTAGTGTTAATTATGAATAAAAGCTTTTCGTCTGAAAATAAAAACAAATAATTTTGAGAGAATATTCCTCTAACTGATAATGAATAATGGCTTCCAAAGTTTTAATTATTGAAGATGACAATACATTCGGAATTGTCCTAAAAAAATGGTTTAATAAAAATGGATTTGATCCTTTGGTTAGATCGACTGTAGACGAAGCTAAAAAAGATTTATTAAAAGTTGATTTCTCGTTAATCATCACAGATCTAAGACTTCCTGATGGGGATGGTATAATGTTACTGACTTGGATCAGAGAAAAGAAAATAAATACACCTGTTATCATAATGACCAGCTATGGGGAAGTGCAAAGCGCAGTCTCGGCTATTAAACTAGGAGCTTTTGATTACATGGAAAAACCCATAAACCCGGAAGTTCTAAAATCAAAAATAGAAGAGGCTTTAAATCATACTCCTATTCAAACATCAAAAGAAACACTTTCTACTACACGTATCGTTTATGGTACCAGTGATTTATCCAAACAGATGTATGAGCATATACAACTCGTAGCACCGACACATTTGTCTGTACTTATAAGAGGAGAAAGCGGCACCGGAAAAGAATATACGGCTAAAATGATACATGATTACAGTCAAAGAAAACAAGCTCAGTTTATAGCTGTGGATTGTGGTAGCTTATCAAAAGAATTAGCCCCAAGTGAACTATTTGGACATCTTAAAGGATCATTTACCTCTGCTATTGCAGATAAGAAAGGTGTATTTGAGCAAGCAGAAGGAGGAACAGTTTTTCTCGATGAAGTCGGAAACTTGTCATATGAGGTTCAGGTTCAATTATTAAGAGCCATACAGGAGCGAAAAATACGCCCGGTGGGTTCTGCCACAGACATAAAAGTAGATGTAAGAATGATAGTTGCAACGAATGAAAATGTGGAAACAGCTATCACAGAAGGACGTTTCCGAGAAGATTTGTACCATAGATTAAATGAATTTACACTCATAGTTCCACCCTTGCGCGAGCGAAAAGATGATATTGTTCTTTTTGCAAATAGTTTCTTAACTGATGCCAATAAAGAATTGGAGCGAAAAGTGGAGCGATTTTCGGAAGAATGTATGTCGATACTAAAAGAATACCACTGGCCCGGAAATCTTCGAGAATTAAGGAATGTTATACGTAGAACAGTATTGTTTACGAAAGGAACAGAAATTACGCCAGACCTTTTACCTGAGTTTATCCAAATCCCGAAGCAAACAGAGCAAATCTTATTACCAATAGATGAACGGGAGCAAATTATCAAAGCCTTAAAAATAACAAAGGGAAATAAAACGAAAGCAGCTAACCTACTAAATATTGATAGAAAAACCCTTTACAATAAAATGCATCAATATGGTATGGAAATTTAATGAGAATCCAAATAATTCTGAACATCGTTTATTATTTGCTCGGCATATTCGATAAGTTCGAGGACGTCACTCTCCCAATCGGGATACATTACAGTAGCATCTAAACGATGTGCATCTAGTTTCTTCAATATATCTAATTTATCAACAGCCCCAATTTGTATAAACATTGGCTGCATTTTATGACCAATAAGTTGAGCCGTATTAAAATCACTCTCAAGGAGAGCCTGTTTAAGCCGACTCACGTTTTCGAATGTTGATTGAACAAAAGATGCCAGAACCTCATGTAAAGCTTCGGTATCTTCTTCCAGAATTTTATTAAGCGAACTAAAACCTATCACACTTTCATCTTTTATTTGTCCTCCAAATAATAATTTTAGATCACTTATTGACACAGGCTTTTTAATATAGGCTTTAAAGCCCATTCTTATAAAGTCATCATAATCGACATCTTCTCGGGCTGTGACTATTGTAACCGGTACATTTATTCCACTGTATTTTATCCTATTTAAGACATCAATACCGCTAAAAGTCTCCATTTCCATATCTGTCAAGATCTCATCATATTGACCAATCACAGCTACTATCGCGTCAAATTCATCTATATTATTACAAGTAGATGGTATATGACCTAGGCTTAACAACATATTACGAATAATAATCAGATAAGACATATCGTCGTCTACCACTAATATTCTCTTAGGAATGAAACTATCCTTTACAAAGACCTCGCTTACAGGAATAGATATTTCAGTTCTCGTGCCTTTCCCTTCCTGAGAAGAAACTTTTATACTTCCTTTTACTAAATCGACTAACCCCTTAACTACGTACAGACCAAAGCCTGAACCTTCGGATAAATGAGAATTTTGATCTATCCGGCTAAATGGTAGAAATATATCTTTTATCTGATTTTCAGGAATACCTACGCCCGTATCTTCTATAATGCAATATAATATGGAATTAGAATATTTCACATCAAATTGAACGGAACCTTCAGATGTATACTTAATCGAATTAGATAAGATATTTATTAGTATCTGCTTGATTTTTAAAGAATCAGATGACAATATCAAATTCTCATCGAATTCAAATGAATAAGACAATTTTAACGTCTTCTTATTGGCTAAAGGAATAAACATTTCGACTGTCTGCTGACACAGGTCACGCAAATTAAATATACGATTCGATATGTTCGAGGTACCTTGCTCAATACTCGAAAATTCTAATAAATTACCTAAAAGTGCAAGAATATATTGTCCCGAATCCTTCATTGTACGAATCTCATCAGAAAGGAAATCATTCTTTATTTCTTTTAATTCTAAGGTTCCGAGTATAGAATTAAGAGGCGTTTTGATATCGTGAGAAATAGACAGTAATAACTTATGACGGCTATCCATAATTTGCTTTATTCTTCGGTTTGCCTGCTCTAGATTCTTTCGCAACCTATAACTTTTATTTACATCACTTATTATAAGCAATATGAATATAAAAATCAGGATAAGAGAAACAATACTGCTTATAATAGAGTAAGTATTATTATCTCGTATAAGTTGTTCGCTTTTCTGAATTTCATCAAGTCTTGTCTGCACGGTCTGGTTATACAAACCAATAAGCAATGTTGTAATCTCAGAAGAAATTTCTTGGTCTGCTACAATTAGATTACTTAAATTGCTTTCGATTGATATAATTCGTTTTACATAATCGTCTTTAGCTTGTTCGGCTATTTCTGTGACTTCTGATACTATATGGAGTGTATCATTCTTGGGCATGGTCAATGTATCCAATTTGGCTGTAGTAATAGAAGTTACAGTATCTGATCCTTTTGATGATGAAAATAATTCACCCAGTTTTTTCCAAAAACCTTTTTTAGAGCCCGAATAGATTATAGTATCTTGTATGGTAGCAGTAACTAAAACAGTATCTTTTCTGATAACAGGATCAATTTCTTTTAATACTTCATTTATTGACTCGATTGGATTTTTATTGCTAAACTGCTTATTCAAATTTGATACAATTACTCCTTTCTTTACCAAAAGATTATTGATCTGCTGTAGTTTCTCATTGTGTAGTGGATTTATATGACTTAGAGAATCCATTAAACATTCAACAATATTTAATCTTTCATTAAAGAGTTTATAATGCTTTACTTGTTTCGAAGATACATAAAGGTTTACTTCCAATTGTGATGCGTTTACAGAATCAATCAGCTTGTTTACAAGTGACAACTCCTTATAATACTGTAAAACACTTCTTTTTTGATCATCGATATCGTCTCTAAGTTTATATATATAAATGAGCATTCCGCAACAAATAAGAGCTACGATTAAATATATCAGCACAGCTTTGAATCTTATATTTTTCTCGGGAGTTTCTACCATTACTTAGTCTTTTCTATATATAAAACGAACAATTAATGATTCTATTTAGTTTTCCACAACTTAGATTGTAGAAATTTTCCACAATTCTACAGTTAGATTATTCTTCTTTATTAAAATAAAATTACAATATACACCTAATAATAAACACATTACACAAACAAAAGATATTTCTATTTCTTTTGGCATAGCTATTGCAAACTATATAGTGTAAGTGAAGATTACACATTTATACCTAAATTAATAGTAATTTAAAAATTAGAAGACATGAAAACAATGAAATTTATGATGTTAGCCATTGCGATAGTTTTTGGAACATCAACTTTTGCAAATGTACAAAGTTTCTCTAGTGAAAATAATGCAGTTGTTGCTATCAATCAAACAAACGATGATGGATATGTAGACGTGAAGTTTGAAGACTTGAATGAGAAAGTACAAGCTGCGATACAAGGATACACTGAATCTTATAATGTTACAGCTCTTGCCTACAATGCAGATAAGAAACTTACTAAAGTAACCCTGTCTTCAAAATCAGAAGAAAGCATTAAAGTTGTTATCTTGGATGACGAAGGTAAGGAATACGTAGAAGCTACTGCTAAATAAATCAGCCCCAACCTACATCTGACAATTTTAGTAAATAATAGGAAATACTTTCGGTATTTCCTATTATTTTTTCATATAAGCACAGGGTAAAAACAGCCCCAATAAATGAATATAAATCATTTACCAACAACCCAAATATTATCTTTTTCTACTAAAATAACTTGAGAGTTATTAATCGGATATAAATTTATTTTTGATTCATATTTAGCTATTATTTTCTCCACAGCTTTAGCAAACGGGAAGTTTGTATGGTGAGGCACCGGATAAAAATTAATTACATTTAATGCTTCGAATGTATTTAGACCTGATGCCATCTTACAATCATCCATATCCTTAACATATTCAATATTTGGAGACACAATCATTGCTCCTGCGGATTCGCCAATATACAATTTTCCCGAATTAATTTCATCCATAATTATCTTATCTGCTCCTGTTCTTTTTAACTCTTGAAGTAAAAAGAATGTATTTCCTCCCGAAACGTAGATATAATCATTTTTTTTCAACTTGTTCAGTATATCCTTAATAGTAGCTTTTGTTAACTCTAACTCGTCTACTACCAAACCCATTTTTTCGAATGCTTTACGTGCTGATCCAACATAAAACTTTACCTTTTCATTAATACTCGCAGTTGGGATGAAAGTTACGGTTTTCCCTTTTATGTCTTCTTTTGCAAAATCTATCAATAAAGATGCTACATCTTTGAAAGAAGAGGACAGAAATAATTTTCTCATTTAATTTTATTTATTCGTATACAATCATTCAAATAACAATTAAGAGCAAAAATAAATATATTTAGTGACAACTGTATGTCATCAATATCATCAATCTTAAACTTAAAACTGTTGCATCTTCGTCTATTTTTGATTGTAATTTTAACATAGAGATATTTAGTATGTACTAAATTCCATCAACTTATTTCCATATATATACAACTCCATCTTTACGATTCGAAGTTGCACAACCAGAATCAGCGGAATAAGGCTCTCCTGTTCCATAATCAAAACCCACATACCTATTCAGTATACATTGATTATCAAGCATGTTTTGTCACATAAAAAGGCTTCCTATATTCTCTTCCTTAACTGAGTCTGTATAATCGTTATTAACACAAGGGCAATAAGGTTTATATACCTATTTTGTTTTAGAAGAATATCTGTAAATATTTTTATTTTATATATCTTCTGTTAGTTTACGAATAACTTTATAGTCAACTTTCTTAGAACGGAAAATACCTTTCTTAAATAATTTTCAATAAGATAGATATGGCTTTTTTATCTGAATTTTCAGGCAATTCAACAACCAAGCCTTCTTTTGTTCTGGAATATTTTATTTTCGCATCATTACCCACCATTTCTATATTATGAATCGTTTTAGGGTACAAACTATTCCCATCAGACAGAGACTTTATTACAACTTTGCCATTCTCAGGCCATGCCAGTACATGCGCATACAGAACATCTCCTTTAGTCACAAAACGGATATCTTCTGATGTGTAAGGTTGGTGTTTGCCTTCATTAAATCCCTGAGCTTGTATAGGGTTAGGTGCCTCGGCCACTGGCCCTTCTCCAAATACCTTCCACGGGCGAGTCCCATATACGCCGTCACTATTTACAGCCATCCAGGCTGCAATATCTTCCAGTATTTTCAACTCTTTATCATCTATTGTGCCATCTCCTCTCTGGGGAATACTTAACAATAAGTTCCCGTTTTTACTTATAATATCAATTAGCATATGTATCACCGTCTTGGCCGATTTATAATGATCGTTTTCATAAATAGATCGATCATAATGCCAAACTCCGAGGCAGGTACATGTTTGCCATGGTTTTTCTTGAATCTTATCCGGAATACCTTTCTCCACATCCCAAACCAAAGCGTTTTTTTGTTCATCGGTCAATATTTTAGCAAATGCAACGGCTTCATTTTTCCCATTATTATATTTTAAGCTTTTGTTATAGAAGTGCGATAAAATCTTCAGTCCAACATCACTTATTGGCCATAGTGGCAAGCTTGTGTCGTCATAGTAAATCAGATCGGGGTTGTACTTGTTTATAACATCAATATTTCTGTCAAGGAAGTTCTGGCAATATTCATCTGAAGGAACTGATGCTCCATTCCCCCACGCCCATTGACTGTGGATTTTCCAGTTATCTTCACTTTCTTTACTCAATGCATGGTTTTGTACATATAACTTCTGAGGATCGTAACCTTCCCACCATTTTCCTTTTCCATCTTTTTTTGTTAATTTCCCATCATACGGTATACCGACTTTGGTACCTTCTTTATCGGCTCTTTGCGCCGTTTCATACCATGTCCACGCATGAGCAGAATGGATACTGATTCCAAAGTACAGATTATGCTTTCTGGCTGCTTTTTCCCATGCACCGACAATATCTTTGCGTGGGCCTAAGTTGACTGAGTTCCATTTCTGGTATTTACTGTCCCAGAGATCAAAGTTATCATGATGGTTTCCGAGTGTAAAGAAATAACGCGCTCCTGCCCGATAATATAAATCCATCAGTTGGTCAGGATTCCATTTATCGGCTTTCCATAAATTGATTACATCTTTGAATCCAAATTCTGAAGGATGTCCATAGTTTTCAACATGCCATTTATATTTATGAGTTCCTTCCATATACATATCTCTGGCATACCAATCACCCTGTTCCGGTTGGCATTGAGGTCCCCAATGTGCCCAAATTCCAAATTTTGCATCACGAAACCAATCCGGAGCCTGCTTATATTGAGAAAGTGACTGCCAAGTGGGGCCATATCTCCCTTCCAACAACGTTTCATGCTTTGTCGACGAACAAGACATCAGTAAGATACCAAGCCAAATGTAAGCTAATCTTTGAATATTTTTTTTCATTCGGTATTATATATTTAGTTATTACTTTCTATTATTTTTTGTATTTTTCAACGTAGTAACGGGGAAACTAAGGCAGCTGAAAAATCCGCTCCATTCTTTGCCATTTTTCAGATGATGACGCTTTCGAATCCGCATCTTGAAACATAGCCATATATTCCTCCCACTTGATTTGTATCGGCATTTCTGATAATTTCTCAAAAGATTTTTCCCAATCGAAGTCTAAGGCAGTTTCCACAACCATAACCAGATGTTGATTGTATATAAATATTTCCATCTCAAGAACTCCTATTTCACGGATACCTGCTCCAACTTCGTCCCAATAGAATCCCTTTTGATGACGCTGCTTATACATTTCTATCAGATTGGCATCATTTTTTAGATCTAAAGTCTGATAATAACGTTTAGTAGGAAAATCATATCTTTTTGAAGTATAACCAAATTCCTTTTTTTCCATCTTGCTTAATTTAAATCATCTAGTATTAAAAAACTATTATTTATCTCTTCAATTTATAATCTTATACCCCTTCCAGCCATAATAGGCACATACAATAAAGCATACAAGAGGAATTACATAAGCTATGTGGTACAAGCGTTCATTCAAGTCCATTAAATGTCCTGTTAATGGAGGTAGCACAACATTGCCGACAATAGCCATAACAAGGAAAGCCGAACCACTCTTTGTTTTACTCCCTAATCCCTCCAGAGCAAGAGAAAATTGAGTAGGGTACATGATCGACATAAAGAATGATACCCCAAGCATCGCATATATACCTGTCATACCTCCAAACATCATAATTACAGCACATAACATAATATTAACAAGAGCATATATAACCAACATACTCTGAGGCTTGAATTTTACCATCAACATTGTTCCGATCCAGCGTCCCAACAAAAATGCCAGCATATAGAAACCGAAATATGTAGTAGCTGTACTTTCCGAAAGTCCTACATATTTGCAACAATAAATCAGGAACATAGCATTCAGGGCAGTCTGTCCACCATTGTAAAAGAATTGGGCTATAACACCCCAGCGCAAGTGAGAACGCTTCAGCACATCAAAATCAATCAGCTTTTCGCCTTTAATATCTCCCTCATCATGGTCACCCTCTTTAATTTTTGGTAAATGAGAAAATATAAAGATAATCGCAATCACAATTAAGATACCTGCGAGAATTAAGTATGGTAGCTTCATCGCATCTGTTTCGAGTTGTACAAAACCTTCCCATCCACCAGGATAATCGGTAGGGATAGTTTCTCTACTATAGTCATTGCCGCTCAATACCAGTTTACTAAGGAACATTGCTGCAATGAATGCTCCCAACCCATTAAATGACTGGGCAAGATTGAGCCTGTGAGGAGCTGTTTCGGCACTTCCTAAAACAGTTACGTAAGGATTAGCTGCTGTTTCGAGAAAACACATACCTGTTGCAATAATAAAGAAGATAGCCAGATAAGCCCAGTATTGTTGTATAGATGCTGCAGGAAAAAACAATAATCCTCCTGTAGCAGCAATCAACAGTCCAACAATAATTCCGGCTTTGTAAGTAAAGCGTTTCATAAACATTGCTATTGGTATAGGGAATATAAAATAAGCCATCCAATAAGAAGCCTCCGTCAGGGATGCTTCGAAAGCAGAAAGCTCAAAGGTTTTCATCAGCTGCCTTATCATTGTAGGCAATAGGTTACTGCTTATAGCCCATATAAAAAACAAGCTGAATATAAGAGCTAGAGTTATGGTATATTTGTTTTTGTTATTTGTTTTCATGGTATATAAGTTATTATCTATTCTGACATATTTTTAATATAAGGAAGGTCAATCAAGTTCTTAAATCGGTAAAACTTTTCTGCATTAAATCCAAGAAACCGGGCTTTATTTTCCTCTTCTATTTCTTTAGACTTTAAAATAAAATCATATGACATTCGGTATGTAATAGCTGTAATAGTACGGGGATAATCAGATCCCCACATTAATTTATCCATCCCCACCAGATCTGCAGCTTTCTTTATGGCTTTTACCGCTCCTTTAAATGGGTAAAATTCATCATTAAACAGCCATGTGATTCCCCCTGATTCGATCATTACATTTTTATTTTGTGCTAATTTTATTTGTTCCTGCCACTTAGGTCGGGTTACCATAGCAAAATGTCCGATCGCGATTCTCAGATTGGGGCATTCTGAAATAATTTCTTTCATTTCTCCAACTTGCGTATCTCCATCGGCGAGGTCTATGGATAACAGTATGTCATTCGTCTCCATCAACTTGAATATTTCCATTAAAGGTTTGGAAGTAAGATACAATCTTTCTTCGGACGAAATAAAACGCTGTGCTGGTATTTTTAAAGCTTTAAAACCGCTATCAATTAGTTCTTTTGCATGTGTTAAATAATTCGGCTGTCTTACATCAAACATGCCACAACAAAGAAAACGGTTCGGGTATTTTTTCTGTACTTCCCATAAATAAGTATTTTGTAGCCCATCTATATATTCCTGAGTAATAACAGCTGCGGACACTTGTGCATAATCCATATTAGAAAGAAATACCTCTGCTGTGTTTCTTCCATCAGTGATAAAGGGAGGAAGCATCTGACGCACTTCTCCCATAAATATGGACTTCCCATTATCGAGTGTTTTTATTTTCTGTCCGTTTATTTCCGTATCTTGCTTAAGCCAAAGGTGGGCATGTGCATCGATTATCTTGTATTCCATACATGTATAATTTTTTAGAACTCAATGAGTACTCTGAACACTTTACCCGGATCTTCTGCCCAATATTCCAGAGCCTGCTGTGCTTGTTCGGGTCGATATATACCACTAATCAGTTCATCGACAGGGCAGATTCCACGTTTCATATATTCCATTACAGCCCGGAAATCTTCAGGCATAGCATTCCGTGACCCTCTGATGTCTATTTCCTTTTGAACAAAATATTTAGTTTCGAAGGCTATTTCTGTTTTAGCATAACCTATGCAAACTACTCGTCCGGTAAATGCAACCTCGTTTATTGCTGTCTGATAAGTAATAGGAACACCTACGGCTTCAATCACAACATCGGGACCGGTATTATTTGTTATTTCCTGTAAGCGATTATGTACATCTTCTGTTTTGGAATTGATAGTGTAAACTGCCCCCAATTGTTTTGCCAGACTCAATTTATTATCATCCATATCCATTGCGACGACTCTGGCTCCACGTATTGCTGCGCGGACAATAGCGCCAATACCAATCATTCCACAGCCTATAACCAATACAATATCCAGATCGGTTACCTGTGCACGCGAAACGGCATGGAAACCAACGCTCATCGGTTCTACCAAGGCAAAATTTTTATAGGTGATATCTTTATCAACGATCACTTTTTGCCAAGGTACAGCAATATATTCGCACATAGCGCCGTCACGCTGAACACCCAATGTCTGGTTAAACTGGCAAGCATTAGGCCGTCCGTTACGGCAAGAGGAACAACATCCACAATTGGTATAAGGGTTTACTGTGCACGCCATACCCCGTTGTATATTCTCCGGTACGCCTTCTGCTATGGCTTCTACAATAGCTCCTATTTCATGACCGGGTATTACCGGTAGTTTGACCATTGGGTTTTTACCCAAAAATGTATTCAGATCGGAACCGCAGAATCCTACATATTTTATCTTGACTAGTACTTCCCCTTGTTTAAGAATTGGTTTTTCCCGTTCAACAATAGCGAGTTTATTCTCTTCTAATATCGTAATAGCTTTCATCTTACATTACATTTAACTGTTTAACCAAGTATCTCTGAAACGAGGTGCTAATATCGTTTGCACTTCATGTAGCAATTCTTCATCTAGGGCTTGTTTTACCCATGCTATATTCTGTATAACAGCCTCCGGACGGGTCGTGCTGAACAATGTAGTTGCAATTCGTGGATTACTAACTGAATATTTTATAGCCAATTGTTCAATTGATATGCCTTTCGATTTACAATGATTAACAGCCTTTCTGCACAAATCCTGCAATGGCTTTGGCGCAGGATGCCAATTGGGAGCCCCCCGCTCGGTTAACAATCCCATCGAAAACGGAGAAGCGTTAATTACTCCGATCTTTTTTGTTTCGAAGTAGTCTATGTAATCGGTCAATGCATCGTCGTTGAGGCAATAATGGCAGAATGACAATACACTTTCTACCGTTCCTTCCGGAACCTTATCAATTATATATTTAAAATGTCGTAGGGTAAGATTGGTTATACCCACATGTTTTACTATGCCTTTCTCTCTTAATTCGACAAGAGCCGGAAGCGTTTCATTACATACCATATCCAGGTCGGCAAATTCAATATCATGTACATTGATTAAGTCTATATAATCGATATTCAAACGTTCCATACTTTCATAGACACTTTCGGTAGCCTTCTGTGCTGAATAATCCCAGTGGTTTACCCCATCCTTTCCATAACGGCCTACTTTAGTCGATAGATAGTATTTATTACGGTCAATGCATTTTAATGCTTTACCCAGCACTGTTTCAGCTTTCAGATACCCGTAATAAGGGGAAACATCAATAAAATTAATGCCGCTTTCTATTGCTGTATGTACAGCTCTTATACCTTCTTCTTCTTTTATCGAATGAAAAACACCTCCCAATGATGAGGCACCGAAGCTAAGATTGGAGACTTTCATTCCGGTCTTTCCTATTTCTCTGTATTCCACTATATTATTTTAAATAATTGTTATTGTTCAAAAATATAACATCATGCATTTTCTTCAACCTTAGTAAGTATAAAATCGAACGCAAACCTTTGCGCTTAATTTGCATTTATGTATCTTTATTCTTTAATTATTATATACACTATGCAAAAGATAAGACCTATTTCTTTAAAAGATTTGGCTAAGGAATTGGGAGTATCAATCTCTACAGTATCTCGAGCTCTAAAAAATAGTCCCGAAGTGGGTAAGGAAATTACAGATAAGGTGAAAGCTTTAGCCCGAAAACGAAATTATCGTCCTAATCCCTTTGCTATGAGTTTGCTAAAAAACTCACCGAGAATAATTGGCATAATAGTTCCCGATATAGTCACCCATTATTATTCGTCTATTATTAGTGGGATCAATGATATTGCACGAAAAAACGGTTATTCGACAATTATTACATCTTCATATGAGCAATACGAACAGGAAAAGCAATGTCTCGAAGATTTGATTAACATCAGGGTCGAGGGCATAATTGCGTGTCTTTCACAGGAAACAACAGATTACTCTCATTTTCATGTTTTACTTGAGCAAAATGTGCCTTTAGTATTTTTTGACCGGATTTGTCTCAAAGAAAAATTCTCTTCTGTTATAACTGACAATGTCGAATCTGCACAAAGGGCTACAAACCATTTTTTTGAAACGGGTTCAAAGAGAGTCGCTTTTATAGGAGGAGCAAACCACCTTGAAATAGTTAAACAACGAAAACATGGATATCTTCAGGCTTTACGAGAAAATAAGATACCAATAGAAAAAGAACTCGTATTTTGTAAAAAAATAAGTTATGAAACAGGTTATGAAGGGACTCGCATATTATTGGCATTAACTAATCCTCCTGATGCAATTCTAGGTATGACAGACAGCTTGACTTTTGGAGCAATGAAAGCTATTAGGGAATGGGGACTAAGAGTACCTGAGGACATTGCTCTAATCGGGTATACAGACGAGATGCATTCCAACTACGTAGATCCTCCTTTAACGGCTATGACTCATCAAACGTATAAAATGGGAGGAACAGCATGCAAATTGCTCCTTAGACAAATTAAAGGAAGTAATAAAGTTCAACAGATTATTATTCCTTGCATTTTGTCAATCAGGCAATCTTCTGTAAAAAACATATCAGGTTAAAACATCTATCTTGAAATTAGCTAAAGAGTAACTCCTGTCTTAAATATTGCAATTTCTCTGTAATCTTTTTTTTCATTATTTACAAGCTCTCCATTGGACACCTTTATTACATATTCGATAAAACGTTTACTTAGATCTTTCATCGTTTCGCCTTCGAGCAATGTTCCGGTATCGAAATCTATCCAATTCCGTTTATGTTTATACAAATTACTATTAGTAGATATTTTCATAGTTGGGACAAATGTGCCAAAAGGTGTTCCCCTGCCTGTTGTAAACAATATTATATGACAACCTGATGCTGCCAGAGCTGTACTTGCAACAAGATCGTTACCGGGTGCACTTAATAGGTTTAATCCACTCTTTCTAAGGAGGTCTCCATACATCAAAACATCTTTTACTATTGACGTACCTGATTTCTGTGTACACCCGAGCGATTTTTCTTCTAAGGTGGATATACCTCCAGCCTTATTTCCAGGTGAAGGGTTTTCGTATACCGATTGCTTATTCTGTATAAAGTATTCTTTGAAATCGTTTATCAGATGAACTGTCTTCTCAAAAACCTCTTTATTCTGGCTACGTCCCATTAGTATCGTTTCAGCACCGAACATTTCAGGAACTTCAGTCAGGACTGTTGTCCCTCCTTGTGCAACAAGAAAGTCTGAAAATACACCTAATAATGGATTCGCTGTTATTCCAGAAAATCCGTCAGATCCACCACACTTCAATCCTATTTTCAATTCACTTAAAGGAACATCAACTCGACGGTCTTTTGAAGCCAAATTGTAAAGTTCGCGCAGAATTTTCAGACCTTCTTCATGCTCATCATTTACTTTCTGAGTAACAAGAAATTTGACACGATCCGCATCGTATTCGCCAAGCATCTCGCGAAAAGCATCAGGCTGATTATTTTCGCACCCTAACCCTACTACAAGAACAGCTCCGGCATTAGGATGTAAAACCATATTGCGAAGTATCTTACGTGTATTCTCATGATCGTCGCCAAGCTGAGAGCAACCGTAGTTATGCGGATAGGCTACAATTGCATCTATTCCTTTGCATCCGGTTTCAGTTTTCAAATCATTGACCAGTTCTTTTATGATCCCGTTTACACATCCTACAGTAGGAATAACCCATATCTCATTGCGGATACCAACGGTTCCATTCTTACGACGATAACCTTTAATTGTAAGGATCTCATTTACAGATTCAGCACAAACATCCTGAGGTTCATAATAATACTCTAAAACACCATCAAGATTAGTTCTTATATTCTTCTCATTGACAAGTGCACCTTGTTTGATATCTTTAAATGCATGACCAATAGGAAAACCATACTTGACAATATTATCTCCAATTGTAAAATTCTGTAAGGCTATCTTATGTCCTGTAGGGACATCTTCGAGTACTGTAAACGATATATTATCTATCGATAGCTTTTGACCTGCTGATATTGTATCTATAGCAACAACAACATTGTCGGCAGGATTAATCTTTATAAATTTACTCATCAAAGGATCTCCTTTACTACTTCTTTTATTCCTTTCTGCTGTATAGCATCAAGGTAACTTGTTACTTGATCGGTAAGTCCCGATACATTATTAAGATTCTCGCCCCATATAAACTGTGCACCAAGAACCCCCTCGGCAACCTGACGTGTTGAGCCTGTTGCCCAAAGTCTTTGAAGCATATCTACAATTTTCAGGTCATCTTGAATAACAATAATATCGTCCCCACGCTTCCCCCCTTTATAGTAAGTGATGATTGCAGCTAGCCCTAATAGGATACCATTTGGTAAGGAACCTTTACGGCTAAAATATGTTTTCAACCCTGGAAGATCTCGAGTTTTAAATTTAGAAAAAGAGTTAAGCATAATGCTCGTTAGTTGATGTTTTATATAAGGATTACGAAAACGGTCGAGCACATCGTTAGAGAACCGAATCAGTTCCTCTTTTGGCAAATTAAGAGTAGGAAGTAATTCTTCAAACATTACTTTTTGAACATAAGCACATATAATTTCATCCTCTACACATTGGCGAACAGTATCTAATCCAAATAAATATCCGACCGGAGAAAGTACAGTATGAGGACCATTTAGTAATGTTACTTTACGCTCATGATATGGTTCTTCACTAGGAACAAACAAAACATTCAATCCTGCGTTATCGGCAGGGAACTCTTTTGCGACACTTTGTGGTGCTTCTATCACCCACAGGTGAAATATTTCACCCTCATCTAGCAGACAATCATTATAACCAATTTGTTCTTTTATCTGAACTGCTGTTTCACGAGGATAGCCCGGAACAATCCGATCGACAAGTGTACTATATATATAGCAACATTGTTTTACCCATTCGTTGAATTCCTCTCCTAGATTCCAATGTTTGATATATTTATCGATACACCGTCTTAATACTTTTCCGTTTTCAAATATCAATTCGCAAGGGAAAATAATAAGGCCCTTATCTTTTGCCCCATCATATTTTTTGAAACGGTGATACAGTAATTGTACGAGTTTTCCTGGATAGCTATTTGCAGGTTTATCTTCAAATTTATTATCGGGGTCAAATGATATGCCTGCTTCTGTAGTATTAGATATTACAAAGCGTATATCTGGATTGACAGCTAACTTAAGATATTCCTCGAATTGGATATATGGATTTATCCCACGACTGATAACATCTATCAGTTGTGTGTTATGTATAGCTTCGCCATTGCATAAACCTTTCAGTATAAGATGATATAAGCCATCCTGAGCATTAAGGGTATCCACCATTCCATTAGGAATCGGCTGTACTACTACGACATTGCTATCGAAATCAGTTTTTTCATTCATATTCCATATAATCCAATCCACAAAAGCGCGAAGAAAATTACCTTCGCCAAATTGAATAATACGTTCCGGACGAACCCGATTAAAAGATGTTTGCCTATTTAAGTCTCGCATAAATTTTATTGAATTAACAAACCTATTATACAAATATATTTTCAAAAACCTAAACTCATCAATAGACAATTCAAAAAAGATACGCAAAGGTTTGCGCTTTAATAAAAGCAGATGTATTATCTGTTTTATAATTAGGTATTCATTTATAAAATCAGTAAAGTAAGACTCGTCGTTTCATCAGCAAGGATCAACAATAAATTTCCATTCTCGGTTGATATTCTGTTTCAATCTGGGAGGATTTTTCGCTTCGGATGATAATATAGAAACTGAACAAAATGCAATAAATAAAAGAATTTTAATCTGTTTCATATTCAATATGCCTTATTATCACTTTTCTTATATTCAAAGAAATCCACATCAATATATCCTCCATTGGCCTTGGTTGCATAATTGAAGATAGCAAATTTAGTACCCATAAAAAGTTTCTTATAATCGAATATCATTTTAAAATCATCTCCTATTTTCTTCCATTCCTTATTGTCTAAACTGTAATAAAACGAAGCGATATCTTTATTTAGGTTAAAATCAGCATCAATACGCAGGTAAATAATATCTGAATCAAATTTCATACGTTCTTTTTCTTCTATATCTACACCAAGGATAGACTTGCTTCGATCTTCCAAGTTTACAACATTTGTAGACATTGCCAAATATTTCGTATTCCCATCTTTTATAATGGATAAAATACCCGAATGTCCATTAAATGCACTAAATCCAGCAACATCTCCATCTTTCATATTTGCTATATAGATAGATACAACTCCGCTACATTGAGGTCCTTCCATTCTTTGTGTAATCGTATTAGGAGCAGCATATAGATTGTCTACAACTCTATTAGTTTTTAATCTTAAATATCCCGGACGCTCTATTAAAGACCAAGCTTCATCAATCGGATTATGATTCCATTGCCAATTAATCTTCAATTGCGAGCTTTTAAAATCGTCACTCTCAACTATACGTTTGCCTGTGTCATGCTTTGCCAGTGGAATTTCCCCTATTATAGGGACTTTTCCTGATTCATCACCTAGCATAGGCCATCCATCAACCCAACGACATGGCATTAAAAGAGGAACACGACCAACAGCTCCCCGATCTTGAAAAATGAGACCATACCAATTTCCATTTTTATCATCAATCAAACAGCCTTGTCCTGCATAAGGAAAACCTGCAAAGTTGTCCTCCAATATGACTTTCTTTTCATAAGGCCCGGTAATTTCATCAGCACGATAACAGACTTGCCGGCGAGGTTTTCCCCTAGGCCAAGAGATCATCAGCAGATAATATTTTCCGTTATATTTAATCACTTGACTGCCTTCCAGTAGTCCTGTTTCTTCTTCATCACGTTCAAAAACATGCATACTTACACCATCTTCTTTTACGCCCGAAAGATCACTCTTAAGTTCTTTTAATGAACCGGTACCCGAAAATACGTATACCCGTCCATCGTCATCGAAAAAAAGAGATGCATCATGAAAGTGCTGAGTACGTGAAACCAGTTCCCATTTTGTCGAAGGATCGTTTGTAGAATATATATAAGCTTTATATGGCTCATCATTAGGAGAGAACAAAACGTAATACTTCCCATTATGGTAACGGATCGATGAAGCCCATTGCCCTCGTCCGTAAACAGTACCTTCTTTCAGATCGTACTTTGGAGTATCTGTCAGTTTATCAAAAACATAACTCACAATTTCCCAGTGAACCAAATCTTTTGATTTCATGACAGGAGCACCCGGCATCAAATGCATGGTGGTGCTTATCAAATAAAAATCGTCTCTGACTCTGGTAGCTGACATATCTGGTACATCGGCCCACATTACTGGATTCGTAAATTTGGTAACTTTATCGGCTGTTTTACAGCCTCCAATAGTAAATACAATAAATATGAAGAAAATTATCTTTTTCATTGATACTAATCATAAAATTAAAAAATGATGATGAAAATTCTCTATTATCTTTTTACAGAGGCTAAAGAATATCTTTTCACAAAATTCCATATCTCTTCACTCGAATTGACACAATTAGCGTCCGTAGAATGCCAATGTCCTTTTCCCTTCAATGTTAATAGTACGACTTCTACTCCTTCATTTCCGGCGCCCCAGTAACTCTTTGTAGCGCATGAATTTTCTTTTTCTGACGGATAAGGACTGGTAATTTGCTCTTCCGAAGAACAGTTATTCCTTGCCGCCCAAGCCCTTACAGACACTAGACTACCATCATAAGGTACAACATCATCATCTGTTCCATGCACATGAATAATTGGTATCGGACGAGAACTCGCTGTATTAGGACCTCTCATCAAATATCCTCCAACGGGCGCAAAAGCAGCAATCTTATCTGCAATTTTAGTAGCTGCATAATATGTCATCATCCCTCCCATCGAAAAACCCGACAGATAAATTCGACTTCGATCAATTTTATAACGACTATACATCTGATCAATTATAGCGTCTATGAATTCAATATCCTTTGTTCCGGATATATCCCACCTTTTATTGATCCCTACAGGATAGACTACTATAAACTTTGCTGTATCTGCAATTGATTCATATTTAGCTTGGCTTTGCTGATAATTCGCATCTTGACCGGCTCCATGCATTGAAATTAACAAAGGTCGATTTTCAGGGATTTTGTGCGGAGCATAAACTATCAGTTTTCTATTTATTTTCCCAACTCGAATACTATCGATCTGCCCTCTTAAATCTGAATGAGTTATCATACAGAAAAAGAATAATAAAATTAAGCTATAACTCTTTCTCATTTTAAAATCATTTTACAAGGAACGTTTTTGGAAAAAAGTATATTTCTTTCCTGCTTGGGTAGGAACATCATATTCAAATGTTTCTTTTAGTGAAATTCCTTTTAATGAAGCCTCTTGAGATATAATAGGCTTTGCTATATCTGCCGGAGCAAAAAAAAGATTAGAGTTATTACCTTCCGCTATTTTCAATTCTTTTCCAGATAATCGAGTATGCGAACGAATACGCAAATTACCACCAAGTTTCGACAGTATTGAAATTTCTGCAACCTCACCGTTCTTCCATTTCATAGATATTTCAAAGCCTCCGCGCGCCATTATGCCTGATACTGATCCGTCTTTCCATATATCCGGAAGAGCTGGTAACAGGTGAATAGCTCCATCATGACTTTGAATGAGCATTTCTGCAATACCTGCTGTTAACCCAAAATTCCCATCAATCTGGAAAGGAGGATGGGCAGTAAACATATTAGGGTATGTCCGTCCATCTTCATTCCCTTTACCTGCTAATGTAAGCATATTGCTCACTATTTTATACGCATGATTACCATCAAGCAGACGTGCCCAAAGATTTACTTTCCAACCGATAGACCATCCTGTAGCCATATCTCCTCTGTATATTAAAGAGTTTTGGGTAGCCTCGAATAGCTCGGGATTAGTATATGGTGATATCTGGTTACCGGGATACAGGCCATACAAATGCGAAACATGACGATGCTCATTTTTCGGATCGTCTTTATCTTCGAGCCATTCCTGCAACTGAGAGTATTTTCCTATATGCATAGGCGGTAATTTGCTTACCATAGATAATAGTTGATTTCGATATGCCTCATTTTCACCTAAAATATTATTTGCCTGCGCTGTTCTGGTCAATACATCAAAGACTAGTTGATTATCCATCGTACAGCCAGCAGACATTGGCCCTTGTTCAGGCGAGACTGAAGGACTAACAACCATCCAACCATATTGGGGATGTTCTACCAACGAAGAAAGAAAGTAGTCTGCAGAACCTTTCATGGCAGGATAAACCTCTGCTAAATATTTCTTATCACCCGTAAAAAGGTAGTGTTCCCAAAGATGTTGAATCAACCATGCTCCCCCTGTAGGCCACATGCCGGCCGCTGCAAAATCGATAGGACTCGTTACACGCCATATATCAGTATTATGGTGTGCAACCCATCCATTTGCACCATACATCACTTTTGCCGTTTGGCGACCACTCTCCGACAGATCTTTTATCATCTCAATCATTGGTAAGTGAGTTTCACTAAGATTAGTTACTTCTGCCGGCCAGTAATTCATTTCAGCGTTAATATTAATGGTATACTTACTATCCCAAGCCGGATGCATACTATTACACCAGATACCTTGCAGGTTGGCTGGCTGTCCTCCGGGCTGAGACGAACATATCAGCAAATAACGACCAAACTGTGCCAATAATGTAACTAGTGACGGATCTTGATTTTTCTGAAAATCTATAATCCTCTGAGTAGTCGGCAATTTTTCGGCTTCGGGCACACTACCTAAGTCGAGTTTGAATCGGTTGAATTGTTTACTATAAATATCAGAATGCTTTTTCAGTACGGATATATAATCCGTTTTGAGAGCTTTAGCCAAAGCATCTGAAGCCTTCTTAGCGGGGTCGCCCTCGACAGATCTGTAGTCAACAAAATTTGTTCCCATCGAGATATAGATAGTCGCTACCGTAGCATTAGATATCAAGATTTTACTATCTGTAACTTCGACCTTCCCATCCTGATTTTTTATCAGCGTATGTATATGATAACGAATTTTTCCTTCTATACCTTCATGATCTGATCCTTTACCTTCCAGTATCAATATGTTATCTTTTTTAGAGATAGAATGCTTGGAACGATTAGTATATTCAGTCTCAAAATTAAGAGCTCCTTTCTTCTCCGCTGTAATCCGCATAACGATCACATCATCGGCAAATGATGAAAAGACTTCACGAGTGTACTTTATTCCGTTTACGGTATAACGTGTAGTTGCTAAAGCTCTGTCTAAATCGAGTTCCCGATAATAATCCTGATAGTTTTGGTGACCAGGAAAATTGAGGATAACGCTACCTGCTGTTTGAAAAGGCATTCCATGAGTTTTAGTGAAAAATGTTTGGTTGATCAGTTGATCAGCCTCTCTGGTTCTTCCCTCAAATATCAATTCCCGTACTTTAGGTAATGCTCCTAAAGCCTCCGGATTGTCATTTCTATATGGTCCCCCACCCCAAATTGTTTCCTCATTCAACTGCAACTCTTCCTTTTCCGGAATACCATACACCATTGCTCCAAGCCTTGAGTTTCCTATAGGCAAAGCCTCCTCCCATATTTTGGCAGGCGTGTCATACCACAATCTAGTATCTTGCGCCCAAGTATTGACAGTATATAAAATTAAGACAGTTACGATATAAAACCTCACCTTTTCCATATTTTCACTTTATTTAGAATCGTAATAAGTTTTCGTTCTTCATTAAAAAGGATGACTTATAGTCTGATATCATTTGCTGCCGTTGCATATAATCCGATCAAAGCACCCGTAAATCCACCGGCAACATTAGTAGAAAGAATATCACCGGATACCGTTCCTCCTAAATTCTTAAAGTTGTTGTTATCAGTAGAAAAATTGAATCTGTATTCGTCCGCTTTGGCAGATACCTGTAAACGAATTGGATTTTTTACATCTATTTTTTCACTGGCTATGATTATTGATTGTCCTTTTTGCGTTCTTTCCAAAACTAAATAATAGTCATTCCCTTTTTTGGTAACGCCATATACATAATTGAATGATTCGCTCTGATAACATGTGATTCCTGCCAGATCATTTTCTGACTTTGGCAAATAGTCTAATGCAACTGTGACTGTAAAATTTTTATGTTGTTGCCTGTAAAACAAACTCGATATTGGTTTTACTTCTTTAATGTTTACTGAGAAAGGATTTATTTGTAGTCCTTTCTTGGTTAATTTAACAAAGTCTTCACGCCAGCTTCTTACGCCAATCCATCTATAGTCTAATTTATCTGATGAGAAATTATCTGCGAATGTAAAATTTCCATTCGGCAAAAAGCCGTTATCTCCGGTTCGGTTTTGAGCTCCTTTCGGCATTTTTAATTTAGGTTCCATAGGTATAAGTCCATTTTCAAAAACCGGGAATATACCAGTCCAATCGACAGGTAATATAAATGTCTCACGTCCCGTATTTACACGACTCTTCTCATTTGGACGAACAGCAAGGAAAACTCCATAATATTTTCCATCCGGACCTTCTATTAGGTCTGCATGACCTGCCCAATCCACTTTATCCTTTCTGTTTGGAGAAAAATACCTCTGGGTTAAAATAGGATTGCTTGGTGCAGGCGTATAAGGCCCTTTAGGTGAGTCACTCACAAAGATTACTTCACTATGCCAGCCTCCTGTTCCCCCTTCTGCACACATCAGATAATATTTACCATTTTTTTTATAAATATGAGGGGCTTCGATCCATATCGGTTTTTTATTTATATCTACTCCTCCATTGACTACAATCTGATCGCTCCCCGGAATTATCTGATCATTTTCCAAGTCATACTCCCATACTTTGATCACGCGATGTCCACTATACAGTTCGTCTCCTTTATTCGGAGCGTCATTATGTACAACATAAGCCTTTCCATTATCATCAAAGAAAATAGATGGATCTATACCATCAAATTTAAGTTTGATTGGATCACTCCATCCTTTAAGAGGATCCTTCGTCTTTACTACTATGTTACCAAATCCACCTGCAAACTGGGTTGTAATCATGTAAAAGGTGTCATTATATTTGTTATACCTGATAGCAGGAGCATATATTCCCATACTTATGCCCGCTGTTTCTACCTTCAATTGCGAAGGTCGATCGAGCACATGCCCTATCTGCGTCCAGTTAACTAAGTCTTTGGAATGAAAAATTGGTACTCCCGGAACCATAGAGAAAGACGAGCAAACTAAATAATAATCATCACCTTTACTAGTAATACTAGGATCAGGATAACACCCTTGAAGAATAGGATTATAAAATTCGTCCAGTTTTAATGGATTTTCATTATAAACCTCATCATTCCCTTGATATACGAAGTTTGTAAATATAGGAACACCTGTAGATAGAGCTTTTCCATTTTCTAGAACAGAACATACTCCTGATATGGATACGAGTATGAGAAAAGCTATTAATATTATTAACCTATACTTTTTTAATAAATTCGATTTTAAGTTCATCTTCTTCACTTTATATTTATTTAAATGTTTTTGTCATATTATTTTAAAACGACTTTGGTATAGCACCAAAGTAGCTAGGGTACTGGTTATCGGGATTTACGATAATCTTTTCAAGAACGACCTCCGGATCCACCATAAACACTTTCAACGTATGGATGCCTGGTTCATCAACATCAAACTCGACATCCAACCAGCGGATATTATCAAAAATTTCATTTCTGAAATGTTTGTTATGAGATATTAATGCTAAATCACGGTTCACTGGAGGCAATGGTTTCAATACAGTAGATTTTGCCAAGTTTTCTTTATTGTATTCTCCAAATGTATCGACAAGCCCTTTACGAGCATCAAGAATCAGAGGAGTCTGATCATCTAAAGCAGCAGCAATTCTCAGTCCCCTTTGTGGATAAACATCTTGTGTGGGTAAGATACCAAGGCAAACTGTTGTTTTCCTCGATTTTGGAAGATATATTTTATATTCCAACACAGGTGCTTTCTCTGGAGTTACACTTGGTGCTGTTACCGGATAAATTCCCATACACGCTTCTCCTCTTCCCAAATCTGGTAATGTTATCCATTCTGCATCACGTCCTGATATATTAGCATTATATTTATTGGCAGGAATAGTAAATTCGCCAATGAACCCACCAAAATAATTCTCTTTAGTATCCGGCATTGAAGATTTTATTGCACTCACCTCGACAGGTATAGTTATCTTACCTTGTTTTACATTTATAATACCGTCTGCTTTTCCATTAGGTAATAAATTCCAATCAATTTCAACTTGTAAACGAAAGTCTTTATTGACTTTACCTTTATTATTGCTTAATTTAATCCAAGGTTTATCCGCTTTGGCCGTAAAATCGAAAGTCCCGACTCCTTTGTTAAATATATCGATATAATAAGATTTGTCATTTAAGAAATCAAACACAGGCAACTTTACTTTCCCTATTGCTTTCGACCATGCTTCTTCTGATCCTTCTACTGCAACTCCCATTGTCGGATTTCCCAGTGCTTTTACTTCTATGAGATCGGGTAGTTTATTTTCTTTAGGCATGAACCATTTCTCATAGCCAATATGTTTGTCCAGCATCATATCCTTCCATTTACCATTGGCTATCTTTTCATTATAATAATCACTAAGTTCTTCGTCGATTTTAAATAACTCCCGTGCTCTTGCTGCATAATCATTTGCGCTAGTGCGTCCTTGTCTGGAATAGAGATTGTTTTTACCGGCTGCTAAATATATTTCAGCGACTCCAGCGGATGCTTTAGTCGGGTATAGTACAAGCTGATAATAGGCGTCTTGCGCTTCCTTAGGTATTTTTTGTTGTATTGCTTCCGCTTTGGCTACAATATCGTGCCATAGCTTCAGTACTCTGTCTGCTTCATGATAATTTACATGACTAAAGATAGTCGTTGCCTGAACTTCGGGTTTTCGCCAAAGGTTATATTTTGCATATTTGGAAACAATATCTGCAATATCTTCTGCATATTCTTTTCCAAAAATATTTTCAGCCCAGTTGACTGTATAATCTTGCACTTTATCTGCCGGTATAGCATCAGGATTCCATGCATAACGCATTATAAAGTCAATTGGAAGTTCTTTAGGTTTAAGATCCCCTACATTTACTACCCAAAGTGCATCGAGACCGCTTTTATATGCAAGGTTAAATTGCTCTCTCAACTTGGGTATAGTGGTGGTATTTATCCAACGATCATTCCATGGTCCACCATTCATGTCAATATGATAATAAAGACCGCATCCTCCGGCTTTACCTCTCTCGTGAGGAGGTGCAATACGACGAATATATCCCCAATTATTGTCACAGAACATGAGCAGTACATCATCGGGAACAGAGAAACCTGCATCATAGTAGCGTTGTACTTCAGTAAATATAGCCCATGTTTGTGGAATCTCGGAAGGGTGCTTTCCATAAACATTAGTAAGTATTTCTCTCTGACCGTCAATAACACGGTGTAATATCTTCATATTTTCTTCGTCCCCTCCTTCACTCATAGCGACATCTCCATCACCACGCATTCCGATTGTTACCAGATTGTCATATTCTTTATTCCTCTCAATTCCCTCAAGAAAGAACTTATCTAATTTCTCTTTATTTGTAGAATAATCCCAAGGACCAACTTCATCTTTTCGCGATGTATATTCTTTGTGTGAACGCATCATTGGTTCATGGTGCGAAGTCCCCATTACAATACCGTATTCATCAGCCAAAACAGGATTCATCGGGTCGTCTTCATTAAATGACTTTCCCCACATTGCCGGCCATAGATAATTTGCTTTGAGACGGAGCAATAATTCAAACATATGAACATACATTTTGGAATTGATACCTCCAAAATTACTTCGTGCCCAACCTCCGAATGAAGGTTCTTCGTCGTTAATAAATATACCTCGGTATTTTACTTTTGGAGAGGGTTGTACATATCTTCCAGCTTTAACATAAAGTTTAGAGTTCTTTCTTATCGGTGCATCTGTCCACCAATACCAAGGAGATACTCCTATTTTTTCTGATATATCATAAATGCCAAAGATGGTACCTCTTTTATCACTTCCTGCTACAACAAGATTGCCATCGACTGTTGCTATCAAAAATGATTCCCACTTACCGCATATACCAGATACGTCTATTTTTTTTTCTGCAATTAGTTGGTCAATAATCCGACTTTTACCTATGGTTCCTATCAGAATAGATCCTTTTTCAGAGCTGGTTCGTGAAATAACCAGTGATGAAGTTCCTGAAACCTTGTATATATCGTTACTCAGATTATTTGTGGCAATTATTACTCCTTTCCAATCATCAGGATCAACATATATTTTAGCAGATTTACCATTTGCTACAATTTCGAAGCTATTTTCAGACCTTTCATTCTGTATATATTGCGGTAGAGAATATGCTTCATCTATATCTATAATTTGAGCATTAATCGTTTCGAAAACAAAAAATACAGTAAAAAGAAAAAGTATGCTTACCCTGTTTGACATATTTCTTATATTTTATTTAGATTGCAACCTTTTTTATTATTTTATCAAGTATAATAATAAAGCCTCCGCTATTCAAAAATTTATTAATTAACGCTTTATCTATTTATCTCAAAAACATATATTGTTCTTGTTCGATTTGTTTTAAAGATTATTTAAGAGGCTTCCTACCTAAGAGAGGAAGCCTCTTCTTTAATTTATCAATCTAAGTCTGATCTAAATTCTCAATCTTCATTATTTCCCTGCTAGTCCGCTAGCAAAACCTGGATAAGTATATTTACGATTATATCCTGTATCCCATAATCCTACATTTGTACTAGACTGTACAGGTGATATGGTGATGCCATAATGTTTTCCATCAGGTATAAGTGCATAATATTGACTAATGATCTGTTTGTAGTAATCCGAAACAGCTTGAAGTTGCTCGTAAGTCAGATTAGCCGGATTAATTGTGTTTCCATTTGCATCCACTACTTTCAACTCCAATCCGGAAATACGAATATATTTATTGGTTGCACCCAACAGAGTGAACAGCTTGACTACATTTGCTTTATTATCGGCTTGTACTAACGCATCAAGAGAATAAACCAGATCTAATTTAACACCGATACCATCAATCTTAGTCGTGCCATCGGCTTCCCACTGGGCGATCATTGCAATTAATCGTTCACACTTTTTGTTACTTTGGTTGAGCAAGTCTGTTTCATTAACAAATAACTTTAAGGCTTCTCCCCCACCATACTCAGCATAGTACTGACGAGCATATTTAGCCAATATCCGGGCATAATTATCACCTAAAACATCGGCCAAATACAGCTTAGTATCATCTGCTTCACTCTCGGTTGTTCTTAGCTTATAGACAGCATTGTCAGACATCGGCTCATTCATCAAATTCCATGAGGATACAGACTCGGCAGAAAACTCCATGATACCGGAAATCCATGTATCAAAAGCATTATCGATAATTTCGGCTCTTTCTTCCGGTGTTCTAACAACAGCTCCGTCTTCGTATTCTATGGTAATATTATCTATGTAATAGAAGCCAGAACCTGTTGCAGAACCTATAGTGAGAACAAACTCGTTTAGACCTTTTTCTGCAGTAGTCAAATTGAGAGCTGAAATATCCAATTGGATAGCACTTCTACCCCAATCGCCATTAGGACATCCAAAACTGGATGGAGACCCATAATGTGTTAAACTATTGTTATTGATTGCCAATCGCATCCCCTGACCATATAGGCCACTACTACCATCGGCATTAAAATCGATAATTACTTTTCGGCAATCATTCAATGTCAAGCCTGCTGGTAATTGTATGTTAATTTTAGGGAAAGACTGATTGGCCTTTTCTGTTGTATTACCTACCAGCAAGACATTACCTGATATGCCTTTAGGATCGTTTACTACGGTAGCAGTACTATTGCCTGTCATCGAATAAGAAGTCCCTAGCGCATCCGACTCGAAATCTACTAATATCACTCTCTTCATTTCACCAACAATATCGGCTATAGCATTGAGTAGATAAGTATTATTCTGTTGGTTATGCCACGACAGTGAACTGCCAAAAAGAGAAATTCCAGCCTCCTTAGCTGTTAAAACAAAACTTTTAACGCTGGATAAATTCATTGATCCGTCATTTAATACTACCCCAGCATGACTCATTAGATTATCAGTCAGAGTAATTTCATTAAAATTGGTCATAGCTAAGCTATAGGGCGTTTTTTGAGCAGTAAAGTCACTTGATACGATACTCATTCCTAACATAAAATTTGACTTGATGTTATAAGTGTCAAGTAAATCATAAGTATTTAGAGACTCTAAGTTTGTCACATCCTGTGGCTTTTCAACAGAAGAGTCTGACTTCTCATCAAGGTCTGCGCAAGAAACAAATAAAAAAGATGCTATCGCAATCAAAAATAATTTAGTTATATATTTCATGCTTATTTGTTTTTAATCATTTTGTTTCTACTGTAAAGTATTCGGGCACTATACCTCTATTTTTAACAACTAATGTATCTTTAGTTGCATATTGAGTATTCAGATTCTTAAAATTTACATTATAGTCCAGGTAAAGAGCATCACAATCTTTACCTCCAATACTATTCTTTTCCCCTTTAGATACAAATTTGCCTGAACCAGAAATCTCATACGAATCGGAATTTCCACTCACATTGCACGTACCATCATCAGCAAAAGTTATAAGCAAATCATAATCTACAGTATGTCCATTACTGTCTTTTATGCTTAATGGCAGAGTACATTTAGTTAACGAGCCTGTGGTAATATTAACCTCTTCGTCATTCTCCACATATTCTTTATGGCGAACATTCGTTGATACTACTCCAGTAGTAGTAATCTGATCCACACCTCTTCTTAAATAATTAGCATGCCAAGGATTGACATATTTGACCGCACAGAGAACAAAGTCTTTAGGTGCTATAGTCCAATCATCTTTTATACAGCGATTCGGATTTACAACCTGAGGCTTCCCTCGAAGAATAGAATCACCACTATTTACATTAGTCATTACCAATGGTATTACATAGGTAGCTACCAGAGATTTGGGGTCTGCAAAAAATGCATCGGTAAACTCAACCTCTACTCCGCCCGACTCTGCACCAGAAGGAATTATAATTTGATTAGAAGCCAGCTTGTAATATGATGATGGCATCGGTATAATCTTACCACCTCCCGCAAAATAGAGATTATTGCACAATGATTCGTCTACTATGAAATCTATTACTCTATCTTTTTTATTCGAATAAACCCCTCCCATTGCCGCTTTAATTTTTATTTTATGCTCATTATCAATGGTATTATCTACATACAAATCTTCGCCTAGTTCTATTGTACGTACATAATACTGACTGCCAAAATAAACTGTTTGGTAATCATAATCGGGAAATTCAATATCTTGATTCTCGCACGATACAAACAAAGTACCGATAAGCGTCAGCCATATATATATTCTATTTATTTTCATATCTATTTTCATTTAATTTGTTACGACACATTCTTACCAACCCTCATTTTGGATAATCTTGTTATACTTCAAGGTTTCTGAATAAGGAATAGGACCGTAATACATATAATCTTTGTATGCACGTTCTTCTACATTCAAAGGGGTATATACGTTGTTATTCACATCTACTCCACGAGCAGTTTCTGTAAGGCTTATTCCCCAACGGCGTATGTCCCAAAAACGGAAATTTTCGAAGCAAAGTTCTAGGCGACGCTCGTTACGGATTAGTTCACGCATTTTGTTCTTGTCTGCTTTACATTCTTCCAAATATGGATCAGAATTACTTGTTCCAACTCCAGCTCTTGTACGAATAGCTTTGATTATGTCATAAGCAGAATAGTCATGGCTACCTTTTCCTACAGGGCCCCAAGCTTCGTTAGCAGCTTCGGCATAATTCAGAAATATTTCTGTATAACGGATTCGCGGATCATAATGAGTTTTACCTGATATAGATGATGGTGTACGGTTTACATCCATACGTAAACGTTTCTTCATATAATAACCAGTTCGAGTTGATGTCTCTTGCACATTTATTCCATCATTTGTACCTGAAGTACTACCTGTCAGTATTATACTATTGTTAACCCCTGCTTTACTTCCATTGTAAATTATATACAAATCGAGACGCGGATCTCTTCCTGAGTAGGGATTAGAAGCATCATATCCGCTTTTTGAAGGGTCAGCATAATTAATAGGATAACCATTCGCCATAGGGAAAGCATCTACCAAATTTTGAGTAGGGTTCATATATCCATTTCCGAATAGTGTTGGTGGAAAATTTTGTTCTTCCTGAGAAGAATTATTTGTTGACAAGTTATTACGCCAAATAATTTCCGGAGGGTTAGAGCCTTCACTCAAACCATCAATCTCACTTGCATTTGCATAATAAGTATGCCCGTTAGTCGCAGGTTTACCTCCTGCATAGTTAATAACTTCCGCAGCATAATCAGCCGCATTTGCCCATGTAGTTGTATTGGAAGCATCCTGAAAAGCTGGACTAGCTGCGAGAAGAGATACCTTAGACCTAATAGCTTTAACAATCAACCCATTGCATAATTGACGAGCATTCACCCCCATCGCACGATTATATAGCCCCTCATCGGTTGTTATAGTCCTGTATTTTTCAGGGATCTGATCTGGCGATGTCATATTATTGTATTCCATAGGTAAAAGTTCTTGGGCTTTATTCAGATCGTCATATATTTGCTTCATACAATCTTCAAATGTTGCACGAGGCATATTGAAATCGGAGTCTGATGGTAAGAACTCGGTAACAAGAGGTACACCCAACAATTGTCCATCCGTTGCATATCCTGCATGGTTACGAAGCAACAAATACATATGATAGGCACGGATTCCATATGCTTCTCCTTTCATACGCATACGCATCAAAACATTAACCTCTTCGCTACTGTTCACAAATGAAACTCCGTCAACATAATTGAGGAACATATTAATATTAAGAATTGCATAATAACTATCATTCCAACGATTGAAAGGATTGTTTTCTGCAGTCCAGGAACCGGTAGCGGCCTTGAGATACCCATTACTCTTCTGATTGGTTACTGCATCATCAGTAGCATAATCGGTATTATCATAATATCCCGGAATCCTTGAGTAAGCATTCAGTAGGAAACTTTGTGCAAAATCGGGTTCGGTATACATATCTGATGGTTCTTTGAAATTGTCATTAGCCGGGGAGAATAAATCATCACAGCTTGAAAACATCAAAGTAATCATTAAAATAAGGAATATATTTTTTTTCATATTCATCCAGTATTAAATAAATTAGAAAGAAGCCTTGAAACCGATATTAAAAAAACGGCATTGAGGAGGGGTTCCGACATTCGTTTCCATATGTTTACGTTCTTTAGATATTATCAACAGATCATCAGCATTAGCATATACACTTAAGCCGTTAACAAAAAAATCGCCTAAAGCAGATTTTGGAAAATCGTATGTAACCTGTATTCTTTTCAGGTCGAAACGGTTTGCTTTATACATCCAGAAAGTAGAATTCCTGAAGTTGTTACTATTATCTGTTGTTGTTAATCGAGGATATGTCGCTGTATTTTTAGTTTCTTCTGTCCAGCGTCCCAAAACGATGTCAGAGTATTTGCTACTACCTCTTACCCAATAGTAAGAATTATCCTTAAATCCGATAGCTCCTGACTGTCCTGAACCCATAGCAAAGAAGGTAAACCCTCTCCATTTCAGTGTGAGATTCAGTCCGTAAGTAAATGGCGATGCAGCCCATCCGTTATGTCCTAAATCTACTTGGTCTTTCGAGTCAATTATACCGTCATTATTCACATCCTTATATTTAATGTCGCCCGGCTGTACAGTTCCGAATGTCTGTAGAGCATGATTGTCAATATCAGCTTGATCTTGGAAAAAACCTTCACTGATATATCCCCAATATGAATCAATAGCTCTACCTGTACGATTTTGATAATCATCCTTATAAGCTTCAGCCCTACGAGTAGCCTCGGTTGAAAGATACATTCCAGTAAAGCCAAGAGCGACATCCACTTCTCCTATTTTTTTGTTTAAGTTTAACGAGAAGTCCATCCCCGTACGCTTGTCATTATTATAATTAATATAAGTTAAGAAGTTACTATAATATGAAGGATAGAGGCTTTCTTGAGCCTGAGTCAATATACCTTTAGTGTTTTGTGTAAAATAATTAGCATCTAAAGAGACCAATCCATTTAGCATTGATGTATTGAGACCAATACGCAAATCCTCTCTCGTGATAAAATCTAAGTGAGGATTGCTCCCTCGTGCAATTACATACTGCCATCCGCCTTGTCCGGCATCACGCCATTGATACCACACACCTTCTGCACCATATCTGTAATACGATTTATATAGATAGTAGTCTGATATACCAATATCCTGATGTAGTTTTCCATAGGACGCGGTCAATTTCAGATCGTCTATAAATGAAACTCTATCCTTAAAGAAGTCTTCCTCGCTCAAACGCCAGCCTATCGTAAATGTAGGAGAAAATGCAGTACGATTTTCAGATGGCAACATAGCGGAATGTACCACGGCACCAGTAAAATCAAGATAATATTTTTGCATATAATTATATCCTGCCTGGATTCCTAGATTTACATTGCTTACACGGTGATAATCACTACTAGCCTCGCTACCCCCTTCATTAACGTCATTACTTCTGGAGTTTTGTTGCTGATATCCCCATCCTATTAGTGAGCCGTTTACATTATGAACTCTGTCAAAGGTCCGTTTATAATCAAACTGGGCTCTGAATGACATGGTTTGTGTATAGTAAGTAGTTGCTATCACTTCATTTGTAGAAGGTTTATCAATATTATACTTGGTTAATCCGGTAATCAGATCCTGACCATTAATATTAGACCAAGTAGGTTCGTATACAGCATATTGCTCACTCCATACTTCCGAATAATAATCTGTATAATCTATACTGAAAGCGGTTTTGAAAGTTAGACCCTGAAGAATGCTTTTTAAATCGGCACCGACACCTACATTAAATTGAAATGTACGATTTCGACCTTTCAAATAACCACCAGCAAGCATATCGGCAAAGGCATTGGTTTGAGTTGCAGAAGTCCCTCCAAAAAGATATTTTCCATCAATCAAATGTCCGCTATTTGAGACAATTGTCTGTAGCGAACTATTGTTAGGATCAATCATATTAATAGGTATCAATGGTGTTATCCAATTGGGACGCAAAGTCGCAGCCTGTCCCCAAAAGTTACCATTTCCGCTGTAACCGTCGGCAATAATAACAGCAGCATCAGCTGAAGCTGTGAGCCAATCGGTTAGATTCATATCCACATTCGAACGTAATCGGAAAGTAAGTGTGTTGTCTTCTTTCTTTTCTCCATACTTTATCAAACCATTTTCGTAAGTCATTCCGAAATTGGAGTAATAACGTGCTTGCTTATTTCCTCCACTAATTTCACCTATTACATCCGATTTATTATACGCTTTTTTCAGATAATCGGAACTATAAAAGTTTAAATCCGGGTAACGGTAAGGATTTGACCCAGATACGGTATTATAAATCGTAGATTGGCTATACCTTTGCGAAATACCGTCATTACGACAAGCCTCATTGTATAAAGACATATACTCACCGGCACTTAAATAAGTAGGATAAGCTTTAGGTACATAAAATCCTGTATTGGCTCGAACATCAATTGACAAAGGCTGCTCAACACCTCTCTTCGTTGTAATCAGAACAACTCCTTGAGCAGCTTTACTACCATAGAGAGCTACTGCACTTGCGTCTTTCAACACACTCACAGACTCTACCTGGGAAGAATGTAGCGTCCATTGGCTGCGAGGAACTCCATCTACCAAGATCAGAGGTGATTGCCCCCAAATGTTACCATTATACCCTCCCACAATACTTTGAATTGCATCGAGAGAATATGTAGAATAGCTTTTCTTCGTTAAATCGACTACGTTAACAGATGAAATAGCTCCAATAATATCCTTCTTGGCCAGCTTTCCAAAAGCAACATTTACAAGGCTGTCCTTTCCTTCCTGTGCCTGTGTACTGCCCATATTTAGCATGTACATGACAAAAAATAAAAAGCCTATATTTATTATCTTTTTCTTCATTTTAAAATCGATTAAATTAGTCCGTTATTACCATCCCGGATTTTGCGAAAATTCTGGATACATAGTCACATCATCCAACAAAAAAGGAAACCAATAATGTTTTTCACCGAATTGTCTTTCATGCAAAACTTCTTCCTTCAAGTTTAGTACGCGAGCATTTATAGGATCAGCAAATACCTCCTTGTCTGGCAGACCTCGGTCAAAGTAGACGGCTGTTTTCAAAGTATAAGGTTTTACCAATAAAAGCATCCATCGACGCAAATCTGTAAAGCGGTGACCCTCAAAAGATAATTCGACAGCACGTTCGCGACGAAGTTCGCTCATGAAACTTTCTGTACTACCTAAAAATTTGCTATTAATAGGATCTACACCTGCTCTATTCCGGATTTTGTTTACCGCATCCACTGCTGTAAGATTGTAAACTCCGGCTTTACTTTGAGGAGATCCATACCCATAAGCTACAGCTTCTGCATACATAAGATATACATCGGCTAGGCGCATGAGACTTAAAACCATACAGTTATTATCTATATACCCCTCCCATGAATTGCTGTATTTAGATATGTACTTGGACTGCATATATCCGGTAAATACAGACTTGGCTTTATTAAGCGGATCACTTCTGAAGCGTCCAGCTGTATAAAGGCTTGCATATTGTTGTTCGGGGTTATTTGACACTCTTGATCCATCTAAAACACATTTTTCGCCATCTATCATTATGTCATGATAGAAACGTGGGTCTCTACCTTTCCATGGATATTCAGGATCATACCCCGACGCGGCATCTTTCTTTGTTAGATCGGGGATAGGAAGACCGTTGGCCATACCATAAAGATTAACATAGTTAGCAGTAGGATAACATTTTATACCTGAGTTTATCAAGCTAGGCGGACGATAATCGTTTGCCTGATTCCATCTGAATCGACCTGATGACTGTATTAGGTTCTCATAAAAGATGGCTTCTTTCAATCCTGGTAGTTTACCACTCTGATTATAAGTATAGAACAGTTGTGTATATTCGGAAAATTTCGCCAATTCATAACGACCAGTCTCTTCACATATCTTCAAAGCCTGAGCTAATGCATCGGCAGCTTTTTTACAGTATTCAGTATTGTAAGCACTACTACCTCCCGATACTTTATTCATCAACGGGCTTCCTGCCCAAAGGTAATTTTTACCTAAATAAGCTAAAGCCATTACCTTATTAATACGGATATTATTATTTCCCAGAGTAGCTTTTCCGGCTGTTGTTTCATCCCAATTCACAGGAAGTAAATCCGCTGCTTTCTGAAAATCTGCTGCTGCTTTTTCGGCAGTTTCCTGATAAGTCAGTCGTGGAAGATTAAATACTGTGTTTGAAGCTAATGCTTGATCAATATAAGGAAGTCCCCCCCAATACTGCATCAGCATAAAATGAAACCATCCTCTGAAAAAATACAACTGTCCGGCTATAAGATTTTTTTCTTCCTGCGTAGCTTCAGTCATTAATTCTAAATTAGCAATACCTACATTAGCTTTACGAATTGCCATCCAGGATAAGCCCCATAGATTTCCTTTTCCATCTTTAACTGCATCATTATCGCTGTTGTAACTGTTTGGATTACCTCCAGTCTTAAACCAAGAATAAGCTGCTGTTTCCCATGCCCAATAGTTTCCTTGGTCAAACTGATTTGCACACAAACGCTGTTCGGCTGGCTCCCAGTATTCATCTTCTCCATAATTCCAACAGTTGTGGTAATCTTCAGCTGTTATAACTGGAATATGGTTATATAGATGTTCAACAAAACCCTGAAAGTTGGTAAAGTTTTTATAGACATCTTTAGAATCAATCTCCGACTGAGGTGCCTGGTCTAAATAGTCAGCACATGAATACAGCACCAAAGCACTCATTACCAACGTCATAAAAAACATTTTGTTAAAATATTTTTTCATCTCTTATATTCTTTTAAAAAGTTATATCAATACCCAAGTTGAATCGTCTCATCGTAGGATATGCACCAAAGCTTCCACTTCCACTAAAATTAGATTCGCGGTCGTCAGGCATATTAGTCCACAGATATAGATTATCTCCATTCAGATAGAGCCTTAGCGAAGACACACCTAACTTCCTTACCGATTTGTTGGTAAAAGTATAGCCTATCTCCGCATTCTTCAATCGCAGATAAGAAGCATCGTATATATAGCGAGTTCCATTAGCTCCTTTAGGTGCTGAAGTATTGTAACGAGGCATAGGGATTTCTCCCGAACCATCCTTACTCCAGTAAGTGCCTTCTACATAAGCGACATTAGAGGAGGAGTGAAAAGTTGGAAAATCAATTACACGTGACACATTGTTGACTCCATAAAACATAACACTAGCAGAGAACCCTTTCCACTCTACTCCTAGACTTGTACTATATGTATTCTGAGGAGTACTGGAATACTGATAGGGTGCCTGATCATCGTCTGTAATTTGTCCATCACCATTAAAGTCTACGATTAGATAATCGCCAGGGAGTTTACTTCCATTATTTGTATCAGCCACCGGGCTTCCATACAAGTCATCCCATGAGTTGATAAATCCACCATCAATGAAGGATGAGGTCTGATTTATTGCATATCCGGCTCTTCTACGATATGCAGCTTTTAATATAGGGTCGTCGGCAAATATTATCTTATTGGTAGCATGTGTCATATTCGCATTCGCCCATAAACGGAGTCCATTACTAAATACATGGTTAAGCTTTAGCGACAGTTCATACCCTTGACTTTTTACTTCACCCAGATTTGCCATTGGAGCCGTTGCACCAAAATAGGAAGGGATAGCTCGATCATCTCCGGCAACCAATATATCGGAACGTTTATCTTTAAAGAAATCAGCCGAACCGGAAACTAATCCGTTGAAAAATGAATAGTCAATGCCGAGATTTTGCTTTTCTACAGTTTCCCATGATACATTTTCGTTCCCCAATGAACTAATGCGGTAAATACTATATGGTGTATTCGCTGGTACAGTTCCCATAACCACATTTCCTCCGTATACCCATTGATCTTGATAAAGCCAACGTTTATCCACATTATCATCTCCAATCTTACCATATGAAGCACGGATTTTTAACATATCAAAGATTTTCAACGATTTCATAAATTTTTCCTCACTAAGCATCCATCCTATCGAGTACGATGGAAAAAAAGCAAACCGATAATCTGGCCCAAATTTCTCAGATCCATTATAAGCACCATTGACTTCGGCAAAGTATCTCATTGCGTAATTATATGTGGCACGGAAAACCCAGTCTTCTCGGAAATGGTAGAATTCACTACCCGTCGCCCATTTTTCACGACTAAAAAGCCCCATTAAACCAATATCATGATTACCAAACTGACGGGCATAGTTCGTCTGCAACGAATAGTATACTTTACGATAATTTAATCTCTTATTAACTGTACCTGCTTGGGTAGACCATTTGATTGACTCTTTAAAATCTTCACCACGCTCATATATTATATCTCCACTTTCGGGATTCACCCACATTCGATGCAAGTAATTATATTGGTCATTAATACCACGACCTTCCTCTACAAATGTATTATCGAGAGAAATATTTGCTCTTACACTCAAACCTTTTGTTAACATGTTCAGATCCTGAGTAAGTATGAAGTCTGTATTAATTTGAGTATTTGTTCTCTTTTCTATCCCTGATGTCGCTAAAGAAGCAACAGAGTTAGGCACATCTGCATTTCGCGGGTCATAATATCCATACAAACCAGTTGAATAAATAGGACGCATAGCATCTGGTGCTGTGCGATAAGCTGATGCCCAATAGCTTTGATCCCCCGTCTGGGCACCCCAAGGTAATGTACGTACCCCATTAGACCCAAATAAGTTGGTAGAGAATTTGGTAGTGCTTGTCAGATTGAAATCCAGGTTACTACGAAAGTTTAACCGATTGTAGCCATAACCAGAGTTATACCCCCTGTTGTTCTCGAAAGTCTTAAACAAATCTCCTTCATGTACAAAGTCTACAGCTGCAAAATAAGATACGAATTTAGAGCCTCCAGACACATTTGCACTTAAATTGTAAGATACTGCGTAATCTTTAAATAGTTCATCAACCCAGTCTACATTCGGATACCGATCCCATTCTTCGGCATTTGCCGGATTACGATACTTATCTATAATCGCCATTGGCTTGTAGTAACCCCAGGCTGTAGGAGATATTCCCATCTCACGCTCCAATACTCTGTTCTTCAATAAAAATGTATCATATGCATCCAGCTTTTCGGGTAATTTAGATGCTACTTTTACTGTAGTATTTACCTTTATTTGAACCTGAGCTTTTCCTTCCTTTCCTCGTTTAGTCGTAATTAGTATGACTCCATTAGCTCCTTTCACTCCATATACAGCCGTAGCCGAAGCATCTTTTAGAACCGAAATTGTTTCTACCGAGGAAATATCTACAGTGTTCATGGGACGTTCTATACCGTCAACTAATACCAAAGGATCACTATTATTCCACGAACTTTGTGCACGGATAATAATTTTTGGATCTTCGTCTCCTGGCATACCGGTGGAAGCTGTAGTTACAACTCCCGGCAGATTACCAGTCAAAGCCTGGCCTAGACTCGAAACTCCTCCTGCACGTTCTAATACTTTTGCATTTGTTTGTGTAATAGCTCCTACAACACTTGCTTTTTTCTGCTGGCCATATCCAACAATAACGGTCTCAGTAAGCATAACAGCATCATCTTCTAATTGTACTGAAACGTGTGTTTGATTCTGAATCTCTACTTCCTGTGCCTTCATTCCTATATAAGAAACAATAAGGGTTTGTTTGCCAACAGGCACTTCCAGCGTGAAAGATCCATCTTCTTCGGTAAACGTACCAATAGTTGTGCCTTTTACAGCAACTGTAGCTCCTATAACAGGATTCTTCTCTTCTAATACTACTCCCGTCAACATTCGTTTGTTTTGAGCAGATAAATCAGAGAAAGGCCATATCAGTAATGAAAATAAAAATCCTATCACCAACATTTTCTTCCGATCTCGCAAAAAGAAAAAAACTTTATGATTGCATTCTTTGTTGTGTTTTTTCATTCTTTTTTGTTTATTAAAATGTTTACTTTTCTACTTTCTGATAAAATAAATTTTCTGGAAGCTCTATCCCCTTTATAGAAGTCCCCAGATTAACACAGATTAACTATTGTCATTGAATTCATTCATGGTTATTGATTTTTAAGGTTAGACATTATTATATAAGTACTTGAATTTGCTATTTTTATAAAATACGCGGTATATTTTTATTATTGTATAAATTTGAGGTTAGACATTTGTGTATTAAATTATTCATATTTATCACAGGTATAAAAATAACTTGGTATAAGATTTAAACATATGGAATACTACAAAATTAAAACAAGCATATAGGAACACTCATTTTTATTGTATGCTATTGCTCGGATAAACGTCTTACCATAGCCGAAAGAGTCGCATATCTTTTCCTTTTTGTCGCACAAACAAGATCTGGACAGTCATTTGTAAAAATAGCTTCAAACTCAATCTTAATCACATATAGGACTATTGTATAGCAGAGTAAAAACGAAAAATTGAATTATTACAATTAAGCCATGAATATTACTCGAGAAAAATAAGCAATAAAAAGCTAAACTTCAGACAAAGAAGAAATAGGCTCAGAATATAGTGTCAAAAAGGCAGAAATATTAGGTTATCAGCCTAACAACATAAAATTTTCAACGATAGAGTTTAAGGGAATCAATAAATAGAAACTATCTTAAATTGGAATAGTTCATTCGATAAGATATGTTTAATCCATGTAAATCGTTTTTTTAGAAAATGAGATATTTATGGACACACCGAAAGATTTTTCAAGTAAGGAATTTCTGAGTCTGTTCAAACCTCAGGAAGATGTTCAAGCCTTTATCAGTGAACTTCATGTAATAGCTTATGAGCAGATGCTTCAAAGGGAGATAGATTCTCATTTAGATTATGAGAAAAGTTCAAAAGAATATTAATACGGGAAATTCCTGCAATGGGAGTTATCCGAAGAAGATTCAGGGTAAGGATGGAGTATCCGTCATAGAAGTCCCTCGTGGCCGACAAAGTGATTTTGAGCCTGTTGCTGTACCCAAGCATCAAAGGCATGATTTATATATTAAGCATTTAGTCATTTCACTTTATGCCAAAAGTATGAGTGCATAGGATATAGAATCGCAGATACATGAGATTTACGGTGTTAATCTATCTACATCAGCCACTGAATGTCAGAACCATCCATCAAAAAGCCTATATCTGATAATGTGTGTGGATGGTATCGTCTTCAAAGTCCGATAAAATGGCAAAGTCATCAACAAGACTGTTTACCTATGTGTGGGATTTAATAATGATAGTTTTAAGGAGGTAGTTGACATGTAGATTGGTAAAATTGAATCAGCCTAATTTTGGATGGAAATCTTGACAGACTTAAAGAGGTGCTATTATTTTAAATCGCGCCAAATACCTCGAAGCTGGAATGGAGGCATAGTATCATTTTCTGATTATATTTAGAGCAGTTAGCAATTGATGTATCTGGAGTTTTAAAGGCCCCCCATTTAGTTGTCTGTCTATATTTTGATCTGATAATTCACCTATGGACTACAATCGATAAATTGACAAATTAAAAGAATAAAATAAGATTAGAAACCAATTGGGCAGGAAAATATATTTTCATGTTTTTGTGTTTTTATCCAAAACAACCCAATTAAACTTTTATTTTTTTTAATTACTGTATTCTGTTAACAATTGCAACCCCTATTTTTAAGTTAATTCTATTACAAATCATCAGCTAATCTCTTAAGATAGAAATACCAAAGATATTGTAATACAGACCTAGTATTTGTAGTATATAGTTCTTTTTTAAGCTTTCACGTATCAGATAGAATTATTACTTTGCGAGAATATTAGTCGTCTGCCTTTATAAACACAATAAGATTTGTTAACATATAATTTTCTATGAAATCTAAAATATGACTCACATAGATTCTATAACATATTGTTTTAAACAGAAAAAAACTTCATTAAATGACGTTGTTAATTATATTATAACTGCATTTATTATAATTCAGGTAATCTTTTTACCTGTATTTACAACGGATGAATTTATGTTTGGTGTCATAAGTGGAAAGACATCTGTTTTTTTTATCTCTATATTGATTATATTCTTTTTAATCTTGATAGAGTTTCTGTATAAAAAGTCTATTACCCTTGCAATATGTAATGTAGATATTTTTCTTATAATTACTGTTTGTTATGTTTTCATTAACTGTATCATTAAAGATGGGGCGGTTACCAATAGGGTTTTAGAGCTTCTAGGCTTGTGTTTTTTGTATTTATCATTTAGGATGATCAGACACAAACAGTTTATTCTAAGTAACTGTTTAAATTTTATTGGTTGCAATGTTTAGAAAGACAATAATAGGATTCAAACAGGCATAAAAACACTGAATATCAGTTGACTAATTGGTGTTTTATTCGTAAATTTAAGATTACCAAGTCTTTAAATAAAATCAATAAAACTTACCCAACCGATTTAACCGATACTCAGTGGAACACAATATTAGCGTATATTGATGATAATCGCAAACGGAAACATCCATTAAATGAAATTCTGAATGCAATCTTTTATTTATTGAAAACAGGATGCCAATGGCGTATGCTCCCCAAAGACTACCCTAAATGGGAGTTAGTCTATTATTACTATTGTAAATGGCGTGATGAAGGCACTTTTGAAGAGATACATGAATCCTTACGTTCTTTTACTCGTAAGAAAAGTGGTAAATTAGAATCGCCATCTTTCGCAATAATTGATTCACAATCAAGTAAGACCACTCGTAAAGGAGGTACAAACAGAGGTATTGATGGCGGAAAAAATGTCAAAGGCAGGAAGCGACATATTATCGTTGATTCTATGGGTTTATTGTTGGTTGTGGTTGTTCATGCGGCTAATCATCATGATTCTAAAGCGGCTTTCAAAATTATAGAATCTCTTAAATATCGATTCCCCCGATTGGTCAGGATAATTGCTGATGCAGGATACAGTGGTGAATTGGCTGATAATATTCAGATGTCGTTTGGGTGGATACTGCAAATTGTTATGAGAAAAGATTCTTCTAAGTTTGAAGTCCTTCCTAAACGATGGATTGTTGAAAGAACCTTCGCTTCGTTTGAATCATATAGAAGACTTTCTAAAGACTTTGAATATCATACTTATACGCAAGAAACAATGATACAATTTGCTATGATCAAGATTATGCTAAACAGAATTAAATGAAAAATTTAAACAGTTACTAAAGCAAATTGAGCATACAACAGGCCAATGAGAACTTAACTCAAGAGGTGATAAAACTTTATTTTTTAGCACAAACAACAGCTGAACAAAAACAAATCATAAAAGGAAATATTATCCGGACTGGACGTATTGCGAATATTACAAAAATACAAGTTGAGAATGGAATAAAGAAACAAGTTGACTATGATCGTATAAGCGTCGCTCTGGAGAATCTTCGAACACAGTTCGATAATACGGAAGCATTGCATCAACAACAGCTAAATATGGTAAAATACTTACTAGAGATCCCCACAGAGCAACAGATTGCATTAACAGATAGCGTCAGTATGCCCTTATTAGATTGCAATCCTGCAATAATATCTGATTTTTCAGAACATATTGATGTACAAATACTCAACCAAGAAAAAGACATTGCCAAATTAAAGGGAAAAGCCATCAAAAGCGAATATTTGCCAACCTTGTCTTTTACAGGGCAATTTACCTATCAAGGTTCGCGTGAACATTTCAAAGATTATTTCAATAGTGGATCTATGAAAAAATGATATAATTCATGCTATATAGGGATTAATCTCAGTATACCCATTTTTGACGGTTTTAACAGGAAATCAACATTAAATCAAGCAAAGATTGATTACCAAGACTAGGACATGAGGTTCATTTATAAAAGCTTCAACTTCTTTTTATATCTTTAATTGGCTTAAAAAATATTTTAGAATCTCCATAATGAACACTTTTGATAAAATTGTATATAAATGAAAAAACTAAAAAAAATTCAACCGGTAGTTTTCATTTATATAACATATTGAACACTATCCTTTCAGACTAAGGATTACATCGCAAAGCACAAAAGTCTAAAAGAACTTTTTTTCGATTTAATAACCTTTCATAAATTCGCTTTATTGTCAAAAAAAAACTAAAAAATATAAAATTTTCAGTTGCGGATTTATTTTTTTTCTCCAAGAAAAAAAATAACTTTGTGATACATACATAATACATTGTTAATCAATAAGTATATTAGCTATTATACTAGGGAAAACCAATTTTGATAAGTTAAGTATCCGCTTATTATGTCTGATATCATCAAAAGAATAACGAATTATATTACTCCATTTGTGATAGGTGCTCTTTCTTTTCTTGCTTGCACAGAGCAACCCTTATCCAATTATAAGCCATTGGGTTATGATGAGATATTTTTCGATACTGAACTTTCATCGATATGGTCAGACAGCGCAGACAACAAAATTTGGATAGGTGGCGAATATGGGGAGTTATTCCTCGTAGTGGACAACGTAATAAAATGGCAAAGAGAGCTCAAAACTGGGCGTATATATAAGGTTTGCCCACTCAGTATAACACCTGCTGATACGACACTATTGATTGGGATACGTAATGAAGGTCTGCAAATATGGACGTTTTCGAATGGAAATAAATCACAAGTTCGGCGTTTTTCTATTCCTGTAAAAGGATATAAATACTCTCCGTACGACTTTCAAAATACTAGTGAAAAAGCTTTCTATGTAAGTACAAGTAATGGTTGTTATCATATTGACCTTGATGACGCTTCCCCAACAATGCAACTTGCATATCCTGCTACAGATAGTCTTCTTAAAAGGAAATTCGACTACGAGTGTTATGTTTACAATCTTCAAAAACAAAAAGATGGCAATATTGTTGGTTCATCACCTGAGGGCGTGTTTTGGCTGAATAAACAATTTGCATCGCCAGCTAAACGAGACAGCATTATTATCTCTGCAAAAAATACAGTCTATGTGAGTACAGACAGCGATACGCTGATCGCTCTATCCCAAAATAAAGTGTACAAACATAGTAAAGGTCACAATTATCTTCCGCTTGATTGTAGAAACAACCCTAAAGTATATTTTGATGATAATGGTGGTAACAAATGGCTTATAGGCTCTAGCAGTATAAGGATAGGGAAGCGTTTGGAAGACAATTTTGAGGATATTGAACTGCCCAAGAACATTCCATTAGAGAGTCATCGAAATATAATAGTGGGAAAAGGTGAATATACTTATCTCATCACACAAAATTCATTGTGGCGTATCCCTATACATCTTAATATCTATAATTCATTGACTGTTTCTGCTATTTGCCGAAATAGACAAAAACAGATCTTTTTTGTAACTACAGCCAATCAACTGTTTGAAAAAACGGATGGCAATAAGGCCAGATTTATTAAACAAATTGGTACAGAAGGACATATTTTATGGATTGCCGCTTGCGATAAATATCTTTATTTTCATACTGGTACGAATATGATTTATCGTACACCGATAAGCCCTTCTATTTTTTCACGGGATGAAGCAAGCCCCTTGTTTCATCCTGGAAAAAACTTAAACAATGTTCTTACAGCTTACCTACATTATGATGCTCAGGATGAAAAAGGAAAAGCTCAGAAACTATTTTTTGGAACCAGAGACGGGCTATTTGCTATAGATATACAAAATAAAAAAATTGATAAATTCTTAAATAAAAAATTTGTTTCTACTTTGTCAAAGGCACAAAATGACAATTATTTATTAGCGAATACACTTAATGATGGCATTTTCACTTTAGAAGCAAATCACAATAATTGGAAATATAAAAATTCAGAAAGAATAGATCTCAAGAACAAACTTATACTTGATATTGTACCTATTGATAAACAAAAACAACTAATATTGACAAATCATTATATTTTTTATGATACGAAGTATGATACTGATTCTCTTCAGGTAAAAGGATTCCGAAAAATTCTTCTGGTTAATGATACCACTTTTATCGCGATTGCACATAAGGGATTTACGGAATATCATATTAATAACGAAAAAATAGAGCAAAAAAATACAAGGTTGCTATATCAGGATATTTCTTTTATACCTAATTCATGTATAGCTTTGAATGACGGCTCTTTATTTCTTGGGTCAGCATTAGGCTGTTTACATTATGTAGATAAAGAATCAAGTAGTTGGATAGAATTTAAACAGCCACGATTTTTTAATGTTTTTGAAAAAATTTTAATGGTAGGCATTGGAGCCATTATACTAGCCTCTTTTGCTATAATATACTTGATATATTCAAAGGAGAAAAAACATAAAAAAATGGACAGAGAAAATAACCTTCAAAAACGTGTTGTAAAGGCCCAAAAACTTATAGAAGATATTGTTTATCTTCCAGATAGTTATAAAAATATTGATAGGTTGCAGGAGGTTATAAAGAAATGCAAAGACAAAGAGAATGTAGCAAATAAAGACATATATCATAAAACATTGAGTTATTCAGATGATACATTGACAGAAATTAACACGCAAATAACCTTGCTGTTTCAAAATGAATTATCCACTCAAATTAGTGCTATAAAAAAGGATAATATAACAATTTTGTCTGAGGGGATAAAACAAGCAGATAAGGCTTTTAAAGAAAATGATACAAGCATAATCAGAAAATTAACAATAGAAAATATCAGATGGTTTAAGCAAAGTGAAGTATTGAAAGAGAGTTATTATAGTATGCTCCAATCATTAAAAGACTGTTGTGAAGTTCCAAAAGTAAATGAAAAACTATATAATAATCTCTTAAATGCTATTGTTCATGTTAACAACACTGAACTTGAAACTTGCCAAAAAGAATGCGACGAATTAATTCAAATATTTCAATATATTGAAAGCCCTCAAGCAGCGGAGCAAATTTATTTATTTATTAGGCGGACTGTCAGTATGTTAACACGGAAAACCGATAGCAATAAATTGTATGCTGCGATAATCAATCTACTAAAAGAACAGAAAGTAGACAAAAATGGGACTCAGAATATAAAAATTATGCGAAATTTAAACGAAATAATGAGAGAGTTACCTGCCATTGATTCTCTTTGTGCCATAAAACTGCTGACTGATGAATTTACTACACTTATTGATAAAACAAAAAAAGAAGAAAAGAGTAAAGAAATAAATAAGCAGATAGATAAATTTTATGCTGAACTACCCGAAGATATCGATGAGCTTTTAGCTAAAGAGTTCAAAATAAATGGCACTACAAAAGCAGGGAAAGCATTGGCTTTGACACTTGCCGACCAAAATATACGAGGTGCTGATGTTGGAAGGTTAATTGGTGATGCAAAACCTCTTAACCTCGAAGGAATAACATCAAATACTCGAAAACTTATTCGTTCAGAAGCTTCAAAAGAAAAGATTATCCAACTTAGTATGTCTAAAAATTATAGTTCGGTTATACTTAAGTTGTTGATAGATTTAAATAAGACTAATAAATAATAATTAAATTAAGAAGAGCCTGTGTCCCAATCTTGGACACAGGCTCTTTTTTGTTGGTATCCACATTGTATATTCTCAGAACTTCTCTTGTAAAATCTTGTATTGATAGTTTGCAATAAATACAAGATATAATTTTCAATTTACAGTAATACATTTGCTAGTGAAACCCAAGAATAGATATGCGGAACCATTAAAACAATGAATGAACCCTTGGACAATTGCTCAAAAAGGAATAGTATACCTTTTATTTGTCCAGAGTGTAAGAATTACCCTAGCGAAACCATCTGGCAAATTTGTCTACTATAAGGAGTGGACGTTAAACTAGAAAAACATGAAAAAAATTATAATGATTTTAAAAATAATTATTAGCTCTGTGAAATGTGCAAGTTCAAAAAGTGTTTCTCAAAAAATGAACAAATATACATTTATCATGAAATATCTTATTGTAAGCATTTATCTATTATTTCCAGTTTTTTTATCTGCACAAAATACGATGTTAGAAACAGTAAGAGATCAAGCCAAATTATATGCTACCGCTTATATTATGGAAGATGTCAGGACAATTATTAATTACACGAGTAATTCTACAATTACATTAAATGGGGGGCAAGATTCTATTTATTTGAAGTATAGCGAATATTTTTCTAACTGTAAAAAAAATGAGATTAAATATCTTAATTATGAAATTAATAATTTTTATAAAGTTTATGAAGGTTCTATTTATGAAAAAGATGATAAGCTATATTGCCCATTAATTATTAAATGGTCTTTAATTAATCAGCTTGACACTTTGAATTCTTATGAAATAATTCTCGCAATATCAAAGGACATTAATGGTGATAAATGGTATTTTAAAAATGTGAGAGCGATAGAAAGTAGTACAATATCAGAATCTTTTCCAAATATAAATTTTAAGCCGGTAATCTCAGATAATATTAATTGGATTATACAAGAAGGTAGCTATATTCCTAGTTTTAAGATTAAGCTAATGGATAGTAGCACTATAAGCCAGAAGGATCTAATCGGAAAACCTACTCTGATTAATTTCTATTATCCGGGTTGTATGCCATGTTTAAGAAATTTCAAGTATATAGAAAACAAGATTTTAGAAGCACATACTAAAGATAGTTTTAATGTTTTAACCATAGGGTTTAGTGGTTGGGATAAAAAATATAATGTAGACTATGATCTAATTAAAGAATATTTAATTAAAAGGCTTCCTTATGTAAATGATAGATATAATAATACTATAGGTATGGATGTCGATTTGGAAGTAATGCAAAAATTTAATACAACAGTTGTACCTTATACTGTTCTGATCGATAAAAAAGGTATTGTATTATATAGTTGTATTTCTACAGTCCTTTTACTAGAAGCAGAGTATCCTGAAATTAACAGACTTATTTCGAGTCAAATAAATTGAATATATAATATTTAATAAAAACCCAGCTTAATATTTCAAATAAGCCATTCTTTTTATTTAGAACCTTTCTGACAAAAGTTTAATAATATCTAAAAATAAAAGACATGAAACTATTCTTTATTATTATAATTGCCATTTATATAATAATTATCGCTATTGATCTTTATTACACATTAAAAAATTATGGTAGCATAGGTGACCTTATATTAAGAGTAGTACTAATCCACCCAATTTATATATTATGGATCGTTATTATAGTTTTTATCGAAATGAATAAGCCTAGAATATATAAAGAAAGCGATTTGTATGGAATTAAATCCTGTTTTAACGTATTTGCTCCTCCACATTATATCAATATCACTAAGGATCAAAAAATAATCGATTATAATTATGAAATTGATTGCGATTATGAAAGGTATAAGGCTAAGGAGGAGGATGTTTTCTTCCTTACAGATAAAAGTAATAAATTGAGTATATGGTGTGATGGCATCATCGTAACTGGAGATTCTTTAATTTGTTTAACAAAGAATATTATTCTGGGAAAAGAATCACAACCGATAGATGTTGTTGTGGTTTTTAAAGGTGAAGAAAAAGACACATTAAAATTCTTAGGACAAAGTTTATTTCCACTTAAGATAGACACGATTAAGACATGTAGTCCGGCAATGTATGGAGAGTAGGTTACAGTTTTTAGTTTAGTAGATCGATCTATAAAATGCGAAATCGCTTTCTGAAAATAAGTCAGAGTTACAATTTAATTTTTACAACTATGAAAAAAATGATTTTTAAGTTAATGCTTGCTGTATGCTTGCTAAATATTCAGTCATTATATTCACAAAATCTCGTAAAGTATTATCTAAATGGAAAAATAGGATTCAAGAATCAATCAGGGGTAATTATAGTACCGGCAAAGTATGATCAGGTTGGAGATTTTAGTGAGGGCATTGCAAAAGTGGCGATTGGCGATAAATATGGATCGATCAATCAAATAGGGAAGGAAATAATTCCTGTAAAATATGAAAGCATTGGTAAATGCTCTGAAGGTTTGATTTCATATAGATACGAGGTCGGATCAGGAATCTATCAAAATGGATACTTTAATAAAAAGGGTACGGTAGAATTTTACTATCAACCTGAAAAATCTATCGTGATGTTCACTAACGATTTTAGTGATGGAGTCGCCATAATTCAGATGACTGCCGTAATTGCAGAATACTTATACATAACCGCATACTCCTGCATTAATAAACAAGGTGAACTGTTATTTGACTTCGATGAAGATATTAGAAGTGTTGAACCATTTTCAGAGGGATATTCCGCTGTTCGTTTTTCTGATAATAAGTGGGGATATATTAATAAACAAGGGCAATTAGCTATCTCGAAAAGATGGGATGATGCAAAATCTTTCAAAAATGGAAAAGCGGAAGTTATGATAAAAGAAAAAAATACTAAATATGATGATTATGATGAATATTCGGAGGAGTATCTCTATTGGTATTATTCTATTAATAAAAATGGAGATATAATTGAAAATCTAAATTAGCAGAAAGTCAACTTTGTCTGATAAAAAAGGGTCACAATAACCTCAATACGAAAAAATTCCTGGCTTTAAGAGGCTGTCTAGATTTAAAGCCAGGTTTTATCGCTCAATACCTTTAGATATAATCATTTTTGTAAAACAGGACAAAGATTCCATTTGATTTTAAAGTACTCTTCAATTAGCAAACCAATGAAAAACAAATATATATTAAAAGAAAATATACAGAAAGGAATTATATCCTTTATACTTACTGTAAATATTATTATGATATTGCTTATATACACTTTTATGAATTATACTACTTTAAATATCTACCCAATAGCACTTTATTTGTTAGTCTTCGTGTTGTGGTGGGAAGGGAATGTGATAATAAAAGTAGGTGTTCGCATTCTACACATTATGCTGACATTAATTTTGTCAATCCTCTGTTTTATGCCGGACTTACATAATTTATGCCGGTTAGATACATTCAGAAATCGCCTTTTTAATCTGTTTGGTTCAGAAATATTTACAGGACTTATTATACTTGTCATTTTGTCAACTATCGGGTTGTTTCTTGTTAATCCGAGAAATAAATTCAAACCTTCGGTATTATTCGTTACTAAATTGGGAAAATTTGTAATCATTTTTGTATGGATGTATATTTTCCTTGTTTTGTTAGAGCAATCATATTTCATAGCTCGTTATAATATTGCTCCTGCTAACTTTTACGCTTGGATAAAAGACAATAATTTATTTTGGTTTAGAGATTTTATATACGGAAGAATACCTTATTTATTAGCATTAACAGACGTTTTATTCCAATTTTCTCTGTTCTGGTTTATTGCACTGAGCACCATTTATACTAAATTTTATAAAGCATTTGTTTTCAACCCAGTTATATTAAATATTATCTTATTGGTTTGTTTTTTATCTATTTTTATATCCATTGTTAATAATCGAATTATTGAGTTTATTTTGAGAATAGGTATATCCTGTATCTACTTGTGGTTATTAAATCGTCTATTTCTTTATACGGATAATCTGCAAGTACGTTTTGAAAAGCTCTACAGTGGATATTCAAATCGAAAAATCATTAAGCTTTGGTTTATTTCGATTGTATCATTATATCTTTTTGATTGTATTTATTATATAGCCTCTTTATCATATAGTAATTTTTATATAGTCACAAAAATATTATTACTATTATGTTTAGCCATATTTACAACAATTTTTATTACTCGGTTTTCTAAAAAAATAAGATTACAATAACAATCGAACAACTATGAATATAAAATAAATAGATGTTTGAGTTTCGATGAAAACAAGTTTAGGAAAAGTAAGAACATTACAATTATTATCATTTTATAAAGGATAGTAAAACTTATGTTTCAATCTGCAGTAATTATTGTTAAAATAATAAAAAGAATATTGGTTTTGTCAAATGTAAATATGAAATAAATAACTAAATTTGAAAATGAAGTTGTTGATTATAAGTTTTATATTGGGTCTGTTGATTTTGAGTCTTAAGAATTTAGTGATTGTTAAAATCTAATAAGCTATTTAGCGAAATGATTACAGCAAAACAGCTTATCGAATTAGGCTATAGACCTTCAAAATGGTTTAAAGAAGCTATTAAGTTCGTAAACCAAAACGGTTTGGAAGGAGAAGAACTTACTTCTTATCTCAAAGCCACTGTGCCGAAAATTAGAGAGCCTTTTGATGAACCTTTTTTTATTATAAAAATATTAAAGCAGAAAGTGCAGATGAAATTTCAAATATGCAACGAGTTTTTGCAACAATGGAAGTCTTGATGAAGACTCCTACATTGCTCTATGGTGCTTTAATGCGAGACGCTTGCCCGACAGGTGAACTTGGCCAGATTCCGGTTGGTGGAGTAGCTGTTGCAAAAAATGCGATACATCCATCTATGCATAGTGCAGACATTTGTTGCTCTGTAATGATAACGAATATGGGGTACATCTCACCAAAAGAAGTTTTAGACAAAGCTCAATTAATAACGCATTTTGGTCATGGCGGTAGACTTGAGTTTTCAGACCTTCCTCCATTTTTAGAACAAAAAATATTAGAAAATAAATTTATAAACAATCAGGTGAGTTTAAATCTTGCAAAATCACACTTAGGTACACAGGGGGATGGGAATCACTTTTTATTTGTGGGCACTTCAAAACAAACGAAAGAAACTATAATGGTAACTCATCACGGTAGCCGTGGCTTTGGTGCTAATTTATATGTTCAAGGAATGAAGATTGCCGAAACATTCCGAAGAGAAATTTCTCCAAATACACTTCCTGTAAATGCATGGATACCTTATGATACAATCGAAGGCAAATCATATTGGGAAGCACTGCAAATTATGAGAGAATGGACAAAACTAAATCATACAACTATTCACGATGCAACACTCGAAAAACTGAAAATTGATTTGGTAGATAGATTTTGGAATAAACACAATTTTGTTTTTAAGGATGAAAATTTCTTCTACCATGCAAAGGGAGCTACACCTCTGGATAATAAGTTTGTTCCAGACAGCATCAATGGTTTACGAATTATACCAGTAAATATGAGTATGCCAGTACTTATTGTAAAAGGAAAAACGACAGAAAGCAACTTAGGATTCACACCGCATGGAGCTGGTAGAAATCATAGCAGAAACGCTCATAAAAAAGCAAAAACAGATAAAACTATTGAAGAATTATTTGCAGAAGAAACACGAGGATTAGATGTTCGGTTTTTCTCAAATAATATTGATATATCAGAATTGCCAAGTGCGTATAAAAATGCAAATTCTGTTAAAAACTAAATAGAGGAGTTTCAATTGGGTGAAGTCGTAGATGAAATTATACCCTATGAGTCCATTATGGCCGGAGATCAGGAGATAAATGCACCTTGGCGACAGAAAAACAAATACAGATAGTTTAGTTATGCATCGGACAATAACCTTGTAAAATCTTGTATTAGCAGTTTATAATAAATGCAAGATTTAAAATATAATTTGCAAGATTATTTTTACAGAAATGTTTTGAAATAGAAATATACATTAACCCTAAAAATTGTCATCTTATGGTTTTAAAAACAAATGAACTTTCAAACAAAGAGGTATTTTATAAAAATATCAAAAAAATGACAAATGAGCAAATTTTAACTGTGTTAAAAAAACAAGCTGATTATAATCCGCTTTTTATAGAATTGGCGATGGAAGAAGCTGCCGTCAGGGGTTATAATGTTGGTGAAATTGATTTTCAAAATATTGATTTGTGGATAATAAAAAATAAATCAACCAATGAGCTTGTAAAGATTTATGTGTCTCCATCTGATTACAAGAAAGAATGGGAGCTTTTAGCTAGAGAAGAACTGAAAAAGAGAAACTTTAATATTGCTATTCTCTCGTCTGAAAAAGAAAATGAGAAAAAAGTACTATCAGATGGTATTAAAGGTAATATTGCATTGGGATACATTTTGGCTATTCTAGCTGGATTTATCGGTTTGTTTGTTGCGATAAACTATCTAGTCAGCAAAACAAAAACGGTAAGTGGAGAAAGTTTTCATAAATATAATGAAACGACCCGTCGACATGCTAAAATAATGCTTATTTTATGGTTTGTTATAAACATATTCGTGTTTATCGTGATGTTCATAGGATAATAATATAATTTTTGTAATAACATGAATTATATAAAATAATCCAAATCAATTCTATGTAGGATTTTATTTATACCCCAATTAAAAAACATTTTAAATTAAATAATATGAGCTCAAAGGAAATCATTAATAACCCGATCTCTTCTGAAAACACACATAAAAATAATCAGGCAAAAAACAAAAGTATACTGCTATTGATATTATTTACTATATATGCTATTGCATACGCTATTATATGGAAGTATAAATTGGGTGTAGCCCCTATAGATCTTTCATTTGTACTTTTAGTCGTAGCGCTATATTTTCGCTTAGCAAGGAAAAAGCTCACAGAAGGCAAAACCATAAAAAGATATAACCATCAAACACGAAAAATAGCTCTTTGGATAATTTATATCGCAATTATTTTCACCATTATTCCAATGTTAGCCTTTGTGTTGGGCGATTTAGTTTAAAAAAGACAATTGTTAATCTTTGAAACCTAAATATTCTTGAAATATAGATTGGCAAGAGTAGATAAATTAAAGAATGTCTTTTTAAGTTGCGATCAGCAATATGATGCAATATTGGCCGTTTTCGACAAACACAATGCCGAAATGAGATAAAATAGCTCATTTGCTATGATTTGTATTGAATGTAATTATACAAAAAACTCACCATTCAAATAGAGTGATATCTACTTGAGTGGTGAGTTATAATATGGTTATCCTAAATTGCCAAATCATTCGAAATTATACAGTTTTCTAACAGTCATCCATCTCATATTCAAATGTACGAGACTATACAAAGTTTCATATAGTTCACTAGCCTCTTCAATTATCAAACGTTGTAGATCTTCTTAATTTCAGACAGTTATTCTATTCGTTATTTTTTAGGTAACTATTATACTCCTTCGTTTCGGACCATTCTGCTCCTCTAATTCTAAGTAGATGGATGCATTTTAATATTTCTTCTTAATTAGATTCTTTGATTCGCGTGTATTTGATTTTAATTAAGGATACATATGGGAGGATATTCAAGACCTTTCTATTCACTGAAAATTAATCCCTTACAAAACAATTTCCTTCAAACAGGTAACGATTTAGGCACAAAACTGTGTCTTTTGGGGGCTTTTTCGTGTCTTTTGTTACGGACATATTGGGAACAAAAAAACCTACAAGTTGTTGACTTGTAGGTTTTTGTACTGTTATTGTCTAGACCTTTCAGCGGAGAGAGAGGGATTCGAACCCCCGGAACCTCGCAGTTCAACGGTTTTCAAGACCGCCGCAATCGACCACTCTGCCATCTCTCCAATATTTTTGCTTATAGATATTTCCTCTAAAGCGATGCAAATGTATGTCTTTTTTTTGTTTCTACAAACAATTCCATCAACTTTTATATACGTTTTTCACAACAAGCTCTGTATCAATATTTATTGATTGGGAATTTTAAATAGTTTATTCGAGATGTTATTCTATTATTATAGCCTTAGCTCAATTTTGTTTAGTTAAAAAATATTTATACCTTTGTAAGAATCAATTTATTCTATTTTTTAGAAAATAAAGTCATGTAATTGTTCAGTATAGAATAGATACTGGAATTCTTTCCTTTTATTACCCCTTCTTGAGTCTTACCTCACGGGCTATATTTATTATACATTTTATTAACTAAAGCAATTGCATTATATTTTCACAAAGATATGATTCTGTATGTCTTTTCATTTTATAGAACTATATGTAATGGCAACCTAAATCATATATGTTGAACAGAAATCTAAAAAACAAATGCCCGTTGGGCTCACAATAAAAAAACGAGAAATGTCACTTTGAGATGAAGCCCGTTAATAAGAGAATGACTCTTCCGGCTGAATAAAACTAGAAATTATGGAAAAAATTTGGAAATTAACACAAGATAAAAGTTGGAATACCCTTGAAAAAAAATTTGATTGGATAGAGGATATGAAAGAAGTTCCGCAACATAAGATACATCATAAAGAAGGTAACGTAGCAACTCATACACAGATGGTCTTAGATGAATTGACGAAATCGGAAGAATACAAATCCCTATCGGAACAGGATCAAGAAATACTTTGGGTAAGTGCCCTGTTGCATGATGTAGAAAAACGTTCAACATCTCTTGACGAAGGTTTTGGCAAGGTATCAGCAAATGGACATGCTCGGAGAGGAGAATATACAGCACGTACAGTCTTATTTCGAGATGTCCCTACACCGTTTCATATCCGTGAAAGAATTGCATCCTTTGTACGTTACCATGGTCTGCCTCTTTGGCTATTAGAAAAAGTAGAACCTGCAAAAAAGATCCATGAAGTGTCTTTAAGGATAAGCACTTCGCAATTAAAAACACTAGCCGAGGCTGATGCCAAAGGTAGAATATGTAATAACTTACCACAATTACTTGAATCTCTTGAGCTTTTTGAACTGTTTTGTAAAGAGCAGGAATGTTGGGGAAAAGCATTAGAGTTTGAAAATCCGAATGCACGATTTCAATATTTCGACTCGATAGACGGATATATCGGCTATGTTCCATTTGATAACTTCAAAAGTGAAGTTACGATACTTTCAGGTCTACCAGGGATGGGAAAAGATCACTATATACAATCTTTAAATACAGATATTCCAGTTATAAGCCTCGATGCTATTCGCAAAAAGTATAAATTAAGTCCAACAGATAGATCTGCTACCGGTAAAGTAGTTCAAGAAGCAAAGGAACAAGCTCGCGTATATCTTCGAAAAGGACAAAATTTCATCTGGAATGCAACTAATATTACACGGCTAATGCGTCAACAATTAGTAGATCTTTTTACTTTATATGATGCAAAAGTCAAAATAGTATATTTAGAAAAGCCTTACGCCCAATGGCGTGCTCAAAATCTAAATAGAGAGGATGTTTTACCTGAAAAAGTATTGGATAAAATGTTACAAAAGTTAGAAATTCCACAATTGGTAGAAGCTCATGAAGTAGAATATATTGTAGAATAGTAAATTCGATGATTAAAATACTTTAAAGACTAGGTAAAGAAAAATAAAATATAGGTATAGATATTCTATACCTATATTTTATTCTGATTATATCGAAAATAAGAGATAATGAAATTTATATTTTCCACAAGCTAAGACTGATGATATATCCGACAGTATCAAAAAAAGTAATAACCTTAGTTTCCAAAAGTAAAGCTTCCACGGAGAAGTCCAACCAAATCATCTTTACCCTGTCTATGTATATAGTGCAATGCGGGTTGAATCGAAATATGTGAAGTGATTATATATTTATATGACATTTCCAAAGCCGTTTCTGCTCCTTGTGACATATTTGCTCTGAAAGCATTTAATCCTAGAGTATCCCGTCCTTTTCTTCCGAATAAATTATTCATAACAACTCCCACCCCATAGTATAAATAACATTCGTTGCTTTTCCGTGGGGCATACCCTAACTGAGCGACAATACCTAGATCTTGTTTATCTGTTTGCAGTATAGATTGTTCGGCCAACATATACAATGAATATCTTAAAGACTTTTCGGGGAGTTTATCCAAAACCACCCCTGCTGCATAAAACCCATCTAAAGGCATATATGCAAATTGAGTAATATTGACGAACCCATATTTCTTTGGATTAAATTTGAAGTTAAAAACCAATGCTTTATTTACATTATCTAAATGATTATAATATGAATTTTTGACATTAATAACTCCTTTCGTATATTCAGTATGCAATCCGATAGCTCCGAGTGGATAGTTTGGTACACTATAGTTCATAGAGATGGTGGGAAAGATTCCTGCCGAACTATTTGTAAAGAAAGAAGAATACGGGCTATTAAAATAATCTAAGTTCATATTTCGTATCCCTGCAAACAAACTAAAGTCTCCGAAGGTCTGCTGATAACCAAATTTTGAGCAAACAAGCCAAAAATTATCTTCTTCTATATTGGAAAAGGTTAAAAAATCATTTGCAATATTGTGAGAAAATGTTCTTCCTACCGACCAAAATGCAATATCAAATAATCCGTTTTTCCACCATTTATCTGTTCTAAGGGAAGCCTCCATGCTCAATAAATTCACATACTTCACATCTTTTTCGCGGGCATCTGTTATATTGTATTGTAGTTCTCCTACATTGTTTACTTCATACTTTAGTATTTGATCTTGTCCCCAAATTGAGATAAAATAATACAAAGACATGCATATAATAAAAATTTTCTTCATTGTGCAGCTTTTAAATATTCTCATATTCAGGGTGCGAAGATATATCCTTCAGGCTAAACAACAGCCCAATAAACATATAAAAAATTAATATTATTCTTAATAGAGACAAATAGTATTAATAATAAATAAAGAGCGAGAATATAAAATCACTCCTTTATTTTAACAAATACCAAACGCGAATGTCCCTTTTCGCTCTTGCGTTCATCCATTTCAAAATGTTTACTTTGAGCTTTAACCAAGGCAGCAAGCTTTGAAAAGCCGTAATTGCGTGAATCAAAATCAGGACGCTTCTTTATAACGAGATTACCCATATCACCCAAGTAAGCCCACCCATCATCATCGGCAAGGTCTCTAATGGTACTCTTTAATAGATTTATCAACTTTTTATTTACAGGTTCAACAGTCTTTTCCTGTTGTTTCTTAACTGTAGACGCAGAAGGCTCGGTTTCATTATTATCATCTGAATCTCGTATAATCTCTATATAAATAAACTTATCACAAGCTACAATAAACGGACTAGGCGTTTTCTTTTCTCCAATACCTATTACTTGCATACCGGACTCTCTCAGCCTCACGGCTAAACGCGTAAAATCACTATCGCTGGATACCAGACAGAAACCATCAACCCTACCGCCATGCAAAATATCCATAGCATCGATAATCATTGCCGAATCGGTAGCATTCTTACCTGTTGTATAACTATATTGTTGTATTGGAGTTATTGCATGCTCCAACAAAGGTTGCTTCCATCCCGAAACGCTAGGCTTTGTCCAGTCCCCATAAATTCTTTTGATAGTTGGCACACCTATTTTAGCAATTTCATCAAGCATACCCTTTATATTCGAGTAAGGCACATTATCGGCATCGATAAGCACAGCCAAGTTTAAATCTCTCTTTTCTATCATATATTCTAATTTTGCTTTCGAAGTATAGCGTATCTGTATATTGATAGTTCAAATTTATAAAACTTATCTTACTAATAAGCTCAATTGTAGCATAATATTCTTAACATGCTGTTTTCTTTAAAACAAATAAAACAATCACAAAGAATCCTTAAATGGAGCTAGTAGTCCCAACATATCATTATGGAGCAATGAATTGGATGCCAATATATCATGTCCTTTCCTAAATAAAGAACTATCGGTAAAATTAGTAACAGCCCCTCCTGCTTGAAGCACAATTAATGCCCCTGCCATAAAATCCCACGGTTTAATATATGCTTCAGCCCACGCATCGAACCTTCCTGCGGCAACGTAACACATCGACATAGCAGCTGAACCATTTATCCGCACACTCGAAACCTTCCCATACAATGAATCCATCAAATAATTAACTACCGGTTTGTAATCCCCTGCATTATAAGGAAGGTCTAAGCCGATAAAAGCTTGACCCATATTGTCCGTATCAGAAACGCGTATTTGAGTCTCATTCAAGAAAGAGCTACCACCTTTCCAAGCATAGAAACATTCATCTCTACAGACTTCGTAAACCACACCTAACAATATTTCGGTATCACTAGTCAGAGCTATGCTCACGCAGTAAGGGGCGTTGTCTTGTATATAATTGGTAGTACCGTCCAAAGGATCGATAACCCAATAATAATCTTTCTTCTCAAAAGCAACCGTATCTTCTTCCGTAATAAATCCCGCTTGAGGCAGAAGCTGTGACAATCTGGCAACTAATAGCTTTTCTGTTTCCTTGTCAACATACGAAACATAATCATGTGCATTTTTCTCCTCTACCCTATCCTTACGAAAGGTTTTTCTTTCTTGTGCTAAAAAGTGCCCTCCTTCTTTAGCTATTTTGCAGACTTCTGATGTAAGAAATTCTAAATTCATAATCTAACCCTTAATTATAGGAGCAATAATATAATTAACATCTAAAGCTAATAAATTAAAAAGGCCATCTCAAATCTAATATGAGACAGCCTCCGTGCAATATTGCATTATGCTTTTATTTAGCTGCTTCAATTGACTGTTTACGAAACTCTTTTAGAGCTTTTTCTATGTCAAGTGAAATTTTTCTAGCACGTTGGCCAGCTGCTTTATTACCGTTTTCGATTTGTGAAGCTGCGTCTTTAGAGAATGCGGCAAAATCTTGATTTAATTTTTCTACTAAATTTTTCATTTGTTTTTCTATTTAAAAAGTTCAGACAAAGATAATCTGATTTTAATAACAATTATAACGAACCAGAGTTTAAAAATAGGCTTAAAAACATAATTTTCTTGTTATTTTATGCCGTTTTCATTGATAGTTGCACTCTTTTTCGAGATGTGTCAACAGACAATACCCTGACTTCCACATGTTGATGTAACGAAACAACCTCTGTCGGATCGGAAACAAAGCGGTCAGCCAGTTCTGAGACATGAACCAAACCATTTTCTTTTATACCCACATCCACAAAGCACCCGAAGTTTGTAATATTAGTCACAATACCCGGTAATATCATCCCCTCTCTGAGATCCTCTATCGTTTTTATATTCGGATCAAACTCAAAAACCTTAATACCCTTACGAGGATCACGTCCGGGCTTATCCAACTCATCCATTATATCATTTAAAGTTGGCAAACCAACTTTATCCGATACATATTTTTCAAGCTTAAGAGACTTCTTCAAGTCCTTATTATCGATCAAATCTTTTACCGTACACTTAAGATCCTTAGCCATATTTTCTACTACATGGTAGCTTTCAGGATGTACGGCAGAATTATCTAAAGGGTTTTCTGCTCCCGCTATTCTCAAAAATCCGGCACACTGCTCAAAAGCCTTTTCACCCATACGAGGCACTTTCATCAGTTCTTTACGAGAGCGGAACGCTCCATTAGAAGCACGATAGTCTACAATATTTTGAGCCAAAGCAGGTCCCAAACCGGAAACATAAGTCAAAAGATGCTTACTCGCAGTATTAACGTTTACTCCAACAAGATTTACACAACTTTCTACGGTAAGATCCAATGATTTTTTCAACTTAGTTTGATCCACATCATGTTGATATTGACCTACTCCAATCGACTTCGGGTCTATTTTTACAAGTTCGGCCAATGGATCCATCAATCGGCGACCAATCGACACTGCCCCTCTTACCGTAACATCATAATCAGGGAATTCTTCTCTTGCAACCTTTGACGCAGAATAAATAGATGCTCCGTTCTCACTGACGACAAACACCTGTACTTCTTTCTCATAGCGAAGATTTGTGATAAAGTGCTCTGTCTCACGGCTTGCTGTTCCGTTTCCTATGGCAATAGCATCTATATTATAAGTCGTTACTAATTTAACCACCTTACTTCCTGCTTTAGACATCTCTTTCTGAGGAGGATGTGGATATATAGTTTCATTGTGAAGCAAATTTCCCTCGGCATCAAGACACACTAATTTGCAGCCTGTACGATACCCGGGATCGATACCCAATACTCTTTTTTCTCCTAGTGGAGCAGCAAGCAGTAATTGGCGCAGATTTTCGGTAAATACATGTATCGAGTCTTCATCTGCTTTCTCTTTCGACAAGGCACCAAATTCTGTTTCTATCGAAGGCTTCAAGAGGCGTTTATAACCATCTTCGATTGCATCAGCAACATAGTTCGTTGCTTCGTTATCGTTATCTCCTTTCAGAAAGCGTTTATCCAACCTCTCTAAGGCGGCATCCTCGTCAGGTGCAATATTTACCCTGAGAAAACCTTCCGATTCACCTCTGCGTATAGCCAATATTCTATGAGAAGGAACTTTATTCAGCTTTTCTGAAAAATCGAAATAATCTCGATATTTATCCCCTTCTTCTTCTTTTCCTTTTACAACTTTTGATGTTAAAACTGCCTCACGCTGAAAAAGGTTGCGAATAGAATTACGGGCATATTCATCCTCATTTATCTGTTCGGCAATTATATCACATGCTCCAGCAATAGCTTCTTTTACATCCTTGACATCCCCTTTAACAAAAGCCTGAGCCTTAGATTGCACATCAATCCTTTGCTGAAGCATAATAATATTCGCTAAAGGCTCCAAACCCTTCTTCCTTGCTATTTCAGCTCGTGTTTGGCGTTTTGGCTTATATGGCAAATAAATATCTTCAAGTTTCGATGAGTTCCAACAATTCTCTATGCGATTTTTCAGTTCAGGTGTTAACTTTTCCTGCTCTTCTATCGACTTTAGGATTGTTTCCCTACGTTTTACAAGCTCATTTAGTTTATCATTCTGCTCTTTTATTGCAGTTATCTGAACTTCGTCAAGACCTCCGGTTACCTCTTTACGATAACGACTGATGAAAGGTATTGTAGCACCCGATTCGAGTAAATCCACAGTTTTCGACACCTGAGACTCCTTAATATTTAAGGTCGAAGCAATTATACTTTTAATTGACATAGTTTTCTTTATTTCAATATACTTTATTCTTCAGCTTTTTGTTAAAAAGTAACAAAAGTAACACCTTTCTACTCATTTTTATTTGTCACCTTTCTATAATACGATCTCAATTTTAACAATACAAATATAAAATATAAAGCGATTAAATAAAAAATGAATCATAAAGCTGAATAAAAATAATACGTTAAATATAGCTCCTTATGAGTTGGTATAAGAAGCAATCTGTATTATTATAAGATAATTATCCATAAGAATAAAAACACAAAAGCCTGCTAAAAGATTCAGCAGGCTTTTATAATATATTTTATATCCAGTAATTATTATTCTACAGGAATATTTGTATTTACATTTTTGCTACCGATAGCAGCATAATATAATAGATAAGCCAATCCAACAAATACTACCCAGTAACTTGCCATATAACCAACGCTATCAGCTAGGAAGTTTTGAAGAAGTGGTAAGATACCTCCACCACAAACTAATGTCATAAATATACCCGATGCTGTTGTTACATATTTACCTAATCCTTCTACTGCAAGATTAAAGATACCACCCCACATTACAGAAGTACAAAGTCCACACAATACCAAGAACATTGCATTGATAGGCACTTCCATCATACCGAATGAAAGACTACCGTTAATGCTTTGGAATACTGGCATTGACACTTTTGTAGTTATAGGAAGGAAAATCGCTAATAAGACTAATACAAGACCTAAACCTGCTGCAACAGTAAGCATTGACTTACTTGATACTTTACCACCAATAGAAGCTCCGAAGAAACGTCCGATTAGCATCAAGAACCAATATGTACCCGTTACAAAACCTGCTGATGTTGCATCCAACCCCGCAATCGATTTATCCGCAAGGAATAAGTTCAATGTTCCTGGAATACCAACTTCAACACCTACATATACAAAGATACCTATCGCACCTAATACAAAGTGACGGAAAGATAATGCACTATATTTGTCTTTTACGTTGTCAATTGCTTTCTTCACTTCCATATGAGGTTCCGGAATCTGAACCAATGCCAGAATAATAAAAGCAAAAGCAAAAACACCCATAGCAATATACATAACAGGGTATACATCTTTAATGTTAGCCTTTGTCACGTCAGCAACGAAAACACCCACTAAAACAGGAACCAATGTACCACACAAAGAGTTGAAAGTACCTCCTGTTTGTATTAATGCACCACCTTTGTTACCACCTCCACCAAGAGTGTTCAACATAGGGTTTACTACTGTATTTAACATACACATAGAGAAACCTGCAACAAATGCACCAATCAGGTATATAGCAAAGCTACCGGCTCCTCCTGATAAGTATTGAATACCAATACCAACGAAACCAACAACGATAGCGATAAGTGCTGTTTTCTTGTATCCGATTTTCTTCAACAAGATACCAGCAGGAATACCCATAAATGCATACGCTATAAAGTTAGCAAGCACACCTAGCATACCTTCGGCGTTACTAGCTCCAAATTGGTTTTTCAAAACAACACCCATCGGCGCTGCTAGATTTGTTACGAATGAGACCATCCCGAAAAGCAGGATCATCACAATGATGGGTAACAAGTAATTTTTTTTCTCCGTACTACTCATGATTAAGTTTTTACATTTAGTTAGATTGTTTTATTTTTATAGTTTTAGTCAAATTTCATTCTTCTTTAGGTCGATCTTCTGCACTTAACTCTGAGAATTCAAAGAGTAATTAAACTAAACAAAACTCAATTACCCTTTGATTCTCATTTGGATATGGTTAGTATCCAAAAACTCATGGTCGTTTAGGTTAAGTGAAGATTGTTATTGTATAAAATCGATGTAAAAATACTTATCTCTTTTCAGCTGTCATCCATAAAAAAACGTGTTGTACAACATGTATTTTTAGATCAAAATATCATTTCTTTTTATATCATATTGCCGACAAGTTCCTGTTTATTTATGTCTTTTTGTATCCAACTCCAAAACGCCTTAAGAATGACTAACAGATTATCAAATCATTAACTTTAACCCAACCGCAAATCATAACAAAAAAATATACAAATGACATAAAAACTTACTCTTTGAGAATTCTTATAAAAACAGGAATAATAGTAAAATATCTTAATTCCTACTTTTATAGGATTAACAATATTTAATATTGCTATTTTTGTGCTCTAACTAAGAACTGAACAGTAGAAAAGAAGAATTGTTATAGCTTATAAATAAATATTATGGAATCGATTCGCAATTTGTATAAAATCGGACATGGCCCGTCGAGTAGCCACACAATGGCTCCACAAAAAGCAGCTTTGATATTTAAAGAAGAAAATAAGGACGCCACATCGTTCCGAGTTACATTATACGGAAGCCTTGCAGCTACAGGAAAAGGTCATATGACGGATGTAGCTATCACAAACACCTTACTACCCTACCCTACAGAAATTATATGGCAGCCTGAGATTGTTTTGCCATACCATACCAACGGGATGAAATTCGAAGCTATAACAGCAGGTCAACCCGTAAAAGAATGGATTGTATACAGCATTGGCGGAGGTGACCTATCGGATGGGAATAGCAAAGTAAATAAGGAAAAATTGTACGACAAAAATACAATGAAGCAAATCCTGCAATGGTGCCACGAAACAGGCAAAACATTTTGGGAATATGTAGAAGATACTGAAGGCAAAGAAATATATAAATATCTTCTGGAAGTATGGAGAACAATGGAAGCTGCAATACACAGAGGTATCGACGCAGAAGGATTGCTTCCCGGAGGATTGGGATTGCAACGAAAAGCCTCGATGTATAGCATAAAAGCTAAGGGATATCAAGGCTCAATGAAAAGCAGGGCACTGATATACTCTTATGCACTTGCTGTGTCGGAAGAAAATGCAAGTGGCAATGTAATTGTTACGGCACCTACATGTGGATCAAGCGGAACTCTTCCGTCGGTATTGTATCACCTAAAAATAAACCACGATTTCAGTGATCAAAAAATAGTAAGAGCCCTTGCTACAGCAGCACTTATAGGCAATATAGTGAAGACAAATGCATCGGTATCGGGCGCAGAGGTCGGCTGTCAGGGAGAAGTTGGGGTAGCATGCGCAATGGCAGCGGGTGCGGCTTGTCAACTATTCGGAGGCTCACCTCAGCAAATAGAGTATGCTGCCGAAATGGGATTGGAACACCATTTGGGACTCACTTGCGACCCCGTGTGTGGATTGGTACAAGTCCCATGTATTGAACGAAACGCTTTTGCTGCTGCCAGAGCCCTCGATTCTTGTTCGTTCGCAATGTTATCAGATGGAAAACACCTTATTAATTTTGATAAAGTTGTTCGTACGATGCAACAAACCGGACATGATTTACCGAGCCTCTATAAAGAGACATCAATGGGGGGGCTAGCAATAAACCTTGATTAGTAAAAAGAATTAAGCAGAGAGGCAATATTTGTCTTTTTTGAATATTATTTTATTTTAATATACATGTATATTTCATTACTTTTGTAAATGAAATCAATTTACAAATAACCATATCACTATGACATCAATCGATTTACTTAACCGTGCGGCAGACAATATTCGTATACTGTCGGCTTCAATGGTTGAAAAAGCGAAGTCAGGACACCCTGGGGGAGCAATGGGTGGAGCAGACTTCATCAATGTTTTATTCACTGAATTTCTCGTTTACGATCCGCAAGACCCGACATGGGAAGGTCGTGACCGTTTTTTCCTCGATCCCGGACACATGTCACCCATGCTTTACAGCACATTGTGCCTGACTGGAAAATTCACACTCGAAGACTTACAACAATTCCGTCAATGGGGAAGCGTTACTCCAGGACACCCCGAGAGAGACATCAACCGCGGAATAGAAAATACATCAGGACCACTGGGGCAGGGACATACTTTTGCCGTAGGAGCCGCAATCGCTGCCAAATTCTTAAAACATCGTTTTGGTGAGCGTATGAATCAGACCATATATGCGTTCATCTCGGATGGAGGTATCCAGGAAGAGATTTCGCAGGGAGCAGGGCGTACAGCCGGACACCTGGGACTTGATAACCTGATCATGTTCTATGATTCGAACGGAATACAGTTATCAACCAAAACAAAAGAAGTAACCGAAGAAGATGTTGCCGCTAAATATCAGGCATGGGGATGGAGAGTGATCACCATCAAAGGAAATGATGCCTCCGAAATACGTGCCGCTCTTACAGAAGCTAAAGCTGAAAAAGAAAAGCCGACCCTTATCATCGGTAAAACAATTATGGGTAAAGGTGCCATTAAAGCAGACGGTTCAAGCTTTGAAAATGAGACTGAGACTCACGGACAACCCTTAAGTGCTGCCGGGGCTTCTTTCGAGAAAACAATCGAAAACCTCGGAGGTGACCCCACAAATCCATTCGTTATTTTCCCGGAGGTAAAAGAGCTATATACTAAACGCAAGGCTGAACTCGAACAAATAGTAGCAAAGAAACACGCCGAAAAACAAGCCTGGGCTAAACAAAACCCTGAGCTTGCCGAAAAAATGCAGAAATGGTTCAGCGGCTATACTCCGGCAATCGATTGGGCAGCCATAGAGCAAAAGCCTAATCAGGCGACTCGCGCGGCATCGGCAACCGTACTGGGTGTATTGGCAAAGCAAGTAGAGAACATGGTTGTTTCATCTGCCGACCTTTCCAACTCGGATAAAACAGACGGCTTCCTGAAACATACCCACAGCATGAAAAAAGGTGACTTCTCGGGGGCATTCCTTCAGGCTGGGGTATCGGAACTGACAATGGCTTGTCTGTGTATCGGCATGACATTGCATGGCGGTATCATTTCGGCTTGTGCAACCTTCTTTGTGTTCTCTGACTACATGAAACCTGCGATACGTCTGGCTGCTCTGATGGAACTGCCGGTTAAGTTTATCTGGACGCACGATGCTTTCCGTGTAGGGGAAGACGGACCGACACATGAACCCGTAGAGCAGGAAGCCCAGATTCGTCTGTTGGAAAAATTGCAAAATCACAACGGGCACAATTCCATGCTGGTACTGCGTCCGGCGGATGTTACAGAGGCAACCGTTTCTTGGAAAATGGCCATGGAAAATCAAACAAGCCCGACAGGACTGATTTTCTCCCGTCAGAACATCAACGACCTGCCGGCAAAAGAAAACCGATATACAGAAGCTCTTCAAGCAGAGAAAGGAGCATATATAGTGGAGGAAGACGCGAACTATGACATCATCCTGCTGGCTTCCGGATCGGAAGTATCGACACTCGTTGACGGGGCAAAACTACTGAAAGAAGACGGCATAAAAACACGTATTGTTTCCGTTCCATCAGAGGGAGTATTCCGCACACAAAGTAAAGAATACCAGGAAAGCGTATTGCCGAAGGACAAGAAAAAGTTCGGATTGACTGCCGGGCTGCCCGTCACATTACTAGGGCTCGTTGGCGACAATGGCAAAATTTGGGGTATGAACTCTTTCGGGTTTTCCGCTCCTTACAAAGTACTCGACGAAAAACTAGGCTTTACACCTGATAATGTATATAAACAGGTCAAAGAATATCTGAAGTAATATAAAAAACAAAAAACAATGACAATTACGATACAAGGAGATAAACCGATAGGATTGGCTAGCGATCATGCTGGATATTCTATAAAGCAATATATTATCAGCCTCTTTGATCAACAGGGAGTTAAATATATTGACTATGGAACTTATTCTACAGAAAGTACCGATTATTCTGACTATGGTCATAAATTGGGAACAGCTATTGACAATGGCGAATGCGATTTTGGTGTTGCTGTTTGTGGTACAGGCAATGGCATTAATATGACATTGAACAAGCATAAGAAAGTACGTAGCGCGCTTTGCTGGAATGTAGAAATAACTCAATTAGCAAGAGCACACAATAATGCGAATGTACTTGCATTACCGGGAAGAATGATTTCTCCTGAGGAAGCTTCTCAAATGGTAGAAGCCTTCTTCAATACTCCTTTCGAAGGAGGAAGACATCAGAGACGCATCGACAAAATCCCTTGCATCTAATCTGGTTATTATAAATAAAATAAATGGAGGCATTTCGTTAGAGTGCCTCTATTTTTTATATATTCTAAACTTCTATTTTGAGTAAATAGTCAACATCGGCAAAAAGAGCATGCAACAATAAACTATTCTCGATATATACTCGAATCATACGCTAGATTTACTATTTTTGTGTATTGCTATTTATATAAACATAAACACTATGAAAGGAATTATTCTTGCCGGAGGAAGTGCTACACGACTTTTCCCACTCTCTAAAGCAATATCGAAACAGATAATGCCTGTGTACGACAAGCCAATGGTTTATTATCCGCTATCAACACTTATGCTGGCAGGTATTCGGGAAATATTGGTTATATCTACTCCTCGTGATCTCCCTATGTTCAGAGAGCTACTCGGCACAGGGGAAGAACTAGGCATGAAATTCGAATATGTGACACAAGAGGTTCCGAACGGGCTTGCACAGGCTTTTGTTCTTGGAGAGAAATTCTTGGATGGTGAGCCGGGTTGCCTTATCCTCGGCGATAATATGTTTCATGGGCAAAACTTTTCGCAGATGCTAAAAAAAGCGGCCTCTATCGAAACCGGCGCCTGTATATTCGGATACTACGTAAAAGATCCTCGTGCATACGGTGTTGTAGAGTTTGATGAGTCAAAAAAAGTGTTATCTCTGGAAGAAAAACCTCAAAAGCCAAAATCAAACTATGCTGTACCGGGACTATATTTTTATGATAAAACGGTAACAGAGAAGGCTAAAGCTTTAAAACCATCGGCAAGAGGTGAGTATGAAATTACAGACCTAAATAAATGCTACTTGGAAGAAGGAACGTTAGAAGTACAATTATTTGGTCGTGGTTTTGCATGGCTTGACACAGGAAATTGTGATAGCTTACTAGAGGCAGGAAACTACGTAGAAACAATACAGAATAGACAAGGATTCTATGTTTCTTGTATCGAAGAAATTGCATGGCGCAACAAGTGGATTGATGATGATCAGCTGGCTACCCTTGGGCAAAAACTAGATAAAACAGCTTACGGACAATATATCTTAAGTTTGGTCAAGTAAAAATCACATAAAAATAGAAACACATTATATCAACAAGAAATCGTATACTGAAAAATGAAATTTACGGAACAATCCATCAAGGGAGTCTGGGTAATAGAGCCTAAAGTATTTAATGATGAGAGAGGATACTTTATGGAGTCATATAAGAAAAATCTTTTCGATGAGCACATCGGTAAGATTGATTTTATTCAAGATAATGAATCTAAGTCTACTCGTGGAGTACTAAGAGGATTACATTATCAAATAGGAGAATATTCTCAGGCTAAATTAGTTAGAGCACTTAAGGGATCTGTTCTGGATGTTGTAGTTGATTTAAGGAAAAGCTCTCCTACTTTTGGACAATATCTGGCAGTAGAGCTAACAGAAGAAAATAAAAAGCAACTATTTATGCCAAGAGGTATTGCTCATGGTTTTTTGGTGCTTAGTCAAGAAGCGATTTTTTCTTACAAAGTAGATAACGTATATGCTCCTGCACATGAAGCGTCTCTACTGTGGAGTGATCCATCAGTCGCTATCAACTGGGGAATAGATGAAAAAGAACTAATCTTATCACCCAAAGATAAAGCCGGAAAATTGTTATCCGAAGCTATTTTATTTGACTAAGAGTAAATGGCAAAAACAGTACGAAAAAGGGTAAACAGGAGAAAATCTAAAAAAAGTAATTTAAAGAAATATATCCTGTCGATGAGTGTAGCTGTATGCTTAGGTATTGCAGCTTTCTTCGTTATTAAAGGATTTTTTGAAGAACCCGAATCTTTCGATTCTAGTAAATATTTTGTGAAGGGTATAGATGTTTCACATCATAATCCAATTCTTAATTGGGATAATGTAATGGAACAAGATATAACATTCGCTTATCTTAAATCGACAGAAGGGACGACACATGAAGACCGGAATTATCCTTTCAATTATGATCTGGCTCGAAAGTCTAATATAAAGGTAGGCTCATATCATTTCTATACGTTTGCCTTATCGGGAGAAGAACAGGCAAAACATTTTCTTAAAACAGCAAAATTTAATAGCGGAGACCTGATTCCTGCTATAGACGTGGAACATTCTCCGGCAAACCCGTATAGCAAAGACAAAGAATTTGTAGGTACTGTTGTCAAAGAGCTTAAAATAATGGAAAATAAGCTCTATGAACATTTTGGAGTTCATCCTATAATTTATACCAACAGAGACTGTTATAAGCTATATATAAAAGGTAATTTCACTAAGAATATTATATGGATGTGTGATCTACACAACGAGCCATCAGACGATGTTAATAACTGGAAAATATGGCAATTTTCCCATAAAGGAGAGTTACCGGGAGTAGACGGGCATGTTGATTTGAATTACTATCGATATACATTCAACGAGTTTAAAGAATTATTACTACCTTGAACACTCAAAATTAAGCTGATGAAGTATCTATATATTGCCATATTCGCCTGTTTCTTTTTTACATCTTGTTTTAAGGAAGATAAGTTCGAGAGCTCAAAGAAGGGAAACTTCGAGGCTCTTTGGCAAATTATGGATGAGCATTATTGCTTTTTTAATTATAAGGACGTAGATTGGAACGAGGTCTATAATCGTTATTCGCAACGTATAAGCGAAAATATGGATAACGATGCATTATTTGCTGTCTTAGGCGAAATGCTTGCGGAGGTACAGGATGGACACGTAAATCTAGTTGCCTCGCACAATGTAGCTCGTTATTGGAAATGGTTTGAAGATTATCCCGACAACTTCGACTCTAAGATACAAAAAAACTATCTCGGAACAGATTATGGTATTGCGGGAGGACTTAAGTACAAGCTGTTGGATAATAATATAGGATATATATATTATGGCAGCTTTTCGAGTGGTATCGGCGAAGGAAATATCAATCAAGTGCTCGACCGGTTTGCACTATGTGATGGTATCATTCTCGATGTGAGAGATAATGGAGGAGGCCTGATGTCCAATAGCGATAGACTGGCATCCCATTTCTTTAACGAAAAAACATTGGTTGGTTATATGAGACATAAAACTGGAAAAGGACACGATGACTTTTCCAAACCATATGAAATATATGTAGAACCGACAAATGGTGTCAAGTACCAAAAGAAAGTGGTTATACTTACAAATCGTAGTTGCTACAGTGCAGCGAATGATTTTGTTAATGCTATGCGATATGCTCCCAATGCAACTATAGTTGGCGACAAAACCGGCGGAGGAAGTGGACTTCCATTTTCTTCAGAATTACCGAACGGTTGGTCTATACGTTTTTCTGCATCTCCTATCATGGATGCAGAAATGAATCAACTGGAATTTGGAATCGATCCGGACATTAAAATAGACATGACAGAAGCAGATATGGACAAGGGTATAGACACAATAATAGAAAAAGGGAAAGAAATAATTAAAAGCTCTAGCGAAAACCTATCTTTTTGAAATTAAAAAATCTAAATACAAACCAATTACAAAACATATAACGCCACACAGGTGTTATACAACATATAATAAAGATCAAAATGATTTATTAAAATATAAATATTTTGAAATTCATTTTGTATAACTTTGTATAAAGCAGAGATTTCATCTACAAACCTGTAAAACATTAATAATCATGCCTAAAGTTACAAAAGAAGCCGCCTTGAAATATCACAGAAGTGGAAGACCCGGAAAAATAGAGGTTGTACCTACTAAGCCGCATAGTACTCAAATGGATCTGTCTCTGGCATATTCTCCGGGGGTGGCAGAACCATGTCTCGAAATAGAAAAAGAGCCTCAATTGGCGTATGAATATACGACCAAAGGGAATCTAGTTGCTGTTATTTCGAATGGGACAGCAGTACTTGGGTTAGGCGATATTGGCGCACTGGCAGGCAAACCTGTCATGGAGGGCAAAGGGCTCTTATTTAAAATATTCGCAGGTATTGATGTTTTTGATATTGAGGTGGATGAAAAAGATCCTGAAAAATTCATCCAAACAGTAAAGGCAATTTCTCCTACTTTCGGGGGTATTAACCTAGAGGATATAAAAGCACCCGAATGTTTCGAAATAGAAAGAAGATTAAGAGAAGAGCTTGATATTCCGGTAATGCATGACGACCAACATGGCACAGCAATCATTTCTGCAGCAGCTTTGATAAATGCATTAGATATAACGAATAAAGATATATCCAAAATAAAACTTGTAGTAAATGGAGCCGGAGCTTCTGCCATAGCATGTACAAATCTGTATATGAGATTTGGTGTGAAAAAAGAAAACATCATTATGTGCGATAGCAAAGGTGTAATCACTACCAAACGCCCTAACTTAACAGATACTAAAAAAGAATTTGCGATCGATAGCGATATTACAACGCTAGAACAGGCGATCGAAGGAGCAGACGTTTTCTTAGGATTATCTACTGCTGATATTCTTACAAAGGAAATGATACGGAAAATGAATAATAATCCGATAGTATTTGCTTTAGCGAATCCGAATCCTGAAATTTCGTACGAAGAAGCAATGGAATCTCGCGATGATATTATTTTTGCTACCGGCCGTTCCGATTACCCCAATCAGGTAAATAATGTTTTGGGATTTCCATACATTTTCAGAGGCGCATTAGATGTAAGAGCTACAACAATAAACGAGGAAATGAAACTCGCTGCATCTAGAGCGATAGCCGACCTTGCAAAAGAGCTGGTTCCGGATGTTATTAATTCAGCCTATGAAATAAAGAAATTGACTTTTGGAAAAGACTATATTATCCCGAAACCGCTAGACCCAAGATTGTTAACATCAGTATCCACCGCCGTAGCCAAAGCCGCAATAGAGAGTGGAGTAGCTCAAAAGACAATCACCGACTGGGTAGAGTACCAAAACAGGATATCAGAGATGATGGGATACAGCAACAAGCTAATCCACCGTCTGACAGCTCTTGCCAAAAGCGAAAGAAAACGTGTTGTATATTGTGAAGGAAACCACGTTAATACTATAAAAGCTGCCATTATTGCGTATAAAGATAATCTGTGTGAACCTATTTTACTGGGTAGTGAAGAGCGAATACAAAATATAGCCAAAGAGAATGGACTTGACCTCAATGGAATAAAAATAATAAATCACAGAAATATATCTGAGGATGTACGCAGAGCACGCTATGCTCAGCTATTGAGCGAGAAGAAGTCTAGAGAAGGTATCCGCTACCAAGAAGCATTCGAGAAAATGAGTGACCGCAACTATTTCGGAATGATGATGGTAGAGACTGGCGATGCTGATGCAGTTATCACAGGGATATATAGCCACTACCGTGAGTTTGCAAAAACAGCATTGGAGGTCATCGGATTAAAACCTCAGTATAAACATTTTGCAGCCATGCATATTGTACAAACAAAAAGAGGCCCTTATTTTCTTGCTGACACACTTATTAATCGTTGGCCGGAAGAAGATGTATTGATCGAAATAGTAAAACTGGCACACGACACTGTACAATATTTCTCTACTGAGCCGGTGATTGCAATGCTCTCGTTTTCCAACTACGGAGCTGATGATAACGGAAGCCCTAAAAGTATAGCAAATGCAGTAAGATATTTTCATGAAAATTATCCAGATTATAATATTGATGGAGAAATGCAGCTGAATTTTGCGATGAATAAAGAGCTAAGAGATAAAGCATTCCCATTCAACACTCTTAAAGGAAAGGATGTAAATACATTGATATTCCCCAATTTAAGCTCAGCCAATATATCCAGTAAGCTATTGATGGAGTTGGGTATTGCAGGTGAGAGCTTAGGACCAATTCAGATGGGATTGCGCAAAGCTGTCCACTTTACAGATATAGAAAGTTCAGTAAGAGACATAGTCAACTTAACGGCCGTAGCTGTTGTAGATGCAATTGCAAACAGCCTACAAAATAAGTAAGTATGTTGCTTCGGGAAATATTGAAGGGTAAAAAGCTATATTATACTGATCATAAGAAAAAGAATGCAACTGACTTTAACTCCGGTACAAGATTCGGACATCGAGTTATTAAGCGAATGGTTACATAAGGACTATATCCTGCAATGGTACCATGATGCTGATGAATGGATTCATGAAATAGAAGAAAGAGAAGGAAGCTTTAACTTCTTATCTCACTATATTGTCCTTGAGAATAATAGGCCTATTGGATTTTGTCAATTTTATGATTGCTTCGACGCCAAGGAAGATTGGTATTCGGTGGAATGTCCAAACAAAATATATAGTATTGATTATTTAATTGGAGAAGAAAATTTTCTAAGGAGAGGATATGGCAAAGAAATTGTGAGAATTCTTACAAATAAAATAATCCGGGACAAAAATCCAGAGGCAATAATAGTTCAACCGGAACAAGAAAATGTAGCATCATGCAAAGCTCTTTTAGCCAACGGTTATATTTATGACTTAGATAATAATTATTACATACTAAGATGCTTATAAGTATTATTCAATTGAATGTGTAATAACTAAGGTTTATTCTTTAGTGAAGATTTCATGGAAATTGTTAGCTTTACACAAAACAAATCAGTATGAATAAAAAACATAAAGGAACCTGCTTATGTGGTAAAGTTGCGTTTGAAATAATAGGGACTTTTGAACGTTTCTTCCTCTGCCATTGTGAATATTGTCGTAAAGATACAGGCTCTGCCCATGCTGCAAACTTATTTTCTACGACAGCTAAATTAATATGGTTATCAGGAGAAGACAACATTAAGACCTTTGATTTCGAATCATCAGGACATATTAAAAGTTTCTGCCTCGATTGCGGCTCTGCACTTCCAAATATTCAGATGCATGGAAGTTTGCTTGTTGTTCCCGCAGGCTGCCTTTATACAGATATTTCTATTGTCCCACAAGGTCATATATATTTTTCGCACAAGGCTAATTGGGATAATGATTTACACAAAATTCAAATATTTGAAGAGCTCCCATTATAAGTGATATAAGTCGTTCATAAAATATTAAGTACTTGTTTGGAAATAGAACAAAGAATCTAACTCTTTTGTGAAGATTGGAGAGAAATTGTTAAATTTATGGAATATTTTAAAAGATAGTTATGATAACCAAACAGAAAATTACAATATATTTAAAGTATCAAAATATAGATAACTTTGCTCGTTTTGCTAATGCTAAAGAGAAAAATATATTGGTAGATAAAGATTGGGCTCTTATCGAAAATTTAATACAAGATATCCATTTATTAAAAAACAATATGTTGTCTAGTGAAATGAGAGATAAAATAGAAAACAAAATCAAAGATTATACGGAAGACGAAAATGAACTTCATGAGAAATATAATATATGACTTTGCTCGTTTTGTAAGAGCCAGAATCAGATTTTACTTCCTTAAACTCATAGGGTTTCCTAAACCACTTAAATATTTAGAAGGTAATTCTAATGACTATGCAAATAAGATTAGCCACGGATGCATTAATACTATTATAGGAATTGCTTACTTATATTTCACATATTTTAATTAAAATAAAATCCCCACACATTTCTGTATGAGGAGTTTAAAATTATTGTGGAGCATATCGGACTCGAACCGATCACCTTTAGACTGCCAGTCTAACGCTCTAGCCAGATGAGCTAATGCCCCCGATGAAAGCTGTGCAAATATATACAATTTTCGCTAATAATGCCAGATGTATAAATAAAAAGAGAACTTAACTCTATTTAACTGTATACTGCGAGCAATATTCCACAGCAGACTTAATATCTTCCGGATTATCAAAATCCAGCTTATTTTCCTTAATATATTTCTTGATTTCTTCTTTGTGAACTTTAAATAACTTTGCTAATGAGTCTGGTGAAGAAAAGCGCTTCTGTGTATTATTGATCTTTATATAATAGAAATTATCAGGCTTGTAATTAAATTTCTCGGAAACGTTCAGTGGAATAGCACGTCCTTCTTTGTTAATTACACTTACACTCGTAATAGCACTTGTTGTAGATGTCATACCATAACCACTCGGTTTTCCCTCCGATACAGCTTTATATCTCCATTGTATATAAAAAATGAAGTTATTATAATTAATCCGTTCGTAGAATAAATTGCCTTTTATTTGCTCAAACATTCGCCCTTCAATATTGATATATGAAATATCCGAAGGATTGACTATCTCTAGTAAAGCATTATCCGAAGGTGAGAGGAAGAGCATTCTTTGATTTAAAGGATCATAATTAAGTTTTGCATATACAACTGCGCCATTTTTATATACAGCTTTTCCATTTTTAAATTCATCGAATATATATACATTGTCTTCTTGAGCTTGCAGTTCCAATGATACCCAGAAGAGACTAAAGAATAATGATAGAAGAAGATATTTGTTTTTCATAACAGGCATTTATTTAAAGCTTTAACAAAGAAAATAAAGTATTTATTAATCTACAAATAATTCAGTATTTATTCTACTTAAACAGTGAAAGTCCTGATAGTTTCAGGACTTTCTTATATTATGTTATACAGAAAATTCAGATCAAATATCCACAACGAACTTTTTTAGCTCTAAACTCAATAGAGGTTGGGGTACCGATTGCTTTATTTCCGAAATTATTATATCCAAAACTCTTTCTCTCAAAAATTCTTTACGAGTAACCAAGCTGATTTCTCTTACCGGCGAAATACCTTTCAGTGGACGCACATTCTTTTTTTGTTGTTCGGTAAGATCTTCTATTGCCATTTCGGGAATAATAGTAAGCCCGCTATTGTTATCTACAATATTGATCAATGTGCTTATGCTTCCTGCTTCATAAGAGAATAAAGAATGTGAGCTTTTACGCTTACGCATATTACAGATTCTCAATATTTGCCCTCTGAAACAATGAACTTCTTCAAGCAACCACAAACGGTTTATATTCAGATCATCTTCTTCCAGCTCTTTTTTTGCATAGAGTGACGTTTCGCGGGGAGAAACGTAAGCATAGAATCGTTCGTAATATATAGGATGTTCCGATATTTTGTCATTTTTCAGAGGTGTAGCCAATATCGCTCCATCTAAAGCCCCATTCAACAACTTCTCTATTATCTGACCGGTTGTAGTTTCTTCTATTACCAAAACAATATCATAACCATTTTCGTCATGAACCTTCATAAGTTTCGGCAATAAATAAGGCGCGATAGTAGGGATTATACCCAATTTAAACACTCCTTGTACTATTCCTTTTTCTTCTTGGATTATTTCTTTTATCTGCTTTACTTGCGATACAATGACACGAGCCTGATTTATGATCTGAATACCAATAACAGTTGGCTGAACAGGCAACTGACTACGATCAAATATTTTAACCCCCAGTTCATCTTCCAATTTCTGGATCATCATACTTAGGGTAGGCTGCGTTACAAAAGAGGCTTCAGCCGCTTTTGCAAAGTGGCGGTGATTGTCCACTGCAATAATATACTCCAGTTGCTGTATGTTCATATCTACGGTATTTAGTTAGTGTTAGTATTCTCTTTGTCCAAATATTGAAGAACCTACTCGTACTATAGTAGCTCCCTCCTCCACTGCTATTTCATAATCATCAGACATTCCCATAGAAATTTCGGAAAACGAATCAAAATCATGGAAATAATCTGCTTTAAGTTCATCATAGAATAGTTTCAGGCTACGAAACTCTGTTCTTATGAGGTCTACATTGTCCGTAAAGGTAGCCATACCCATTACCCCTCCAATATATGCACACTTCAACTGCTCCCAAAGACCTTCATCCAGCATCTGCCGACAAGTATCAAATGATAAGCCATATTTAGAATCCTCTTCTGCAATATGAATTTCTAAAAGACAGCAAATACGCTTATTTACACTTGTTGCCTGCTTATCTATTTCCTGTAAAAGCTTCCAACTATCAACACTATGAATAGTATGAACATATGGAACGATTGCTTTCACTTTATTTGTTTGAAGATGACCTATAAAGTGCCATTCTATATCTTGTGGCAACTTACTATGCTTCAGATCTACCTCTTGCATCCGACTTTCACCAAAAACCCGTTGACCGTTATCATAAAGTTTCTGTATAGCTTCTACAGGATGAAATTTAGATACAGCGACAAGTTTTACAGTCTCAGGTAAAGTCTCTTTTATTTTATGTAAGTTATCTGATATATTCATTTCAAGCCGGTAACACAATATAATTTATCAACCATAATTTTATGGCAAATCATACCAATACTACTTTCTTCTTTTCGTCTTCTGAATAAGGAAACACATCCATAATAGTAGTCTCGGATAATGAAGCAATAGTATAATCAGCCAAGGTTCCCTCCATGCCTTTTTCTACAACCTTCAGTGCTTCTTTTATATCAGATGCCTGAGCTAGCATTTGTACTGCTGTTTTCTTTTCCGTTCCACTTTTTTCATCCAAACTAATAAACATTACTTTAGCTTTAAAAAAACGATCTCCATTATCATTAAAGAATAATTCAGACAATTTAGCTCTTTTAATATCTGCTATTGTAAATTCTCCGGATATATAAGGTTTTATTTCTTCAATTATACGGGCTTCCGCCTCGGTGAAAGATAGTGCATCTACTAAATATGGTTCAGTTACTTTCTTTTGCATACCATTTTCCAGTACTTTTTCGTAGCTTACTTTGCATTCAAACCAATTATGCATATAGTCTAGGTTATTGTTTTAATCTATAATTTATTGATACAAATATAAACAATTTAATTCATTATATCTATCAATTGATAAAAGTTCTCTATTGCTTAATTATAAGATTCTTCTATCACAAAAAAAAGAAAATAAAGAACAAATCTATGTATATTTAAGCTATAAAAATCTATATTTCTCAAAAAATATTTAACCTCATCTTTTTTATTATTATTCAACTTATGAGATAGTAATAATAACATAAAGGCAGGATATTTTAAAATAATAAATTAATATATATGTTAGAATAAAGAGAGCTTTCTGTCTCAAAAAAAGCCTGCAATTACACTGCAGGCTTTCGTTTATTATTTAAATAATTTCTATATTATTCTCTGTCTTGATATTTATAATCGTTCAGCAGTTCTTGAAGACGTTTACGAGCAAAGAAAATACGACTCTTAACCGTACCTATTGGTAAACCTAGTTGTTGAGCAATTTCTTCATATTTATAACCCGACACGTGCATTGTAAAAGGAACTTTATATTCGTCGGCAAAACTATTTATCACTTTTACTATTTCAGATACCGTATATGCGCCTTCTGGTGTATCAAAACCTGAATCTTGAGGTAAATTTAAATGATATAAATTTTCAGTTTGATCTATCATAGTCTGACTGCGAACTACACGACGATAGTTATTCACAAAAATATTATGCATGATAGTAAAAACCCAACCTTTGAAGTTTACGTTTTCATAATATTTCTCTTTGTTGTCCAAAGCACGTAAAGTTGTTTCTTGCAACAAATCTTTCGCCTCTTCTCTATTGGATGTTAGAGTTAGTGCAAAGTTCAACATATTATTTTGCAAGTCTATTAACCTGTCTTCAAATCCTTTATAAGTATTATTTAGTGTTGTCATTTTTTTGTAATTTTTAGTCGGCTAATGCAAATTAAGTAATCTTGTATGGCTTTTTAAGCCAAAATATAGTAAAACAACGCTTTGTTTTATAATCTCTTTTCATTAATTCTTAAAACAAATATACTCTTTTTTTCATCAACCAGAAAAAACTTTATAAAAATATACTTTTTTTCAGAAAAATAAGCAAAGACAAAACACATAAACAACTGATAATATGCATTCTCAAATATTATTTGAATATTAATATAAGTTATAAATTATTTCTATAAACTTCATTAATTAATCAAAATAAACCTAACATACTACGACAAATTGTCACTCAGGTACTCTTTGGCATTTATTTTGTCTTAACAATACATAATTAACAAATATAACTGGTAAAATATTATACAACATGGAAAAAACTGGTAAAATTGGGGTTACGACCGAAAACATTTTCCCTATCATCAAAAAATTCTTATATAGTGATCATGAAATATTTCTTCGTGAATTAGTATCTAATGCCGTAGATGCTACTCAAAAATTAAAGACATACGCATCTTTAGGAGAATTCAAAGGAGAAATGGGCAGCTTGTCGGTAAGTGTATCTATTGACAAAGACAAAGGTACTCTTACAATCTCAGATAAAGGTATTGGGATGACCGATGAAGAAATAGACAAGTACATCAATCAAATAGCATTTTCTTCAGCAAACGAGTTTCTCGATAAATACAAGAAAGACGCTAATTCTATTATTGGACATTTTGGATTAGGTTTTTATTCATCTTTCATGGTATCCAAGAAAGTAGAGATCATCACCAAGTCTTTCAAAGAAAATGCTCAAGCGGTAAAATGGAGTTGCGACGGATCTCCTGAATTTACGTTAGAAGCTGTAGAAAAAGCAGAAAGAGGGACTGACATTATTTTATATATAGATGATGAGAATAAAAACTTCCTCGAAAAAGCAGAAATAGACAAACTATTAAAAAAATACTGTCGCTTCTTACCTATACCCGTAATATTCGGAAAGAAAACAGAATGGAAAGACGGCAAATCTGTAGAGACAGAAGAAGACAATGTTATAAATGATACAAATCCCCTATGGACACGCAAACCTGCCGATCTGAAAGATGAAGATTATAAGAAATTCTACCAAGACTTATATCCTTTCTCTGACGAGCCGATGTTCTGGATACATCTAAACGTTGATTATCCGTTCAAGCTGACAGGAATATTATATTTCCCTCAAGTTAAAAGCAATATAGACCTCAATCGCAACAAGATACAATTATATAGCAATCAAGTATTTGTTACCGATTCAGTAGAAGGTATAGTTCCCGAATTCTTGACATTGATGCATGGAGTCTTGGATTCACCGGACATTCCTCTTAACGTTTCTCGCTCGTATCTGCAAAGTGATCAGAATGTAAAAAAGATATCCAATCATATTACTAAAAAGGTTGCAGACAGGCTGGAAGAAATATTCAAAAACGATCGTAGTCAATTCGAAGACAAATGGGATAGTCTCAAGCTCTTTGTTGAGTATGGCATGCTTACCGACGAGAAATTCTACGACCGTGCTCAAAAGTTCTGTTTATTGAAGAACGTTGACGGTAAAGCATTCACATTTGAAGAATACAAAACACTTATATCTTCTGATCAAACAGATAAGGATGGCAATCTGATTTATCTATACACCAGCAACAAAGAAGAGCAGTTCTCTTACATAAACACAGCGAAAGACAAAGGATATGATGTAATCTTATTTGATGGTCAACTAGATGTACATATGGCAGGACTGCTTGAACAGAAGTTTGAGAAGAGTCGCTTTGTTCGAGTAGACAGTGACACAGTGGACAATCTGATCTTGAAAGAAGACAGCAAAGAGATCAATCTAACTGATAAACAAAAAGAAGAGTTGAATGAAGCCTTTACTTCTCAACTACCGAAGATTGATAAAACTGAATTTACTGTCGACTACAAATCGTTGGACGAAAAGGCACAACCAATACAAATAACTCAGAATGAGTTTATGCGCCGTATGAAAGAAATGTCTGCTATGCAGTCGGGTATGGGATTTTATGGTGAGATGCCGAACAATTATAATCTTGTATTAAACATCGAGCATCCATTAATAAAAAAGATAATGGCTGATATAAATAACAAAGATAAAGAGGCGGTAAGTGCTTATGCTAATGAGAATAAAAATATCCGTCAATTGATAGATTTAGCTCTGCTGTCAAACGGTATGCTGAAAGGTGAAGCTTTGAGCAACTTTATCAAGAGAAATATGGAAAATATATAATCTACAGAATATATTAAATTTAACAGGCAATAGCGGAGCTTAATGTCACTAAATAAAGAAGACATTTTGCTCCGTTTATTTATTGTAATAAATTTTCAAACCAAAGTTTACTTCCGTCCAAAATCTGCGGGAATCTCACCCCATTCATCAGTTTTCCATTTAAGGATTGTAGTTGTATAAGTATTTGTTTTAAGCCAGTTCTCGGCACGTTCTATCATGTAGAAAAGAGATTCATTTTCGGGAATCCGCTCCAGCTTGGTCTTACATTTCTTTTCTTTTACCCACTTTATTGCATTTACACTATCTGAATAAATGGGAATAGAAAAGCCTTTCTGCTTCAACAAAGCCAAGCCGTGTACCAATGCGAGGAATTCTCCAATATTATTTGTCCCTTGCTCAAATGGTCCTTGTTTGAAAATCTCCTCCCCGGTCTTCACATATACTCCGCGATACTCCATCAAACCGGGATTGCCACTACAGGCGGCATCGACGGAAAGGCTATCTTTTATAATCTCGGGAATGTTATGTATCGAAACTTGCTTCTTTTTTTCAGCATTCTTACCTACATACAACCAAGGACTTTCATTGTAAGCTTTCTCAGCCTCGAGTTTCGATGGAAATGATTTATAAATAGCACCATCATAACCTTCTACCTGAGCCTTGCATTCTGCCCATGAAGAGTAGACACCGGTCTTTACTCCATTCCACACCACATAAAAATTCTTCTTCGCCACCTTATTCCAACAGTATATATCACAAAAATATCCGTAAGCTGTACTTACAGATATTCTAAATCTTTTATTACTCTAATTATTTTTCGTTAAAAAAATCAGAAGCTTTTTTTCGTGCCTTATCTGCAAACTCATCAACCTTATCTACAAATTTTTCAGTATAACTTTGCGTATGCTTCGACACGTCTTCAAATAAATCTTTAGCCTTAGTTAAAAAATCTTCTGTTTTTCCTTTAAAGAATTTATCCCAGTCTATATCAAGACCTTCCTTATCCATATAATCTTTAACTACAGAAACAGCTTTAACGGCCTGTTCGTATGTAAGCCCAACCTCATCTTGCAGTTTTTTTATCAAGTTTTCCATGATTATAATTTTTGATGGTTTTTATTTATAGAAAACAACAATCAGACAGACAAAGTTCAGACTATAAAACACATACCAATAGGCTAGAATCTGAATCCGAACGAAACAAAAAAGTTTCGATTTTTTAATTCAGGACCGGTATATGCAATATTGTAGAGCCCATATTCGTACCCTATGTTTATTGTATATATATCATACACCAGACCAACTTTCGCGTTCAAGCCATAATCGAACCTTCGCCATCGGTCAGGAGTAAATGATTCGAATTCGACCTCAGGAACCGTTGTAACAACAGGCTTCCCTATATTATCGGAAATCACTGTAACGCTGCTTGTTGTACCTGTCCCTTTATATCCATAAGCGGCATATAGTCCTCCATTAATATTAAATGCCCATGACTTCGTGAAATACAATTCATATCCCAAATTAAAAGGCATCTGTATATAATTGCCTGTGGCATTATAATATCCGTCATAGGTAGTTACAGAAATATCACCATTTTTCTCTACAGTATGAATATGTCTTTTCAATCCTTTCTTAGTAACAAACAACCCTGTTTGAAGCTGCATATTACTCCAGAATTTATAATTTACATTGAACCCGATATTAACTCCTACTTTGGCTTGCTTATATGTATTTTCATTCTTAATATCCATTCCGGCGAGGTTTAATCCCACATGTATATCCGAAGTGATACGTTTTTTAGGATACTGAGCATTTATAGTTCCAATACTGCAAACAAACAAAGATATAAGTAAAAATATTTTTAAGATTGTTTTCATAAAGTTAGTATAGTTAATGCAAAGTTAAGAGAATTAATCATATATTAAAGTAAACAAACCTCTTTCATCAAAAATTTCGTTACTCACAGCCAGTATTTGTTCTGCCGTCACGGCTTCTATTTTTTGAGCGGTTTCCGCCAATGTATTGAAGTGATTATGATGCAAAAAATTCTTACCCAAGGCTAATGCCAGATTCTCATGATTGTCTCCCATCACACCTATCTGCCCAATGAGTTGCTTCTTGGCTGTACTTAGTTGACTTGATGTAAGCTTCTCTTTTCTTAATCTATTTAATTCTTTATGCACCAAACTGATACACTTATCCACATTTTTCTTATCACAGCCAAAATAAATTGAAGTTATCCCCGTATCGGTATATGATGTGATCGACGAGTCTACGTTATATACATAGCCTCTTTTCTCTCGTAAAGAGATATTCAAACGGCTATTCATTCCCGGGCCACCCAAAAGGTTATTCAAAAGATTCAAGACTCTTCTATTGGGGTCACACAATGAATATGAACGTCCGCCAATCAGAACATGTGCCTGCGAAGTCTCTTTATCCTCCCTCTTATTTACTGATGAGATGTCAACCGGCTTTATCCGCTGTATATCTGATTTTATATCAGGAATAGCCGACAAATATTTCTCGGCATAATAAACAATCTTCTTAAAGTCTGTTCTTCCAAGTGAAAAAAACACCATATTGGAAGGATTATAGAATTTGTTCACGAAAGCCTTAGCCATCTGCCCATCAAAGTTCTGCAACAGCTCGGCACTTCCTAATATATTATGCCCTATCTGGGACTGATCAAAAACAAGGTTTTCGAATTCATCAAAGATCAGTTCTGATGGACTATCTTCATACGAATGTATTTCGTCTATTATAACCTCTACTTCTTTTTCGATTTCCGATTGAGGAAAATTCGAATGAAAAGTAATGTCTGAAAGTAACTCTATCGCACGGCTAAAGTGTTGCTCAAGAAAGACTGAGTAAACAACCGTTTCTTCTTTATTAGTAAATGCATTGAGCTCTCCACCCACATTTTCCATACGGTTGATAATATGATACGCCCGTCTTTTATCCGTACCTTTAAACAGCATATGCTCTACAAAGTGAGCCATACCGTACTGATCGGGAGCTTCATCGCGTGTACCTGCATTGACTATAAAACCACAATAAGAAACATTACTTTCTATTGGTTTGTGCACAATACGAAGTCCGTTGGATAATGTATGAGTGAGATAATTTATCATTTCTTCATGTAAAACGCCCTTTCTTCAGGGCTTAATTTTTCTATTGAGTAACGCAACATCGTACGAGGCATCTCTTTACTATAACGATCGAGAAAATCAGTTAATTGCATTTTATCTCTCTTACCCATCTCTCTTAGCATCCACCCGATAGCTTTATGCATCAGATCGTGCTTATGATATAATAATCGTCGGGATAAATCTAAAATATCTTGATAATCGTTTCGACGGATAAATGCGAATGTGGCAATAATAGCAATACGTTGATCCCACAACAGAGAACTGTCTGCTAATTGATATAAGACTGACCTATCTTTATCTACAAGATACTCTCCAACAATATCTTTTGCACTGAGATCTACCAAGTCCCAGTTATTGATACGATGTGTATGAGCCAAATAAAAATCTACAATCTCTTGTTTTCTTGTCTCGTCCTTTGTCTTTTTAAATAACTCTACGAGAATAAGCAAAGCGCACAGGCGACACTCATGATATTCATTATTGAGAAGTTTTGCTACCTCTGTAAAAGGAATATCTTTATATTTCTTAGCTACTTTTCGAGTATCAGGAACAACAACTCCCAGAAACTTGTCACCTTCTCCATATTGACCTTTCCCTGTTTTGAAAAAGTACGGGAGAAATTCCCGTTTTTCAGGAGTTGAATAAGCATTTAGCTCTTCTTGTATCTGTTTAGCTATCATTATATTCTCTATAAAAGGTGACAAAAGTGACAGATTTCAGGCTATTTTCATTTGTCACTTTTTAAAGTTCATAAAAATAGCCTTCGATGTATAATAAGATAAATATTGATGTTTCAGATAAAGAGAAAACGGCTTATTTCAGTTTCCATTCGGCACCATCCTTGCCATCCTTTATTTCAAATCCAGCTTTAGCCAATTCGTTGCGAATCTGGTCTGATGTTGCCCAATCTTTATTTTCTTTTGCTTTTTGGCGAATCTCGAGCAATAAGTCCACAGCTTTACCAAACGCTTCATTATTACCACTGTTTGCACCTATTGCATCGTTACGGATACCGAGTATACCGAACAAAAAGATATCAAAGACTTCTTTAAGCTCATTTATATCTTCCTGACTCAATGTTATATTACCGGCATTTGCAGAATTGATTGTTGTTCCGGCTTCACATAGATGCGCTATTACAATTGCCGAATTCAAATCATCATTTAATGCCTCATAGCACTTGTTCCTAATATTTTTGACATCTACAGAAGATGTAGCTGAGACAGGAATTTTCTCTATACGTGCGTATGCATCATAAAGTCGTTCGAGGCTCTTTTCCGCAGCTTGCAGGGCTTCATTACTGAAATCTACTGTACTACGATAATGCGCCTGTAAAATAAAGAAACGAATTGTCATAGGGCTATACGCCTGTACCAGCATTTTATGAGAGCCTGTAAAGAATTCATCCAGTGTAATGAAATTCCCTAGAGATTTACCCATTTTCTGCCCGCCGATAGTTATCATATTGTTATGCATCCAGTACCTTACTACCTGATGCCTTTCCATTGCCGTATTCTGGGCTATTTCACATTCGTGATGGGGGAACATAAGATCGAGCCCACCTCCATGTATATCAAATTCTCGGCCAAGATATTTTATACTCATTGTTGAACATTCGATGTGCCACCCGGGAAAACCATCACTCCAAGGCGAAGGCCAACGCATAATATGTTCAGGTGCAGCTTTTTTCCACAGAGCAAAGTCAACTCTACTCCGTTTCTCTTCCTGACCATCGAGCTCACGTGTAGTGTTTAGCATTTCTTCGATATTGCGATGAGAAAGAATACCATAATCGTAATCCTTATTATATTTTTCTACATCGAAATAAACCGAGCCATTACTTTCGTATGCATATCCGGCTTTCAATATACCTTTGATCGCCTCTATCTGCTCTATGATATGCCCCGAAGCATGAGGCTCTATAGATGGAGACAGTACGTTCAAGGCATCCATTGCCTTATGGTAGCGATTTACATAATACTGAACAACTTCCATTGGTTCCAACTGCTCCAAACGTGCTTTTTTGGCTATTTTATCTTCACCCTCATCGGCATCGTTCTCCAAGTGCCCCACATCCGTGATATTGCGAACGTAACGCACCTTATAACCTAAATGTGTGAGATAACGAAATAGTATATCGAATGTTATAGCAGGACGGGCATGTCCGAGATGGCCATCTCCGTATACGGTTGGTCCACAAACATACATCCCCACATGCGGTGCATGAAGCGGTTCGAATACTTCCTTTTTTCGTGTCAGAGTATTGTAAACCAATAATTTTTGTTCCATAAACAGTCTGTAATTTTTTTAGCAATACAAAAGTAAGAAAATTATATAGAAGTAAGGAGGTTACACACCGAATATTAAGTGTGTAACCAAACCTATGTATTATTAAATATTTAGGGGTTATAGGTTTCTTTATTCCTATTACCGAAAACTCAATTTATATTCAATTGTTTGATTCCATCTGAAATTGCTCTGGTATAGTATCCATAATTTCAAAAAGTTCATCAACGGACTCTGTTCGCAACATCGCCACTCTTACTTTCTTAAAATCGGGCAACCCTTTAAATAATGAGCTTGCAGCCAAATGACGCCGACTGTGAATAATTCCGCCACGTTCCCCTGAATGAGCAACATTTTTGCGGATCATCTCTTTTAGAACATCCAAATACCATTCGAATTCTTTCTTCGGAAGCGTTTCACCTGTTCTCAAATAATGCTTCACCTCTTCAAATATCCACGGACTGCCGATACTCCCCCGCCCTATCATTACGGCATCTACTCCTGTTTCGTCGAAACGACGTTTGCATATTTCGGGACTAGTTACATCACCATTTCCTACTATCGGAATATGTATACGAGGGTTATTTTTCACATCGCCAATCAATTTCCAATCGGCCTCTCCTGTGTACATCTGTGAGCGTGTGCGTCCATGTATTGTCAAGGCTTGTATCCCTACGTCTTGCAATTGCTCTGCCAGCTCCACAATAATCTTTGACTCATGATCCCAACCTAAACGAGTTTTTACTGTTACAGGGATTTTTACGGCTTTTACCACTGCAGCAGTTATTTCAACCATCAGTTCGGGGGTTTTCATCATACCCGAACCAGCTCCTTTCCCTGCTACTTTCTTTACCGGACATCCAAAGTTTATATCCAAAATATTCGGATTGGCTTCTTCACAGATTTTTGCAGCTTCCACCATTGCATCGACTTCCCTTCCGTATATTTGTATAGCCACAGGACGCTCTTCTTCACTGATGGTGAGCTTAGCCTGAGTTTTATTCACATGACGAATAAGTGCATCGCTGGATACAAACTCAGTATATACCATATCTGCCCCAAATTGCTTGCACATAAGACGAAATCCCATATCTGTTACATCTTCCATAGGTGCAAGAAAGACAGGGTTTTCAGAGAATTTTATATTGCCTATTTTCATTATATTATAGTGTAGATTCTTATAGATATTTATTAAATATCGGGCACAAAGATAAGTATCTTTTATCAGAAGATAAAAAGATAGAATTGATCTTAACTATATTATAAACGCTGAGGAAATGAATATAAAAAGAATACAGAGAACAGAGACGAGACATCAACCTGTTTTTGTAGCACGCAGCATTTCTCTTTTTCCGGGAGGTCCGGGAAGTCTTTCAGTTTTGTAGCCTGCTTGTTGTAACATTCTACGCACAACACCTTTAGCACAATAAGTAACTAATATCCCATTCTGGGCTGTAACAGAGTACAATGAATCAAAGATTGATTGCGTCCACATTTCGGGCTGCTTATCGGGAGCAAATGCATCGAAGTAAATGAGATCGAAAGAAGATCTTAGTGAGGAGAAATCAAACTTTGTAAAATCACATTCTATCTTCGACAAATAAAACTCAGGTAAAATTTGAACTTCCTTATCCCAATCAGCATCATGTAGTTTATTATATAACACCTTAGCTTGCACTGAGTGTTTATCCGAATAGTTCAACTCCTCTATAATTGATTTAGGCAAAGGATATAACTCTAACCCTGTGTAATGAATAACTCTTTCAGTATTGGTTACATCCAATGCTGTCAGAAAAGCATTTAAGCCTGTTCCAAAACCAATTTCAAGAATATTGACACTCTCTTTTTTGCAATGATGCAATCCTGTCTTAATAAATACGTGGGTTGATTCTTGTATAGCTCCATTTACCGAATGATAGTGTTCATTCAGGTCGGACATGAAAAGAGTGTGAGACCCATCAGCGGTTAATTCTATTTTGGGTTTCACACTCATTTCTTTTTGTGTCTAATTATCACTTTTTTTCAATTAAAGCAACGGCGTATGCGGCAAAACCTTCCTCACGACCTACAAACCCCATTTTTTCTGAAGTTGTTGCTTTTATCGATATATCATCTACCGAGATTTCTAAAATCTCAGCCATCACTTTCTGCATCTGAGGGATATGAGGGTTTATTTTAGGACGTTCGGCACAGATAGTTGCATCTATATTGCCTATACTATATCCTTTTTCGGTTATCACCTCTAATGTTTTCTTCAATAAGATCTTACTGTCTATATCTTTATACTCTCCGGCTGTATCAGGAAAATGAAAACCTATATCACGTAAATTTGCCGCACCAAGAATAGCATCGCAAATAGCATGTATAAGCACATCAGCATCGGAGTGTCCTAATAGTCCCTGACTATGTTCTATCTTGATTCCACCTAACCACAAATCTCTATTATCAGCGAGGCGATGCACATCATAGCCAAAACCTACCCTTATCTTCATTATATCAAATAACTTTATCTACGAAACAATAATTTACTTAAATAAATTTTTCATTGCATCAATATCAAAACCTAGAGAAAAACGCAATGTTTGGTCTAGTGGATTTTGTTGAGCGGTAGCCAACAAATATGCTACATCCAGTTGGAATGCACTTAGCTTAAATCCTGCACCAAAAGAAAGATACTGACGATTACCTTTCATCTTGTTTTCGTGGAAGTAACCGGTACGTAAACGAAATTTATCATTATAATCATATTCTGCACCAAGCGACCATGCGATCTCTTTCATTTCTTCCGAGAATCCACCGGGAGCATCACCAAATGATTTGAAGATACCCGCTATCGGGTTAATATCTCGATAATCTGCCATGCGTTTACTGAATTCATCATTGGTTTCCCCTTCTTTTTTAACAGGAGGAGTTGGAACCAAATACTTGTTCAAGTCTGCACTGAATGATATTGTACTCACCTCGTTGATTGGATACATAAGAGAAGCACCTAAACGCAGATTGGTTGGTAAGAACTCGTTTCGAGAATCTCCGTTGGTAGAAATTTTCGTACCAATATTAGAAATATTGAAACCAAAACTTAGTAGACTTTCTGAACTCCCTGTACGGATATAAGATTCGTTATAACCCGAAATATCTGCGGCAAAAGCATTACCTACTGAAGTTTCTTCAGAAGCTCCTGTATAATCGGCACGAATATAACGCACAGTTACAGCTCCGGAAAAAGTCTCTGTCAATTTACGGGAATATGCTAAGTCAATAGCCAACTCGTTCGGACTTAATACAACACCATTAAAGTCATTCAAATCTGTGACAACCTTCACATCTCCGATAGAAAAGTAACGGATAGATGCACTTAATGCCTGATTATTTTCATTCCCTAATTTATAGTAACCAACACCATAAACTAGTGCTATATCATTAATGATCTTTCTCAACCATGGAGTATATGATATTCCAAAACCTGCCTTACTTGGGCTAAATGCATATTTAGCAGCATTCCAGTGTTGGGAATACACATCCGGTGCTGTAGCCACTCCGGCATCTCCCATCCCACCTGCACGGGCATCAGGAGCTATATTTAATGACGGCATAGCCGTTTGTATCGGATTCACGTCATCTTGTGCATACGCGCCTAATGCAAGTAATGCAAAAATATTTACAAATAAGATTTTTCTCAAAAGACTCTTCATTTATTCTACTATTTAAGTAATTAATTTATTTGCTAAGGTTTAATTATAGTTTGTTCGGATTTCTTATTTAATTATTCAGTATGTATAGATAACAATTTTTTATAATATTTATTGTTATCTAGTATAAATTTAACATTCTAATTTGTCAGCAAATAGATATTTCCAACAATTTCTCTCCTTCTATCTCTCCTGACAAATGATTTCCTATTTGCACCTTCCCTACTCCGGCGGGTGTGCCTGTAAAGATTAAATCGCCGGTTTTGAGCGTAAAAAACCGACTGGCGTATGCAATTATTTTATCTATCGGATGTATCATTTCGGTAGTGTTAGCCGATTGCACCGTCTTACCGTCAATAGACAAACTGAAGTTCAAATCATCCATCTGTTTGTCCCATTTACCTTTCGAAACAAACTGTCCTACGGCTGCCGAGTTATCAAAGGCTTTAGCTATTTCCCAAGGAAGTCCTTTTTTCTTAAGTTCAGATTGTATATCTCTTGCCGTAAAGTCGATACCAAGAGTAACTTCTTCGTAATACCGATGAGCAAATCGTTCTGCTATATTTTTACCCATCTTACTTATCTTAACTACAACTTCAGCCTCGTAGTGTATATCGGCAGAAAAATCAGGAATATAAAAATCTTTCTTGTCTCCCGAAAGCAAAGATGTATCGGGTTTCATAAAAAGAACAGGATCATCGTCGCTATTCGATAATGCCCTGTTCATTTCTTTATTATGTGATTGATAATTTTGCCCTACGCAAATAATCTTCATCTTTTTGCTGTATAAAAAATATACAACAAAGATACACAAGTTTTTATTTCTTTCTGTGAATTCCGCCAAACATTTGCCTCAAGCGCATTGTAATTACACCGATTACACCTTCAGCAAAAATACCGGAGCTCATTTTTGAAGTACCCAACATCCGATTAACAAAAATAATAGATACCTCTTTTATATTAAATTTCAAACAATGTGCCGTATACTTCATTTCCACCTGAAAGGCATATCCTTTGAAGCGAATATTGTCCAAATCAATAGTTTCTAGAACTGCACGCCGATAACAAACAAATCCGGCTGTAGAGTCATGTACCTTCATGCCCGTAATAAAACGCACATATCTGGAAGCAAAATAAGACATCAAGACCCTGCCCATAGGCCAGTTTACAACGTTTACGCCACTACAATAGCGTGAGCCTACCGCTAGATCGGCTCCTTGATTAACACATGCCTCATACAAGCGGAGAAGATCGTTCGGATTGTGAGAAAAATCAGCATCCATCTCATACACATACTCATAACTGCGTCCCAAAGCCCATTTAAACCCTGCGATATACGCCGTTCCAAGACCAAGTTTACCGGCTCTTTCCACAAGATGTAACCTTTCGGGAAACTCTGTTTGAAGCCTCTTTACAATAGAAGCGGTTCCATCAGGAGAACCATCGTCTATAATCAGAATATCGAACTCTTTTGGTAGATCGAACACTGCCCTTGTGATGGCCTCTATATTCTCCTTTTCGTTATAAGTCGGGATAATAACTATTGAATCTGACATTTCCTACAATATATTAAGTTACAAATGTAGCATTTTAAGTATTGATAAATAAAAATTTGCCCGACAAAAAAAACTAAAATATTACGATATCCATTTCGCTAAAAGAACTTTTTCAATGAGATTAAAAAAAATTAATACCTCTTTATGGAATTTCAGAGACTTTAATATCTATTAAGTAGAAAAAGACAAGATTAAGTAACAATTTAAAACATACAGTTATGAAAAACGCAGTAAACCTAAACTCAACAGAATGGTGTGACATAGTTTTTGAAGGGAGAAACAAATCATATGGTGCATTCGCTTTAAGGCAATCTTCTTGGAAACGACACATTCTCGCTTTTGCTATCATCTTAGTTTTTGTAGGTTTTGTAACAGCTCTACCGTTAATCATCAGTACAGTAAAAGCTGCAACAGGTATAAAGCCGGATAATATAACAGATAAATATACAATAGTAGTTATCGATCCGCCATTAAACAAAGTGGATGAGATTGAAAAACCACCAATTCCTGAACCACCTAAATTTATACAAATGACGAAGTTTGTTCCACCAACAATTGTTGATGACACTAAAGTCAATAATGAAGAAGAGATGGTGACAATGGAAGAGGTTGCAAAAGGCAAAGACGCCATTGGAAAATACAAGGTAGAAAATGGTTCTACTGACCCTGATGCTGTCCGAAAAGATATAGAAATCATAATGACACCAACAGATAAGGGCGGAACAGAAAAGAAACCCGAGACATTTATTGCAGTAGAAATCATGCCCCAATTCCCTGGTGGTGAATCCGAAATGTATAAATTTATAAGTGCCAACCTTAAATACCCCGTTGTAGATCAAGAGATAGGAACACAGGGACGTGTTATAGTAAGATTCGTTGTTAGTAAAACCGGTGAAATATCCAACTTGGAATTATTAAAAGGTATCAGTCCGACATGCGACAAGGAAGCAATGAGAGTTATAAAAAGTATGCCAAAATGGATTCCTGGGAAGCAAAGCGGAAATCCTGTTCAGGTATATTTCACAATTCCGATTGTATTCAAACTGAAACAATAGAAGTACTCTGCCCAAGAAGGCTGTATAGCGTTTTTACCTTATCCGATATTGATTTCTCTTCGATCAGGATGATAAAGGACAAGAAAAACACTATTATAGCTTTCTTATTGCTTTTCAGTAAGGTATTTCCAAAAACGTTTTGGCATGTGCTGACGATGCAGTTTTGGATTTATACGTTCTTTTATGGTCATCGACTTAAAATAACCTTTCCACAACTCTTGAAATAACTTTTCATCTTCAGCCATCAACTTTTCATCTAATTTTCCACCCAGCAAATGTTCATCATTATCAAGGGTAATCTCTACCATTGTATCCAGATCATAGTAATACCCATATTTTCTTTTCATATCATAGATAACCCATTTTTGATCCGAAAAGCGATCTTTGAAATGACCAATAGCCAAAGGAAGAGCATTATATCGGGAAAATACAGGTGCAAAGAATATATCGTCAGCAGCTTTTTGAAAACGCACAAACTGTTTCAGATAGAGTTCCTCGTGGGACACTTTCCTAGCCAGTTGACTCATCTGCAAAACATCGCTATCTGCAAAATTCGTTTCTATAGAGATTTTATTATCAAGCGCTTTACGAATATAACGGAACATAAGATCGTCACTTCCTTCTTCCTCCGAAAGCCAAACATAGGTAAGCATGTTGCATGCTCCTTTCGATAGTTTATTTTCTAATCCTTTCCAAACCCGAGTAGCTTTGTCTTCTTGCGTAACCACCGTATAGCTATCATCCATAAACATGGGAGCAATATCTCCTTCTGCAAGTAATTTGTCGGGAAATACTTTTCGGCTATATGCATCAAAGATGGCGGTCAATAAGCCTTCGAATGTTTTATCGTAAAAAAACACTATCATCAGTCGGGGAATATTATAGACAACTGGCTATCATCACCTTTTCGCTTTTTAGGTTCAGTAAGGATTTTGCGAACATACTCCGGCGTAGCTTCGTTGACTGTATACATGGGCAGCTCGTTGCAAGTAATAAAATACTGCGCTTTCTTCATCACCACTCCAATCTTTTTAAGATGTGAGGCATTCAATCTACCATGCCGACGCGAAGTTACAATATACTGGGCTGACTTAACCCCAATACCGGGCACACGAAGAATCATTACATAGTCGGCTTTGTTAATATCCACCGGAAACATCTCGGGATGCCGCAGTGCCCATGCCAATTTCGGGTCTATCTCGAGATCAAGATCAGGATATGCATCGTCTACGATTTCGTCAGCTCTATACTGATAAAAACGCATCAGCCAGTCGGCCTGATATAAGCGATTTTCCCTCACCAATGGAGCCTGCTTTAGTGCTGGCAAACGAGTATCATAACTATTTACCGGAATAAAGCCCGAATAGTATACACGCCTCATCTGTGTCTGTTGATAAAGAACGGAAGATACGCGCAAGATATCCTTATCCTGCTCATTGGTTGCACCTACTATCATTTGCGTACTCTGTCCGGCAGGAACAAAGCGTGGTGCAGAACGAAACTTCCGCCTGTCTTCTATACTTTGTTGCATCCCCTGCTGAATATAACGCATCGGCTTGTATACACTGCGATGATCTTTTTCGGGAGCCAAAAGTTTCAGATTTACCTCTGTAGGTATTTCCAGATTTACACTCATACGATCGGCATACAATCCAGCTTCACTAATCAATTCCTGACTAGCACCGGGTATGCTTTTCATGTGAATATATCCGTTGAATCGTTGTACAGTTCTGAGATTTTTTATGACTCTCACCATACGCTCCATCGTATAGTCTGGGTTGTTGATAACGCCCGAACTAAGAAAAAGACCTTCGATATAGTTGCGACGATAAAACTCAATTGTAAGATCAACCAATTCTTGGACGGTGAAAGTAGCTCTACGAATATCATTACTCCTACGGTTGATACAATATGCACAATCATAAATACAGTAGTTGGTTAGCATAATTTTCAACAAAGAAACGCAACGCCCATCTTCCGTAAAACTATGACATATCCCCATACCACCTACAGTATTCCCGAGTCCGCCCGCTTTATTTTTGCGGACAGTTCCACTGGAAGAGCAAGAAACGTCATACTTTGCCGACTCTGCCAATACCTTCAGTTTTTCGAGTACATTATCATTCATAGAAATACAAAGAAAAGCATTTTAAAAGAGAGGCTATTATAAAATAATTTAAAATAAGACCTTTTGTTGAAAAATAATTAAAGCACTAATTACATGCAATTTACAATAAAATATTTTATTACTATTAAGCAAAATGTATCGTTAAAGTCGAGCATAAAGGCACATGCATCAAATTAGTGTTTAGATATATATTTTAAACTATTTTAACCATGCAAAAAGAGAAAACACAAAGTAAAACTCTGCGGAAATCCTTATTTTGCATATATTTGTAATATCACATCTAATAAATTATTCAGGCCTGCCGTTATGAAAAAAATATGCACACTGATTGCTTTATGTATATGTTATTCTGTATTATATGCGCAAAATACAGACAAACAAATTTACAAGCATGCAGAACTAGAGACAATCCTCAACAATATCAGAGAGAAACATATCCCTGACAAAAGAGTAAAAGTGTTTGATATAAAAGTAGATGATCACGAAAAGAATCCTACATTATCAGGAGTTACATCCGACATTGCTGCATATAATGAATTAATAAAGCAGTCTGAAAAAATCTATGGGAAAAACTTCACGGATAAGATAAAATTATTACCCGATAAAGATTTAGGAGACAAAACTTATGGTGTGATAACCTTATCTGTTGCCGACATCCGAGTTGAAGGCAAATTCTCGGCAGAAATGGCTACTCAGGCTACCCTCGGAACACCAATCCGAATTTTGCAAAAAGATGGATGGAGTCGCATACAAACACCTGATGGATACATAGCTTGGACTCAGGAAATAAATTATCACCCGATGACTAAAACTGAATTTGAGAATTGGAACTCGGCTAAAAAAATAATATTTACAGACTATTTTGGGTTTGCATATTCTGCACCTGATACACAAAGTCAGACTGTATCGGATCTAGTCAGTTGCAACATCCTGAAAGAGGAAGGCGAGGTTGGAGATTTTTATAAAGTATCATACCCCGATGGACGAAAAGCATATATACTAAAAAGCCAAAGTAAAAAATATGAAGACTGGCTTGCCGGAATTACAATATCAGGGGACGACTTTGTGAAAAAGGCATACACCTTGATGGGGATTCCCTATGTATGGGGTGGTACATCGGTAAAGGGTATGGATTGTAGCGGATTTACCAAAACAATAGCACTGATGCACGGTATTATTCTGATGAGAGATGCCTCACAACAGGTACATACGGGCATACCGATTGATGTAAGCAATGGATATGGAAACTTACAACCCGGAGATTTGATGTTTTTTGGAAAAAAAGCTGAAAAGGATAAAAAAGAACGCATACGTCATGTCGCATTTTATATTGGCAACAATAAATTTATTCATGCATCAGGGTATATACGTATCAGCAGCCTCGATCCTAAAGACAATGATTATGACGAAGTGAATACAAAAGAATTTATCAGAGCTTCGCGCATAATAGGGGCCATAGATAAAGAAGGATCGGGAATATGGTCTATATCAAACAATTCATTCTATAAGTAATTCATCATACCTAATATATCGAATCATGTCACAATCGAGACGTAATTTTCTAAAAACAGCAGCTTTAACAACAATAGGAAGTGGATTATTCCCCGGCAATCCATTAGCAGCATTTGCTCAAAACAATAAGAAGACTATTTCATTAAATAAGAAAATGAAATTAAGCTTTAAGCCATACGATCTGCAATTGCGCCATGTATTCACTATTGCTAATTCTTCACGCACAACAACACCTGTTGTACTGACTGAAATTACATACGATGGTATAACAGGCTATGGAGAAGCTTCTCTCCCTCCCTATTTGGGCGAAACCCAAGCTTCGGTAATCGAATTTCTGAAAAAAGTAGATCTCGAACAATTTTCCAGTCCGTTTGAACTGGATGATATACTCACCTATATCGACAAAATAACAGAGAATAATACTGCGGCTAAGGCTTCTATAGATATTGCATTGCATGATTTGGTAGGCAAAATAATGAATCAGCCCTGGTATAAAATATGGGGGTTGGACAAAGAGAAAACACCATCTACAACGTTTACGATTGGTATCGATACGGATGAGATTGTTAAACAAAAAACCAGAGAGGCTGCACCATTATACAATATACTGAAGGTAAAGCTCGGAAGAGAAAATGACAAGCAGATGATAGAGGCTATACGGACAGTAACCGACAAGCCTATAGCCGTGGATGCCAATCAGGGATGGAAAGATAAACATTATGCATTGGACATGATCAACTGGCTAAAAGAAAAAGGTATAGTCATGATCGAACAACCAATGCCCAAGTACAATCTGGAAGATGCCGCATGGATTACAGAAAGAAGCCCGCTACCTATATTTGCTGATGAGTCTTTTCAACGTCTTCAAGATGTGCTGCGGCTAAAAGGAGCTTTCACCGGAGTAAATATCAAGTTAATGAAGTGTACAGGCATGCGTGAAGCTTGGAAAATACAAACTGTAGCACGGGCAGCCAACATGAAAGTAATGATAGGCTGTATGACCGAAACGTCTTGTGCCATCTCTGCCGCAACGCAATTATCACCGGCTGTAGATTGGGCCGATCTGGATGGGAATCTATTGATCAGTAATGACTGCTTCAAAGGAGTAACAGTTATAAATGGTAAGTTACATCTGGATGATAAGCCCGGAATCGGAATAGAGAAAGTCGGGTGATCTAAATAGTTTTTTGATGATGAATTATATTTATTTATCTATCTTTGCATAAATTTAATACATAAGAATACGTGATATTACTAGCTGAAAGCGGCTCTACAAAGACAGAGTGGTGCCTGGTGGACAGAAGTGGAATTGTAGAACATTTCTTGTCCGATGGTATTAATCCTTTTTTCCAGACAAGAAAGGAGATAAGTCGTTCTATTCGGCTACAATTGCCACCGATCTTTTTTAAGACTAAATTCCATACCATACATTTCTATGGTGCGGGCTGTTCTTCACTTGAAAAGAAGAATGTAGTAAAAGCTTCACTTGAAGCCCAGTTTAAAACACCATCGATCATCGAAAGTGACCTTTTGGGTTCGGCTCGTTCCCTATTTAAAAACGAAGCCGGCATTGCTTGTATTTTGGGAACCGGCTCTAACTCGTGTCTATATGATGGGGATACTATAATAAAGAATGTGAAACCTTTGGGATATATCCTTGGGGACGAGGGAAGTGGCGCTTCCTTAGGTAAGATATTTCTTGCAGATTGTTTAAAAGGATTAGCTCCTACTGAGCTTATAGAGCCATTCTACAGAAAGTATAAGATTGATCCGGATGAGATCATGGATTATATTTATTCTAAGCCATTCCCAAACAAACTCTTATCCGTCTTGTCATTCTTTCTATACGAATATCTCGAACATCCTTATATCAATAATTTAGTCAGAAAGAATCTACGATCTTTCTTTGAAAGGAATATCCTTCAATATGAATATACGGAATATCCTATACGCTTTGTAGGATCTATAGCAAAAATGTACTCCTTCATCTTAAGAGAAATAGCTCAAGACTTAGGAATATACATTGATGTTATTATTGAAAATCCGATAAAAGGACTGATTGAATATCATAAGGAAAACGGACAGTTAATATAGATAAGGTATCTATATTACTTTTTATCTTCCTTATTAGCCAGAGTGATTCTTACAGCATTCATACCTTTTTGGCCTCGCTCCAATTCGAATGTCACCATATTGCCTTCTTCAATGGGAACTAAAGTGCTGCTTACATGGAAAAAGTATTTTTCTGTGCTACCTGTGTGTTTAATAAAGCCATACCCCTTATCCTGATTAAAGTATTCTACACGGCCATTGAAGATAGGATCTTCTACATCTTCTTTCTTAGGCGTTGAAATAGCGATATCTTCTATTTCTATATCTTGTTTATTTGTCTGAGTGGGAGGTGTACTGGTTATAACACCATTTTCATCCACATAAGCGATCATATCTTCAAATGAATCGACAGGAGCATTTCGCCTTTCCTCTCTTTTCTGTTGTTTTTCTTTTCTCTTTTGCTGTTTGTTTTTTTCTATTTCTCTTTTGTTAAATGAATTTGATTTTGCCATTAATTATATATTTATGTTTTTATATTTGTTACGCTGGAATTGATAATTGATTCAACTTCTTTCCTGTTAGTTTCTGAATATCATTTAGCATTGCATTCTCTTCCGCCGAACAGAAAGTAAGAGCAGTTCCACTATTACCTGCACGTCCGGTACGGCCGATACGATGCACATAAGTTTCGGGAACATCGGGCAAATCATAATTGATAACCAACTCCAGTTGATCCACATCTATCCCCCTTGCAGCAATATCCGTAGCAATGAGAACTCGTGTTTTTTGCGACTTGAAATTATTCAACGCACGTTGACGTGCATTTTGAGATTTGTTGCCATGAATAGCTTCGCTACCGATCCCTGCTTTACAAAGAAGACGTGCAATTTTGTCTGCTCCATGCTTCGTGCGGGAAAAAACTAAAACAGATTGCTTTTTATCTTTTTTCAACAAATTGATTAACAAGTCTTTCTTTTCTTGTTTCTCTACAAAATACAAATATTGTTTAATAGTATCTATAACAGATGATGCAGGTGTAACTTCTACCTTAAGAGGATCTCGCAGAATAGAGCGAGACAAGGAAGCTATTGTAGATGGCATAGTAGCAGAGAAAAACAAAGTTTGTTTCTCTTTCGGCAACTTAGGCAGCAGACGTTTAATATCATGAATAAAACCCATATCTAACATACGGTCAGCTTCGTCAAGAACGAAATGACGTATAGAGTCCAGATTTATAAAACCCTGATTAATCAAATCCAATAGTCGTCCCGGTGTAGCAACTAATATATCAATTCCTGTTTTTAGTTCATCTGTTTGCGCTTTTTGCTTCACTCCTCCATATATAACACAGTGACGAAGTCCTGTATACTGAGTATAGTCATTGAGGCTGTCGTTTATTTGGATTGCCAGTTCTCGTGTAGGAGTTAATATTAAAGCTCTTATTTCTCTCTTTTTGCCACTAACTTTATTCAAATAAAGTTGCTGAATGATAGGCAGTGAGAAGGCGGCGGTTTTACCTGTACCTGTTTGTGCCAATCCTAAAATATCCCGATTAGTTAAAGCCGGAATAATAGCTTTTTCTTGTATAGGAGTTGGCGTTGTATATCCTTTTTCTTCCAGAGCCTTTAATATCGGCTCAATAATATTTAATTCTTTAAATGTCATAAATAGTTTAACTGTAATCTACTACAGATTTTATAATTGAATAATGTGTTACGAACACTGTGCAACACATTTCCGTAACTTGTTAATAAAATAAACAAGAAAGTTAATTTTGACGTCATTTTTTACGATGGGAAGTTCCGCTAAAACAGTGGCGGAGCAAAACATTGCGAAGAAAGATACAATATAAACTCGATTGTTCAAAAGACAAAGATACGAAAACAAATCGACTTATTGTATTCTTCGGGTTTTATTTGATAAAACCCTCTAGTATATAGGGGAATAAAACGACATAGACGAAATAAAAAAGTGTCCTGAAATAATTTGTATTATTCCAGGACACTTCCTCCTTTTTCCTTTATTTAAACATAAAAGAAAGAATATTTGACATCAGACTGTCTCTTTCTGCTTGATCTTTTATCGCTTCGAAAGGAAAACCAATTACACATGTTTTGTAATCGCCATCATGAGCAATACCGGCACTAAGATTATTCTCTGTATATCTGAATACTGTATAACTATTATCTCCGGCTGGTTCTAAAGCATCAGGTGATTCTACAGCATAAGCTAAGGAATTGAGTTTTGTATAAAACTCATAGTTACCAGAAAATGCAGGGAATGGAGACGCTATTGTTTTTACTTTCCCCTCAACGGCTGCACGCCCTACTCTCCATTTATATTTTAACACATCAGCAGCAAACTTTTGATCTTCTATTTGAGGTTTTTCCGTATCCCACAGATCAGAAGCTACATAAGCTCCGCTTATAAAGATATTTCCTCCTTGTTTACAATAATCAGTAATTTTGCTTTGCAACTCTTTAGTAAATGTCTTGAACTCAACAGGACTTACTCCTCTACCAATTTTTGTCTGTCGTTGTTTCCCTAATATCAAATCTACTAATTTGTAAGAGTTCATATTCACAGCTCCGTCCAATATAGCATCACGGCTTACAGACACGAACGAGTATCCTGCTGCAGCAATAGATCGCCCATGCATAGACGGATAGTCAAATGTATTTCCGGCAACAACTGTTGTTTCATAATTCGCATTGCTTGCACCAAAGCCTGCTGCATCGTCATCCATCCAAGGTATTACCCTCCTGAATTCGTATTGGCTTCCAATATAATTATACTCTACTTTATCCGGCACTCCATGGTCAATAAAGTCTAAAAATCCACCAATGCTATCTCTCGAAGCAAAACTATAAGGAGCAGATAGTCTATCAAATCCATTGACAATAAGCACTTGCCCTTTCTCTTCCGACTTCTTACATACCGAAAGTATTTCAGAAGGAAAGCTTTGCCCTCCTTTGTTTACAGCGGTTATCTTGAAGCTATATAATACTTCTTTTTCGATCGGCATAATCGCACTTGTACCATTCACCACCTTCCCATTATCAAAGTCTCCATCGCCTATACGTGTATATACGATATATTGATCAGGCTTTGCGCTTGGCTCAGTAACATCATCTACCGGCTTCCATTTTAATTCCACCTGAGTATCCCCGGAAAATTGCGCACTAAACGATCTTACAGGTAATGGCTGCACAACATAATCATAGCCATATTGATGAGCCACGAATTTGAGCATACCTTTATATATGGAACGGCTAACGGTAAAACGAAAACGAGGATCGAGCCCATATTTCATATCTGCAAAATTCTGATGCGACAGTAATTCCAACAACATGGTAGGCACATGCGGAACACGGGCTTCGCTATAAGAACGGTTCCACATCTGACGACGAGTCCACTGCGGTTCATACTCGCGGCGAATATCTTTTACGATCTCATCCATTATCAGTTCGGTAAGGTCACGAGAAGCCCAGCGAGTCTTACCATTTTCAAACTTTTCATCATTGTGATGAGTCATATAAATACCGAGGCTTCCAATAATAGAATCGTTGAAGGTAGTACCGGCATCGGTATGAAAAGCCATCGCAAGGTCTATCGGAATATTCAGTCCGTCCTTTTTAGGTAATACCGAAGAACCCCCTGCAATATAATTTACCCAGAAACCTCTACTTTGATAATCGTCGGTATAGTCATTTTTTCCTTCGCTCTTGTTGTATATACTATCGGGAGCACCAGCCCATTGCAACCAGTAACGAGCACCCTCTGTATAACGAGGATAACCGCTCACCTCAGGTTTATAATCTATCGCCGGAAGTTTCTTTATATTGTCATTTTCAATAGTTTCGGAACTTTTAGTATTGTCGGTTACAACACCGCTGGCATGAGGCAGTCTTGCAATATTACCCATTCCTCCTCCTATTTTAACAGCATCAGCAGTCAATATACGTCCGGCTTTATTGCTTTTATTGGTCAATACAACCTTACAATTTTCATTTATACCCTTATCAAAAGAAAAATAACCCAGAAATATCCATGTACCTCCACCCATCTTTTGATTAATACTAAAGTCAGTTTTTCCACCCTTATGATATACTGTATATCGGGCATCATCTGTACTATTAGCTAATGTCTTATAAGATATATACACCCCATATTTACCCTTTTCAGGAATATCAGGAATCCATTCACATCGACTTTCTTCTCCGTTCTTCATTGTCTTTACTTCTTTGTAAGAGCCTGATCTGAATGGATTTTCTCCATCCAGATATGACTCTTTCAAATATGCAAATCCTTCATAGTAGCCAGCTGTCCAGCTGTCTTTTCCATTAATTTCTTTATATATCGATTTATCTTTGTTTCTATCGTTATCTACAATTATTTCATGTCGCTGTATATCACGTTCGCGAGGCAACAAAACATTTGCACCTGCATTTTCGAGCATAGGTACTAAGTATGGCAATACATAACTTTGAGTATATAAATCTTCCACAGTCTGAAAGATACGAGCCCGCTGCCACTCCCAGCGTGCTAACTTTTGTTCGTAATACCATCCGTGGCTTTGCCATATAGCCAGGTGATGATTCAGCAACCCTTGGTCAGCAATGTACGGTTGAGAGAGGTTTGCCACTAATGGTTTATCAAGCATGTTAGCAAATAGCTGCTTTTTTTCTTTTCCAAACAAAACCAAATCTTCTACTTTTCGGGTATCTGTAATCAATTCGACTTTGTATTTTTTATATTTTTCAGGAAGTAGATTTTTGATTTTATTATAAATGGCATCTACTTCATTTTTCTGAAAAGGAATATAGGAAAGGTTTACTCCAGCAAAGAAGCTTATAGTTTTCCCTTTCATGTTGACAGAGTCTATTTTTATTCTCCCTGTTTTTACATCCTTGTTGGCAAATTCTGTCAGGTATGTTCCAATATTATCTTTAATACTATCGGGAATAATTTGAGCTTTTATTTCATTCACTATAAAAAATGAGAGAAATAAAAGAGAAACATTGAAAAAAAAACTCCTTTTCATTATAATTTAATTTATCATAAACGCTCAAAAGAATAACCTCTTTTTGCTAAACCTTTTATAATTTCATTTAATCTCAAATATAATTTATCTTTTCTATCAGGATGAGTTCCTGGATGAATAAGAATTATAGCGCCATCCAATGTATTTGCTTTTTCATATGCAAACAGCTGGTCTATTATCTGTTGAGAAGACATGTAGTTTTTCATATCCGGGGTCGTATAATCGGCAGCTGTTCTCAATCCGGGAGTAAAGTTAATCGTTATCTGATTTTGCGATTCAATTAAGTTCACATTTTCCTTATTATACCACTCATACGGAGGCAAATAATAATTCACATCAGATTGTTTTACTCCATGCTTTTCGAGTTCTTTCATATTTTGCCTTAAATCATTAATAAGGCTATCTGATGTAACAAGAGACTGACCCCTATTTCCCCAAGATGCATACAACAGATGCTTATCTGAATGTCCTCCTACATAATGTCCTTTTTTAATAATTTTATTAATCATTTCTTTATGTTCTTTCATTCGCAGGCAATTTCCTGTAAGAAAAAAAGATGCTTTAATTTTATTATTATCTAAAGTATTGAGAATAGATGAAGCTCCCTCAAATACTGAATCTGCAGAAAAAATTAAATGAATTACTTTTTTATCCGTATTGATTCTAACAGTGGCTCCATAGGCATCAGTTACCGTATTATTTAGTTTACTAGACTGTTTTCTTCCTAATTGCTCCATTATGGAGAGGTAATATATCATGTAACAAGTACCATCGATCACAGGCTCATTAGTTCCATAAGAATCTTGATGAAATACAGCCGGACCATTCTGAAAGGCAGCTAAAGGATCATTACTGCGACTCACTTTTGGGACGCCCAAGAATGTATCATGCCAACCTTCATTAATGGGACCGTCAACCAATCCCCCCAAACGAGTTTCGTCTGTTCTGGAAGAAACGCCTCCTTCAGGAAAGCCTCCTATAAAAGAGAATCCCCAAAGATTACAACCTAAAATCCAATCACGTAAAGCAGCTTCCATCTCTTGAAAAGAACTATCTCCTGAGACCTCTTTATATTGATGAGCATAAGAAGCGGCACCAATAACGGCAAAGTTAGCACACCACACATAAGGCACACCATTCATAAACGGCTCATTTCCTGCACGGTTTCGAATAGTTTGTAATCCTTGACGCATAAAGTCGGTGAATTTTTTACTTGTTACTGTATCTTGAGATTTTGCCATCAGGTGATGTCCTTGATTAACAAAAGGATAGAATTGATAGTGACGTGCAAATCCAAATGCCCACAAAGGATTAACGGGTTCAAGTTGTCCCCAATAGTCTCCTTCGGCACGCCATTTAGGCTCTTTGGTAAGAGTATAAAATGTAGCAGCCGCTAACTCTATATCATCCACATAATTGTCTTCTTCGTAAAAATAAGGGGAAACTACACAAACTGTTTGAGTATTTCCGGGATGCTCAAGAGCAAATTGATAGGCAGGCTCTGCCTTATCTGATAGTACTTGAGCAAAAGTAGGATCTATATTCTTGAAAAGTTCGGCTCCCAAAGCAAAACAGGAAGCAAATTTACCTGCAGAGGAAGCCACTCCGGTAGTACGGTTCAGTTGAATCTCTCCATTTCTGGGATTAGGTAAATCTTGAGGCTCTCCGGTAATAAAATAAACCGGTCGCCCCTTACCAGGTCCCCAACCATAATCAACATTATCGTTTTGAGGCAACCCATAACCGGCATGGTCTCGATCATCAGCTATCTGGTTATACATTTCTTTAGGCGCAGGGTTCATTCTGGATAGCCAGTCTAATCCCCAACGGATTTCATCTAAGATATCCGGAATTCCGTTACTGCCAGGACTAGCATCAGCACGATAATTGTCTTTAAAAATTGTTTTATCTTTTGCCTGATAATAAGCTAACATCATGTGATAGATAGCACTTGCTGTGGTAGTAACATATTGTAATTTATCGTCTGCGTCATGCCAACCACCACGAACATCAATATGTTCCCCAGTACGGGTAGGATGCTCAACAATAAAACCATCATGTTGGTGACAAACGGTACCTAAAAAATTATTATGCCCGCAACGTTGACGGCGCATATAATTGAGCATAAAGTCAACAGACCCTTCGTAAATATCTGCTCCAATCTTAAATTGAGGAGATTTAACGCCGGCAGCTTCAATATAATAATCGCCTTCTCCCTGAACAGAAGAAAAATCGAGACGAAAAGCCGATTTTAATCCCCAATATGCAGCATCTGCAATTTTTCCCAGTCCGCTGTATACTACTTTTCCGGTTTTTGCATCAACAAGAGAAAAATCAGGGGTACCATGTTGAGTTGTAGGCAACACGGGAGGTTGTCCTCTATTGCCACGAAAAGATAAATCGGGGGTAATTTCTTCAGTTGAGATCAACACTGCAACTTTGATATCTTTGGGTAGATATCCCAATTGATTTATCCTTACCCATGAAGATTGTCCATAAGACAGGGAAACCATCATGCAAAAAATAAAAAAAGCGACTAAGCGATGCTGTTTCATGTAACAAAAGATTAAGATAAAAGAAGGAGACAACTTGGCATCCCACGATGTCTCCTTCTATACAGAATGTATAAATCTAATTATATAAAGAAGGTAGAATTTATAACATTATTTATTCCATCCTGGATTTTGAGGTAAATCAACACCTTCCCCTTTATATAAATCGATTTGCCCTGTTGGAATTGAATTTAAATAATTTTTACCAGCATCAAATACTCTATTGTTACTAGGATATACTTTAATATAACCATCATCGTTTAACGTTATATTTTTCTTTTCATTCTCTGATAATTTACTTTTATCTAAATATGCACCTAAAGCAACATCGGGATTTGAAGTATAATCAAGATAATCTCCCTTTTTCCAACGCATAAGGTCATAATAACGAAGCTCTGTCCATGTCATAAGTTCTGCTCTGCGCTCACGACGAATTTCCCATATAATAGAAGAAACAGCTCCTGTCTTATTTTCTAAAACACTTGTACGTTTTGGATCATTGATTGTTACTCCGTCAACCTGAACATTATCCTCAGTTACATATGTAAGTTTTTTTATGCCTGCTCTGGCTCTTAATAGATTGATAGATTTATCCAAATCCGCTTGTGTAATTTCCTTTAGCTCCGCACTCGCTTCTGCATAATTTAGCAATACCTCTGCATAACTAAATATTGGAGCATCAATTGTATTTTGTCCTGTGGTTGTTATATTAGGAGATGCAGAGTTATAGAATAAACTAATAACATATCCTGTAGACGATTTTCTCGATCTTGATAATGATTTATCAGAACCTCTAAAACTTATACCCTCTTTTTCAACCGCTGCTAATAAACGAGGATCCCTATTCTTTAATGTTTCTTGAAAATCCTTAGTTGAAGTATACAATGGTGATTGAGAGATTGGAAGACCATCAGCACACACATAATTTTCAAAAGCTGCCTTTGTCATCCCATTTACAACTGTAGATGTGTTCGTATAAGCCTGAATAGAATTAGCCTGTACTCCAAGAATATATGACTTATATAAAATCATTTCTGAGTTTTTGCTTAAGTCTTCCGAATTATAAACAGACTGATAGGCATCTGCTCCTGTAACTAATTTAAATTTCGTTGAAGCAATAATATCCTCAGCAGCACTTTTAGCATCTTGTAAGAAAACCTTTCCATCCCCAGCATTATGATATTTTCGGTAAGTACCCTCATAAAGACCAATCCTAGCTTTAAGAGCAAGCCCTACATATTTATTTACAGAATTAGCTTCATCGGCTTCCCTTAACAATGTTACGGCTTTATTTATATCTTCACGAACCTTATCCATCACATCGCTACGGCTAGTTCTAGGAAGATACACTACCTGCACATTATTAATATCCGTCACTCGTTTATCGTAATATGGGACATCTCCAAAGCGTTGAACCAATTTATAATACGCTAGAGCCCTATAGAAACGAGCGACACCTTCCCAATGATTTTTGGCTTCATCTGTCATTGGTACAGTAGGTATCTTTTCGAGCATAATATTTGCTCGATTAATATACTCATAATTATCTCTCCATTCTGTGTTAGAGCTACTTGGATTGGGCTGATATGGCAAATAAGAGTTTGCTGTTATATCATCTGAGAAGTTAGCACAAGTTGTAGCTCCTGCACTTTGAAAAAAGAACTCAGCAGTTGTGCCTGTACCGATACCATACGCTTTAAATTGATTGTAAAATTTCCATGCATATGTTTTCACATTGGCTTCACTTGTCCAATAATTTTGATCTGTAAAACCATCGAGAGGGTCTCTTTCAAGGAAATCATTACATGAAGTAAAGAAAGCCATTGTTCCTCCGATTATAGCCAGACTTATATATTTTTTAATTTTCTTCATAATCGTAAAATTTAGAAATTAACTTGTAATCCAAATGACAATGTTCTTGGATATGGATATGTACGCCCCCAAGCAGCTTCTGTCTCATTAATCTCAGGATCGACAGGCAAACGGCTATTCTTAAATTCAGCAAGGTTTTGACCACTGAAATAAACCCTTACTTTATCTACGCCTATTTTGCTAGTTAAAGTAGTCGGTAAAGTATAACCAAGTGTTACATTCTTTAGACGAAGATATGCCATACTTAACAGATATCTTGATTGAGACACAAAATTATTTGATCCGGTTACACCTTGACCTACAGCATTACTTGCATGAGGAAAATATGGATTCGGGAAGAATGCGTCAGTATTATCTTCTGTCCAATAATCCATTTGATGGGCATATAAAGCATCGGCACGGTTATATAAAGGCAAAATTAAGTCAGAACTAGCCCAATAATCACGTTTACCTACTCCTTGGAAAAATACATCGATATCAAATCCATAGAAATTAGCCCCAACACGGAAATTATATTGATAGCGAGGTGTAGAATTTCCTATCACTTTCATATCTCCAGGATTATCTGCAGTACGATCTCCCGATGTGATCTCTCCATCTTTGTCTAAATCTTTATACTTAACGTCTCCAGGACCATATTTAAAGCTACCAGTTATTAATTTCGATTGACTTGCAATTCCTGTTTTAAATGTTCCATCAGCATTAAAATCATCTTTCTGGAAAAGGCGATCAGTCTCAAATCCCCAAATTTCTCCAACCTTCATCCCTTTATAAAATTCGCCTAAAGAATTTGTAGGATTATCCCATTTTGTTACCTCTGTTTGATAATCAGATAAAGCAGCACTAGCATATATCGTTATATCCTTGTTGATCGGATAATTAAAATCTACAGAAAGTTCATACCCTCTAGTTCTTATATCTCCTGCATTAGTTAATGGCGCTGTAGTCCCTGTACCTTGAGGTAGAGTCTTTCCATATCTCAGAATTCCCTTATTTTCGCGTTGATACCAATCAAAACTTATACCGAACATATTGTTTAAGAACTTTGCATCGAGTCCGATATCATATGTTCTTATTTTTTCCCACGACAAGTCTTTATCTACTAAGCCCGGAGCAGCAACTGTAGGAACTAATGTTCCTCCAACAATCCAGTCAGCACTTTCAATGTTCATCATTGGTCGAAAAGCATTTGCCTTTACATTCTGATTTCCAACAGATCCCGCTGATGCTCTTAGCTTCAAGTCATTCATAATATTTTTAATCCCTTGCATAAATGGCTCTTCTGTTATACGGTATCCGACTGACCCTGAAGGGAAAAATGCCCATAAATGACCTATAGGGAAATTAGAAGACCCATCGTATCGTCCGTTAAGTTCTAGTAAATATTTTCCTTTATAATCATAATTCACACGTCCGAAAAATCCAGCAATAGCATATTCGTTGTGCGCAGGTTTTAATATATTCCAAGTCGATGTTGTATATTGAGCCCCCGTTGCAAGCTGTATATCTGGTAGAGCTTGATCCATAACATTTCTACGTTCTGCATAAAAACGCTTGAACTCATTCTTTTCAATATTCGTACCTGCTGTTACTTTTAAATTATGATTATCTGATATTCTTTTAGAATATGTTCCGTACGCATTCAATACATGAGTTTGATCTTTACTATTACCTAATGCAATTTTATCATATGCACTACCTACTGCCTGTACATATTTATATGCTGTTCCCATTATGTTATTAGGATCCCAACCTCCAGACCAAAAGTCTAATAATTGAACAGGATGTCCATTTATTGTACGATCCATTGTTTCAGTTGTAAAACTATATTCTGCTTTAAACTGCAAATCTTTTGTTATATCAGCAGTTAAAGATGCATTAAGTCTCATCAAGTCTGTTTGAAGGGTATTCATATTAGCTGCGTTCATAAAGCCTGGAGCATGACGGAAATACTTTCCTTGATATGTTCCATAAGGGAAATATTGTCCCCAACGCATATAATACCCAAAATATCCGTTTTCCCCTTCGATAGTATTAAGACCGCTGGAATTATAATAATTGAAAGGCTCTTTAAAATCTTTACGAGTAAATAACATACCAACACTTGAAGTCAACCATTTTGCTAGCTTTGTATCAAGACTCAAATTTGCATTATAACGCTTCAATTTATCTGTGTTGATTCTCATGAAACCAGACTGATCAACATAACCTAATGAAATAAGGAAAGTCGAGTTATCACCTAAGCGACCTTGTGCAGAAAGATTATGAGTCTGTTGCGGAGTCCAATCTTTTAACATTTCTTTGTGAGCATCCCATACCCGATAGGTATAAGCACGCCCATCAATAATTTCCCAATCTTCACCATAAATCATTTCTTTGTTATCAAAGGATCTGCTAGAGGCATATTTTTCCTTCCATTTTATAATTCCTGGAAGCAATACATCATGATACATCCCAAAAGATTCAGACCTTGATCCTGGAGTATTACGCTGAGAGGCAGCCATTAGCACAGGAAGCTCATCAACGGGATCTACAAATTTAACCAGATTGCTAGGTTTACTAAAAGCCATATTACCACTATAACTGAATTTAACCTTGTCTCCTTCTGCCCGTCCTTTTTTGGTGGTAATCAATATCACACCAAAAGCAGCTCTTGCTCCATAAATAGAAGCAGAAGAGGCATCTTTTAGAACAGATACATTTGCAATATCAGCCGGATTTATTAATGTCAAATCAGTAGGAACACCATCAACCAATACTAGAGGCTCTCCGGCTTCCTTTCCGTCAATAATAGTTCCAACACCACGAATGTTCATTTTAGCTCCTGCACCTAAATTTCCACTATTATATGTAATTGTCAAACCAGGCGTAATACCTTGCAGCGCTTTTGTCACATCAGTAAGAGGCTTACTACCTAATGCCTTCTCTACATCAACAGAAGCCACAGCCCCTGTTAAGTTTTCTTTTTTCTGCACACCAAAACCAACAACAACAACCTCGCTCATCATTTGAGCATCTTCTATCATTGTTACATTAATTGTTTTTTGATTCCCTATCGCTATTGATTGTGGTTTATACCCCACATATGTAAAAGTCAACGTTGCATTAGCTGTAGTGGAAATACTATATTCCCCATCCATATCAGTGAGAGTTCCGTTTGTTGTTCCTTTCACGGTTACGCTAACACCAATCAGTGGTTCTCCTTTAGAATCTATAACTTTCCCTTGAATAGTTACCTTTGCTTGTTGTTGCTCCATAAATGTATTTAACTTCGTCCCCGAAGCATAAACACTCATGGCAAATGAGCAAACCAGCCCAATAGCTAACAAACAAAGAATTCTCTTTGACAGTGTTTTTCTGTTTGTTTTTGAGTTATTCATAATACTTTGTTTATTAAAATTTTAAAAATACTTTTTCTTAATAAGTATAAAACATGAGAAGATTAAGGATTAATTTTAGGCTTATAGCTTTTTTTTCATACGTTTATTTAATAAAAGGTTATACAAATATTTAATTTCTGATTTTCTTTTTTTATTGAGCAGACAGAACACCAACAATCCCTTCACTAGAAGAAAATAGACATTCTTTATTGCCTACAGGAACTACTGTATTTATTAATGAATTACCTTTTTTATGTTTCCATAATAGTTTGCCCGTTCTCGCATCTAAAGCGAAAACAACTCCATTCTTGGTACTGCCATATACAATATTATCCTTTTCCACTGGCATTGATGGGGCATGATCATATCCATAAACGGCATTAACAGACCATATTTTATTCGGTGTATCACTTAATGCTGAATAACAAACAACACTATCTTGCATTGTTTTACTATACAGTCTGGTTTTATCGATGGATAGGCCTATTGTCTCACGAACCATTGATTCTTTTGTGCGCCAAACTGTGTTGCCCGTTTGTGCATCTACAGCGGTCATTACCCTATCCGGAGCTGTAAAAAACACCTTACCATGTGCGGCTACAGGCCACACTGCTGCCGGAGAAAAATGCATACGAGTCAAACCGCCATTCCATTTCCACAAAAGACCACCCGTCTTTCTATCCAAAGCGTACATATTATTATCCCAAGCTCCGAAAATAACCTTGTCTTCATAAATTAAAGGACGAGTCTCTATATACCCTTCAACCTGACTGTACTCCCAGACAAGCGAGCCATCTTTTATATTTATAGCTCTCATTGTATGATCACTAGCCCCAATATAAGCAATTCCATCTTCAATTGCGACGGCTCCTAAAACAGCTTCTTTAGCCGGATATTTCCATATCTGGTTACCGGTATTTGCATGTATTCCATATATATACTTATCTGCAGACCCAAAAACAACAATATTATTACTTACAGCTGGAGTACCAACAATTCTGTTATTTGTTTTAAAGCGCCAAATCTCCTTCCCGTCTCGCAAAGCCAAACAAGATAGAATGCCCGAATCATCTCCAACATAAACTTTATTCTGATAAACAACAGGGGATGAATATATAGTGTTGCCTATATTTGTAATCCATTTTTCTTTTACTTGAGGATAAATGTGATTTACAGAGTCTGACGGTCGCTTATAAATAGAATTATCTTCAGTGTAATATTTTTTAGATAAAGAATACCCGCCCCATTTTTTAGGCTCTTGTCCTATTTTATGTTCATAAACCAATATTGAGTCTGGTGTTACTCTATATAAGGAATAGCCTCCCAATCCATCCGATTTATCTCGCAAGTTAGATCTATTCAAAATACCGGGTATCCCATCATAAGAAAACAATAGGTTACGATGATAATGACCTCCTAAAATTACTTTAACGTTGTATTTCCTTGCCAAATCTGTTACTTCATACCAATTATCGACATCTCCATCTTGTAAAGGATAGTGTGTTACAAGAACAAAAGGAGTGTTTGGCTTAGCAGATGAAAATTCATTTTTCAACCATGCGATATCTTGCGGAGCAACATGCCCATCCATCATCCGAATTATTGGCCCTGTAGCAAATCCTAGAAATGTAATTCCATTATATTCGAACTTAAATCGTTCTGAGCCGAAAATATGTCCAAAATCAGTAGCACCGGATTCGCTCCATTTAGTCTCATGATTGCCCGATAACGGATAATATTTCACATTAAGTTGATCCAACAAACTTTTTACCTTTTCTAAAGATGCCCTATCTCCCTCTTCAGTTAAATCACCCGTAACCAAAACAAAACTAATATCGGGCGTTTTATTGATCTGATCAACAGTACGTTTTAAATCATTACAAGCCAAAGAATCTTTCGTTACATGCGTATCTGTTACTAGAGCAAAATTGAAACTTTGCCCTTTTATTATTCCAGCAAGCAACAATAAGGATATTAATAGAGGTAAACGGCAAGATAGGTTCTTCATATAAACAAGGTTTGTATAGATTAAGCTGAATAAATAAGATCACTTCCCGACTTGAACTATACAAATATATAAGGTTTTTAGATACATTTTTTGAGTCATTCATCAATTTTAATATTTATTATATTTTATACATAAATTTTATACAATATAATATTCACAAGAGTAAAATAGATACCTAATAGATAATATGTTAGACATATAAAAGAGAAAAAGCACACGAACCCAAATAAGCAGAAAACAATATATATTAATATCATCAAACCACTCCAAATACTAAAAACAACTATAAAAAGAGAAAATACAGACCAAAAATAAGAACTAAACAAAGATACTTAAAGAAATAAATATATAGCAGCATTGCCAACAAAGCAAATATTTGTATATAACACTAAATTATTGTTAATTTAACAATTTATTATAACGATAAAGATGCCTAATTAAAGATATCCTCTTATATTTGTTGTGTAATCCTAATAAAATTAAAGCCACTGAACTATATAATCTCTAATCTCTTATCTTTGGAGTTCGAATTAGAATTAACAATCAAAGGATTAAACTATGAAAAAACTTTTGAATATAGCCCTTTTATTGCTTTTTATGGCAAACATGTACGGACAAAATAGCCCGACGGTTGCTGCGGAATTAACAGAAGAATACATACCATTATTAAAAGATAAACGTATAGCTGTATTATCTAACCATACAGGCATGGTTGGAAATAAACACTTAGTAGATATATTAGTACAAGAGAAAGTTAATGTAACGTCTATCTTCTCTCCCGAACATGGATTTAGAGGTGATGCTGACGCAGGAGAACATGTTTCGAATTCGGTGGACAAAAAAACAGGTATACCTATAAGATCCTTATATGACGGCAATAGTCGCAAGCCAAGTAAAGAAGCGATGGATTCATTTGATGTTATGCTATTTGACATACAGGATGTTGGTCTTCGATTCTACACCTATTATATTACAATGGTAAGACTTATGGATGTATGTGCAGAATATAACAAAAAATTTATCGTCTTAGATCGTCCTAATCCAAATGGACATTATGTAGATGGGCCGATACTAGACATGAAATATAAATCTGGCGTAGGATGGCTCCCGATACCCGTAGTACATGGAATGACTTTAGGAGAGTTGGCTCTGATGGTGAATGGAGAACATTGGCTTAGTGAAAACCATATATGTGACCTGACAATCATTAAATGCAAAAATTACACTCATAAAACTCTTTATGAATTGCCGATAGCTCCATCTCCGAATTTGCCGAATATGAAATCAATATATCTGTATCCATCAACGTGCTTATTCGAAGGGACACCTGTGAGTTTGGGACGAGGTACAACTTATCCATTTCAGGTATATGGTCATCCTCAAATGAAAGGATACGCATTCTCTTTCACACCCAAAAGCATACCCGGAGCAAAGAATCCGCCTCTTTTAAATCAAAAATGCTATGGAGTTGATTTAAGAAACATATCCGACGAAGATATATACAAGAAAGGAATTGATCTCTCGTATATTATAGATGCATATAAAAATTTAAACATGGGAGACAAGTTCTTTACTCCTTTTTTTGAAAAACTCATTGGAGTAAGCTATGTACGAAATATGATCAAACAAGGAAAATCTGCCTCAGAGATTAAAGAAATGTGGAAAGATGACGTTGAAAACTTCAAGAATCAGCGGAAGCCTTATTTATTATACGAAGAATAAAAAAACAGTTGAATGAGTCCTATATTAGTACTATTAACTATAGCATTTTATTTTAGCATACTCTTTGCCATATCATATATAACAGGACGCAAAGCAGACAATCAGGGATTCTTTACCGGAAACCGTAAATCGCCATGGTATGTCGTTGCCTTTGCTATGATTGGATCTGCTATATCTGGAGTAACTTTTGTATCTGTCCCGGGTATGGTTGCCACCAGTGGATTTTCGTATATGCAAATGGTGATGGGGTTTGTTGTTGGACAATTTATTATTGCATTTGTTCTGGTTCCTTTATTTTACAAGATGAACCTGACATCCATATATGAATATTTAGAAAACCGCTTTGGCATTGCATCATATAAAACAGGTGCTTGGCTGTTTTTCATATCAAAGATGCTGGGGGCTGCCGTACGATTATTTTTAGTGTGCATCGTATTGCAATTATTAGTTTTTGCACCACTTAAGCTTCCGTTTATTTTGAATGTGGTATTTACAGTAGGGTTGGTATGGTTGTATACGTATAAGGGTGGAGTAAAATCATTAATATGGACGGATTCTTTAAAAACATTCTGTTTGATTGTTTCGGTAGGATTATGTATCTATTATATTGCATCAGACTTAGGGCTTAATTTTTCGAGTATGTTATCAACCATTAACGAAAATGATTTCTCCAAAACTTTCTTCTTTGATGATATAAATGATAGACGCTTCTTTTTCAAACAGTTTCTTGCCGGCATATTTACTGTGATAGCCACAACAGGACTAGATCAAGATATGATGCAGAAAAATATGAGCTGTAGGAATTCCAGCGATTCTCAAAAAAATATTATTATCAGTGGTTCAATGCAATTAATAATTAATCTATTGTTCTTAATGCTTGGGGTTTTATTATATACCTATGTATTTCAGAACAATATATCTACTCCCGGAAAAAGCGATGAAATATTTCCCCTACTAGCCACGGGCGGATACTTCCCTACCATAGTCGGCATATTGTTTATTATCGGTTTGATATCTGCGGCCTATGCTGCTGCCGGATCGGCATTGACAGCTCTGACTACATCTTTTACAGTAGACATACTGGAAAGCACAAAGAAAAAATCAGAGAAAGAGGTTGCACTGATACGGAAAAAGGTCCACATAGGCATGGCTATAACGATGGGAGTGACAATCATCATAATAGACCAACTTAACAACACCTCCGTTATTGATGCCGTATATATTCTGGCCAGCTATACGTACGGTCCTATATTAGGCTTATTTGCCTTTGGTATTTTTACGAAAAAGGCAGTCAAAGACAGATATATACCATTAGTTACAATTATAGCACCTATAATCTGTTTTATTCTGGATAAAAACTCCGAAATATGGTTCAACGGATATAGGTTCAGCTACGAAATATTGATTATAAATGCGATATTAACATTCATAGGATTATTTATCCTTACAACTAAAAATAAATCAACAGTAGAATATTATCAAACGAAATAAACTGAAAACGATGAAGATCAATTGTTTTATACCTTTTCAAAGCGTAAGTCAAGTAAAAGAGACTGTATTATCTCTTAAGGAATCTGAGTTAGTAAATAAAATATATCTGCTAAAAGAAAACGATAATCAAGAAACCATTGAAGGTTGCGACATATTAGATATAGATACGCTACGCTCAACAGCAACAATAAAGAAAATAGCATCTAAAGCCGATGCTGAATATACCCTGATCTACACCAAGTCTGCAAGTCTACGCCTTGGCATGTTCGCCTTAAACCGTATGTTGCAAATAGCGGCTGACTCAGGTGCAGGAATGGTGTATGCCGATCATTATCAAATAGCAAATAACGAAAAGAAAAACAGTCCTGTAATCACATACCAGAAAGGGAGTTTGCGGGACGATTTCAATTTCGGGTCTGTATTAATATACAAGTCTGATAGATTGAAAAAAGCTGTAGCCGATATGGAGACAGAGTATAAGTTTGCAGGCATATATGATCTTCGATTAAAAGTATCTCAAGAATCCGAGATTGTACATATAAATGAATATTTATATACAGAAATAGAAAACGACACTCGCAAAAGCGGCGAAAAAGTTTTTGACTACGTAGACCCAAAAAATCGGGAGGTACAAATAGAGATGGAGAAAGCATGCACAAAACACTTGAAGAAAATTGGTGCATACTTAGCTCCTAACTTCCGAAAAGTAGAATTTGATCAGGTAAACTTTGAGTACGAGGCTTCGGTAATAATTCCTGTCAGAAACCGTATCAAAACAATTTCTGATGCGATAAAATCTGTACTAAGCCAGAAAACAAACTTTAAGTTCAATCTTATTATCGTAGATAACTATTCTACCGATGGCACCACCGAAGCTATTGACAAATTTACAGACGAACGCCTTATACACGTTATTCCCGAAAATAAAGAACTGGGAATAGGAGGTTGTTGGAATGCCGGTGTACACCAGCCGAAGTGTGGAAAATTTGCAGTCCAATTGGATAGTGATGATGTATATTCTGATGAAAATACCTTGCAAAAAATAGTAGATGCATTCTACGAACAAAACTGCGCCATGGTAGTAGGAACATATATGCTTACCGACTTCGATATGAAAATGATACCTCCGGGTATTATTGATCATAAAGAATGGACACCAGACAATGGACGAAACAATGCTTTGCGTATAAACGGCTTGGGTGCTCCACGTGCATTCTACACGCCTGTTCTGAGAGAAATCAAAGTACCTAATACCAGTTACGGAGAAGATTATGCGTTAGGCTTACATTTTTCGCGCAACTACCAAATAGGACGTATATATGATGTCTTATATCTCTGCCGCCGTTGGGATGACAACTCTGATGCATCATTAGACATAGTGAAGATGAATGCACACAATACATATAAGGATAGAATTCGCACATGGGAAGTTGAAGCTCGTATTGCTCTTAACAAAAGCAATAGGTAATTGTAATTAAAAAAGTTTGAAAAAATGAGGGTTGGATTTACTACTCATGAAAAAGCCCTCATTTTTTGATGCCAAATAAAAAGATATGGATCGTACATCTAAAGAAGCAAAAGAGCTATTACAATCTCAGTTGAAAGAATGGGATTTGGCAAGAATAAATTTTGAAGTTCTTAACCGTGTAAAAACAAAAGAGTTTCATTTTGATGGATTTAAAATAAGGGTTCAATTCAATCCTGCACGCATTCAATCATCTGCTGCAAAAGTAGATGCGAAATCCATACAGGAAAGAAAATGCTTTCTTTGTCCAAATAATCTACCAAAAGAACAAAGAGGAATTGACTTTGCCAAAAACTATCAGATACTTGTAAATCCATTTCCTATTTTTCCTGAACACTTTACAATACCAACATACGAGCATACCGATCAACTTATCTTCAACAGATATGGTGATATGCTCGACTTGGCAAAAAGCCTGTGTGAATATACTATATTTTACAATGGACCTAAATGTGGAGCTTCAGCACCCGACCACGCGCATTTTCAGGCGGGGATAAAAGGATTCTTGCCAATAGAAAATGACATAGAGTCCCTGCCAAAAGAAACGATATATACAACCGAATCAACAGCGGTTTCTGCATTAAAAAACTATCAAAGAAATTGTTTTTTGATTGAGACAAAAGATAGAGAAGAAGCCATCCGTTTTTTTAAGCTGTTATATAACCTCCTTGAAGTAAAAGAAGACGATCAGGAGCCAATGATGAATATCATCACTTGGTACAACAATGATATATGGTACAGTTGCATCTTTCCTCGAGAAAAGCACCGTCCGGCTTGTTTCTTCGCCGAAGGTGAAGAAAACTTGCTAATCAGCCCTGCCTCTGTAGATTTGGGAGGTGTATTTATCACTCCTCTTGAAAAAGATTTTGAAAAGATTACGAAAGAAGACATTTCTCTCATATTAAAAGAGATATGTATCGACAGCCAACAAATGCAGTCTATTACCGATAAGATAAAACAAAGCGTATGGAACCAAAAGTAAGTGTCGGCATTTTATGGAATAAAAAAATAACTTTTATTCTCAATCAAGCCTATTTATACCAAGGACTAGAAACTTCGGGAGAAAACACCGTTTCTTTCAGCGATGGAAAAATCGTATGGAATGGAAGTGCTTATGATGAATTATATTTCGAACCAAAACATAAAGATGCATCATTCACTATTAAAGATGTAGTAATTGGCATCAACTTCCACTGGGAACGCAAGGAAGATCAAGAATTTCAAGGAGCATTGAAACTAATAGTAGAGAATGATACAATCTCCGCAATCAATATTATCGGTGTAGAAGATTACCTGACAAGTGTTATATCTTCCGAGATGAGTGCTACCGCTTCCCTCGAATTACTAAAAGCTCACGCAGTGATATCTCGTAGTTGGCTCTTAGCCCAAATAGAAAAGAATCGCGAGATTATTGCACAAGAAGAAAAATATACCACTTTCATCGAAACCGAAGATGAAAGAATTCGTTGGTACGATAGAGAAGACCACGTCAATTTTGACGTATGCGCAGACGATCATTGTCAGCGTTATCAGGGCATAACAAGAGCCAACTCAAATATTGATATCGTTAAACAAGCTATAGAAGAAACCAAAGGTCAAGTACTAAAGTCTGAGAACAAAATATGCGATGCTCGTTTCTCTAAATGTTGCGGAGGAATTGTCGAAGAGTTTCAAAACTGCTGGGAAGATACAAAATTCCCCTACCTAGTAAAACTAAGAGATGATGACAGTACAAAGGATATACCTGATCTGATACAAGAACAGGAATCCATAAAATGGATACATACTCGTCCTTCTGCATTTTGCAATACGCAAGATAAAAAGATATTAAGTCAGGTTCTGAATAATTATGATCAGGAAACAACCGACTTTTATCGTTGGCAAGTAGTATATACTAAAACAGAATTATCCGAATTGGCATACAGGCGTTTGGGTATAGATTTCGGAACAATTCAAGAACTAATCCCTATAGAAAGAGGAACATCAGGACGATTAATCAAGCTGAAAATAGTAGGATCAAAGAAAACCATGACCATCGGCAAAGAATTGGAAATCAGGCGTACTTTGTCCGAATCTCACTTGTATAGTTCTGCTTTTACTGTCGACAAAAAAGATGATCAATTCATCTTAACAGGAGCCGGCTGGGGACATGGTGTCGGTCTTTGCCAGATAGGTGCTGCAGTGATGGGTGAAAAAGGCTATCAATACAATCAAATATTGTTGCATTATTATATCGATGCAACTATTGAAAAGTTATATTAAATAAATTTATACGAAGGATAAAACCATGAAAGAAAATAAAAAATCACCGTGGGCATGGATTCCATCTCTTTATCTGGCTGAAGGACTGCCTTATGTTGCCGTAATGACTATTTCGGTGATCATGTATAAACGAATGGGTATATCTAACACAGATATAGCCTTGTATACCAGCTGGCTATATTTACCGTGGGTGATCAAGCCCTTCTGGAGTCCATTCGTAGATTTATTAAAAACAAAACGTTGGTGGATAGTAACTATGCAAATACTTATCGGCGCAGGCTTTGCAGGAATTGCTTTTACTATTCCCCTACCCGTCTTTTTCCAGGCAACACTGGCATTCTTCTGGCTATTAGCCTTTAGTTCTGCCACTCATGATATTGCAGCCGATGGATTTTATATGCTAGGATTGAACACTAACGACCAAGCAAAATACGTAGGAATCAGAAGTACATTTTATCGTATCGCTAACATTATGGGGCAAGGTGTACTTATTATTCTTGCCGGCTTTCTGGAAAGTACATCCGGATGTGAACCTCTGAAAGTGAATATCGATGTATCCCCACAATACACCCAATCTACTTTATTTGTACCGGAAGTACAAAATATTACTGAAAAAGATGGGGATATACACTTCATCGTAAATGAAGCTGTAGTAAAAATCGGTACGCATGGAGTAAATAAAGATAGCCTCAAGGTCTTTATGGATAGTGTTGCAAAATTGAATCAGAACAATGGATTTACAGCAAAAGAGCATACTTCGAATACACTAATTATAGAAAAGGAAGAAAGCTTATGGAGTAAGAATGTATCCAAACCTTTGGGAAACTGGATAAAAACAAATTTCGGCGAAAAACGATTTGTAGCCAAGTCTGAGCATACCGGCAACATAGCCTTAGTTGCTGTATGGTTATCTAAACGTCCCGAAGATGGGAAAGAGATGGTTTTAAACACGTCGATAAATAGAGGCGACAATAGTATTTCGCTGATACATGGAGAAAGACTCGCCTTTACCGAAAGCAACTGGAATAAACCCGCATACCTTATTTTTCAGGTAGATCCCAAATTAACTACTGCTAGTTCAGCAGAATATAAGGGACTATCGGGAAATATTCCTTTTGCATGGTCTATTACCTTCTTCGTATTAGCAGGATTATTTATATTCTTCAGCTTTTATCATCGGGTTGTGTTACCTAAGCCTGATTCAGATAAACCTCACCAACATATTACAGCCAAATCTATATTCAAAGAGTTTGAAGTTACATTCTGTTCGTTTTTCAAGAAACCTCAAGCAGCAGCAGCAATATTTTTTATGTTGACATATCGTTTCTCCGAAGCCCAATTACTAAAACTGATCAATCCATTCTTATTAGATTCGAAAGATATCGGAGGATTGGGATTAACTACAGGTGAAGTTGGATTGGTATACGGTACAATCGGTATTATCGGGCTTACACTAGGTGGTATTATCGGCGGATTTGTGGCGGCAAAGGGCGGATTAAGGAAATGGTTGTGGCCAATGACACTAAGCATGCTGCTTACTATTGCTACATTCCTATATCTAAGCTTTACGCAAACCGATAGCCTTATAATAATAAATATCTGCATTTTTATTGAGCAATTTGGTTACGGATTCGGATTTACAGCTTATATGTTATATCTCATTTATTTTTCAGAAGGAACACATAAGACTGCCCATTACGCTTTCTGTACAGGCTTTATGGCATTGGGTATGATGATTCCGGGTATGTTTGCAGGATGGCTTCAAGAACAATTAGGATACAATCACTTCTTCATTTGGGTAATGATCTGTAGCATTATTACGATCATTGCAGTTTCTTTACTGAAGATAAATCCAAACTATGGTAAAGCAACGGATAAAGAATCTTAAAAACAATAAAAAACAATCAACAATGAAAAAAGTATCTATAATATTATCACTATTATTCTTGTTCTCTTTCACAACCTTCGCCCAGAAGATAAAGATTAAGACAGGAATTGAAGTTCTAAAAGAACAAAACTTTAAAATATTGGAAGGAAAGCGTGTGGGACTTATAACAAATCCTACAGGAGTAGACAATAATATGAAATCGACTATTGACATTCTTCATGAAGCAAAGAATGTACAGTTAGTTGCACTTTTTGCTCCCGAACATGGAGTAAGAGGCGATGCGCACGCCGGAGACCATGTAGATAATGTAACAGACCCGAAAACAGGATTACCCGTATATTCATTACATGGAAAAACCCGTTTTCCTTCTGCCGAGATGCTTAAAAACATTGATATGCTAGTATACGACATACAAGATATAGGTTGCCGATCATTCACTTACATTAGTACAATGGGACTAGCAATGCAGGCTGCTGCGGAAAACAATGTGGAGTTCGTAGTTCTCGACAGACCAAATCCTCTGGGTGGTTTAAAAGTTGAAGGCGGACTGGTTGACGAAAAATTTATTTCCTTTGTAAGCCAGTTCAAAATACCTTATGTATATGGGTTGACTTGCGGTGAATTAGCATTGCTGCTAAACGGAGAGAATATGCTAAGCAAACAGTGTAAACTGCAAATAGTAAAAATGAAAAGCTGGAAGCGTAAAATGACGTACGAGCAAACAGGATTGCAATGGATTCCATCTTCACCTCATATTCCACAACCAATTTCAGCAGTTATGTATCCCGTATCCGGAATCTTAGGAGAATTAGGCTATATGTCTATCGGTGTAGGTTATACAATTCCCTTCCAGATGTTTGCTGCCCAATGGATCAAAGCTAGCGATCTGGCAGATAATCTCAACAAATTACACTTGCCGGGAATACATTTCAGACCAATATATTTGAAACCGTTCTATTCTGTAGGACAAGGAGAGCAACTGGAAGGTGTACAAGTACATATTATGAATTATGAAAAAGCTCGTTTATCCGAAATACAGTTTTATGTGATGCAGGAAATAGCTAGATTGTATCCTGAAAAAGCTATTTTTGACAATGCGAATGATAAACGCTATAGAATGTTTGACCAGGTTTCGGGAAGTGACTATGTAAGACTTACATTTTCTAAGAATAATAGATTTGATGATATAAAAGATTTTTGGTATAAAGAAACAGAACCGTTTAAAAAGACATCTAAAAAATATTATCTATATAAATAGTTATTTGAGATACCAATTTGAAAATTACATAGCAAAAGGTTACAATATAAACATACCGAAAAAGTGTCACTTTTGTCACCTTTTAGCACCATAATACTTGATTATAAGCAATAAAAAAAAGTAACAAATGACTCAAAAACCAAGCAGCAGACTCCTATCTCTCGACATACTGCGGGGAATAACCATTGCCGGAATGATAATGGTAAATAACCCGGGTTCGTGGAGCTATATATATGCGCCTCTGGGACATGCAGCGTGGCATGGACTAACTCCTACCGACTTGGTTTTCCCATTTTTCATGTTTATTATGGGAATATCAACTTATATCTCGTTACGAAAATTCAATTTTGAGTTCAGCAAGCCTACACTCTTCAAAATTCTAAAAAGAACGTTAGTGATATTCCTCATCGGGCTTGGATTGGGCTGGATTTCATTGTCATTCAGAACTTTTAATAACCTGTTGAGTGAAGATATTGGCTTTTTTGAAAGATTTATAACAGCCATTACAAACTTCGAGCATATCCGAATACTCGGAGTTATGCAACGGCTGGCACTAACATACGGAGCTACAGCTCTGATAGCTATATTTGTAAAACATAAGTATATCCCTTATATCATAGTTGTTACACTCATTGGATATTTTTTACTGCTCTTATTTGGCAACGGATTCGACTTTAGCGAGGATAATATTATCTCAGTCTTTGACAGAGCTGTTTTGGGTACAAATCACATGTATAAAGATAGTGGTTTGGCAATTGACCCTGAAGGGCTATTAAGTACAATTCCTGCAATCTGCCACGTACTAATTGGATTCTGTTGCGGAGAAATTCTCCTAACAACCAAAGACAATAACGAGCGAATACAACGTTTATTTATAATCGGAGCGGTAATGACATTCTTGGGCTTTTTACTTAGTTACGGTTGTCCGATTAACAAAAAAATATGGTCTCCTACATTTGTTTTGGCAACATGTGGGTTAGCATCAACGTTGCTTGCTCTTCTGATATGGATCATAGATATAAAAGGGCATAAAAAATGGAGTGTATTTTTTGAATCATTCGGTGTAAATCCTTTATTTATATATGTTGCGGCAGGCATTTTCTCTATTTTGCTCGGAAACATAATTTTTACATATGACGGAAATATAATTAATTTAAAAAATTTCATATACCAAATCTCCCTACAACCTTATCTGGGTAATTACCTCGGTTCGCTTGTATATGCCCTTTTGTTTGTAGGATTTAATTGGATAATAGGAAACATATTGTATAAAAAGAAAATCTATATTAAAATATGATATTATTAGCAGATGGCGGCTCTACAAAGGTCGATTGGCGTTTAGTAGAGGGTACTAAAGAGATCAAACAGATTTCTACCAAAGGAGCAAATCCATTTTTTCGGTCTCGAGAAGATATTAGTGAAGAAATAAAGAAAGTTATTAACCCCGTCCTCAATGGACACACAATAGATTCTGTCCATTTTTTTGGTGCAGGATGTGCATCCCCCGAAAAGAATAAAATTGTAAGAGATGCGATAGCAGATAACATAAAGACATCTCACATTGAAGTAAATAGTGATTTGGTTGCAGCGGCAAAAGGATTATGTGGGACAAAAAAAGGTATCGCTTGCATACTTGGCACAGGATCAAACTCTTGTTTTTACGACGGAGAAGAGATTGTTGAGAACGTTTCACCTCTTGGCTATGTATTAGGTGACGAAGGAAGCGGTGCTGTACTTGGCAGGTTATTCTTAGGAGCATGCCTGAAAAACCAATTAACAAAAGGGTTGAAAGAAAAATTCCTGAAAGAATTTGATCTCACCCCAGCAGCTATTCTGGATATGGTATACAGACAACCTCTTGCAAATCGTTTTTTGGCAAGTTTATCACCGTTTTTGGTAGAGAATATACACGATAAAACGGTGTATGATCTAGTATACAATGCTTTCAAAGACTTTTTTGTGAAAAATGTGATGCAATATGACTACAAAAATAATGATGTGCATTTCACCGGGTCGGTAGCATACTATTATAAAGATTTGGTGCGCAAAGTTGGTGCTGACTTGCATATTAAAGTAGGTATCATCTCTCAGTCTCCGATGGAGGGCCTCATAAAATACTATGCAGGCGAATGTCAAACAATACATAATTAATTCAACATGGCTTTTGTAAAGATAACAGAGCAACCGTCGCTATATGACAATCTTGAGAACAAGTCTGTACTTGAACTCTTGACAGATATAAACAATGAAGATAAAAAAGTAGCTTTAGCTGTAGAAAAGGCGATACCACAAATAGAAAAACTTGTTTCGCAAATAGTACCCCGGATGCAACAAGGAGGGCGTATTTTCTATATGGGAGCAGGAACTAGCGGACGTCTTGGTGTATTGGACGCTTCCGAAATTCCACCAACATTTGGTATGCCAAAAACATTGGTTATCGGGCTCATTGCAGGAGGTGATACAGCATTGCGCAATCCGGTAGAAAAAGCCGAAGACAATATGGAATCTGGGTGGACAGAGTTACAAGCTCACAACATTAATGATAAAGATACAGTAATTGGGATTGCAGCATCAGGTACAACGCCATACGTTGTAGGAGCTTTACGTGAAGCTCGCAAACATGGAATTCTTACAGCATCCATCTCTAGCAATCCCGATTCGCCTATTGCTCAGGAAGCAGAAATAGCAATAGAAATGATAGTTGGTCCTGAATATGTTACTGGTAGTTCGCGTATGAAATCCGGCACAGGTCAAAAAATGATATTGAATATGATCACTACGGCTACCATGATAAAGTTAGGACGGGTGAAAGGTAACCGAATGGTCAACATGCAATTATCGAATGCAAAACTTGTAGACAGAGGAACACGCATGGTATCCGAAGAGTTAGGCTTGGATTATGAACAAGCAAAGCATTTACTGTTACTACATGGTTCTGTTAAAAAAGCTGTGAATGCATACAGAACTGACAATAAATAATCACTCTAAATAGTAAACATATAGATCACTACTATACAGAAGATTATACACTTATTCGATACGTCAGCATTATTGGGTCATTCGTCCCAAAAAGTAGATTTATACAAAGTGTTGCTGCTGAGCAGTAAGTGTTTTATACATAATTCATTATCTTTACCGATAAGTTTAACCTATTTATAAACCAAAATCAAATATGATGTTTACAATTAAAAAACAGACTCCTAAAATCCTACTGACACTATGCTCCATTGTGGCAGTATCTTTTACAGCCTGCATCGGTGGAGAAAAACCCAACACTCTGACCGAAAAAGAGAAGCAAGAAGGTTGGCAACTTTTATTTGATGGAGAAACACTTAATGGATGGCGCGACTACAATGGCACATCACTCACAGAGCCTTGGCATGTTGTAGATGGCTGCATTCAGGCTAAAGGTGATGGTAGCGATGCCAGTGGATACATTGTTACAGAAAAAAAGTATGAAAATTTCGAGCTATCTTGGGATTGGAAATTATCGAAAGGTGGGAATAGTGGTATGCTATATCATGTAGTGGAAAGACCCCAATATAAAGTTCCGTATGTTACAGGACCTGAATACCAATTGATAGACACCCCTAATTTCGCGGAAAAACTTGAAGCCTGGCAAGATCTGGGTGCAGATTATGCTATGCATATTCCTGATACAACAAAAATGAAAGTCAATCCTCAGGGAGAATGGAACAATTCTAAAATTGTATTTGACAATGGACATGTAGAACACTGGTTGAATGGTGTAAAAATATTAGAGTTCGAAGCATGGACTGATGATTGGTTCGAACGAAAGAATAGTGGAAAATGGAAAGATGCTCCAGAATACGGACTGGCGAAAAAAGGTGTATTATGTCTTCAGGATCATGGATATCCGGCATCGTTCCGCAATATAAAGATTAAAGAACTACCAACGAAATCGAAAGAAGTAAATCTGTTCAACGGGACTGACCTGAAAGGCTGGGACGTTTATGGAACAGAAAAATGGTACGTACAAGATAAACTTTTGGTATGCGAAAGCGGCCCTGACAAACAATATGGATATCTCGCTACGCGCGAATATTATGATAATTTTGATCTGACTGTTGAATTTAAGCAAGAAGCAGATGGTAATTCGGGAGTATTTATCCGTTCGTTTATCGAAGAAGATGTAAAAGTGAATGGCTGGCAAGTAGAAGTAGCGCCTAAAGGTCATGGAACAGGTGGCATCTACGAATCGTACGGTAGAGGATGGTTGATTCAAATACCTAAAGAGAAAGAAGAGTTTCTTAAGGTTGGCGACTGGAATACTATGCGTATACTCGTTCAGGGTAACAAAGTAACGACATGGCTTAATGGACAAGAGATGGTCAACTTTGATGATGAGAAAATCGGTGCAGGACAAGGACGTATAGCTCTTCAAATACATGATGGCGGCGGCATAAAAGTTCTATGGCGTAATTTAAAGCTAAAAACACTGTAATAGAAAAGGTAATTCATATAGAATTAATAGAGTGGCGGTTATATCTTAATCGCCACGCTTATTTTAGAATCCTAAAAAAATATGCAATTGAGTATAAATATATGATTCCTACAGACCAATTAAAGTTGTATGTATTACAAAAAACCAATACCTTTGAAGCCATAAAATAAATAAGTATATGAAATATAAATCCATTATGGCATTAGTTTTAGGTGCAGTCTTGGCCGCATGTAATTCTGCCGACAAGAAGGCAAGTACAGAAAAAGATGAACCCATCATAGGTAAAGCCTCCGTAAAGGTAGAAAACGGAATAATGACGCCCGAAGTATTGTATAGTTTTGGACGTGTATCTGATGTTCAGGTCTCACCTGACAAATCGAAGATATTGTATGGTGTAACTTATGTAAGCATTGAGCAGAATAAAACAAACAAAGAACTATTTACGATGAATGTAGATGGTTCTGACAAAAAACAAATTACCCAAACGCCTAAAAGTGAAAACAACGCTATCTGGGTGAAAGGCGGTAGTAAGATTGCCTTTTTGAGTAGCGAAAGTGGATATTCTCAAATATGGGAAATGGATCCAGATGGTAGCGGCCGTAAACAAATAAGTAATATAGAAGGTGATGTTAATGGGTTTTCTTATTCTCCTGACGGAAAAAAAATTATGTACATCAAAAACATAAAATTCGGAGAGCGTACAACAGACCGTTACAAAGATCTTCCTAAAGCGTCAGGACGAATTATTGATGACCTGATGTATAAACACTGGTCTGAGTGGGTTGAAGAAATCCCTCATACTTTTGTAGCTGATTTTGATGGAGAAAAAGTATCAGACGGAATTGATATTCTTGGCGATGAACCATACGAATGTCCAATGCTTCCATTTGGAGGTACCGAGCAGTTGGCTTGGAGCCCTGATAGCAAGTCCATCGCATACACATGTCGCAAGAAAAAAGGATTGGAATACGCTTTGTCTACCAATTCAGACATTTATCTATTCAATATAGAAAGTAAGCAAACAGTAAACCTCACAGAGGGGATGATGGGATATGATATAAACCCTGTATTCTCTCCCGATGGCAGATACATAGCTTGGCAAAGTATGGAACGTGAAGGCTACGAGTCAGACAAAAACAGAATGTTTGTCATGAATTTAGCAACAAAAGAAAAGACATACGTGACCGAAGCATTCGATTATAATACCGATTTCCTTTTATGGAGTGATGATAATCAAAGCATTTATTTTGTTTCTTGTGTTGAAGCTAAAACTCAATTGTTCCAGGCTTATATTCACACAAAAGAGATAAAACAAATCACCAAAGGCGATCATGATTATGAATCATTTGAGATAGCCGGAGACAAACTTATAGCACTTCGTCACTCATTATCTAAACCGAATGAAATATACTCTGTAAATATTTCTATAGGAGAAGCGACTGAACTAAGTTTCGAAAACAAAGATATACTCAGCCAATTAACGATGGGTAAAGTAGAGGAACGCTGGATAGCGACTACCGATGGGAAGAAAATGCTAACATGGGTTGTTTATCCTCCAAACTTTGACCCGAATAAGAAATACCCTGCAATATTATACTGCCAGGGAGGACCACAAAGTACTGTGAGCCAGTTTTGGTCTTATCGTTGGAATTTACAAATGATGGCAGCTAATGGATATATCGTTGTAGCCCCTAACCGTAGAGGTTTACCTGGCTTTGGTCAGGAATGGCTGGAGCAAATAAGTAAAGATTATGGCGGTCAGAATATGAAGGATTATCTTTCTGCAATTGATGCTTTAGCAAAAGAGCCTTATGTAAATGCGGACAAATTAGGATGTACAGGCGCTAGTTATGGCGGGTTCTCGGTATATTGGTTAGCCGGAAATCATAACAAGCGGTTTAAGGCATTCCTTGCGCATGCAGGAATCTTCAATTTGGAAGCACAATATCTTGAAACTGAAGAAATGTGGTTTGCAAATTGGGACCTAGGCGGTTCTTTCTGGGATAGAAGCAATTCTATTGCTCAACGCTCGTATGCTAACTCTCCTCATAAGTTTATAGACAAGTGGGATACACCTATTATGATCACTCATGGCGAACTTGACTACCGAATTCTTGCATCTCAAGGTATGATGGCATTCAATGCTGCAAAACTTAAAGGCATTCCAGCCCGAATGCTGATTTATCCAAACGAGAACCACTGGATATCTCAACCTCAAAACGGAATCCTGTTCCAGAGAGAGTTCTTCCGTTGGTTTGATGCATATTTAAAATAAAAATTTAGCACTCATAATAAAAGGTTATTATCTTAATTGGTAATAACCTTTTTTGTTTGCTCTATTTAATTCTATTATTATTAATCTACACAACGAAAATTTAACTATTTTAGAACAAACATTTGTTAGATTAAAAAATATAAAAAGTAACTTTGTATATAGAGAAGTATACAGTTTTCACATTGAAGTTTACGAATTATGAGATATATAAGATTATTTATTATTCTAATCTTAGCCTTTACGTGTTTTGCATGTAACCCCGGATCAGAAAATGCTGAAAGGTATATTTTTGAAGCAGAATCGCTTATAGACAACAAGCCCGACAGTGCTCTTGCTCTATTAGATTCTATTTTATATCCCGAAAATCTGAATAAAGAAAAATTCAACAAATACAATCTCTTAAGAATTCAGGCTAGAGATAAAAGCAACAAAGATATTTCGAAGGATACTATAATCTTCAATGTAAAAGACTATTATATAAAACACAATGATATGGTTAACGGAACCCTCGCTAGCTTTTACTCCGGCAGGGTTCTGAAAGATCAAAAAAAGAACAAAGAGGCTATGAGTGCCTATATGGAGGCTGAAACCTATGCAGAGCAAACAATAAATAATTTCAATATTAAAGGGCTAATTCAATCCCATATAGGATATTTGTATTATAATGAACTCTTACAAGATGAATCTCTCATTCGTTTTAAGAGAGCTGCCAACTATTTTGAAAAAGCAGGAAACTATAAGAATGAAGCATTTTCACTGAGAGATATAGGAAATAGTTTTTTATTGAAAAAAGAAAATGACAGTGCGTTCTATTATTATCAAAAAGGACTTGAAATTGCCGATATTACAAAAGACTCGATTTGTCAATCAAGCATAAGGCATAATTTAGGACTCATATTTAAAAAAGAAGGGAATTTTGCTAAATCAAAAGAATATCTGAATAAAGCGATCCCTTTCGCTAACAGCAGCATTACCAGAGCTAAAATATACTCGTCTTTGGCGCAAGTACTTTATAGTGAAAATAAAAGTGATTCAGCTATTTTCTATTTTGAGAAATCTCTGAAATTTTTGAAAGAGAGTAATGATCCATTTCTAACATCTAGAATATATGAATCTTTATCTATGATAGAAGAAGAAAAAAACAATTATAGACGAGCATTAGACTATAATAAAGATTGTATTAATAATCTTTATAATATTTATGAAAACAATGAAAATCAAGCTATTCTGGATATACAGAAAAAGTATGATTATGAGCTGGTAAAAAACACGAATAACCGACTGTTAATTCAAAGGCAATTTTTGTTTATCATATTATTAGGACTTGGACTTACTACGCTTATTATAGGGTTCTTCTTTTATTATAAAACACAGAAAAATGGTCGAGAATTATTAGAAGCCGAACAAAAAATAAGCCAATTGAACCAAATGGCTAAAAGTTACGATAAAAAAGAAGATTCATTCAGAAATAAATTACTACACCACTTCGATATCCTAAAGAAATCAGCTCTGCTGGAAGGTTTTTTACGCGAAGATGAAAAGAAGCATGGAGAAAAACTACTAAAGAAGTTTAATGAAATTGTATATAATCAAGCTAGTCTTGATTGGGATTTGCTATATCAAACAATGAATGAACTACACGATGGATTCTTTGATTCGCTGAGAGAAGCCTTTCCTCAGCTAGATGAATCTGAATTTAGAATATGCTGCCTTATATATTCAGATTTTACGAATGCTGAAATAAGCATTATCATGGAACAAAGCATTAATACCATTACTTCGAAAAGATCATCGATTAGAAAGAAAATTGGGGTAAAAGATTATGGAAATATAGTCGATTATTTGGATAGTAATGTTGCAAAGAACCAAAACGAGACATTTTCAACACCGACTAAGTCAAAATAAAAGTCATATTTCAGTTCCTCTCTAACAGAAATAAACAACTGTAACAAAAAGACTTATCAAAAATGAATAGTCAAAAAAAGTCATATCCACCTATATATATAGCACAAGCATAGCATATCTTGAGTAATTTAGTGTCTGGAATTACAAACATTAAATTAATGCATGTTATGAAAAAATATCTTTACCTTCTATCATTTATTTTTCTTTTACTGCCGGCAACTATAAATGCTGATACAACTTCTATCAACGATAACAAAGTACAAATAAAAGGTGATATTAGTGATGAAGGGATGACTAAGACTTCAGGTGTAGAGCCTATCGATATGTACATCGAAGGGACTAATCTAGATTTGTATTTTTATACGAAGAGTGAGTTTAAGATAGAAGTATACAATGCTGCAAATACATTAGTATATACTAAAACTGTTGTTAAATACGGAGGTAAAGTATTATCAATTGACATGGCAACCTGGGCTTCAGGATCTTATAAAATTGTATTAAATAACGTTACCTATAAAAAGTCTGCAACAGCTAATTTTATCTTATAAAGTTAGCATAAAAATATAGAGTGGTTTTTCTGATTTTCATTACCGTAGTGCGGCAATTATTTTGCTTTTCAATACTTCTTATTTACAGCTTGCACTACGGTTACTTATTTTCATTCAATTAAATTATTGTAAAAGTCTATCGTTGTGGTAATGACAGACTTTTATTTTTTTATTTAATTGATCTTTTCTATTTTAAACCCTGCTTGCTGAACAGCATTGACAATATCTGATTCCACAACCTCATCAGATATAACAGACAATACTTTATTTTTATCAGCTGTATCTACGTCCCACTTAGTTATACCTTTCACAGAGTTTAGATAAGGAGTAACTTTAGCTATACACCCGCCACAATTAATGCTTGTTTTGAATTTCAAAATATTATTTTCCATAACTTTAATATATAAATTAACTATTTAGTCCATTTCAATCTCAAACTATTACTTACAACACTCACGCTACTTAATGCCATTGCTGCACCGGCTATCATAGGGTTTAATAAGAATCCATTTATTGGATAAAGAACTCCTGCAGCCAAAGGAATGCCAATCAGGTTGTATACAAACGCCCAAAATAAATTTTGGCGAATAGTAGCGATTGTTTGTTTTGATAATTTTATAGCTTCAGATATCTTTGTCAGATCCGAAGAGATAATGGTCATTTTAGCCACATCTATGGCGATATCACTCCCCTTTCCCATCGCAATACTCAAATCCGCCTGTGCTAATGCAGTACTATCATTTATACCATCTCCAACCATAGCCACAACTTTACCCTCTGATTGTAACTGCTTCACAAACTCAGCTTTATCCTGAGGCAAAACTTCTGCATGAAAATGATTTACACCTACTTTTGAAGCTATTTCTTTTGCCGTGGCATAATTATCACCTGTTAGCATATACACTTCTATACCTGAAGATTGAAGCTGTTGTATTGCTGATAAAGATGTGGTCTTTATTTCATCTGTAATAGCTATTAAAGCAATGGCCTTTTTACTGTCAGAAAACCATATCATAGTTTTTAAAGAATGGCTTGAATTTTCCATCTTTTCAAGTAGCACCTTGTCGACAATTACGCCGTTTTCATCGAGGAATTTCTCATTTCCAACAAAATATTTTTCTCCATCAACAAGCCCAATCACACCCTTTCCTGTAATACTCTCAAATTCCCAAATAGGCACTGAAACAATACCAGCCAAATAATTTGTTACAGCATCAGCCAAAGGATGTTCAGATTGTTTTTCTAGGCTATACAAAACATCTTTTTTATTATCATCGCCATTCAGCCAATAAATATCAGTAACAACTGGTTTACCTTCTGTTATGGTTCCGGTTTTATCTAACACTACGACATCTACTTTTTTTGCTAACTCAAGACTTTCGGCATCCTTTATCAATATCCCTTTTTCGGCACCTTTTCCTATTCCAACCATAATAGCTGTAGGTGTAGCCAATCCCAAAGCACAAGGACAGGCAATGATTAACACGGCAACCAATGCTAAGATACCATGAGTAATCCCATCAGAGCCTCCATATATAAACCAAACAGCAAGAGAAAGGAGGGCAATAGACATCACGATGGGAACAAATATACCTGCAATTTTATCTACCAACTTTTGTACAGGGGCTTTACTTCCCTGAGCTTCTTGTACCATCCTGATAATTTGAGCGAGTATTGTATCCGCTCCTACTTTTTCTGCCTGAAACAAAAAAGCCCCTTTCTGATTTATTGTTCCGGCATAAACCTTCTCCCCTTCTTTCTTTAATACAGGTATCGGTTCACCACTAAGCATACTTTCATCAACATAAGATGAACCTTCTATCACCACTCCATCAACAGCGACTTTTTCACCGGGTTTCACAACTATTATATTGCCAATATTTACCTGCTCTATGGGAAGCTCTGTATAATTCCCATTTTCGGAAACTGTAACTGTTTTAGGTTGGAGCCCGATCAGTTTTTTTATCGATGAAGATGTATTCCCTTTGGCTTTTTCCTCTAATAATCGTCCAAGCAAGATAAATGCTATAATAACACAGGCTGCCTCGAAATAAACATGAGGATGGACTCCCCTATCTAGCCAAAATTGAGGAAATAAGGTATTGAAGACACTAAACAGATATGCGACACTTGTACTCAGAGCAACCAATGTATCCATATTAGCCGAACGATGCTTCGCCTGCTTCCATGCGTTGATAAAAAAATCCCTTCCGAGCCAGAATATAACAGGAGTGGAAAGCATCCACATTATTTCATTGGCATACGGAATATCCATAAAGAGCATGCCGATAATAACAACAGGCAGTGAGAAGATAACTGCAAAAATTGTCTTCTTTTTTAAGACATTAAACTTTTTGATATGCATATCTTCTAATACATCAGCCGCAGCATCCTTGTCATCCTCTATTAACAAGTCATATCCTCCATCTTGAACGGCTGTTCGTATTTGCTCAGGGGTAATCACATCTGGTTGGTATTCTACGCTTAGAGTTGCCGTAGCAAAATTGACTGAAGCATTGTTTACACCATTCAACCCTTTCACTATGCTTTCGGCACTAATAGCACAAGAAGCACAACTCATTTGCAATACAGGAAATGTTTTTTTTACTCTATTATCAGTTCTCATAATTGTATTCTTTTGTGGTACAAATATGGAAACAATAGCCTAGAAGGCTGTTATATTATTCCTAGAAAAGTTTATGAGATTTACACCTCATCTAAAGGTTTGCGCTTATTGGTTTTGATCTGTTTAAAATGACTAGGCGTCAGTCCTGTTACTTTTTTGAACTGCGAACTTAAGTGTGCCACACTCGAATAGTTTAACTTAAACGCAATCTCATTCAACGTCAGTTCATCATATACGAGTAGCTCTTTTACCCTCTCTATCTTTTGTGCTATAAAGTATTTTTCAATTGTTGTGCCTTCTATTTCCGAAAAGAGGTTACTAATATAATTATAATCATGATGAAGCTTATCGCTTATATAATCAGATAGATTCACCTTCAGATCATTATTATTATAATGCACCAGTTCTATAATTGCATTCTTGATTTGCTCTATCAGGCGTGCTCTTTTATCGTCTATCAGAGCAAAACCCAAGTCTTCAAGTTTTTTACTCAACGTATCTTTCTGTTCAGGACTTAAACCTCCCGACAAGGTTACTTCACCTAATATAATAGATGCAGGGCTTATTCCGAGTTTTTCAAGTTCGGATTTCACAACCATTATGCAACGATTGCAAACCATATTCTTTATATATAATTTTTCTTCTAACATATCCGCCTCCTAGTTTACTAACTATTTATATACAAAAATAGCACCAAATAATGCAATTATCAATGCTTGTCTTCTATTAGAAAAGGTGACAAAGCAGAAAAATATAACACACTAATAAACAAAATAATACAATCAAAAGGTGACAAAAGTGACAGATTACAACATGTTTTTTAATGTCACTTTATTAATTACCTCTAATTACATAAAAGTTACTTTATATTAGATAATTATAATTATCCAATATAAACAACTGATAGGATTAATAAGACCAAATATAAAAACAAAGAAAAGAATAGTGTGTAAAAAAAGAGCTAGAAGCTATAAAAACTTCTTATAGGAGTTTATCGAAGAGAGGAAGGGCTAAAATAAAACAATTAACTACTTATCATTAATTATTTTAGAAATATCAACATGTTTGAATATTTCTTTAAATATTTTCAGTATCTCCATATATGTTGGTGATAAATTATTTATAGCTTCATAATTATCAAAGATATTATAATCATTCACGTTCATATTCTGAGTTGTTTTTATACTGTAGACTTTTGACATAATATTTTATATTTTATAAAGTTTATAATCCCATCTGTAATAATAGCAAAACAACAAAATAACCCGATCTGAAATTATAAATAGTTCTACTACTATACTCTATAACAAATATACGAATAATATACTTTTTTTACTAATTTTAGGACAACAAAAAGCTTCGAAAAGTTTCGACTCGAAACAAACCAACATCTACATCTATAAAACAATCAATTACAAGACTTTGAAAACGCTATAAGATACGATGCACAAATTAAAAAAGTAAATCATCAGCTCTATATGAAAAAATATAGGATAAGATACCTTTCGCTATCCTATAAAACACCAAAATGATCGAAACCCTATTCGAAACCACGTTATACTCTACTTAATTTATCATCTCCATCTCTAAGCCAAAGCTTCTGCCAATATAGAAATTGGATGTTCACAACGTTTTGTAGTCGACATTTCTATCTGCCACTTACAGGTTTCGCAATCCGTCACTATATAATCATAATCCTCTGCTTCAATTTGGTTAAAGAGAGACTCTCCTATATCTTGCGATGTTTTATAATTTTCTTTCTTGAAACCATAAGTACCGGCTATACCACAACATTGAGAGTCTAATACTTTGAGCTCGATATTCGGAATTAATTTCAACAGCTCTATCGAATAATATGACCAACCCAGCTTCTCCATGTGGCACGGTGTATGATATGCTACCTTTATTCTTTTATCTCCCAACTTCAGATTTGTATCAGATGTACTCAATAACCTGTAGATATAACGTGTAGCAAGCTCAACATGCTCTCTGACATCCTTGGTATCAATTCCCAATAAGTGCGGATATTCATCTCTTATCGTGAAAGTACAGGTAGATGATGTTGCAACCACTGGAATATTTTTCTCCAATATAGATTCACGGATAGATGCAATATTTGTCCTAGCCTGTTTTTTGGCTTGATCAATAAACCCATTAGAAATCAATGCAACTCCGCAACACTTTTCTTTCTTTAGCAACTGTACACCTATTCCCAATGAGTTGAAAACCTTAACCAAATCTTTCCCCAACTGCGGATTATTATAATTGGCATAACAACCATGAAAATAACTCACTTGTTTCGGAAATACCTTTTGTTCATAAGCATGCTTCTTATACCAACCCTCAAATGTACCCAACGAATACTTAGGAAAAGTTCTGCGATGATCTATCTTAAATACAGAATCGAGTACAGACTTTACAGGGCTCAAACCGAGTGTTGCATTCACAATTGGAGCAAATGGAGTAGCAAAGCTACCAACCAGATCCGTATTTGCTAAAATAAAATCCCGAACCTTGGGTTTCTTTTTACTATATTTAATTCTGGCAGATTGTATTATATCGCCAATCTTAACATTCGACGGGCAAGCAACCTCACATCTTTTACAATTGATACAATACTTCAAAGCCTCATCATAAAAATCAGCTTCTTTCAAACGCAAGCGTTCACCATCCGGCCCGGCTTGCTTAGGCCCCGGATAATCGGGATTAACAGCAGCTACAGGACAATAAACAGTACAAACGGTGCATTTTATACATTGTTCAAAGTTGTTTTCACTTATATTATGTTGTTGCAAATTCATAATTCTCCCTATTTATTTTTATTATGCTTTCGGCTATACTTAGTGCACTCAGAATAGACACACCGGCTCCACAGCCTTCTTTTATAGGATTGAATCCTTCGAGGATAGCTCCTGAAACATATAGATTATCCAATGCAGTTCCGTTAAAAAGTCCTCTGAAATTATTATCTATTTTAACACCAAACTGCTGATAACCTTGTGTATCAAACATTTTTGAGCTATACCATTTTTGCCTGTTATCTGAATATGCGACATCCAGGTTAAAAATCGGCTCATATATCCGATCCGATGTGGCAATCAGTCCTTGACTGAAATAGCTTCCGGTAGCCAAAATATAGTTTTTACCCACAAAAGGAATGTCTCCATGATTGAATGAATAAACCCTCTTTATCGTATTATTCTCAATTTCTGCTTTTTTGATACTATCACCAAGCATATAAACTCCCCCCAGCTTCAAAAAATGATCATGAAGATATTGTTGTGTATAAATCCCAACAATAGAAGGCGGCATCGTGGGAATCAGGAAGATTGGTTTATTTACCTCTTTTTGTAAATTCTGAAAGGCTATTGCATTTAGCCCTATACATGCAGGTAAAATAATAGCTTCAGCATCTGCACTTTTATCATTTAATATTTCAGCCACAAGGCTTATATTTCGATCCAAAACCCGAGCAATATTAGTTGATCGCATTTCGGTCGGATTACGCCTGAGATAATCTAAATCGGGAATATCAAACAAATGAATCTCGCTCTCTGTGCCTAGCTTGAAGAATTCATCAGCTATAAACTGCGGATAAAAATCAAGAAAGCCTACAGGATTGAATATCGAAACTTTTTTCCATCTTAGCCTATCAACTTGTTCGCTTGTCGCAAAGCCAAAAGAGGTCAACCATGTTGGCCTTAGTGTCCCCATTGGAGTAATTCTGTAGTGATTCGCATCACCACTCCCAAACATTGGAAGCCCAACATTTGTAAAAAAACTTTCTGCATCAGAAACCAAACGTCGAAATCGTTCTACTCCCAGTTTTGCATAAGGATGGTTGGGCATTTGCTTTATTAAATCAGGCAAAGCGGACAAAGGATTATCCACCGCTGTTCCGTCAGGTAATGCATTCAATAGATCGCACGAACCGGAAGAAAAATGTAAAGCACTTTGTCCGGAAGATACAATAACACAACGTTCCCCCTGTTGAGCCAATTTGATACCACAAATAAGCCCCGACAATCCACCTCCTATTATAATTGTATCAAACTTCATAATATTATTATTTTTCAACTGAATCTAACCCGCACACACCCTGATAAACCCAAGCAGTATATTCGCTTTCACGCAAAGTATCACCCCATGATATAGGATAGATACCCTTCCAACGTTCAGTCAAGAAAGATGACAAATCATCTTTTGCTCTCTTGGTACAAAACCGTTCAGTACTTCGCATTACACCGGATGCCCGACAAGCACAAAGCTCACCTTGGCAAGTCCCCATTCCAATACGTGTTCTTCGTCTTAGATCGACAAGACTTTTCACATTCAATTCATCCAAAGCATATTTTACTTCACCTACCGATACGCCCTCACACTCACAAACCAGACTATTATCTAATTGTGTATTGTCTATGAGCTTTTCAGCTAAGTCTCCATGGCGATATATTGCAGCTTTTCGTTGCGTAGCGGGTAACGAAACTATTTTTTTATTTATTTCTTCTATATTTTCTCGAGATCCCGGCAATCTCTCTTCGGCCGTAGTGCATGGCGACGAAACATTCAACTTCTTACACACAAGGTCTGTTGCCCATTCTGCCATCAAACGATAAGTCATCAGCTTACCTCCCGTTATCGTTATATAACCTTGCAGCCCATCACGTTCGGCATGGTCTAGCAGTACGATACCACGACTAACATTTCGTCCCGTAGGATCATTATCGGATGCAACTAACGGTCTGACTCCGGCATAAGCTCTCAAGATGCGAGTTTGCGCCAATCGTGGGGCAAGCTTTTCTCCTTCCCTTATCAGAATATCAACTTCTTGGGGAGTCACTGTCATGTTATCAATTTCATCGTATGGAATATTCATCGAAGTTGTACCGATCAGAGAAATAGTATCTCCCGGAACCAAGATATCCGAATCGGCAGGTTTTCGGCATCGATTAAGCACCACATTATTAACACGGTGACCAAAAATCAATAGAGAACCTTTGGCGGGTAACATTTTCACTGTAACACCTGCAAATATAGAAATATGCTGTCCCCAAATTCCTCCGGCATTGACAACAATCGAACCGTATATCTTTTTTGTTTCTTTCTCTTTATGATCAAATACCTCTACTCCAATTATGCGATCCTGTTCTCTCAACATCCCTATTACTTCATGGTATGTCAATATCTTTGCTCCATGATCTCTTGCATCTATCATGTTGGATGCCGTCAGACGAAACGGATCTACTGATCCATCCGGAACTTTTACAGCTCCTACTATCGACGGATTGGCAGAGAGCTCGAGTAAGAGTGCTTCTTTTGGATCTATTATATCAGCTCTTATCCCTGCAATGTTACAAGCCTCTACAAATTTTGCCTGATAGTTTATATCATCTTCCGGAAGTGTTAGAAACAAACCATTGGTTTCTTCGATACAATGGCTGGCTATTCGTTTCAATATTATATTTTCTTTGATGCATTCTTCAGCAGACTCTCTATCTGTTACAGCATAACGCGCACCACTATGCAACAATCCATGATTACGTCCTGTAGCACCTGTAGATATATCGTAACGCTCGAGCAAAACAGCATTCAATCCCCTACGGGAGCAATCTCTAGCAACACCCGCTCCGGTAATTCCGCCACCGATGACTATAACATCAAAAACATCTGAAGAATATTTCATAAGAATAACTTTTATGATGATTCACAAATATACGAAACTATTCGAAATACAAAAGAAATATATCGAAACATTTTATAAATAAAATAAGAGGATAGAAATTAAATCTACCCTCTTATTACGATGTTGATATATAAAACTATATATAATTAAAAGACAACTTGAAGCCTGCCTTGAATAGCATTAATAGTTTCTCCTGCAGCTAAAGGGTTTGTATTACCTAAAGAAACATTAGAATAGTCTAATCTTAACATTATATATTTATTTAAATAATAATTTGCGGCAAACGTCCAATCACTCATTCTACCTCCTTTTACCCCTGAGTTTTTATTATCAAGATCGGTATAGTTATACCTCAATGCAAACTCTAAAGACTTCGGTTTTGGAGTACCCATCCTCGCCCAAGAAGATGAATAAGTATAATTGCCACCAATAGCCAAGAAACCGATTTGAGCATAAGCTCCACTGGCTTTATATGCAGGCAGATCATCTTTCCTTTCCACATTACTATGAAAATATTCAGCTTGAAGATACAAAGGGCCATATGCTCCAATGAGTTCCACAGCATATTTAGCCTGATAATCGGCATTTGATATACTCGCCTGAATAAATTTACGCTTTTCTACATTTGTGATCAACGAACTTCCATAGCTGATTACTTTGGGCTTCTGTATACCGTTAGCATCAAATCCATTAGCATCAGCCTTACGGTAAGAACCGGCTAAGCCGATATGGAATATTTTACCATCTTGCTGCAACGGATTAAAGACAACACGACCTGTTGCCGAATATCCATCATCTCCTTCAATGGAATTAGTCATAGAATCTCCATCTGCAAATGCTCCTATGCCTACCCATGCATATTTATTCCAACCGATATACTCAACTCCCAGTTTTCTTCCCGGAGAGAAAGCAAACGATGTAGCATTGGCTGTAATAAACTTGATGTTAGCAGAACTCTCCATATGATCGATACCAAATGGTTCGGCAAAATGTCCACCTCTAACATAAGATGTTTTATTCAGATTATACTGCAAGAAAATATCCTTATAACCTACTTTCCCTCCGGCAAATCCGAGATCAACTTTCATATCGAAACTTTTATATTTCGCTTTCAGTCCTAACCGGACATCTGACATAGCTACCCCATTACTTAGGTCTGTTCCGTCTTCTATATAAGTTGCTCCGTCAAAATAAAAACGACCCATTGGAGTTATTTTCACGGTCTCGTCTGCGATTTTCACATCCACAGATTGGGCAAACAACGAAGAGAATGCAAACAGAGAAAGAGCAGCCAATATAGTTAATCTACAACTAGACATGGCTATTGTTTCTTATTGGTTTTATTAACTTTCACGCCCCATTCCTGAGTAGTATATTTATAGTTTCCTTCGGGAACATCGTTACAATAAACAATAACACAATTAGGATCTTTATCCCAATATTGTTTTACTGTCATACCTTCCATATTTCCGGCATGTTCTTTTTCTATCTTCACATTATCAGGGTTAACCATTAACTTCAATCCTACGGACTCATCCATCATTTCCATATCACCACGGCTATTACCACCAACGATAATCGGACGAGCTTTTATAAACGTGTGAATAGTTTCAGCTTTACCCCAATCCTGAGGTGTTGGCAATACTAATTCGTCTGTTGTCTTTCCATTTCTTACAGCAGATTTCACTCCGATAATACGGTCTACAGGAATACCTAGCTGTTCGTGAACAAAGCGTTGATATAAAAACTCGGGAGATGCAGTCAATACCCATATTTCGATTCCATACTCTTGTAGATTTGCCAAGAACTCTTTCATCTCAGGATAGAACTTTCCTTGAAATTTTTCGTGATAGCAATCATTCCCTATTGTAGATATTTCGTCTGGAGATAATCCAGCAAAAAATCTCACACGCTTTTGCACATAAGCGATTCCCACGTTATCTTTTCCATGAAGCATATCATCTACAATTGCCATTTTTTCTTTTGCTTCTTTGTCTGTTCTGTTTCCATAAGTTTTTTGTGCAAAACCGAAAAGAGCTTCGTCCGCCAGATAATAAGGGACCTGACCAAACAGTGTACCATCGCAGTCAAATATGGCTACTTTGCGTTCTTTCATAGGAATCGTAGAGTTCAAAAAGCTCTCAATACGATCGTTAGCTTCTTTCGGCCAGCCTTTTATATAACGGTATGTTTGAGCCGTTAAAGCGAACGAAGAAGTCAAAATCATCACTACCGCAAGACATAATGCCTTACGCATAAAATTAATCTTTTTCATAACTTAGTAATTTAAAAAGGTTTTAACAACTAGATTTTGGTATTAGACATAGTTTCTACTTGATTAATAAATATAGTCCCGAAGCTAGAGCAGCACCAACTATCGGCCCGAGAACAGGTATCCAAGAGTAGCCCCAGTCGCTATCTCTTTTATTTTTTATAGGTAGTATTGCATGTGCGATACGTGGCCCAAGGTCACGTGCCGGATTAATAGCATATCCCGTAGTTCCCCCTAATGACATACCTATAGATACTATAACCAACGATACCGGAAGCGGTCCATCTATTTGTGCACCGCCGACCATCAACACCCCAAACATGAGGACGAATGTTCCGATTACTTCACTGATAAAATTATAAGTATAAGCCTTTATTGCAGGACCCGTACAGAATACCGCTTTTTTAGCATTTGGATTTTCTTCAGCATCGAAATGAGGCTTATACATCAGAAAAACTAAAGATGCACCAAGTATAGCACCCAACATCTGCGCTACTATATACCCGATTACACTCCCTTTGAAACTGCCTGCAATTGCCAAGCCTATAGTAAGAGCCGGATTAAGATGGGCCCCCGAATATGGAGCAGAAATAAAAGCAGCAACAAAAACAGCCAAGCCCCAACCGAAAGAAATCACAACCCAACCGGAACTATTACCCAATGTCTTCTTGAGATTAACATTTGCACAAACACCTGCACCCAATAAAATGAGTATAGCTGTGCCTATAAATTCGAATCAAATATCTTGTCCCATGGTATATAGATTAGAATATTATCTCACCCACGATTGGGCACGGTAAACAGCTTCAGACCATTTTTTCTTAGCCAAATGCATATCAATTTTAAGATCAGGCTCGAATTTAGTATCAATATGCCATTGTTTCTTTATCTCCCCTACATTCTCCCAATAGCCAACAGCAAGCCCGGCAAGGTAAGCAGCCCCCAGAGCGGTGGTTTCGGTAGTTTGAGGACGAATCACTGTTTGCCCAAGCACATTAGCCTGAAATTGCATCAGTAAATTATTCTTAGCAGCGCCACCATCTACTCTGAGCTCTTTAAGCCCTACGCCTGCATCCAAGATCATTGCATTGATTACATCCATAGTCTGATAAGCAATACCTTCAAGTGCAGCACGAGCAATATGTGCAGAAGTAGTTCCTCGCGATATTCCAACAATTGTACCCCGTGCATATTGATCCCAATAAGGAGCCCCCAAGCCAGTTAAAGAAGGCACGAAATATACATCTCCATTGTCTTTAACCTGTGTAGCCAATTCCTCTATTTCGGAAGAAGAGTTTATAATTTTAAGGCCATCCCTGAGCCATTGTACTATTGCTCCACCAACGAAAATACTTCCTTCGAGAGCATAAGTTGTTTTTCCATCCAACTGCCATGCTATCGTAGATATTAAATTATTTTTTGAAACAACGGGTTTATCCCCTGTATTCATCAAGATGAAACATCCTGTTCCGTATGTATTCTTCACCATTCCTTGTTCAAGGCACATTTGCCCAAATAGTGCGGCTTGCTGATCGCCGGCAATACCCGAAATAGGAACTTTGGAAGCAAAAATTGTAGTTCTCGTATGTCCATACACCTCACTGGAAGCACATACCTTAGGCATCATGCTCACCGGTATGTTAAACAACTCGAGAAGATCATTATCCCATTGCAAAGTATGAATATTGAACAACATTGTACGTGAAGCATTCGAAACATCAGTTACATGTACCGAACCCCTTGTTAATTGCCATACAATCCAAGTATCAACCGTACCGAACACCAATTTTCCTTTTTCTGATTTTTCTCTCGCCCCCTGAACATTATCCAGTATCCATTTTACTTTTGTAGCACTGAAGTATGCATCAACAATCAGGCCTGTTTTTTCTTTGATAACAGGAAGTAGCCCTTCATTTTTCAGAGCATCGCAATACTCGGATGTTCTTCGGTCTTGCCATACAATAGCATTGTATACGGGCTCTCCTGTTTCACGATCCCAGACAATGGTAGTTTCGCGCTGATTGGTAATTCCGATTCCTGCGATATTCGTACCATTGATTCCAATTTTTGTAATAGCTTCAGCAGCTACGGCAGCTTGCGAAGCCCATATTTCGAGAGGGTCATGTTCTACCCAACCACTCTGTGGAAAAATTTGCGGAAACTCCTTCTGGGCTACAGAGCATATCTCCCCCTTGCGATTGAAGACGATAGCCCTTGAGCTGGTAGTACCGGCATCAAATGATAAAATGTATTTCTGTTCCATGGTATATTAGTTATATGATTAGTTTTTCTGCTATCATTCCATATGCTAAGGTATATAATTCGGCTTATAGTCTACTAATAAATAATGCTGAGCCAGTTCCACAAATTCACGAACTTGTATCGCCTCCCACTCCTTATCTTTGTCCATCTCTATAGCCATAATCGATGCAACTTGTGGAGCCATATCAATTGCTGCACGTGCATCTAAAAACAAAATTCTAAAACGTCTTGCAAGTACATCTTCTACAGTCAAAGCCATTTCTTCTCGAACAGCCCACAGAACCTCAGCCACCGTATAATCATAATCGGGATGTAATTTTTCGGCAAATTTCAGAGATTGGTTCTGAAGCTTAACGATCTTATCAATATCACTTCCGTAAACATAGTTAAAGTTGGATCTGTCTACCTTTTCCTTGTATCCATGTATTCGCAGATCTTTGGTAACACACTCTTTGCGAGGCAATCCCCCTATAGTAATACCTTTATCAACAACATCCTGAGCCATATCTCTATAGGTAGTCCACTTACCACCTGTAATAGTAATGAGTCCACTATCTGATATTACAATTTTGTGGCTTCTTGATATTTCTTTTGTTTTCTTACCGTCAGATTCCTTTTTAGGCGCAGCCAAAGGTCTCAAACCAGCAAAGACAGAAAGGACATCGTCCCGTGTTGGCTTCTTCGCTAAATATTCTCCGGCAGTTCTCAGAATAAACTCTATCTCCTCTTCCAATGCCTGAGGTTCAAGAACAAACTCTTTTAATGGAGTGTCTGTTGTACCTAAAACAACCTTATCGTGCCATGGCACACCAAACAGAACACGTCCATCACTCGTTTTTGGGATCATTATTGCTGTATCTCCTCCTAAAAATGATTTATCTACAACAAGATGGACACCCTGACTCGGACGAACTATATTGTCTTTTTCCGGAGCATCCATCTTCATTAAGCCATCCACAAATATTCCGGTAGCATTCACCACAACTTTTGCTTTTAGCGAATATGGCTGCTTACCTATTTCATCATAAACATTTACTCCTGATATTTTGCCAGAATCATCCTTTATCAAATTGGTCACTTTAGCATAATTAATAACAACTGCACCTTGTTCAGTTGCAGTCTGCATCAAGTTGATCCCCATACGAGAGTCATCAAACTGACCATCATGATAAACAACACCTCCTCTTAGTCGAGTCTTATTTATTTGAGGTATCTCACATTCTACAGCCTTCTTTGTCATTGGCAAAGAACGCCCCAAACCTCTCTTCCCAGCCAACAGATCATAAATGGTAAGACCAATTGTATAAAATGGCTTTTCCCACCATTTATAATTTCCGATGATAAAACGCTGATCTTTCACAAGATGTGGAGCATTCTTTTTCATCAGACCTCTTTCGCGAAGAGCCTCAACAACCAAACTCACATCTCCTTGTGCCAAATAACGCACACCACCATGCACAAGTTTTGTACTGCGGCTGGAAGTGGCTTTTGTAAAATCAGCCTGCTCCAACAGCACAACCTTGAACCCTCGTGAAGCAGCATCAACTGCAGCACCAAGCCCGGTTGCTCCGCCTCCGACAACAACAAAATCCCATATTAGAGATTTATCTGCTATTTGTTTTATATAATCATCTCGTTTCATTGTATCACATCTATATACACACAAAATTAATTAAGAGTTTGAAATAAACAAATAAATTCGAAACTTTTTTATTATAATTCGGAGTTATTTATAGTTAATTCGAAATAAAAACATACAATTACGAAATGAAATACATATAACAAAATAAAAAACTTAACAATAAAGATGCAAGGCATATTACATAAACAATAGAAATATTTATACCTTTGCAGCAAGATCTAACAACTAATTAGCAAATAATATGGGAAATATAGCTAAGCGACATAAATATATACTGGAGCAACTTAAAGAAGACGGATATGTAAAAGTTCTGGACTTAAGCGAAAAACTGGGAGTTTCGGAAGTTACGATACGAAAAGATTTAAAGTTTCTCGAAAGCAAAAAAATGTTATATCGTAATCATGGAAGTGCCAGTAGTCTCAGTTCAATTATATCAGACAAACATATAGATGTGAAAGAAAAGCTGAATATGGATGAAAAATCATCGATAGCAAAAGCAGCAAGTAAATTATTGGAGCCAAACGATAAAATTATAATAGCATCGGGAACAACCCTACTCGCTTTCGCAAACGAAATAAATGCCAGCGAAGGTATTACTGTAATCACATCTTCGGTAAAAGTTTCATTAAGCTTATGCTACAACCCGAATATTGAGATCATTCAATTGGGAGGCATTATGAGAAAAAACTCGGTATCAGTGATTGGACACTATGCTGAAAACATACTGGAAAGCCTCTCCTGCAACAAGCTATTCTTGGGGGTAGACGGAATTGATCTCGATTACGGACTGACAACCAGCGACATGAGCGAAGCTAGAATCAATCAGCAAATGATAGATGCCGCACAAAAAATTATTGTACTTACAGACTCGTCAAAATTTGGAAGAAGAGGGTTTTGTAAAATATGTGATTTAAATAAAATACATCACATCATTACAGACAAAAACGCACCGGCCCATATAATTGAGATGATGAGAGAAAGAGAAATAGAAGTAACCCTTGTCTAAACTAACATTTAATATTGAGTTCGAGCAATACGTTTCTTATTTGCTCATAGGTAGTTATACGTGTAGGAACTAAAGGCAGACGAAGTTTATTTTGAATATAACCCATCATATTGAGCATACATTTTACTCCTGCAGGATTTCCATCCACGAAAAGAAGGTTGAATAGCTCGTTGAAACTATGATGTATAGTCAAAGCACTGGCATAATCACCTTCAAGTGCCAAACGAGTCATACGACTAAATTCGCGAGGGAATGCATTGCCAATCACTGATATGACACCAACAGCGCCGAGGGTTATCAAAGGAAAAGTAACCCCATCATCACCTGATATCACATCAAAATGTTCGGGCTTACGCTTTATGATATCATCCATCTGAGTCATATTTCCGGAGGCTTCTTTTACCGCAACAATATTTCTGAACTCATTAGCAATACGCAATGTTGTATCAGCCGTCATATTAACCCCTGTCCGTCCCGGAACATTATAAGCTATAATAGGCAGGGAAGATGCTTCCGAGATAGCTTTATAATGCTGATATATACCTTCCTGCGATGGTTTGTTATAGTAAGGAACTACCGAAAGGATACCATCTATGCCGGCATAATCATTTTTCTTTAACTTATCGACAATGGCACGTGTATTATTTCCACCTTCTCCTATAATAACAGGAATTTGACCGTTGACTTTATTTACCACCAATTCGACAATCTGTTTTTTTTCTCCTTCGGTCAATGTTGGGGTTTCTGCTGTTGTACCAAGTACAACCAGATAATCAGTTCCATTTTGCAACTGATAATCAACAAGCCGAAGCAGGGCATCATAATCGACACTCTCATCTTCTTTAAAAGGAGTAATTAAAGCAACTCCCATTCCTCTCAGATTTATCCTGGACATAAAGTCAATCTTTATCTTTAGAAAAGTGTATATCTCTTTTCAGTTTGTGCAAAATTAAGAATTAATTTACACCCTATAGCACTTTGCTCAGGTAATTTTTTATTTGCTGATAAGTTTCCTGTAGATTCATTTCATCAGTTTTGAGCACCAGAAAGTCATAGTAAGGCTGATCCGGCTTTGTAATACCGATACTAAATTCAGAAGAATTATGGGCCAACAGATATTCATAAACCTTACTTTCGGTAGTAGTCAAGTCAATAAGCGTATCATATTCCAATACCTTGAATTCATTCAAGACGGATGGAGCAAGTATCTGAAGGAAAGACATTTCCTGAGGATGAATAATTCTCACATTCGCCGGAAATATTGTATTCCCCGGAGCCTTCTTTGTAGATTGATACGTCCACAAGACAACTTTTTTACCATTTGCTGCTAAATCTTTTGATATAGCATCTATAGCCGACCAATCGTTATATGAGAACAGAATAAGTACACTTTTCATGCTCTCTAAATTTCGGAAAGCATGTTTTCTTTTATTATCTCGGAAAGCAGAATTTATTTTCCATTTTACTAAAAAATCAAACATAATAATTTTGTTGTGTTAGATATCATAATAAACCAGCAGTCGTATATTTCGTTTTCAACCGGGAAAAATAAATTCTGCTTCTATTACTTTTTATAATTTTCTGGCACCATCACTGATCACCACATCGTATACCTTCGGCTTGATTCTGAACTTTTGCTCATAGCTTTCGGTAGCACGTTTGATGAAATCATCATGAAGCTCATTTTTCACAAGATTGATAGTGCAACCACCAAAGCCACCTCCCATCACACGAGATCCGGTTACGCCACACTGACGTGCGATATCATTTAGGAAGTCAAGTTCTTCGCAGCTAACTTCATACTTACGGCTAAGCCCGATATGCGTTTCGTACATTTTCTTACCAACGGTTTCGTAATCACCTCTTTCCAAAGCATCACACGCTTCGCTCATACGTTGAATTTCTTCGATAACGAATTCGGCACGCATGTAATCTTCGGCACTAACTTCGTTAGCCACTTCTTTCAACATGTCGATTGTAGCATCACGCAATAACTGCACTTCAGGATGATACTTACGAATGTATGATGCCGCATTTTCGCACGATTCGCGACGTTTGTTATAAGCAGAGGAAGCCAACTCATGTTCTACGCAAGTATTTAACAACACCAAACGGTATCCTTCCGGATTGAACGGAATATATTTATATTCAAGAGAGCGACAATCTAGGCGAATTAATGATCCGGCCTTACCAAAACAAGACGCGAACTGATCCATAATACCACATTTGACTCCTACATAATTGTGCTCTGTAGCTTGCCCTATTTTGGCTAGTTGAAAACGGTCTAAGCCAAGATTATACATATCATTGATCGCAAACCCGAAACAACTTTCCAAAGCTGCTGACGAAGACATTCCTGCTCCGAGAGGCACATCACCGGCAAACACGCAGTCAAAACCTTGAACTTGTTTTCCTAGCTTCATTATTTCGTGACATACGCCGAAGATATATTTCCCCCATTGTTTGATCGGAATATCATCTAGTCCGAACTCATCCATTTCAGACAAGTCCATAGCGTATGCTTTAATACGGTCGGGCGTTCCATTGGGCTTGATCACACAATACATGGCTTTGTCGATTGCTCCCGGCAACACAAATCCGCCATTGTAGTCTGTATGTTCACCAATAAGGTTGATACGCCCCGGCGATGTATACATTGTACCTTCAGTTCCGAATAGCGATTTAAATTTTTCTTTTAATAAATTTAGCTCCATGGTCGATTTTAATTATTTAGGGTTTATACAAAAAATTATTCCAACATTTTGAGAAAATCATCTTCATTAATAATAGGAATACCCAGACTTTTCGCTTTCTCGAGTTTAGCAGGCCCCATATTGTCACCGGCTAAGACATAATTAGTTTTTGAAGATATAGAACCGCTGTTCTTACCTCCATTCTGTTCTATCATACTCTTGTATTCATCGCGGGAATATTTTTCGAAAGTCCCGCTAATTACGATTGACAAGTCTTTCAGTTTTTCTGTTCTCTGGGCAATAATAGATTCACTAAGCTCAAATTGCAATCCAAATGTACGAAGTTTATTTATGACTTCAAGATTGTTAGGATTACTAAAATATTTAACGATGCTTTGAGCTATCCGATCACCAATTTCATCAACCTGTGTCAAGTCTTCTATTGTAGCGGCTTGTAACAAGTCGATATCAGGAAAAGCCAATGCTAGTTTTTTCGCTACGGTTTCGCCGACATAACGGATACCCAAAGCAAAAAGCACTCTTTCGTAAGGTACGGATACCGATGCATGAATGCTATCTATTAGATTCTTGGCACTCTTCTCAGCCCAACGCTCAAGACGAGAGACATCCTGCCACTTTAGTGTATATAGGTCTGCAATATTTCGAATATATCCGGCATTGTAGAGATGTTCTACAGTCTCTGTTCCTCCGGCAATATTCATCGCTTTTCGGGTCAGAAAGTGTTCGATACGCCCTTTTATCTGAGGTGGGCATGACACGTCGTTGGGGCAATAATATATAGCCTCTCCTTCATCTTTGACAAGAGGTGTACCACATTCGGGACAATCTTTTATAAACTCGACTTTAGCATCAAATATATTTCTTTGGGCAACATCTACCCCGGTGATCTTAGGTATTATTTCTCCTCCTTTTTCTACATAAACCTGATCATTGATATGTAAATCAAGAGAGTTAATATAATCTTCGTTATAAAGTGACGCTCGCTTAACGGTAGTTCCTGACAGCTTTACCGGTCTAAGGTTGGCCACAGGTGTAACAGCTCCTGTTCGCCCCACCTGATATGAGACAGACTCTAGCGTTGTAACAGCCTGCTCTGCCTGAAACTTGAAGGCAATAGCCCAACGAGGAAACTTAGAGGTAAAGCCTAGATTCTTTTGCTGTGTCAGCGAATTTACTTTAAGGACTATTCCATCTGTAGCTACAGGCAGGTTTTTACGCTCCTTATCCCAATAGTGTATATATGCGAATATTTCGTCTAAAGTCTTACACTTCTTGGTTGCATCCGAAATTTTAAAGCCCCATTCCTTCGCTTTCATCAGATTTTCGTAATGTCCGTCAGTAGGCAATTCTTCTCCTAACAAATAGTAGAGATAAGAGTCAAGCTTACGTGAAGCCACTATTTTAGGGTCTTGCTGCTTAAGTGTTCCTGATCCGGCATTACGCGGATTAGCAAAAAGGGCTTCTTCCTGTTCGGCTCTTTCCTTATTTATTTGATCAAACACAGACCACGGCATCAGAATCTCTCCTCTGATTTCAAACTCGGCAGGATAATCTGTTCCATGCAATCGCAAAGGAATACTACGAATAGTACGCACATTAGCTGTCACATCATCACCCTGCACACCATCGCCACGTGTAACGGCCTGAGTTAACTGACCGTTGATATATGTAAGAGAAATAGATGTTCCATCGTACTTTAATTCACATACAATTTCGAAATCATCATTCAACCCTTTCTTTACCCGATTGTAAAAATCTGTAATTTCTGCCTCTGTATATGTATTTCCCAACGATAACATGGGATATTTATGAGGGACTTGTTTGAATGATTTATTAATATCGCTGCCAACACGTTGACTCGGAGAATTAGGATCGAAATACTCAGGATATTGAGTTTCCAAATCGGTCAATTCTTTTAATTTCTTATCAAATTCAAAATCTGAAATAGTTGGTGCTGAAAGTACGTAATAGTCGTAATTATGTTTGTTCAACTCTTCCCGAAGAGTATCAATTTGGTGCTTTATATGATCCATTATTTCGTTAAAATCGTAAATACAAATATAAAAAGAAATAGGTTGAAAATGTGCAAAATTAGATATTTTTCAGAAATCTATTTACACATTGACTTATCTTCAGCTAACGGAATATCAAGTTACTTCTCATATTTTCTTTTTCTATACAGAGAAATCGAACCCATGACCAAAGCAATAAAAAACACAGGAAAAGCAATATTTAGTATAGCATATTGATTTCTTTTCTTATAAGCCTCTTTTTTGTTCAGGATATATAGCTTTTGTTGCTTTGTCCTCAACTGCATCAGTCCATCATCTCCTGTCAGCCAATTTACGGCATTCACAATAAAATCACGATTACCGAACTGCTGTTGCGAAACTCTATCATAACCCATAGGTAATACCTGTGAGCTTTGTCCATGCCCCTGAATCTCATTTGTTATGATATCGGAAGATGAAACAACGATCATTTTTGTTCTTTCACTTATATTCTTAGTTTTATAACTATCAGCTTTAATGCTATCAGGCATCATCCTATTTTGGAACACAGAAGTAAATACACCTTCGAGACTTACCGCCACAGGGACAAATTGCAGATCGAAATAGTCTTTATTATTTTGTATTTTTGCAATATCAAAATCAATCGCATCAGGCACTTTTACTAAATGCGTGTTAGCTGAAGTAGTCAATAATATATGCTTTGTCACATTAGTAGAATTGTTTACAATATCGATAGAACTGGCAAACCCGGCTTTTACGTCCCTTATATTCTTTGTAATGGGAAAATCCTGGGACGGGATCAACAGTGGCTGAAAATAACTGGGCACAACCGAAGCTGACTGACTTCCGCCATCACTCATTAAGTATGTAGAAACACACTGGCTATCCTGAATAAGGTTTGAATTTATGCGTACACCGTATGAAAAAAGCATATCATCGAGATTGACATCATTTTTCATACTTGCAGAATGTCCTAATTGAGCGAGATCCTGATGAGAGTAAAAAGCTCCATCGATAAGCCATAAGACCTTACCTCCCGACATTATATACTGATCGAGGATATACTTATCCGTTTCGCTATATTTTGATAAAGGCCCGGCAATAATCACGGCATCAAAGTTGTCCAATATATTAATTTCGTTACCAATCTGCCCCCTATTCACTGTGTAGTATTTAGATAATACTTCCTCGGCATCATATACATACGTACGTGAAATCTCATTATGACCTTCAATAAAGGCAATAGACTTAGATGCTTCCTGATTTAGTAAGCGAATAGCGTCTGTAAATTCAAACTCCAGACCTTCGATAGATGCATTTATGTTTTCTTCCGCTGTGTACCCTGCAATATTTTTGAGCAAAGGAACAACCAGAGTATCTTTTCCATTTGATATCTGGGCGCATGGATATATTATTTTTTTGCTGGCTTTCCCTTCCCTATCGATCTCGTTAAGAATAATACCAGGCATACCTCTTTGTGCCATCGCCTCATATATCTCGGAGGCAGAGCTTTCGGACTGATATATATTCGTTTGTCTTATTTCGAGATTACTATTCACATATCGGTTATAATCATTTAATAGATTAACGGTTGCATCCTGCAAACGCTGGAATCCATAGTTGAGATCTCCACTCAAATATATATTTATATTAAGAGGAATCTCATTCTTCGTACCCTTCAAGAGGTTTATTGTATAATCACTTAGTGTATAACGCTTATCGGATGTAAAATCAATTCTATAATTAGGTATAAAGTACAATCCAACATTAAGTATAACAAACAAAACTCCCCCCCTGACTAAAACTCTTAATTTGCTCCCACTTAATACTACAAGAGCAAGAATTACAAACAAAACCAAATAATTAACAACAACAAGCAAGTCCTTAAATCGTATAACCCCCTTTTGCATCAATTCGTAATGATGAAGCAGTCCCAGAGATGACACGGCAGCCTGTGTTTTTCCGGTAAGAAATAAGCCGGAGAGCAAATCGAAGCCATAGTAAACAAAAACACTTAAAATTACTGAAGTGATAAGTGCTACAACCTGATTCTTAGACAAAGCCGACCCAAATAGACCGATAGATACAAAAACCATAACCAATAATAGCAAAGAAAAATACGAGGCAAAGATAGCATTAAGGTCAATGTTTCCTACCGGATTGGCTAGTTGCGATAAAGAGTAAACATAAATATATGTAGACAGTAAGGTAATAAATACGAAGATAACTGCAGCCAGGTATTTACTCAGATAGATATGGAAGATACTAACAGGTCTCGTCATTAGAATATCTAAAGTTTTTCCCTTTCGTTCTTCTGAAAAAGAGCGCATGGTAAGAGCCGGAATCAATACCAAAAGTAGTATGGGAGACAAAGCGAAAAAGCCGCTCAGATCAGCGTAACCGGTATCCACCAGATTGTATTTCCCTGAGAAGAACCACAGTAAACCTCCTATAATGAGAAGAAAAGCTAAAGAAAAGAACGCTCCGAAAGAAGAGCAAAAAACAGACTTAAGTTCTTTAAATACTAAAGCTTTCATATATCTTTGTATAAATTGATGTTTAATTACACAATGGCTAAACGAGAGATAAAGATAGTTATTTTATTTGTTCTGATAATTGCAGTCCTTATCGGAGGATGGCGATTATATAATAAACTTGAAAAGAACAAACAATCTTTCTCTGTTGATATTTATGAATATATATCTCCTCAGGCAGTGGCTGTAATAAATATCAATAGAGAGTATAATCTGGATATGCTATACCAGTATGATCCTGCGCTTCGCAGCTTAACGGGTGTACTCGGAGAAAATTTATCTTTTCCTACGATTATTTCAAAGTATAAAGACAATAGTGGTATTTTAATAACAAAAATAAAACAAGAGAAAGAATCGGAGATAGCAGATTATATAAGAAATCAGATAGCATCGGATTTTCCTCCTTACAAAAGAGAATATAAAGATGCAATCGTATGGTATTTTACTCAGCCGGATGATAAATTTCTCGTTTGCTCTTTTTACAAAGGAATGCTTGCCATCAGCAACCATCTCAGGCCTATTGAAATATTTATTGATTCTGACTCGGAAAACACATTCTTTTCGGACGAAAATAACATCGAGCTTATAACCAAAATTCGAAATAGCACACCTGTCTGTATTTTCACAAAAGTGCAGGAAAAAACTTTGGCTCTTAATTATCTTCCTTATGACAGCTCAATACAACTAATAGGCTATATACTAGAAAACAAACAGAAGGCAGCAAATGACTCGATGGCATTCGATTACGCAACAATCCCCTTATTAATGGATTTGCCGGATAGAATGTGCATCGATAGCATAAACATACAAAATGGTAGCAAACCGGTAAGCGTAAAAATATTTCTAAACAAAAAGTTTTAAATTCGTGTTTATAAAAATATATTACAATTTATCAATTTAATAAAATAATTATGTCGGTATTAAAAGAATTAAAGGAGTTTATGATGCGTGGCAACGTAGTTGATATGGCTGTCGGTGTCATTGTAGGTGGAGCATTCGGCAAGATTGTATCATCGCTTGTAAGCGATATTATCATGCCTCCAATTGGAGTTGTACTTGGCGGTGTCAATTTTTCGGACCTGAAGGTAACGCTAAAAGATGCAGTAGGTGACGCAGCAGCTGTAACAATCAATTATGGTTCTTTTGTACAAACTGTTTTTGATTTTGTTATCATAGCCAGTGCCATATTTTTTGCTATCAAGGGTATCAATATGCTACAAAAGAAAAAAGAAGAAGCCCCTGCTGCCCCTCCGGCTCCAACTAAAGAGGAAACGTTACTAACAGAAATCAGAGATTTATTGAAGGAACAAAATAAAAATTAAATATATACCTTTTATAAATTGAACTTAACAAACAAGCATTATGGTAAAGTATTTCCCTATTTTATTTATAGCGATGTCGCTATTGTTCTCCAGTTGTGGCAGCGTACCTGTAACCGGACGTAAACAATTGAATCTGGTTTCGAACCAAGAGGTTCTTTCGTTGAGTTTACAGCAATATCAACAATTTATAAAATCTGCGCCAATATCAACCGATAAGAAGAATACGGCATTGGTACAGAAAGTTGGTAGAAATATAGCGAATGCTGTTGAAACTTATCTGAAAAACAATGGTTATGCAGATGAATTAGCATCGTATGCATGGGAATTCAACCTCGTGAAGAGTGCTGATGTAAATGCTTTTTGCATGCCCGGCGGGAAAATTGTCGTATATGAAGGAATACTGCCTTATACTCAGGACGAAACTGGTCTGGCTGTTGTCTTAGGACATGAAGTCGCGCATGCTGTTGCAAAACACGCAAATGAACGTATGAGCCAACAAATGATGACTGAATATGGTACAGCTGCAATAGGTACAGCTCTCGGAGGAACTTCTACCAGGGTGCAGCAAGCCGCTGCGGCAGCAATTGGGCTCGGTTCTCAATATGGAATTTTATTACCTTATTCGCGCAAACAAGAATTAGAAGCTGATAAACTTGGTCTGATATTTATGGCAATGGCAGGATACAACCCGAGTCAGGCTGCTGCATTTTGGACTCGCATGTCGCAGCAAGGAAGTAGCACTCCTGAATTTATGAGTACTCACCCTTCAGACAACACACGTATCCAACAGATAGAAAAAGATTTGCCTGAAGCTATGAAATACTATAAAGGTGGAACAGGAGCAACGAATACGAATTCGTCAAAAACATCTAACAAATGGAAGTTCTAATTGAATAAAACATAAAACAGAAGAGGCTATTTCGTGTAAGAGGTAGTCTCTTTTATTTTAGAATTCTTTATAAAACGGAAAATCTGCAATATCTAATAACGGTTTATCCCCCCTACTGTCCCCGTATACATATAGCTGATAAGTATCTCTATAAGGATAAAGTTCCAGGAAACGTTTGACCTTCTCTACTCCGTAGCAATTTTCACCTTTGAGCTTCCCTGTTATTACGCCTTCTTTAACTTCAATCTCCGTACTGATAACGTTCTCAATACCGATTGATTGAGCCCAAGGCAAAATCCAATTGTAAATAGATGCGCTATTAATGAGCACTATATGCCCGTCCTGTTGATGAAATCTGATCTTATCGATCGCTTGTGATCTTAATGTCTGATTTATTCGATTCTTGTATTTTTCACAAATAGCATTAAACTCCGATAATGTCTTTCCTTTAAAGAAATAAGAAAACAGCCGTTCCTTTGCCTTATCATTTGGGATAAACCCTAGTTTAAATAAGATCAGAACAGGAGAGAGAGCAAACAACCCCCAAATCAACCTTGGAAATCCATAATAAAAGCGAATAAAATCGAATAAGGTATCTTCGGTCGTTATGGTTCCGTCAAAGTCGAAAACAGCTATTACCTTCGATGAATTTACATCTATCATTACCTAAAGAATTTTGTGATAACAAAGAAAGATATAATCCATAAGATTATAATGATACGGATAAAATTATCTTTGAGGAATATCAATGTTGGATTACCACTCCTATCTTCCACAAATATAATTTGTAAATATCGGAACAACCCGACAAACACAAAAAAGGAAGTCAAATAAAGATTATCTCCATTACGTTCTGTTACTTCCTGCGAAATAGTATACATAATATAAGCAACCATCATTACCGCGGCTACAACCACAATCGCCACATTCAGAAATGGAATATTATACCCATCGACATTCTTACGTACTTTATCACCTGTTTCCTCATAAATTACTACATCATCACGCCGTTTACCCAAAGCCAAGAATATAGCCAACAAGAAAGTCATAACCACAATCCAGCGAGAAAGAGGAGTATCTGTAACAACCCCACCTATAAATATACGGATAACAAATCCTATAGCCACAATACTAATATCAATAACCGGTATATGTTTTAACCTTAGCGAGTAAAATATGTTTAGAATAAAATAAGACACTAATAATGCCAATGCGATATAGTTTCCTAAAACAAATATATACACAGATAGACTGACCGCCACTAAACTAAGAATCATCAACAATGCCTCTTTTTTATTTATAGCTCCCGAAGCCAAAGGTCTATTTCGTTTCTCGGAATGAAGCAGGTCTGTTGCAATATCGTTCCAGTCGTTGATAATGTATATAGAACTAGCTATTAAACAAAAGCCGACAAAAGCCCATAAATCGGCAATCAACAATGAAATATGATCCATTTTAAAAGAAAAGAATAGAGGTAAAAAGATGAAAAAATTCTTTACCCACTGATGTAGTCGCATCAATTGTAAATAGTGTTTTATTTTATTCATTATTTGTTTATTCTGTTGGATATAAAGATTGTGCCATATTAATAAAATCCGTGAGATGATACAGATTGTTTATAATCAAACCGACAAACATGCATATCAAGAATACGACAAAGGCCTTTGCTTGTTTTTCTTCCAACTTATTATACAGCCATCCGAATAATAAAGGAATACAATACACCCAGTGTGCACCGTAGATAAAGGGCTGATTGATACCAAATTTCATTACACAGTGTATAATGATATCGATAAGGAATAGTAAGAAAATCATTTGTACAAAAGGGTTCTTATAATTCTTTACCAAAGCAGCTACAATGATTGCCAGTATTAAAGCAACGAAGGTATATTGCCACCAATAAGAATAATTTCCTTCGATTATATACTGCATCGTTGAATTGTAAGCTGTATAATTCATCATTGGAGGAAAGAAGATTGGAGAGCCAAAAAAATGAGTAAAAACCATCTGGAATAAAGAGGAGCCTCCCAAAGCACTATTGGTAAAAGATTCTCTGTGTATGAAAATCGACTCAAAAAAAATTCTTCGAAAGAAAAACTACACTAATAAGCTGAACAATAGATAATATTGCAAGAAATATTACCCCCAATAAAACGACCTTCTTTAATATACTTATTTTCTTTTCTTTAAAAAATAACACAGGGACAATACCTTTTGCAACATTAGTAAGTGTAATTCCTCCTAAAATAAAATCTGCTAAAACTATATTTGAAAGAAATGGGGGTGATTTTTGTTTCTTTATATAAGATGAATTATAATAAACATTAAATGCCAAAAACATAGCAGATAGCGTAAAGCTTTCAGGTGTAAAGCTCAAGAGTAGGTTTGTAGAAAAAAATGCGAAAAATAATGTCATCAAATAAGCTACAAACCTTTTTATTTCAATAATCTCTCTCAGATATCGAAAAATATAAACAGAGGACATACTTATCATCGAGGAGGACAATAAAACAAAGAGGAGAGTTTTAGCTTTGAATGTAACTAAATATGCAAGTCCGTTGCCAATAAGAACAAAAGGGTAATAAAATAACATCAGGAGAGGATGCCCGCTTATCTGTGTCCGTCCAAGCTTTAAGATTAAGGGGTTATCATAAGAAAAATAAATATCTGTTTCATACGACATATTATCTATCACAGATGTGCTTAATGCTATATATATCGAATAGGATAAATAAATTAATAGCAGTATAAGGAATAGTAATTTTTCTTCTTTTTTCTGGGGCAAAAGGGCTTTCGATAAAAATTTAAAATCAGAAATTTTAAAACGAATACTTTTATTCATATTTTATGCAAGTAAGTGTTAGTCTGGGATACACCGATCTTTATTAAGTTTGATAGGCAAGCTCAAAAAATAAAAGCCAAAATTACATTAATTATTTTTAAATTACACAGATAATAATTGAAAATTAAAGAATTAGACTGTACAAGCTGTGTCAAAAATTTATTATTAAAATCTGATCTCTGTAGAAATAAGAAGTATAGTATCTTGTTTTGTTTATAAAATAATGGAGTTTCGTGATGAAGTTGCTTCAAAAAGAATCCTGCTAATCTCACGACTTGCAGGACCCCAACCTTAACACAAACTTTACAAAACTACACAATATATTTTTATTTATTTTTCTATCCTTTACGAAGCATTTATTTACCTCTGATCAATATTCTAAAACATACCTATCTGAGCGTCGAGCCTCGCCCTATATTCCGACGGAGACTGCCCTGTATGCTTTTTGAAAAATCTACCTAAAGAAGCTTGACTCGAAAAATGTGTATCCAATGTTATTTCCTGAATATTTAACGCTGTATTATTTAACAACGATTTTATTTCCAACAAAGTATATTCTACAATCCAGTCTTTGGCAGATCGACCACTTACATCCTTTATCACCTTAGAAAGATACTTGGGTGTTATACCCAATTGCTTCGCATAAAAAGACATTTCTTTATTTTCGTGGTAATGCTTTAGTATTAAAAGAAAAAATTGATATGCCAAGTTCTCTTTCCTCGAACAAGGAGTAGCATTCGTTGACAATAAGCTATTCTTAAAACTATAATAAACATCCAAATAAAAAAGTCTTATTAAACTTACTATATATTCCCGCTGAAACATACAGTCTGACGTAAGAAATCTTTCATTAACAAGATTATAGTATTCAGAATACCGAGACATCTCATTCTTAGTCAGTTTGTAAAAGTGCTTTTGCCTCATATATATGAAGAATAGTGGCGAAAAGCGTGAAATACCACCTAGAATATCATCTGTTATTGTTTGGGAAAGTAAAAAATAATCAATTTTAAAGTCGTCGCTTTTATCTTTTACCGATATAGTCTGATTTGGCAATAAAACGATCATCTCTCCTTCTACAAAACGATGCTCTTCTTGACGCTGATGGACTTCGATAGTAATAGCTCCTTCATGACAAATACCAACTATACCAAAAGTCGCACAAAATGCTAAATGAGGAACTGGTAAAGAGTGAGCATTCTTATATAATTTAAATTCGTTCTCTAACGAATATCCAAGCTCGTTACTTTCCTTTTCTAGCATGACTTTTGTTTAGTTTTGTTATGTGTTATTTATCATGAAATATTGCTCTTAATATTTCACGGTGCAAATATAGAATTTAATTTCTTAATAGCGAAAATAAATGGACTTTTAGTATAATATTTATAATTATTTAAAGCTTTACTCTTCACTTCTTTTACTGATAGAGATTTTCTGTCATTTTCGATCCTTTTTCTTCATTCATTGACAGTTTTAATAAAATGTTCAATAACAGATCATTAATATAAGAAGAAAGATATAATTACTCTCAGTTGTATTAAACTATAAGTCTACTAATCTTTAAACTCATTATTTTGATAAATAGTTATTTTTTTTTGAAGATAAACTCCCAGCAGAACCTGGATATATATTTAGAAAATCTCGTTTACACGAATATCATCCTAGTGTTTCTATTTGTTTTGTTAATCTTTTGAATGATACCAATCGATTAAATAACTCATAAAAAACCGTCCTGAGACGGGCAATCTCAGGACGGTGAGAGGACAACCAAAGCAATCCTCATTTTCGGGAACTTTATAACTACCTTATAACAAGGCTTTGTCATATAGACAAATGTTTCACTAAAAATTATTATCAATATTTATATGCCTTGCTAGATTATCATCAGTGTAAGAATGGATATATTATTCTATTTCAAGATTCTGATTATTTTATAATTATAATACATAGTTAGCAAAGACTCGCTTCAATAACAATAGGATACAACTTTTTGGCACAGCACAAAACGCATAAGATTCTACAGATAAAGAGATTAACCCCTTTCTTAAAACATTAAAATATGACTTTTTAAGGAGTAAAAAAAATGCTATAACTTTTACCTTATAGCATCATATATCTCTTTGATTGTAATTTACTCTTATATTCAGCCTGTGTATTATTTCATTTGATGTATTTTCATTTCCAAAAACTTAAAAAAATCATCCGCATAAAAATCATCATCTTCATTCATATAATCACGACAAAAGACTCTATACTCATTGCCTTTTAGCCCGGGCTCAATTAAGAAATAATACAAAGCATCCCCCTCTCCTTCTTCCAAAATAGTCAATTCATTCTGAGATGTGGCGTTATTTATCGTCTGAGACTTGTATAAATATAAAATGCTATCTACATCTGCAATATTATAATTTTCGGGAGGAGATACATATTTAACATATTCATCTTCCACTTTGAAGTACTCAAACTCCTGCGACCACCACTTATAAGAGTCAGGTAAAGAAAATCCTAATTCTTGCTCCGTGTAGTCAATCCACTCTTGCTTTACTACACCCTTCTTTCCGTGTTTTATTTTATATTCATTAGCTCTGAATAACTCAAGGAACTTATGATACGCGGGGGTCATCTATACTAATTTTAATTGTTTGAGATACAGAATACATTTAGTTTAAAAGTTAACAAATGGCCAATTAAACTAATAATTCGACGTAAATATATTTACAAAGATACAATTCAAAATCAAATACGACCTTACTTGTCAGTGGCAAAATAAAACTTTCGAGATCAGAAACATTCTGCTATTAAATGGAAAAGGCATGCTTTAAGCATGCCTTTTCCATTTAATTTTGTTTTCAAGAATGGCCTAATTCATACTAAACTTATACCCTAAAGTCAATAGACCTTGGAATGAGTTTGTCTTCAAAGAAGCTTTATCTGCTCCTGCAAAAGAATACAAATCTGCCTTTTGAGATTTCATTACAAAGGCAACATCTGTGTAAAAGTAACCATTCGACCAATCGGATTTACCTCTTCTTTCAGGAATAAATTGATATCCTAATCCATAAGTGATATAGTGAGTATCGGCATCGAATGCATATTGTGTAACAGGACGAGGATCTGTAGTGACCTCATTTCCATTATTCTTTATTTTTGAGTCAAAAGGACTTTGCACCCATGAATAACCTACGCGACCTGAAAATTTGCTGGTAAAACGATATTCAAGACCAACACGTAAGGCTGATGCCATTTTGAAATCGTTTTTAATATATTCATTCGGATCCGGGGAAAATGCTTTACTGTTACGATTAAACAGCTTCATATTATTCTTATAGTTTGTCAATTCATAATCTGCACTTATGATAGCCTTTGTCCCTATAACTCCCGCCATACTAAATGTCCATTTATCGGGTGTACGCAATTTATAATCAAAAACAGCATCTTCCCGCCCATCATAGCTTTTTACTGTTCCTGCTACATAATCGGGATCAAGACTAGAACTCGATACTCCTGATAAATTATGACTCAAATCGGCAGCAAAATGATCTGTCATTTTATACCATGTTGGTGAGTGGTAAGCAATACCTATACGGAATTCTTGAACCGGTTTTATTATAACTCCGGCTTTTACTTGCCAACCTGTTCCATCCGTTCTATTCCAATTATACAAATCAAATCTGCGATTATCTGCCAGTGCACCATTTCCATCAGGCATATACTCTGTATATTGAGAATAGAGACGATAGTTTATATCTGTCATAGAAATTGTAGCACCAACGCTCACAATATCAGAGAAAGAAGTTCCGATATTGAAATCATATGAACTAATATAACCTTTCTCTTCCACAAACAAATCATTAGAAACGTTGTTTGATATTGCCGGACTATAGCTACTTCCGTTAGAACCTTCATTTATCAAAAAAGAATTGTAGCCTAATACCGTCAACCAATCCTGACTGTCCCATACTCCCCAAAAGTCATTATCTTTTAGAGATAGGCGTGAAGCTGGAACTTCATTAAAATTCGCTCTACCAGCCATATAACCCGTAAGAGATCGAGTATTATCGCCCATTACGGCATATTTCCTATCAAAGCTTTTTAAACGGTTATAAGAAAATCCAAAATTAAGAAAAGGAACTACGTCATCATATAAAGGAAAAGTTCCCACAAAGGCTAAATTATCAAAAGCAAAAGTAAATTTATTTTCATTTTGCTTACCTATATTCAACTGACCTTGTGACTTTGTATTCTGAAAATTCATTGTTGTCACAATTTCAGACTTTTGATAAACTCCTATACCGGCAGGATTTATTGCAATACCGGAGATATCACCTCCCAGTGCACCAAATGCACCCCCCATAGCCACAGATCTTGCCGTACCGGTTAAATCATTCTTGGAAAATCTGTATGCATCCATTTCATTTTGAGCATAAACCATTCCTACCGAAAAGGCAACAGCAAGCATTAATAATGATAATTTTTTCATATTTCAATATTTTTTATCTAACAGATGAAATTTGCATGTTTAAACTCTTTCGAAACGAAACATACACATTTCAGAGTATATTAAATGTTCTATTTTCTTATATTTTCCATAAAAAGCTGTTCCAATAACCACGTTTGTTGAAACAGCTTTTATATTTTTTATTATGATACGATCGTATTATCTGCGTCCGCTACTACTTCTACCACCGCCACCACTGTATGATCCTCCACCGGAAGAACGTCCCGAAGAAGAACTACCGGAGCTGTAAGACCCCGAGCTTCTTGAAGAAGAGCTACTGGAAGAACTACTACTATAACTTGGGCGTGAACTTGAAGAAGACGAACTGCTGCTATTATAGCTTGGTCGGCTACTAGAAGAGCTACTAGACGAACTGCCACTGCTGTAACTTGGACGGCTGCTACTAGAAGAGCTCCTTGATGGGCTACTACTGTTATAGCTTGGTCTTGAGGAACTACCGGACGATCCACTATTATAACTTGGTCGGGTACTGTTGGACGAACCACTATTGTAACTTGGACGGCTACTATTTGATGAACCGCTGTCATAACTTGGGCGTGTGCTCGGACGAGTACTTACATCGGATGAAGAACCTCTTCCCGAAGATGTTCCGCTATTGTAACTTGGACGAGTAGTAGGTCGTGTACTAATACCACTTGACGATCCTCTACCTGTAGATGTTCCACTATTGTAGCTTGGACGAGTAGCCGGACGGGTGCTCACACCGCTTGACGACCCTCTACCTGTACTATATGATGGTCGAGTACTTACGTTACTTGATCCTCTACCCGAACTATATGATGGTCGAGTACTTACACTAGAAGAAGAACCACGTCCTCCGCTATATGAAGAATATCTGCCGGAGTTATTATATCCGGAGTTGTAGCGTCCTGAATTATTGTAAGCCGAGTATCTGCCGCTTGAGCTATATCGTGGACGTCCAGAATACGAATAGTTTGAACGATGATAATGTCCACCGCCATACCAGCCTCCGCCGCCGTACCAGCCGGAATACCAGCCACCATACCAAGGACTATTCCATCCCCAACCCCAAGAGCCTCCATACCAAGGTCTGCTCCACCCCCAGCCCCAAGAGCCATAGTACCAAGGATCATACCATCCCCATGCATAAGAAGGGGAATACCATGAATCGTACCAAGGATAATATCCATATCCTCCCCAGCCCCAGCCGAAGTTTACGTTAAAATTCCAACCTCGATTACGATAATAGTTGCTATATGTGTCATTTACAACATATACATTAATCTCGTTATCACTAGAAATTTTAACACTATTAGCGGGATCGTGGAATCTTACTATACGATCGGTATATTCATAATCATTATATCCATCTGCGTTTACAATAGAGTCGTCAGGCATCTGTGTTTGCTCGGCATCGTATACGCTTACATTTCCTCTACGGTTATAAGCATCTACATCGATATTCACATTTCCTGTTCGCTCCAATGTTATATCCCCATTGTCTTTCACTACCAAAACCTGAGTTTGGTCTACTTGCTTTTGGGGAGCAGTAGTCTTTACTTTTACTTCTTTCTGTTTCGATTCTTTCGATTTAGAAGTAGCATATATGTCATCCCATTCCTGAGCAAAAGCCAAGAACGGTATAGCTGACACGAGAATCATTAGAAACATTTTTTTAGCTTTCATAATCTGCTCTCCTATAATTATTATTTACTAATTTAGTTTTGTATTCACTTACTGTACAATATACTTTCATGTATATATCTTAGACTAAACATTCGTCAAAAGGTTTAAAACTTACAGTAAGATCTTATGGTATATAAAACAAATGTACGACTTTTATTTTTCAATTCAATATTATATATACTAAAGATGCGAAGAAACAAACCGATGTTGCTCCCTATTGTGTTAAAAATAGTTATCCTTAGGTTATTTCTTCACATAACCTCGTTTATACCAATAAAAAGATGCTTCTTGGTTTAGAAGTTACTTTTAGCTACGTTTATTTTTCGAATTATAGAGAACGTGATGAGGTAAAAGAAAAAGCGTATTTATAAAAGTCACATTAAGCGAATTCATGATTGAATTTTCTCTCCATTACAATATAATCATAGCCATTTTTAGAGAAAAATTCATCGGTTTCACTATAACCAAATTTTTTATAAAAATCGGTTGTTTCACTGCGAGCATTGCACCATAGACAATCTAGCTTTAAATCGTTTGCATAAGATATAAGCCACTCCATTAGAGCTGTAGCATATCCTTTACCTTGCATTTCGCTGCGAGTTGCTAGTTTTCGGAACTGAACGTCTCTACCATGCAGAAATATAGACATTACAGACACTAAGTCATCATTTTCGTATACACCAATATGCAAACCTCTGTCATCGTCAGGCAATTTTACGAACTCAATATCTTTATCCGGATACATCACTTGCCTGCGCAAGCCCAAAACATCTTCATATGGGGCTTCGGAAATAATCATTTTATTAAAATTTATATGTTAGCATTAATCGACCTTCTGATGTTTTAGAAAACACATCATCAAAATATCTATAATTTGTGTCGCGCATATAGTTGTAATATATACCCGTTAAAAACAAATGGCTTCTTAATTTTATATCTGTACGAAGACTGATCGCATGTAGAATTGCTTGCGATCGATCCCCCTGATAATTAAACTCATGGACATCAATATTATCCCAATCTATATCTTTGGGATATCCCTTCCAAGTAAACATACGATAGACCTCATAATTACCCGACATACTGATCCAATCCTTGTACGTCAGATTAAAACCTAACTTTGTACTGAAACCACTGGCAAGGTTATAATTACGCATATCTACCACATAATGATCGCTAAGTGCTCCACCAAGCAACACCAGATTTGTATGCATAAATGCATTAAATCCTACATTCTGTATACGTTTACTTTGATAGATGAACCCCGCCCCGAATGATGCAGGAGTACAAAACTTGTATGGAATTTTACCCGAAACATCTGATATTGTATCCGAATCATAATAATCGAAATGTTGATAGAATCCTAAACTTAGAAAATCATTTTTTGTATCTACCAATTCTGTTACATACAGTCGACCAATAATATTTAGTTGGCTAAGCATTGGCTGCGAACTGTGTATATTGAGATTACTCTTAAAGGTGAAATAATCATAGGGTTTTTCATTCTCATCTGAAAATCGATCACCATATTCGATGTTTACATCCATTGCAGCCCCTACCCCCTTGTCGAGAATCTCACCTTTCAGCTCCAAAACTCTAACTCCGGCAGATACCTCTACACTTACATCGGGCACTCCAAACTGTTTGCCAGTAGTAGAACGTCTACGCCAAGCATCTCCATTCAGTATTCTTGTCAGCCCTCTGGTTGGAGCTATTACAAAGGCTGCTAATTCGCGTCCAAAGCGATGGCTTCCTTCGCGGCGATCATCCAACACTAGATCGGACGTCCGATAAAGCACCTCTCCAAGCGATAGACCACCAATAGGCGTTGCTATTATATCATTTATTGATGGATACTCATTTTCCATAAACAACTCCCACATGGCACTACCACCGAGAGCAAAAAGCCCCGACTCCCAATAATTAAAGCCTCTGGAACGAGCCGAGTTGTAATATAGATTACCATGATAAGGGTGCAGAAACATATTTGTTCCCATCTGGTCATTATCCCAAACAAAACCACCCTTTAGATTTTTCTTTATGGTATGCATATTTATATATGCAAAATCTTCCTTCATTACAAACCGATCAAATCCCCAGATAGCCATATTCAGACCAAAATTCTGAGTTGTCGCTTCCCAAAACTTTTTCTTAGAATAAAAAGCTATGTCAATCGAATCAGCCGGCTTGGGTGGAGCCACCTGATAACGAATAGCAAACTGAGCTTGAGCGTAAAATGAGATTAATAAAAATGTAAAGAATAAGAGAAACTTATTTTGCATCGATTAACCTGATTTATTAAAAATATTAAATTCAAATAGCAAATATAATTCATTGCTTCTTCTAACGATACATATAGTATCGCTTTTTTATTGAAATCGCTACTTTAACTTAAATCTAACTTTTAGCAATACCTCTGTAGGCCTCAACATATATGCAGAATAATAACGACTGACATCGTTGTATGAAGCAGAAACAAACTGTTTGGAATTGAATATATTTGTATAATCAAACATAAACTCTAATTGTTTATACTTGTACTTTGCACTTATATCACCAAATGTCATAGATCGACTTCCCGATATAATTGCATTATTATAAAAACTTTCACACTTCAGGTTTAGCGACAACCCCTTGAATGGAAATATACTCAACTGAACATTATGAGACATTGTGCGTATTGGATCAAATGTTTTTTCCTCATTTTTCACCTTACTGATACTTTGTGAATATTTAAACTCATATTGTAAATTAACAGAAGGGCTTATCTTAGTTATTATACGAGGAGAAAAAGAGTATCCCTGATTATTATAATCGATAAGTCGTCGTTGTGTAACCTGAGATGAGCGACTAATCGTATAGTTCCCTCCCAGAAAAACAGTTGAGCTTAACGTTTCAATATCTTTACTGAGTTGTATATCTGCTCCTAGCCTTTCGGAAGTAGAAGGGGCTAAAATTGAAGAACGTAAGGTAAGGGTTCCCAAATAAGAATAATCAGACAAAAGGTTCGTCCTAACATTGGAATAGCTAATATTAAACATCCCAAATAGAGTTGTAATAGGATCCCTATAATACAAAGATGCGCTTGCATTATGCGCCTTTTGTTCAAAAACATCCCCATCATTTTTCAACAAGCTACGATACGACGATAGAATATATCCTTTATACAGTTGGTTGATCTTACCGATAGAAGTTTTATAGCTGTAGTTGCAGTAAGACGTCCAATAACCAGATATCTTATAATGAAGAAATAAAGAAGGATTAAAAGAAAAATTATTTTTGCGGCGCTTATCATCAGAAATATTGTTCTTTACATCAAGAAGTGTGTAATTAAAAGGTAATGACAATACAGAGTTTAGCTTTCCTTTAGCATAGGTATAAACGGGGCTAAATATTAGCTCATATTTACCTTGTCGGAGATCATTCTTCAATGAATCAGCCACATTTGTAGTATTACCTGTTCCCAATTCAGAACTTAAACCTTGTATATCGGCACGCATGCTTACAGCATACTCCTGCTTCCAAGTTCCTTTGCCGAACCCTAATGAGACCTTATTGTATGCAGCCAAATTATCTTGTTCTACACTCTGTATCATCCTTGATGAATAAGCTGAAGGACTTAACAAATCTTGATACAACACAGGCTCTATAGATAATGTATGCGCAGATGAATTGTATCCGAAAAAAGAATAAAAGTTCCATGTATACTTTTCTCCTGTTTTCACCATATTGAAGGTATTATTAATACTATAGTACGGCTTTTTAAGATATTGACTAACGTTATCAGCAGAAATGACATCACCCCTCTCCCTATCCCATATACCCTCAAGCTTCAAAAGGTTATTAAAATAAAATTTGTCTTTATTCGCATTCAATTGAATATCTCCAGTCAACCGGTCTTTTCTTAGGCGAGAGTTCATATATTCTTCTATCTTCAAAACACTATCATTTGCCAAATAATATTCAGTAAAAGCATAGCTATCTTTCCGTTGCAGATCGTTCAGGTAGCTAACGTTGGTGGTCAATTGATAATCATTCTTTAAAGACCACAAATTATTCGCAGACAATATATTTGCTTGATTATTCAGATAGCGTTTTTCTGCTATGGATGGAGATAAGGGGCTCTGCACAGCCAGAAGACCTCCTTTATCCATATTGGAAGCATCATTCGAATAAAAAGAAGTCAACTCTCGAGTGACATCATCACCCGAATTGTTTCCCTTATAGATTGTTATATTCTGCAACTTCTTAGCTATGTACATCCCTGTCAATTCGTTGTTCCAAAGCAGAGGTGAACCGCCTAATCCTAGCTGTGTATTCGCAATGATAGTTCCTTTGGCCGAATCTTTCAGTTTCAGATTAATAGCCGCATCTTCCGACAATTCCTTGTCTTTTAGAGCTTTAATTGGTTGGTGATTTTCCAACACTTGCACCGTTGATACATCTTTTGCATCGATATTGTTTGTAGCAATACCATAACGCCCTTGCAACAGATCGGCATTCTCTATATAGAATTTGTTTATAGGACGATTCTGATATAAAATCGCGCCATTTTCCTGAACCTTTATTCCGGGCATCTTTTTCAGCACATCACCGATTGTTCTATCATTAAGATCTGAAAAGCTTTCTACAAGATAATTCAACGTATCACCCGCTTGCCTGATTTTAGGGGGCGTTATTTTCACTTCGTTTAATAAAATTGATGCCGATTCTATAGAAAAATCTATATTCTGATTTCTATTTTCTACAATCTTAGTTTGCTTCTGCACATTAAAGCCAGATACAGTAATTGCAATACTATCAGCCTTGCCTTTATATTCGAGCTTGTATGCACCCTTCACGTCAGTCATAGCAAAGCCAAGAGTCAATCGCCCCGATTTCTCTTGCAAGGTTACATTTATGTCTGCCATAGGATTACGCTTCTCATCACGAACTATTCCGATTATTATAGTTTGAGCCTGAGCCATAGCCGAAATCAAAATAAGAAAGAGGGAAAAATATCTTTTCATGTTTTATGTCACATCAAGCAACCGGTTATTCCTTTTCTAATGATATGTACTCATTATTATTCTTTTTACGAACCATTATAACATTGCCTCCATTAACATTCACTGCCATACCCCCGGATCTCTTTTTTTTGAGCTTATCTAAATCCTTAAGGCTGGCGTTGATATAATCCTCTTTTGCCAATAAAATTTCTACAGTTGGGGTTAAATGCTCCAAACCTATAATCTCAAAAGAGAAAATATTTTCGGTATCATTCACTTTTAAAATCAGCCCGGGTAGTCCATAAAACTTCCAAGGACCATCGTTTACCGGAATATCAGAGGCAAACCAAGCATCATACGTTCGGCCTCTAAAAGTTGTACTCGCTTTCTGACATAAATAGCCCAAAATAGTCAAGGTATCCGTTTTTATATCCCATTGAAAAAAAACCTTATCTATACATTTATATTTATTAGGAGCATCTTCGGATCTGTCTATAATTATAATCTCACCGACTTGCTTCTTTTTATACAAATGTGCAGTCTCACCTTTCTCTTCCGATTCGAATGTTGTCCCCACGTTGCTATCAAACGACGACATATCTCCATTCTTCACAACCGAAATACTCTGTATTGTTGCCGGATTCAGCTTATTGTTCATAAAATCACCAAAAATCGAATCGCGTCTAGCTCTCGTAGCATCATAATAATGGGACACTTTTGCTCCGATATCGAGTGTTAGAGTGTCTATCTTCTGTTCAGTTTTCTGACTTATCGTTACCGGCTGCACGAACTTGTAGTAGCAACGAATACCGGCTTCATCAAGATTTTCGGATGAAACATTACCTTTATCAAGTTTAACAACTTTCACATTATTTGCAGATATATTCTGTGAAAAAGCTTGCATACAAGCAGATAAAAGGATCAATAAAACAAATATCTTCTTCATATTATTTCTTTCTTTAAAGTTCTCCGACAAATATAGTCTAAAAAATTAGACAGACAATATTTAGGTCTAACAAAATAGACTAAATACCAAAATAAAAGTTTTGCTGCTAAGAATGACTGGAATATGAAATATATCAGTTACTTCTATTTATCATCTCTAAAAGTAAAAAGTTAGAAAATATTGAATTAATTTTGGAAAATGATTAAGCAAATATTATTAGTAGGACTTGGCGGGGCTGTAGGAAGTATATTGAGATTTCTTACATCTGCTTTTATCGTAAGGATTGAGCCATTCCCTTTTCCATTAGCTACATTTCTAATCAACATTCTCGGATGCTTCTGTATCGGCTTATTTGCAAATCTGGTTCCCTCCAACAATTTACGAATGCTACTTATTACAGGATTTTGCGGAGGCTTTACTACATTCTCTACTTTTGCTAGCGAAACTTTAACATTGGCAAACAACAACCAATCAATACTGGCATTTGTTTATGTATTGGCAAGTTGTGTTATCGGAATATCTGCCGTTTGGCTAGGAATGTACCTAACAAAATAACACATTATATATATTTAACTTTTTTGATTGTGCTTTTGGCACCTCCTTTTCATCTATAATATATTAATAAGAAATACAAAACATAATAATATGAAAAAGCATTTATTCTTTATTCTTTTATTCTTTTCATTAAGTAGCATTATGAGATCACAAACTTCTAACAATAAATATGAAAATGAATGGAAAAACATAGAGCAACTTGCATCTGAAGACTTACCCCAATCTGCATTACAGTCGGTAGATGATGTACTGAAGATGGCAATCGCCGAAAAGAACAATACACAAGTAATAAAGGCACTTATATATAAGAATAAGTTCAAAAAAGAAATCGATTTTAGTGATAATGAAGGCATATTAAGTGACCTCCAGAACCTCCTAAGGCAGTCAAATGATGTTACAGAAAAAGCACTGTTAAACTCTATGCTTGCCGAAGCTTATCTAGACTACTACAATGCAAATAGCTGGGAGATCAATAGACGTACCAACCTTTCTGATGTAATTCCGGATGATATAAAAGAATGGACAGGAAATATATTTGTTAATAAAATTGCATATCATCTCAAGCTTTCAGTTGCAGATATTGCAACACTAAAAAAACATACAACAAAAGAATATGATGATATAATCAACCTTGGTAAGGATACTCAAAGATTTCCCACATTGTATGACTTCTTGATAAAAAGAGCCATAGAGATAGCAGAGAATATACAAAATATTGATAACAGTGAATTTGACCCTACCCTTATAGATTTAGACATCAAACAACTAATCCTCCCGGCTGATGAGTTCGTTAAGCTTAACATGAAGTCAGCTTCGGGTAATAGAATGCTTGCATATATATATTATCAGCAATACTTGAAAGATCTATTGGATAGAAATATGACTGCAACAATCATATCAATGGAGATTGGTAAGATAACTTTTACTCAAAACAAGTCGAATTCATTTACGCCAAAAGACGTATTGGATACATATTTGAAACTTGAGAAAAAATATGAATCAAACGAAAACTGTTCCGAAATAATAGCTAAAATAGTTGATGCTTATAATTACGGAGCGGATGGTATGGACATAGCTAAAAGAAATGAAACCATATATGCATGGTTGAAAAAAGGATTAGATAAATATCCTAAATCGTATGGAGCGAGAATTTTACGACAACAATTGAACGTTCTTGAATCTCCAATCCTTCTAGTCAATGGTAAAAATCTGCAATATCCGAATGAGGAAATCCGACTAAAAGTAGAATATAAAAATGTAAAAACAGATAGCATCGCACCATTCAAACTATTGAGAAAATTAAATGGGAAATATTCCTTAATAAAAGAATACTCACTGAATCTGACATCTAAAACAACATACAACGCTGATACATTAGATTTGAATATAGGAAAACTTCAACCCGGCGAGTATACATTCACAACCCGAACTATTGAAGAACTTAACAAAGAAATACCAAAAGGTGAAGAAGAAGATATGCTTTATAATAGGTGGGATGACAACAAATTCAAATTTATTGTTTCTTCTCTAATGACATTCTCTCGCAATAGCGCAAAGAATGAATACGAAATATTTGTAGTTGACCGAAATTCGGGCAAGCCTATAAAAGATGCTACAGTAAGAATACATTCTATAGTCAGAAAAAAGGATGATAAAAAAATATTGCTAGCTCGATTAAAAACAAATGAAATAGGTATCGCAACATTCATAGATTCGCGCGATATCAAAGACCTATACTCTGTAGCTAAATACAAAGTAGAACTTGGTGCAGACTCGTGCTTGCAAGCAGAAAATTTGAATTCAAACTCATACAGATGGGAACGTACTGTTCCTTACAGCACCCAAGAGAATACGATTAATATATTTACCGACAGAAGCATATATCGTCCCGGGCAAACTGTTTACTTCAAAGCCATCGTAATCGACAAAGAGTCCAAAACATTAGCAAATCATACTTGTACAATAGAGTTACTGGATGCGAATAATGAAACGGTTTCAGAAAAAGAAATCGTCACAAATGAATTCGGTTCTGCATCAGGAGAGTTTATCTTACCGCAATCGGGTTTATTAGGTCAATATAGCATAATGGTAACCGACGGCGGAGCAGGAACTAACTATTTCAATGTAGAAGAGTACAAACGACCAACCTTTGAAATCACCTTTGATAAATTAAAAGAAACGTATGCTTTCGGAGAAGAAATAAAGCTGAAAGGTTATGCAAAAAATTATTCGGGTGTAAGCCTCCAACAAACGGATGTAAACTACACTATAACCCGTAAAAAGCTGGATATCTGGCGCTGGGGAAGAGGCTATAAAGCTCCTTTTGCTGATGGTGTAGTAAAAACAAATGAAGATGGTTCATTCGAGGTTGTATTTACCCCACAGCCTGGAGATGAAAAAATATATACTCCTTTCAACCAACAGAATTACACATTTGAAGTTACAGCCACAGTGACGGATGTAAATGGAGAGACTCAGTCGAACCAATACTCTATTAACGTTGGTAATATCTCGATGGCTATCAATATAGATATACCTAGCCAGATAGAAAAATTGGGAAATGATAAAATAAATATAGGCGCAAAAAATTTACAAGGGGAAGACATCAGGACTTCCGGAACTTATATTCTTTATAGTTTATCGGAAAATGACTCTATCAATAAGAAAGTATTTGACGGCACATTTGAAACAGGAGAACAAACTAAATTAAAGTCTTTTTTACAAAGTCAGCCTTCAGGTAAATACCAACTAAAAGTAAAAGCCCTTGATAGTAAGAATAACGAAATAGAAGAAAAGGCTAATTTTATTTTATACAGCTTTAAGGACAAAAAGCCGCCGATAAAGACGAACGAATGGCTTGTGAAAAAGAACACATCTTTTAGTCCCAATAAGCCGGCCGAGGTTATATTCGGAGTATCAGACAAAGATATATATGTATTGTACCAACTAAATAACAATAAAAAAGTATTTGAACGTCGCTTCATAAAAATGAGTGAGGCGAATCAATTGTTCACTGTTCCTTATAAGGCTGAATATGAAGACGAGGTATATATGTCATTTACTTTTGTAAAAGATGGAAAGCTATACAATCAAAATGTATCACTAGCAAAAGAAACCGAAAAAACCGACACGAAGTTAAATCTTAAGCTTGAGGTCTTCCGTGATAAACTACGTCCCGGACAGGCAGAGACATGGACAATCAGTGTAAAAGATACAACCAACACCCCTTCTATAGCCGAAGTGTTGGCATCTATGTACGATGTATCACTGGATAAGCTATATCCGTATATGGCTTGGAATTTCAATCACCCATACATCGGAAAAGAAGCAATATATCCTATTTCGTTCGACTATCCATCACGCTATTGGAATGTAGATCAATCTAAGTGGTTTTATGCAGGCTCGTTATATGTGGTAGAAATGAATACGTCTGAAGAAAAAACACCTGCGAGAAGATTTGACCAACTAAATTGGTTTGGATATATCAATCAATCTTTTGAGGAATATATTTATGAAAAAAGTAATCTAAGTATCGGAATTATCACCTCTAGCGGTATAGGTTCTGACGGGATATTTGCAGCAGATATGGCTGTATTAAATGAAAGTATGGTCACGGGGGTAGAATCAACGCCTGCACCTCCACGCCTAGCTCAATCAAAAAGGTTAGATGGTTACTTCGCAGCAGACTCGATCACTAGACAAGAGGAAACTGTCAACGAAGAAAACAATGCACCCACACCTCAAATCCGTCAAAACTTTAATGAAACCGCATTTTTCTATCCTCAATTGAGAACAAATGAAAAAGGCGAAACTCTGATATCCTTCACTGTACCCGAAAGCAATACGACATGGCGTTTCAGAGCATTGGCGCATGACAAGAATTCGAGAGTAGGGACATTGGAGCAATTTGTAACAACACAAAAGGAGCTGATGGTGACACCGAATATGCCTCGCTTTGTTCGTCAGGGTGATAAGACTAGTATTTCTACCAAAATATCCAATTTGTCAGAAAATGCTATCTCGGGAAATGTAAAAATAGAATTCTTCGATCCTGCTACAGATAAAGTGATTGACCTCAGAATTCCAAATCAAGATCAAACATTCTCTGTAGACAAAGGTGCATCAACCTCTGCCCAGTGGACTTTTGATGTACCCGAAAGCATTGAACTGATCGGTTGCCGCATTATAGCACAAAACGAAACATTCAGTGATGGAGAACAGCATGTTTTGGCTGTACTATCAAACCGTATGATGGTGACAGAAAGCATGCCTATAGATGTTACAAAAGCAGGAACTAGTACATTTACTTTCGATAAATTATACAACAATACGTCATCCACTGCAAGTAATTATAGACTCACTTTGGAATATGCATCCAATCCTGCATGGTATGCTATACAAGCACTGCCTTCATTCAGTAATCCTACCAGTGAAAATGCGGTGAACTGGTTTGCTAGTTATTATGTGAATACGCTCGGTTCTTCTATCATCCGTCAGTATCCGAAAGTGGGTGCTATGATAGAAGCATGGAAGAAACAAGGAGGTGATAAACAGACATTCGTATCGAAACTACAGAAAGATGAAGAGTTGAAGAACGTATTGTTAGAAGAAACACCGTGGGTGCTAGATGCCAAAAACGAAGCAGAACAAATGCAGCGCCTTTCTTTATTATTTGATCTGAATAATACAAAACAGATGACCGATGCAGCTACCAAAAAACTACAAGACCTACAAAACAGTAACGAAGGCGGATGGTCGTGGTACAAAGGGATGTACCCTAGCCGTTCTGTTACCCAATATATTCTGTATGGCTATGCTAAACTACAGCAAGTTGGGCAAATAGAATATCCTGAGGATGTGAAGATGATGCAAATGAATGCTCTCAAATTTATTGACAGTCAGATATTGAAAGACTTTGAAAGCCTGAAAAAGAATAATAAGAATTGGGAAAAAACATCGTCTGTGTCAACCAATCAGTTAGAATACGCCTATGTCCGTTCATTCTACCGAGACATACCGATTGATCAGGGAACACGTGCCGCCGAAAGGTTCTACACGAATGTTGCAAGTAAAAACTGGCAAAAACTCGATTTGTACGAAAAGTCTATCCTTTCGGTTGTATTAAAAAGAAATGGAGAGAAAGAACTTGCCAATAAGATCATCAAATCAATACGCGAATATGCTGTTAAAAATCAAAAGACAGGTATGTATTGGCCAAATAATCGTAATCAGGTATTTATGTCCCTATCTGCAATCAGTGTACATACATTCTTAATGGATGCACTGCAAGAAGTTGGTTCATCGCAAGAAGAAATGGATATGCTGAAACGATGGTTGATAAATCAGAAACGAACTCAGATATGGGAATCAACGCATGCTTCGATAGACGCTATCACTGCATTGTTAAGCACAGGATCTGATTGGTTTGCAAGTGAAGGAACGCCAGCAATCTCTGTAGGGAATGAGAAAATAGAACCTGAAAATAAAGAGGTAGGAACAGGCTATTTCAAAAAAGTATGGAACAAAACAGAGATTAAAAACGAAATGGGTAAAGTAGAGGTGACAACACCAGATACCCGTCCGGCTTACGGAGCTTTATACTGGCAATATTATGAAAACTTGGATAAGATCACAGCGCATAAAGGAGACCTGAATGTAGAGAAACAGTTATTTAAAGAAATCAACACAGCGACAGGTAAATCGTTAAGTCAAATTACAGAGAACAATCCGCTTGCTGTGGGAGATAAAGTAGTAGTACGCCTAACTGTTAGGACAGACAAGGATATGGAATTTGTTCATCTGAAAGACATGCGGGCTTCTTGTTTCGAACCTATTCAAACGATATCGGGTATAAAATGGAATGAAGGATTGATGTATTACCAAACGTCAAAAGATGCATCTACTAACTTCTACTTCGATATTATGCCAAAAGGTACTTATGTATTTGAATACCCTGTATATGTAAACCGTACAGGTGAATACGCTAATGGAATCACAACAATACAATGTATGTATGCGCCTGAATTTGTATCACATACAGCCGGAATAAAAGTAACTGTAAAAGAAAAAGAATGAAAACATATCTTCCGATAATAGCTGTAATATTGCTTTTTACCGGTTTTGTATCTTTCATTTGCTATAAATCAAATAATAAATCGACAAAACAAAGCGAAGAAAGGGAAATAGTAGAATCCTCGGAATCGAAACAAAAGAAAGAAGAAAGAAAAAAACTTTATGCAAGGCTTAAAGCAAAAGCAGATGAAGCCAAGGTATATAGTAAACAACAAGGACTAAGCTCGAAACACTGTATACTGATTGATTTCAGTATACACTCGGGCAAGAATCGTTTCTTTGTATGGGATTTTGCAAAAGACAGTATAAAGTACGAAAGTCTTTGTTGTCATGGATACGGACAGAAGAGCACACAGTCTAAACCCGTATTCAGTAATGTTGAGGGCAGTTATTGTTCTTCATTAGGTAAATATAAAACAGGAGCACGATCATACAGCACTTGGGGTATAAATGTACACTACAAACTGCATGGTTTAGAGAAAACCAATAGCAATGCATTCAAACGGATCATAGTGCTTCATTCGCACAATCCGATTGCGAATAAAGAAGTTTACCCAAATCATCTGCCATTAGTTTGGAGTCAAGGATGTCCTGTAATAAATAATGAGGTAATGCGCAAATGCGATGCTTTACTCAAAGAGAGTAAAAAGCCTCTACTGTTATGGATATATAATTAGTACAATACTAAATATTGCTAAATTCTTAAAAAATAGTCATATTTATTACTAACTTTGTAAGACGGTTATAGCTAATGCCTAACTACATAGTTAATAACTTAAAGTAAAATAAAGAAAATTAGGTATATGAAAAAGATTGGTTTTATACTATTGGCTTTGGTATTATCTACCAGCTTTATGATGGCTCAAAATGGAGATAAAGCTCCCAAGGCTGTCTTTACAAAAGATGTACACGACTTTGGAAAAGTGGATGAAAGTGCCGGTTCTGTTACTTGCGAGTTTACGTTTAAAAACACAGGTACTGCTCCTCTTCTAATTCAACGCGTACAAACAACATGCGGATGCACAACTCCAGACTACACAAAAGAACCGGTTCTTCCTGGAAAAACAGGGGTAATAAAAGTAACTTATTCGACAACAGGTCGTCCGGGAATTTTCACTAAAGAAATTACAGTATTTACAAACGTTCCTGATTCGGTTTACAAAGTTCGTATCAAAGGAGAAGTTATTCGCAACAAATAAAATAATAGGTTCCAGCATAGTACAATAAACAGCTAAGAACCTATAAAACAATTAAAAACAAAACAGGAGAAAGACTAGTCTTTCTCCTGTTTTGTTTTTTAATATCTTATTAACTTCACAAACGTTTTATTTATAACCATCGGAAGCTTTAAATAGAATCTACGTATTACTCTTTACTCTTTCGGGTCGGGTCCGTATTGATTTTGTCCATGAGTACCATCAGTACAAAGAAGGATTAACAACCAAATACCACCAATTAGAGGTATAAGTGAAACAAAATACATCCAGCCACTATGATTTGTATCATGCAACCTTCTAACTGTAACTGCTAAACTTGGTATAAAAACGGCCAAACTGTATAAACCAACCAGTACCATGCATATTATAAAAGGAATTGAAGATTCGTTCATGGCGAATAATATGCCGCCAATAATCATCAAACCTATCGGAATAAAAGAGTTGAAAAGATAAAACATCCAATATTCCGTGCGCCTAGCCCTACCACTAAAGTCAGCATACTGCTTCAATACTTTCAGATACCATTCCATAATTTTATTGTTTTTATAGTATTAAAAAAATATGGGATAAAAATAATATAATATTCTGAAAATGAAAGGAAAAAGAAATGTTATTTATAACACATCTTTTTCCTTTCTCACCTAAAAAAAACTACTTTAATAAAATACTACATTGTAAGAACAATGTTATTTTCTTCTGCCATACGGCGCATATTAAGGATGGCATAGCGCATACGGCCCAACGCCGTATTGATGCTAACTCCTGTTTGGTCTGCTATTTCTTTAAAACTAAGATCTTGGTAATAGCGCATTTCTAAAACTTCGCGCTGATTTTCAGGCAAAAAAGATATTAACTTTCTAATATCAGATGTTATTTGCACCTTGATCAGTTCGTCCTCAATAGTGCCATCACATAGTGTAGGGTTATTTAATAAGTCAACCGGAGCCTCGTCATTTGATACCGTATTTTCGTTTTTCTCCTGACGAAAATGGTCAATAATCAAATTATGGGCTATCCGGGAAATCCATGCACGAAACTTACCCGATTCGGTATAACGTCCCTGCTTGATAGTAACGATTGCTTTTATGAATGTTTCTTGGAAAATATCTTCTGCAAGTTCTCTATTACGCACAGTAAAAAAAATGTAATTATATACACTTCTTTTATGACGTTCTAGCAGGATATCAAAAGCAAGATTGTTGCCGTTAGAATAATCACAGACCAATTGTTCATCAGTCATAGTAATTAATGTTTCCATTATCTCTTATATTTAAAAAATTTAGAGTAATGTCTATTCTATAGGCGTTTATTTTTTGAGGTTTATAAATAAAACTATGTTAATGATGCAAATAAAGAATAAATTTACCAAACTTACAAATACAGAAAGAATATTTAACAATAAGGAGACGATGCATCAGATGTAGTCTCTTGTTGGCATGTTGATCGATAGGATAATAAGAATGAGACTGTTTTATCTATGCCAAAATAGAAGACGCTTACGAGTGCATAAGATTCGAACAATAAATTGGAATGTTATAAGAAAAAAGAAAGTTTTTTAGCTTTCGAATATTTTCTATTAACGTCATTGTATATATTTGTATAGAAATCTATTAAACACTAATCATTATGAAAAGACATCTGTTATTCCTTGCAGTATTTACGGTTTTAACTACAAGTTTGTTAGCTCAGGGATATGAAGTTCCTAAGAATTATAAATTTGAAAGTAAAGACGCTTATACGGCATACGAACCCCAAGTAAAAGAGACTATAGACTGGTTACTAGACACGCCGTTAGGAAAAGAGCCTATTAAAAGACAAGAAGCAAATGCCTTTTTTATGGCCTGGCTTACAGGTACACCGAATGTTAGTGTGGGTGTAGATAGCCGAGTTGTAGATTTCATAAAAGTCAATCCAGAACTATTAATGCCTTTTATGCTGGGTTGGACTAGATACTCTTTTGATAACAACTACTCAAAAGATAATATCCTATGCACAAAGGCGGCATTAGAAACGGTTGCAGCGTTTTATCGAAAAAACAGAGGATATCTGAAAAAAGATGGAAGCGTGGAAAAGTTAGAAAAATCAATAGAGAAAGGGAAATTAGAAGAAGAAATAAGAAAGAAACTTAAATAATAAGTTCAACGAAGGAAAGGCTTAAGTATAAATTTCTGAAAGATAGAAACAGAACTATAAATATAAAACAGATTATGAAAAAAATTGTATTCCCTTTATTATTAGGATTAATCCTAATGGCTGGCTGTACACATAAGACGCAGACAGGACAAGACGATACTATTGTAATAAAATCGGATATGGAAGACGAAAGAACAGGAGATGAGCTCAAAATAGTTGCAATAATGACCGTTAAACCGGAGGCTATAAAAGAAATTCTACCCATTTTTCAGACATTGGTTCAGGGTAGCCAAGAAGAAGATGGCTGTATCAGTTATAATCTGCATCAAGATATTAGCGACTCTACAAAGTTTGTAATGCTTGAAGAATGGAAATCACAAGCAGCTATAGATTATCATAATAACACCGAGCACTTTAAAACATTTAAAGAAGCTTCGAAAGGTATGATAGAAAAATCGGAAGTAAGTATTTTAAAGTTGGTGTATTAATCACCTACCCCTCCTTTTATAGATATCTTAGATTTGTATTTTTAGATAACAAGATTGTCTAATATAAAGATCTTTGATATAACAGATAGGTAGCTGACAGACAAAAAGTGATACAGAAAGAATAGAGTAAATACTTGATGTCTCAAAACACATAAAAACAAAGCGAGACAAGAAAAGTAACAAACAGAAAATATACTTATATCTGTTACTTTTGTTACTTTTGTAACCTTAAAGATTATAAAAGAATAAAAGCTATGACAGAATTGAAGATTGTTGCTGTAATTGTAGTTAAAGCCGAATTTCAGGAAGAATTGGAAAAAGTGTTTCAAAACGTAGTAGATGGCACACGTAAAGAAGATGGGAATATCTCATACGATTTGCATCAAGATGTAAAGAATCCTTTAAAGTATACAATTCTAGAAGTTTGGAAGTCTCAGACTGCAATAGACGAGCACAATAATACAGATCATTTCAAGGCTTTTGTAAAAGCGATAGAAGGAAAAGTGGAAAGTCTGTCTGTAGATATAATCAAAAAAGTGTATTAAATATCATCAAATAATATATATGTATAGGAATCATACGTGCGGAGAATTAACTCTTGCAGATGTTAACAAAGAAGTAACGTTAGCCGGATGGGTAAACGCTGTTCGCAAGCTTGGTGGTGGAGTGACATTTATCGACCTCCGCGACCGTTACGGTATTACTCAATTGTCATTCAGTAAAGATATCAATGCCGACTTGTACGAACGAGCGAATAAAATAGGTCGCGAATACGTATTGCAGGTGACAGGAAAAGTAGAAGAGCGTTCGAGTAAGAACCCCAATAGGTCTACCGGCGATATTGAGATTATCGTAAACGAACTTGTAATATTAAATACATCAGATACACCACCATTTACGATAGAAGACAATACTGATGGCGGCGATGATTTAAGAATGAAATACAGATATCTCGATTTACGTCGCGATGTGGTAAGAAAAAACCTTGAACTTCGTCACAAAATAGCATTCGAAACACGTCGTTATTTAGACGAGCGTCAATTCCTTGAGGTAGAAACGCCTGTTCTCATTGGTTCTACTCCTGAGGGGGCACGTGACTTTGTTGTACCATCCCGTATGAATCCGGGTGAATTTTATGCACTTCCACAATCGCCGCAATTATTCAAACAATTATTGATGGTTTCGGGATTTGATCGATATTTCCAGATCGTTAAATGTTTCCGTGACGAAGACTTGAGAGCAGACCGTCAACCTGAATTTACTCAGATCGACTGTGAAATGTCGTATGTTAATCAGGAGGATGTGTTGAATATGTTTGAAGGATTAACAAAGCATCTGTTCAAAGTTGTAAAGGGAATTGATATTCCTGATTTTCCTCGTATGACTTATGCGCATGCCATGAAGTATTACGGTTCAGATAAGCCGGATACACGTTTTGGTATGGAATTCGTAGAAATAAAAGACTTGACAGAAGGTAAAGATTTTGTCGTATTCGATTCATCTGAATACGTAGGGGCTATTTGCGCTAAAGGAGCAGCTTCATATACCCGTAAGCAGATTGATGCTCTGACTGACTATGTAAAACGTCCGCAGATAGGAGCAAAAGGGCTTGTCTATGCCCGCTATGAGGCGGATGGCTCATTAAAATCTTCTGTAGATAAGTTCTATAGCCCTGAGGATTTGAAGATGTGGGCAGAACGCTGTCAGGCAGAACCGGGAGACCTTATACTAATTATCTGCGGTGAAACAGAAAAGGCACAGAAACAGCTAGGAGAACTTCGTCTAGAAGTAGCAGATCAACTTGGGCTAAGAGACAAAAATAAATTTAACTGTCTATGGGTAATCGACTTCCCTCTGTTAGAGAAAGATGAAGAGCTGGGACGTTATTTCGCAAAACACCATCCGTTTACAAGTCCTAAAGAAGAAGATATAGCTTTGCTTGATAGTGATCCGGGAGCAGTTCGTGCCAATGCCTATGATATGGTAATCAACGGCGTAGAAGTAGGAGGAGGCTCTGTTCGTATTTTCAACAGTCAACTACAGAATAAGATGTTCCAAATACTTGGCTTCACTGAAGAAAAAGCTCAGGCACAGTTTGGCTTCCTGATGAATGCATTTAAATATGGAGCACCTCCACATGCCGGTTTGGCATTTGGTTTAGATCGTTTGGTGTCATTGTTTGCAGGATTGGATAGTATCCGTGACTGTATTGCATTCCCTAAGAATAACTCGGGACGTGATATGATGATAGATGCTCCGGCAACTCTTGATCCGGCTCAACTTGAGGAGCTGAACTTGAAAGTAGAAATAAAGGAATAAAACAGATCCTATATAAGTCAAAAGCGCTCTAACTATCAAGTTAGAGCGCTTTCTCGTTTTAAAAACACGTGTTGTTATCGGTTGGATAGTCTCAGTCGATAAGAAGCTCCGGTCTATATTCAAAGTGCATTGTATCATAATGATACCACTTGCCTCCCCAAATAAATCCATACTTCTCGAATATATCGACTATAAGTTGCGGTATTCTGTTTTTATACTGTAAAGTTGCGTCCTCTGATTTACAACAACAGTCCCATTGCCAATAATTGGAATATTTCACATTCAGATCAATAGCAGTACCAAAGCTATGGCTGCTCAGCCTGTTTGTTCCTCTTATCTTTCGCCAGTTAAATACGCCCGAACTATACAGGTATTCCCGTAATTCGGGATGCTTATCTAATTCATCTGATACTTTCTGCAATTGCTTCGCAACACCATTTATCTTCGTCACTCTCAGAGTCTGGTTTACAAGCGTTGGACACCAAGTGATGGTAACCAAATTAGCTTGCACTTCCGCTGAAGTAGACCCATACATTAACTTTAAGAGCTCTTCATTTCTTATTCGTCCCGGATCGTAATTCTTAGAAATATTCTCAACCTTTCCTTTGATGTAAGGATATGTAAAGATATCTCCTAGATCATTACTGTTCATCAGGTCAGAGTGAGTCTTCGTTCCTCCTTCGTTATATTTGATAGTTCTTCCGTCTTTTAAGACAATATTAGAATTATCAAAAGCCACAATACTCTCGGGATAAGCCTTCATAAGCTTATATACAGCTATGGGATATTGATCTTTATTCTGAGAAAAGCTTATTCCGGCAATGAAGAGAAAGAGCAGGACTATAACTGTCTTTTTCATATACTAAAGATAAAAATTTAAAAGGATATATCATGATAATATATCCTTCTTTTATCATTAAAAACGGATGTTTTTTACTTCAGTATTTTCTCTATCAAGGTCAACTCTTCGTCAGAAAAGTTGGCATTATCTTTAGCCTTCAGATTATCTTTCAACTGATTCAAAGAACTTGTTCCAATTATGACAGATGTAACCTGTTCGTTATGTAACAGCCATGCTAAAGCCATTTCTGCTAAAGTTTGACCACGCTGTAGAGCCAAGTCGTTCAATGCAGAAACCTGTTTTATCACATCCTGAGTAATTTCACTTTCCTGTAAGAAGCCATGACTTTTATGAGCTCGGGAAGTTTCAGGAATACCATGCAGATACTTATTCGTAAGCAACCCTTGCGCTAATGGAGAAAATGCAATAAACCCTACTCCATATTCTTTATTAATAGCCATATGCTCAATTTCGGGATTGCGAACAAGCATACTATACTTGTCCTGATAAATCAAACAAGGCACATTCTGTGACTTCAATATTTCATAAGCCTTTATCAACTGCTGCGGAGGATATTTTGATACACCTACATACAAAGCTTTCCCTTGGCGAACAATATCGACTAAGGCTTGCATCGTTTCTTCTATCGGAGTCTGAGGATCATACCGATGAGAGTAAAATATATCGAAATACTCCAAACCGGTACGTTTCAGGCTCTGATCAATACTTGCCATAATATATTTTCGCGAACCGCCATCACCATAAGGGCCATTCCACATCAAGTGACCTGCTTTTGATGATATAATAAGCTCGTCTCGGTGTCCTTTAAGCTCTTTAGCTAACACTTTTCCAAAGTTAGTCTCTGCACTTCCGGGAGGTGGACCATAATTATTGGCTAAATCAAAATGTGTAATACCACTATCAAAGGCATGTAAGATCATAGATGTAGCCATTTCAAAATCATCTACATCTCCGAAATTATGCCACAGTCCTAATGAGATTTCAGGAAGCTGTAACCCACTGTTTCCGCAAAAGTTATATTTCATCGTTTTCGTTTTATTTTGAATAAAGATAGTTTATTTTCTTTTAGGATTCTCGTATTTATTAAATTTTTAGATGATACTATTTACCCCTTATCTATTCATAATATTTAACAATGGAGCATTAATATTTCCATAATCGAAAAGAATTATGAGCCGAATCTTTATATACTTTTACCCGATTTTTTAACATACATAACATTTATGAAAATTATAAACTATCTAAAATTAACTTTAACAGCTGTAACACTCTGTTTGATTACCGTTTCTGTTTATGCTCAAGAAGCAAATGAAAATCCTTTAGCTCTACTTAAAGAAGGAAACCTCCGTTTTGTATCAAGTACTCCATTACACCAACATCAGGATATGGCTAGAGTTGACGAACTCAAAAGTGGGCAACAGCCTTTTGCTGTCATTGTCAGCTGCTCCGATTCCCGTGTATCTCCTGAAATCATATTTGACCAAGGACTCGGCGATCTATTTTCAATCCGTACAGCCGGTAATGTTATGGCTGACTTTGAAGAAGGAAGCATCGAGTATGCTGCAGAACATCTTGGCTCAACGCTTATAGTTGTTTTAGGACATACCAGTTGTGGTGCAGTAAAAGCATTCATGGATATCAAGCACAATCCGGATCACCAGCATGCGGATCATGCTGAAAAATTAGGTCATATAGAATCTATTGTAAATAAGCTAAACAGTGAAGATGAAGAAAACGAAGTCTTCAAAACAGAAGGTTCGGATAAGTACCAAAAGGCTATCGAAGCAAATGTTATACATGGAGTAAAGCAATTAAGAGAATCTACACCTATATTATCAGAAAAATATAACGAGGGAAAGATTCAAATAGTGGGAGCTATTTACCACATTGAATCAGGAGAGGTTGAATTTTTAAACCTTTAATAAAATCTTCGTTTTTGATCATAAAAAAGCTCAGCCTTTGCGGCTGAGCTTTTTCATTATATGCTTTATTTTAGAATAACATATTCTTAATATCTGGATTTGTAAGAAACTTAGCAAATTCGATATCTTTCGCTATCTCAGCTGGAGAAACTCCATTCTGAATAGCAGACTTCAAGTTTCCGGCAACACCTGATGCACTATTTGTTCTTGCAGCTACAATAGCAGCCAAATAATATGTAGTAGCATCTTTAGTTGGTACTGCATCCAATATTTGTTGAGCACGGCTATAATTCTTAGTCAAAATCTGAGCCAATGCAGCATTGTTAGATACAGTGTTACCAAACGATTGAACTGCACGGTTATATTCTCCTTTTTGGATATACATCAATCCTATTGTTTCACCTAACGAGTTAGCTCCTGCTGCATTACCAAGTAGTTGCTCTGCTTTAGCAGTATTTCCATCAGCCAATGACACTAAAGCTAAGTTCATATTCGCTTCAGCTGCACGAGACGAAACTTCAGCAGCCTTATTGAAAGCCTGAACCGCTCTGCTGTTTTGTCCATTCTTATAATAGTATGCACCTAGGTTATTCCATCCACGATAGTCGTTAGGGAATTTTTGAGTAACGAAAGTATATACTTTCTCTTTAGATACACCATTCAAGTTAGCAGCATATAACAATTCTTCTACTGTAAGGTCTCCAAGGTTACCGCTTACTGCAACATTTTTCAGTTCCTCATCAGTTTTACCAATTATTTCTACATTAGCCAAAAGGCGAGAACGACGAAGTTTTGGTAAAATAGTTTCAGCTAGATCAGAGTATACAACTGAGATATTCTTAATTTCTTTTTCTCTGGTTTCTGGATCTGGATACATAGACAATACTCTAAGAACAAGATCTTTGTCTTGTAAGCTAGATGCTTGAACTAATTTTTGGAATCCATCCCAGTCTTGAGCTGTATATTTAGCATTAATTTCAGTATCAATACTATTTTTCTTGAATTCTTTAGTCAAATAGTTTGTTGTATTCTTCTCACGTTTTTCAGCTAGCTGATCATTCAGTTTGAACCCTCCATCAGGAGATGCATATGCCGAAATTTCAACATCTACTTTCTTGCGCTCGTTGCTATCTGCTTCTTTTACCAATTCTTTCCATGCATTCAGGTTTGTAGAATTCAATTCGCTAGAACGCAATTCTGCACGTTGGATCAAGAACATTATATCAGCATCATAAGCTTCTTTGATTATGCGTTGGAAAGCGTCAGGAGCAACAGCAGGAGCTGAAGTGCCCGCATTTGCAAGCGCTTGAGTTGCAACTACACCATCAGCAATTTTTACATCGCCAAAGCCAACCACTTGTTTTCCGCCTCTGTAAAAATCGAAGCGTAAAAATAATTCCGATTTTTTCATTGCCGGAATATAATCAAACTCAGACTTCATTGTTATAGCACTACCAGCTTCATAAGGTACTACGATTCCGTTTCCGGCTACCTTTTCGCCCTGATATGTATAAGGAGTTCCAAGAGTTTCACCTCCTGTATACTTCAATACCGGTGTAACTACAACTGTTGTACTTTTCTCGAACCATTTAGCAGGAAAGCGTCCGTTTATTGTAACAGGAACTTTAGTCCCTACCAATTCTAACGGCGAAGGATTTGTTGTAAATAAAGAATTTGCCAAAGGAGGCATTGTTTTTTTGCCGCACGATGTTGCTATGATAGCAACAAAGGCTACTAACGAAAGGAATTGAATGAGTTTCTGCCTTTTCATAACACTTAAGTAATTTAGTTTTATATATTTATTAAATTCCGATTCTTCGTATCACAAAGCTACTTGATTTCCATCTGAAAATAAAATACAATTACCTTATTTTGAATATTCCTAAGACTTTTAATTTTTTTTAATCTTTCAGCATTTTCACACTCAGTGTTGATGCGGTATAGATCCCTTTTTCGGAGAAAGACTTATATATATTCTCGTTCAAACAGACACTTGTATTTCCATAATCCTCACTATTCACCCATACCCGTATTGTTACATTGATAACGCCATTCGAAACATCTGTAACACCCACAAAAGGTGTAGGGGTATCGTTTATTGATTTGTTTTCTTTAATAACTGATAGCAATAAACTTTTTACAAGGTCAATATCTGTTCCATAATTAATATTAAACGTGAGGTCAATACGCCTCTGTTTCTGGGCTGAATAGTTCGTTATATTCCCGGTAGATAAAGGGCCATTGGGTATAAATATAGTGACATTATCGCCTGTCAGCAAAACAGTATATAATATTCCAATAGACTGAACGACACCATCCGTACTTTGGGCAACAATACGATCTCCGACTTTGAACGGTTTGTTTATTAACAGCATCACACCTCCTGCAAAATTAGAGAGATTATCTTTCATAGCCATACCTACGGCTAATCCGGCAGCAGCTAATATAGCAGCAAAAGAAGTAGTTTGAATGCCTAGTATATTTACTATAAAAAGAAACAATACAATCTTTAATGAAATATTGATCAGGCTATCCAAAAACGAGCGTACTGTTTCCTCTATCCGTCGGCGAAGTAGAAACTTATCAAAAAACTTTCTTATCCACCCAATCACCCAGCGGCCAACAATAAATACAATAATTGAAGCTACAATTTTTGTACCTAGCGCCACCGAAACATCAAGCAGGTAGTCAAGCAACTTATCGAGGGTTGAAACCGTGGCTTCTGCATTCACAACAGACAGACTATCAGTAGAAAATATATCTAACAACATAAACTATATAACAAGTGCAATAATTCGAGCATAAAATTATATATTTATACAATACAATTGTCATTTTATTCGGGATTAAAATAGATTTTTAACAATCAAATTTTACAGATTCGAATGGTATATTTCTAAGAGTAGATAAATGATCTCGCATTTGTCGAACATCCAACAGACAAAGAGCAAGACTTTCTGCTCTTTTGTTTTTTATATCTTTGTCCTACCAAAATAGATTGACAAGTGAAAGGTATAAATATATTTGATCTCAAAAACTTCCTCGACCAGAAAGTAGAACAGTACAACACCCCTGCTTTTATCGATAACGATCCGATCTCCATTCCTCATAGCTTCACAAGCAAACAGGATAAAGAAATAATGGGTTTCTTTGCTGCTATTTTTGCATGGGGACAACGCAAAACCATTATCAATAAATGTAAAGAGTTGGCAGAAAGAATGGACAACGATCCATATAACTTCATACAAGGACACAGTGAAGAAGACTTGAAAAAGCTCCTACAGTTTAAACACAGAACATTCAACGATACAGACTTGCTATACTGTATCGACTTTATGAAAAGACACTTCACTCAATACAACAGCCTTGAGGAAGCTTTCTTCCCATCCTCCGACATGAATGTAGAGGCAGCCCTCAATCACTTTCAGGCATACTTCTTTTCTCATCCCGATGCACCTCACCGTACACGAAAGCATATCCCCTCCCCCGTTCAAAAATCAGCATGCAAACGACTGAACATGTACTTGCGATGGATGGTAAGGAATGATAACAAAGGGGTCGATTTCGGGTTATGGAACCAAATCAGCCCATCTAAGTTGATTTGTCCACTCGATCTTCATGTAGAACGTACCGCCCGCAAGCTAGGTCTGCTGGAACGAGACAAACCCGATTGGAGGGCAGCGCTAGAACTAACAGAAAGCCTAAAAACACTGAATATCAACGACCCTGCCAAATATGACTTCGCTCTATTTGGTATTTCTATTGAAGAAAAATGTATTATCCCTTAGAATAAAAAGTAACAAAGGTGACAAAAGTGACACATTTTACACATATTTTTCATGTCACCTTGCTGCTCTCAAATTTCAGTTGTTATAGATGTCAAAGACCTCATTATATGACAATTTTATTCTAAATAAATAAACACAAATAAAATTTCTGTATTTTTTTTATTTGCAATATACAACACCTTTCTCATTTTGAATTCAAAGCAAAAAAAACTATCTTTGAGCTAGTTTTTTAGTAGCTATTAAATCCAATAAACACATATGCTCCCTGAAGATATTATTGACGAACCAGAGAATTTAGATAACGACGAACCAATATTGGATGATGAGTTGGAGAACGCTGATGCAGCATCCCATTCAGACTATAAAGTCCCGATAAAAGATACGGCTGACAATCAGACACATCTTTCGGGTATGTTCCAAAACTGGTTTCTCGACTATGCATCGTACGTAATACTCGAACGTGCGGTACCTCACATATCTGATGGTTTCAAGCCGGTGCAACGTCGTATCATGCACTCTATGAAGCGCATGGATGATGGTCGCTACAATAAGGTCGCTAATATCATCGGGCATACTATGCAGTTTCACCCCCATGGTGACGCCTCTATAGGGGATGCATTGGTGCAACTGGGACAAAAGGATTTATTGGTAGACTGTCAGGGAAACTGGGGAAACGTGTTTACAGGAGACGGAGCTGCAGCTCCTCGTTATATAGAAGCTCGCTTATCAAAGTTTGCTTTGGAAGTGATTTTCAACCCCAAAACCACAGAGTGGAAACCATCATACGATGGACGTAATAAAGAGCCTATTACGCTACCGGTTAAGTTTCCTTTACTTCTAGCTCAGGGTGCAGAAGGTATTGCTGTGGGACTTTCGTCGAAGATTCTTCCTCACAACTTCAATGATCTTTGCGATGCAGCCATAGCGCATCTTCAAGGGGAAAAATTTGCATTCTATCCCGATTTTCAAACCGGGGGCTATATAGACGTCAGCAAGTATAACGATGGCGAGCGAGGCGGATCAGTAAAAGTTAGGGCTAAAATATCTAAACTGGACAACAAAACGCTTGTTATAAGTGACATTCCCTACGGACGAACATCATCGTCTGTTGTGGAATCGATCTTGAAAGCCAACGATAAGGGTAAAATTAAAATCCGCAAGGTAGATGATATCACTGCTCAGAATGTAGAAATACAGGTACATCTGGCAGCAGGCGTCTCTTCCGATAAGACAATAGATGCTCTATACGCTTTCACCGATTGTGAAATAAGCATTTCGCCAAACTGCTGTGTGATCGAAGATAATAAACCTTATTTCCTAACAGTAAGCGACATACTCCGTCATACTACAGACAATACGTTAAGCCTGCTTCGTCAAGAACTGGAGATACAAAAGAGTGAACTGGAAGAAAGCCTTCACTTTTCTTCGCTGGAAAAGATTTTCATCGAGGAGCGTATATACAAAGACAAAGAGTTTGAGAATGCTGACAATATGGATATGGCTGTAGAGCATATCGATAAGAGATTAGCTAAATATGCAAAACAGTTTATCCGTGAGGTTACACGTGAGGATATACTCAAATTGATGGAAATCAAGATGGGACGTATTCTCAAGTTCAATTCCGACAAAGCAGATGAGCTGATAGCCAGATATAAAGACGAAATAGAAGAAATAAAGCACAATATAGAAAACATTGTAGACTATACGATCTCGTGGTTTGTAATGTTGAAAGAAAAATACGGAAAAGATTTTCCTCGCAAAACAGAAATCCGCAGCTTTGATACCATCGAAGCGACAAAGGTGGTAGAAGCAAACGAAAAACTGTATATCAACCGCGAGGAAGGCTTTATCGGTACATCACTGAAAAAAGATGAATTTGTCTGCAACTGTTCCGACATTGACGATATAATTATTTTCTTCAAAGACGGTAAATACAAGATTGTAAAAGTGAGCGACAAGATGTTTATCGGTAAAAATATTCTTTATCTATACGTCTTCCGCCGCAACGACAAGCGCACGATCTATAACGTGGTCTATCGCCACGGCAAGAATGGCCCTTCATACATCAAGCGTTTTGCCGTAACGGGCATAACCCGTGACAAGGAATATGATGTTACACAAGGTGAAGATGGTTCTCGTATCACCTATTTCAGTGCAAACCCGAATGGTGAAGCTGAAACCATACGTGTAATACTGAAGCCAAAACCTCGTCAAAAAATACTTGTATTCGAAAAAGACTTTAGCGATATTGTCATCAAAGGACGTCAGTCTATGGGAAATATCTTAACGAAAGCTGAAGTACATAAAATATCACTGAAACAAAAGGGTGGATCAACACTTGGCGGACGCAAAGTTTGGTTCGATCAGGATGTGTTGCGCCTAAACTATGATGGCAGAGGCAAATTCCTTGGAGAATTCCAAAGCGAAGATCAAATATTGGTTGTACACGACAATGGAGAATTTTACACCTCCAATTTCGATGTAACGAATCACTACGAAGCCGGAATCATCCGTATCGAGAAATTCGACGTAAATAAAAATTGGACAGCCGTTCTGTTTGATGCCGACCAGCAATTTATGTATCTGAAACGCTTTACATTCGAATCTTCTGCAAAAAAACAGAATTTCCTTGGAGATAATCCGAACTCGAAACTGAAGATTCTTACAGACGTTGTTTATCCTCGTATTCTTGTCACTTTTGGCGGGCGCGACAGTTATCGTGAAGCCTTGGAAATAGATGCGGATGAATTTATTGCAGTAAAAGGCTTCAAGGCTAAAGGTAAGCGTTTATCGACATTCGAAATAGGCGACATCAAAGAACTTGAACCTATCCGCTTTCCTGAACCGGAAGAAGAAGAGGAAAAGAAATTTGAAGTACAGATAGACGATGACGATGATGAAGTGGATAATCGCCCTATCTCGGATATTTTGGATGAAATAACAGGGCAGAAATCGTTATTTAAAGATGATGATAAGGAGGAGGAAGAATAAATATATATTTCTATTATTTCTGAGTGTATGCGTTTTTATTAATTTACAAGCTCAAAACCTTGTTGATAAAACACATGCTCTTGATTCAGTAGAAATTGAAGGTTATGCCCCTCAAAAGAGAACGATAGTTATCGATGATTCCTCTTTAGGGGTTCCTATACCTTTAAGGACGAACAATACCCTATCGGTCTCTATAGGTTCTGCTAACATGTATGACACATACCTATCGCCATTAGAATATAAGGGTTTCTCTATTCATTTGATGTATGAGCAGATGCGCCGTACGACGTGGTTCGATTATAAGTTCTATAAACAGCAGATATTCGAAGTGGATCTTTCGAAAGGAGATAATCCCGCAAAAAATGTATCGGAATACTGGGCACTTCTTAGCTATAGGATAGGCGGTCATTATATGGTGTATAATACCGACAACTTCCGTGTCGGGCTGGGAGGACTATGGGATATAAATGGCGGTGTATTATACAATGAACGAAATGGAAACAATCCGGCTTCTGCCCGTGCATATTCCAATCTCAATCTGTCTGTTACCGCCTCATATAAATTCAAATGGGGTGCTGTGCGCTGGCAGATAGATTCTCCGTTTATAGGAATATTGTTCTCTCCTAAATACGGACAATCGTACTACGAGATTTCGTTAGGCAACTCTGTCGGACTTGTCAATTTCGCATCCTATCACAATCAACGAGCATTGCGCAACTACATATCGATGGATATCCCGATAAACAAATATACAATCAGAGTCGGGTATATGGGCTCATGGTATCAGACAAAAGTAAATGAGATACAAACGCATCAGTATACAAACAGCTTTGTGATTGGATTCCCTATAGAAGGGGTAAAGAAACCAAAAGAAAAAGCCCGTATCGACTATTGGAATGGGAAATAAGCAGTAAAAGGCTTAAATGAGAGATATAAAAGAAATAGAGAAAAGATATAAAGATCCGAACAGGATACCTAGAAGGGGCTCACATTTATTAAAAAAGAGGTATCTTCTTTTTATCGTATTGCTTATTGCCTTTATTACAAATCCGAATGAAGAAAAACACAGAGAAGCCGTTAAACATAAAATAAACAGCATTGTGCTTCCACCTGACCCTTCGGGTTCGGGATATGTAGGCCGCCATCCGAGTGTAGACCCATTGGTGAATAATCATATCTCTGTTAATAATTACTTTCTGTTCTCTACTACAAAAGCTTTCTGGAATAATGAGGAAGCAACGATCGGACTGGGAATTTTTGGGCATGTATTTATTTCCGATATGGTAGACAAAGCTATAAATAGAAGATTAAATAATTAGTATTTAAAACAATATGTTCAGAGAAGTAAGAAGACAAAATAGAATACTTGAAGATAAAGCTCGCATAAGCGAACTATTGAACACATCAGAATACGGATTTCTTAGCTTAGGAACATCCGAGAATGGATATGGCTATGGCATCCCAATCAGTTATGTTTATGATGAGGAAGCTAATACACTTTATTTTCATTGTGCTCCCGAAGGTCAGAAACTAGACCTGATAAACCAAAACAATAAGGTGTCATTTTGTGTAGTAGGTGTAACAAAACCCATTGCCGAACAATTCACCACCTTATACGAAAGTGTTATATCCTACGGTAAAGCTGATATAAATCTATCTGATGAAGAAAAACGAAAAGCTCTCAGACTATTGGTAAATAAATATTCAAAAGGATTTGAAGAAATAGGTGAAAAATATATAGACAAATCGTGGAGCCGTACAGCTACATTCAAAATAGAAATAGAACACATAACAGCCAAAGCAAAATATAGTCCACATTGAATTTCTTTTTACCCAAGCTCAGCTATATGTAACTCATAGCAGCAAGATAGAGGAGATCGGGAAAAGTAAAATATCGCTAAATTATACTTTCTCTCAAATAGATTTTCAAAGAAAGTGATTAGCTTTGCACAACTTTATAAATATATCGTAGCAACAATAAAAACTTATTAATTTGTTGATTGTGAGTTCATCTAATAATTCTTACTTCGGAAAAGCAATCTTGTTTATTGTTTTATCCGTAGGCTTCTTTTTACTCTGTAAACAGTTGCTTCCCAACCGCTTATTCCCTGAGAATAAAATAACAACCGAAAATATTGTTGTAGACAGCCTGATGCTGAATGCAATCAATGATACTACAGCCATTGACGATTCTCCACATATAGCCAAGGCTGACAGCACAAATACAACAGACAGCTTAAACATCCAACCCGAAGAAATCGACGAAGCTATAAACCCTTCGCTCAATGCAGATGGTTATCAAAATCTAAAACGATTTTATGAAAAGCTGCATCAGCTGGAAGCAAATAAGTCAGGCAAAATAAGAATAGCTTATTTCGGCGATTCTATGAACGACGGCGATTATATTGTACAAGACGTCAGAAGTGAATTTCAGAAAAACTATGGAGGACACGGAGTCGGTTTTGTTTCTATATCATCTCTTTCTGCTGCTTCACGGGGATCTATCTCTCACCAAGTTTCAAAAGAATGGATTGTGCAATCTTTTATAAAAGTAAAGAAACCAACCAGACCATTTGGGATAGATGGCCAGGTATTCTTTACACGTGGTTCAGGCTCTAATTATTGGGTAAAATATAAAGCTCAGGCTCAACCCTATTCAACTGCATTATATAATCCTATACTTCTATATGGTAGTTCCAATAATGCAAATGCGTCTATTACGATTCGTGCTGACAAAGACTCGGTATCTACCAAAAAGCTTACCCCTTCACATTTACTCAATACGCTGCCACTTACATCTTCAAGTGTAAAATCATTGCAGGTTACATTTGCGCATGCCGATTCTATACCTATTTATGGATTCAGTTTCGACGACGAACAAGGAGTACATGTAGACAATTTCTCCATGCGTGGCAACTCCGGCCTTCCACTTTCTATACTCAATCCATCGCTAATGAATGCGTTCGATAAAGTTTTAGGGTACGACCTTATTGTTCTTCAATATGGAACTAATGTATTGGGCTATGGTACTCTAAATTATAGTTGGTATGAAAAAAACATGACAACGGTTGTAAACAACCTACATCAATGTTTCCCGAATGCTGACATACTGATTATTTCCACAGCGGATAAGGCGAGCAAAATTGAACAAGAAATGAAAACAGATCCGGCAGTAGTTCCGTTGGCAAAAGCACAAAGGAACTATGCACGCAAAACAGGATCTGGCTATATAAACCTCTATGAATTAATGGGTGGCAATGGATCGATGGTAAAATGGGTCGATGAATATCATTTGGCAAATAAAGACTATACCCACTTTAATGCGTCAGGTTCGAAAAAGATAGCCAAACTACTTTATGACGAGATTAATAAAGGCTACCTGAAATACAAACAACATAAGACCGAAACAGAGATTAAGAAATGATATTTTCGAAAAAAATACGGACAATCTGTTTATTTACATTATTCTTATTCTACCCTCTTACATTTTTCTATTGTTCAACGAAAGATGCGAGAAGAGTTAAGGACATAAAGAATAATGTTTTTGCGAATCAGGAATTATTAAATCCCATCTTCAATAAGTTATACAACTTGGAGAAAAGCAAAAAAGGAAAAATTAATATTGTCCACATAGGTGACTCTCATATTCAGGCTGATTTTTTCACGAATGCCATAAGAAGCGAACTACAGTCAAAATTCGGAAACGGAGGATATGGCTTTACTTTTCCTTATAGTCTGGTAAAAACAAACGGAACCCGAAATGTAAGATACAGCAGCAATGCCTCTTGGCAGAGCCTCAGGAATGTACTACCGATAGCGGATGTAGGCGTAGGACTTAGCGGAATTGCATTATATACTTCTTCTAACGACTTCGTATTGCAGCTATATACAGAAGAAGGATATGAGTTTACCAATGTTAAAGTAATATATCCTGATAAAGAGTCTCATTATAAAATGAGCATATCAGCCGACCCTCTTGAAGTAACCGGAGCAGCACCAACTGGCTCAACGTCGGGCACAAGCATTAAATATCACAAGGTAAAAAAAGGAGAAACACTGTCTTCCATAAGCCGGAAATACAGAGTTACGGTTACTCAGGTAAAAAAAGCAAACGGAATGAAATCGAATACAATCCGATTGAACCAATCGCTTAAGATACCAACGAAAACTACAGCCAAGCCTGTTCAGGTTAAATCGAGGGAAACCAACTTGGATACGGAGAATCTGAAATTTGTGAATATGTTATCCAAGCCATATTACTCATCGTATACGAGTGATTCAGCCATAAACAGGATTACCCTTGTACCCGATGGTAAAACGGCGATGTACAACCTCAACGGATTTGTAATAGAAAACAATGACCCGGGAGTTGTATATCACACAATAGGTGTAAACGGCGCTAAAATGACGGATTACATTAAATATCCTCTATTTTTCAAACAACTACCGATACTCGAACCCGACCTTATCATCCTATCTTTTGGAACGAATGAATCCTTCGGAAAAATGAGCGACACGGAGTATATCTTTCAGCTGAATGAGTTTATCAACAATATAAAAGCATATTGTAAAAATGCAACTATACTCGTAATGACCCCTCCTCCGTCTATGTTTCGAAAAGGCAGGCAAAATACATTCGTTGCCGACTATAGCGTTGCCCTTATGGGGATTAATTACCTACCGGTATGGGATTTATACTCACGCATGAGTGGCGATTCTGCCATCAGACCAAGAGGAGATTATGCTTCGATGATAGCTCGCGACAAAGTACACTACACAACCGGCGGGTATGAAGCTCAGGGACAATTATTTATTTCTGATTTTCTTGACGCTTACAATAATTATAAAAGCAAATATGATAAGTAATATATTTGAAAGTATAAGAGATTTCTACTTACCTGATTTTTTAGAAAAGGTAATCAACGATATAGCACCATATTTTATTTACGACCCGTCGCGACCACTCCTGTTCAATAGTGCCTTCTTTCTTGGGTTCTTCCTTGTCTTCTATATGGTATATGTAGCCAGTAAGAAACACGACCATTTCAGGAAAGTATACCTTATCGCTTTTTCTCTTTACTTCTACTATCTGGCAGGGGGAAATACAATGGATATAAATCTTTTCGGATTTCATTTTCCGCTCAACTATTTTGTACTACTGGTTATCTGTGCTGTAGCAACACACTGGCTAGCTGTAAAAATGCATGAGTCAGAGAAAACGGGAACACGAAAATTATTTTTGACTCTTATTATTGTCGGCAACTTATTGATGTTGGCATACTTTAAGTATACGAATTTCCTTATCGATAATATCAATGCAATTTTCAATGGGAACTTTGCATTACATAATATTATATTACCAATCGGTATATCATTCTTTGTATTCGAAGCGATAAGCTATGCTGTAGATTTGTATCGCAAGCAAATGAAACCAGCCGATTCCATTTTGGATTTCTGTTTTTATATAACTTTCTTTCCGAAACTGGTAGCAGGGCCTATTATACGAGCGAAAGATTTTCTGCCGCAGATGAAGAATAAACTGCATCTGACCAAAGAAGACGCAAGTGCTGCTATATTCCTTATACTTATCGGTTTGATAAAGAAAGCGATTATATCAGATTATATCTCTACCAACTTTGTTGATCGGGTGTTCGATTCACCAATGAGCTATACTGCATTCGAGAACCTTATGGCTGTATATGGATATACGCTGCAAATATATTGTGACTTTTCGGGCTATTCAGACATTGCGATTGGATTATCCCTCTTGATGGGCTTTACAATACCGCCTAACTTTTTAACGCCATATAAATCCCAATCAGTCACCGAATTCTGGCGTCGCTGGCATATATCCCTATCTTCTTGGTTGCGGGACTATCTGTATATTTCGATGGGAGGTAATCGTAAAGGCAAGATTAGAACTTATTTCAACCTATTCATGACAATGCTGATAGGAGGATTATGGCATGGTGCATCGTGGAAATTTGTTATTTGGGGCGGATTGCATGGAACAATGCTGGCAATAGAGCGATTCTTTAAGCAATTTATAAAAATACCTGACAACCGCTTCACCCGGATAATCTGTATCTTACTAACTTTTCACTTCGTAGCATTTTGTTGGATATTCTTCCGTGCCGGAAGTTTCGAATTGGCTGGAAGCGTTATTTCAAATATTGGTAAACTAACATTTGCTCCGAACGAATGGCTGGTTATTATAGAAGGATACAGAAATGTATTTATCTTACTAATTGTAGGATATATTATGCACTTCTTACCCGAAAAATTGGTTAACAATATAAAAGCGGGCTTCGATTCTATCCCATTATTCGGGAAAGCTGCTTTTGCAGGTCTTATCTTTTGGATGATATTTGCAACAGCATCTAGCGGGCCGCAACCATTTATTTATTTCCAATTCTAAAAATATATTTAGTTGAACATCCACTACTTTAATCCCGGACACGAGACAGCAGTCAACAATGCGTCGCCTTACTATACACCTCCGGCGAATATAGCGGCTATGCAAGAAGAATTGTCTTTTCTGCCAGCGTGGTACGCCGATCGGGGAGATAAAGTTTTGGTCGATAGGAAGGACGAAGTATATTATTCATACTTAACAAAAAAATTCTCTACCCTAGCTCAACCAGTATCTAAGAACGAGCTGAAACTATATAAAGATGCAAATGTATCATTATGGGGAGTATCTCCTCAAGCGATTCGCTACTTCGAAGAACAAAATAAGGAATTAGAAATTAATCTGAATATTCCTCAATGGAGTGAAGAATATAAATATCTTAACAGCAGGCTCGCAGCGAGAGACTGTCTGTCTGAATTAATAAACTCTATCCCCCTACTCTCTCAAGCAGTCATACCGCAATTCTATACAAACCTGGACAATATAAACAGGGCTGTAAATGCCTCGGCATATCAACTATTAGCAAAGGCTCCTTATTCATCCTCGGGCAGGGGATTGCTATGGCTACCGGCAATAGGATTAACCCGCACCGAAAATCAGATATTACATGGAATTCTAAAAAAACAAGGGAGTGTCTCTATCGAAAGAGTTTTAGATAAACAAATGGATTTTGCCATGGAATTTATGGCAGATGGAAAAGGAAATATTGCCTTTGCTGGCTATTCTCTTTTTTATACCAATGCGAAGGGCGGCTACGAAGCAAATTATATAGGCTCACAAGAAAGCATAATAGAACAATTGTCTGAAAAGATATCGCTAGACCTTCTTGATTCTGTAAAGGGCAAGCTTATCAACATATTATCAGAAAAGCTTACAACACTTTACAATGGCTGTATCGGCGTGGATATGCTTATTTATTTAGAAGACAATGAGTATAAATTACATCCTTGCGTTGAAATCAATATGCGATACAATATGGGATTTCTCACTTGTCGGTTGTATGAAAACTATATAGCTACGCAGTCTTGCGGGAAATTCTATATAGATTTTAATCCTAAATCAGAAGAGATGTATAACAACCATCTCTTGATGGAGGAAAAGCACCCTATCCGAATAGAAAATGGCAAAATAACCTCAGGATACCTTTCGTTATGCCCAATCAACAGAAGCAACAGATATAGAGCTTATGTATTGGTTGAAAAAGGCTTTTAATACCCTCTCCTATTAATAACTACAAATTTCTTCTTCTGAATTCAGCGCAAATAATTGCTGTAGCTATAGCTACATTTAACGACTCCGATGTGGGATTACCTACAGGGTAGTTTGGTATATACAGTTTCTCGGTAATCAATTTTTCTATTTCAGAACGGATTCCATTGCCTTCATTTCCCATAACAATAATCCCATCTGATGTAATCTTTTTTTCGTACATATTTTCTCCATCGAGAAAAGTTCCGTACACGGGCAAATGTTTATTCCGAGTCAAAAAATCTGACAAGTCTGTATAATGAATATTAACCCTCGCTAAAGCCCCCATTGTAGCTTGTACCACCTTCGGATTGTAGACATCAACAGTATCTTGCGAACAAAATATATGATGAATACCATACCAATCAGCCAAGCGTATGATTGTACCCATATTACCGGGATCTTGAATACCATCCAATGCCAAAACCAGCTCATCATCAATCTTTATATCAGCCACATTTTCTGATTGGTAGAAGACAGCTAACACCTGTTGTGGGTTTTGCAAAAAACTCGCTTGAGCCAGCTCGCTATCATTCACTTCTATTACTTCTTCGGCATTCGCCACATCTGTCGATCTCAAAAATTCGGAAGTAGCAACGAGTAACTGACATTTTATAAATGGCAGTAAATCGCTTACCATCTTATGACCTTCAGCGACAAAAGTTCCGAACTCGGTACGATATTTCTTCTCTTTCAAAGAGCGAATATATTTCAGTTTATTTTTGCTTAAACTCATTTATTTATTATCCAAATTTTACTTCACACGATACCTTAATCTAACTAAAACATTACCTCTAACCTATTTCCTTCAGGATCTAGCGTTTCAAACTCATAATAGCCATCGCCTGTTTGCCGAGGACCTCTTAATATCTGATATCCCACATTCTTTAGTTCCTCAGCTTTCTTATCCACCTCTTCTATAGAATCAACAACAAACGCCAAATGAATAAGTCCTTTGTGCTGGGTTCCCACAACATCATTTGCATTATCAGGAATATCCGTTCTGTGCATTATTTCTAATTGCCCGCCTGATTCGAAACTTAAAAAATAGCTTCTGAATCCTGTGGTTTTATTTTCGTACAGTTGATTCGCTTGGGCTCCAAAATATTTAACATAATACTCCTTTTCTTTTTCAAGGTCTGTAACCCAAATTGCAGCATGGTGAAGTTTCATAAACTATTCTATTTAAAATCAATTTATACTCTTTTTAATAACAAAACTACAAAAAGAAACAATTAAAACCCTAAATTTGTCGTTCAATTGAATAAATAGAGTTTGCTTCAGGTTATTTTCTATGAGACATAAGTTTTTGATTCCCTTCTTTGTAGTAATACTTCTTACGATCTTCATACAGTCGTGCAGTACAACGAAATATATCCCGGACGGAGAATATTTACTGGCAAGCACTACAGTAAAGAGTGACAAAAAGGTCATGTCAACCATGGATATGGAAACCTTTATCAAACAAAAGCCTAACTATAAAACCTTTGCAATATTCAAGCTACCTCTTTTCTTATATAACCTATCCGGAAAAGATAGTACAAAATGGGTTAATCGTACGTTGCGTAATGCGGGAGATCCCCCTGTACTATATGATAGTACTATGCTAGAGCAGACAGTAGTCAACCTGGAACGTATGATGACAAACAAAGGGTATATAGATGCAAGAGTTACCCCCATAGTAGAGCTAAAAAATAAAAAGGCAAAAGTAATTTATGATATAAAAGCAGGTGCGCCTTATCGTATAAAGGATTATACTATCAACATCAATGACAGTGTAATAAAAAAAACAATAATACCTGCCCAGCAATACCAGCCATTGATTAGCCGAAAACGAGACAGAGGAAATTTGCCAATGAGCATCGATAGTATTTTATCTCGGAACACATTAGTACACAAAAACTCTTTACTGGATTTAGATGTTCTCGATCAGGAAAGAGAACGAGTATCATCTTTATTCCGTCGAACGGGATACTATGCATTTAATAAAGAGTACGTAGGATTTGATGCAGATACCACACTCGGCAATAATATGGTTAAGCTCGATCTCACTATCGAGCCATTTGCTACACGTGCCGCAGATGGACAAATAACAGAAGTTCCTCACAGACAATACATAGTAGAAGACGTAGTCTTTCTGGTTGACTATAATCCTTTAACAGACCAAAGCGTTAATGAATTTGAACCTACAAGTGTATACGAAGAAGGTAGATATAAAATAAAGTATGGACCAAGAGAGCGTTACATCAGTCCTAGAACGGTTTTGGATAATTGTTATATCATGCCGGGAGCATTGTTTAATGAGAATGCAACATCCCTTACATACAGCTCGCTAGCTCAACTTAAGATATTAAAAAACATAAATATCAGTTATTACGAATTTATCGATAATGATTCGACTAAACTGCATTGCGTAATTACCTGTGTTCCGGATAAAAAACAAGGTATTTCTGCCGAGGTGGAAGGCACTAACTCAGGAGGTTATTTTGGTGTAGGAGCCAGCGCAGGATATCTTCACCGAAACGTATTTAAAGGATCGGAGCTGTTCAGCGCGCGTTTGCGTGGAGCCTACGAAGCTATTACCCCTAGCTTCTCCAGCTTCTCAGACAACTATTTTGAAATTGGAGGAGAGACCTCACTTACATTCCCAAGCTTTATGTTTCCACTTTTGAGTAAAGAACAAAAACGAAGGATACACGCCTCTACGCAATTAAATGCGAGCTATTCATTCCAACGGCGACCGGGATTTTTCACCCGTACCGTATTAGGATCGGGAGTGCAGTATATATGGCAAGACAGACGACAATCTCTTAACCGTCATATATTCGACTTGATAGAGATCAGCTATATTCACCTTCCATCTATCGACTCAACATTCGAAAGCAAACTTTCTGCGGCAGCTAAACAGTATAGTTTTAAAGACCACTTTATTCTGGGAACAGGGTATACTTTTTCACGTACCAATGTAGCAAATGTAAACAGACGATCTTATCAACCGATATATTCGTTACGAGCATCGATAGAAACTGCCGGAAACCTGCTCTCTCTAGCTGCTAAAATGTCAGGAGCAAAACCAGATTCTTTAGGTTCCAGACAAATATTCGGGACGAACTTTGCTCAATATGTACGGGCAACTATAGACTATAGTAAAGCATACCAAATAGACGAAAAGAACTCACTGGCATGGCATCTCGGCGGAGGCCTAGCCTATCCGTATGGAAATAATCAGCAGATACCTATCCAAAAACGCTTCTTTGCAGGAGGTGCAAACAGTGTAAGAGGGTGGTCGATAAGAGAACTTGGCCCCGGGTCTTATTATTTTAAAAAATCGGCAGATGGTAATGATAAGGACAACTTTTATTATCACTCGGGAGACATACGGCTCGATGCAAGTGTAGAATATAGAAGTAAGTTATTTTGGATTATAGAAATGGGAGCATTTATCGATGCCGGAAATATATGGACTGTGAAGAACTATGAAGATCAACCCGATGGGGCTTTCAAATTAAATAAATTTTATAAAGAAGTTGCTGTAGCATGGGGATTAGGATTACGCCTTAATTTCGATTTCGTACTTATTCGCTTAGATTGCGGATGGAAAGCTTATGATCCTTCGGGAGATCCCAATATAACCCGATGGCCTATTAAGGAACCTTGGCGCATAGCCAAAAATACAGCTTGGCACATCGCCGTGGGCTATCCTTTCTAATACTACATTAGCAAATTATAACATCTTAAGACTCCGCCCTATAAGTTTTAATTCTTTTTAGGCAATATGTTTTAAGCAAGCGAGTTAATAAGATGTACTTTTGCAATAAATAAAATTTCTATTTATTTGATGAAAAAATTATACATACTATTACTACTCCTTACTTTCGCAACTATTACGTGGGCTCAGACATACGAAGATATGGTGAATAGAGCCATGGACTACATAGATATGAAGGATTATGCCGCTGCGGAACAAGCGCTAAAGGCTGCATTGCGTAAAGAACCTGCAAACCCGAACAATATCATGCTGATGGTTAACCTGGCTACAATACAACGAAACCTGGGAGAATACGAAGAGGCTCTTGTATCTTATAATGTAGCAATAGAACGATACCCCGATCGGGCTTTCCTGAAACATAGCCGTGCAGCATTATATTGCGATATGGGACGATATGACGATGCCATGAAAGACTACAATACCGTATTGCTAAACGACCCGAAAGATATAGAGGCGCTTTATCGACGAGGTCTGTTGCATCTCAATAACAATAATATATTTGCAGCCGAAGAAGATTTTGAAAAGACCTTAAAAGAAGCACCGGATAATCTACAAGCTAAACTGGGACAAGCTCTGATAATGAAACGAAGGGGCGAATTTAAAGAGGCAGAAGAGCTATACAGCGATTTAATATACAAACACAAAAACAACGCAGACCTGTATTTCAACAGAGCAGAATGCTACTTGCAGTTAAACAAACTGGCACGGATGAATGAAGATATAAATAAGGCTCTGGAACTAGGCTTCAGCGATCCGATTATCTATCTATTGAGGGGTCAGTTAAGACTGGCTCAGTATGACAAACGTCTGGCTAAAGAAGACTTTCTGAAAGCACAGGAAATGGGAGTTAGCCAAACAATTGTAGCCGACTTTCTCAAATTGTGCAAATAACAAAAAGCCTCTCCTTCATCAAACATAACATTTATCAATATTAACATAATTATTATCTATTTGATTTATTAAGATTATGCTTCTATATTTGCAAGTATAACAAATAAACTAATAATTAAAATTAAGTAATTATGTCAGTATTAGTAGGAAAGAAAGCACCCGTATTCAATACAAGTGCTGTAGTGAATGGAAATGAGATAGTAGAAGGCTTCTCTTTGGAACAATACAAAGGGAAAAAATATGTATTGTTTTTCTTCTACCCTGCAGATTTTACATTTGTATGTCCGACAGAAATTATCGCATTCCAAGAAAAAATTGCAGAATTCGAATCACGTAACGTAGCTGTTGTTGGAGCTTCTACCGACTCAGCTTTCTCTCACTGGAAATGGTTACAAACAGAACAAAATGATGGAGGTATCAAGGGGGTTAAATATCCATTGGTATCAGACCAATCACTCATGATTTCTACTGCTTATGATGTACTGGCAGGATCATTTGACTACAACGATGAAGGTGAAGATGTATTCAACGGTGCGCCTCAGGCTTATCGCGGACTTTTCTTGATCGACAAAGAAGGTGTTGTACGCCATCAGGTAGTAAATGACATGCCGCTGGGACGTAGTGTAGACGAAGCTATACGTGTAATCGATGCACTTCAATTCACTGAAGAATACGGCGAAGTTTGTCCTGCAAACTGGAAGAAAGGAGATAAAGCTTTAAAAGCAACCCAAGAAGGGATTTCTGATTATTTATCCCATAAACATTAGTTCTGTCTTGTTTATAACGGATATAAGTTTAAGTTAATTTAGTTCATAAAAGCCGTAGTCCTTCTGATTACGGCTTTTTAATACATAAAAGGAATATATTGCCCTTATTTTTCATACTTTTGTACTCGTTATTTTTAATTTAACTCAAAATGAAATATAATTTCGATGAAATTATCAATCGCAAGGGGACCAATGCCTTAAAAACAGATGCTCTTGCGGCACGTTATGGTAATGCCGAACTCATTCCTTTATGGGTTGCAGATATGGACTTCAAGTCCCCACCGGCAATAACGGAAGCCATCATCGAACGAGCTCATCACGGCATTTTTGGTTATACTTGTGCATCTCAAGAATATTATAATTCTATTATAAATTGGGTTAATCGCCACCATAACTGGCAAATCCAACAAGAATGGATTACATTTATTCCCGGAATAGTAAAAGGAATAGCCTTCGTTTTAGATTGCTTTACGTCCAAAGATCATCAAATAATAATACAACCGCCCGTATATCACCCTTTTCGTATAATCCCGACTTTGCACCATCGTATTGTTGTAGACAATCCTCTAACATTGGAAGCCGGACAATACAAAATGGATTTGGAAGGATTGAAGAATATAATCAATCCGGCTAGTAAAGTACTGATACTTTGCAATCCTCACAATCCGGGTGGAAGAGTCTGGACACGTCAGGAATTAATTGATATAGCTGAAATATGTTACGAGCACAAAATATTGGTTATATCAGATGAGATTCATTCAGATTTGGCCTTTGCTCCACACAAGCATATTCCATTTGCCAGTGTGTCAGAGAAAGCTGCGCAAAACAGCATTACATTCATGGCTCCTAGCAAAACATTTAATATAGCGGGTATTGTAAGCTCATATTCAATTATTCCGAATGACGAACTCAGAAAAAAATTCAACAAATATTTAGAAAGCAGCGAGCTTGACGAAGGTCATATATTTGCTTATTTGGCAGCACAAACCGCATACGAGCACTGCGACGAATGGTTGGCACAAGCTAAAGATTATATATGGAATAATATCAAGTTTGTGGACGAATATCTAAAAGCGAATATTCCTCAAATAAAAGCAATGACTCCTGAAGCATCATTTCTTGTATGGCTAGACTGTAGAGAATTGAATCTTTCTCAAAAGGCATTAGTTTCTCTATTTGTAGACGATGCCAAATTGGCACTGAACGATGGCGAGATGTTTGGACAAGGGGGAGAAGGATACATGCGCTTAAATGTGGGTACGCCTTTGGTCAACATACAAAAAGCGTTGGATAATCTTAAAAAGGCAGTATACGCAAAACAAATACATGACTAGAATTGTTTCTATTACAATTTTGGGCACGATTATTGTCATACAAAAATAAAGTAAAAATAGGTCTTAGGACTTGGTTATTAATCCATATAAACAATTAATAAATAAAATGAAAATTTCAACTAATAAGTTTGTTGCTCTATCTTATGACCTGACAGTTGGTGAAGGTGAGGAACGTGAACTAATGGAAAAGGCTACAGCTGAGACTCCTCTTGAATTTATCTTTGGTACAGACTCTATGCTTCAGGCTTTTGAGAAGAACATCGATGGATTAGCTGAAGGAGATTCTTTCGATTTTACACTCACACCGGAAGAAGCATACGGCGAATACGATGATGATCATGTGGTTGATCTCCCACGAAATATATTCGAACAAGATGGTGTATTGAATGAAGAAGTAATCTTTGAAGGAAATACAGTTCCAATGATGGATACAAACGGAAATCGTTTGAATGGTTCTGTTGTGGAAGTAAAAGAAGATGTTATAAAAATGGACTTCAATCACCCATTAGCTGGAGAAACATTAAATTTCTCAGGAAAAGTACTAACTGTAAGAGAATCTACACCTGAAGAAATTGCAGCATTGTTTGCACCTCAAGGTGGTGGATGCGGATGCGGTTCAGGATGTGGTTGTGGCGACGGAGAAGAAGACTCTTGCGGATGCGGCAGCGAAAAAGAAACAACTGGCGGATGCGGTTCAGGATGTGGATGTCACTAAAATTTGATTGACATTATATAATATATAAAAGACAGATGCTAAAAAACATCTGTCTTTTTCTTTTATCCGATTATTTCAATCCGGGCAAACTTTAATAATAATTGCTTTACTCCGGAATTTTCAAATTCTACGGTTGCCTTACGACTATCTACATCACCTGTTACTGCGGTGACTTTTCCGATGCCAAAACGTTCGTGTTTGATAATAGCCCCTACACCTACCTCGCCTGCATTACTACCCGCCGATGTTTTAGGTGTAGCTGTTCTAGCATTTACAAATTTAGGTTGACCGAAGCTTTCATTTTTCGGTTGGGGTAGAAGAGTTGATTCTCTTTGTAAAGAACGTTCCGCATGAGTAGTCCGAGTATTAGATGAGTAGTCAAACAGCTCTTTGGTATATGTCTCTGGACGATTGAGAACACCAAAGCCTCCCGATCCGAGTACTCCGGCATTTACATTCAGATAATCCGTATCGATATCCCTTAAGAAACGACTTGGATTACATGCATTAATCTGACCATTACGAAATCGGCTTTTCGCATAAGTTATCATACAAAACTCCTTCGCCCGTGTTATTGCCACATAGAACAAACGCCGTTCTTCTTCAAGTCCTCTGAACTCATCCTTTGCCATAGCCGAAGGAAAAAGATCTTCTTCGAGCCCTACGACAAAGACATTATTAAATTCCAATCCTTTAGCTGCATGGATTGTCATCATGGTCACCTTCTCTTTATCTGCCTCCTTGTCGGTATCTTGATCACTAAGAAGAGATACTTCGGACAGAAAGTCCATCAATCCAATTCCGCCGAGCCCTTCTTCCTGACGGCTCTCACAGAACTCATGAATACCTCCGAGCAATTCCTGTAAGTTCTCCTGACGGCTCATACCTTCAGGAGTCTGATCTTGGTATGCATCAGAAGCAATACCACTTTCCTTCACAATACGGGTAGCCAGTTCGTAAGCAGAGAGTTCTTGCAATTGAGCGATAAAGCTTTCTATCAGTTCTTTGAATCCGGCCAATTTCTTTGCAGTACCGGCATTAACATCCAGATTGAAACCCAACGGATTGCTGATTACCTCCCATAAGCTTACATTATGCAGGCGTGCTGCATCAGCAATTTTATTTAAGGTTGTATTGCCTATACCCCGGGTAGGGAAATTAACGGTACGGCGAAAAGCTTCCTCATCGTACGGATTTACCACCATGCGAAAATATCCTATTACATCTTTTATTTCTTTACGCTGATAGAAAGATAGTCCACCATAAATACGATAAGGTATATTCTTCTTTCTCAATGCTTCTTCAAAAATACGAGACTGAGCATTTGTACGATATAGAATTACAAAGTCACTGTATGGAGCATTCTTATCACGGCGCAGATCCCATATCTTATTAGACACAATCACCCCTTCCTCAAAATCGGAGAAAGCACTCGCCACTTCGAGGCGATCTCCTTCTTCATTTTCGGAATATATTGTCTTTTTTATTTGATCTTTATTTTGTTTTATGAGACTATTTGCTGCATTTACAATATTCTGGGTAGAACGATAGTTTTGCTCCAGTTTAAACATCTTAGCTTCCGGGTATACCTCCTTAAACTTTAATATATTTTCAATATTGGCTCCACGAAACGAATATATACTCTGGGCATCATCTCCTACCACACACACTCGATGATGTGCATCAGCAAGCTGTTTCACAACAAGATACTGTGCAAAATTCGTATCCTGATACTCATCTACAAGTATAAACTGATAACGCTCCTGATAGGCAGCTAACACATCCGGGTGATCTCGAAACAAGCGGTTGGTATAAAACAGAAGGTCATCAAAGTCCATTGTATTCGATGCCCTCAACCGATTGTTATATTCTCTGTATAGATCTTTTATCATGGGCATCTTTGCTCGCTGATCGTACTCTATAAGCTCTTTGTTCTGAGCATACATTTGTGGAGATATCAGAGCATTTTTTGCATTCGATATGATCGATTGCACACGTGCCGGCTTGTAGACTTTATCATCAAGCTGAAACTGTTTTATTATGTTTTTTATAAGATTACGGGAATCAGCAGAATCGAAAATAGTGAAGTTGGCTGTAAATCCTATTCTTTCTGCTTCGGTGCGTAAAATTCGTGAAAAAACAGAGTGAAACGTACCCATCCATAAGTAACGGGCATATTTCCAGCCAATAAGTTGCGCGATACGTTCTTTCATTTCACGTGCAGCCTTATTGGTAAATGTTAGTGCCAATATACTTTGAGGATGATAGCCTTGCTGCATCAGATAGGCTATTTTGTATGTCAATACACGAGTCTTGCCCGACCCTGCTCCGGCAATAATTAGAGAAGGTCCGCTATTATATTCTACAGCTTCGCGTTGTTGCTTATTTAATTGATCGAGTAAGTTATTCATAAAAAGTTGAGATAGGATAACAAAGGTAATGCTTTTTCAGCGAACAATAATAAGCTTATCACCTACAGAAGTACATGTATTTTTCATACTCTTCAAATTAATCTATATAAATATTATAAGGTAGAAAGAATATATCTACTAACTTTGTTTTTGTTACAGTAAAATAAATATCCAAGAGTATTAATCATAAATCGAAATAGATAGATGTATGTATTTATATCTCCACATTTTGACGATGCCATAGGGTCGGCCGGAGGTGTTATAAACAGACTCGTTGAATCTGGGGAAGAATGTTGCGTAATGACTATTATGACAGCGATACCATGGTATCATCCCAAATATGCATATTATGTATTACACAGACAATCTGAAAACAAAAGAGCAGCCAAGGCATTAAAATGCAGTGTAAAAAATGCCCCGTTTCTGGATGTTGTATATAGAAAAGGGATGAGAAAACAGATGAAGCAGGCGAAGAAAAAGTTGTTCACTGTAGAAGTTACAGAGTATGATTTGATTGAAAAAATCCGAGATTATATTCTGATAAATACAAAGCCTGATGATATATTGATTGCTCCGGCAGGACTCGGTAATCATATAGATCACCGTATCGTGAATATCGCAGTTCAAGATCTGGATAGACGTGTTTATTTCTACGAAGAATTCTATTATGATATTGAACAGACAGAATCGCCATTGACAGCCGATTATGCATACGTGTATTTAACAAAGAATGAAATTTCTGAAAAATTAGATGCAATGTTGATGTACAAGAAAACCCTACGAAAACTATTTCGCAGAAATTGGAAAGAGAGAATGGCCCACTATTATATGAAAGAACGTATACATGCAGGCAAGCCTTATGAACGGTTTAACGATATTACTTTTCTAGATGGAAAATAAAAGAATGATAGGATCATTAACTTCGTATCCGGCTAGGATAACAACTGTTCACCGTGTAATTGTAACTATTTTAAATCAATCGGTACCGCTGGATAAAGTTATTCTGTATCTGGCCGATGAACAGTTTCCCGATCGACAATTGCCACAAACATTAACTGATTTGGCAAAAAATGGAAAATTTGAAGTCCGTTGGTGGGCACGCGATATAAAATCATTTAAAAAATTGATTCCGGCATTAAAAGAGTTTCCGGATGATAATATTGTTACATTCGATGATGATATTTTGTATCCGCCCAATATAATTGAAAGATTGATAAAGAAACACCAGAAATACCCACATGCTATTTGCGGATGCCGCATTAGGTTAATAACCACTAAAAATGGGGATATTGGAAAATATGAAACATGGAAGCGATGTAAAAGATGGCGACTATTTTTGTACGGAGGCAAACCAAAATTTAGAAATCTAGCGACAACAGGTGGTGGTACTTTATTTCCGCCGCATTCTTTACATTCGGACGTTTTCCGCGATGATATATTTATGAATCTTTGTCCAACAACTGATGACCTATGGTTTTGTGCAATGGCAATTCTTAATGGTACAAAAACAGCTCCGGCAGGAAGCTCTGAGAAAATAAGAGTCATAGAAGAGTCTCAGACTGAGGCTTTGATGTATGACAACACGCAAGGGAAAAAACTCAATGACAAGAATATGAAGAATATTATAGATGCATATCCCGAAGTAAGAACTCGCCTCATCAATCGGAATATAAAGTGACAAAAACAACGGTAAAAAAACGCTGTTTTTTTACCGTTGTTTTTCTTTCGAATATGTTCTACTCTTCTATTTTATAACTAATGAGTACAAACTTTACTTACATCTACAGTAAATCCATTATCATTTGAAGGCATAAATTTCCCTTTATTCTTTAAAAACACTATTAATTCATCAATATCCATATCTTCTGCTGAACAAGCATAAAACTTTTGATCTTTACCAAATTGTTCAATAATGGCCTCCTTTAAAGAAGACTCCGTGTAATTATTTCCTTCCATCATATGAAGTACTTCATGAGCATGCAATTGTTCCATAATTATCTTATTCTTAGTTTTCCATACAAAGATAAGGAGTAAACACCCAGAGCAAACGTAACATATGTTACACAAATATTCCTCTTTACTTAAAAATATTTTTATTTAGTTTTCTATTTTGTTGTATCTTTATGTGTTCAAATCTAAAATCAAAAAAGTTCATGAGAAAAACCCTTAAAACCATTTGTTATTTTTTACTTGTAACCGCTACATTAGCCGGATGCGAGAACAAAATTCCACTAAAGGCTAATTACGAGGTTATACCATTACCTCAAAGTATAACTTTGGCGGGAAATGAAAGTTTCACGTTAAATAGTAATACTCAGATTAGTTATTCGAAAGGCGATGAGATACAAAAGCAAACAGCCGAATTTCTGTCCGAGTACCTCAAATTGAGTACAGGTTTGAGCCTAAAAGTAACAGATAAAAAAGTATCTAAAAACTCGATTATACTGAAAGCTGATTATCAGGGAGAGAAGCCTGAATCATACAGTCTTATTGTAAACAGCAAACAGATAATCATTAATGGGGAAGACAATGCCGGAACATTTTACGGAGTACAAACATTAAGAAAATCGATCCCCGAAGATGCATCAAACAGTACAATTATCTTTCCGGCTGTAGAAATAAAGGATTACCCACGTTTCCAATACCGAGGAATGATGCTTGACGTAGGTCGCCATATGTTTCCTGTAGAGTTTATAAAAAAATATATAGATATCTTAGCTCTACACAACATGAACCGTTTTCACTGGCACCTTACTGATGATCAGGGATGGAGAATAGAAATAAAAAAATATCCCGAACTCACCAAGGTAGGGTCTCAACGTGCTCAGACTGTTATCGGAAGAAACTCTGCTAAGTATGATGGAAAACCTTATGGTGGTTATTATACACAGGAGCAAATAAAAGAGATAGTAGCGTATGCTCAAAAACGTTTTATAACCATTGTTCCGGAAATAGACCTTCCGGGCCATATGTTGGCAGCATTATCAGCCTATCCTAATCTTGGTTGTACAGGAGGCCCATATAAGGTGGGTGAATCTTGGGGTGTATTTGACGATGTGCTATGTGCCGGTAATGAAGAGATATACACTTTCCTGGAGAATGTATATTCTGAGCTTATAGATCTATTCCCATCTAAACTTATACATGTAGGTGGTGATGAATGTCCTAAAGTGAGATGGAAGGAATGTCATAAATGTCAGGCTAAAATTAAAGAATTAGGACTTAAAGGAGATGCAAAACATACGAAAGAAGACATGCTACAAAGCTATGTAATATCTCGTATGGAGAAATTCTTGAATAGTAAAGGACGTGAAATCATTGGTTGGGACGAAATACTTGAAGGAGGATTAGCTCCTAATGCTAAAGTCATGTCGTGGAGAGGTATGGAAGGCGGTGCATCTGCTGCAAAAATGAAACACGAAGCAGTGATGACTCCTACATCGCATTTATATTTCGATTATTATCAGACAGATGACACAACGGGAGAACCTCTTGCTTTCGGAGGGTTTGTTTCTGTAAAGAAAGTATATAGCTTCGAACCTGTTCCTAGTGAACTTACTGCGGAAGAAAGCAAATATATAATAGGTACTCAGGCTAACTTATGGACAGAGTATGTAGTAGACTCTAAACAGGCAGAATATATGGTATTGCCTAGAGCTGCGGCATTAAGCGAAGTGCAATGGACAATGCCGGAAAAGAAAAACTATGAATTTTTCCTACCTCGCCTTGGCAAATTGATGGACCTATATAAAAAGCTGGATTACAACTTTGCAACGCATGTAGTAGACATTAGTTCCGAAATTATTCAAGATGCAGACAAAGGAGTAGTAAATGTAAAACTTTTCACCTATGATAACGCACCTATATACTATACTCTAGATGGTAGTACGCCTTCGACTAAGAGTATAAAATATGAACACCCTATCGAGATTAGTTCAACAGCAACTATAAAGGCTATAGCATTCCGAGAAAAGGAACAAAGTAAAGAATATACCGAATCTTTTGAGTTCAATAAGGCCACATTCAAAAACATCAAACTGGAGAATGCCCCTCACAAAAATTATACTTACAACGGAGCAATCACGTTGGTAAATGGAAAAAGAGGCGGCACCTCTCACGCGAATGGTGAATGGCTCGGCTTTTATAATACAGACTTCGTTGCAACTATTGACATGAAAGAACCGACAGAAATGTCAGAGGTTATTACCGGGACTTTTGTTAGTCCGGGATCGTGGATTTTTGGAGCAACAGGATATATTGTATCTCTTTCTGAAGATGGAGAATCTTTCAAACAAGTATTCGAAGAAAAATATCCAATAGTGGATAAAGATAGCCCAAGTGACAGAGTGCAAGATTTAGTAGCGAAATTTCCAACACAGAAAGCTCGTTATGTAAAAATAACAGCAAAAGTTACCAAGTCAATCCCTGAATGGCATGTAGGGAAAGGAAGTCCCTCATTTGTATTTGTAGACGAGATAATCATTGAATAAGAAAATGTAATGATAAAAAGCAAAGGAGCTGTCTGATTAGACAGCTCCTTTGCTTTTTATATAGAATTATACTTATTTCAACAGTTATACACAACACTATATATTTTACTGCGAATATCTACCAAGTTACGCTCAATATCAATGTCTCCGTAAGACATTAGTTTCATCGGAATGGCATTCCCATCATTATGATAAGCCGGTTGCTGATATTGTACATTCTCCCACAATCTGAATCCTAAACGCTGATAGAAACCAACACGACGCTCGGATAATATAGTCGTAGGAAGTTCTACTTCAAGAATTATAGGCCTAGGGGCTTGCATAAACAACTCCATCACTTTACGTCCGTAACCTCCATTACGAAAGTCGGTTGAAATAGCAAAGTGTTCTGCAAAAATAAATTTATCTAAGTCCCAATATGTGAGAAAACCAACTAATTTGCCATCTTCTATCGTTACAGATATAACAAATGGGCTCTTGCCTTTATGCAAATCCAGCATTTTCTCGAAAGGACGTCGTTCGCTAAGAGGAAAAGATTCGATATAAAGATTTTCTATAAACGAAACCTCTGCATGATTTGATATATCTAATTCCTTAATCTCCATTTTCTTGTGTTATTTTTATTAATTCCCTTGGCTGGTTTTTACTTCTTTCAAGTAACCGTCTTCGCATTTTACGATGCGCCCAGGATATTTTTGTACAACGGCATAATTATGCGTCGACATGACTACAGCCGTACCATTTCCTGCTATGGTATGAAGTAATTGAACAATCTGCCCCCCCATCTCAGGATCTAAGTTTCCGGTTGGCTCGTCAGCCAATATAACCTCCGGTGAGTTGAGTAGAGCACGAGCAATAACAATTCGTTGCTGTTCTCCACCCGAAAGTTCATGAGGCATTTTATAGCCTTTATTTTGCATACCAACCTGAGTCAGTACTTCATTAATCCGTAGACTTATTAAATCTTTGTTTTTCCATCCGGTAGCCCGTAATACAAATTCAAGATTCTTTTCTGCCGAGCGGTCGATCAATAATTGAAAATCCTGAAAAACAATACCGACCTTTCTTCTCAGATAAGGAATTTGTTTCTTTTTGATATTTTCCAACTCATAGTCCAAGACTTTTCCTGTTCCTCTAACTAAAGGTATCTCATGATACATACTTTTGAGAAGAGTACTTTTCCCTGAACCAACTTTGCCAATCAGATAAACAAAATCTCCTTCTCTGATAGTCAGATTAATATCACTTAATATTGTGTTGCCATCTCGTTCGAGATCAACTCCTTCGTATTTTACAATTACTTCTTTTTCTGTATCCATAATTACTCTATTTCAACAGTTAAACAATTAGCAGATACTATTTGCTCACAGTCTACGTCTTTTATTTCTTATGCCTCTTCTGAAGCTCTCTAGCTAAATCTTCAATACTCAAACCTTTTGATGTTAGCAAAACAATCAAATGATAAAGCATATCGGCAGATTCATAAATCAGGCGATCATCAGTACCATTACATGCTTCTATTACAGATTCTAATGCCTCCTCTCCGACTTTCTGAGCCATACGGTTTATTCCTGACTGAAAAAGAGATGTTGTATATGAGCCTTCGGGCATTTCTTTGTAACGTTTCTCTATAAAATGCTGCAGATATTTAAAGAAAAGAATATCTTCTTTATTATCCTCCTCAAAGCAGGTATCAGCACCTGTATGACACACAGGGCCAACAGGATTCACCTTAATGAGTAGCGTATCATGATCACAATCGTCTTTTATACTAATCACATGAAGAAAGTTTCCACTCTCCTCTCCTTTTGTCCACAAACGTTGTTTCGTACGGCTGAAGAATGTAACCTTTCCTGTCTCCTGAGTTTTATTCAGAGCCTCTTCGTTCATGTAACCCAGCATTAGAACTTTGTTTGTTACATTATCTTGTATAATTGCAGGGATAAGTCCGCCTACTTTATCGAAATCAAGTTTCATCTTACATTTATATTTTCTTTTTTCAAATACTCTTTCAAATCTTTTATCGCAATCTCCCCAAAGTGAAAAACACTTGCAGCAAGTGCTGCATCGGCTTTACCTTCCACAAAGACATCCCGAAAATGTTGCATGTTTCCTGCGCCTCCGGATGCTATGATGGGGATATTTAATGTTTCGGATAACATGCGTAACGCTTCATTCGCATAGCCTGTCTTCACTCCATCGTGATCCATACTAGTAAATAGAATCTCTCCTGCTCCTAAATTTTCAACTTCTTTTGCCCACGAGAAGAGTTCTTTATCAGTCTTGTTGCGCCCACCACTCGTATAGCAAGACCACAGTCCATCTTTGAGACTGGCATCTATCGCACACACACATACCTGAGAACCAAAATTCTTGGCTATCTCTTCTATTATCTTCGGATTTCTGATAGCCGTAGAATTTACCGATATCTTATCAGCTCCCGCATTCAAAAGTCTGTCTACATCAGAAAGCTCATTGATACCACCACCTATAGTAAAAGGGATATTAATATTTGCAGCAATACGCTTAACAAGATCTATAAAAGTTTTACGTTCTTCGTGCGACGCTGTAATATCGAGAAAGACCAATTCATCGGCTCCTTGCTCACTATAACGTACTCCCAATTCGACCGGATCTCCAGCTTCTCTGAGATTTACAAAGTTCGTCCCTTTTACGGTTTTCCCATCTTTTACATCAAGACAAGGTATAATTCTTTTTGCTAACATTTATTCTTTTTATTTTATCTCCTACTCAGTTCTTTTAGTGTCACTCTATTCTCATAAATAGCCTTTCCTAAAATAACGGCAGGCACTCCCGATTTTTCTAAATCAAGTATGTCCTGAAAACAACTGACACCACCACTGGCTATGAGATACAAATTCGGAAAAACATTTAATATATCCTTATACAAATCAATTGATGGCCCCTGTAACATACCATCTTTGCTTATATCGGTACAAACAACTTTCGATATACCTTTTTGGTTATAATCGCCGATAAAAGGAATTACCTCAACTGAAGTTGCTTCCTGCCAACCCGATACGGCAATCTTATGATCCTTACAATCGGCACCAAGGATAATCTTGTCTGCTCCATATTTGGTTATCCAAGAAGTAAAAAGCTCCTTATTTCGGATAGCAATGCTGCCTCCGGTAACCATCGATGCGCCCGAATTAAAAGCGATTTCAATATCCTCATCACTTTGCACACCTCCTCCAAAATCAATGATAAGAGATGTGTTGGATGCGATTTTCTCCAATACTGATTGATTGACTATATGCTTTGCCTTAGCTCCATCAAGGTCTACCAAATGCAAGCGCCGAATACCGGCACCTTCAAACATTTTGGCAACCTCTAAGGGATCTTCATTATATACTTTTTTGGCTTCATAATCTCCTTGCGAAAGTCGTACACACTTCCCATCAATGAGATCTATAGCCGGAATTATTTCTATCATTTATATCAGGTAAAAAACGGTATGCTTAGAGGATATTTCCAATACTCTCCATTATTGGCTTTTAAGGCAGCAATAATAATGAACACAATCTCAATTATTCCTAAAGCGATAAGCATAGGTATACCAATAAGGACGAGACAAAGTATGATTGATATAACTATATAGATAAGCATACTCAACATAAAGTTGGCGATATTCTTGCCATGCCTGCTTACAGCCTCACTCTTATCTGCATTAACCAACCACATCACAATTGGTATAACAAAACCCAATCCGGCAATAATGAATCCGGCAAACTGAGAAAGGTGCATCAACATCAAGTATGTGTTTTCTTCCATACCGAGTGAATTTTTCGTTTGGCCACTAAAAGAGGAATTCAGGATTTTATCCTTTTCCCTTTGATATTCTTCTTCTGATATGGCTCCTTTCGATCTTAGATCTTCCAATATTCTCAAATCCTCATATTTATCCATAACAAAATGACGTTTTTTTAAAGTAAAACGATAATCCTGTAAAGATAATATAAAGTTGTAAGTTATAATATAAGTGTTAGGCGTTTATTACACGTACTTTACCCGATATCATTCCCAATTCGCCACGATCAACTAAAAAGCGGATGGTATCCAAGATGTCTTTTTGATTATATTCCGGCAAAGAACCGACAATATGATCCACAGACAATAAATCACTTTTTATCAACTCCTTTACAGCCTGAGATATTTCATTAAACGTCTTATTATTCAGCCCCGAACCATTCTTTGCCAAGCATATATCACACTGTCCGCAATCATTTATTTTCTTTTCTCCAAAATAAGAAAGTAAGATACGGCTTCGACAGATTTCATTTTGTTCTGCATAATGACTAATCGCCTCTATGCGTTTCTCGAAGCGAAATCTACGATCTTCGTTCACTATTCGGGGGATATTAAGGTACTTAACATCTATACGAGGTTGGGTATAAGCAATCAGTGGAGTTTTTTTATGAGGTATAAAATCAATAATATTTCTTTTATCTAGCACCTTGAGCATCTCATAAACTGCATTCCGCGACTTATCCATCCTTAAAGCTATCTCAGCCTCATTTATAGCTGCATAATTAGTAAAAAGTCCGGTATAAAGTCGCAATATTGTGTTTACCAATTGCTCATACTCCTTATCAAAATTATAATGGTATAAATCGTCTCGGTAAACAGTAAACATGAGCCTAGAGCGATTATCTACTTCATCCGTATATTCAATATAACCGGCAAGATCAAGAATTTTCAAAGCATTATGTACAGGTAATATCGGTAACTTATACACCGAACAGAACTGATGAATATTAAAATCATAGATCATACCTGTTCCATAGCCTTCAGCTATTTGAAAAAAATAAGCCAAAGATTGATATACATGAAAGATAAACTCTCTTTCAGGAAATTCATCTCTTATGCGCTTTTTGAGTTTAGCAGTGTCATTTCTATCGTACAGTATAACTGCATAAGACTTTTCTCCATCACGCCCTCCACGTCCCGCTTCCTGAAAATATTCTTCGATAGAATTAGGTAGATCGGTATGTACTACCAAGCGGACATCAGGCTTATCGATTCCCATTCCAAAGGCATTTGTACAAACTATTATTCTGATCTCATTATTCTTCCATGCATTTTGCTTGCGTATTTTATCCGAAGCATTCAATCCTGCATGATAGAAATCGGATGAAAAACCATTTTTAATTAAGAAATCAGAGACATCTTTCGTCCGCAGCCTGCTACGCACATATACAATGGTAGACCCTCTTATTTTTTCGAGAATCCGAACTAACTCTTCTTGTTTTCCCTCTGTGCCACGAACGATATATGCCAAATTCTTGCGCTCGAAACATTTTCGGAATACATTTTTTTCCTTAAAGTGAAGCTGCTCTTGAATATCTTCGATCACATCAGCTGTTGCAGTCGCTGTAAGAGCCAATACCGGCACTTCTGGTATATGCTGACGTATTTCTACTATCCGGAGATAAGACGGACGAAAATCATACCCCCATTGAGAGATACAATGCGATTCATCGACTACAAGCAAGCAGACATTCATATGTTGAAGCTTACTCAGGAAAAGTTGTGTAGCAAGTCTTTCAGGGGATACATATAGAAACTTATAATCACCAAATACTGCATTCTCCAGTGTAGTTATAATCTCTTGGCGAGTCATTCCCGAATATACAGCCAAGGCTTTAATTCCTCTTTCACGAAGATTATCCACCTGGTCTTTCATCAATGCAATAAGAGGGGTAACAACGATACAAATACCCTCCATAGCCATTGCCGGCACCTGAAAAGTTAGAGATTTTCCTCCTCCTGTGGGCATAAGCCCCAATGTATCTTTCCCTTGGCTAACGGAATGGATAATATCTTCCTGTAATGGACGAAACTCATCGTAACCCCAATATTGCTTTAATATTTTGTGATATATATCCATTCTAAAAAAACCTATTAATAAATATGCCAACATCCCAATTTGATTATAATATTGGCATATTGGCACATTAAATTCAGTTTATTCCTATATTAGTTTTTCATTGGACGAATCTCTAATTTTATATTAGTACCATCCAAGGATTTTCCTATTTTTTCCTGATCAAATTCTGACATGTGATAAGGGTAAAGAACTTTCGGCTGTACTTTTTTAGCAGCGTCAATAAACATGTCGTCATTCATTGTATAAGGAAGATTTTTGGGTAAGAAAGCGATATCTATTGTACCTTTCAACTTATCCATTTCAGGAATATTTTCGGTATCCCCAGCTACATATACTCTTTTATCTCCAAATGCTATAATGTATCCGTTTCCTCTACCTTTTGGATGATAGGCTTCTCCATCCGGCTTTTTATTGACGATGTTATATGCAGGCACAGCATCTATATGCAGATTAGCCCAGTGAACATGATCACCATTGTTGATTACATCACCGTATTTAAGGATTTCATTACATACTTTAGATACAATAAAATGTGTATTTGCTTTTTTCACGGCAGCAATAGCAGCACTATCGAGATGATCTCCGTGCTCGTGAGTGAGCAGTATCAGATCGGCCTTAGGCAACTTCGAATAGTCTGCGACTTTTGAGTACGGATCTACATGTATTATTTTCCCTCCAAACTCGAACATAAGTGAGGCATGACCAACCAGAGTGACTTTCAAAGGCCCAGCAGTGGTTTCATACACATCCGCTTTAATATATTGAGGTTGAGTATTCATACTTAATGAATCGGTTGGCGCTACAGATGAATTTGCTGTAGATTTATTACCACAAGAAACGAATAAAACTGTAGTTAATACGAATATTGATAATAATGATTTCCTCATAAGCTTATAATTTTGAAGTTAGCAAAATTGTCCGGTATCAATATCTTTCACATAAAGCTGAATATTAGTCTTGCCATTATGCGTATTTTCTTCCAATGTATAACATATATCGAAAGGCTTACCACTTTTAACCTTATCTGAACTATCCTGTTGCCTGAAAGCAATTCCATTAACAGGTGTCGACATTGTATCGTCTATCATTTCAAGCTTGAGATGAACATTATCTTTTCCCACCAATTTGCTTGTACCGTAATCCATAACATTGCACGTAACAAATATAGGATTCAGGTTTTCAGGACCAAAGGGAGCAAAAGCAGCTAAATCTTCAGTAAACTTCTGATTTATTTCCTTAAACGAGAGTTCAGCATCGACACGTATCTGAGGACGCATCATCTCGGGAGCAATCATTTCGAGAGAAAGGGCTTCGAAACGGCTTTTGAATTCCTTTAAATTTTCTTCTTTCAATGATAATCCGGCAGCATAGGTATGTCCTCCAAAGTTTTCTAAGATATCTTTGCAGGCTTCAATCGCCTTGTAAACGTCAAAACCCATTACAGAACGGGCAGAACCGGTAATTAACCCCTGAGACTGGGTAAGAACGACTGCCGGCCGTAAATATTTTTCAGTCAAACGTGAAGCGACAATCCCGATAACACCCTTGTGCCATGTTTCATTGTAGATAACGATACTTTTCTTCTCTTTCATATCTACATTTTCATCGATAAACTGTATTGCTTCTTCTGTAATTCGTTTATCGAGCTCGCGGCGATCATCATTATAATGGTCTATATTCATACTTTTCTCACGAGCATCTTCGATCGTGCTTGACAAAAGTAAATCTACAGCCTCTTTTCCTTTCATCATACGACCCGAAGCATTGATACGTGGTCCGATTTTGAAAATTATATCATTGACTGTAATGCTCTTATATGTTAAGCCACAAATATCAATTATACCTTTCAATCCTAAACTGGGATTGGAGTTTATCTGTTTCAATCCAAAATAGGTAAGTACCCTATTTTCTCCTGTAATAGGTACAATATCGGATGCCACACTTACAGCTACCAGATCTAGCAAATCTGTAATTTCTGAAAAATCGATTTTATTACTCTGAGCCAATGCCTGCACAAGCTTAAAGCCGACTCCGCATCCCGAAAGATGTTCGTAAGGATAGGTAGAGTCTAAGCGTTTGGCATCTATTACCGCTACCGCATCGGGCAAGACATCATCGGGCATGTGGTGATCACCGATGATGAAATCGATCCCCTTGCTTTTAGCATAGTCTATCTTCTCATTTGCCTTTATGCCGCAGTCGAGCGCAATGATCAACTTAACGCCTGTTTCCTCTGCATAGTCTATACCTTGTTCGGATATCCCATAACCTTCATCGTAACGGTCGGGAATATAATAATCCAGATTGGTGGTAAACTTCCGAAGAAACTTGTACACAAGAGCAACCGCAGTTGTTCCGTCTACATCGTAATCTCCGTATATAAGTATACGTTGTTTTTGTCCCAGTGCCTTTTCTATTCTCTTTATAGCCTTATCCATATCAGGCAACAAGAAGGGGTCGTGCAAGTCTCTCAAGCTAGGATGAAAGAACTTACGGGCCTCTTCGGCAGAAGATATCCCTCTCTGAATCAAGAGCTGGCAAAGAACAGGGCTTATGCCTAATTTCTTAGCAAGCTCATCTCTCTGCTCTTTTTGCTGGGTTGTTAGGGCTTCGTAATTCCATTTGTAAATCATTATATATAGTTTTTCTTTCTTCTGTCTCAAGAGAGATCGGCTAGCATTTTTTTGTTAAATATGACAACAATATGCCCTTTTGCCAATCTCTTAGTACGGCTATTTATATCGAAAAGTAGCCTAGTACGAATTCGTAAAGATAATATATATAAGTGAAATCAGTATCGCCGATTTTACTTTTTATTTTTTATTATGATAGAATAATCTATGCGCAAAACACAAATACAATCAGGCTATCGAGTGATTTATATGTATAAAAAAAGTCTTACTATTTTGAGTAAGACTCTATATCATTCGGAGCATATATTACTTTACATTACTTGCTTTCAATCCTTTGATAACCGATGAAGTAAACCCCGCATGCTCCATTTCATTAAGTCCCTTTATTGTTATACCTCCGGCAGTGGTTACCTTATCAATCTCGGCTTCGGGATGGGAGCCATTTACCTCAAGCAGCTTCACTGCACCCAACAACGTCTGCATCACTATTTCTTTAGCCTGATTTGGATACAACCCCATCTCCACACCACCTTCCATCGCCGCTCTAATATAACGAAACGCGTAGGCTATACCGCACGATGCTAAGGATGTTGCTGCAGATAGTAACTTTTCATCGATTAATTCTGTTTTTCCTAATTCATTAAATATATCTACAATCTGTGATATATCTTCTTTTTGAGCATTCAGAGTAGAGACAAAAGTCATACTTTGTTTTTCGGCAATCGCTGTGTTTGGCATCACCCGAAAGATGCTTTTCCCGACTACCGACCAACTCGCTAACTGCTCTAATGAAATACCGGAAGCAACAGACACCAATATCTGAGCTGGATTTTTCAATCTATCTTTGTTTTGCAACAATACTTCCTCTATAAGCCATGGTTTAACTGCAACAATTACAATATCGGCTGTATCTAATGAATCGTACTCACTGGCGACTACATTTAAGCCTGAACCCGAGTCTTTCATCCGAGTAGCCGAAGCCGAGGTCTTCGTAACGACCGTTATATCCTGTGCTTTAAAAAGTAAGCCGGTAGACAATCCTCGAGCAATAGCTCCACCCATGTTTCCTCCGCCTATAATCGATATTTTCATATACTTATTTATTATAGTGTTTCTTTATATAGTCTTTATAATCTTCTTCCAATTTATCTATCTCATTTATGAGGAAATCATAGAAATTACCATCAAATATAATCCCTTCCTCTTTTATTCCATTTTCTAAAACAGTTATTATTCCTTCACTGTTTATATATGCCCTATAAAGATTTCCACTTCGTTTATAAAACATCTGTCCATAATCCCCATTGCCAGAACTTGCCGTCTCCTTGTATTTTTCATCATAAGTAAGCCATGATAGCATATCTTTATCTGAGGATAATCCATAAATAAACATTCCATACCCAAATTCCCATGCCGGAACTACATCATATTCTTGAGGTCTAGGCCAAATTTTCTCTTCTACTTCGAGTATTACAGCACCTAATGAGAGTAAAAACGTCTTTACTTCTTCGTTAAAACTTATCCCATAGGATCTTTCATAATCTTCAATTTGTTCTATTGTTGCCGGACTGTTTTTATAATTGTACCACATAAAATCATCGTTCAACAATTCTATACGGTCTAAAAAGTCATCTAATATAGCCATTCTTCGCTGTTAAGCTTCTTTTGTTGTAATTAAAAAATAGTTAATGTTTTACTCGTTATATTATTTCTTTATCACCATTTACTTTTTTTTGCATTCTCTATTTTAATGCCTGATTGATATCAGTAAAACGTAAAATTATCAAAAAATATTTCTTTTTTATCTAAAACACCTCCATTTACAAGATAATTATTTCATTTTCCTTACTTTTGCACAAATTCTAAATTATGCTCGATAGATTATTCAAGAAAAAAGACATTTCGGTTATACTTACAGAGCCTTCAGAAAACAAAGAAGGGCTTAGAAGAAGTCTGACTGCTACCAACCTTATAACCTTAGGAATTGGAGCCATTGTAGGCACAGGTATTTTTGTTATTACCGGTCAGGCAGCTTCAATGTATGCGGGCCCGGCTTTAACTATTTCTTTTGTTATATCAGCACTGGGATGTGTTATGGCTGGTTTATGCTATGCTGAGTTTGCCGCAATGATACCGGTATCAGGAGGAGTGTATTCCTACAGCTATACTACAATGGGCGAAGTATTAGCTTGGTTTGTAGGTTGGATTTTAGTTCTTGAATATCTTTTTGCATGCTCCAGCGTTGCTGTGGGATGGTCTGGTTACATGCTCAGCTTATTAAATGAATGGGGAATACATTTTCCCGAGCAAATAGCAGGAGCAACTTTCGATCACCTGAAAGACGGAAGCTGGGTGTGGACAGGGAAAATTATCAATTTTCCTGCTGTATTTATCGTAGCCATAGTTTCCGCATTTCTTATAGGAGGCATAAAGCAATCAGCTCTTGTCAATAATGTCATTGTTGTTATAAAAGTCGGTGTTATTCTATTATTCATAGGTTTTGGTTTATCATATATCGACACAAGCAACTGGGTGCCATATATCCCTGAAAATACAGGAGGGTATGGAAACTTCGGATGGACAGGAATCCTTCGTGGGGCTGCTGTTGTTTTTTATGCATATTTAGGTTTCGATGCCCTGTCTACTGCTGCGGGAGAGGCTCGTAATCCTCAAAAAGATATGCCAAAAGGTATCCTCATATCATTACTGATCTGTGCTGTTCTTTATATTGGTGTAACAACAGTATTGACAGGAATAGTAAATTATAAAGACCTCAACGTAGATGCACCCATCGCATTAGCGATCGACCGTGCAGGTGAAGGTCTGGCATGGCTGAGTCCCTTTATCAAGCTTGGAGCTATTGCCGGACTTAGTTCCGTAATCTTAGTTATGATGTTAGGACAATCGCGAATATATTATGCTATTTCAAAAGATGGTTTATTACCAAGTATCTTCTCTAAAGTAAGTCCTAAACATGGTGTTCCTCATAATGCAACTATATTCGCCAGTATTGTAACAGGGTTAATAGCGGGTCTATTTCCATTGCATGTACTCAGCGAATTGGTATCAATCGGTACGTTAATGGCATTCACTATAGTTTGTATATCAATTGTTATACTACGTAAAACTCAGCCAGACCTAAAGCGTCCATTCAAAACACCACTTGTACCATTTGTTCCACTCTTAGGTGCTGCTATATGTATCGTACAAATGGTATCTCTACCTTGGAGCACATGGGAAAGAATGATTGGCTGGACTATTCTAGGATTCATTATATATTTCACTTATGGCATTAAGCATAGTAAACTGAATAATAAGTAAGGCATTGTGCAGAAGGAGTAAGTTCGTACAATCCTCTCAGCACCAATATGCACCTTTAAGAAATTTAATTTCGACATTTACAATCATTTTGACACACAACTAATACAAAATATTTCAAAAAGTTATTATTTTTGTCAACACGCATAAAATATAACAACTTAATGAAAGAACAACTACTCCGCAAGAAGGATATTGCATCCATTCTCAAAGATTCCCTCCAAGAAAAGGGTGGGTTGAAAAGGACCTTATCGGTCAGGCATTTAATCGCCTTAGGCATAGGAGCGATCATAGGTACCGGAATATTCGTTCTTACAGGAACTGCTGCTGCAAACTATGCAGGCCCTGCGCTGACAATTTCTTTCATTATTTCTGCATTAGGATGCGCAATGGCCGGCCTTTGTTACGCGGAGTTTGCATCCATGATTCCCGTAGCAGGAAGTGCCTATTCTTACAGCTATTCTACATTAGGAGAATTCTTTGCCTGGTTTATAGGATGGGATCTAATACTCGAGTATCTGTTCACGGCCGGAACTGTAGCTGTTGGGTGGTCGGGATATTTTGTGAGTTTCCTCGACGACTTCGGATTGCATATACCAATGAATATGCGCCTAGCTCCATTCGATCACACCTCCGCCGGAGGTTGGGTCACAACCGGTAGCATTATAAACTTCCCGGCTATGTTTGTTGTGGCAGTTATGTCTGTACTGTTGATTCGGGGAATAAGTCAGTCTGCTACGTTAAACAACATCGTAGTTGTCGTTAAAGTTGTTGTTATACTATTATTTATAGGTTTTGGGCTATCATTTATAGACACTGCCAACTGGACACCTTACATTCCTCAAAATACAGGAGAATTTGGCCATTATGGTTGGAGCGGAATATTTCGTGGTGCAGGAGTTATCTTCTTTGCTTACATTGGATTTGATGCTGTATCAACAACTGCGCAAGAAGCCAAGAATCCACAAAAAGATATGCCCAAAGGAATACTGCTATCGTTACTTATATGTACTATCTTATACATTGCCGTTACGGTTGTGTTAACGGGAATAGTAAATTACAAAGAATTGAGTGTCCCTGCTCCCATCGCTCTAGCTATAGACAATGCGGGAGAAGGTCTTGTATGGCTGCGTATGCCAATCAAAATAGGTGCCATAGCAGGATTAAGCTCTGTTGTTTTGGTTATGATGCTTGCCCAATCACGTATATTCTATACTATATCCAGAGATGGGTTACTTCCTAAATTCTTTTCGAAAGTACATCCTAAGTATAGCACACCTCACAATTCAACGATTGTAACCTGTATTGCTGTTGGTCTTATAGCAGGGCTTCTACCGATAAATGTACTCGGGGAGCTTGTGTCTATCGGAACTTTAATGGCTTTCACGCTGGTATGTATATCAATAATAATTCTACGCAAAACGCGTCCGGATGTAGAGCGTCCATTCAAAACACCTCTTGTTCCTCTTGTTCCTATATTAGGCGTTCTAATATGTCTGTCACAGATGCTTGCCTTGCCTTTGGATACTTGGCTCAGGTTGATAGTATGGATGGTTATAGGTTTCGTTATTTACTTCACCTACGGAATTAAGCATAGTAAACTAAACAAGAGATAACATAAAAGAGGTTGTACCAAAAGTAAAATACTTTTATCATTATCCGTCTTGTCATTTTTAGTGTAATGGAGAATCTCGGCTATTGAGATACGAGATGTTTCACTTCATTCAAACTTGACTGGTGATAAAAAATATTTTCGGCACAACCTCTTTAATCTTTATAATTAGTAGGTTTATTACTTCAGCTCCTTAATTTTTACATTTTTAAACCACACTTCATCTCCATGATCCTGTAGTAAAATATTGCCTTCCGCTGCATTTCCAAAGTTAGCCCAGTTTGCGTATTTACTGTAAGCAACCAATGCATTCCATTCCTGACTGTTACGTTCATACTCAACAATTTTAACGCCATTCAACCAATGTTGAACTTTATTATCAATAACTACAACAGTAGCAGTGTTAAAACCATTCTTGATAAAAGGTTTATCTGCCGATGCAGGAATCAGATCATATAACGATCCTAAAGTTCTATTCCCTTTTACGCCCAATTTTGCATCCGGGTGCTTTTCATCATCAAGTATCTGGAACTCACAGCCAATTGCAGAACCCTCTCCTTTATTTAAATCAGGGTTTACAAAATATTTTATTCCACTGTTTGCTCCTTCTGTAATTTTAAAATCTACTTTCAGTATAAAATTCTTATACTTACGGGTAGTTACGATATCTCCGCCATTCGTTGATTCGCCGCCACCGCTTTTCAGTACTTTCAAAATACCATTATCTATTACCCAACCCTTATATGGGAAAGTACTAATTCGGGCTCCTTTCCATCCTTCTGTTGTTTTACCATCCCACAATAATTTCCATCCATCTCTTGTTTCCTGCTCGGTCAATACATTATCTTGAGCAAACAGAGACATCGTAAATAAACTTATAGCAACCGCTAATATATATTTCTTCATGTATGATATCTGATTTTATATTTTATAATATTGTTCCCAATCTTTGCGCGGAGGAATTCCGGTCAGCATTGCGTTGGCAAACGCATTATTTGTTATTTGTTTTGTTCTACTGTCGAAATAAAATTTCGTATTCAAGCGTTGAGCCATTACTCCTAAAGAGAAAACCTGACTTAATGGACCATGAATTTCAAACGGAGAACGAGTCTTTTCTACTCCTGTACATGCTAGCAAGAAGTTTGCGAAATGATTTGAAGGGCTCTTCGGTACTTCCGGCAATTTAGAAGCCATATCCCTAGCCTTGCTTTCCGGTATGATAGAAAGTGTAGTACCATGTGAAGCTCCTTTGAAAATCAAATCTTTACTATAAATAATCTTTCCCGGATTTAGAGACGTTTTCTTTATTTCACCTGCTCCCGAGGCAGGAATATTAGGGTCGAGAGCCGACTCTCCATATCCTTCAGGGATTGGAGGAAGGTTATCCACGCCATCGTACCATGTTATATCACAAGCCGGCATCTCACCTCTCGGACCAAATTTAAACTGAATAGTCGAAGATGTTGGGAAAAAATAATCATTGTGGCCTGTCAATTTCACGGGATTGATTTCATAAGGTAGTCCTAAATCCAGAAATTCATGTACAGTATCTAAAATATGAGCACCCCAATCCCCTAAAGCTCCCATACCAAAATCGTACCAGCAACGCCATTCTCCATAATGATATTTTTCGTTATAGTCATGGTACGGAACAGCACAATTCCAAGTCATCCAGTCTAGTGTGGACGGAATAGGTTGCGCCTCAGGCAGCTTATAAATATTGGTATCCCATGTATGCCATCTGCGGGGATTATTCATATGAGCTACTACAGAAGTTACGTCCTTTATTATACCTGCTTCCTGCCAAGCTTTGAATTGAAAGTAATTAGCTTCAGAGTGACCTTGATTTCCGACCTGAGTCACCACATTCGGATATTTACGGGCAGCTTTCATCATCAATTCAGCCTCATAGAAAGTGCGAGCCATTGGTTTCTCTACATACACATGCTTACCGTTAGCCATAGCCAACATTGTGATCGGGAAATGTGAATGATCGGGTGTAGCGATAGCAACAGCTTCAAACTCGTTTGCTATTTTGTCGAGCATCACCCTAAAGTCTTTAAACTGCTTTGCTTTAGGATATTTGCCCATCACTTTTTGGGTATGCTTCGCGCCCATATCTACATCACATAGAGCAACGACATTCACCAAGCCCGTTTTTTCAAAGTCATCGATTATCTGTTCGCCTCTATTACCTATACCTATATAAGCAATATTCACCTTGCGATTTGCTCCCGCTACTCTGCTATAACTTGCCGCATTCAATGGGTTCATCGTACCTACAGCGATACCGGCAGAGGTCATTGCAGCGGTTTTTAAGAAATTTCTGCGTGTTACCATGTATTATATATTTAGTTTTAATAGTCACCAAGTGTTATATAAATATGAGCTATACAAAATAAGGCATATATTTATTAAAATCAAAACGTGTGTGCGAACACACAGCTGCGAAATACTTGTAAAAAACTAATATTCAAGCATATAAAAAAAACAGGCTTACAACCTTATTTTTTATGTTTTATAACATAAAATCATTATTCAGCCACAAACTACATATCGCCCTACTATTTTATTAAAGTTAACAATAAGGGTTATCTAAACATTGATTAATAATGATCTTAAAGAAGCTATTCTTTTGCTATCTTAATCCAGGTTGCTTTTTTCCACAGCCATTCCAATGGCCCATGACGATGAGAACGAAGCCACCAATGACAAAAGAAAAACTGAATAAGGAATATTCCAATACCCATCAAGAAACATACAGTAATACCTGTGTATTTATAAAGACCTAATCCCCAATTGTAAAACAGGAAGCTACCTATCAAAGACTGCGACAGATAGTTTGTCAAACTCATGCGTCCATAAGGTGCTAATTGGTGAAGAATATTTTTAAACTTTGTCAAATAATAAACAAGTATTATTCCGGCAAACAATATTCCCGTAAAAGCAAGATTCGAAAGAGATTTAAGTATAAGGATAGAAGGAACAAGCAATGCATCCCGACTCACAAATTCAGGAAGAGTAGCAATCAAGCCATAAATTGGAAAAAATGCTATGACTGCTATAATAAATACTTTAATCCATAATTTTATATTTTTCTCGGAATAAAGAAATATTCTTCCACGTCCTATTAACATACCGATCATAAATAATCCTGCAGTTTGTGTAACCCTCCCATGTAATAACATCCACCCCATATTGGCAATATTACCTGTCCATATAGCTGTTTTGCACATTTCGAAGAAAGATCCTTCTTTCTGAGCTACATTGACTATCTCCCAATATGGAGCGTCAAACTGAGCATTAATCCCGGTATATTGGGGATTGAAGAGAGCATATATTATTTGTCCCCATTCAAAAGGTTGCAGAAGAAGAACAATAGCTATAGCCATTACCGTACGAGTAGAAAAACGACAAACTGCTATCAGCACATAACCGAGTAAAGCATAGAGCACTAATATTTCACCCGGAAATAAAGTAGAATTGATACACGCTATAAAAAACAGCAATACTAATCGCCAAGTAAACCGTCCACGAAAATCTTTTCTTTTTTCTTTTTGTGAATTGTCTTGAATAAAAAAACTGAAGCCAAAAAGTAATGCAAAAATACAATAAGCCTTACCGGAAAAAGTAAAAAATATACTATCCCAAATTATTCTATCGGTAAACATCATAAAATTTGATGTTTCCTCCGGAAAACTATAGAGACTAAAACGTTCAATAAAGTGAATAAGGGTAATTCCCATTACAGCGAAACCGCGCAATACATCTGCGATCTCAATACGATTATTACTGATTAGAGTAGTAGATACGGGCATTTTTTAAGATTTAAATGTTAAGATACTCTTCTATTTTGAGATGCAAATCTAACATAAACCTTTTATGTAACCTAAAAAACACGACTTATCTCATCAGAATCTTTATTTTCTTAAATTTGTTATAATGTAGTATCATCTGCTAATTTATACTCATTATTAAAATCGATAACTTTTAGATGTTGTGCTTCATAACCTTTCTAATATGCAGAGAAGATTGTATTGCCAAAACAAATGATTAGAGTTTAGAGTTTAATAATAGACAACTCAGTAAGAAAAAAGAATTATCAATAAAAAAATGAAACTGACTTATATTTTTCATAGCGGTTATGCAATAGAAGGTAATGATTTTACGATCATTATAGATTATTACAAAGACTCGTCTGATATATCCGGCGAAGGTATCGTTTACAAAGAACTTCTGAAAAAAAAGGAAAAGATATATGTCCTCTGTACTCATTCACACCACGACCATTTCAACAAAGAAATACTAAAATGGAAATGGGAACACCCGAATGTTATTTATATCTTTTCGAAAGACATCTTAAAATACAGGAAAGCTAAAAAGAGGGATGCTATATACCTTGACAAATCGGATACATACAGTGACGAAACACTCTCGATTGAAGCTTTTGGTTCTACCGACTTAGGCATTTCTTTTTTGATAAATATAGAAGGAAAAATCATCTTTCATGCAGGAGACTTGAATAACTGGCATTGGAATGAAGAGTCTACTAAAGAAGAGATAGATGAAGCGGAGGACTTTTATCAGAAAGAACTGAATTTAGTAATCGACAAAGTTAAACATCTCGACTTAGCCATGTTTCCTGTAGATCCCAGGTTGGGGAAAGATTATATGAAAGGTGCTGAACAATTTTTAGATGCTATACAAACAAACCTTTTTGCACCAATGCACTTTGGAGAAGCTTATGATAAGGCAAACGCATTTGCTGAATATGCAGAAAGCAAAGGTTGTAAGTTTATAAAGTGGCAGCACACAGGGGAAAGCTTCGAATTTTGACATCAACAAAATATATTCAATTTATGGCGTAATTTATTCTATTTTCATTAGATTTGTACATAACAATGCTACTGTACAAAACATTTGGATACAATAGGTAAATCCATTACATTATGAAAAATATAATATCTCTATTATCGTTATCACTGACATTCTTATTTGCTTCTGCACAAGAGGGTCATAAGCTTAATGCCGGGATAGATATGTCTTGGGGAATGCATTATTTCAACAGTGAGAAGAACAACCCCACAGCTGTTGGTGGTAGCATAGGATACGAGTATGATTTTATCTTTTTCTTCGGAGTAGAAGCCGGATTTCGTTTTGGTGGATTCAATCAAAAGGTAGGTTACACAGATCCTAATATAGGACAAGGAGGGATAGGTGAAACCAACGGAGATTTCAAAGACATATACAGAGGCACATATTGGGCACCCTATATTGCCCCCAAATTATATTTCCCGATAGGTTATGACGACAAGAGAGATCGAGCTCAGTATCTGTATCTTGAGAATAGATTATCGTATACCCGAATGAATCTCAATCTGGACAAGATAACCAACATGGAGGGATCTGCTCACAAATACAGACTTCAGTACGAGATTAGGGCTGGCTATCAATTTCCTGTAACAGAAAGATGGGCTATTAACTGTTGGTTAGGCTATAATACTTTCGATTTCTCAAAAGTTAAACCGGAAGCTATTAAATCCAAAAACTCTACACCTATACAAATAGGAATAGGATTTAATTACATTATAAAACAATGACAAGCCATGCTACGAAATGCCTCCCTGCTGATTTTTCTGTCGTTTTGTTTGTTATCTATACAAGCACAACAGAATAAAATAACCAGTATTCTTGAAATACTGAATATCGAGACAGGTGAGCGAACCACAGTAAAAGAATTCCCTTATCTGATAGAAGCGCCAAACTGGACTTATGACGGACAATGGCTTATTCATAATAGCGGAGGTAAACTTTGGAAGCTCTCCCCTGCCACTCCTGATGAGCCACAAGAAATACACACAGGTTTTGCAACCAATTGCAACAACGACCATGTATTGTCTTTCGACGGAAAACAAATAGCAATCAGCCACGGCACAAAAGAAGATGGGCTGTCACGCATCTATACATTACCCATTGGCGGTGGAGATCCTCAACTCATAACCCCATTAGCACCAAGTTACCTACATGGCTGGAGTCCTGATGGAATATACCTAACTTATTGTGCCGAAAGAAAAGGCAATTATGATGTTTATTCTATTCCGGCTAAAGGTGGTGTAGAAAAACGACTCACACATTCGGACGGTTTGGATGATGGTCCGGAATACTCGCCCGATGGAAATTATATTTGGTTCAATTCAGTGCGCACAGGCCTAATGCAGATATGGCGAATGAAAGCTGACGGAACGGAGCAAACTCAAATGACATTTGACGAAACACGTAACTCTTGGTTTCCACATATATCACCCAATGGTGAGCTTGTTGTATTTATTACATATTACAAAGATGATCTAAAGCCCGATGAACACTTGCCTAATAAGAATGTAGAATTACGAATCATGCCGACTAATGGAGGAGAATCTAAAACATTGGCAAAACTATTTGGAGGGCAGGGTACTATAAATGTTAATTCATGGTCACCCGATAGTAAATATATCGTCTTTGTAAGTTATCGTCTAAACAATTAATAATAAAATGAATTATAATCCCGAACCGGAGAAAGTTACCAGTATACTCGAAATATTCGACATCTCTACAAACAAAAGTATATTAATAAAAGAATTTCCTTATCTCATAGAAGCTCCCGACTGGACGTCTGATGGAAAATGGCTCATATATAACAGTGAGGGATTAATATATAAACTATCTGCATCGGGAGGCGAACCGCAATTAATAGATACCGGCTTTGCAAACCAATGTAATAATGACCATCTCGTTTCTCCCGATGGCAAGTGGCTTGCAGTAAGCCATCGTTCATTGCCTCAAGGGAGACCTACTGTTTTTATACTGCCCGCCGAAGGTGGTACTCCCAGACAAGTGACACCATCAGCTCCGAGTTATCTGCACGGGTGGAGTCCTGATGGAAAATCACTGACGTATTGCGCAAACCGAGAAGGAGAAATGGATGTATATACTATAAATATAGATGGAACGAATGAAACTCGTCTTACTTTCTCGGAAGGATTGAATGACGGGCCGGAATACACACCTGATGGTAAATACATCTGGTTCAACTCAGTCCGTACCGGATTGATGCAACTATGGAGAATGAAAACAGACGGTTCGGAACAGACTCAAATGACTTTTGATGAAGATAGCAACTCATGGTTTCCTCATATCTCACCCGATGGCAAACATGTAGTTTATATAGCATACAAAAAAGGTGATCTTGAACCTCACGAGCATCTACGCTACAAAAATATAGAGATTCGCATAATGCCGGCTACAGGAGGCAAACCTCAGACATTAATAAAAGTTTTTGGAGGTCAAGGAACATTCAATGTCAATTCTTGGTCGCCAGACAGTAAACAGTTTGCTTATGTAAGATACAAGACAGAACTTAACTCTAAATAACTAATATGAAATCTATTAAACTTTTATTACTTGCAATACTACTTTCTACAGGGAATTATATTGCAGCTCAAAGCTCTCCATTGTCTTTTACTATAAATGCCGGAGGAAGTCTTTCCGATATGCGGGTAAAGGGTAGTTCTACCGATTCCAAATATGGATTTCGAGGAGGGGTAGGCCTGGAAATGAATCTCCCTAATAATTTATTTTTGCAAACAGGATTGGATTTTGCTATGAAAGGAGCAAATTCGAATTCAATGGCAGTCGGAGATATTAACGGAGATAGCTATTCTCCTGATTTTTATATGGCGGAAGAAAAGGTGAGAGCTTCATATCTTGTCTTACCTATTAAAGCGGGCTACAGACTGAATGTTTCAAGGGCGGTACGCCTCAATTTTACTTTTGGACCATATCTTGCCTACGGTATTGGTGGAAAATATAAAGCAAAAGAAGCTCTAAAAATGGCTCTACCGGGGGATCGTGAATTATCGAATGGTACTTATACCGAATATTCAGAGTTTGAATATGACACTTTTTCAAGCGAAACACTGAAACGCTTCGACATGGGCTTAGCCGGATCTGCAGGAGTAGAATGTAAACGTATATTACTGAACTTTGGTTACGAACATGGTTTGATCAATTACTCCAGAGGCAGTTCTTCGTCATATAACAGGGCTTTGTTTTTAACTTTAGGTTATCGGATATTTTGAATTCAGAAATAATACAAGACTAGGATTTGATTAAAAATATTTTTTGATTTATAAGATTCAATGCTGTATAATTATTTTATAGATTTGTAGATTAATAATTACACCAGAACAGATGGAAAACATTAAAGCTCAGTACTGGAAATATTCTCTTATAATACTTATTCTTTTCATAGGCGTTGTCCTGTTCCGAGAACTTGCACCATTTATGAGTGGGGTACTAGGAGCATCTACCATCTATGTTATGGTAAGAGGGCAAATGAGATACCTTACGCAGAAAAAGAATTTGGGACGGGCTTTGTCTGCTATTCTTATTGTTATCGAGGCAATATTATGTTTTCTTATCCCCATTTCTGTGGCAGTATGGTTATTAGTAGGAGAACTGAACAATATAAATCTTGACCCGTCGTCTTACATATCAGGAATACAGCATTTCAATGAGTTAATTCAACAAAAGACAGGGTATAATGTACTCAGTTCAGAAAATTTGATAAGTGCAGCATCTTATTTACCTAAAATAGGCCAGATATTACTAGATAGCGTCAGCAGTTTTATCATCAATTCTCTGGTACTTGTCTTTGTGCTTTATTTTATGCTAATCGGTGGTGAACGAATGGAGAAATATCTTTTCTCACTCCTTCCTTTCGATGATGATAATAAAAAGAGCGTTATACATTCTGTAAAAATGATGGTTACATCAAATGCTATCGGAATACCTTTATTAGCTATAATACAAGGCGTTGTTGCCACAATCGGATACATTATATTTGATGCGCCCAGCCCTATTCTTTTCGGATTCCTTACATGTTTTGCCACAATTATACCATTAATTGGTACATCACTGATATGGTTCCCGTTGGCTGTCTATTTAGCACTAACCGGCGATTGGTTTAATGCTATTGGCTTAGCTATATATGCTCTGATCGTAATATCCAACTCCGACAATCTGATCCGTTTTATATTGCAAAAGAAAATGGCCGATACGCATCCATTAATAACTGTATTCGGAGTTATAATCGGTCTTACATTATTTGGTTTTTGGGGTGTAATATTCGGTCCTTTACTGCTTTCCGTATTTATCCTTTGCATTGATATATTCAAGAGAGAGTATTTAGATGAAAAAGACACTGCAATGACTATTGACGACTATAAAGATGATGAAAACCTAAATTAATAAATATGAAAAGAACTTTTTTATTTACCATTACTTTAATCATATCAATGGTATATATCCATGCACAACAGGCATTGGGTGAGGGTTCGGACATTACGTCCCCGGAAGTGCACAGTAATAATACTGTTACATTCCGTCTATATGCTCCGAATGCAAACACGGTAGAAATAACCGGAGATTGGATTCCTCGAGATAATTGGAAGCCGGGAATGGTAAGCCTCACTAAAGACGCAAAAGGACTTTGGTCTTACACGACAGAAGCTTTACCTTCTGATCTTTATAGCTATTCATTCTTTGTAAACGGAGTAGAAACAAAAGACCCTAATAATGTATATCTCAACAGAGATGTAGCTACTGTATCTAATATATTTATAGTAGGTAACGGCAACGGAGATCTGTATAAAGTGCAAAACGTACCTCATGGTTCGGTTACTCGTCGTTGGTACGACTCTCCCGGAAATAATAAAACACGCCGTATTACAATCTATACTCCTCCGGGATATGAAACAGGTAAAGATAAATACCCTGTTTTATATTTACTACATGGAATGGGTGGAGATGAAGAAGCATGGATGGCTCTGGGGCGAACTTCACAGATCGTAGATAATCTTATTGCTCAAGGCAAAGCTAAACCGATGCTTATCGTGATGTCGAACGGGAATGTATCTCAAGAGGCTGCTCCCGGAGAATCTAGTCTGGGATTCTACAAACCCGTATTCCAGTTACCTCAAACCATGGATGGAAAGATGGAAGAAACATTTCCTGATATAATAAAATTCATAGAAAGCAATTATCGCGTCTACACAGACCGTTCGGAACGTGCTATAGCCGGTTTATCAATGGGAGGATATCATTCGCTGCATATCTCACGATATTATCCGAATACATTCGACTACATTGGCTTGTTTTCTCCTGCGATAAATCCGCCAAATAAGAATTCAAAAGTTTATGAAGATATTGATGGAACACTATCAGGACAAATAAATAATGGCTATAAACTTTATTGGATAGGAATAGGAAAGACAGACTTTTTATATAAAGATGTAGAAGCATTCAGAGCCAAACTTGATAATATGGGAGCTAAATACACTTATGTAGAATCTGAGGGTGGACACACTTGGAGCAACTGGCGTGTATACTTATCAGAATTTTTGCCATTACTATTTAAGTAATTAAAATATAATATAAGTGACGGCTGTAAAAGATGAGATATCAACTTCTTTTGCAGCCGTTCGACTTTTTTACCCACACGGAAAAACAATCCTCTTTAACTGCAAATTCTCCATAACCATACTTATCTATAAGTATATCATATTCTACATTCCGGGTTAAATCAGACCAAACTTCGCCACCTCGGTGAATGCCAACATTCATCATTTTACTCCCATCTTCACCATTGGATATGAGTAAAGCCAGACCTGAATCTAAATGATCTGTATCACCCAGTCTCACAAAACCAACAATAGCTGCATGATCGAAATAATCAACCTGATGACCGTATGCATATTTATGTCTGGCTTTTAGTAGTGTATCTATCGTTTTTCGATGATTAGATATTTTACCATTCACACCATAATAGTCTCCATAAAAAATACATGGATACCCGTCTTTCATTAATAATATCAAGGCGTATGCCGATGGCTTGAACCAATCTTCAACCTCAGACTCTAACGAACTTCCTTTCTGCGAATCGTGATTATCAACAAAAGTCACACCTAACTCAGGATGCATAACCGACAAAGAGTCTTTCAATAGATTTCTCATATCATACTCCTTTTTCTTTCTGGAAGCATCGTACAGACTATAGTGTAAAGGCACATCGAAAAGATCGATGCTCTTATCCACTGCTTCTAAATAGTTATTTAAAGTATCTACATTACCACTCCAATATTCGCCTACCGCATAGAAATCTTCGCCTCTATTCATTCTAACCCACTGGATAAACTGTTTGATAAACTTATCGTCCATATGTTTAATGGCATCCAAACGCATCCCATCAAGATTCAGTTCGTTAGCAACCCAGATTCCCCAACGATTGAGTTCGGTAATGACCGCGGGATGATTCAAATCCAGATCGTTGTACATCAAGAAATCATAATTCCCGTGTTCTAAATCTACCCCTCTACTCCAATTCTTATTTTCACCTATAATTCGAAAAATACCGCTTCTCCTTTTTATATCATCGAACCCGACACCCGAAAAGTGATACCAATGCCACTTGAAACTAGAATATTTATCTGCGCGTCCCCAAAAATCATACCCCGTCCAAGCCTGTATCTCAAAATCATCAGAAATGTCACGATTTCTTTCTTCAGGATCTACTTCTCTAACTGTAAACTTTTCAGTATAATCCCCCTCTGCCTTATGATTCATCACAGCATCAAGGTATACAGAAATATTATATTTATGCAGCTCGGCAATCATAGACTTCAACTCTTCCCTCGTTCCATATTTTGTCCTTACCGTATTATTTTGATAGAACTCTCCCAAATCAAAGAGATCATACGTCGCATACCCCTCATCTTGTTGTTCATCAGCTTTGTAGGCAGGAGGTATCCAAACAGCAGTAATACCAATTTCATGTAGATGCCCGGCATCTGCACAAAGTTGCTTCCACAGTTTACCGTCATTTGGTAAGTTCCATTCGAAGTATTGCATCATCACTCCGTTTTTCATAATCTACGATAGCTTTGATTTCTTTATTCTACAAAAGTAGATTATTTTTCAAAAGCTTAGGACATCCCCCCATTCTAATGATTAAAATAGAACGTATTTTTCAATAAAAATAGCAGCAAGTAAATTTACTTGCTGCTATTTCATCCTATATCTTATATCTTTATTATGGTGTATTAATACCGTTTAATTCAGCTTGTTTTATTGCCCACGCCAGTGCATTTGCAAAGAAAATTGAATTACAAACAGAATACATCATATTCATCCTAGAATCGATTTTATTTATGCCAAATCTAAATCTTTCAATTGGAAGCAATGTCCCGACTTCAAGTCTGAATGGCATTTTATCAGGACTGACAGGTATTGCTGGAACATAAGAGAAAAAGCCACCATCTCCTACATATATAAAATTTAGTTTTTTGTGCTTAAATGCTGTTACCGACTCAGTTTCATTTACAATTAACTCTCTAGTTGGAGTAAAACCATAACTATAAACGTCTATTTTATCGGAAGGGATTCCCTCCAATCCGCAAGTTGGAGACAAATCCTTACCCCAGTATAGTGTTCTCACATCACCAAATGGACCATTTAATATTTCATCATTTACCATTCCAAATTTATAAATAACTCCACCATTATGCATCCTTCTTTGGTAAATAGTCGTTTTACCAAATACAGCTCTCATTATATTGCCAACAGATCCTGCATCCTCACCACCATCACCATCGCTAAAGAGTAACACTACTCCTTTTTTGTTTATATAATCAGAGAGATATCCTGCTTGTTCTGCGCGAATATGAGTTACCCTGCCAATAATAACAATATCCGGTTTAGCATCTAATAGTGACTCTAAGGTTGCAGCCGGGGGAATTGAATCTGAAATAGATGTAATCTCAAATCCTTCTGAAGCTACAATACTGCTGGTAAGGGTTCCAAATGCCCGAGGATTATTCATTAAAACGTTCCCTCCTGATTGGTAATTAGCGACGTTGTTGATCCCTTGCCCTAAAGCTAATATTCTCTTTTTAGGGATCGATGTTGCAATAGTAGCTTCGCATATTGCCGCCGACTTCGTACTATTGGAAGTAATAGTCATCAACTTTTTTTTTGTATTGGTCGGTATCCCTGTGCCTATCAACCGGACTGTCTGATTAACAGATGTCAATAACCCTTCTCCACTAAACGAAATTCCATCAACTTCATTCGTTCTGAGGACATAAGTTGAACCAAGAGCCTCGCTATCAACCTTTAATGGTACATCTATGTAATGTTGACTAGCTATTAGAGAATAATTAACCTTATACACTCCCCCCACTTTAATATCTAAGCAGTTCATTAAGAATGAAGCTTTTTTTGAAGAATCAATAACATCTATATATTTTTCACATCCGGTTATTTCTTTACCATTAATATTTACTTTCATTAAATCCCCTGAAGTACCTGTCGTATGCTTGTTTGGAGTACCTGCACCGGGAACTGAGACATAATAATATCCGGTTGTTAAAAAGATTCCGCTCGTTGTAAAATAATAGCCATTGTCTTTATCTGATTTTGCAGAAATCGTATACCCACCGGGCTTAGTCACATGTAGAGGAATATTCATATAGTTTTCACTTTTTAGGGATACTCCATTCTGATATTGACCTAGAAAGAGTAAAGAATCACAGTTACCTAAAACTGCAATGGCATTTCCCATTTTATATTGGAAACAATTCCACTGATTACCATCCCATTGATTAAGACCTCGGCACAGATCTTGACTTGCATCTTCTGTCAAATTATAAACAATAAGCCCGATATGCGCAATCTTAGCATCTTTATAAGCTTGGTTATTCAAATCCACTTCATCTTGTGTAGCAAAAGGAAGTAGTTGATCCTTTTTTTTCAATTCGACTCGAGGCAACAACAGCCCACCCTTCTCGGACGTTACCCCACCCAAATCATTTAAGCTTTGAGATGTCTTATCTCTAATTTGCAAAGTTGCATACTTTTCAGCAGGTTCTCCTGCTCCTATAGTTACCTGAGAATAAATCTCCGTCATCCCTCCTGTAATATACAACAGAAAGAATAACAAAATTGATAGTTTTGTTTTCATAAGTTAATTAAATTAGTACAGTAGCAACTACAACTTTTCGAACAAAAAGTTGAAATAAATAGATTATATTTCTAATAGGATAAGTTAATTACTGTGCTATATATTTGTCTTCTCTATATTATGTTGTTTTGTATCGGATGCGAAATTAAGACATTTAGCAGACTTTTACAAATGTATTTATAAGAAAAGGATGAACAGTTCATCCTTTTCTTATAAATCATAATCTATTTATTAAAATTGTCTGATATTTTTTATTTTTCAGGATATAAACTATTCCACCAAGCAGTATCCTCCTTTAGCCATTTGCTAAACCAAGCCATTATAGAATTATTCCATTCCACACGTCTTTTATAATTTACTACTCCATGATTTTCATCTTTCACCTGAATAAATTCAACCGGTTTTCCGAGTATTTTGAGAGCCGTGTACATTTGAATGCTTTCTCCAATAGGAACATTCGTATCAACTGTTCCGTGTGTCAACAAAAGAGGTGTTTTTATTTTATCTGCACTAAACAAAGGGCTCTGTTTAACATATAAGTCCGGATTATTCCAAGGATAACTATTGGCACTAGCCCCCGAACTATATGTATAGCCCCAATATCCTTCACCCCAGTAACTACTGATAGAGCTGATTCCGGCATGGGAAACAGCAGCAGCAAACATATCAGTCTGGGTTTGAAGATACATCGTCATAAAGCCGCCATACGAAGCCCCGATACAACCAATTTTCTTATCATTCACATAAGGATGTTCTTTCACAAACTGCTTCGTTCCTTCTATTATATCTTCAGCAGTACGCTTTCCCCAAGCATTAACATGAAGAGCCGAAAACTTCTGTCCAAAGCCGGTAGCTCCACTTGGCTGCACAACATAAACAACATATCCCTGTGAAGCAAACACATGACCGGGATACGGTCCTTCGAATGTACGGGATGTAGGCATGGTGCCACCATAATAATAAACAATCATTGGATATTTTTTCGTAGGATCAAAATTCGGCGGTAAGTAGAACATTCCGGTAATCTCTGTTCCGGCTGAATTTGTAAAATTCCACCCCTCAACCTTACCTAATGTCATTTGAGATAATCTCTCTTCATAAGGGTCGGCTATCCGGATGGACTTCTGGGTCTTAAGATCATAGATATAAGCTCTGGTAGAGTTAGATACGCTAACACCGGCGTAAATACCTAAAAGGGCATTCCCCGCAGTACTAAATGTACGAATAACTTCTTCGTCTAAAGGGAGTTTAGAAAATACTTTAGTCGAAAGGTTATAAGTATACATATTCACACAATCTTTATCCGTTGTGCGAAAATATATAAGGTTATCTTTTTTATTCCAAAAATAGGTATCAATACTTGGATTAAAATCTTTAGTTATCGGATCTATCTTTTTCGTTTCTAAATCCATTATGAAAGCCAAAGTATTATAACTATTCGCAACCTGCCCTTCATCAATATTCAATCCTATACCATGAAATGCTTCACCGGCTCCCGCAACAAGGATTTTCTTTCCATCAGGAGAAAATGAAGCACTATATGCAAAGTCTTCTTTTGTCCAAAGAGTATCAACGGTCATAGTTGATAAGTCCAGTTTATACATAGAATTTGTACTGAAGGGCCTGCTAGTAATAGTCTCTTCTGATATTGAAATCAATAATTGTTTCGAATCTGCACTTATATCATTCAGTGCTGTAGAATGAGAGCCAAATGTCAATTGTTGACTTAGCCCTGTAGCCAAATCATATTTATATATAAAAGACCTGTTTCCATAACCGGATTGACGATCTTCCGGTGACCTTAAAAGCTTCAGATCACTTTTATTTTCAGCTTCTTTCTCAAGCTTAGTATAGAATAGAGTTTTCTCATCAGGCGAAAACATGATGCTTTCATCCGGTATGTTCTTTGCGAGAACAGCTTCCTGCAATGTTGCAGGATCTATTGCCCTTAGATCCGAGCCTGAATCATCTTTAGAAACATAAAACAGTTTGTCGCTCTTGGGCATCCAGGCGAGCTGGCTTTTACGACCGTCGGTATCAATCAAGAGACTACTACGAGTCTTTAGGTTATATAGCTCAGTGGTTGTAGCATTTCTTTCTCCAAATGTTTCTCTATAAGATAGCAAGGCATATTGTCCTCCTGCTGATAAACTTACATTTGTCACTCGTTTCCCCAGAAGCATGTCTGAGAAGTTTACATTTCGGTTTACAGTATTTGACATTGTAAAATTAGAGACAGAATCAGTTTTTTCGTTTTCTATTTCAATTTTCAAAGTAGGGGGTACTTCATCTTTAGCCGAAGCCAAGAGTTTTATTACAACGCGATTTTGTAGAGGATAAGGATTTATCGAAGCCGTTATATCTTTTTTGTCAGACCGAAAAGTTTTTTCTTTTGTTGTCTTTGAAGCAGCCAACTTTCCATCAATGTATATCTCCAACATATTAGGACTAGTCACCCTCAATGTTCCCTTCGCATATCTATCTGAAGTAATATAAAATGATATCAATTGCATAGAGAAGGCTCCATCCTGCGGTTTTTCAGGATATAAAAAACCATCACTATCGGCTTTCAGTGGCCTTACAAAAGCAGACTGCTCAGGTATTGATATCGACATTTTTAGCAAATCTGATTCAGAAAACTTTTCTCCTTTCAGGTTTACACTATCAATCTTTAGTGGGTTTACGATTGTTACCGGAGGGGTGGTATATGCCTGTAATAAGCTCTCTTTTTTCTGCCCAAACAAAGTGAGTGCGACAATCAAATTGAGCAATAGAATAACTGACCTGAACTTCATATCTTTAATTTTAGTGTTTTTATATAGTACAAATGTACAAATTATAGAATGAGTTTGTGTCTCTTCATAAATCTGATTTTTGAAATATTTCATATCATACCTTTAACAAATTAGATTACTTTTTAATATTATATTTATTATCTTTGTGTGTCTAATAGTAAAGCCTAAACAAAACTAAGAAAATGAAATTCTCCTCTTTTGTAATATCTAGTATAATACTTATTATCACATGCTTATCCTGCTCCGATGAGTCTATAAGATTATACCATCCTCCGCAAGAAGATCCTGAACCTGAGCCCGAAATACCTGAATACTATTGGTTATTAAAAACGGTTACTTATCCGGAAGATAATCCCGGGTTTTCTTTTCGTTATAGTCAGGAATTTACATATACAGATAATGACTTGATGAAAACGATACAAAGTTCTAACATCAAAGATTCTGCAATAGTAGTAGACTATATAAGCGACAAAAAAGTATCATATTCCAGATTAATAAAACAAAGCGAGTCTACCATATATTATGATAGCTTGTTAGTCTTTCGTAATGATAAAAAGCAAGCTGAATATGCTTTACATGTAAGATACACAGAAAGAACATCAAACGAAAAGGTCTCAAAACAGGTGACTATCAACGACTCTACCACATTTATTTATGATGATGCGGGATATATCAAACAGCTTGATCATTATGACAAAACTGGTGTTACCTCATCTTTGAATTATACGGAAAACTACACTATTAAGGATGGAAATATAACAGAGATCACAACAACTAAAGGATACAGGTTTGTGTATACATACGATGATAAAGAATACGCAGCACCATCGGACTATTGCTATGAGATGCCACGCAATACATTCAATATGGCAAGTACATGTTGGCTAATGGCAAGTCTTCCGTTTCTGTCGGAACATATGGGGACAAAAAATAAAAACAATATTATCCAAGCAGAAATTATCCAAATGGAAGGGGAAAGAAAGTATGCTGATATAAAATACAATTATACTTTTGACGAAAACAACCTTGTTTCTCAAATCGTAATGTCTGGAACAACAAAGTATAACAAAACATTTGAGAATTATATAACTTCATTCTCATACATTCAAAAAGAGAAAAAGAAAAATTAAAAAGATATACAAATGCCCCCTGATTGCAAGTAATGAGGACAGAGAAGACATTCTATTTTCATCACCCAATTAGGGGCGAGACTAAGGTTAATAGCCATATAGCGAAAGTTACTTTCCATGAGAAATGTGGATTATCTTTCCTGTTATTTTATCTATTTTAATTTCTGAAACGCCACCTTTTCCAGCATCTTTTGATGACCCGACAACAGTCCATATATTATTTTCAAGACTTACCAATAAAGGTTTTTCGGAATCGACTATTTTTGCTCCATACATAATCTTTAATTCAGATTCTGCTCTTTGTAAAACGCTTTCTATAGTGGGATAGGCAGATGTATCAATGGTTAACGGATTAGGCTTAACAGAAGCCTCTTCAAAAGGAATACTTCTAAGAGATCTACTTTTGAAGTGATATAGGGGAATGGACACAATAAACCCGATTAGACATACGGCGAACACAGACGATCGGTTACTCATAATTTATACTATTAGCGGTTAATATTCAATACCTTTTATTTAGTAGAGATTTATTCGTTTGATTTTCCATAAAAGAATAAAAAAACGCTGAAAGTATTTTCAGCGTTTCTAATCAATATGTCTTTCTCCTCTATTTTTCTAATAACCTAAGAAGCAATTCGGGCTCATCTGTTGTTATAAAATCCAGTTTTAATTTGAGTATTGATTGCATATCCTCTTCTTTATTCACCGTCCAAGCATTAGTAAGCAAATCCATTGACTTCGCCTTATCAGCTAATTCCGGATCTTTCTGAAATAATGAATAATGAAAATCAATACCATCTATATCTGCTGCTTTTAATTCCTCCAAACTTTTATCGGATCCTAAATAAAGTACCTTTGCTGCAGGGTCTAATTCTTTAACTCGAGTAAGGTATTGCATACCGAAAGATATATAATCTACCCACGCCTGAGCTTTCATACGATGTACCAAATGCACAACAGAGTCAGCGATAGCCTTTCCTTTATTTGTTCCTTTTATTTCTATGATTAGTTTTGTTTTATTTTGTGTTTTTATATAGTTGATATACTCTTCTAGAGTTGGTACAAAATCTCCATTCTTCAATGCTACAGCAGACAATTCTGCTGCTGTAGTTGATTCAACATCCTTCCCGCCTATCGAAGGATCGTGTGAAAGCACAACAACATCGTCTGATGACATCCATACATCCAGTTCTGAGCCTTCACAACCTATCTCTACTGCATGCTTCAATGAGCTCATCGAATTATGGCTAAAATCACGATCTTTCCAAGCTCCTCTGTGAGCAATCACCCTATTTTGTAAAAACTCATCTTTTACCAGCTCGAATGATTTTTCGGCGTTTCCATCTTTCAATATTATGTTATAAGAAATAGGCGAATTTGCAGTTAGCAGTTTTCCTTTCTTTAGCCTTATATTTTTTTCTTTATCGATTTCAAATAGCCCGGAAGGATCTTTTAATGTAATCTTTTCACTTCGCTCTGAAATGACTTTTCCTACCAGAGCACCCTTTTTATTTACCGGGATAGTATAACTATCCAATACAAGAAATTGGTTCTGAGAGTATGTATGGATAAAACAAACACTTAGCAACACGAATAACAAAATAACTTTTTTCATAATAAAAATCTCATCTTTTATATTGACTTGTAAAGATACCAATAATCTTTTTTTCGCTGAAAGTTTAAATTGGATATATTGTACAATAAGCCCTCTTTTTGCTTATCACGCCTACAATCTCAAACAGAAGTGCGCTATACTGAGTTAAAGGATAAGATAGAGATACTAATAATGACATCGAGGACACTATTTTTAAACATGTTGACACTTTTAGTTAGTAGCATTTTATTACCTTTGTTTCAAAAATATAATTATCATGAGCACTTATTCTGGTTTTCAAAAGTACCAACAAAACGAATTAGCTGACATTCAGTCAGCAGGATTATATAAGAACGAACGTATTATTGTATCACCTCAGGGTGCTGCAATCAAAGTAAATACCGGACAAGAAGTCCTTAATTTCTGCGCAAATAATTATCTGGGATTATCTAACAATAAGGAACTTATACAAGCAGCCAAAGATGCTATGGATGAACGTGGTTTTGGCGTTTCTTCCGTGCGTTTTATTTGTGGAACACAAGATCTGCATAAACAATTGGAAGCAGCTATTGCTAAATTCTTCGGCACAGAAGATTCAATTTTATATGCAGCATGCTTCGATGCCAACGGTGGAGTGTTCGAACCTCTTTTGAACGAACAAGATGCTATAATTTCTGACTCACTAAATCATGCTTCAATAATAGATGGTGTACGCCTATGTAAGGCTGTACGGTATCGTTATGCAAACGCAGATATGGCTGATCTGGAAAAACAATTGCAAGCAGCCCAAGCCCAACGTTTCCGAATAATAGTGACCGATGGAGTTTTCTCTATGGATGGAAATGTGGCTCCGATGGATAAAATATATGAACTGGCACAAAAATATGATGCCATGATTATGATCGACGAATCGCACTCTGCGGGAGTGGTGGGTAAAACAGGACGGGGAACAACCGAACTATTTAATCTTCGTGGAAAGGTAGAAATCATTACGGGTACGCTTGGCAAATCCTTCGGTGGTGCTATTGGAGGCTTTACGACAGGAAAGAAAGAAATCATCGACATGTTGCGCCAACGTTCCCGCCCTTATTTATTTTCAAACTCTATTCCTCCGGCTATAGCTGCAGCAGGTATTAAAATGTTTGAAATGATGGATCGCACAAATGAGTTGCAAGACAAGTTGCATGCTAACACCGATTATTTTGTAGAAAAAATGAAAGCAGCGGGGTTTGATATCAAACCTACTCAGTCTTCTATCTGTGCCGTAATGCTCTATGATGCAAAACTATCGCAGGATATGGCTGCAAAATTATTAGACGAAGGTATTTATGTTACAGGCTTCTACTATCCTGTAGTACCTAAAGATTTAGCTCGTATCCGTGTGCAAATATCAGCAGGACACGAAAAAGAACATCTCGATAAATGTATCGCCGCATTTACGAAGGTAGGAAAAGCACTGGGCGTTATTAAGTAAGTGGAATATTGAAACAAGATACAACTAAACAATCACCCTTTTACAATCAGATTTTTCTTTTATGAAAAACATTCTTATCGTAGGCAGTACGGGCCAGATAGGCTCGGAATTAAGTATTAAATTACGCTCTATTTATGGAGAGAGTAATGTTATCTGCGGATATTACAAACCTCCTTTTCCTGAAAACTTTTTCGAATCGGGCCCTACTGTAGAAATAGATGCTACAGACATACAGCAAATAGCTGACGCAGTAAAAAAATACAAAATTGATACTATTTACAATCTAGCAGCAATATTATCAGCTACAGCCGAAAAAAATCCTAAGTTAGGGTGGGATGTTGGAGTAAATAGCCTGATGAATTGCCTCGATGTAGCACGCGAATTTGGTTGTGCCGTTTTTACTCCAAGTTCTATAGGTGCTTTCGGTCCTAACACACCAAAAGACAAGACACCTCAAGACACTATCCAACGTCCGAATACAGTGTATGGAATTACGAAAGTAATGGGTGAACTACTTAGTGACTATTATTATACCAGATGGGGAGTAGACACTCGCTCAGTACGTTTTCCGGGCATCATATCCAACCTTACTCATCCCGGTGGAGGTACAACAGACTATGCCGTTGAGATATATTACAATGCAGTAAGAGAGGAAAAATTTATGTGTCCTCTTAAGCCGGGAACATTCATGGACATGATGTATATGCCCGATGCCCTAAATGCAGCAATAAATATAATGGAAGCCGACCCGACAAAACTTATCCATCGAAACTCGTTCAATATTGCATCTATGAGCTTCGACCCGGAAATGATCTATACAGCAATAAAGAAACATTACCCTAGCTTCGTAATGGAATACGAAGTAGACCCTCTAAAACAAGCTATAGCAGATTCATGGCCAAACTCACTTGACGACACTTGCGCCCGTCACGAATGGGGATGGCGTCCTGAATATGATCTGGAGAAAATGACTGCTGATATGATAAAAGTTTTGAAGGAAAGAGAAGTGTTTTTAAACGCCTAACATAGAGAACTCGTTTAGCGATAATTAAAACTTAAAAACTCCCTGCTTATACAAGATGTTAAGCAGGGAGTTTTTCATTCTCTGTCTCTATAAAAAATTTCGGTTATTTTGTTGCACAATCAAAATATATCATATTACTTTGTATTTCAAAGTAAATATTATGGATACAAATTTAGATGATATAAAGCACATACGTTCCATGATGGAACGTTCGAGCAAATTCTTATCGATCAGCGGTATGTCTGGTGTTATGGCAGGTACATTTGCAATATTGGGTGCTATATCGGCTTATTTTGTATTGATAGGCAAATTTACTTTTACAGGGAATCTTCTATATGATCTTATTTTGATTGCCACGGTTGTACTCATTAGTGCTGTTGCAGTGGGATTATATTTCTCAGCCCGCAAGGCTAAAAAAAGTAATTCAAAACTTTGGATGCCTGTAACGTTAGAGATAGCTAAAGATTTTAGCGTGCCATTAGTATCAGGAGGTCTATTATCCATTATCCTTATTTACAAAGATATTTACTTTATGGTAGCACCGTGCATGCTCATCTTTTACGGACTAGGGCTCATAGCTGCGGGTTCTCGCACATTCCGTGATGTAAAGGTATTAGGAGCATGCGAAATAATATTGGGATTGGCTGCAGCTATAACTGTAGGCTACGATCTTATATTTTGGGGAATAGGTTTTGGTATTTTACACATTGTATATGGCATACTCATTCATTACAAATATGATTTAAAATCAGAGAAAAACGGTTGATTATGAAAGATATTATATCAGGATTGAATAAAATCTTCGACAGCCGCATCCGATTAGGTATAATGTCGGTACTAATGGTAAATGACAGTGTAGACTTCAATACAATGAAAGAGCTGCTTGACGTTACCGACGGAAATCTGGCCAGCCACTTGAAGGCTTTAGAAAAAGAGGAAGTAATTGAGGTTAGAAAACAATTTCTGGGAAGAAAACCCAATACATCTTACAAGGTAACTCCTCTGGGACAGAAACTATTTAAAGAACATATAGACGCTCTCGAGAGATTGCTTAATCCTCTGTCGTAATTTTTTTTATTTATAAACTTTGAATTTCAAAGAACTTTTATATATATTATTAATTTAATTATTTATGAAAACAAAATTCGATATCGGAGTGAACATGATTTTTGTAAAAGTCATTGTTGTTGCAGTTTTAATTGCCGTTATGCTATTACCGATCAATCTGGTAAGATCACTCGTTGAAGAACGCGAAGGGAATCAGAAAGCAGTTCAAGACGAAATAAGCCAGAAATGGAGTGGGATTCAAACTATATCTGGTCCTGTATTGGTACTACCTGTACTGAGTGAGACTGATAAAAATCAAAATGTAATTACAAATTATGCTTATTTCCTTCCCGACAGCTTCAATGTTGAAGGAAATATAAAAACAGAAGAACGCTCTCGCACACTCTTCAAGACATTACTATATCAGTCTAATTTGCATGTAAGTGGAACTTTCTCTCTACCAGACTATGCTAAGTTAAACATAAAACCCGAGCAAGTAATGTGGGATAAAGCTTTCGTCCTGATTGGTATCACGTATCTGCAAGGGATTAAGAATAAAATTGTTTTTAATGTAAATGGAAAGCCACAGATCGTTCAACCGGGGATCAAGAATAATTCTTGTGTAAGTTCCGGAGTGACTGTTGAAACACCTTTAGATCCCGCTATCAACAGTTACGATTTCAATTTCGAACTGGCTCTAAATGGAAGCGAAGGATTATACTTCAACCCTGTGGGAAAAGAAAGCACCATACACCTTAGATCGTCATGGAATACCGTATCTTTTGATGGCAACTTCTTACCGACAGAACGCACCGTGAATAAAGACGGCTTTGATGCTAAGTGGAATATATTCGATTACAACCGTAATTATGTACAAATGTGGGTTGGAGATAACAACGTATTAAAATCATCTGCCTTAGGTGTAGATATGAAATTCCCGGTTGACAAATACCAGATGACGATGCGTTCGGTAAAATATGCAATCATGTTTATAGTATTCACTTTTGTTGTGTTTTTCTTAGTTGAACTTCTTAGTCGAAAAAGGATTCACCCTGTACAATATTTATTAGTAAGCAGTGGGCTCGTTATATTCTATGTACTATTACTTGCGATATCAGAGCACCTCAGTTTTGGTTTATCATATCTGATTTCGAGTTCTGCAACTACTATCCTCATTTCCTTATATTCAATAACAATGTTTCGGAGCACCAAACAAGCAGGTATGATGGGGCTATTCCTTGCGGGACTATATACCTATCTGTATATAGTATTACAGTTAGAAAACCTCTCTTTGCTATTCGGAGCTATTGGGCTGTTTATAGCATTAGCTATCGTAATGTTTGTATTGAGAAGAGTAAATTGGTACAATGATGATAATAAATCAGACCAAATAGCAGACGAGCATTCTAATCATAATTAAAAGATGAAAATAGTAGTATAAATTAAGTTTAAGATAAATCTGGGGCCTGTCTCCTATTTTCGCTGACATACCCAACTCTTTAAGCCGTGTGAGTAAGATATATAGTATCTCACTAACACGGCTTTCTTTATTATTCATATATCATTTTTTCAATAATGAACGAACAGGAAGAGTTAATTAAAGTTAATTATTCAACAGCAAAAAAACACATAAACAACTATATATCAATAATATAAACAAAACATATAATTCACCCACAGGTACTATGTATTGCATGGTACTTATATTTATTTATATATTTGCATTACAAACAACATTGTATAGGATAATATTAGGTAATAGAATACAAAAAAACAAATAGTCTAAAATATGAAAAAGGTTATTGAAGTAAGTATAGGAGGCATCAATTTCACAATGGAAGACGATGCATATTTCAGATTAAAAGATTATCTGAAACGATTCGAAGAAACTATTCCTGACAAACAGGAAGCTCGTGAAGTAATGGAAGATGTTGAAGCTCGTGTAGCTGAGATATTGCAAAAAGAAATGAAATATTCAAATCAAGTTGTAGACATGAAACAAGTACAAACAGTAATAGACCATTTAGGCGAAGTAGATTCTAAATCGTCAGAACAGGAAACTGAATATAAAAATTATAAAAGTTCAGATAAAGAATATACAAGAGGAGATAAACGCATGTATAGAGATATTGACGAAAAAATGGTATCAGGTGTATGTAGCGGTTTAGCGCTATACCTTGGTATCGACGTAACTATCATCAGGGTGATTTTTGCAGCTACATCTTTCTTGTATGGTACAGCCGTCCTTGTATACTGTGTTCTTTGGATTGTAATGCCTAGGGCTATAAGTGTAGCTCAGAAGCTGGAGCTGAGAGGTTATGCTCCGACAGCCGAAAACATTAGAAGATTTACATCACAACACAAATAATTGAACAATATGGAAACTATAAATGTAGACAATATAAAGGCTCAGATGCGTAAGGGCATATTAGAATATTGTATCCTCAGTATTCTATCTAAAGGAGACGCATACGTATCAGATATAATAAATGAACTGAAAGATTCGGAGATGATTGTAGTTGAAGGAACATTATATCCGTTACTTACCCGACAAAAAAATCAAGGGTTACTATCTTACAGATGGGAAGAATCGACACAAGGTCCACCCCGCAAATATTATGCAATCACAGAAAAAGGAAATGCCGTATTAGGAGAATTGGATGGCGCTTGGACTGATCTGGTAAGAGTAATAGACAATATTAGAAATAAATAAAATCTGATAACAATGAAACCAACAATTAGAGTTAGCATAGGAGGTTTAGCTTTCAATCTCGAAGAAGATGCATTCCGTGTCCTCGACGATTACCTGAAAGCCTTAAGAAGGCATTTTGAAAAAAATTCAGAATCGGGAGAAATTATATCTGACATCGAACTTCGTTTGAGCGAATTATTACAAATGCGTGTAAGCTCGGCTGATGGGGTCGTATCTATGGCGGATGCGTTGGATATTATAAAAATTATGGGAAGCCCAAAAGATTTTGACGATGCTCCTCAAGAAGAATACACTGAAGAAGATTCTGAAAAGAAATCTTTTGGTAAATCAGACTATGCAACCGACGACACACAAGATTTGTTCAAGAAAAAGCTATACAGAGACACTGACAACAAATTTATTGGTGGAGTGTGTAGCGGATTGGGGCACTATTTCAGAATAGACACAACTATCATGCGCCTTATATTCTCGGGAATATTCCTTTTCTTATTATTCTTCATGCACAAAGGCCCGTCATGTATGGTGATAGTGTTGATATATGGTATACTATGGGCAGTAATGCCTGCGGCTCACTCTTTCAAGCAAAAACTATCAATGACCGGATCGGATCCTTCTATTTCAAATATTGAAGAAGACCGGACTCAATCAGCCCGAAAATATAAAGGAAGCTCCTTGGCTTCGGCAATAGGTATTCTTGTGAATGTATTCATTGGTATTTTAGCTGTAAGCTTGTTTCTCATCATCATTGCGATGATTGGTTCCTTTATTTGGTTGTATTTTGACACAACAATCCTAGGTCTGAATAATTATCTTATATTATTAGGATTAAGTTCGATTAATTTAAAGATTGCATTCTTATTAGCATCTTTAATCCCACTAATGGGGCTGCTATCTCTAATGATTAAAATCTTGAAAAGATCTCCATTTACAACTCAGACATTAATAAGTTTTGTTATAGGATTTGTATTATGGTTAGGGGCTTCTTTTTATTTAGGAAATACCGGATTTAAATTCGGATTAAACCATCGTCACACTGCCGAAGCTATTGAGAGTGTAGATGCAAATACAACCTCAGATTCACTATACGTAAAATTGGGTAGCGAATATTTAAGCGCAGAATCACAACCGAACAATCCATTTGTTTTATATACCGGATCTTCGGACAATAAAAAGCTGTGTGTGTTACCTTCGATACAAACCAGTGTGGATACAACATTAACTAATTATGTAATTGAAATACATAAGAAGAATTTCGCAGACAATGAAATGACGGCTAAAAGAAAAGTTGAAGATTTACACTTAGATTACACCCTGACTGATTCTTTATTAACGATTAATCCTACATGGCATACAAATTCAAACCCATGGAGTTTAGAAACGTTTGAGATTGTGATAAAAACGCCACGTGATAAGAAAGTTATAAAAGAATATCCCTTAAACAGATCTTATAAAGATTTCAATATAAATATAAACAGATATGGTTATAATCGTTGTTTTTACAATTTTACTATTGATTGAAGTCATAATAGAACATCTTATATAAAAGATGCATTACCTACTGAATGATAATAGATAATAAGTTTGGTGTTAAGAAATCGGATAAATCTTTTTGTCCGATTTTTTATCGAAAAAGATGCAACATTTTAGCTATTTTTACGTTTAATATATGTACATTTGTAAATTATTATTAATATTAAAGCTGTGAAAGCGAAATTTTTAACATATATACTGATGGCCTTTTCTATAGGTCTCTTTATGCTGTCTTGTGATGGAGACGAAAACCCACCTACAAGCACCATAGAAGGGCATTGGATATATACAGCAACAAAAGTTGATATCTCCGTCACAGACCCGGCGTTAAAAGCAAAAGTTGAAGAATACATCAAACAAAATGTAATATCCGAGCATACAAGCTATGAATTTAAGAATGATAAGACCTATTATTATTATCTTAATTTCGCAGACCCGCTAAAAGGTAAATATAAAATGCAGGATAAAGATTATGCAACACTGGATGACTCAAGGGGATTAAAGAAAGTAATTTGCGAAGATCCTTTGATTTACGTTCAATCTGATTTGAAAAGCCAAATTGCAAAAGATTTAAAAATCAGTGAAAGCAAGATCATAGAAGCTACAATTACAGAAGTTTTCGAAAAAGGGTTGAAACCCTCGAATTAGAGAATATCATACAAACCTAAAATAAAACCTCAAAAGCTTCATTCTGCTTTTGAGGTTTTATTTTTTATATCAATACAAACGTTTAATCTTTCTTTGATCCAATCCACGTTGCCTTTTTCCAGATATATTCCAGAGGCCCATGCTTGTGGTTTTTCATCCACCAACAAGAGAATATATATTGTACTATAAATATTCCTACTCCGATGAGAAAAGACATTGTTATACTCACAGATAAACCAAGTCCCCAACTGTAAAATATAGCTCCACCGAGCAAAGATTGAGTTATATAATTGGTAAGGCTCATTTTACCATAAGGTATCAACTTTCTTAATAAGGATTGCCCTTTTTCAGTAGAATAATAAACAATAAGGACTAATGATACAAGGAAAAACAGAAATGAAACATTGGCAAAAGATTGAACTATTATACCCAAAGGCTCTAAAACTGCTTTATTTTCAATAAAGCCCGGAAGCATAAGAGTCAGCCCCTTGAGAGGGAAAAAGCAAACAACTCCAAGAATTAGCATACGAACCCATTTGCGCATATTGGTTTCGGGATGAAGGAAAAATTCTGTACGCCCTATAAGCATTCCGAACAAGAAAAGTCCGGCAACCTGACAAAAACGTCCATTTTCCCATGCCCACATAAAGCTGCCCCATTCTCCATGATGCAACATTACATTAAATATCTCACTCAAACTTGCCGATTTATCTATCAAGATAGGATTTAACTTACCATAATGGTATCCTACCATACTTTCGCCCATTACATAGTCCGGATTAACCAAAGCATATATCACCCGCCCCCACTCTATAGGCTGAAGAATAAAGATTGTAGCTATAATCAATACAGTCTTGGTAGACAAACGCGCTGTTAATATAAGCACAATACCAATGAGTGAAAACATCACCAGAACATCGCCTGTATAGAAAAGAGAATTGATCATTCCCCAAACAAAAAGTAAAACTAAACGCCATAAAAAACGAGGGCGAAAATCGTTACCTCTTTTCAACTGATTATTATCTTGAATAAAAAAACTAAAGCCAAATAATAAGGCAAATATACCATAAGCTTTTCCTGCAAAAATAAAAAAGGTAGAATCAAACAGAACCGAATCCAAAAACTTCATAAATGGAGTATCTATCGGAGTAAAATTGAAAAGATTATAGTTTTCGAGGCTATGTACTAACACTATGCCTAGTACCGAAAGACCTCTCAGGGCATCGGCAACATCAATACGGTGGACACTTTTTGTCATTTTTCTAAAATATGTTTTTTGGTATTAAAATTCGAAATACAAAATTGCACTCTCTGCATGATGCGACAAAGATAATATTTTATATAAAAAGAAAAAGCATGAGACTATAGACTAGCCTCATGCTTTACAAAAAATATCTTTCTCTTTTAATCCCAGATATGCTTTTTACTAAGAGCATATTTGCCACCACCGGTAAACACTAAAGCCAAAGCCCCAAAGAAGTACAATCCTTGCAATTCCAGCATCCAGCCTCCGGTCTCATTTAGCGAGAATACATCACCGCTATGAGCGAGCGAAACTGCAACCAACATATTAAATACAAATATCGCTGCAGCAACACGTGTACCGTATCCGAAAATTATAAACAAAGGTGCTATAATCTCTCCAACATACACTCCATAAGCGATAAAAGAAGGTAGTCCTGCACCCTTTACCATTTGTTCTATCATTCCTGCCCCATGTGATAATTTAGCTATCCCATGCAAGAGCATTAATATACCCACACTTAATCTTAGAATAAGTAGTCCTAAATCTGTATTACGTTCTAATGTTTTCATCAATATATACTGTTACTATTTACATTACAGATATAAAACAATGAAAAGTTAAATTAGTTCACATGAGAGTTATTTTCTATTTAGGTAATTCAAATGAAATAGGCAACATCACCTGCTTTGTGACAGGCACCCCATCTTTCAATCCGGGAATCCATTTAGGCATTTTCTTTATCAAATAATAAGCTTCTTCATTACAATCCGGAAACACGCCTTTAAACAACCATATCTTTGATATCTCACCTTCTGCCGACACCTCTATATTAAATATAACCCGACCTTCTATTCCATATTTAATGGCACGCTTCGGATATTTCATATTAGTCTTCAAGTAAGTATCTAGTGCCTCCTGCCCTCCCGGATATTGAGGATCAGTGTTTAAAGAGTCAGACTCTTGAACAATCTGTTTTTCTTCTATCTGTGTCAAGGTATCTGTCGGAATCATTACCAAAGATGACTCATTTGTTAATTTCTGCTCTTCGTTTTTAGGCTGTTCCTTTGCTTGTGCTATTAACGCATCGGTCAACTTGAAAGTGACAGAAAGATGCTGAGTGAAATCCACAGGATTACCATCAAGCAAGGCAGGCGACCATTTGGGCATCGCTTGCAAAACACGTATAACCTCGTCATCTGCATCCGGATCAAATCCTCTTACTATTTCTACATCTTTTACACTTCCATCTTTAGCTACGTTGAACTTCAATTCCAGATCCCCTTCCATCTTTATTTTTATCAAAATAGGAGGATATTTTATATTAGTCTCTAAAAATTCGTATAACGCCTTCTCGCCATCCTTATAGAGAGGAGGAATAACACCATTTAATGACGATGTTTCTTTTGTCAAAAGCTTTGCAGTAATAGCCTTCTGTGAATAAACAGGGGTTAATATACAAAACAAGAATATAAGTAAGGCAGTATGTACAAATTTCATTTTTGGCTCTTTTTTACAAACAAATATATACAAATTACTCAAGTCTAGTATGTATTTATATTTTATTAAACCCGTAAAATATATTTATGTTAATATTAACGTTTTTAATATTTGGAAACAATATTTTTAACAATACTATATATATCTTTACAGCCAAATAAAAAAACAATATGTGTGGAATTGTAGGATATATTGGCTTTAGAGAAGCCTACCCCATTTTGATAAAAGGTTTACATAGACTAGAGTATAGAGGTTATGACAGTGCCGGAGTAGCAATAATAAATAGCGAAGACAACCTTTCGGTATACAAAACAAAAGGCAAAGTACAGCACCTTGAGGAATATACGAAAGGAAAAGACACAACCGGCACAATCGGCATAGCACATACCAGATGGGCCACACATGGCGAACCGAGCAACTGCAATGCACATCCCCACTACTCTCAATCAGAATCTTTAGCCCTCATACACAATGGAATCATAGAAAACTATGCAGTACTTAAGGCTCAGCTAACACAAAACGGATACAGTTTTCAAAGCAGTACCGACACGGAAGTACTGGTACAGCTAATTGAATATATCAAAAGCTTAAATAATTGCGATCTGTTTACAGCAGTTCAAATTGCACTCAATCAGGTAGTAGGTGCATACGCCATAGCAGTGATAGAAAAAGGAAAGCCCGACCAGATAATTGCAGCACGCAAAAGCAGCCCGCTAGTTATCGGAATTGGTGATGGCGAGTTTTTCATCGGATCAGATGCTTCTCCTATCATAGAGTATACCAACAAGGTTATTTATTTGGATGATGAAGAAATAGCTATACTCAAAAGAGATAAAGAGCCTAAGATAATTACGATCTCCAACATACAGAAAACACCAGAGATCAAACAATTGGAAATGAATCTCAGCCAACTCGAACGTGGCGGCTATCCACACTTTATGCTAAAAGAAATATTCGAGCAGCCTGATACGCTCCAAAACTGTATGAGCGGGCGCATTAATATAGAAGGCACGAACATAACTCTATCGGGGATAATAGACCATAAAGAAAAATTCATAAATGCACGACGTATCATTATCATCGCATGTGGAACTTCATGGCACGCCGGACTAATAGGAGAATACTTATTCGAGGAGTTTTGCCGCATTCCCGTTGAAGTAGAGTATGCCTCAGAATTTAGATATAGAAATCCTGTTATCTATGCCGACGACATCGTAATCGCTATTTCTCAATCGGGAGAAACTGCCGATTCACTTGCAGCAATCGAGTTGGCACGCAAAGCCGGAGCTTTTGTATATGGAGTATGCAATGTTGTAGGATCATCAATTCCTCGCAACACCAATTCGGGCTCATACACGCATTGTGGACACGAAATAGGAGTAGCATCGACCAAAGCGTTCACAGCACAGGTTACAACCCTCATATTAATGGCCTTGACTATTGCGAAAGAGAAAAAGGTGATAGAGGACGAAAAATATATAGAAATCACCAAAGAGCTTCTGTCTATTCCGTCAAAAATAAAAAAAGTTTTATCAAGCAATGAAAAGATTAAGGAACTATCCAATATCTTTACTTATGCACAAAACTTTATTTACCTCGGTCGTGGATACAATTATCCTATAGCTTTGGAAGGGGCCCTCAAGCTAAAAGAGATATCGTACATACATGCCGAGGGTTATCCGGCAGCCGAAATGAAACACGGACCAATAGCGCTCATAGACAATGAGATGCCGGTGGTAACGATTGCAACTCATAGTGCCATATACGACAAAGTAGTCAGTAACATACAAGAAATAAAGGCCAGAAGAGGCAAAGTAATAGCCATAATAAACGAAGGCGATGAAACAATGAAGGCAATAGCCGACCATTATATTGAAATACCTACGACAATAGAATGCCTCGACCCTTTACTAACCGTCATACCCCTACAACTACTTGCCTATCATATTGCTGTAAATAAAAACAGAGATGTAGATATGCCGCGCAATCTGGCAAAATCTGTAACGGTTGAATAGACAGCTTGTTTTCACAATATATATCAAGTTTTGAATCCGATATTCAAAATATTTCTATCTTTGCATAAACTTTACACAAAAACATAAAATTATGAAAACAAACATTTTGATACTCACGTTTCTTTCTTTGTTTGCACTGAATCTGAGTATTAATGCCCAAAACTATCTTGCAACAGGAACTCAAATAACAATGGGAGACGATCTAAGAAAAGGAGTGGAAGATGTTACTGTGGGCGACGTTATTCTATCTTACGACTACACAAAAGACTTATATGAAAAGAAAAAAGTAACAGGAGTAGACAAAATCATGTTCAACAGATTAGCTCGCATTGTCTTGGAAAACAAGATGCAGGTACTTGTTACTTCTCAATATCCCTTCTGGAGCGAAAGAGGCTGGGTTTCTATCGATCCGGAAATGACAATTCAAAATCCCAAATATGCATCAGTAAAATCATGCAATGTGGGCGATTATTTAAAATTCTATGATATACTGAGTACCGGTTCGGATAGAATTGCTATTATAGAAGGCATACTCGAACCAATCATGGGCTATAATATCCAGCTCGAAGAAGGAGGCTCTATTATTGCCAACGGCTTTATCATAGGCGTTGATTAATAAAATTAAATGAAGCTGAACACCAATAACATTCAAGAACGTATTAAAGATACATTGATAGAGACGTTGAACATCACATTCATAGAATCGGATGATCAAACGTCTCTTGAAGCTATTATGCCTGTAGAAAAACATTTGAGTCAAACGATGGGCGTATTACACGGAGGAGCAACAATATCTCTGGCAGAATCTGTTGCCGGCGTAGGTTCTAACACACTATGTGCACACGATGAGCAATGCTTTGGCATGCAAATAAGTGCCAGTCATATATCTAGTGCAAGACTAGGCGATGTGGTAAGAGCCATAGGTACCTTACAACACAAAGGGCGATCTACTCACGTCTGGAATGTTGACGTCTTCTCGGAGACAACAGGAAAACTAATTTCGTCTGTGCGTGTCACAAATGCAGTTGTAAAAAAAATATTATACACAAAAGGAAAATAAAGGCAAGGAATGTAATAGGGGTTAGAATTTTTTAACCCTGGTTATATTTTCCGCTATTTCGTCCTGATTAAAGCGAAGTATCTCGAATAAGAAAAGCGAGATGTTTCACTCCATTCGGTGTGACATAATAGATTGGATGTTCTACCCCCTATTACACCCTTGCCTTTTACGAATTGAATTCTATTAAGCAGGAATGAGATTTATAAATTAAGTATTATAGAGAAGATACTATCATCTCCATTATTTGAAATATCATTAGAATAAAACAAATAATAACGACTGCAATCATAATATTTAAAATTTTGTTTGTATATTTTTTCATTTTACTTCCTTTTTAAATTGTTCGTACTGCTTTACTATATCATCGATACTTATATCGAGTAAATTCATAGAACGAAAAGTTTCGGGTAGTACTTCTTCAAAAAATTCTTTTTTCTGAAGCTTCGATATCTGTCCTCTAGCATTTTCTGCGACGTAATATCCCATCCCACGTTTCGAATATATAATTTCCTCAGACTGCATATATTCAAATGCTCTCATAGCCGTGTTAGGATTCACCTGCAATGTCATAGCCAGCTCCCTCACAGATGGAATCCGATCATTTTCGGGCCATTCTTCTGTAAGGATATGCTGAAAGCAGAAATCTACTATTTGAAGATATATTGGTTTATTTGCTTTGAAATCCATAATACTATACTTCTGTTTCTCTTAATTTGAAATACGTCAACACCCACATTCCAACAGGGAATATCGCTGCCAGTATATATTTAGCTACATCATACAGCAATGTTGCCTGTGTTGCTACAAAACGCGATGAATCGCCTTCGGGAATCCAATAGCCATTAAAGCTTAGAATAGAAATCGGATCCATAGAACTTCTTATATAGGATACCTCCGGATAGAATTGACTTATAATAATCTTAGAAACAATTATTATAAAAATAAAAAACACAGCGATTAATGACAATGTCTTCACAAAAGACCTTTTCTTCAAACATGCATACCCAAACAAAAAAACTGATTGAGCAGCATACAGCATATGATAATCCCACCAATCGTTAAACTTAACTACAGGATGTGTAGTGGATACAAATAGAGAAGATATAAAATCTAAGCACACTGACACGCCAAAAACCAGCAAAGGTATAATAACAATATATTTGATCCACAGACCCAAAAATCGTTCAAAAGTAGATACCGGCAACGTAAAATAAAAAGTACTATTAGCATCGCTTAAATTCTTATCAAAAGAAATGCTACAAATGATAATCGCAACATAAACGGGAGGAAGCATATTCCATAGCCATCCGGTATCGATAGATTCCCAAACAGTCGCAATTGTATAATACGCAGCTATACCGCATACAATAAAAAGGTATTGCTTCCAATACATTGCGAGCTCCCTCTTCTGCAAATTCCAAAAACGTTCTATATTAAATACAGCACTCATATCCATTTCGTTAAGCGTTAAATATATTTCTTATTTTTTCCTTATTCGTAACCACCGCATTAAACAAAGCTTCAATATTTAATGTACTTTCTTCATTATACTTGTTCTCCAAGACCGAAGTGTACCCCAACATAGTTTGCTCTGAGAATAAAGCGTCTTGAGGCCTTGTTGTAGAATAAGTAAACAGTAGTTTTTTAGATATCTCCTCAACCGTATTATTAAGTAGCACCTGATTGCGATCAAGAATAATGATAGGATCTATCAAACTTTCCAAATCTCGAACTTGATGAGTGGAAATCAAGATACATTTGTCTTCGTCAAATGCCGAGGCTATTACTTTTCTAAATTGAGATTTAGAAGGGATATCCAGCCCATTAGTAGGCTCATCCAACAAGGTAACCGGTGTATTCAGAGATATAGCAAAAGCAATAAGAACTTTCTTCTTCTGTCCAAAAGACAATTCTTTCATCCGAGAATCAATATCCAAATGAAAATCATTTAAATATGAATTAAACTGTTCATTGCTAAAGTTGGGATAAAATACCGAGTTCAACTTTACAAAGTTTTTAACTGTCTGCGATGGCACAATGAACTCTTCTGGCAGATAGTACAATTGCTTCAGCATATCAGGATTTCTAAATGCCGTTTCAGCACCTAATACTTGACAACTTCCTTTTTTAGGAAAACACAACCCACTAATAATGCGCAACAATGTGGTCTTTCCAACACCATTTTCTCCGAGCAAACCATAAATACCATTTTTCATTTCAAATGAAACATTCTCAAAAATAGGCTTACGCTCTCTGTAATAAAAAGTAAGATTATTTATTTCTACCATAACAGTGTACTAGTTTATTAATACACTGCAAATATATTATATATTTTGATTACACCAAAACATTTGAATATTTTTTATGCTGATTAAAAAACTTAGAAGCGATGCATAATTACTATAATTGTAAAAACAGGGAAAATATTTTTAAATCAACAAAATTTGTCTCACAAATTACCACCTTTTTCTCAAAAAGATAAAAGACAGCTTAACACTATTGAATATTACAATAAGCCATGATAAAAAACTAAATAAAGACAAAAAAGTAATTATGAAGAAAGGAAATAGATTTTCTCTTTTACAATAGAGAGAAGCCTTATGCACAAATAAGCATTATCAGTAAATATATTTAGGAAGTAGTGGTTTTTTATATACTTTTGCTGCCAAATAACATAAACGACATGGAGATCTGAAACCATACAAAAAAACGAGGCGGAACCGAAAAGCCAAAAGAGTAGGATAATTTTTTACAAAACTAATATTATAATGGAGTGGTTTTTAAAAGTAGTGAAAGAACATTACGCAGACTTTAATGGAAGAGCTAGACGAAAAGAATTTTGGATGTACAACCTTTTTGTGATGATAGGATATTTTGTCCTATACATAGTAGGTATTATCCTAGCATCAGTTTCCACAACTATTGGATCAATCGTTTTAGGATTAGTCGGATTGGCGTATCTTGCAATCCTGATCCCTTCAATCGCTGTTTATGTGAGAAGAATGCATGATGTTGGCAAAAGTGGATGGTTTATATTAATCCCTATCTACAATCTCATTTTAGCAATTACAGAAGGGAATAAAGGGGACAACCAGTATGGTTCGGATCCTAAAGCTCAATAGTCTCAGGATCTATCATAGAGTTTACACTATAAGAAAGAAGGACATAAATAATATTATTTATGTCCTTTCGCTTTATAAGATATTGATATTTATAAATTTATCCTATCAAGAATTTAATAACAATTATTTATTTAACTACTCCTGTTATTATTATTTTTTATTATATTTGTGACGTTGGTAAAAAGCGTATTCAACACTTATAGTATTAAAGCCAGAAACACATTATTCTTACTTAAACGTAAAGAATAAATAACAATAATAGAGTATACATCATAATATCCGGTATGGAGTTATTATACAAACAAGAGCATCTCACTTGCTACAATTATGAAAAAGGTAACCGGCCAACAATTGAGAAAATATCTTTACAAGATGGACAATCTTGGAATATATTTTCAGTTGAGAACAAAGTTATATTTATCATAGAAGGGTCTTTATCTTTTTCTTTGGATGAACTAACTAACCAAGTCTTTTCTGAAAAAAAAATGATGATGATACCAGCAGGTTGTCACCTAAACAGTAAAGCAAATAAAGATACCACAGTAATTATTATGAGGTTGCATAACACTAAGATGCTATGCGATTGCTTCTCGCTTGATTTACTACTAAAAGAAAAAAATGAAGAATTCGAACCAGGCCTACACTATCTGGCTATAAATGAAAGAGTAGACTCATACCTCACATTCTTAAACACGTGTATGTCGGAAGGCTTAAAGTGCACATATTATTTCGCACTGAAAGCAAAAGAATTTTACTTTTTACTAAGAGCATATTATACAAAAAGAGATTTACTGGCATTCTTTTTTCCTCTCATTAGCCACGACCTTTCTTTCTCCGAGTTTGTCCTTAAAAACCATCACAAGGCAAAAACAGTACAAGAGCTAGCTGACATGATGCACTATAGCCTTTCAGGATTTCAAAAACGTTTCAAAAAAGTATTTGGAGTACCTGCTTATCACTGGATGAAAGAAGAGCGATCAAAATCAATTTTTTATCAAATAAACAGTACCGATAAATCATTTAAAGAAATAAGTGACGAGTACGGATTCTCATCTCCCTCACATTTTAATGACTTCTGCAAAACCAATTTCGGCAATACTCCGGGCAAAATTCGCCAACAAAAAGCGACTATGAACCCTAGCCATTAAGAAAAGGCACGAATTCTGAAAAAGCAGGCAGATATCTGTAATAAACAACCCTTCCAATCTTCATATCTTCGTAGCGTAAATATATGAGGAGTATATTTATAATTCTAAACCTGACTAGATTTAGAATTTAACTCTATTATTGTGTAGTTTTGTAAAGTTTGTGTTAAGGTTGGAAAGTCTGCGAAGTGAATTTGCGGGCTTTTTGCATTTTATAAAAGATTTCAATGTAGTTAGAATACAAGAAGGCTCTTCCCAAAAATTTTCGACAAGAACCTTTTTAAACAATAAAATTTATGCTTATTTCAGAAATAAAGGACGATAGGGTCAAAACCCGCTTCGTTGCTCTGCCAAATGAATCCTTTTGCGCTCTTTCATTACAGTATACATTTGAAGTAATACAGAAAGTATGATTAACAGCAAACCGGTATAAAATGAAAAGTTTAACTCCTTAGCCTCTCCAAAAATAATCATAGCCAATACAATACTATATATAGGCTCTAAGTTATAGCTGAGATTAAGAGTAAAAGCAGATATGCTCTTCAATGCTTGTATTTGCAACATATACAGACCGATTGTACAAACCACTGAGAATATTAACAAATAGATTAAATCTGTATTACTCGGAAAAAAAGACATGACAGGAAACAATTGCAAATAAAAAGGAAGTATAATACTTAAACTAAAGAAACCTCCAATCATTTCATAAAACAAAGTAACATCCCATGAATAATTAGTATTTGTTGCAACTCTTTTATTGGCAATCACAAAACTAGCTGCCAAAGCTGACGAAATAGCCCCACATATTATACCTGTTCTGTAACGGGTATCGAAATGAAAAATCAGCGCAATCCCCAAGAGAGCAATAATGCTAAAAGACAATTCTCTGACAGATATTCGCCGACGGCTCACGACAGGTTCTAAAACAGCCGTAAAAAAACCTGTCATCGAGAAACAGACTACACCGATAGAAACATTCGAATATTTAATACTGGCATAGAAAAACAGCCAATGCAGTGTTAATAATAGTCCTACAAAACCAATCTTATAGAAATCTTTCATCGGCAATCGAACAAACCGTTTTGTCACCGATAGCATTATTAATAGTAACACAGAGGTAATCAATAAGCGGTACCAAACGAGCATACCTTCGTTCAGGGTAATAAGCTTGCCGAATATACCCGTAAATCCGGCAATTAGAATAGATAAGTGCAACTTAACAAATGCTTGTTTCATCGTTGATAAATATTCTGCAAAGATACCCTTTTAATCAAAAAAAGCCCCAAAGATTCATTCTCTTTGGGGCATATATTATTAATCAAACCGTTTAGTTTTGACCTCCAGCACTTCCTCCACTTTGTTCTCCTTGTCCTCCAGACATAACATCATCATTCTTGATACCACGTCTTGCTTTTTGTATTTGAGATTTCATCTCTCCAAAACGGAAAGATACAGAGATTCCAAAATTTTGAATTTTATTAGACATGATTGTTTCTGAATAAAACGCTTGATTATTCATTGTGCTTCTGAAATCATGAATGCGTTTAAATGGATTCTGAGCATAAGCAGATATATTCAATTTGTCATTATTAAAGCCTTTACTTACATTAAATCGGTGAAAGAAAAACGAAGAGTTTTCACTTTGTAAATTTATGTATGGAGAAAAATAGCCTACATTAACAAAAGCTTTCCACGATTTAGGAAATGAATATTGCGCACCTCCAAAGACATTCGCGGATACTCCATCTTTCTTTAATCCTGACCCATTATTTGCTTTTATATCCACATACCGTGCCCCCATATTAGAGAATATACTCAGTTGTTCCAGCCATTTATATTTATCTCCACCCATTTTAGGAGTCCATCGCAGGTTTAAAGATAAACCAATATCTTTTCTTTTTCCTATATTTTCGTAGGTAGAGGTCACTACTTTATTTTGCTCTGTCGTAATTTGTTCAATTCCATTATTCTCGAAGCTATAAGCCAAATTCACATTCAAAGTCAGATTACGGTTGAAAAGCCCATAGTTGGTACTTATCGTATGATTTTTCACAGCATCTAATGCCGGATTCCCCTTTTGTATATTATTCGGGTCGGAAGTATTCTCATAAGGATTTAATTGCCAGATACCCGGACGTGATATACGCATATTGTACCCAAAACGCAAGTTTTGCATTGGATTTATCTGATATGTAACTGTTGCAGAGGGTACGATGTTAGAGTAGTCTACTTTAAAATCTTGAGCTTTATCCTTTGGGAATTCAGCATTCAACCATGTTGCTTCATAACGCAATCCGGCTTTGAATCCCCAAACATTTCTAAACTTGGCATTGTAACCGCCATACGCAGCCAATATATCTTGTGTATGCCTAAATCTATCAGTCGGACGTTCTATGGCTACCCAATTACCTGTAGCATTAAGGCTATCTAAACCACTATTGCTATTATTTATACGGATGATATACTTTACTCCTGTTTCGACACTATGAGATAGGATATCAGACTTATTCAAAGGGGTTACAAAATCTACCTGAAAGGTATGTTCTTTCATATCTGCATCAGAATATTGTTTGTTAGTATATACATACTTAGGTAGTTCACCAAATAGTTCAGTAATATCCGAATTTGATTCCGAATCGTTAGGGTTCATACTGAATTTATAAGAAGCTGTCAGCAATTGTTCTTTTTTGTGGAAAGTGCGCTGATAATCTACATTCAGATCTGTACCGCCATACGTTTGTTTCACATGGCCTTTTTGATCATATCTATATTGGCTATCCTTATTTATTCCGAGCCCCTCATTAAATATATTACTTCTTGATTTATAATTACCTTCAAACCTATTGAATCCGATATTAATAAGATTTAAGGTATCTATCTCGTAACTTAACTCTCCTGAACCAAACTGTCCGAGTCCGTTATTCTTTGAAGGGCCTACTCCTGTAAGATATTTCGGATTATTGCTTAAGTTATATTCTCTAAAAGAAGAAGAGGTTCCTTCCGGACGTTTCCATTCGTAATAGTTATAATTCCCGGTGAAGCCAACTTTGCCATATTTCATGGTCCAATAAGCGCCTAAACCATATCCACCTTGCGAGTCTACCCTACCATTCAATGTGGCAGTATATCCACCCATAGAAGTATTGGTTATAATGTTGATAATACCTGCTACACCCTCAGCATCATATTTTGCTCCGGGATCGGTAATCACCTGTATATCTTTCACCGTATTGGCAGGCATGCTGCGGAGAACTTCCTTCGGATTGTTGGAAATCATGTTAGACGGTTTTCCGTTCAGATATATTTTAAAATTAGTAGAACCTTTCAGCTGTACATTATCTTCGCCATCAACGGTTACCATCGGAACTTTTTTCAACATTTCCAATAGGTTATTCGTCGTTGATTCAGGATCACTCTCCATACTATATACAATTTTATCGAGATCAACTTTTACCAGTGGCTTCTGTGCCGAAACTACAACCTCCGATAAGGCATTTTCATTGTCACTCATATATATTGTACCTAGGTCTACTATCTTTGCGTCACCTACAACAACAGGCTTAACAAGGGTCTTTTTGCCGATATATTCTACCGAGAGCAGATACTCTCCCTTTTTATTCATCGAAAACTGAAAGTTTCCATTATCATCGGCTGCTACAACCTTTAACGGGCTTCTCGGATTTGCCTTACCTAACAATTTAACTGTCGCGTAGGGAACTGTTTCATTTGTTAATGAATCTGTTACTACACCTTTAATCTGGACATTTATTAGTGGGCTGGATTGAGAGAATGCTAATGATGAAATTAGCAATGATAGAAAAGTTAATAAAATGCGGACATTCATAAGTTTAGTATAATTATAAATATATTTCGTTTTTTTAGTTGTTTTTCAGCTGACTAAGATATACATAGATTTAATCCGTTTGACTGAGATATGCTTACTAGTCGCCATAATTATACATTTATCACTAAAGCAATAAATATTTTATCATTTTTAACAGAACGACACTTTTTTCACAAAAAAAAGACACCAGGCTCTGCTTACCTGATGTCTCTTGCCAACTCATCTACAGATAAATTTTATTTACTAAATGGAATATCGTTTATCGGCATCACCTTACCATAGATTTCTACATAGCGAACATTTGCTGTATCTAAATACATCTCTATCCTAGTGTTCTGCCTATTTCTTTTTAGTTTCAGGTCTACGTGTAGAATGTCATCATCATGACGAGAAGCACTCCAGCCCGAAACCGTATAGATTGGATTTTTAGAATTAAAGTACAAGGTATCTCCTGTTACATTTCGGCATATATTGATATCATTTGCCGAGCTACGAACAAACCACCCTTGATTACGCCCAATCAGCCAACCACCTATAACTACGGCCACAATAATTAGAGTAAACAGAATTGAATGTAATTCTTTGTTCATATACGGAACCAATTATTCGACCTCTTTATCCTGTTCTTTCTTAGAATCTTTCCTCTCTATAAAGTAAGCAATAACAAGCCCTATACCACCAAATATGGCAGCGCATGCCGGATATAAAATAGATATAGTATTGCGAAACTCATAGAAGGCTCTTTCGTCCGCACTTGGAGGAGCGACAGCCAACAAGTCTATAACAGCGACGATAGCAACCCCTAGTCCAACGCCTACTAATAAGAGCCCAACACGAATAGCCCATGAGGTTACATAGTTGTTTACATTGCTTTTATTCGGAGACATATCCAATTGCCCTTTCAGTAGATTCGGGTCTATCCCTTCTGAAATTTTTTCGATAAAAGCTAAGCGTTCTCTACGACGAGCAAACAACTCAAACAAGCGGTAGATTGCATATGCTATTGTAGCCACAATAACCATTGCCATAATTTGATCCATAATTTTCTATTTTTATTAATTAAACATTTTTGTTTCATCCGTTTGCTCATTTTGACGCAAGCATTTTTAAAAGGTTACAACAAAATAAAAAAATATTTTTTTGAAAAGATTTTACATTACATTTGTAACCTATCAAATATTCTTGCGTCATACGGGTATGGCTGAATTTGATGATATCTATTTTATACGCCGAATAAAGGACGGACATACCGATGCTTTTATACACATTGTACGTCGATATGAGAGAATGGTATTTACCATTGTCAATAAAATAGTTTCTCGTCGGGTAGAAGCCGAAGATATTGTTCAGGAGATATTTATAAAGGTATTTCAGTCATTAAAACAGTTTCGTGAAGAATCGAACTTTGCAACATGGTTGTACAGAATCGCATACAACACAACTATATCAGAATTGCGAAAGCGTAAACATGAATTTACTGCCATTGACGATAATTTCTCAAATATCCCTGATGACGAAATATCAGAAACACTGGATGAGATTACAACTGAGGATAAGTTACAGCTTTTGGATACAGTACTAAAAAAACTGCCCCCGGACGATGCTTTGCTGATCAGTATGTTCTATATAAACGACCAAAGCGTAAAAAATATAAGCATCATCACGGGAAATAGTGAAGCTAATGTAAAAGTAAAGTTGTACAGAATCAGAAAAATTATAAACTTTGAAATAAATAAGCTCATACAATCATGAATACAGAAAATACAGATAGGCTAAAGAGTTTATTTCAGGAAATAAAACTAGACGAACCATCGACAGACTTCGAGAGTCGGTTGATGCAACGAGTACATATTGTTGCGGCAAAACAAAATCGGAAGAGAAGCATTATTTCAATTCTTTCTATTACGTTCGGCATTGTAGGAATGCTTGGAATACCGACGCTTATCTTTTGGCTTTTAGGATTACCTCTCAAGGAAGGCATTCAGAGTATGGGGGCAAATATCACATTCAATGTCCCATCAGTAGGGTTTAATCCTTTCGTGGTATCTGTAGCTTGTGTCGGAGTACTACTCCTTATAAGTGACTCGCTGATCCGCAGACGGATTAAAGAAAGGAAGCACAAAGATTAACAGAAGCTTACGGTAGAATTTAAATATAAGCAAACTATCAAACATCTAACTTCCCGGCTTTATACTCCTTATATTTAAGAGAGAGTAACCTCAAGAATGAGCTTATTTGCGATAGGGCAGATTGAGTTTCGCCCGAAATCTCTTTCTTTTGCAAGCGCATTAACAAGAAACCATATAGAGCGGCAAGGCAGGTTTCGAGTTCGGGAGTATTTTTATCTTGCGTCTTGGAACGTAACTCAACAATAAAAGGCAAGGTTTTATAATAGGCTTCAGTATATTCGTTTTCTTGCGGCGACTTCAGCAGTCTGTTGTGTAGTTCGGTCAACTCCGATATTACATTCTTATTTATAATCAGATGCCCTTTTTCCACCACGTCTTCTCTCCTCATCATGTCAATAAGGTTTTCGTACCATTCCCTTATTTCATTTTTCACATTTTGAGGCTGTTCGAACCCTGATATTATTTGCTTATCAATTATATCGATGTCTAATTTATTGGCTCTTATAATATCCTCTATCTGCCACATATACAATAGATATTCGGCGATATTTTCTTCTTTTAGTTTTTTAGCTATCAGCATAATTTATTTTAGATTTCCTTCAGTTTGACTTAACCGATTGAAGAATAAACGTTTTATATTTTTTAATTCCAGGAGCAACGATTTACAAACTATACATATTGAGCTTTTACAATAAAATACATTCAAATAATTGGGAGATAAAAGTAAATAATTTCATGGAAATCTCAAGTATATGTTTTCCCCTTATCTAATCAATAACTCTCTTATAGAAAGGAATAAAACAAACTCCTTCTTAAAATCCCATCGCTTTTTTTACTACTGTCATTTCTTCTTCCGAGGTCAGCATCTTTAATAATTCAAATGCAACAGTTGGAGCTGTTTCAGGACAATAAGACGTTATAATTTTACCATCAACTACTATTCGTTCATTCACAACATTCACCCCAAATTCTTTCAGCTCTTTTTGCCTATAGCCATTATTTAAGTGATAAGTTGTAGCCTTCCGATCTTTAAGAATTCCACTTTTTCCTAAGGGGAACGCTCCAGTACAAACTGTAGCTATGATTTTATTTTTTGCATCAAAATCCTTAATTAAGTCTAAAAATCTTTCGTCATATGCTTCTTCATAAAAGCCAAATTCGCCAAATCCACCAGGTATTGCCAATGCAGCATACTCGTCAACGTTTATCTCTTCAATTGTTTTATCTACTCTTACAAGCACATTAAATGTGCTTATAACTTCTTTAGTAAAAGCGCAGGTTTCGACAAACAAACCATGACCATAACAAACTCTTGCCCAACCAATAACATCTATGAAAACAGAAAACTCCATAGTCTCAAATGCCTTTGCCAGAAACACTAAAACTTTCTTATTTTCCATAGTTGTCAAAATTATTATTTTTAAGAATAAATGATAAACAATAATAGATTATGCTTTGTTTATATACAAAACAGAGTACAAAAGTAGTATTTTTTTATATATAAAGTTTAAGATGAATTTATACGCTATTATATAAACCTTATCTATCGCTACATAAATAAAACAAATACAAAGTATTCTGAACAAACATGTTGTCTTTGATGTTCTAATGTAAAACAGGTATGATTTACTTTTTTCATAGTGTGTTAGATAGATTGTTTAGTTGATTTTTTACCTGTTTTATCATAGTATATGTTAGTTTTATATTAGTGTTAAGAGGGGAAGGGATGATTGTGATAATCATCTCTTCTTTTTTGTATATTAGCTGAATATTTACAAAAAATGGTTGACATAAAAATAATAGAAAGCGGCTATATCCAGGCAGACGGAGGTGCCATGTTTGGAGCTATACCAAAGCGTGCCTGGCAAAGAAAATACACAAGCAATGCCGACAACTTGTGTACATTAGCTATGCGGTGTACACTCGTCATATCCGAAGACAGGGTAATATTGATAGACACCGGTATGGGAGATAAGCACACCGAGAGAATGTCTTACTACCAACCACACTCTCTGATTAACATTGAAGAAGAAATAAAGAAATATGGCTTCTCGAGTGAAGATGTCACCGATGTGATATTGACCCACTTGCATTTCGATCATTGCGGATATGCAACTAAAAGAGATAAAAATGGCAAAATAATCCCTTCTTTCGCTAAAGCTACTTATTGGTTAAGCCGCAAACAATGGGACAATTATTTAACTCCTAACATACTGGAAGCAGATTCTATCTTAGCTGAAAATATACAGCCGATACACGATGCCGCACTCTTACGCTTTGTTGACCAAGACATGCAGATATCTAAAGAGGTAAGTGTGAGATTATTTGACGGACATAGTATAGGGCAGTTAGTTGTATATATCAAGACAGATACGGGTGTATATACATTTCCCGGTGATCTGATACCGACAAGTGCTCATGTCCCGTTAGAATGGATTTCAGCTTACGACATCTGTGCGTTAAAATCGGCTCAAGAGAAGCAGCGATTTCTCGTTGAAGCAGAAAAAGAAAACTACACCCTTATTTATTGCCACGATGTAAAAGTAAAGACGAGTAAAGTAAAACGTCTGAATGATAATTATAAAGCCTACTGACTTTTATTATAAAAAAAGGATCTCAAAGCTCGGCTTTGAGATCCTTTTACTAATGTATATAATTTAACCTCTTCTATTAAAATACCATCGGCACATCTATCAGCAGTATGCGTGCATTGTCAGATTCTGCAGTGATATTTATACCATCTGTATCCCATACTCCAAGTGCATCTCTGTGATATAGTTTTTGCCCTTCGACAGAAAACTCTCCTTCAACAACCATAGCAAATACACCGTTCCCTTTTTTCTTCACCTGATAGCTTGTGTTGACACCTTTATCGAAAGTACCCATATTAAACCAAGCATCCTGATGTATCCAAAGTGCTGTATTTGAAGGATCACTCTTCGGTCCAACAATTTGGATGAATTGATTTTTATTATCTATAAAATCAAATTCACGTTGGTCGTAACGAGGTTCTACATTCTTTTGAGATGGAAAAACCCATATTTGGAAAAGACTTACCGGTTTGTACTCATTAGCATTGTATTCACTATGTGTTATACCCGATCCGGCACTCATTACCTGCACTTCTCCGGCCTTTATCACTTCTGTATGTCCCATGCTATCCTTGTGTTCCAAATCACCATACAAGGGAATAGTAATTATTTCCATATTGTCGTGAGGATGAGTCCCAAAGCCTTCTCCTCCGGCAATTATATCGTCGTTTATAACCCTTAATGCGCCAAAATGTATACGGTTGGGATCATAGTAGTTTGCAAAACTGAATGTATGGTGTGTGTTCAACCATCCATGGTTTGCTGATCCTCTTGAAGATGCTCTAATTAATGTTGTTTTCATAAAACTACCCTTTCTGTTATATCTGATGAGTAACTATTTATAATATAAAGTATATCATAGGAATACACCTTATTTTTATATTACAAAGATAAGCACTATCCATCTATTATCAAAATAAGATAAATCATACATATATATAAATATATTTATACAATATTGCAATACATAGACCAGAAAGGCAATGCAATAGAACAAGGATTTATATAAATTTATTTATGCTAATTTTATCTTATTATATAAATAACAAAAAAGAGTATGGGTAAATAAAAATGAGTAAAAGTGACAGCACAAAAACAGATAAAAACTGTTACTTTTGTCACCTTTTGGTAGGGAAACATTTACTAGATGAGCTATAAAGTATAAATCTATCAGCTATTTACAACTTCTTTTTGCAAAAAAGATATGTTTCTTTCACAATTATTTATTAACTTTACTGTTGTAGTAATTAAAAACAAGAAATCATGAAAAATCTAGTCTTTATACTACTTTTACTCGTCTCAGTTACCTCTTATTCCCAAACTGAGATTCCTAAAGATAGCTTTCCTCCTCTAAAGAAAGGATCTTTCAAATTTGATGAAAGGTTAGAGAATTATTTGAACCTGGATGTATCGGGCAACAACAAATCATCTGCAAGCAAATATGATTTGTATAAACCTTTAGAAAAAGGAGATGATGCAACTATAGACTTAATACTTCCTCCGCTTGATGTATATCCTGGACCTCCTGTAGAAAGCAATACAATTACACGGTATCCTTTTGCCAATGATTACAGCTATTATTCGGGAATGAATCTGAATGACGAAGCTTGGCTCAGTTCGTCTTCTATACAGAATACATATCCATCCATAGGCGCAGTAAGGTCTGTAAGTATGTACTTTAACTATCAACCAACAGATTGGCTGGTAATTTCGGCTGGTCCTTACGCCTCAAAATATGCACTATATGGAGGGAACTACAACGATGTGGGTGCAGGAGGAAATATGAAATTCATCTTAAGCGACAGAATAAGGATAAATGCCCGAGGACAATATTCCGTGAGAGGAAAACATAATGGTGTAGAAGGCCCAATGATGGGTATGTATCCTCAAACATATTACGGAGGCACGCTAGAGGTCAAAATCACTGAAAAATTTGGAATCGAAGGCGGTGTAATCCGTGAGCTTAATCCATTCAACGGGAAATGGGTGAACAGGCCATACTTTGCGCCGGTATTCTACAAGAAATAAACTCTCTGGATGTATATAATCAGTAATGAAAATACATTTATCTTATTTGTATATTTTAGTATCTTTATCACAAATTCCAAAATAAAGAATGAGACTTAGCCTAACAATACTCTTTACATTCATTATATCCGTCTTTATTTCTGCTCAGGAAAGCGATTTCTATAAAAGGTTATCAAATGCAGCTATAGAGCTGACTAAGGATAAAGTTGTTTATGATCCCGGCTATTACACAATCCCTTATCCGAATGGAGATGTGCCGGCAGACAAAGGTGTCTGTACTGATGTGATAATAAGAGCATATCGCAAACTAGGTATAGACTTGCAGCAAAAGATACATGAAGATATGAAAGCCAACTTTAGCAAGTATCCTAAGAAATGGGGTATGAAATCAACGGATAAGAATATCGATCATCGAAGAGTACCTAATCAAGCCACTTTTTTTAGTAGGTTTGGCTCTGTAAAGAAAATTTCAGATAAAGCAGAGGACTATATTGTCGGAGATATTGTTACATGGGATCTAGGCGGAGGGATTACACATATAGGCATAGTTACAGACCGCATGTCTGCGGATAAGAAACGGCCGCTAATAGTACATAATATAGGGCAAGGACAAGTCTTGCAAGATTGCTTATTCAGCTATAAAGTGACAGGACATTATACATACAAAAGCAAATAAATATAATATTCGCCTGTGCAAAAAAACTCAGTGTACTTAAATATAACATAACTAGATATTGAGAATTATCTTATTATATTAAAAAAATCAGTCGATAAACATATCTCGTAGAATCTTTCTCTGATTATTAAAAAATTCTGTTCTGTATAAATCTCCACTTTTAGAGATCAATGTAGAATAGCGTTTCAATGATTCAATCCATTTCTTGTTAGCTTGACATATTTCAGGAGTAAACGACCTCACTACATTAATAGAAAATACACGTATCGTAGACAATTCGAATTCAGGACACTGCATATAACTATAAGTGGTATCAAAATCGATATTGGATATGTAAAAGTTAAATTCAAAGTCATCCATCCAAATTCCTGAGACAGACATCGACTCCAGTCTCTCCAACATGCATAACAGCTCATTCTTAATATCTTCTATATCCTGATTGTTCAACAAATTAAGTTTATAAAAGTATTTTACTGTATTCAGAAATGAAGACAAAACATTTTGAGATAGGATAGATGTTGTATGACAAGAAGAGTTAGCTTCTGAAATATACTTTTTATTCAGGTCGATAACTCTCTGAGGCAAGTAGAACTCAGAAAATGGAACAGTAGGCTTGGAAGTCTGAAGCTGATATACCCATTTGTATAAATAGAACTTAGCTATTTTTTCATGAGAAAGGTAAAATGAAAAAGGTAACTCATTATTAGCACCTTGTACCTGAGAACCAGGGTACACCTTCATTCTACTAAAAATATCTGTATAAAAAATCAAAGAATTACAATATTGCTCAAAAAATGATTCTTCTTGAATCATATTTATGCTAAATAACGCTGTAGTATCATTCTTTCCCAAAACATCATCAATTGATATGCTTAACGCTTTAGATATTACAGAGAGCTCCTCTAAGTCAAAAGACACATCCCCTCTTATCCTACGATAAACAGCTTCACGCCCGATAGAAAGCAAATCCATTAAGTAGGTTGCAACCTTTATCTGAGGAGGAAGGGCTTCTTTGATAGATATAATTAATTTACTGTTTAATTCGTTTTTCATGATATTTATGTTGTAGAGAGAAAAGATTAGAAATAAATCTTGATTATTAATAATATTAAAGCCTTAATTATATTGAATATTCATCATATAAAAACAAGAGAATAATATGTTTAGTTTTACAAAATCACATAAATATGTAAAAGTAGGCCTGGAAACAATTACAAGGAATCCTAATTGTATTTTTATCACATTTTCTAGAGCCCAAAAATACGGCAGAAAAGTATAACATCTTGCCTCACTCATAGGGTTACAAAAAGAGGAACACACACCAAAAACATATTGAAATATGCATATCATAATGCAAACTTCTACAACAAATCCGCATAATAAAAGAGCAACAAATAGATTTTCCCTATTTGCTGCTATACGTTTTATATATTATTTAAAGAGATTAGATATTATTAAGCTCCCTTCTGAAAAGAAGACTATATCAAATAGTCATATCATCTTTTTCGAGCCAATATTTTTAATTTCCTTATAGACTCCTTAGTCTTAATTCGTGCCTTATACAAATCATGCCTATCCAAGTCCAGAACTTTTTCATAATCAGCGATAGCCTCATCGTATTCATTTTTTCGCTCATAAATTGCAGCACGCTTATAATATAGGCGTATATTCTCAGGATCGAGAATAAGTCCTTTATTACAATCGTCTAAAGCTTTATCAAATTCCTGGCGGAGTATATATATTTCGGCTCGGTTGGTATATGCATTTATATTCGCAGTGTCTATTTCCAATACTCTCGAATAGTCGCTTAATGCTTTGCTGGTATCTTTCATAGACAAATATATATTTCCTCTATTATTATAGATATCTGCAACATTTTTTGGTTCTTCTTTTATCGCCCGATTGTAGTCTTCAAGTGCTTTCTCACATTCTCCACCTACTTCATAGATTATACCTCTATTGTAATATGCATCGGCATAATTATTATTTAGTCTAATAGCCTGCGTATAATCCCTCATGGCAAGGCTATCATCTCCTATCGATTGGTAAATACTTCCCCGATTATAATACCCGGTAGCATCAGTAGTATCAAGCCCTATGGCGATATCGGTACATTCTATTGCCTTTTTATAATTCTTGACATTAAAATATTCATTGCTCAGATAAAAATTTGCCTCTATCAGCAACTTATTTTTTTTTCGAGGAGTTATCAAATCCTCATCGGCTTCTATGTTCTCCAATATTGTCTTCAATGCATTAATTCTTTCGGCCGGTGTATCCAAGCTATCTGCAACCCGTCCCATCTGATGCTTAAAAGAGACAATATGTTTATCTTGCCTGATATCTTTATCAAACAATCTACACGAGCCAAAAACCAAAGGGAATATAATAAGAATCAGAAAGTATAACTTACTGTGTGTTTGTGAAATCTTCTTTGTCTTGCGCATAAATTGTATTGATATATATGTTGGCAAAGGTATAAAAAAAACGGATATTCAAACTCAATTGATTTATATAAAAAAGAAGCACTTATCTGTCTCAGTTAAGTGCTTCATGGTAGTGTTTAAATAAAAAAGTGATATTATAATTATTTCTAGAAATAATAATGTTATACTTCTTATTATAAATAACGCATAAAGTATAAAGAAGTTACTCTTTTAACATAAAATATGATATTATTCTCCTTTATAACCTTTATAAAAAACAAAAAAAGACTAAAAGCGATCCACTCTTAGTCTTTTTAGAAGATGAAGCTATTGAAGTATTCTATAAAGAAACACTCAAACAGTCTTCACCCCTCTAACAACTCTTTATATAAATTACCTAGCCTCTCTCGCAAATGAAGCACGGCATAACGTTTGCGAGAGATCAGTGTATTTACACTTACTCCGGTAGCTTCTGATATTTCCTTAAAGGAAAAGCCATCAAGCTCTGTGAGCTCAAATGCCTCCCGTTGTTCAATCGGAAGTTCGGACAAAGCAGCGTCTAATTCTTCCCAAACCAAAGCCCGCAAATATGTAGTCTCGGGAGATGCATCTTTATCAAACATAAGGCTAGAGACCTCCGCCAAGAATGTATCTTCATCATCTTTAGCTGTCACATAAGGCATATCCACCTCCCTATGTTTGCGACTACGGTCTATGATTTGATTATTGGCCACAGAATACAACCACGCAGACATTTGCTCGATTGGTTTTTCTATCATATCTATTTTTGATAATTGATAAAAAACATTCTGCAAAATATCTTCTCTATCCTCCTTCGAAAAGACTCGTTTAGCTATATAATTTTTCAGCTGCACGCGATATTTATAGAAAATATCGGTAACATTCTGTTGTCCTTTAGCTAAATCGTTCGTCATTCTTTATTGTCGTTGGCCATATCTGATTCAAAACCTCTTCTTTCACATCTTTCTCTCATGTGCTTCCGAATATATTCGCGTCGCTCACTAAGAGGCATATCTTTCATTTTTGCTCTTAATGCATGCCAATAGTAGAAATCTTCATTCCGCTTATCATGGCGAGGATGTCTTCCAAATTTACCAAAACGTCCAAATCCGCCCAACAGTAACCTCGACAGTATCATAAGCCCGGCCGCCTGCCAATAATTAATAGACGTCCACCCTATTATTGAAGGTATCAGAGCATTCCACAGAAGCATTACAACAGCTATGGATGCTGCAAAAACAGCAATGAATATAAAAAAGTACGCGATCTTTTTTCTTTTAAAATTTTTCATATTATTTATCTTTTATTTCTCAAACTCTTACTTTATCACACTGAAATACAAGTGAAGTATACTAATCGTTGCCATCAGTAATGAAGCAACTATAATTGCTATAGGGACAGCCATTTTACTTATATCTTTCTTTTCCATTATTTATTCTATCTCAAAAATATCTCTATTATTTATGACGAATGAGGCAATAAAATATTTTAGAAAGATTTTTATTAAATACAAAAAAAACTAAATCTAATTCACTTACAACAAACATCAAGCCGAATATTCTATCGAATATATTTACTTTTATGCCCTTTAAAAGATAAAGAATGAGAAAAACATTACTGATAGCCGTCTTGGCTTTACTGAGTTACTCAATATTTGCTCAAAAGAACAAAAAGCAAGAGATAGATATTCACCCATACGACAGCACTAGAAACTTTCTAGGAAAAGATGTTCTACAATATACAGGACAAGAATTATTTCTTAAAGGCCTTGATAAGCCTTCACAAAAATATGGATACAGTGGATTTATTCTCAAGTATAAAAAGGATGACGACATACTAAACGACGAAAAGAACATCTATAAGCCGAATGATAATTACAATTCTCGCTATGAAGATCTGGCAGGAAAATATTTCCAGATTTTAGAAGTTTTGAATCACCCGAAAGCAAAATCAAACAAACAAGACTATGCAGATGATTATTATCTGAAACTTCAGGAAAAATCGAGTGGAGACGTATTGTTTTATAAATACAATGTCGATTCCGAATATACATTTCCATTTATCGTTACAGGATTTTTCCTAAAACAGAAAGCAATACAAACGGGAAAAGAATATGTTCTATCCGACGACATCCTGAAAATGTCACGTAATCTTTCTACCGGAAAAGCGCTATCGTTTACAACAGGTCAAACGTGGAAATGTACCGATCTGACAATAGATAACACAAACAATGAATTATCTCTGATATTAGAAAGCAAAGGTGGATTAAAAACCGCAATCCCCTACTCTCTTTTGAATAACAACGAAGGTATAAAAAAAGTATACACTGCAACTGAAGCTAATGAGTTGACAAAGAAATATAATGCAAACAATTTCCGCCGTATATTGCAAAACAAAATCAGGGTTGGTATGACCAAAGATATGACTCGCCTGGCATGGGGTGAACCTACAGAAGTCATAAAAAATGGCAATGCGGAACAATGGCTTTATCCGGCAGGACAATTAAACTTCAGAGGCGATAAAATAGTAAGTACAAAATAGTAATTTTCTTCTGCCTTAAGATATAATCAAAGACGTCATACTCAAAGATCCGGCTATAACCTTATCATTAAAAAATCGGACTTCCTCTCCTTTCTTTTGCAAGGCTAAGATATAGAGTAGCGGAATATAATGTTCCGGGGTAGGAATAGCCAGTCGTGCGGAATCGTGCAGATGGCTAAAGTCAATCAAAGCATTGTGATTCTCTTCTTGGATTTTATTTTTGAAAATATCATTCAGTTCAAACGCCCAATCATAACCATATTCCGTATTGAAGTCTCCATTTTCTACTTTCACCATTCTGAGATTATGGATCATATTGCCACTACCGATTACCAAAACACCTTTAGAACGTAGAAAAAACAGTTCTCGAGCCAGTTCATAATGATACTCTGGTCCTTTAAAGTGATCTATACTAAGCTGTACAACAGGCACATCAGCCAAAGGATAGATATGCTTCAACACACTCCAGCTACCATGATCTAAGCCCCATTCGTAATCAAGCTCTACTGCTTTTACATGATCTTTCACAATAGCTGACAAGTCTTGTGAACCGGGCGCAGCATAGCGCTGATTATATAATTCTCTTGGAAAACCGTAGAAATCATGAATTGTTTTCGGCATATCCATTGCTGTCACAAATGTCCCCCTTGTTTCCCAGTGCGCTGAGACACAAAGAATAGCACGAGGCTTTGGTAGTTCACTTCCCAGCCGATTCCACTCATGCACAAACTCATTATCTTCTATTGCATTCATTGGGGTTCCATGTCCCACAAAAACAACAGGCATCAAAGGAGTATCATCAAAAGACATAACCTTTTTATGTAATTCTTTCAGAGTCATAATTCTAATCTTATATACAAAAACAGCTCTGACCTACGATCAGAGCTGAATCTCATCTACCTATTTATAAATATATTTATTGTTGCTGAGCTGCCTTTGCTACTATAGTTATCTGTAGTTCAATATTATCGTTTACGATATTCTCTTTCAAGTCTGCAAAAAGAGTTTTAGATCCATATTTTACATTCCATTGCGTACGATCTATAGAGAATGGAACTGTAACAGCTTTATATAGACCTCCTTCTTTTGTTATCTTAGCTCCAAATGTAATATTTTTCTCTACATCTTTCAGTTTCAGGTTGCCACTCACTTCATAGTTTACACTATCGGTAGGATGAGCAGCCTTTGCTATTTTAGTAATAGTAAATGCACTTTCGGGATAAGCAGCGACATCAAAAAAATCTCCACTTTTAAGGTGACCTGTCAGTTTATCTTTTAATATCTGCGTAGGAAGGTCTTCATCTACAATATTATTCATATCAATCACAAAACTACCTGAAGCTACTTCTTCTCCATTTACAGCTAACTGTCCACTCTTCAATGCGATTGTTCCTACATGGTCTCCTCCAACCTTAGACCCTTTCCATTTAATGGTAGACGCTGTTGTATCTACTACCAACTGTTCACCTGTTCCTGTTGCTGCCGACTGAGCATCTGTTCCTTCTACTTTGTTCTTCGTTGTTGTATTGCAAGACACAGCAAACAATACTACCGCAATAGCTAATAAATATGTTTTCATATTATTTATAATTTTTAAATACTAATCGATTTGTTCTATTAAATATGATGCAAAGTTAAATTATCATTTTCTATTTACAAAATAGCAATATTTATACATTATCATAAAAAAATTTATAGATTTGTATTTCATTAGTCTTTGGTTGCTAATAGTTTCTAATAAATATAGAACTCTGTAACCCTGAATATTGTTCAATTTCAATTCATGAATTTATAATTTGCAATCAAATAGTAATGGTAAACTTAGAATGGTACAGGACATTTAAAGCCATTTATCAATATGGTACGCTCACAAAGGCTTCACAAGAGCTTATGGTATCTCAACCCAATGTCAGCATTCAATTGGCATCCCTAGAAAGCTATATCGGTCAGCCTCTATTTATACGAATGCCTCGCAAGATGGTTCCAACGGAGTACGGCAAACAGCTTTACACGCAGATAGTAGAATCAATAGACAACCTCGAACGAGTTGAAACCGAATTTAAAAGGACTGTACTCAACAAAGCTCCAAGCATACGCTTTGGCACTCCAGCAGAACTCTTTTCGGATTATCTGGCCGAACATATAGGTAGTCAAGATGATCTGCACCTAACCGTTGAATACGGATTGGCAGACGAACTCACAGGCAAGCTTATCAACAATGATCTGGATATTGCAATCATCACCAGGCAGAGCAAATCAGATGATACGCTCACCTATGAGCCTCTATTCACCGAGTCATTTATGATTGTATGCAATTCGAGTATGGACACAACAGTATTTGATGACCTAATAGCAAAAAACAATTTGAGCGAAGCCGAGAAATGGCTTAAAGCCCATAAGTGGTATGCCTACGACAATAATCTGCCTCTTATCAGGCGCTTCTGGCGAGAGAGCTTCAAGAAACGCCCTATACTGAAATTACATGCTGTAATTCCGGATAACGTATCTATCCTAAAAGCCATAAAAAACAATAGTGGTCTTGCTGTATCATCTGACATAATAGCAGGAAAGGCTTTAGAAAACAAATGGGTAAAGACATTATGGAAAGGAACAATTACGGCAACGAATACACTCTATTTGGCTTACAATAAGAATAAGATACAGCCACAGTATGTAGAAAAAATCAAATCTTTCATATTAAAACATGTTGATACGAATAAGGAAGATTTAACAACTGTATAGCAACCTAAAAAACAAAATTAAGTTATGATTCTATCTAATTCACAAAAAAGTTAGTTTTTTGTGTATATTTGTATACATTACCTAGTACAATTTAAAATATGGAAAGCGGAAAATTTCTAACCCTCATAAAAGACGGAATATGTAACAACTGGGAGCGACCGGCTCTCACAGACTATAATGGCGAAACATATCTATATAAGGACTTCGCCACAAAAATGGCTCAATTGCATATTCTATTCGAAGATATGGACGTCCAAAAAGGTGATAAAATAGCTATTTGCGGACGAAATTCAGCAAACTGGGCAGTTGCCTTTTTTGCATCCCTCACCTATGGTGCTGTGATAACAACAATATTACATGATTTTAGTGGAGAAAGTATACATTCCCTAGTAAATCACTCGGAATCGAAAGTATTCTTTGCCGATGAGTTTGTATGGTCGAAAATAGACCCGATACAAATCCCGACTGTGGAAACTATCCTTTTGATAGATGACTTTTCTGTACAGAAATCACGGTCTGCCAAATTGTTAGCATCCTGTGCCAATTTAGATCAGGCACTACTGAAAAAATATCCCAATGGCTTTACGAAAGAAGATGTAGTTGTACACGACGAGTCGCCCGACGAATTAGCCGTACTAAATTATACATCAGGTACAACAAGCAACCCGAAAGGCGTTATGGTTCCTTATCGCAGCCTATGGTCTAATACACGGTTTGCTATAGATAATATCGAATTTGTAAAAGCCGGTGACGGTATTGTATGCATGCTACCGATGGCTCACATGTACGGATTAGCCTTTGAAGTTTTATTATCCATCGCCAAAGGCTGTCATATTCATTATCTGACACGTGTTCCTTCTCCTCAAATTATAATGGATGCCTTTGCGAAGGTAAATCCGACTTTGGTACTGGCTGTGCCACTGATTATTGAAAAAATCATACAGATGCGTGTGTTTCCTGAGTTAAAGAAGCAGCCGGTGAAAACGCTGATAAAAATTCCTTTCTTCAGAAAAAAAGTATATCAAAAGATTGCAGACAAACTAATACCGATGTTTGGTAGTAAGCTGGTCGAAGTTGTGATTGGCGGTGCTGCACTCAACAAAGAAGTAGGACAGTTCCTTACAGATATAAAATTCCCATACACCGTTGGATATGGAATGACAGAATGTGGACCGCTGATTTCTTACGAGTATTGGGAAACCTACAAACCCGGATCTTGCGGACGTCCTGTAGATAGAATGAGTGTACGTATCGAATCATCGAATATGGAAACAGAGACAGGCGAAATCATGATCAAAGGACAGAATGTAATGCTTGGCTACTACAAGAATGAAGAAGCGACAAAGCATGTCATAGACGAAGCCGGATGGTTACGCACAGGTGATTTAGGCGTGATGGACAGGGATGGTTTTATATTTATCAAAGGTCGTAGTAAGACGATGATACTAGGAGCTTCAGGACAAAATATTTATCCGGAAGAGATAGAAGGCTTTTATAATAATTCTCCATTTGTATCCGAATCGCTCATCATAGAAGAAAATGGAAAACTAATCGCTCTCATATACCCGGACAAGGACTATATGAAGAAGCATGATATAAAAGAAAGTGAGTATTCCGATATTTTCCTTACTGAACGAAAATCTATTAACAAGCGACTGCCAAGCTATAGTCAAGTTGCAAACTTCAGAATACAGGAGCAAGAATTCGAAAAAACGCCAAAACGGAGTATAAAACGATTCTTGTATCAACGATAAATAATATTCCAAGGTGGTATATATTGCGTTCCTCAAGGGAATTAATGTTGGAGGGAAAAATATCATAAAGATGTCCGACCTGAAACTAATGTTTGCCAACATGGGAATATCGGATGCTATAACATATATCCAAAGTGGCAATATTCTTTTCACATCAGATGATACAGAGGAAGCATTAGTAAAGAAAATAGAGGCTTCTATTTTTAAAACATTCGGACTAAATATTGCGGTTATATTAAGAACCCTATCAGAGTTAAGGCAACTTTTGAATTGTATCCCATTTTCAGAGAATGATATTCAAGAGATAGAGCAGAATGCAGAAGGTGAAGTGTTCTATTTGTTTCTGTATAGAGAAGCTTTATCTGAAAGTAGCAAAGAACGTATATCAGCACGAAAACAAGAAAATGACAGGCTTGAAATAATCAATCGGGATGTATATGTTTTATTTGATAAAACGATCAGAAATTCGAAATTAACCAATGCTTTGCAGAAAGCAGATGAATATTGCACTTCTCGAAATATAAAAACAATAAATAAATTAGTAGAATTAGGTACAAATAATTTTATATAACAGACATGTCAGTAGACGATAAAAAAATCATCTTTTCAATGATTGGCGTAGGTAAAACGTACCCGCCACAAAAACAAGTATTAAAGAACATCTACCTCTCTTTTTTCTATGGGGCTAAAATTGGCATCATCGGGCTCAACGGTTCGGGTAAGTCAACATTACTAAAGATCATAGCCGGTATAGACAAAGAGTATCAGGGAGAAATTGTATCAGATAAAGGATACTCGGTTGGGTACTTGGAACAAGATCCAAAACTTGACCCTGCAAAAACCGTTAAAGAACTTGTGCAAGAAGGTGTACAACCAATAATGGATGTACTAAAAGAATACGAAGGCATAAACGAGAAATTCGGTCTGCCTGAATATTACGAAGACCCGGACAAAATGGATGCCCTCTTTGCACGTCAGGCTGAATTGCAAGACAAGATAGATGCAAGTGACGCTTGGAATATAGATAATAAACTAGAACGTGCGATGGATGCTCTTCGTTGTCCGCCTGAACACCAATTGGCAGCCAACCTGTCGGGAGGAGAAGCCCGCCGTGTAGCATTATGCCGTTTGCTACTACAAGAACCGGACGTATTATTGCTGGATGAGCCAACCAACCACCTTGATGCAGAATCAATTGACTGGCTGGAACAACATCTCCAACAATACAAGGGTACTGTAATTTGTATTACCCACGACCGCTACTTCCTAGACCATGTAGCCGGATGGATTCTTGAGCTCGACCGCGGTGAAGGTATTCCTTGGAAAGGAAATTATACCTCATGGCTCGAACAAAAGACCAAACGTATGGAACAAGAGGAAAAACAAGCAAGCAAACGCCGCAAGACCCTCGAACGTGAATTGGAATGGGTGAGAATGGCTCCTAAAGCTCGTCAGGCAAAAGGTAAAGCCCGCTTGAACGATTACGAGAAACTCTTGAATGCCGACCAGAAAGAACGTGAAGAAAAACTAGAAATATTTATTCCGAATGGTCCTCGTTTAGGAAACAAAGTGATAGAAGCACACGGTGTAGGCAAAGCATTTGGAGATAAACTATTATTCGACAATCTCGAGTTTATGCTTCCACCATCAGGCATTGTGGGTATCATAGGACCGAATGGTGCAGGAAAAACCACGCTCTTCAGACTGATACAAGGACTCGAACAAGCAGATAAAGGCACATTCGAAGTGGGTGAGACAGTAAAAATAGGATATGTAGATCAATCGCATGCTGATATAGATCCTAACAAAAGTGTATATCAGGTAATATCCGGAGGGAGTGAATTTGTTCGTGTAGGAGGAAAGGAAATCAATGCGCGTGCCTATCTTTCTCGTTTCAATTTTTCGGGAGGCGATCAAGAAAAGCTGACAGGTGTATTGTCGGGTGGTGAGCGCAACCGCTTACATTTAGCACTCACACTGAAATCGGAAGCGAATGTGTTGCTACTGGATGAGCCGACCAACGATATTGACGTAAATACTTTACGTGCACTTGAAGAGGGGCTCGAAAACTTTGCAGGTTGTGCAGTGGTTATTTCCCACGACCGTTGGTTCCTCGACCGTATTTGTACTCATATACTGGCATTTGAAGGAAACTCGGAAGTTTTCTTCTTCGAAGGCAGCTATAGCGAATACGAAGAGAACAAAAAAGCACGATTAGGCAACGTTGAACCAAGACGTATACGCTATCGTAAGCTTATGAATTAAAAAAAGATAACGTTTATGCAACGTTACAGAAATTACATAGTCTAATTAGTATTGATAATCAAGAGTAAATATCGATATTTACTCTTGATTTTTTAAATACAAAAAACAAATGTGATTCCCCAATAAAAGAATGAGTAAAACTCCACAATATATAATACTTAGGAAGACAGTTTTTCTCTTTTTATTCTGTTGTTTTTGTGGCATAACATACGCCCAATCCCTCACAGTGGTACGTGGTGTTGTAAGAGATGCTGTCACAAAAGAAAAGTTACCTTTCGTTAGTGTTACGATCGACAATACATCTGCGGTAACATTTTCGGACGAAGATGGTGAATATAGACTAAGCTATAGGGGAAATAGAACGGCAGTTTCGGCGTCACTGTTGGGATACAAAAGCCAATCATTCACTATACATCCCGGTGTAACCACCACAAGAGAGATACTATTAGAACCCGAAGACAAACAACTGAATGAAGTAATAGTACGGCCACAAAAAGAAAAATATTCTAAAAAGAATAATCCGGCTGTAGAACTGATCAAGAAAGTAATAGCCCACAAAGATATCAACAGTATTTCGGCATTAAAGTACTATCAGTATGAAGAGTACGAGCGTACATTTATAGCTCTGAATGAGTTCAAGCCTGAACAATCGCAATTTAAGCGTTACAAATTCCTCCCTAATTATATAGACACATCTTTAATAGACAAAAAACCGATCTTGCCGGTATCAGTAAGAGAAAAGCTAACAGATGTGTTCTATCGTAAAGATCCGAAAGGCAACAAACGTATTGTAAAAGGCTATCATATAGAAGGTCTTGACCAGACTTTCGAGACCGAAGCTCTCGATGCCATTATCAAAGAAGTTTTTAAGGATATTAATATTACAGACAACTCAATCACTTTACTATTCCAGCAGTTTGTCAGCCCGCTAAGTGATCACAGCTCTGTAAATTTCTATCGCTGGTATATATCCGACACAGTTAATATAGATCATAACCGATATGTGAAGCTCGACTTTGCCCCGTTCAATTCACGGGATATTGGCTTTACAGGGAACTTATTTATTTCTCTGGATAGTATGTATGCTGTAAAAAGAGCAATATTGAGAACTCCCCAAAAGATGAATATTAATTTTGTAGATGAACTGATCATACAACTCGATTTCAAAAAAACAGCAGACAACAAATGGATTCCGGACAAAGAGCGCATGGCCATAGACCTGTCGATGATAAACATGGTAAAATTCTATGTAGATAAAGTAAAGTCATACGAGAGATTTGCAATAGACAATCCGATGGATCCCGTTTTTGCTTTGGCTGCTCCCGAAGCATTTGAAAAAGACTACCTGAAAAGAGATAAAAAATATTGGACTAACAACCGCCCTCCGGATTTCAAGAAAGATTACCGGATGGATCAGATGATGGAAGATGTAAACAAAGTAGCTCTCTTTAAAGTTTTGCTGAATGCCGGGAGTGTTCTATCAACAGGCTATTTTCCTACTACCAGAAACAAGGAGGACACAAAACTGGAAATTGGAAGACTCCCTACAATGTATAGTTTCAACCCTGTTGAAGGGAATCGTTTTAGGTTGACCCTCAATACAACGAAGAATCTGCATAAACACCTCTTCTTATACGGATATGCGGCTTATGGTACTAAAGACGAAAAGTTTAAATATTATGGCGAAGCAACATGGGCATTTAACGATGTAAAATATACCAAAGACGAATACCCAAGAAACAACCTTACTGTAGCTTATAAATATGATGTAAACACGCTTGGGCAACGACAGACACAAGCCGAAAAAGATAACATATTTATGTCGTTTCGCAGATCGAATAATGTGAAGATGACATACAATCGCCAGACTGAAATATCGTACGATAAGGAATTTTACGGTGGATTCTCATTCACGCTCACCGGGCATACTTTCGATGAAGAAGCAGCCGGAAAGCTTCTTTTCGAGAAGATGGACGAAGAAGGGAACAAGTACAATGTAAATAGAATACGTACCACCGAAACAATGCTTACCTTACGCTATGCAACGAATGAAAAATTCTACCAGATGCGTCGAAAGAGAAGTTCGTTAACTTCACCACGAACCATCTATACCTTATCGCATGTGATGGCCGTAAATAATCTTTTTGGGGGACAATACAATTACAACAGAACTTCATTATCATTCTTCAAACAAATGTGGGTAGCTCCTTACGGAAAGCTGACCTTATCGGCACAGGCTGAAAAGCTGTGGGGCGAAGCTCCTTTTCCATTCTTGATTACACCAAGTGCTAACAATTCATATACAGTTCAGCGAGGTAACTATTATTTGATAGAGCCGTTGGAGTTTGTGCACGATGCTCAGGTATCATGGGAAATATATTACCATTTGGGAGGCTGGTTATTTAATAGAATACCTGTGCTTAAATGGTTGAAATGGCGAGAAGTATTTGGGTTTAGGGGGTTCTATGGAGATTTGAGTAAGCGCAACAACCCTCGGTTTAATCACAATTTATTGTTATTTCCACAAGAGACCTTTGCAACCACAAATACCCCTTATATGGAATATAACATTGGTATTGAGAATGTCTTTAAATTCTTCCGAGTAGATTATGTTAGAAGGGTAAACTATCTCTACCATCCGAATGTAGATAAAGACGGAATCAGAATATCATTCGAGCTAACCTTCTAAAGTTAGATAGAGCCTAAAACTCTCAACAGTAGTTCTTGAGGATCAAGAGGGTGTTTCTTTTGTGGTTTTTTAGGAACGAGGACTTTCAATCCGAATGGAATTATTTTCACATGTATTTCTTTCCCCATCTCTACCGGATCACCGTCAATGTGCATCACCCCGGCTTGCTCTCTGATAATAGTAACTTCATTGGTCAAAAGCTCAACCATCTTACTATTCTCATCTATTTTTTTTGTAAACAATTGTACCGAAGTTTGAGGCACATCCAATATCGAAAGGGGTTTCAATATCGCCACATTCATCAACCCGTCCTGTATATCGGCATGAGGTGCAATATGAGCATTGTATCCGTACTGCGAAGCATTAGCACAAGTAACAACGAAGGCTTTATCTTTTATTGTACCTTCGGGGCATGTAACTATATACTCTTGAGGCTTTTGTTGAAAAAAGATTTCAAGCATATTTCTGAGATACATCAAAGAGCCTCTATTTTTCCTGCCCGAGACCTTAGCTGCCACTTCAGCATCGAACCCTACTCCGCAAGTACAAAGGAATATGCGGTCATTCACTGTTCCGTAATCGATGGATATTATATTTTCTTCCAATATGATCTCCATTGCTTTCTTCGGATCGGTTGGGATGTTCAGGTCGCGTCCTAAACCATTTCCCGAACCCATTGGTATAATACCAAGAGCTACATCTGAGCCTACAAGAGCCCCTCCTACTTCATTTACGGTACCATCGCCCCCCACAGCAACCACATAGTCTGCCTTATCTTTTATTGCCTGAGTGGCTATTTCTGATCCATGACCGGGATAACCGGTAACAAAAATATGCACATCAAACTTATGGGCGTCAAATGCTTCAGCAATCTTATGCGGAATATTTTGCTTAGCTGAAGTACCCGATTTAGGGTTGATTATTACATATATTTTTTTCTTCTGAACCATAATGAAATGAATCTGTTTTGCCGTACAAAAATACTCTTTTAACTATCACGGTCAAAATAAATGAGTATTGAATTATATGACACGTAAAAAGGCTATTGATGCTATCCTATTATCGTTCTCCCGATAAAGTTATATTCTAAATTTATCTTATATATGAAGAAAGGCTTTCATCGATTACTATAGTATTTGGTATGCAAAATGAAAAGTGACACAATAAAATAACATCAAAAACTGTCACTGTTACATACGCTTTGCTCCTGTGACCGTTGGTTGTCACCTTTTGAGTATAAACAATTGTTTATATGATGATTGCAAAAAATAACTTTAGTTACATTTTTGATAAACTAAAACATGATCTATTGTTTGACTTATTGTCAATTATTTCTTTGCTTTTCCTTTTTTATGAAGCCTTTAACAATAAATAGAAAGAAGAACCTGTATCTTTGTCTCAATAAAACCTAAATCAGCTAAATGAGCATGCTAAACGAATGTGAACGTAGTCTAATCATCAGTTTAATCAAAAAAGAAGTTGTTCCGGCTATCGGATGTACAGAGCCTATAGCGGTTTCATTATGTGTAGCCAAAGCCACTGAGGTATTGGAAACCGTGCCGGAGAAGATAAAAGTATATCTGAGCGCCAACATATTGAAAAATGCAATGGGTGTTGGTATTCCGGGGACAAAGATGGTAGGACTGCCCATAGCGATTGCACTAGGTGCTTTGATAGGTAAAAGTGAATATGGATTACAGGTGCTGAAAGACTTGAAGCCGGAAGATGTAGATACAGGGAAAAAATATATTGAGGAAAAACGGATAGAAATAGGGCTTAAAGAAGATATAGATGACAATCTATATATTGAGGTGCACTGCCTTAAGAACGAAAAAGAAGCTGTAGCCATAATAAAAGGAACACATACACACTTTTCTCATATATCTAAAAATGGCGAAGTAATTATAAACGAATGTGATAGCAACCATTGCGAAGAGAGTAAAGAGGAGATAAAATTATCCTTTTCAAAAGTATATGAGTTTGCAACTACTACTCCGATAGACGACATTCGCTTTATTCTTCAGGCGGCAGAACTAAACCGCACTGCTTCGAAACTGTCGGCTCAAGGAAGTTATGGTCACAATGTCGCTAAAACAATGACAGGAGCATTGGGCAAGCAAATATTCGGAGATTCAATGCTCACTCATATGATGTCGTATACCGCCGCTGCATGTGATGCACGTATGGATGGTGCTATGATACCGGTAATGAGCAATTCGGGCAGTGGGAATCAAGGAATTACGGCAACGCTGCCAGTTCTGACGTATGCAGAAGATACAAATTGCTCGGAAGAGAGTCTGATAAGGGCGTTAATTCTCAGCCACCTTACAGTAGTATATATAAAGCAGAAACTAGGACGTTTATCGGCTCTATGTGGCTGTGTTGCAGCTGCGACGGGCGCTAGTTGTGGCATAACCTATCTAATGGGAGGAGATTACAACCAAATAACATTTGCCGTAAAAAACATGGTTGGTAATATAACAGGAATGATCTGTGACGGAGCAAAGCCTAGCTGTGCCTTGAAAATATCCAGCGGAGTGTCTACAGCCGTGCTTTCGGCAATTATGGCAATGGAGCAGAAAGTAGTTTCTTCGCTAGAGGGTATTGTTGATGACGACGTGGACAAAACCATAGAGAACCTGACAAGTATAGGTGCCGTAGGCATGCAAGAAACAGATAAATTGGTATTGAAAATAATGACCAGCAAATAACACTCATGAGTCATTAATTGGAATAAATGCAATAAAAGAGCCGCCCCAAATGGAGCGGCCCAAACCTAGATAACCAAACCCTATAACTAACTGTATCTTGCCTTTTACAGTTTCTTTAAACCTTTTATATCGTTCTTCCCTGCTTCAACAATGCTTATCGCATACCCTCCGGCCGGAGCACAGAATTGAGACAGTTTGGACTTATTAGAAATCACTACTTTTCGAATTGTATATGCCTGCGGATTGGTCTTATAATGAGCATCTTTGGCATCGCTATATATTGTAGCAATATATGTTTTTGCCGGATCGAGATAATCAAATGTAATATTTGATGTACGTCCGTTTTCATCACATACACTTCCTATAAACCAATTATTTGAACCTTTTGCCTTACGTGCTATTGTGATATATTCTCCCGGCTCTGCTTCAAGTATCTTACTTTCGTCCCAATCGATAGCTACATCTTTTATAAACTGGAAAGCATCAAGGTGTTGTTTATAATTTTCTATCAAGTCGGCAGCCATTTGCAACGGACTATACATAGTCACATACAGTGCCAATTGATTTGCTAACGTGCTATTCACATGCGAATGATTATCAGGATTAATTTTACTCACATCCATCTGGAAAATACCAGGAGTATAGTCCATCGGTCCACCAATCAAACGGGTAAAAGGTAGTATGGTAACATGATTCGGTTTGCTACCTCCAAATGCCTGATATTCTGTACCACGAGCTGACTCATTACCTATTAGATTTGGATATGTACGACATAACCCTGTAGGACGAACCGCTTCATGAGCATTCAACATTATTTTATAATCGGCTGCTTTTTCCAGTGCATATTGATAATGATTTACCATCCATTGTCCGTAATGATATTCTCCACGAGGGATGATATCTCCTACATATCCGCTTTTTACAGAGTTATAACCATTATCCACCATAAACTTATATGCCTGATCCATATGGCGCTCATAATTACGAACCGAAGCCGATGTTTCGTGATGCATCATCATTTTAACGCCCTTCCTCTTCGCATAATCATGTAATCCTTTTACATCAAAGTCTGGATATGGAGTAACAAAATCAAATACATAATCTTTAGACTTTCCAAACCAATCTTCCCAGCCTACATTCCAGCCTTCAACCAATACAGCATCAAACCCATGTTCTGCTGCAAAATCTATATATTCTTTCACATGAGCGGTATTTGCACCATGCTTACCATTTGGCTTTGTCTTAGAATAGTCTGTCACTCCTAACTGTACGCTGTACACATCATCGGTATAAGCCCATGTGCTTTTACCGGTAATCATCTCCCACCATACACCTACATATTTTACAGGTTTGATCCACGATGTATCTTCAATCTTACACGGATCATTCAAGTTCAGTGTAATATGAGATGCCAATACATCACGTGCATCATCACTTACTATTACAGTACGCCACGGCGTGTTACATGGAGCTTGCATATATCCTTTGTTGCCTTGTGCATCAGGTGTCAACCAAGATTCGAATACCATGTTCTTATCATCCAAATTTAGATGCATACATGCATAGTTTATCAAAGCAGCCTCATGCAGATTGATATACAACCCGTCATTTGTTTTCATCATCAATGCAGTTTGTACCCCTGTTGGAGAAAACGGCGTCTGAGATGAGTTAGGAGTAATAGCCTTACTCATCAACCCTCTTATCTCTGATAACTTCGATGTTGTATAATCATATTCTTGTGTATCATAATCGCCCGGAATCCAGAATGCTTTATGATCGCCGGCCATAGCAAACTGAGTTCGCTCTTCTTTTATAACAAAGTATATAAGATTCTTTTGCTCGGGAAATTCATAGCGAAAACCTAAGCCATCATCAAAGAGGCGAAAACGGATAAGGATATGCCTGTCTGTTGATTTCTGATTTAGCGTCACAGCTAATTCATTATAATGATTGCGTATTTCTTTTACTTCACCCCATACAGGCTGCCATGTTTCATCAAAAGATGAGGTCTTGCTATCTGTAAGCTGAAATCCGTCGAGTAAAGAAACCTTGTCTTCTTTTTGTGAGTCTGTATTTCCTTTTATAGAAAAGTCATTGAAATCGGTATGAGAGTCACTATTGTCTTTCAACTCCAAACCCAGCTTACTAGGCTTAATTACGTCTTTTCCCTTATACGTTAAAGTATAAGTTGGCACACCATTACCTTGCAAATAAAACTTTAATGTAAGATTTCCATTTGGTGATTTGAGTTCTTGCGCTTTCACTGTTCCAAAGATTAAATAAAAGCCAATAAAAATAGAAATACTGATGATTTTTTTCATGATTCTTAAAAAAATATTTTCCTATATACAAAGAAACTACATTTGGAGTTCAATGATAGAATCCTTTTCTCGTAAACCAAACAAAATAATCTGCAAACGTTTGCAGATTATAACAAAAAGAAGAGGTGACCAAATCAGCCACCTCTTCTAATCAGTATTTCTATCAATCTAATTTATTCTATTGTACCTGTACCGGCATTGAAATCAAGAGTAACTTTTTTGCCTGCAGCAACAGAAACTCTATCTTGGTCACCACCTTTACCTCTATATTCTATTTTTCCGTTAAGAATAATAAATTCCATTTTCCACCAATCGCCACCAACTGCAGGATAACCAGCATACATTCTTAATTCACCTGCACCTGTAGTTGTTATAGACATTTTGTTGCCAGATGCGGTAAATGGATATGTAGCAGTACTCCATCCACCAAAACAGTCTCCCATTCCATAGACTTCTGCCGCTTTTATTGTAATCTTTTTATTAGGCATATCCATATAAACAATATAAAAGCCATCGGCAGGAACAAATGCATTGCCTCCATTCGTTGTATATCCTTCCTTAGAATCCAATTCATAAAAGTCTGAACCATCCCACGCTTTAGAAGTATTCCATTTGAAGCCATTTGCTGCTTTAAAATATCGTATCGCCCAGAAAGTCCCGTCAAGTCCCCAAACAGGAGTCATATCTACAATACCTGCATCACTCCAGTTCCATCCGCCAAAATCAGCTCCTATCATATATACATTCTTAGGATATGATAAATAGGTAGTAATTTTAGAGGTTACTACATTTGTATACAAAGGAGTTATAACATCACCAATAGTTGCAGATATACGTATATCATAAGTAGCTTCTGTTCTTGGGGGAATATTATATATAGAATCAAGGCTTAATAACACATTATTCAATTCTTTATGAGTTATAGCAGCTTGAGTCTTTCCTATAAGGGAAGAAATAGTTTTCTTATTAGCAAAATCTTTACCAGCCACATCAACTTCCAATTTATAGATAATAGCAGCGTCATAACCAAATGAAGCTTTCGTCCATTTAAACGTATCGACTACCTCATCAGCCTTTTTATCATCAAGGACATAAGATGATGCAATTGGATTTAAAGCCCCTATTTTTGCATCTTCTTCATGATATGTTACTTTATCCAAATCACTATCGCACGAAGCAAAAGTTATTAGAGAAAGAAAAACAACAGGTATATATTTTAATAGTTTCATATCTATTTTATATTTATAAGACAATTATTACTTAATATCCTGGATTTTGAGTCAGATTTCCATTTACAGAAAGATCTGTTACCGGAATAGGGAAAATGTTACGAGTATTATCTACTCCTACACCTTCCAATACTCCTCCCTTGAATGGCCAGCGATAAGATCCAGATGTATATAATCCATAGCGAATGAGGTCTGTACGTCGAGTTCCTTCCCAATACAATTCACGAGAACGCTCATCCAATATAAAGTCTGTTGTAAGTTCAGTAGATGTAATAGCACCTGAGTCGTCTCCATATCCACGTTTGCGAAGCTCGTTTACATATCCCAGAGCAGTATTTTTATCACCTCCTGCTCCTCCACGAAGAACCGCTTCAGCATACATCAGATATACATCTCCTAAGCGCAACATAGGAAAATCTGTATCAGGGAATTGAGTATCCGAAGCCAAACTTCCATTTGATTTTACATTCTTAAATTTGTATACAGCCCAACCCTCACTGGTAAATGTTCCTAGAGGTGTAGTTTTTATTTCCACAGAACGGCCTTCAGAGTAGAATATGCCTCGCTTATCTATAATATTTGCTGCAGTTTTATTATTACTTGAGAATGCAAACTTATTCACTAAGTTTTGTGTTGAACGAGTTCCATCCCATCCTGAACTAACCCCGTCAGTAGCTAATACATATTCAGCACCACCACGAGAAGAACAAATAAGGAATGTCATACCTCCCCAAGTTTTAGTTGCTGCCCCATCAAAACAAATAGGGAAGATTATTTCATTTTTAGCAACCACGTTATTATCTGCTTTAAATATGTTTGAATAATCTGCAGTCAATGCATATCCGCCGGCAATAACTTTATTACATGCTGTTATACATTCTGTATACATCGCTTTTCCTGTATATACTTCTGCATTCAGGTAGGCACGTGCAAGTAAAGCATTTACAGCACCTTGATCAGCACGCCCATATATACCCTGACGTGCAGCCGGAAGATCTTTTTCTATCTCTGTTAATTCTTTTACTATCCAGCCAAAGAGCTCTTCTCTACTTAATGGGGACGGAGATACTGAATAATTACTCTCTGTGATAAAAGGAGGTCTAGCATATTGATCCATCAACACATAGTAAGCCAATGCTCTACAAAAACGAGCTTCTGCACGCAATTGAGTAGGATTAGCATCCGTTGGGGCATTTCCTACCTGTTTCAGATATTCGTTAGCCAATGCTACAATAAACATACATCTTTGGTAAACGCCTTCTATAGATTCATTCTTAGAATTAGACCAAGTCATGTTGTTGATTTCTGGAACCCATGAGTCGTTTGCCCATGCTACTTTACACTCATCGGTAGACACTTCTTGCAGGTTCCACCATGAACGCAACAACTGAGCATTCCCCGGATCGAGATTTTCAATATCGGAACTTCCTTCACCATCTTGTCCACTAATAGCCCATACTGAATATATTTTCATTAATCCTTTGGTATAACTGGCAGCATCAGAATAAGCTATTTCGCCAGTCACTACATTCTCATCCAACGGCTGTACATCTAAGTCTCCCAAACAAGAGCTTAAAGTCAACGCTAATCCGCTAAATAATGTCAATAAATATTTTGCTTTCATTTTCATGTCAATTAAAAGTTAAGATTTAAACCAAATGTATAGGTTCTTGGACGTGGCCATATATTCCTATCAATGCCAAGATAATCTTTATTATTAGAGCTTTCAGGATCAATTCCACTATAATTGGTGATAGTAAATACATTCTGAACAGAAAAACTTACACGTCCGGATAGTTTATTAAACAATATATTTTTGAAACTATAGCCAAATGTCAGATTATCCAATTTTAGGAACGATGCATTCTCTAGGAAGTAATCAGACAGCTGCTGCTCTGTTCCATTCTTATGAGTAAATCCGGTTTCATACACTCCTGTATAAATATTAGAAAGGAATCCTTGATTGTTGAAAGTCAATGGCGTTGAATTTTGTGCAGCAAAAGCATTATATACATAATTACCTAAATTAGCACGTAAATTAAACCCTAAATCAAAATCTTTATATCTGAATGTTGAGCTAAATCCCATAAATACTTTTGGCATAGGACTCTTTCCTGTCAGGTAACGATCGGCCTCTGTAATTTGTCCATCTTTATTACGATCTACAAATACATTTTGAAGAGGCTTTCCATCTTCCCCATAAACCTGCTGATATAACCAGAAAGTATTAGGAGCATATCCTGTTTGATGTTTTTGTGTGCGAAGTCCTGTTCCATAACCAGGGTCTCCGATTTGTATACCCGGATAATCAGGGTTGTAAGATGCTGTCAACTTAGTAATCTCACTCTTATTCCACGTAATATTATAACCTAGATCCCATGAAAAATCGTTAGTTTCTATAGCTACAGCATTGATATTAAACTCAACTCCATTATTTTTCATTGTACCAACGTTAGCTACAATTACATTAGAGAAGTTAGTTCCTGCAGGAGAATCTATTGTATTAAGCAAATCTTTTGTCTTCTTTTGATAATATTCGATGCTACCATTAATACGATTATTCAAAAATCCAAAATCAATACCAAAGTTTGTCGTAGCAGTTTGCTCCCATTTTAGATTTGGATTATATCCATCAGGTTTCAGTAGACCCGACCCTAAATATGTTCCATTCGGATTTGTTCCAAAAATATAAGATGGGATATAAGCATAATCCTTACCTATATCTTGTTGACCTGTAACTCCATATCCTACACGCAATTTCAAATTAGATAATGCATCAATTTTACCGTGCATAAATGGTTCCTTGGAAATTGTCCAAGCAAATGCTGCAGATGGGAATAAACCCCAACGATTATCTTTACTGAAACGAGAAGAACCATCATCACGCAAAGTTGCTGTCAATAAATAGCGATCCATGAAGTTATAGTTCAACCTACCGAAGAATGATATCAAATAGTTTTCAGAAGGAATTTTTCGACTAGCTGTCCAAACATATTGACTAGTAGATTCATTGTATTCAAATCCATTTATAGTTCCAATAGATTTTGTTGAATTAGAGAACGTTTTATCAAAATCTGATTTATAAAAATGTTGATAAGAATAACCACCCATTATATCAACATTACTCTTTATCGACTCAAAATACTTATTATAGTTCAGATAAAAGTCTAACAATTGATTTCGGCGCAAGTTATCCCAAGATGTATATCTTCCTATATTCGGCAGATCCGAATCTTTCGCTGCTTGGTATGACCCTGCTGAAGGTCCGTTATTACCTGTAGAAGTAGCAATATCATAACCCAGATTTAAATTAGCACGTAGTTCAGGTAAGAAGTGGAATTTATAATCAAGCTGAATATTTCCTAAACTGCGTTTAGTTTTTCCAGAGTTGTCGACATCATATAACAATGCCAATGGATTGACAGGAGCTAACTTGTTCGGTTCAGTTCCTTGCATGTGATTCCAATAGCCATGATATCCATTTTCATCATAAATTGGTTTTGTCGGATCATAAAAAGCTGCAGCACCTACTGCTCCGGAATCTGCATATCTATTATTATTTATTGTTCCTTTAACATTAATATTTACACTCAAATGATCATTAAGAAACTTCGGACTCAAGCTAACACTTCCCGTAAAACGCTCATAATTTGAAGTTTGCAACGTTCCATCTTCATTTGTATAACCCACTGACACCCGGTATGGCAATATTCCTGCTTTTCCGCTAAATCCCAAGTTATGGTCTGTACTAAAGGCTGTACGGAAGATTTCATCTTGCCAGTTTGTCGATTGATCTGGATATTTATTCAACAGTTCTTGAGCATTATCTCCTGCATCTGTTCCTTTAGGATAATAAGTAGAAATTACATCACGGAATTCTTGAGCATTCATCGTTTTAATTTTCTTATAAGGGTCATTAAAACTATATGTGCTACTATAAGAGATTTTCACTCCTTTAGATTGGCTTCCTTTTTTTGTTGTAATAATAATTACACCGTTTGATGCCCTTGAACCAAAGATCGCTGTAGCAGAAGCATCTTTCAACACTGTGAATGATTCAATATCATTCGGATTGATTGTAGCTAAAGCATTTGGAGTTCCCGGAGCAGCATCATTCGATGTAGGAATACCATCAATAACGATCAAAGGATCATTACTTGCACTTAAAGATGCACCACTACGAATACGGATTGTAGAACCCGAACCCGGAGCACCATTCCCCGGCTGCACAAACAAACCGGAAACCTTACCTTGTAGCATTTGCTGCGGTGATGTTATTGCTCCTTTGTTTATCTCTTCTGCCTTGATTGCAACGATTGACCCACTAAGGTCTTCTTTCTTCACACTACCATATCCGATTACTACAACCTCTTTCAACATTTCGGTATCTTCCTCCAATGTGACATTAATTGTAGATTTTCCGGCTACAGAAACTTCTTGTGATTTGAATCCTACATAAGTGAACACTAACGTACCGTTAGAAGGTACATTGATTGCATAATTACCATCAACATCAGTTACAGTACCTATGGTTGTACCCTTAACAACAACACTACCACTAATGATAGGTTCGCCGTTATTGTCCTTCACATTACCCTTAACTGTGATATTTCCGCCTTGCGCAAAAATATTTGATGTTGACACCAATATTCCTAACATAAATAGTAGGAATACATTTAAACATCTGTTCTTAATCTTTCTTTTCATGCGAAATAATATTAAGATTAACATTAATATTGATTAGTTTATTACTTATTTCTATATAATCGGTTTATATATTCTATCGTGCATAACATACTATTCGTATTCAATAAAATTCTGATCAACCCTGAATTTTGAATAGAGGACAGAAGAGACAAATGTTATATTTTGTATATTTTTAAATAAATCTTGGCTTAGATTTAACATTAGAAACACTTGTATTTTCATGACATTTTAGGATTATAGTACAAATATGAGAAGACCTATTTTGTTTTGTATCAAAAGATTTTATAAAAAGCTGCTTTTTGTTATGCAAACGATTGCAATCGGATTGTAACATATATTTTGTTTATCAACCTTTTATAATCTTTAATATAACCATTATACACAATATATTAAATGAATGTGTACATTTGCGATTATATGCTGGACATTTGCAATTAGCAAAACTTATTTCGAAACGAAGACAATTTCTATACGATATATATATACAATTATAGAAGACTCTAAATTGCCGTCCCCTGTACACTAAAAGAAATAATATAAACTCAATATATGTTAAACAAAAAAGCTGAATGGGTTGTTTAAGATTTGACTACAATTAATTATTTATGAATAACATAAGAAGTATTTTATCTATCACCTTACTTAGTACATTACTACTATGCGCCTGTAAAAAAACTCAAGTCGAGGCTCCAATTGTTGAAGTTGAAACTGTAACAACAGATAATTTCGAAATATACGGAGAATACGTAGGTCTTATTAAAGCATCACGCAATGTGGAAATTCATGCACGTGTAGAGGGATTCCTCGAAAAGATGACCTTTAATGAAGGAAAAGGAGTGAAGGCGGGAGAACCTTTATTTTACATTAACGACAGAACTTACAAAGCTAAAGTTGAAAAAGCAAAAGCAAAGCTCAAAAGAGATGAAGCGCAAGCTCTAAAAGCAGAAAGTGATCTCAAAAGGATAGAACCTTTATATAATCAAAATGCTGCCAGCAGGCTAGACCTTGACAATGCAGTAGCTGCACTGAATATGTCAAAAGCTGATGTGGCTATGAGTAAAGCCGATTTGGAACAAGCCGAATTGGAATTAAGTTATACAGTGGTACGGTCTCCCCTATCCGGCTATATTAGTGAGCGGTATGTAGACATAGGCACTTTGGTAGGAAATTCGAAGTCGTTATTGGCTACAGTAGTTAAAAGAGATACCGTATTGGTCGATTTCAAACTTACTTCTCTCGACTATCTAAGAAGTCAACGCAGGAATGTGCATCTTGGGGAACTCGATACAACTCGGTCGTGGCAGCCAACTGTTACTGTTACGCTTGCAGACAACTCTGTATACAGCGAAAAAGGAATTGTAGACTTTGCATCCCCCCTTGTTGACCCTAAAACAGGAACTTTTGGCGTTCGTGCCGTATTGCCTAATCCCAATCAGGTTCTTCTACCGGGACAATTCACGCGTGTAAAACTATTACTAAATGTATTGGAGAATGTTGTTGTTATCCCCCGCAAAGCTATTTCGATAGAAAAAGGAGGAGCTCATATATTCGTTATACGTCCGGACAATATAGTGGAAAAACGCTATGTAGAGACGGGCCCCGAACATGATAATAAGATAGTAGTTATCCGTGGATTGAGCCCGAATGAACACATTGTTGTAGAAGGATATCAAAAGCTTACTCACGGACAAAAGGTTATATCGAGGAGTACTAAAGAGGAAGCAAAAATAGAGGCTCTCGAGAAAGCGGATGAAAAAAAGAAGGAGGATAAAAAATGAAGCCGGGATTATTTATAGACAGGCCTGTACTTTCTACCGTTTTATCCTTACTTATTGTTATTATAGGTATCATTGGGCTGGTACTATTGCCTATCGAACAGTATCCGCAAATAACACCTCCCGTTGTAAAAATAGGAGCTTCTTACCCGGGAGCAAATGCCACAACAGTTTCTCAAGCAGTGGCAACACCCATCGAACAAGAGTTGAACGGTACGCCGGGTATGATATATATGGAATCAAGCAGTTCCAACTCGGGAGGACTATCCATCACCGTTACGTTTGATGTAAACACCAATGCTGACCTCGCCGCTGTAGAGATACAAAACAGGGTAAAGTTAGCCGAAAGTCGTCTACCGGCTGAAGTTCTACAAGGTGGGATTTCTGTTGAAAAGCAAGCACCCGGACAATTGATGACTATTGCTTTGACATCTGACGATCCTAAATATGACGAGATATACTTAAGCAACTATGCAACTATAAATATACTGGACGTTATCAGGCGTATACCCGGAGTGGGACGTGTTTCGAATGTCGGTAGCCGATATTATGGCATGCAAATATGGGTATATCCCGACAGGCTCGCCAGTTTTGGACTAACAATCAAAGATTTGCAAGATGCTCTTAAAGATCAGAATAGAGAATCTGCTGCCGGCGAACTCGGTAAACAACCGATAGTCCACGTAGATGTGACTATGCCTATCACAGCACAAGGACGTTTGTCTACAGTGAGTGAATTCGAAGATATTGTAGTAAAAGCCAACAACGATGGCTCTTTTATCCGTATGAGAGACGTAGCAAGAGTGTCTCTGGAGGCATCATCATATAGTACCGAGAGTGGATTGAACGGTAAATATGCAACCATGTTGAGCATCTATCTCCTTCCTGGTGCTAATGCGATGGAAGTAGCGGATGAAATAAAGGCAGCCATGGGAAATATAAAACAAGATTTTCCCGAAGGCTTAGATTATCTGATCCCGTTCGACATGACAGAATACATCGGAGAATCTATTCATGAAGTTTATAAAACATTGTTCGAAGCTCTGACGCTTGTTATTATAGTAGTATTCCTTTCACTACAAAACTGGCGTGCGGCTATTATCCCGATAGTTGCCGTGCCTATTTCCTTGATCGGCACATTCGGATTTATGCTTATGATGGGATTCTCCCTTAATATGCTAACTCTTCTAGGATTGGTTTTGGCGATCGGTATTGTTGTGGATGATGCGATTGTGGTCGTCGAGAACGTAGAACGTATTATGGAGCAGAAGGGGGTAAACGCACGGGAAGCCACACACAGAGCAATGAAGGAATTGACAGGCGCTTTGATTGCCACATCGTTAGTATTGGCTGCTGTATTCGTTCCGGTAAGCTTCCTTGATGGAATAACAGGAGCACTCTACAGGCAATTTTCTGTAACGATTGTAGTATCGGTACTTATATCTGCAGTAGTAGCCCTAACCCTTAGCCCTGCCATGTGTGCTATAATATTAAAGCCATCGAAAAAGAAAAAGCACTTCATCTTCCGCAAAATAAATATCTGGCTAGGGAATGGCAATAAGAAATATGCCAATATCTTACTAAAGGTTATAAACAACCCTAGACGTACGATGGCAGCATTTGGTATGGTGCTTGTATTTATTTTCGTATTGAATAAAATAGTCCCTACCAGTTTTATTCCCCAAGAAGACCAAGGTTATTTTACCGTAGAGCTTGAAATGCCCGAAGGAACAACACTCGAGCGTATGCGAACAGTTACAGATAGAGCAGTAGCCTATCTTGACAATCACGAAGCGGTAGAATATGTACAAAATGTAACAGGATCAAGCCCTCGTGTAGGAACCAATCAGGGACGCACAACGTTGACGGTTATCCTTAAACCGTGGAAAGAAAGAAGTACGGGTGTGGATCAGGTAATGCGTGATGCACAAAAAGAATTTTATAATTACCCCGAAATAAGAGCATTTGTGAGTCGCCCTCCCGTCATTCCGGGACTCGGATCGGCTGGAGGTGTAGAGATGAAGCTTCAAGCCCGCTCCGATGCTCAGTGGGACGATCTGGTGGCTGCGTCTGATACGTTTATGTATTATGTCAATAAGTCTAAGATCATTTCAAATGTTTCTTCCTCTCTACAATCAGAAATACCTCAACTATATTTTGACGTGGATCGAGACCAGGCAATGCTGCTCGGAGTGCCAATGTCTGATATTTTTTCAACGATGAAAGCCTATCTGGGGTCAGTATATGTAAATGACTTTAATATGTTTAACCGCATATACAAAGTATACATTCAGGCCGATCAATCATACAGGGCAACAGCCAGCGATATTAACCTGTTTTTCGTAAAAACGAAAAGCGGCGACATGGTTCCGCTTACAGCTTTGGGTAAAACAAGCTATACTACAGGACCGGGGAATATCTCACGCTTCAATATGTACACATCGGCATCTATGCAGGTTACCCCTTCGGCAGGACATAGCTCGGGACAAGCGATGAGCGAAATTGTAAACATCGCAAAAGAACACCTCCCCGCCAATATCGGGGTAGCGTGGAGCGGTCTCTCTTTTCAGGAACAAAAGGCCAGCGGGCAAACAGGTACAGTCTTGGTACTGGTTCTAATATTTGTATTCTTGTTTTTGGCAGCATTATACGAAAGTTGGACTGTACCAATTTCCGTTATATTATCCTTACCTATTGCTGCGTTAGGGGCATTTATCGGTATTTGGATATTAGGACTGGATAATGATGTATATTTTCAGATCGGACTAGTAACCTTAATAGGATTAGCAGCTAAAAATGCTATCCTGATCGTAGAATTTGCCAAAATACAGGTCGATGCAGGTATGCAACCGATATTTGCGGCGATGCAAGCAGCAAAATTACGTTTCCGACCGATATTGATGACATCTTTAGCATTCGTACTCGGTATGCTACCGATGGTAATAGCTTCCGGACCGGGATCAGCCAGTAGGCATTCGATAGGAACAGGTGTATTTTTCGGTATGATTGTAGCTATTACATTAGGAATAATACTTGTCCCATTCTTCTTTGTGATAGTATATAAAGTAAAGGATAAGTTTAAGATTCCGGAACTTAAGTTTCCTAAATTCCAAAAAATAAAGAAACTTATAAAAAGAGATAACAATGAATAAACTTACATATATACTACTCATTTCCACAGTATTATTCTCATCTTGTAAAATAGGTCAGAAATATGAACAGCCGGAAATGAATATACCTCAGGCATTTGATGCAAAAATAACGAATGAGGGAAATGCTTCTGACATCGGATGGAGCGCCCTATATAAGGATTCTGTATTACAAGGACTCATCACAAAAGCTCTCGACCACAACAAAGACATGCTCATAGCGGCTGCCCGTATAAAAGAAATGGCTGCAAACAAACGGATATCATTTGCAAACCTATTCCCTGAAGTAGGGGCTGAAGTCGCAGGACAAAAGGAATATCTGAACTATGGAGGCGATTCGAAGAAATATTCACCTGAGCTTAGAGCCAATCTTAATGTATCGTGGGAGTTGGATATATGGGGCAAACTGAGATGGGCCAACGAAGCCGGAGTTGCTGCATATCTGCAAACGGTAGAAGCGCAAAAAGCTATGCACTTAACCATTGTGGCACAGGTTGCTCAGGCATATTTTGAATTAAAAGCATTAGATAAAGAACTTACAATAGTGAAACAGACTCTGGATGCCAGACGTGAAGGAGTTCGTTTTGCCAAATTGCGCTACGAAGGTGGTTTGACATCTGAAATACCATACAGGCAAAGCCTTGTTGAACTTGCCCGTACCGAAACGCTGATTCCAAATCTCGAAAATGAGATAAAGCTGAAAGAGAATGACCTTTTTGTACTCGTTGGAGAATTTCCCATCGGAAACATTCCCAGAGGGAAAGATGACATTAGCCACCTGCAAGTTCCAGCCAGCCTACCTATCGACTTACCGTCGTCGCTACTGAAACGCCGTCCGGATATGATACAGGCAGAGCAAAAGCTGATAGAGGCTAATGCTAAAGTAGGGATGGCCTACACGGATATGTTTCCTTCGTTAAGACTTACAGGGCGTTTAGGTGGAGAAAATACCGAACTGACAGACTTTCTTAAAAGTCCGACATGGTTTATCTCGGGAGTACTTACCGGCCCTATATTCAATATGGGCAAAAACAAAGCAAGACATAATGCGGCAAAGGCTGCATACGAGCAAGAAGTATATAGCTACGAAAAATCTGTATTGAATGTATTTAAGGAAGTAAACAACTCTATCATTACGTTCAATAAAATGAAAGAGGTATATCTGTCACAAGAAGCTTTATACAATTCAGCTAACTCTTATCACGAGCTGGCTAAGTTACAATATGTAAACGGAGCTGTTAAGTATATCGATGTCCTGGATGCACAACGTCAGTTGTTCGATGCCGAGATAGCTTTGAATAATGCTACGTTAAACGAACTCTATTCGTTAGTTGCTCTCTACAAAGCATTGGGCGGAGGGCTTAATAGGGACTAAAAAAACTGTCTGAAAAGAAGACTCAGAATGACAATAGACAATACAAATCTTCTTTTCAGACAGTTTTAATTATATTATTTATCAGTTACCGGTGCCTTCTACTTTCTTTATTTGTTCTTCGGCTTTATCTCTCAAGTTCTGACCTTGCTTTTTAGCTTCTTCTACAAGCTTCTTTCCTGCCGCCTTAGCTGCGGCTTTTGCAAGAGGATTACTTCCTGCCTTTTCTTCCAAAGCCTGTGATTGTTTCTCAGCCTCAGCCACCAACTTTGTTGCCGTCGCATCCGCTTCCGATCTAATCCTTTCTATTTGTTTCGCTTTTTCTTCAGACACCTTCGCTGAAACATCAGCTCCTTTCTCTCCACCCAAAAGCTCATTTACGGCAGACGAAGCAGCTCCGGCAACCAACGCCTTGGTGTCTATTCCAATTTTGGGATTTGTAAATGTACCGCCTATTGTAATCGGCACAGACGACACGTAATGGTTTGCCAACGATTTAGGAAGCGTAACAGTGCCTTTGTAGTCGATGCTTTGATCAAGACCTGTTGCCCCCTCTAATTTCATAATGCCACCATTGCCAAAGTTTACATTGAAAGGCTTTGTATTCAGTTTTCCATTATTTATAGTAAACGGCAAATTCAAATCTTTTGTGGAGAATGACTTCAAAGCATCAGTCTTCAATGAAGAAGACAAAGCGGTCAAAGCCTCAACACCTTCTATCTTTACATCATTGGTTTGTAATGCACCACTACCAGTAAGACTTGCTAAAGTCTGCATAATTGTCTCACCTAAAGATGTATTAAATTTGAAGTTCATAGAATATGTTCCTCCTAATTTTTCGAATATAGGAGCAAATTTTTGCACTGATTCGACCGACTTGAATGTTTCAGCAAACGATACTTTCGATAAAGCCAGATCAAAGTTAACCTTCGGAGTTTTAGGGCTTGATGTATCATACGTTCCGCTAACCTTACAAGAACCACCCAAAGCATTAGCTCCAACATTATTAAGAGTAAGCACTCCATTTTTAACAGTCATATTGCCAACCATATTTGTAATGTTCATTTTTCCATATACAATTTGGTTGAGAGCGGCGTTCAATACAAAATCTATATTTTTAGGAATAATAATGTCTTCTGTTGTTGATGATGCTGTTTCTTCTGTTCCGGCAGTTTCGCTACTGATAAAATCATTCGCATTCAGATAGTTTGATTTTATATTCAACTGACCTTTCAGTGTTTGATCTTTCAATGCATATGCAATAAAATTCTCGAGACGTCCTGTAGCTGACAGATCATTTTTGCCAATCTTCAGGTTCAGTGACGATAGATTTACATAGCGTGGCGAAAATTCCAATCCGGCATCGTTAATCACCACATCTTGCATGTCTTGAGACTTATAAGTCATATTGCTCAATTTCAAACTGCCTGCTGCCGACACATTCTCATATTGTTCTTTTTCGATTGCAGACATCCGAGCTGCAACATTCAGATTAGCAATCATCTTACCATTTAAAGCTGTTCCTTTTTCTAACGGATATACATCTTTAATCATACCTAAATCAATCGTACCATTTGCCTGAGCTTTCAGATTGGGATCGCTCATCGGAGTGGACACATTCAGGCTTCCCGAGAAAGGATTACCTCCCAAATTGAAACTAAACTTGCTGATATCAATAATCATATTATCTAACGAGCCTCCTTTACTGTTTATCGCCATAGCAACATTTATATTATTGACAGCTTTGGGTAAAGAAGGGTATTGGAACATCGCATCGTTCACTATTATCTTTACATCAAACGCTGGATAACTATCACCATGCATAAGACCTTTGATATATGCCTCCAACTTTGCAGTTCCTGACGTTTTCACATCTTTAAAATCGGCTGTATACATAGCCGGAACAAGAGATAAGATATCTTTAAATTGGGTATCCGGCGCATTCAGCTTAAGATCGAACTCCATATCTTCATAATCCTTGCCCACCATAGCAAAAGTACCGTCAATAGATGCTTTAAGATCATTTAGTTGTAGGTTACTTTCTTTAAAGGAGAATTGCATCTTATCAAGATTAGCATTGATGGTAGCATCGGCCACACCTTGTATTTTATTCAAATATGGAATGCCATCCATAACAAATGTAACTTCGCCGATAGTAGAATTCGTATTTAATGTTGTTTCGCTAGCCGAAAAATCGCCATGCAGGTCTCCATTCCATTTATTAAGTGTCACTTTCATCTTTGTAGAATCGTTCTGATAAACAAAACTACAATCGTTGACCGTAATTTTTTTCAAATTGAGTTTGAACGCAGATTCACTTTCGGTTGAAGCAGATGCAGTAGAGTCAACCTTCATTATATCCCAGTTGGCACGTCCGTCTTCAAGCACTTTTGTATATATAGAAGCCTTATCCAGATTGATTTTGGATATATTATATTCGCTGCCAAAAAGGCTCATCAAGTCGATAGTAACACTTGCCGATTTAGCACTCAATAGTGTATCTTTCTGAAAGTCTCCGACACCTACTACCGAAGCATCGTTTAGGGAGAGTGTTGCATTAGGGAAATTGGAAAACAAGTTTAGTCCAAAATCCTTAATATCCACTGTAGCGTTTAGTTTTTCGTTTGCGGCATTCAATACGGCAGTTTTGATTTTATCTTTAAACAAGAAAGGAATTGCTATCATAGCCACTATAAGTACAACGACAACAACACCCGCAATAGTTAGAGCTTTTTTCATACTTTTCTCTTCGATTTTTATACTATGTATTTGTGTTTGTTTATTTTATTAACGGTTTATTCGCAATTTTGGTATAAGTCATGTTATGAAATATATTATGTTCGTATATAGTTATATCATGAAAGATTATTCTTGAAAGTTATCATATATTATGAGTAAATGTAATAAAAGAAACATCTCAAAAGTTACAAATAAAAACATACGAACAACTGTCACTTTTGTCACCTTTTGTTCACAAAAACCCACATAACACTATATATACAAGCCGCTTACACAAGAAATGCAAATATACAGAAAGTGACACTATTTTCTGATAAAACGGATATAAATACTCAGTGGTAAATTTTTACCGGATTTTTCAGGAACAATCAGTTCTCCGTAGGTGCGATCTTTGACATCTGGAAAATAATCCTTTATAAGGTTATCGGCTATCACAGCCGAAAAGCCCATAGAGTATAGATTTAGTATAAGAAATGAATTGGAATCCTCCAGCAATTGCGAACAAAGAGACATTATTTCGGCTATATTCTCTTCCAATATCCACTTCTCGCCATCAGGACCACGACCATATGCAGGAGGGTCTAGTATTATCCCATTATATTTCTTACCTCTTTTTACTTCGCGGCGACAAAACTTAAGTGCGTCTTCTACAATCCAGCGTATATCATGCAGATCAGAAGCATCCATATTTTCACGTGACCACGTGATTACTTGCTTCACAGAATCTACATGTGTCACATCAGCTCCTGCACTTTTAGCAGCAATTGAAGCCCCACCTGTATATGCAAAAAGATTCAATACTTTTGGTTCAGAAACATTGAGGCTTTGAACTGTATCGTATATGAAATCCCAGTTCTCCGATTGTTCAGGAAACACCCCTACATGCTTGAAAGATGTAAGACCCAAACGAAACCGAAGCTTCATTTCCTTATATTGATAGTTGATGAACCATTGGTCGGGCATTCCATTTTTTTGTACCCAAACTCCTTTGTCGTTGCCATCTTGAGAAGTCTTCCCTTTCTCCTTCTTGAAAGTGGCATCGGCTGCGTCCTCCCACTCTTTATCGGGCAGAGACTTACGCCATACGGCCTGTGGTTCGGGACGTCGGATAATGTATTTACCAAAACGTTCTAATTTTTCATAATCGCCCGAGTCGATCAGTTCATAATCTTTCCAATGCTGCGGTCTGAGTAATTGCATCTTTATTTCCTTTTATTCAGTCTGAATTTGAAAGCGAAATCAATGCTCAACAAATGTTCGTATTTGAAGATTTTATTGTTTTCTGGGTTCAAGACTACAAAGGTAGGACGATAAATTAATCCGACAGTAAATTTTGAAAAAAAATAAACAAAGATTGTATCTATAAAGAAAACAGCCGAATGGTTGATTCCAGTCGACTGTCTTTCTATAATTTACACATATCAGGTTCTATCTTTTCTTTGATGAGCTTTTGAAAAATGCATTCAACATCTGTTTGGCAATAGGGACAAGCACTGTCGTTGCCATTCTACTCCAAAATCGTTTGTTTTCTACAGCATTCTTTTGGTCAATCTTAGCCTGTTCACGCTGTGCCCTTTCGGCTTCTTTCTGAGCTTTTGCCGTTGCTTTATCCTGCACCGCTTGTTCTTTCTCACTTAAAGTACCTTGCAAACGCTCCGTTAAAATTTCGTAAGCTGATTCTCGATCTACTACTTGTGCATAATGGCGATACAATATAGAACCCTGCGTCATCTGATTACGGGCAGTAGTATCCAATGGTCCGATTTGCCCTTCAGGGGGTAGAATAAAAGCTCTTTCGACCATATTTGGACGTCCTTTTTCATCCAAAAGTGAAACTAAGGCCTCTCCCGTAGCCAGTTCCGAGATTGCCTGTTCTGTATCAAATTTAGGATTCGCTCTGAAAGTTTGCGCCGCAACCTTGACGGCTTTCTGATCTTTCGGCGTATAGGCTCTCAAAGCATGTTGCACACGATTCCCTAGCTGACCTAATACAGAGTCGGGAATGTCTGCAGGAGTCTGTGATATAAAATAGACGCCTATCCCTTTAGAACGAATGAGACGAACCACCTGCTCTATCTTTTCCAATAATGCCTTCGGTGCATCACTAAACAGTAAATGAGCTTCATCGAAAAAGAATACCAGTTTCGGTTTGTCCGGATCACCAACTTCGGGCATTACATCAAACAGTTTGATCATCAGCCACATCAAGAAAGTAGTATATACACGTGGAGAATTCATCAGCTTATCTGCTGCCAATATATTTATAACGCCCTTCTCTCCTACTGTTTGTATCAGATCGTCGATATTCAGATTCGGCTCTCCAAAGAATTTATCAGCACCTTCTTGCTCTAACGCAATTAATCCACGCTGTATAGCTCCAACACTTGCGGTAGAGATATTGCCATAACTCGTTGTAAAACGATTGGCATTGTTTCCTACATATTCCAATAGCTTTTGTAAGTCTTTTAAGTCGATGATATCTAAAGACTCATCTTTCGCCAATTTAAATATAATAGTAAGAACTGCCGATTGAGTGTCATTGAGAGATAAAAGCCTGCTTAATAGAAGCGGCCCCATATCTGCAACGGTGGCTCTGATAGGTGCTCCTTGATCTCCAAAGACATCCCAAAACTGAACAGGGAAATCTTGAAATTTAAATCCTTTGTCTGCCAATTTGTATGATTCTACACGTTGGGTAACGCTCTCCTTATTTCCTCCAACGGCGGCTACACCGGATAAATCGCCCTTCACATCTGCAGCAAATACAGGAACTCCCATTTTACTGAATGTCTCAGCTAAGGTCTGTAACGTCACTGTTTTTCCTGTACCTGTGGCTCCGGTGATAAGTCCGTGTCGATTAGCCATTTTAGGAACCATACAGACTTCCTGTTCGGGAGAAATAGCTATAAAAGCTCTTTTTTCATTATCATACATTGGATTATATTTTTTAAGTTTGTTTTCTTATTATATAAAATCAAAAAGGAGTATAAAAAGTTCGCTAATGGTATTACAAAAATAATTATTTATTGCAATACACATCACCAATCGATATAAAGCTTAATTTTATCAAAAAGAATTTATTGAACACATTCGCTAAAATAAGAAAATGGGTAACAGATAATCCGATAAAAAGCATCATTATTGTCGGTACTTTAGTTCGCTTAGTTGTTGCCTTTTTATATCAGTATATAACCCTCTATCCTGATAGTGAAGGGTATGTAGAGTTAGCTAAGAGAATCCTAATCTTTGATTTTTCAGGCTATGAAGGTCAACGTTCTCCGGGATATCCTATTTTACTTGCGTTGAGTAATATCTCTTATTCTACAACAGGTGCACTACAGTTTATTATAGGAATAGTTACTCTTATTTACTTCTACAAAACATGCCTATCGATGAGGCTGGACAAAAAGATATCTTTTTACTTAACGATTATATTAAGTTGCTACTTACCAACTATTTTTTTCGAGGTTACTATTCTTACCGAAACACTAACATTACTAGTTATAATACTTATATTTTATCTGTTTTTTAGAATTCGAAGCGGACAGTCGAATCAATACATAGGACTAAGTATATTGTGTGGATACCTTGTTTTGATAAAGCCTTTTTATATATTCTTACCCGTAATTCTCTTTTTTATATTATTAAATGGAAGTTCATTTAAGTACCTATTAACCAGACTATCCTTTATCTTAATAATTCCTCTTTTTGTTTTTCTAGGTTGGTCTTATGAAAACAAAAAGAACACTGGATATTTCACTTCTACTACTTTCTACGGATTCAATCTTGCTCAGAACTGTGTCAACTTTGCAGAAAAAACAACACCCGAATATGCTACAATAGGCAATATATATGCCAAGTATAGAGACAATAGAATTTCGGACAAGGAAATAGCAATGACTATCTGGGAAGCATACCCTGAATTGAAATCGGAAACAGGCTTATCGTTCCCTGACTTATCCAAGAGGCTCTATGATTATAGTATCGTTACAATTAAAGAGAACCCGATAGCGTATTTGCAGCAGGTTTTTATCTCGTGGCGTGACTTTTGGAAAACATCACTGTATTGGGAATATGATAAATTTGCTATTCCTCATGCCAATGAAATACTATTGTATATATGTTACTTAGAAAGAATTCTGTTACAATTAATAAAGATTGCGTTTATAATCCTCATCCCTTACAATATATTCAGAGGTATAAAGCAAAAGAAGATTACTCCTCAACTTACAATATCTATAATAGTATTCACTGCCTCGATACTACAAGCTTTTGTTACATACGGAACAAATTCACGATTTAGCTTTCCATTCGAAATGCTTATTGTATTATCTGTCATATTAAATGTTTTAGACATAAGATATAAAAAACTCGAAAGATCTGATATACAATTCGAGTCGGAATAGGCTTGAACGCTGAAAATAAAGATCAAAAATAGCCAGATGCAGTAAAATTGACTATTTTTGTACGTTTTATAAACTTAATTGATGTGATTTCAGTAGAAGGACTAACGGTAGAATTTGGAGGTTTCAGCCTCTTTGACGATATATCTTTTGTTATCAACAAGAAGGAGAGAATAGCCCTTGTTGGTAAAAATGGAGCAGGTAAATCAACCATGCTTAAAATATTTGCGGGGCTGCAAGCTCCTACACGAGGAAATCTTTCCGTACCCAAAGACATAACGATCGGTTATCTGCCGCAGCACATGACCCTAAAAGAAGGTAATACTGTTTTTGAAGAGGCTTCTTTAGCATTTTCTCACATACAGAAGATAGAAACCGAATTAGAGTATGTAAATAAGCAGTTGGCTGAAAGAACCGACTATGAGTCGGAAGCCTATCACAACCTGATTGAGAAATCATCTTATCTCAACGAGGAGTTTATGATGTCGGGGGGCGGTAACTTTCAGGCAGAAATAGAAAAAACACTGACTGGTCTCGGCTTTAAACGTACAGACTTTGAACGTCCGACAAGTGAATTTAGTGGAGGATGGCGCATGCGTATCGAATTAGCGAAACTGCTTCTTCAACGTCCAGACGTACTTTTACTCGACGAACCGACTAACCACCTTGATATAGAGTCGATCCAGTGGCTCGAAACATTTCTTTCGACCCGTGCCAATGCCGTCTTACTTGTATCGCATGACCGTGCTTTTCTGGATGCTGTAACCCAACGCACAATAGAAATATCTCTCGGACGTATTTACGATTATAAAGTACCCTATACCAAATATGTGGAACTGAGGCAGGAGCACCGCGAGCATCAAATACGTGCTTTTGAAAATCAGCAAAAGCAAATACAGAAAACCGAAGAGTTTATAGAGCGTTTCCGCTACAAAGCGACAAAATCGGTACAAGTACAATCACGCATAAAGCAATTGGATAAGCTAGAACGGCTGGAGGTAGACGATGAAGATAATGCTATGCTGAATCTTAAATTTCCTCCTGCACCACGCTCAGGTTCTTATCCTGTAATTGTAGAAAATGTAGAAAAAAGCTATGGAGATCATCTGATCTTCAAAGATGTAACATTTACGATACATAGAGGAGATAAAGTAGCTTTTGTTGGGAAGAATGGAGAAGGGAAATCTACCTTAGTGAAATGCATTATGAACGAGATTGACTTCAAAGGCAAACTCGAACTAGGACATAATGTAAAAATAGGCTACTTCGCACAGAATCAAGCACAGTTATTAAACGGGGATCACACCGTGTTCGAAACAATAGACTATGTGGCTGTAGGTGATATACGAACTAAGATCAGAGACATATTGGGAGCCTTTATGTTTGGGGGAGAAGCTTCTGACAAAAAAGTAAAAGTATTGTCCGGTGGAGAACGTAGCCGCTTGGCAATGATACGCTTATTACTCGAACCCGTCAATCTGCTTATTCTCGATGAGCCGACCAATCACCTCGATATGCGTTCGAAGGATGTTTTGAAGAAGGCGATTAAAGAATTTGACGGAACAGTTATCGTAGTATCCCATGATCGAGATTTCTTAAACGGGCTTGTAGAAAAAGTTTATGAATTTGGTAACCAACAAGTAATAGAGCACTTAGGCGGAATCTATGAATTTCTTGAAAAGAAAAAAATGGATAGCCTCAAAGAACTTGAAGTCTCTACATCTCCGCTTAATGAATCAGACAAGACTACAGATCAAGAATCTGTAAATAAGTTATCTTACGAAGAGCGAAAAGAATTAGCTCGTCAAATAAAAAGAGTAGAAAAACAAATTTCGGATATAGAAAAAAGTATAGAAAGTAAAGAGAACGAAATAGCCGAAATAGAACTTAAACTAACAACACCGGAAGGTGCGGCCGACGCTTCTCTATTCGAAAGACATGGACTATTATCAAAAGAGTTGGAAGACGATATGCTCAAATGGGAAGAATTGACTGTTGAACTTCAAAATATTTCGAAAGACTAAATTTGCATTCTATGAGAACTATATTGTCTATTTTAATGTTATTTTGTACTATGATTTTATCGGCACAAGAAATACAAGAAAATATCCTTGAAAATAAAACCTATCTCGAAAGAATGGCTTACTTCAAGGCAACCCCTCTGACTAATGGGCAAATAATATTTTTAGGGAATAGTTTGACACAAGGCGGTAAATGGAATGAATACTTCCCTACTCAAAAACCTGTAAACAGAGGCATAGCGGGTGACAATACATTGGGGATGCTCAATCGGTTAAACGAAATTATAATTGCTAAGCCAAAGAAAGTATTCCTCATGGCAGGAATCAATGATATATCTCTCAGCAGATCGAATGAGAAAATAATGATAGGCATCAAGTCTATCATCTACCAAATAGAAACAGGCTCGCCTTATACAAAAATCTATGTTCAAAGTCTATTGCCAATCAACAACAATAGAAATGTATATCAACGAATGTTGAATAAAGAGTGGCAGATAGAACAGTTGAATAAAGAGTTAAAAGCTTTCTGTGAAAAGGAGAATATAACCTTTATCAATATTTATCCTGCATTTTTGAGCGAAGACAGAACCTTAGATGCCAGATACACAACGGACGGATTGCATCTGAACGATAACGGATACACAGTTTGGGTAGACCAAATACGAAAATATGTAGAGGAGTAACTAATTTAATTTATATGAACAAAATCTATTTCTATTTACCGATTGCCGCTCTCGCTCTAACGCAAGTGAGCTGTAAACAAAAGGCAAGCGCACAGGACTCGGATGCTGATATTATGAATATCGCACAGAAATTTGATACTGCCAATTTGGATATTACAGCTATCCCCGGCAATAACTTTTACCAATACGCTACAGGCGGTTGGGCAAAGGCAAACCCTATGAAAGACGAATATGCACGCTATGGTTCATTCGATCAATTAGCTGAACGAAATCAAGAGCAAGTAAAAGGTCTTATTGAAGAATTGGGTAAAACAAAACATGATCAAGGTTCTATCGCTCAGAAGATTGGAGACCTGTTTGCGTTGGGAATGGATAGTACGAAGCTCAATGCCGACGGAGCAAAACCAATAAAAGCTCAGTTGGATAATATAAACAAAGCTTCTACAACAGCTGATATAGTAAAACTAACGGGAGAACTAAGAAAATATGCGAACTCTCCATTCTTTGGTCTATATGTAGGTGCCGACGACAAGAATAGTTCTATGAATATTGTTCAACTATACCAGGGAGGTCTCGGATTAGGAGAACGCGATTATTACGTAGCACAAGACTCTACATCGGTTGCTATCCGTAAAGGATATCTCAACTTGATAAAGACTCAATTTGTAAATGCGGGCTACAGCGAAGCTGATGCACAAAAATCAGCTGACGTAGTTCTAAAAATAGAAACAGCTTTAGCAAAAGATCACTTCAAAAAAGAAGACACCAGAATTCCAGAATTGAATTATCACAAAATGAATGTTACCGATTTGAATAAATCAGTAGCTAATTTTGACTGGAAAGCCTTCTTCGATGCAGCCGATGCTAAAGATTTTACAGAAATTAATGTAGCTCAGGTAAAACCGATTGCAACAGCCGTAAATTTGATACATACACTGCCTATTGATGAATCGAAAGCTTATCTTTCATGGTGCTTGATCAATTCTGCAGCCGGGTATCTTAGCGACAATTTTGTAAATGCAAACTTTGACTTCTACGGAAGACAACTTAGTGGTCGCAAAGTATTACAACCTCGTTGGAAGCGTGCTGTAGGAGTTGTGGATGGAGCTCTTAGTGAAGCTGTAGGTCAAATGTATGTAGAAAAATACTTCCCAGCTGAAGCTAAAGAAAGAATGCTGAAGTTGGTGAAGAATCTGCAGGTAACATTGGGCGAACGCATCAACAACTTGACATGGATGAGCGATGCAACGAAAGCTAAAGCTCAGGAAAAACTGAACTCTTTTACTGTTAAGATTGGTTATCCGGACAAATGGAAAGACTATTCAACGCTTAATATAAAGAAAGACTCTTATTGGGAAAATGTAGTACGGGCAAGTGAGTTCGATCATAACGAAATGATCAAAAAGATCAACAAGCCTGTAGATAAGAGCGAATGGCATATGCCTCCGCAAATGGTGAATGCATACTATAATCCAACAACGAATGAAATTTGTTTCCCGGCGGGAATTTTACAACCACCATTCTTCTATCTAAACGAAGATGATGCGGTTAACTATGGAGCTATCGGTGTTGTTATCGGTCATGAAATGTCTCACGGATTTGACGATCAAGGATCTAAATATGACAAAGAGGGTAACCTGTCGGACTGGTGGACAAAAGAAGACTCTAAGAAATTTAACGAAAGAGCTCAGGTACTTGTTCAACACTTCAACAAAATAGAGGTTCTTCCGGGTGTATTTGCTAATGGAACATTTACTTTGGGAGAAAACATCGGAGACTTTGGTGGACTTCAAATTTCATACAATGCATTCGAAAAAACAGATGAAGCTAAAAAAGGCGATAAAATAGACGGCTTTACTCCGGCTCAACGTTTCTTCTTATCTTATGCAGGAGTATGGGCAGGTAATATTCGTGATGCAGAAATCCTACGTCGTACAAAAACAGACCCGCATTCTTTAGGTAAATGGCGTGTAAATGGCACATTACCTCATATCGATGCATGGTATAAAGCATTTAATATCACAGAAAAAGATTCTCTATATATTCCAAAAGAAAAGAGAGCTGATATCTGGTAATATAAATAGGTTTTAAAAGAAATGGGTTCGTTTTCTACGAACCCATTTTTATTTTATAGCCTTATTATCAATCTTTCTTTATCAGTTGATCAAATTCCTCTCTAGTTCCAGCAAATGCGTTCAGGTCAACATCCGTTTTTATACCTTCTATTTTCCCTTTATTCGTATATTGCCAAAACAACCATTTACGCCCATCAGGCAGCTTTGGCTTAGAAACTATATCTCTTATCCAAATGGGATTATCAACGAACTGTCCGATCATGTAGTTTTTATAGAACTCATTTGTAGTGTAGATAAGCACCTTCCGTTGATAATGATTTTCCAGAATCTCTATAAACTTGGCAATTTCTGCGATAATATCTTCTTTACGATTTTCCTGCTGACAATTTCCGCCATACTCCAAGTCGATAATAGGCGGAAGGTCTATACTATCTTTAGGTACATAATGAATATAATTTCGGGCCTGTGCATCTCCATCTTTACAAAATGTAAAAAAATGATAAGCACCTACCGGTACATTATGATGAATGGCTAGTCTCCAGTTTTCCTGAAAAAGAGAATCTTTATGATTACCTCCTTCTGTAGCTTTTATAAAAGCAAATTGAACGGATTGCTTGTCTAATTTTCCCCAATCAATTGTTTGTTGATGATGAGAAACATCTATGCCTTGTACCGAATACTCTTCAAAAGAAGGGTAGTTCATTCGTATATACCCTTTGGTATAAGCAAAATACAATCCGGTTATAACAACAGCTATAATCAGTATTGCACCAAGGGAAGAATATATGATGAGTTTCTTTTTCATACAGATATTAAAGTTAACACGATAATATTATTTTTAGTGAAGATAATAATTACTATTTTCTTTTAATATGTAGAAATTATATTTATTTTTGATAAAAATTATTAATCTTAAAAATCAGATAGTTATGTCAGAATTTAATACAGAAAATCAAGATTACCAATCTTCTCCCTATCAGGCTAATAATTTAGATGATTTTGCTAAACCTGTTAAACCCGATAATAACTTGGTCTTATCAATTGTAGGTACAGTACTAGGACTATGCTCTCCATGCTGTATAGGACTGATATTAGGTGTTATTGCAATCGTATTTTCTACACAAGTAGATTCAAAATATAATGCAGGAGAATATGAGGCAGCACAGGGAAATGCACAAAAGGCTAAGATTTTTGCTCTGATTGCCATCGGATTATTCGCTCTCAATTTAATCTATGGTATTATTATGTTTATCACAGGCGGAATGGATGCTGTACTTGAACAATACAAAGAGGTTCTAAAATATGCTGAATAAATAAATACTAAATTATTAATATATTTGGAAAGGTAATCGTAGCAATTACCTTTCCTTTTTTATATGAGAAAATATATAGGATATATCATTATCATAGCTATTCCTTTAATCATAGCATTTGTCTATTACAATTATTATGCAACAACAGGGAATATATGGAGCAAACAGTGTAGTTTTCACGAGCTAACAGGACTTCAGTGCCCCGGATGTGGCGGTCAACGATCTTTTTACCATCTGCTACACGGAAATATATTGCAAGCATTACGGTATAATGCTCTATTAATAATTATACTCCCCTTCTTGCTATATATATATTTCCTCTTAGCTCAGGTTTACATATTAAAGAATAAGAACTATCTGAAATACTTTAACTTTTCGGGGAAGCTGGGATATATCTTTATCGCCGTATTAGTCATATTCTTTATTCTACGAAACATACCCATATCTCCTTTTATTTACTTATCTCCTCCTCGGTAAAAGAAAAAAAGTGGCTTTCGCCACTTTTCATTATATTACTTTCTTAAATCTTTCGAGGAATATATTTGCCTGATCGATAGTCAAACAAAGAGGAGGCAATAAGCGGAACACATGAGTTCCTGTAGCTCCTGTAAATACTTTCTCTTCGAAAAGAAGCTTCGAACGTTTCTCTTTAATAGGTTCGTTAAATTCCATCCCAATCATCAATCCTCGTCCACGAACTTCTTTTATCTGAGGAATCTTTTTCAACTCTTGCATCAGGTATTCACCAACATTGTAAGCATTCTCGACCAGCCTCTCTTCTTTCATAATATCCAATACTGCAATAGCAGCAGCACAAGCCAAATGATTTCCACCAAAGGTAGTACCAAGCTGACCATATACAGCCTTAAACATCGGATTGATGAGCACGCCTGCCATAGGGAAACCATTACCGATACCTTTAGCTACAGTTATAATATCAGCTTGTATATCTGCATACTGGTGAGCGAAAAACTTACCACTACGCCCATATCCCGATTGTATTTCGTCCAATATAAGGATCGTTCCTGTCTCGGTACAAACATCACGAAGCTGCTTTAAAAAGCTGTCCTCAGGAACTTGTATTCCTGCAACACCCTGAATACCTTCAATCAAAACAGATGAATATTCTTTAGTAGCAAGCTCTTTCTTTATAAATTCAATATCATTAAATGGAGCAAACACATAGTTCGGATTCATATTCACAGGAGCTGAATATGCCGGAATATCTGTAGCCGCAACTGTAGCTGAAGTGCGCCCATGAAACGCTTTCGCAAAAGCTAACACCTTTTTTCGTCCATTATGGAAGGAAGCAAGCTTTATGGCATTTTCATTTGCTTCTGCACCCGAATTTATCAGAAATAAAAAATAATCGGGATAACCACATTGTTCTCCAAGTTTTTGAGCAACCTCCTGTTGTAATTTGTTTATAACAGAGTTTGAATAAAACCCAAGCTTATTCAATTGATCTGTTAGCTTTTCTACATAGTACGGATGAGTATGTCCTACGGATATCACAGCATGCCCGCCATACAAATCCAAGTATTCATTTCCCTTGTCATCATATACATAGCATCCATTACCTTTCACTATGTTAATATCAAACAGTGGGAACACATCAAATAATTTCATTTTGTATATATTAATTAGTTATATTATTTATCAAATCTATCACACCCTCTTTATTTATTATATACATCCCAAGTCTTACATCCGATACCCCCTCTTTCAATTTATATGTATAAACCGGATGCCCGTCTTCTTCCTTTATATCAAAGTAACTGAACTGAATATTAGCTTTTGATTCCAACTCTCTTGCCGCTTCTACAATATGGGTTGAGATAACAAAAAACGAGGTTCTAATTTTAGCAAAGGCAGAAACAACCGCTACTGTTCCATCGTAAGCATCTTTCACATTTGTTCCTCTGAACAGCTCGTCGAATAGAACCAATATTCTGTTATTTGCTTCCAGCCTATGAGCCACATCCTTGATCCTCATTACCTCTGCATAGAAATGGCTATAACCTGTACTCAGATTATCCGAAATATTTATAGTTGTACTCAATCCAGACAAAATACCGATTTTCATTTTACCGGCAGGAACAGGAAAACCTGCGTGTGCCAAGTATACAGCCACACCTAGCGCTTTTAGGAATGTTGATTTACCCGCCATATTAGGTCCCGATATGAATAATAGATTCGACTGGTTGTCGAAATGCACATCATTCGAGATAGCATTCTCTACAAAAGGATGGAATAGCCCTTCCAAATCAAGCACAGTCTCTGTTTCAGATAATATTTCAGGGTATTGTAAATGATATTTAGCAGCCGCTTTGGCCACCGCAAACAAGGCATCATATTCATGTACAAGGTCTAGGAAGAAATGTATATGTTTCTTATCGGTGTAACGAAACATATAATCGAGCCTCATTATATCATAAGACTTGTATTTCTTCATATCCTTTATCTCTTTGTATGCCTCTTTTTGGAAAAGCTCCAGAACAATATCGTTATTCTTCACTAAGAATACAGGAGCATCTCCTTCTTTAAGTTTGTCAGCCAAGATAATAGAAAATTCATATATATTCTTTAGGAGGTCTACTGTCGAAGTAACCCCTTTTTCGGCAAGGTAGTATTCATTACTGCTTGTACTTATCTTGTCCGCAATCATTTTCTCTATAGCCGTAAACCAAGAAGGCATCCGTGTCGGATAATCGGGCTGCCGTAGATAGTATTCAGTAAAATCCAAAGCATCCTTATCAAGATTCAGACCATCCGGGAAATGCTTATGAAAAAAGGCAATCGTCTCCTTTCTTTCCGTGATCTGCTTATAGTCAGCCAAAGGATTAGCAAGATACTCGTATAACTTTTTCTTACCTCCAATGCACTGTGTATGATTAAATAAACCAACAACAGACAATCCTTCTTTGACTGTTTCAAAGATTTCAAGGTCCTTCTTCGTCTGACTGTCTACTTCAAATTTCATATATTTCATGATTATAAGATTTTATCGGTTCTATACAAAATAGATATACTGTAGAACCTTTTTCCATAAACCTTATAGTTTTTTATTTTAAGAACTCTGACTTTCTATTAAAAGGTGGCAACCAACGGTCACAGGAGCGAAGCGTATGTAAAAGTAACACTTATCAGTATACTCTTTATTGTTACTTTATCCTTAAAAAACTTCTATAATAGATAATCTTATAAGCGGAATATAATCCTTACAATTCTTTCATATAACCTATAATGGTCTTCATTGCTGTATCCCAATTCAATCGGGATTCGAAGTCATGGTAAGCCGACAGAGCCAACTCATTATAATAGTCTTTGTCTTCGAATGTTTTATATATCTGTTGCGCATACTCTTTAGGTTCTACTTGGGAACTAAGGATTATTCCATTCGTATCATTCACGATAGAAGGAATTCCTCCTGTTGCAGCCGATACACACGGAACTGCATACGACATAGCTTCAGAAAAAACAATCGGTGTACAGTCTGCCCGTGAGGGAATAAAAAGAAAATGGCTTTGCAAAATCAAATCTTCTACCTTTTTCATGCCTTCGGGAGTGGCTTTACTTATACGCCCATGATTGATTATATAAGGTGGTAAGTTTTCTACCGGCAAATCATCGATACCTACAATATGTAATTCAGCTGGTTGACGTAGTTCTTCATTCAAATACCTAACAGCATCGATGGCAATATCTCCACCTTTGCGAAACCAGTCAACACCTAGGAAAAGAATCTTACAAACATCTGTACTTCTTTTTTTAAGTATACCTTTTATCTCCTCTAAAGATATTTTCTGAGTAGAGATATTTGCACCAAAGGGTACAATCCTTACTTTATCACTATCAGCATCATAATCTTTGATTGCACTATCTGCAGCCCACTGAGAACTATAAATAGCCAAACTACTTGAGTCTAATGATAATTGCTCCATCTGATTTCCTTCTTTAATATACTGCTGACTAAGATTTGAAAAATAGTCATAGTAATTTATCATCGAAGCAAATGTAGCATCAGTATATATGACCTTATGCTTATTTGTTTTCAGATAAGACATAAGAGTAGAGCTGTGAGAAAATAATATATCTGTAGTCGGATTCAGATGTGCTGATATCTGTTTTGCATAACTTTTTCCGAATTCGGGTGACCGGTCTGCACGATATATTTTGTTTTGCCCATATAACTTATTCTTCACCTTCAGAGAGAATGTCCAATCTTCCTGCAAACCTGTTATATAATCCACATTGGAGTATTTAGCCAGATTTGTTGCCATAAAATGCACAGTGCCGGACCAATGCTTTATGTCTGTGGATGGAAAGTTTGTTACATAGGTTATGTTCATAATGATTGTTATTTACATCTTCTGACTACAAAATAATGAATTATTTTATGGGAGAAAAATATATATATTAACAATAATCCTATTAATATTATAATTAACAGTGAAAAACCAAAAGGAACTGCTATATCTACACTAAAAAACACTTTTCTAAAAGACCACAATAGTAAAAGACCCGCCAGTGTATAAGCATAAGGTGAGATAATCCATTCCGTATTATGAACTATCCATTTTTGATAAAACTCTTTATACTCATCTAACTTGAGCAATTCTTTAAATATTCTATTAGATGCCCTATACTTTTTTAATCTCCCTAAATTAATCGCAATCCATTTTTTACTTGCGATATACAGAGTATTATACTCATAGTAGTTTTTATCCAATTTGCCTATTAGAACCTCTAGTTGATCAGCTACTATTTTCCCTTTCTTATACTCTCCTTTATCATCAAGGATCCTTATGTACATTATTTTCAGATAGATAAACTTTGAAGTTGTAATATTTGTATTCGCATTCTCTAAATCATCAAAAAAACTTAGATTACGCTTATAAAAATTTAAGAAAAGTTCATCTCTTTTCTCCTTTTGCACATCTTTCTTTAGAATACCATCCAGTTCAATAAGGATAGGATGCTTAGATTTCTCTGAATTGTTAGGTGGCGTATACATAATTATTTCTTTCAAAAAGCAGATGCTTTCAAATTCAACCCTATAGTTTCTTCCAAACCAAAAATCAGATTCATATTATGCACTGCCTGACCGGAAGCTCCTTTTACTAAATTGTCGATACATGAAAGAATAAGCAGTTTATTACCATGTTTCTCAAGATGTAAAACACATTTATTTGTATTTACAACTTGTTTTAAATCGATATTCTTATCCGATATAATCGTAAACGGGCTATCCTTGTAATAATCTTTATACAATTTCTCTGCATCCTCTATTGTACCGTCGTAATTGATATAGGTAGATACAAAAATACCTCTCGTGAAGTTTCCACGCACAGGGATAAAATTAATATCTTCACCAAAATTTACCTGTAACTGATTTAGCGACTGTTTGATTTCCGTCAGATGCTGATGTTCGAAAGCTTTATAAACTGATATATTGTTTTCACGCCAACTGAAATGAGATGTAGCAGAAGGCTTCACCCCTGCCCCGGTAGATCCTGTAATAGCATTCACATGAATCTCAGCAGTCAGCTTATTTGCTTTTGCCAAAGGTAACAATCCTAACTGTATAGCTGTTGCAAAACATCCCGGATTAGCCACATAGGAAGACTGCTTGATTTCTTCTTTATTCAACTCAGGAAGACCATAAATAAACTTATTTCCTACTGCTTTATGTCGATAATCTGTAGAAAGGTCAATTATTTTCAGGTGATCGGGGATATCATTCGCATCCAAGAACTTCTTAGTATCGCCATGTGCTGTGCAGAAGAATAAAACATCAATCTTGTTATAGGGTAATTGATCGGTGAAACTCATATCTGTTTCTCCCAAGAGGCCTCCATGTACATCTGTCAGCTTATTCCCTGCATTACTTGTACTATTTACGAATACAAGTTCTACCTGTGGATGATTGAGTAATATCCTTATCAGTTCTCCGGCTGTATAGCCTGCTCCACCTATTATTCCTGCTTTTATCATTTATTTTTATATTTACCACAGAGTGAACGGTGTGGTTGATCTTAAATATTATTTTCCGTTTTTCTTCTGCACACTATGATATATCTTATTTGTCATAGCATATATCTTGGTAAATCCTTTGGCATCGTCGGAAGTCCAAGCTTTGTTCATTTCGCCATATTCACCAAAGTCTGCTTTCATCAAGTCGAAATCACTTTCAACCCCTACAAGAGTATAATGATAAGGTTTCAGTTCTATGATAACACGACCTGAGACATTGCGCTGCGAACTTTCGAGCATCGCTTCTATATCTCGCATCACAGGCTCTAGGTATTGCGCTTCATGTAAAAACATGCCATACCAGTTACCTACCTGATCTTTCCAATATTGTTGCCATTTGGTAAGTGTATGTTTTTCCAACATTTTATGAGCATTGATGATAACAATAGGTGCAGCGGCTTCAAAACCTACACGTCCTTTAATACCAATAATAGTATCACCTATATGCATATCTCGACCTATAGCGTAAGCGGAAGCAATTTCTTCAATTTTCTGTATCGCCTTTACTTTATCAGTATATTTTTCACCGTTAACAGCAGCTATTTCACCTTCTTCAAAATCAATAGTCAGCATTTCTGAGTCTTGTTTTTTCAATTGAGAAGGGTATGCTTCCTCTGGAAGAGTTTGATTCGATTTCAATGTTTCTTTTCCACCGATACTTGTACCCCAAAGACCCTTGTTGATAGAATACTCCATTTTTGTGAAATCTGCTTCATACCCATGCTCTTTCAGATAATTGATTTCATATTCACGAGTGAGCAGCAAGTCACGTGTTGGAGTAATTATTTCGATGCCCGGTGCAAGCACATCAAAAGTCAGGTCGAAACGAACCTGATCATTTCCGGCACCAGTGCTTCCATGCGCTACAGCGTCAGCACCTATTTCTTTTGCATAGTTGATAATAGCAATTGCCTGAAAAATACGCTCCGAACTAACAGATATAGGGTATGTGCCGTTGCGAAGCACATTGCCAAAGATCATATATTTGATACTTTTCTCATAATACTCTTGTGTTATATCAAGACTAACATGTTTTGCAGCACCCAGTTTATATGCCTTTTGCTCTATAACCTTAAGTTCGTCAGCAGTAAATCCACCCGTGTTTGCAATTGCTGTATATACCTCATAACCAAGGTCAGCAGATAAATATTTAGCGCAAAACGATGTATCTAATCCCCCACTGAATGCTAAAACGACTTTCTTTTTCATTTCTTCAATTGCTTTTTTAGGTCTTTTATGATTGTTTTTATTTCTTTCTTGTCTTTTTGCTTCTCCGGATCGAAAAGCATCGCTGTACAAATACAGTATTTACGCTCGGTACGAGTAAGCACATCGTAATTTACACAACCTTGACAACCACGCCAGAAAGCGTCATCATCCGTCAGCTGAGCAAATGACACAGGCACATAACCAAGTTCGGTATTTATTTTCATTACAGCTGCTCCCGAAGTCAGACCAAATACCTTTGCATCAGGAAACATCGCTCTGGCCAGCGAAAAAGCATGTTGCTTGATTTTTTTCGCTAAGCCATGTTGTCTAAACTTCTCGACAACAATAAGTCCCGAGTTAGCAACATATTGTTTGTTTCCCCACGATTCGATATAGCAAAAACCAGCAAACTCTTCCCCGATAAGGGCTATAATTGCTTTGCCTTCTTTTATTTTAAGTTCCAAATATTCAGGTGAACGTTTTGCAATCCCTGTACCCCGAACTTTTGCAGCAGCTTCTATAGTATCTAATATTGTTTGTACATAGCCAAGATGCTCTTCTCCGGCTATTTGTATGGTGAGTTGTTGTTGCGCCTCCATTTTTTTGTCTAACACAAGTTCTTCTATATTGTTCATTTTAGTTGATCTATTCAATGTTTGGAATAAAGGTAGATAGTGAAGCTATCACTTCCTCTCGGCTCACATTTTCTTTTGGTATAATCAGTATCGTATCATCACCGGCCACTGTACCCAAAATATATTTTGAAGCTTTATTGTCTATTTCACCCGCTATCGCCATTGCATATCCCGGACGGGTTTTGATTATAGCCAGTTGTCCTGAGAATTCTATCCCTACAAACCCAAAGGATGAAAGCGGGGATTCTTCCGTAGTCGTAACCTTCGCTTCTGATAACTGATATGTATATGTACCTTTCGATGTCGGTGCTTTAACTATTTTCAATTCTTTGATATCGCGCGACAGCGTAGCCTGAGTAAGCTCAAAACCCTTTTCTGTAAGTATCTTAAGCAGCATATCCTGACTATTTATTTCATTAGTCTGAAGCACTTCTTTTATTATTTTGTGTCTGAATCTTTTAGTCATACATGTATAAATATACAAACAAGATGCAAAAATATACATTATATTGCATATTTGAAATTTTTAATGTATAAAATATATAAATAAAAAAGACTGTAGCAATATACTACAGTCTTCATCAAATTTGATTTGCTATGCTTTATCTCTTACAAACTTATCTTTATAATGATATTTTCTCTTGTAATTTAATATTATCAGAAGAACTACCTACCATAAAAGTAAAGTCTCCGTTCGGCTCAACAACTCTATTCATTTTCTTATCTATAATAGAAAAGTCGTCCTTTGTCAGTAGAAGCTTAATCGTTTTGGTCTCACCTTTCTTCAAATTGACTCTTTCAAAGGCTTTCAACTGCATAATGGGCTGCACAACAGAAGCCCTATTATTTCTGAGGTATAGCTGAACAACTTCGTCTCCATCAAGATTTCCAGAATTTCGAAGTTCTACAGCAACCTCAACATCTGAATTGCTCTTATTAATCTTCAGATTACTGTATTCGAAACTGGTAAAGCTAAGCCCATAACCGAAACTATACAATGGCTTGCTAGTCATCTCCACATAATCATGGCTTGCCGGGTTCCTGTGATTATAATATACAGGCAATTGCCCTACCGATTTGGCTACTGACATTGGTAAACGTCCCGCAGGGTTATATTCACCAAACAGAACATCAGCTATCGCATTGCCGCCTTCTTGTCCCGGATACCAAGCTGACAGTAGTGCATCTGCATTCTCTGCTGCCCAGTTCATATTCAGCGGACGACCTTGAATATACACCACGACAAAAGGTTTGCCGGTGGCTTTTATAGCCTTCAATAGCTCTAATTGTTTTCCCATAAGATCTAAACTAACTCTATCAAAGCCTTCGCCGCTCTCCATATCGCTTATACTATGCTCATCAATAACAGCAGCACCTGTTTCTATATATTTTGTTTTAAAATCACGTGCACTGGAACCTCCAATCACAACGACAGCCACATCTGATCTCAGGGCGGCCTGCACAGCCTTATCTATATCAGTGTTTAGGGTATCTCTGATAGCACAGCCTTTTACATATTCTATTTGCGATTGTTTAAGTTTAGATCTGATACCATCCAAAACAGTCTTAACATTACTATCATCCTGTGGTGCAGTATAATCACCTAACTGATTGTATACATTATCAGCATTAGGACCTATCACAGCAATTTTCTTTATCCTACTCTTATTAAGAGGTAAGACATTATTTTTGTTTTCGAGTAATACAATCGACTCTCTTGCTACTTGTCTTGCCAATGCCTTGTTTTCTTGTGTTCTAACAACCTGTTGTGCATTGTTTTCATCGACATATGGATTTTCGAAAAGTCCCATATCGAATTTCAATTTAAGTATTTTATATACAGCCGAGTCAATCTGAGTTTCACTAACCATGCCTTTTTTTACAGCGTCAGACAATGTAAAGAAAGCATTACCACCCAAGTCGCAATCAAGTCCTGACGTTAAGGATAATATAGCAGCTTCCTGTATTGTTGATACAACATAGTGACTTCCTCTCAATCCTTCGATACTACCCAAATCAGACACAGTAAAGCCTTTAAAACCCCAATCTTTGCATAGTACATCCTTTAGCAAATATTCGTTCGATGTACAAGGAATACCATCTACAGAGTTGTAAGCAGTCATCACAGACAAAGCCCCTGCTTTAACAGCTTTTTCGAATGGAGGTAAATAGTTTTCCTTCAAGTCGCGCATTCCCACACTATTGCTATTACCATTATGTCCACCATCGGGGATTCCATAAGCAACAAAATGCTTTAAAGTAGAAATCAAACTGTATGGTTTACTCAAATCTCCACTACCAAAACCTGTCACAAAGGCTTCTCCCATTTTAGAGATCAATACAGGATCTTCTCCATACGTTTCTTCCACACGAGACCATCTGGCTTCTCTTGCCAAATCTAAGACGGGACCATATCCGATATGCGAACCCTGAGAACGTGCTTCTTTGGATATTACCGCACTCATTTGTTGTATAAGACTAGGGTTCCATGTTGCCGCTTGCCCTATTGCTGTAGGGAAAACAGTAGTACCAATCGCCATATGCCCATGAGGACACTCTTCAGCTAGAAAAATAGGAATACCCAAGCGTGTATTCTCCATTATATAGCGCTGTAAAGCATTACCCGCTTTAGCTGCCAACTTCGGACTCAATCCGTTTTCTAATGTTTTTTTAGTCCATGGGTCTGCCCTAAAAGTAGCCCAGAGCATACCTATATGACGCTGTTGAACATACTCTTCAAACTTTTTAGAGTGTGTCACCTGATCTCCGTTCCGTTCATACATCTCCCAACCAAGAGGACAAAGCAACTGACCTACTTTTTCCTCCAAAGTCATGTGACTGATAAGATCGACAGTACGCTCTTCGCTTGACAGCTTTGGATTTTTGTACTTATACGCTTGTTGAGCACTTATTGTTTGAAATAGAAAGAGAGCAATAATGCTTAATTTAAAATAATTCATAAGTATATGTGTTCTTATATGATATATTTAACTTCTTTAAAGGCAAAATGTCTTTCTTCGCCTTCTTTCGTTTTTAAAATAAGGAGTCCCGAAGAATCAACATCTTGTATTCGGGCAAGGAAATCCGATATTCCATCATTGTATAGATGACAACCATCTTTCCTGAAAAGAGATTCTTTATATTGTTTTATCAGAGAATCGGCCTTTCCTATTTTTATTTGCTGGTAGTACACATTGATATTATCAACAACAGTCTTTAGTATTTCCTCAAGATTATAGTCTCTGTTAGTTATCTGTTTCAGAGATACAGGATTCGGAGCATCGCTTCTGAAATTTTCCTGATTGATATTAATGCCAATACCGGCAACAGAATGACCTATATTATCTTCGAGAATAGTGTTTTCTAATAGGATACCACATATTTTCTTTTCATTCCAATAGATATCGTTAGGCCATTTTATAGATATACTCTTTGTATATTCTTGCAGACAATTTGCTACGGCTAGAGATACAATCTGTGATAGTATAAATTGCTCTCCCGCTTTTATAAAGCCAGGGAACAAGACAATACTAAAAAGAATATTTTTTCCCGCTTCCGACTCCCAGCCATTCCCTCGCTGACCTTTCCCTGCCGACTGAAAATCTGCCCAAACGACAGTACCTTCATCAACATTCTGTGTCTGGAGTAGTTCTTTTAAATAATTATTAGTCGAGTTAGTCTCGCTAATGTGAATTATCTCAGGCACAGTCGTCAACTATTTGGTAAGTTATTATATTCTGTTTGCTTTACTTTGGGTAGTTTCTTTATAACTTCGTCTACTGAGTGAAGAATCAATTCTTTAATAAGTTTATCAGGCACATCGCTATCAAGAACAATTGTATTCCAATACTTTTTATTAGAATGAAATCCGGGTTTTATTCCCGTATATTCTTCACGCAGCTCGATAGCTTTCTCCGGATCACACTTGAGGTTAAGCCAAAATTCTCCATCTTTACTATCCAACGCCATATAAGCATACATCTTATCCATGATCTTGTAAACTAAGACATCCTCTCCAAAAGGAAATGTCTCTGTCGCTCCTTTTATAGCAATACAGGCTTCGCGCGCTTCTTCTATATTCATTTTCTGATTTATTAGATCTTTTTCTTCAAATAAGATTTTCTTAAATTTATACAGATGATCGCAAATAATGAGGTATCAGTTTATAGGCGCAAAAAATGCATCATCTATATGGTCTATTTCGAACTTTTGTCCTGTCCAAATTGCTGCAATAACATCAAAGCGGGCCGGTAAATCTATATTAAATTCTTTCAAATAGAAATCTGCCGCCTCTACAATCCTTTTTATTTTCCGTTTCGATACTGCGTCTTCCGGATGTCCCCAATAATTACTACTTCTTGTCTTTACTTCTACAAAAATAATAAACTCTTCGTTTCGAGCAATAATATCTATTTCGTATTTCTCATAAGTCCAATTTTGCTCAATGATCTTGTACCCCTTTTGTTTAAGAAGATTAACTGCTGCTTCCTCACCTTTTTTTCCAAGATCATTATGCTCAGCCATAGACTACTTAAAGCTTTAAAACCTTATTTACATTATCATACAAAGGAACGAGATTTGCAGTATCCACAGTTAAGCAGTATCCAACAGAATCTTGCAAGTTATTTGCTTCAAGCCGCTTGATATGTTCGGTACGATTAATATAGCCTCTTAAATCAGACTTTGCCTCTTGCCACATCGATAAAGCAACCTGAGTGGCATCTGAAGCAGACGCATATCCTTTTGCCACCAACCTATCAGCTAAAGCTCCGCCAAATAACGTATCTTCAATATTAAAACGATTGTTCCACCCCGCACAGAGTATCATTACATCTTTTTGCTTTTGTATGCAAAATTCAGTCAATGCACTTATATTCGAAAAAGCTCCGATAGTCAAAATATCTGCATTTGCAGCGGCTTCAATTGCCTGAGTTCCGTTTGTCGTTGTAAACACAATTTCTTTACTCTCTACCCTGTCCTCTGTATAGTCAAACGGTGAGTTTCCAAAGTCAGCAAAATCACAACGTTTCACATTCCGTTCTGCACCAACCAAGTATCCTTTAGGTTTATATTGTTGGGCTTCTTCGATAGAAGCTACCGGAATAATACACTTAGCTCCATTTTTCAGGGCAGCACACATGGTTGTAGTAGCCCTGAATATATCAACCACTACTACAATATAGTTATTGCTATCGGCATAGTAAGGATACAAAGCAGGAGAAAAACAAACATCAACTTTCATCTATAGCGCAGCTTTTATTCTTACTAATTTCTCCATAAGTCCTTCAAGCTGGTCTAGCGGAAGCATATTAGCTCCGTCCGACAATGCATTTGCTGTATCGAAGTGTGTTTCTATAAATAATCCATCTACCCCTGTAGCAATACCCGCTTTACACATCGTTTCTATCAATTTTGGTTGCCCCCCTGTTACACCCGAAGCCTGATTCGGCTTTTGCAGGCAGTGTGTTGCATCCAATACGACAGGAAAACCAAATTCTTTCATTTCAGGTATTCCTCGAAAGTCTACCACAAGATCAGAATAGCCAAAAGATGTACCACGGTCTGTAAGGATTACATTCTTATTTCCCGAATCCAATACTTTCTGCGCTGTAAACTGCATTCCACTCGGAGCCAGAAACTGACCTTTCTTTATGTTTACTATTTTACCTGTCTTAGCAGCTGCGATGAGCAAGTCAGTCTGACGGCAAAGAAATGCCGGAATCTGCAAAATATCAACATATTCTGCGGCCATTGCAGCCTCATGAGTTTCGTGAATATCCGTTACGGTAGGAATACCAAAAGTCTCACCTACCTTACGAAGTATCTTTAAAGCCTTTTCGTCTCCAATCCCGGTGAAAGAATCTACACGTGATCGATTTGCTTTCTTATAGGAACCCTTAAATACATAGGGAATATTTAGTCTATCTGTTATAGTTTTAACTTTTTCTGCAATACGAAGTACCATTTCTTCTCCCTCGATAACACATGGTCCTGCCAGCAAGAAAAAATTATCATTTTTTAAGTTCTCTATATTCATTTTTTATTTGTTTGATTACTAGATAAAATAGTGTTCAAAGGTACAAACATTCTGCCATTTTCAGAAATTTTAGGTTTGTCATTGATATTATTTATTAGCAATATTAAAGGAATTAAGCTATTTTTATTGTTATATAAAAAAACATGATAATTATGGGAAAAGCCAAAAAGAAAAACTTTGTATTGGATACAAATGTAATACTACATGATTTCAGGTGCTTAGATAATTTTGAAGAAAATGACATATATATTCCCATTGTAGTTTTGGAAGAACTGGACAAGTTCAAAAAAGGGAATGATCAGATTAACTATAATGCCCGCGAATTTCTCCGCCAGCTCGATGCAATAACAGACGACAACTTATTTACGAAAGGAATATCTTTAGGCAACGGTTTAGGCAATCTCTTTATTGATACAAGTATAAAATCTCAAGAAAGGATAACTGAGATATTTCCGGAGAGAATACCCGACCATCGTATATTATCATCTGTTCTTGACATCTCGGAGCGCGACAGCAAAACAAAAACCATACTGGTAACCAAAGATATAAACCTGCGAATGAAGGCTCGCGCAATCGGGCTTCTGGCAGAAGATTATATAAATGACAAAGTTCCTGATATCTTTTTATTTGAAAGACAGCACAAAACATTCAAGGATATGGAGTCTTCGGTTATCGATGAACTATATGCAAATCCGAACGGCGTTGATCTCGATCAGTTTAATCTGGAAACTTCGGTTAATGCCAATGAATGTTTCGTTATGAAGAATGGTAAAAAAAGTGTGCTCTCCAGATACAATCCGTTTACTAAAAAGATAAAAAAAATAGACAAGCAGATTTGTTACGGCATACAACCTCGAAATGCGGAACAAACATTTGCGATGGAGGTGCTGACCGATCCCGAAATAAAATTAGTAGCACTTACAGGAAAAGCCGGAACAGGAAAAACGTTACTAGCCTTAGCTTCAGCATTGAAACAAAGTGAAACCTTTGACCAGATACTCCTCGCCCGCCCGATCGTTGCATTAGGGAACAAAGAATTGGGATTCTTACCCGGTGACGAAAAACAAAAAATAGCACCTTATATGCAGCCTCTTTTCGACAATTTATCTGTAATAAAAAATCACATTCCTTACGGTGGTGCTGAGTACAAGAATATAGAAGCGATGCAGGCAAGTAAGAAGCTGGAAATAGAAGCATTAGCTTATATCCGTGGACGAAGTTTATCAGAGATGATCTGTATTATCGATGAAGCTCAAAACCTGACACCTCACGAAATAAAAACGATTATAACCCGTGCAGGTGAAGGTACGAAAATGATTTTTGCAGGAGATTTACAACAGATCGACTCTCCTTATCTTGATGCTCAGTCAAATGGGTTGGCTTACATGATAGATAAAATGACAGGACAAGATATTTTCGCACATGTCAATCTGATAAAAGGAGAAAGAAGTAAACTATCGGAGATAGCTAGTATATTATTGTAATAACAATCTAAAAACAATAACATTTCAAGAAATATAAATGGACAAATTCTATCTCAGAGCTTATAGTATACTGATCGCAACAATAAGTATACTCAGTATCCCTTGTTTAGCCCAAAGTGCAGATAATCATAAATGGAAAGAAGGTATCCTAGTGGATGAATTCATTTATGATTCTGCTGAATTCCCCTCGGTCCATGCAGCTACAATTGCTGAAAACCCGTCGGGTTTGATTACGGCATTTTTTGGCGGAAAATATGAAGGACACTCCGAAGTCAATATATATACTTCTCGTCATACTGCAACAGGATGGACTCCGCCGGTGAAGGTAGCGGATGGCATCGTGAGCGATACTTTAAGGAAGGCCTGCTATAACCCGGTCTTATTTCAATATCCCGATGGCGAATTGCTATTGTTTTATAAAATAGGAAAGAATGTGCAAGATTGGACAGCTTACTTAATCCGCTCATACGATGACGGACAAACATGGACAAAGCCCGAAGCACTGCCCGAAGGATTTCTGGGCCCAATAAAGAATAAACCGATTCTGATTGGTAACAAACTAATTTGCGCATCGAGTACCGAGAACGACGGATGGCAGGTTCACATGGAATTTACCGAAGACAGAGGGAAAACTTGGAGAAAAACATCTCCGATCAACAGCAAACCTTGGAATATTATTCAACCAAGTATATTAACATTAAACAATAATGTATTGCAAATAGTATGTCGCTCTCAGAACGAACATATCATATCCGCTTTTTCGAAAGATGCAGGAGAAACATGGAGCGATCCTATAGCTCTTTACTTACCCAATAACAACTCGGGGACGGATGCCGTAACACTCAAAGACGGACGCCAACTAATGGTGTACAATCATGTAGCAGCATCAGAGAGTGCATATAAGGATAAAGCTCGTACTCCACTGAATGTCGCTCTATCTGACGATGGAATTACCTGGAAAGCATCACTCATTCTGGAAGACTCGCCAATAAAGGAATATTCCTACCCATCGGTTATACAAGGGGAAGACGGTATGATACACATAGTATACACGTGGCGGAGAGAAAAAATTAAATATGTAAAAGTTGATCCGTCACTACTTAAAAGTGAAACAATCGTAAACGGAAAGTGGTAATAACAACTATAAATCCTCATTTTTACAATTTTCTGAATAAAAAAAGAATGAAATGCTTGCAATATTCAAAAAAATATTACTTTTGTAATCACATTTAAAACAACAAGCGTTAGAATGAATATTTTTTCTTATACATACTTTTTCTTTTTTTACTTTTACTTTAGAAAGTAGAACAGGATTTTGTATGAGAAATTTGGAGTGAATTAAAACAACAAGAATATATGGAATCCTGTCAAATATGACGGGATTTTTTTTTGATAACATTTTATGAAAAGAGTTGCGATACAAGGAGGATTAGGTGCATATCATGGGATAGCCGCAGAGAATTTTTTCGGAGAAGAAGTCGAAATTGTTCCATGCATTACTTTTCGTGATATTTTCACAACAATCAAAAAAGAACCGAATACAATCGGGATTATAGCCATAGAGAACACTATAGCTGGTAGCCTTTTGGGCAACTACGATCTGCTAAAAGAAAATAAACTCCCTATAGCAGGAGAATACAAACAACGCATCTCTCATTGTCTGGCGGCATTGCCCGGACAAACAATTCATGATATAAAAGAAGTGGAATCGCATCCAATTGCACTCATGCAATGTACAGAATTCCTGGATACACTACCGGGTGTTAGGATTATAGAGCATGAAGATACGGCTTTGGCTGCAAAAGATGTAGCAGAGAAACATCTATCGACCACTGCTGCGATATGCAGCACCAAAGCGGCAGAAATTTATGGACTAAACATCTTAGCGAGGGGAATTGAGACAAATAAGCACAATTTTACTCGCTTTCTTATTATAGCCAATCCGTGGGTGGTAGACGAACTACAAAAAGGAGAAGTGCTGAATAAATCTTCAATTGTATTCACAACTCCACATAGCGAAGGCAGCTTATCGAAAGTATTATCCGTATTTTCTTTCTACGGCATCAACTTGACTAAGATACAATCTCTACCAATAATAGGCAGAGAATGGGAATATCAGTTCTATGTAGACCTCACATTTTCTGATCTTACCCGATACAAGCAATCGCTACAAGCAATTCGCCCTTTAACAAGCGAACTAAAGCTTTTGGGAGAATATCCAAACGGAAAACAAAGCGAATTATAAAAACCACGATTTAACAATAGCAAACTGCTAATAACAATATGAGAACAATAGTACCGGCAGACCGCCTTAATACAGTAAGTGAATACTACTTTTCGAAAAAACTAAGAGAAGTAGCCGAAATGAACGCAATGGGAAAAAAGGTGATTAGTCTCGGAGTGGGAAGTCCTGATCTCCCTCCTTCCGAAGAAACCACAAAAGCCCTATGTGAATCTGTAATAAAAAAAGATGTACACGGCTATCAACCACATGTGGGTATTGACGAGTTGCGTAAGGCTTTTGCTGATTGGTATAAAAGAACTTATAATGTAAATCTGGACTTTGCAAATGAGATACAACCTTTGATAGGCTCGAAAGAAGGGATCTTACATATCTCTCTGGCATTTCTCAATCCGGGAGACGGAGTATTAGTACCTAATCCGGGGTATCCGACATATAGTTCTGTGAGCAAGCTTGTTGGGGCAAATATTATCTCTTACGACTTGGATGAGAATAATAATTGGCAACCGGATTTCGATGCATTGGAAAAGCTAGACTTATCGAATGTAAAGCTAATGTGGATTAATTATCCTAACATGCCTACAGGGGCAAATGCTACAATCGAATTATTTGAAAAAATAGTTGCTTTTGGAAAGAAACATGGCATAATCATAGCTCATGATAATCCTTACAGTCTTATTCTTAACGAAAAGCCGTTAAGCATACTGCAAGTAGAAGGAGCGAAAGATATATGTATCGAACTCAATTCGATGAGTAAATCGCACAATATGCCCGGATGGAGAATTGGGACATTGGCTTCAAATGCACAATTTATACAATGGGTGCTAAAGGTTCTGACCAACATCGAGAGTGGGATACTAAAACCTATACAGTTGGCAGCCATTGCCGCTCTGAACAATTCGGACGAATGGCACAAAGAAAACAATATCAAATTATACGCTAATCGCCGTCAATATGCAGAAGCTATTATGAAAGAGCTAGGTTGCACTTTTGATAAAAAACAATCGGGAATGTTTCTTTGGGGAAAGATTCCGGCAGAATACAAAAGCAGCGAAGAATTGGCTGACAAAATTTTATACGAAACGAATGTTTTCTTAACCCCGGGATTCATTTTCGGGAACAAAGGAGAAGGATATATACGTATCTCTTTGTGCTGCAATGAAGACATGCTGAAAGAGGCCTTGGAAAGAATAAAAAAGGTAACAAATTAATATATGTCTTCTAAACTTCCTCAACGGAGGAGTATCCGATTCGCAAATTATGATTACAGTCAGATAGGATTATATTTCGTGACGATATGTTGCGAGAATAGAATTTGTCGCTTTGGTAAAATACAAAACACTGATATCGTATTAAATGAGGCCGGTAGGATGATAAATACAGAGTGGAACAATTTAAAGAAACGTTTCTCGAATATAGAATTACATAATTATATTATTATGCCAAATCATTTTCATGGAATAATAGAAATTACAGATGTAGGGATACCCCTTGTGGGTATCCGAAAGACGAATGGGCAACCACAAGGGATTGCCCCTACTCTGGGCAAAATATTGGGAGCTTTTAAATCAATAACGACCGTCAAATATACCCATGGGGTTACTCAATTAGGTTGGGAACCCTACGATCAAAGAATATGGCAGCGTAATTATTATGAACATATCATCAGAGATGAAAAATCACACCAGAATATATCTGATTATATAACAAACAATCCATATAACTGGGAAAATGACGAGTATTATATTTAATGTTTCAGATTGGAGAACAGATAATCAGGATAGCCTAAATTTATCTATTATAGAGTATTAAATTATAGACAGTAAATAAAAGGTAACAGATAAAAACATAATAAAAGTTGTCACTTTTGTCACTTTTTAGCTAAAATATAGAATAATCAAAAAACAAATTAAAATAAATATGAAACTAGACTCAATTTTACTTCCGGGAGTTGACCCGAAACGTCCTCTTGTAATAGCCGGTCCATGCAGTGCCGAGACCGAAGAACAAGTAATGAATACTGCAAAGCAACTAGCAGCAGACGGTATAAAAATCCTTCGTGCCGGAATATGGAAACCTCGCACTAAACCGGGTGGATTTGAAGGAGTTGGCAGCGAAGGTCTTGCTTGGCTCAAAAAAGTGAAACAAGAAACTGGAATGTACGTTTCTACTGAAGTTGCAACACAGAAACACGTTTATGAAGCCCTTAAATATGGGATAGACATGTTATGGATCGGTGCCCGTACAACAGCAAATCCGTTCGCAGTTCAGGAAATAGCAGAAGCGCTACAGGGTGTTGATATCCCGGTATTGGTTAAGAACCCTGTTAATCCCGATTTAGAGTTATGGATCGGTGCTCTTGAACGCCTCAGCAATGTAGGTCTGACCAAGATAGGAGCAATACACCGTGGATTTAGTTCATACGATAAGAAAATATACAGAAACCTGCCTCAATGGCATATACCGATCGAACTGAAACGTCGTTTTCCTGATCTGCCTGTTATTTGTGACCCAAGTCATATCGGAGGAAAACGTGACCTTATACAGCCGCTATGCCAGCAAGCAATGGACTTAAACTATGACGGATTGATTATAGAAACTCATTGCGACCCTGAAAATGCTTGGAGTGATGCTTCTCAACAGGTAACACCGGTGAGACTAAAAGAAATACTGACAGCACTTATTATTCGTGATGGTAAGCAATCGACAGAAGACCTTTCTGACCTTCGCAGACAAATAGACGAACTGGACGATCAGTTGCTGGAATTACTTGCCAAACGTATGCGCATATCATGCGAAATAGGTACTTTCAAGAAAGAGCACAACTTAACCGTTGTTCAGACAGACCGTTATGACGAAATTCTACAGAAACGAATTGCTCAGGCTACATCTATGAGTATGAACCCTGACTTTATGCGTGTGGTTCTGGAAGCAATACACGAAGAATCTGTAAGACAACAGGTTGAGATATTAAACAAGTAACCGTATATGAAGATATTAATATTAGGAGCCGGAAAAATGGGCTCCTTCTTTACTGATGTATTAAGTTTCGATCACGAAGTTGCTATATTTGACATTGATCCCAAACGGCTACGATTTGTTTATAATGTAGTCAGAATGAGCAATCCCGAAGAGATAAGGGACTTTAAGCCTGAAATTGTTATTAATGCAGCAACAGTGAAATATACGATTCAGGCATTTGAAATGGTACTGCCATATCTGGATGAAGATTGTATATTGTCGGATATTGCATCTGTAAAGACGGGACTAAAAGAGTTTTACAAAAAAACAGGCAGACCGTTTGCATCTACCCATCCTATGTTTGGCCCTACATTTGCCAACTTAACAGATCTTAGTACACAGAGCGCAATTGTAATTTCGGAATCGAACCATTGGGGAAAAATATTTTTCAAAGACTTGTATAACAGTCTTAAGTTGAACGTTTTCGAGTATACATTCGAAGAACATGACGAAACGATTGCATATTCCCTTTCTATTCCGTTTGCGTCTACACTTGTATTTGCTTCGGTAATGAAGCATCAAGATGCTCCGGGAACAACATTTAAGCGTCACATGAATATTGCAAAAGGGCTTCTGTCGGAAGATGATTATTTGTTGACCGAGATTCTCTTCAACCCTTATACTCCTGCTCAGGTGGAGAGTATACGAGGTGAACTAAAGCATCTTTTAGAAATCATTGAGAAAAAAGACAGTGCAGCAATGCTAAGTTTCCTCACAAAAGTAAGAGCGAATATAGCTGACAAATAGAATATAAAAAGAGACTGCAAAAGTCATACAATACTAATGCAGTCTCTACTCCTTATAACACCAATTACCAACCATAGTTCGCCTAACACCAAACAAACCTTGAATTCAGCTTTTATTTTTTATGTTTAAACAGCCATGAGGCAAGTCCTTTTTCTCTAAAGGCATTGTCCCAGCTATTATGATTAACTCCTTCATATTCGGTATATTCCGCATCACACCCCAATTCTTTGAGACGCTTATATATATTTCTCGAATTTTCTACAGGAACGACAGAGTCGGCACTGCCATGAAAAACCCAAACAGCTGTATTGTGGGCATACAAAGGCAGCTTACTCAAATCAGCACCTCCACAAATAGGGAACGCGGCTGAGAAGGTATCAGGCAATCGCCACAACAATTCCAATGTACCCATACCCCCCATTGACAAACCACCTACATATACTTGGTTGGAGTCTACTTTCCCTGAGGTCAGCCAATTTTGCACCAAAGCAATCAGTGTACTCATTGGCTCTGTAATTCCATCAGAAAGACCGAATGTCAATGTCATTTTATCATCAATCTGGTGACGAACGACATTAGCCCAATAACTATCGGCTGGGCATTGAGGTGCTATAACGATAGCTGGATAAACAGACTGAAAATTATCAATAAGGAACTGCTTACCATGAGTCAATTGCTTCTGATTATCATTACCTCGCTCTCCTGCTCCATGAAGAAATACGACCAATGGATATTGCTTCGACTCATCATAGTTTTCAGGATACATTATCTGATATGGCAATGTATGCCCGTCAAACATGAATGAGGCATTCTTGAACTGAGCGAAACTGAATAAAGAACAAATTAGAAAAATGAAAGATAAAACACCTTTTTTCATAACCTTAATTTTAAAATAACTGACATTAAAGATAACGATAATACATCTTACTTCATGTGAGTTGTCATGCTATTTGCTTTTGATTCTATTACTCTTTAATTCAATGAAGGAGATTCAAAACCTAGTTTCTTAAGCCCCTTTTGAACATCAGGGTGACTCATAAATAGATTCCAAAGCAACTGCGAACGATAGTTCTCGATCATCACAGCTATTGTACCTTGGTCTATTGCTAAATAACGCTGTGGATACCAGTTATCTGTTTCACTAAATGCGTCATAAAAACCATATTGCCCCCAAACCTTATCGCCCATGCGATATAGCTTGCGCATTACTTTCATTGATTCCTCGGGAGTATACACAATAGAAGACAAAGCGGCCGTAGGAGTTATTACACCGAGGTCTCCTTCTTCTGTTGGCTCGTGAGCGCTATACCCTTTTACTGAATAACTAGCAGTCAAGCCCCAGCAATCTTCTCCATAACCTTTAAAACCTTTTGGGTTACGCAAGCAATACGCTCTATTTATCAGTGTATAATTTTTCATTTCCTGATAATAATCAGCATACTTATCTTTTAGCCCGGTAGGATTTAATCCTAAGAATGAGTAGTGAGCCCAGAATAAAGGGCCTGCTCCGCTATTGCTTTGATAACGCATATTTAGGTTATATCCTTCCAATTGATGAGGAGCAATAATCTTTCCGTTTTCTGCCCAACCTTCATGATAGACCTCAGCCGGAGTACCATGAGTAGGAGAACATGCAGCCAGTACATAAGTGATGAGACATTCATTATATCCACGAATAGGAAAATTCATTTCCCATGAATGGTTAGGGCTCCAATGCCAATACAACACATTTTGACCGTTGCGATGCCAGTTCCAGTCCACATTTTTCCAAAGGTTGTCAATACGGACAGCTAAAGCTTTTTCTGCATCAGACCCATTTATATAATACTGATGAAGGGTCAATAAACCTTGTAAAAGGAATGAAGTTTCAACTAAGTCTCCTCCATTATCCTTATCACTAAATCCTTTAACTTCACCTGTCTCACCATTCCACCAATGTGGAAATACACCATGAAAAGAATCTGCTTTTTCGAGAAAGTTTACAATCTTTGTAAACCGTTCTAAACCTTGTTCACGAGTTATATACCCTCTGTCTATTCCGGCAACAATAGCCATTATTCCAAAGCCACTACCTCCGGAGGTCACTACATTTTTATCATTCTGAGGATATACTCCATCTACATGAAAGCGTTCGCGAGCCATTCCACTCGTAGGTTCGGCTCCATCCCAAAAATAATTAAATGTCCTGCGCTGAACACTATCCAATAGAGCTTCATCTGTAATAGCAATTGGCTTTGTGGAGCTATCATCAGTATCTTTATTGGATTTATCCTTACAGCTAATAGCCACTAGAACAAGCATTATAGAAATGAATGGTATATATATTTTTTTCATATTATCTGTTTTAATAATAAACAAGAAAAAGAGACTAAGATTACATAGTCTCTTTTTCAAGACTCAGAGCATTTAATTCAATGTAAATCTCGCAGATTTAACATCACTACTATTACCTCCTATCATCACATCAAAATCACCTTTTTCAAATACATATTCGAGGTTGTAATTGTAGAATTTCAATAACTCAGGAGTTATCTTAAAACTAACATTTTTACTTTCCCCTGCTTTTATAAATGTTTTTTCAAAGCCTTTCAATTCTTTCACCGGACGTGTAACACTACCAACCAAGTCACGAATATAAAGTTGAACAACCTCAGCTCCATCATATTTTCCTGTATTTGTAACAGTGACGGAAGCTGTTAATTCTCCTTTTGCATCAAGTGTTGTAGAGCTCAATTTAACGTCGCTATAACTAAATGTAGTATAGCTTAATCCGTATCCAAACGGATATAACGGATCGTTACTTACATCTAAATAGTTGCTACGGAATTTCTCAAACCATCGTCCTTCGTGCAACGGACGACCTGTATTTTTATGATTGTAGAATAGCGGTATCTGTCCTACATTCTGAGGGAAAGTAGCTACAAGTTTTCCGCTAGGGTTGACATCTCCAAACAAAACATCTCCAATAGCATGTGCAGCCTCTGAACCACCAAACCAAACATTAAGAATGGCAGGTACGTTTTCATTTTCCCAAGTCAAAGTCAATGGACGACCTGTAAACAATACCAAGACGACAGGTTTTCCGGTTTTCAATAATTCTCTTAACAATTCTTTCTGTACATCAGGTATACCAATTTCGGTACGAGAACTAGATTCTCCACTCATCTCAGACGATTCACCCAATGCTGCAACGATTACATCTGCATCCTTTGATATTTGTAATGCTTCTTGTAGCATTTCTTCATTACTGCGAGTTTCCTGATCTCTATGTAATGTACGACCAAACATAGTTGCATTTTGTTCATATTTTGCATCATTTATCAGATGACTACCCTTTGCATACACAACCTTAGCATTGCTTCCGGCTACCTTCTGGATACCTTCAACTACGGTTGCGGGTTTAGTAAGGTCTACAGCAACACTCCATGTTCCGGGCATATTAGAGCGTGTGTTTGCCAAAGGGCCAACCACTGCTATAGTTCCACCTTTTTTCAAAGGCAATGTATTATTTGCATTTTTAAGCAAAACAAAACTTTCTGAAGCTATCTTACGAGCAACAGCACGATTTTCAGCTGTGTATATTTCTTTTTTTGCACGATTTACATCGCAATATTTATATGGATCTGCAAATAATCCCAATTTATATTTAGCTTCCAACACACGGCGACAAGCCTGATCTATTTCGGCTTGCGTAACTTTTCCTTCTTTAAGAGACTTACCAACTGTAGCCAAGCCTTCACTTACCATATCCATATCGATTCCGGCCTTTAAGGCACGAGCCGAAACGGTTTGCAAATCACCAATTCCGTGATCTATCATTTCACTTATTCCGGTATAATCTGTAACTACAAACCCGTTAAACCCCCATTGCTTACGCAATACATCTGTCATCAACCATTTGTTAGCTGTAGCCGGAACTCCGTCCACTTCATTAAACGAAGCCATTACGCTCCCCACACCTGCCTCTACTGCAGCCTGATAAGGGTACATATATTCATTAAACATACGTATACGACTCATATCTACCGTATTATAGTCGCGACCTGCTTCACCTGCACCATACAGCGCATAGTGTTTAACACAAGCCATAATATTGGAGTTAGATTTATACATGTTCTCTCCTACTCCCTGATATCCGCGAACCATCGCTTTTGCGATTTGTCCTCCAAGAAAAGGATCTTCTCCATTCCCTTCCGAAAAACGTCCCCAACGAGGATCTCTTGAAATATCAACCATTGGGCTGAATGTCCAGCAAATACCATCGGCACTTGCTTCTATTGCAGCGATACGAGCAGATTGCTCTACAGCAGCCATATCCCATGTAGCAGCCATCCCCAAAGGAATTGGAAATACAGTTTCGTATCCGTGAATTACGTCCATTCCAAATATTAACGGAATTTTTAGACGACTCTGTTCTACTGCAATGCGTTGAACTTCTTTAATTTTCTCAACACCTTTTATATTGAATAAACCACCTACTTGCCCTTTCTTAATTTTTTCAGCTATATTACTGCTTTTAGCCTGTCCGGTGGTTATATCTCCGGAACTAGGCAGATTAAGCTGTCCGATTTTCTCTTCCAGCGTCATCTTACTCATTAAATCATTGATAAACTTATCCATCTTTGGATCTTTCCCTTGTGCCAATATATTGCCCGAGATAGCAAAGAAGGCCAAGAAGACCAATAATAATTGTCTTACAGTCATTTTACCTTAAATTTCAGTTATACCTTAACTCTAATTATTTCTTGCCTAAAACTAGTAAAGGCTAATTGTCTAGCCCTTACTATTAAAAATGTGATAACCTAATAAACCTTATTGATAGTTGGGGTTTTGTTTTAAAACGCCATTTGATTTATCGATTTCCGATTGAGGAACCGGGAGTAATGCATGCTTATCTTGATAATTTGTTTTACCTGCTGCATGTAATACTTCTTTAGCAGTACCCCAACGTACTAAGTCATAAAAACGGTCTGGTTCTAAAGCTAATTCAACTCTTCTTTCACGCTGAATAGCTTTTCTCAATTCCACCTGATCTTCTGTAGTAACCTTTGGCAATATACTGGTGCTAGCTCCTCTCGCATGAGATCTTACCATTTCCAAATATTTCAAAGCATCTTCAGTCTGATCTAATTCATTTGCGGCTTCTGCAGCCATAAGAATAACATCCGGATAACGGATAATGCGTATATTAACCCAGAATCCTTCTCTTGTATATTTAGCTCTCATCGCAGGATTTGTGTATGCTTTTTTATTAAAGTATGCACCCATTGCAGATGATTCAGGAGACTCGCCATATGGCTTATTTGTATTTTCAGGAGTGATAGCTGCACCCGGTTTTCTGAAATACAGAAGTGTAGCATCTTTACGTGGATCTCCAGGCTCGAAAGCTGTACCTAACTCTTTTGTTGCCATATGCCAACCCCAGCCAAGATTCCATTGTCCTGCACCTCTCACACCTTGCACCTGACAAAACTGGCTACCGATAGCCGTACTTGCAGGCATTGCCGCAGTAGCAGTACATTGCAGTTCAAAAATTGATTCGCCACAGTTCTCTCCTGCATCAGTAAACACCTGATCAACAGATGTATTCAGATTATAGATTCCTGAATTGATAACTTCTTTAGATGCAGCAAGCATATTTCCCCAGTCGTTACGCATCATATACGTTCTGGCATGTAACGATTTGGCAGCACCCCATGTTAAACGGCCTGTATATTTAGCTTGCCAAGATTGAGGTAAATTTGCTTCAGCAAAAGTAAGGTCCGCATCAATTAATGCATAAATCTCAGCAGCAGAGCTTTTCGGGATATTAGCCTGTGATGCATCTTTTATTTTAAAGTCTATTTTAGGAACTTCTCCCCATGCTCTCACCAAGTTGAAATAGCAATAAGCTCTAAAGAATTTAGCTTCTGCTTCCAAGCTTCTAAGGTCACTATTATTCAATTTCTGTATAGTATCTATAGTAGAGTTACAGTCATGAATTATCGAATAATTATGATTCCAGTAAGTTCCTAATATACCATTAGATGCTGTGTATTCAAAATCATCCCAAAATCTGGCGTTATCTGGTCCATCATTCTCAGTACTTCCTTTTTCAGAATCTTCGGAACGGAACATGTGCACTGCAAATGCAGGAATCCCGGCAGTTATATTATAACTTCTCATTTTTGAGTAAACACCAAAGATTTTTGCTTCTACACCACCACTAGTATCGTCATCCTCAGTAAAACTTCCTTGAGGACTTTTGTCAAGAAAATCATTACAGCTGATAACCGATAATGCTAAAGCAGCAATTATAGCGGCATATATATATTTATTAAATATTCGTTTCATAATATATTGTTTTTATCTATTAAAATGTAAGATTTAAACCAAATGTATAAACCGCAGGCATTGGATACGGATTAGCATCGATACCAAATGCTGTTGCCGAACCTCCTATTTCTGGAGAATAGCCTGTATTATTTTTCCATGTTTTAGGATTTTGAGCATTTATATATACTCTCAAAGATCTCATTCTTAATTTCTTCAACATATCTGCTCCGAAAGTATAACCCAATTGAATATTTCTGATACGGAAGAAACTACCGTCTTCGACGAAATAATCAGATGGATAATCTTTACCATTTATCGCACGTTTTCTATTCAAAATAGGTTCTGTGTTAGATGTGCCTTCTCCATGCCATCTACCCATCTTCGATTCCAAATAGTTAAACTGAGACCATTCAAAAATATTCCATGTGCGATAAATTTCATTACCATATACACCCATCATGTCAACAGACAAGTCAAAATTCTTGTATCCTACATTTACAGAAAGTCCGTAAGTGAAATCAGGAGTAGGATTACCAATCATTGTTCTGTCTGCAGTAGTAATTTCACCATCTCCATTTACATCTTTAAACTTAAGGTCTCCCGGTAATACTTTTGTTAATTTATTTGTAGGAGAGTTATCTATTTCTGTCTGATTTTGATATACACCCTCTACTTTATATCCATAGAAATAACCAATTGGATAACCGGCTTGTGTATAAGACATCATTGGAAGACCTGATGTTCCATCAGTAATAGTATATCCGTTCTGCACCAATGACAATACTTTATTCTTTATTGTTGTCAAGTTTCCACTTACACTATATCTCCAATCAGAACCAATTTTATCATTCCATGAAAGTGATAATTCAACACCTTTATTTTCCAAAGCTCCAAGGTTTCCTAAACCGGGTCTGGTACCTGTTATTCCTGGTACTTCAGCCAAAAGATCTTTAGTTTTCTTCTTATAATAAACACCTTCGAAATTTAGTCTGTTCTTCAAGAAATAAGCTTCAAATCCAGCTTCCCAAGCTTCAATTTTTTCCCATCTCAAGTTTGGATTTGGAAGATATGCGATTTCATATCCCGGTATTATATTATCACCAAAAATAGCGTTAGAAGTGTTTAGAAGTACTGGTTCTGCAGGATAAACTCTATCCATATTTTGGTTTCCTAGAGTACCCCATGATCCTTTAAGCTTCAAGTAATCAAGAAAAGTGAAATCTTTCATAAAATCCTCTTCTGTTATTACCCAACCAGCACCTAAAGAGTAGAAATTTTGCCATTCGTTGCCAGTATAGAAGAATCCTGAAGATCCATCACGACGGAACGATCCGTTGAACAGGTATTTATTTTTATAATTATACAATCCCCTTGCCAAGAATGAAACAGTTGAGCGTTCCCATTGTGTACTTTCGGCAGATGCTGCATTTGCATCACCGATGCTTACAAACCATTTGTCAGGGTCATTCGCGATAGGAAGTCCGTTTCCTTCACCACGTTTTCCGGTAAGGCTGGACAAGTTGTTATAGTATGTTGTAAAACCGGCTGTAGCTGTAATATTATGATTGTTAAAGCTATTTGTATAAGTCAACAAATAATCACTTTGAACTTTTGTTTCATTTGTTTTTTGTTGCTGCACAGCAGTTTTCCCATCTCCCATAACCACAGGTTGTTGAGTATCAACATCGAATATAGTTCTCTTAGGTGTGTATAATCTGCTATCATAAGATTTGTAATCTAATGAATACATTACACGGAAATTGAAGTTCTTCAAGAAAGTAAGATCTCCATATACATTACCGGATGCTCTGTAATCAATTACTTTGTTCATATCCTTTTGTAATTCAACAATAGTCATCGGATTTGACACTTCATTTTTTTGGAAACTAGGCAATGTATTATACAAACCTTCTTTTTCATTATAAGGAGATCCGATAGGTGCTGCATATAAAGCTCTTTTCACAGCATCTGTATATAAGCTGGTAGAAGTATTAAGAGGAGTTGAACGAGCACCATTAAATTGGAATCCAACTTTAAATGCTTTAGTGATAGTGTAATCACTGCTCAGATTGATAGTTACCTTACTGAATTGTTCGTGTTTCAAAGTTCCTTCTTCTGAAGTATATCCAACACCCATATAGAACTTATTCCTTTCGCTAGAAGATGTTATACTAATATTGTTATTGGTAATAAATCCTGTTTGGAATATTTCATCTTGCCAATCTGTATCAGCAGTCCAGTTTGTATAATCGAAAGGACTTGCTCCTTGGTTTGCTAACTGCTCTGAATAAAGTTCTTTAAACTGTGCAGCATTCGCCATTTTGATTTTATCTACTACCGATTTAAAACCAAAAGAAGTATTGATATTTACCAATGTCTGACCTTCTTTCGCTTTTTTAGTAGTAACAATAATAACACCATTTGCACCACGTACACCAAAGATAGCCAATGATGAAGGGTCTTTCAATATTTCCATTGATTCGATGTCGGCAGCATTCAAGAAGCTAATGTTATCGTTGAATAATCCATCAACTACATATAGCGGCTTATATCCGTTAATTGAATTTGTTCCACGAATACGAATTTCGGGATCTTGTCCGGCAATACCTGTATTTACGACCTGTACCCCCGCTACTTTTCCTTGCAAAGAAGCTAATGGGTTTGCAGATGGACGGTTTGCTATATCCTCAGCTTTAATACTAGCTATGGACCCGGTCAAGTCTCTTTTCTTTGCTGTACCATAACCAATTACGACTGTTTCCGTTAGCATTTTGGCGTCATCTTCCAATACTACGTTTATCGCATTCTGGGCACCTACAGTAACTGATTGAGATTTCATTCCCAAATAAGAAAACACAAGAACATCTCCTTGTTTTGCAGAAAGAGAATACATACCATCTATATCTGTTATTGTTCCGTTTGTTGTACCTTGTACCAGAACACTAACTCCGATTAGAGGCTCATTCGCTTGATCCACAACCTTACCCGAGATTGTTTTGGTCTGCGCATAAATAGTCGTCACGCTTGCCAAAAGAAAACAAGTGAAGAAAAAAATTCTCCGCATGAGAGCAGCTGAACTTTTCATTTTTTTAGGTTTAATTTTCATAGTCTTACTTTTTATTTAAACACATATTTTCAAATAAAATCTACTATGAACGACAGAAAAGAAGAACTAAAAAGTGATCGTATTTTCCAGTAACGGCTAAGTTATGATTGTTCTTTCTGTGCGTATGATATTAGATTTGTGTCAAAATTAGAGTTTATAGACAGAGTGTTTCTAAAAGTTAATACACCGTGAATACACCCTCTCCTCTTTTAACAATACCACCACCTCACTTTTACCTCTCAAACAATCATAATAATATAACAAACAATAAATTACAATAGTTAATCTATATTCAGAAAAAACTCATTCAAGTTTTGGGAAGGAAGAATATTTAACTTTTTTCTTAGTCTATAACGACTATTTTCAACGGCTCTAATAGATAAATTCATTAAAGAAGCAATCTCCTTTGTTTCCAAATTTAGTTTCAAACAAGCACAAAGCCTAAGATCATTATTCGTTAACTGAGGGTATAGAGTTTTCATCTTTCTGAAAAAGCCTGTATGTTTTTCTTCAAACTTTAATAAAAATGTTTTCCAATCATCTTCCGTATTCATATTGCTATTGAGCAAGGCATTTATTTTTTGAGATAACGGAATCAATGCATTGTTTCTATTCTTTGAATAAAAATCATCTATGATATCTTTTACTTTCAAAATGAGTTCATTTTTCTGAATAATAAAAGATGTTTGAGTAAGAAGTTCGGCACTCTTTTGTTCCACTTCTTGCTGCAACTCCCCGGCCAACATTTTCAAGCGTCGGGTTTCTCTATGTCTGATCTTTTGAAGATGCAAGTTTCGATATCGTCTTAATATAAGCATCCAGATGATATACATGACAAAGAAAAAAGCAAGAATATAAAACATATACGCCCAAATAGTCTGATACCAAGGCGGCAATATTTCAAACTCATAAGATATAGATTCGGAATAATGTCCGAGATTATCTACTGTACGTACCATAAAGACATACTTACCCTCAGGTAGACGAGCATACTGAGCACCATTCACCTTTTGCGGTAGAGACCAATCATTATCTACCCCCTGCAACATATACTGAAATGAGAAATTAGATGAAAATGCATTTTCTGCCGAAAAGCCAAAGGTTACAGTATTATAGTTATATGATATCTTAGCTAATTGAGCAAGATTCTTATATTCGTAATCGCCATAACCATTTGTTGTTCCCAACATTCTTAAATATGGAAGAGGTAATTTATTTTGAAGGTCTTTTTTTACAACATGTTCTTTATTGTATATCATAAACCCATTATCCAAACAGACAAGGCTCAATGAATCATTCAGAATAGACACATTTTCGTATGCGTTTACCAATGATAAGTTCATTCCTAAGTTGTAGCTTTCGAGAATAGATGCCTCATAGCCATCATACGAGAATTTATAAATCGAAGCATCCGTAAGTGCCCAAAATAGATTTCCACGAATATGTACAATTTGCTTTAGGTTCTTTACATTTTTAAAGCAATCATTCAGTATTGTATTCGGCACTATTTTATTTGAAATATCATCGTAGGTATAAAACTCATTATTTCCAAGTAAAACAATACGTCCCCCTACCTTAAACATTTTCATTTTGTATGGGAATCCATCTTTATTACTTCCTCCGTAATATGAGAATGTTTCAAAGCCCGAGAGATCTTCTCCGAGTTTACACCTATAAATACCTCTATTAGCATGTTCTAGCCATATATTACCGATATGATCAATATCCGCATTAATTATCGGCTCTGATATCTGCTTCGGCACATAAACCTTATTTGTAGCGGGATCTACAATTTTTAGAGATTGATAGGTAGAAAGAAAAAGCAAGTCTTTCTCTTTATATTTTGCTTCCATGATGTTGTAGACACCCGTATGTATATCAAACACATCTGAAACCGAAAGGTTACTATTTATCATTTTTAGACCTTTGTTGTGGCAACAGTATAGCTTTCCATTCACAACTTTTAATGTCCAGACTTGTCCTTGTGTTCCATTTATCAGTTTCATGTTAGACAGAGCTTCCGGCTTTTTCAGATCTTCAGCAGCTATGTAAAACACACCCTGATTGGTAGCAACAAACAATTTATCATTCCACAGAGCACCACCATATACCGCACCAGTTTTCCCTCCTTTATCGATATAGCAGTCCATATTCTCTATATGCTGTATATAAGAGATACCTTTATCCAGAGCAGCCCACACATTGCCTATATTGTCTTCATAGAGGGATAGCACCGTATTATTCTGGAGAGTGTTTATAGTAGATAGATGATCTAATATATTACCATTTTCGTCAACCTGATAAATACCATCTAATATAGTTCCGAAAAAATAAACACCCTTCGAAGACAATATACCGCAATTAAGCTCTGCAGAACTTAATACAGACGATATGGCAGAGTTCCATTGTTTAAACGTGCTCCCATCATAAATATACATTCCTTTTGTGGATGTACCTATAAGATATTTATCTGTTGAATATGGCAATATAACCCTAACATCTGTATTCGTAAAGATTTCACTCCCTTCTATCTTTGTTAATGTAGCACCTTTCAGGCGGTACAATGCTCCAAACATCTGCTGCACCAAGAATTCATTTCTTACCTTAGATAATAACAAGAAGCCTCCATTGAAAGGTACATGTTTCACTGTTTTATAGTCGTACATATAGATGGACGTAAAAGATTGGAAATAAACGCAATCTTCCGCAATCCATATCTTCCAGAAATCATCATTTTTAAAAAGAGCTTTATCCAGTTGATCACTTAAAGAAGTGTAGACTAATTTCCCTGAGATATCCCTATCCCATCGACCAAACTCCTCATAGCTTCCGGTAAAAATCGTTTGATGCGAAAGAACTGCCACCGAACGTGCTATTAGAGAATTAGGTATACGGTTTAGCTTCCATTCGACACCGTCGAACTCCAACAAGCCTATGTCGTTACCAAAATACATTATTCCTTTTTCGTCTTGCGCTATCGACCAGTTTTTATTATCGGCTCTATACATGTTCTTGGAGAGGTTGATAACATGTGGTTTATTTGCCGAAATTGAAATGAAAGGAAGGAAGGTTAGGAATAATAAAAAGATATATTTCATTAAATTATTCATTCAGGTTGAATTTACAAAGAGCTTTCTTATTTAAGACATCAAAAATACTACTTTTTTATGGATTTTGTTTTCAGATGGATGTCAATATAATGTCTTCAATCGTTTTGCCTTTAGAAGTTCATAAGTTATATTTGTATGCAATAAAAAATTAATATCAGAAAATCATGAAAATCGGGATAGACCTAGGAGGAACCAATGTTAGAATGGGTGTTGTCAACAATGGTGTCATTGTAAAGAAAATATCGGAGCGATGCAAAGCAGACCAGCCTGAAGACGTCGTTATAACGCAATTGACAGACATGCTTCATCAAATTATATCGCCTGAAATAGAAAGTATAGGTATAGGTGTACCTTCGGTGGTTGATGCAGAAAAAGGTATCGTATATAATGTGATGAATATCCCCTCTTGGAAAGAAGTACATCTGAAAGAAATACTAGAAAAAGAATTTAATATCCCGGTCTTCGTAAATAATGACTGCAATTGTTTTGCTCTGGGTGAATATCATTTTGGAGAAGGAGCCGGATCGAAAGATTTAGTAGCTGTTGCTTTAGGAACAGGTGTAGGCTCAGGGATTATTATCGATGGCAAATTATACAACGGAGGAAATACAGGTGCCGGCGAGGTCGGATGTATTCCTTATCTGGAATATGATTATGAATCTTATTGCAGTAGCTCTTATTTCACTCGTGTACATGGCATCTCCGGCAAGGACGCTTTTGAAAAGGCTAAAGCCAATGAAGACGTTGACTCCATCATTCTATGGAACCAGTTTGGACACCATGTAGGCGACCTGATGAAAGTAATTCTTTTTGCTTACGACCCTCGAGTGATTATTTTAGGCGGAAGTATAGCCAACGCTTACGAATACTTTGCTCCTGCCATGATGGATAGCCTTGATAGCTTTCCTTACCCCGAAACAGTAAAGAACCTGAAGATATATACATCCAAAGTAGACGATGTTGCTATACTTGGAGCATCAACCCTAAGCTAAATTAATAGCCATTATACAGAACGGAGTGAAGAATCATAAATTATAGATTCTTCACTCCGTCAAAAATAAAAGAATAATATCTTATCTCTCCCACTGCTGTAACTCAGCTACAGCAAGCTGATAATCTCGTTCTGTTTCCAGATACTTATCCACTGTTTCATAATACACTGACAACTCTAATAGATAATTAATAAGGGATAATTGCCCCTTATCCAATGCCATTTTAAGCAAATCCTGACTATTGGTAACGCTCAAAGCATCTTCATACTCTTTTAACAACAGAGATAATTTCTTTGCTTTATCATACTGATTCTTCAAGGTATTCCTGAATTGTAACTCAGAGTCCTCATGCTGCATCTGCAATGCTACCGTTTGGGCTTTTTGATGCTTCACTGTATTTTTACCTTCCCACAAAGGAATGGATACGCCAACCGAAACACCCTGAAATGTTGTACCCGATACTCTTTCGCTAGCATACCCCGCTGTTATCTTGGGCAGATTCAAAGCTCTTGTAAGCTGTTCCTGCTTTCTGCTCAACGCAACTTCTTGTTCGGCTACACGCAAAGAAGGATTATTAGCCTTTACTATTGCAAACCATTCTATAAAATTGAGAGGGAAGGTAAAATCTGAATAACGATTAAATTCTGTGATATCCAACCCTCCGTTCAATCGCTGCAACTCAGATTTGGATAAATTCAAATCAACTTCATTGATCTGCAACGCTTTCTCAGCATTTAGTAAGTTCAACTTCGTTTTATTACGCTCCAAAACATCGATATTTCCCTGATCAAAACTCTTCTGATACGCATCAGACAGTTCTCTGGCTTGTTTCAGTCGATCCGATAGTATCTTGTTCATCTTCGTTTGATAAACCAGTTCTACACAGATTAAGCGAGCCTGTTGCAAGATCTCCACTTTCTGTTGATCATAGATCATATCTACCTGTTGGTTTTTTCCATCAGACAATTGTGTCTTATAGCGATATGCTGTAGGAAAATCAAACGACTGGGTTACATTAAGGTCTACACGGTTACCTTCTCCGGAGGGATTTCCCCACAGATAACCGAATTCCACTTCGGGATTAGCCATGTTTATGCCTGTTTTGTTCCCTATCTTATCAGCATTAGCTTTCTCGCGATAGGCTTTCAGCGTTGTATTATTCATTTCTATCTCTTTCAATACATTATCGAACGAGCTTTGAGCGTGTGCACTGAGAGCTAGCACCGACAAAAGAATATATATTATTGGTTTCATAAATTATAACTCTTTTATTAAACAATCTCTTCCTTTACAGCCTTTCTATTTTTCAGCATTCTGTATATAATCGGCACAATGTACATATTCAACATGGTTGAAGTTAGTAGTCCGCCCAAAATAACCTTAGCCATAGGACTCTGAATTTCATTACCAGGCAAACTTCCTTGTACAGCCAGAGGTATCAAAGCCAGTCCCGAAGACAAAGCTGTCATCAAAATAGGATTCAAACGATCAAGCGATCCTTGCAATATACTCTTATTCACAGAATATCCTTTGTTTCCCAAATCGTTATAATGAGCCATCAGCAAAATTCCGTTTCGCGTAGCAATACCAAACAAGGATATAAATCCGATAATAGCCGGAATGCTGATCTCTCCGGATGTAAACAGAATAGCATACACTCCACCAATAAGAGCCAGAGGAAGATTAAGAAGAATTACAGCCGATTGTGTAACACTTCTAAATTGATTGAAAAGCAATAAAAAGATAATAAGAATCGCAAAAACAGAAGCGATCAGCAATATCTGCGATGCTGCCTGTTCACTTTCAAACTGTCCTCCATATTCAATATGATATCCTTCAGGCAACTGAATATTGTTATCCAAGTTATCCTGAATCTCATTTACAACACTTCGCAAATCTCGTCCGGCAACGTTTGCCGACACGACAATCTTACGTTGAGCATTCTCCCTGTTGATTGTATTAGGACCCGTAGAGGATGATATATCTGCAATATAAGCAAATGGGACTTTAAGCCCGTTAGCATCTATCATCAGATTTCTGATCTTCTCGGCTTGATCTTTATAGTTCTCGTCAACTTTTAGTGTCAAGTCAAAACTTTTACCTGCATCATAAACCTGAGAAACAACTTCACCTGAAAGCATTGTAGTTACAAACTCAGTAAATTCGGGTAAGGTGATACCATATTTTGACAACAGTTCGCGCTTAGGGACAATCTTTAATTGGGGACGCTCTACCTGCTGCTCTACATTCAAGTCGGCAACACCGTCTATGCCCTCTATCTTCGACTTGATCTCATTTCCGAGAGAGAATAATTTATTCAGATCTGTCCCAAAAATCTTTATGGCAATATTGGCTTTGGTGCCCGAAAGCATATGATCGATACGATGCGATATCGGTTGACCTATTTCCACACTAATTCCCGGTATGGCATTCAGCTTATTCCTGAGATCGGCTAACACCTCTTTTTGAGGACGATCTTTTAATACAAAAGGTGCTTCAATCTCAGATGTATTCACACCAAAAGAATGCTCATCCAATTCGGCACGCCCGGTTTTACGTCCTACCGTTTGTATTTCAGGAACGCTAAGAATGGCCTGTTCTGCCATTGCTCCTACCTTATCTGATTCCTCTAATGATATTCCCGGTAAGGTATTTACAGTTACAGTAAAAGACCCTTCATTAAATGGCGGTAAAAAATTGCGCCCAAACGTGAAAGAGATAGTAATAGCCGAAATCAACAACAAACCTGTTATTCCCAATACTATCTTTTGTTTCTCTAATGCCCAATGTAAGCTTTTTTCATAGATAGCTTTAAGCCTTACTACAAATACAGATTCTTTTTCACCTTTATCTTTCTTATTATTTGCAAGCAAATAGCTACACAAAACAGGAGTTACTGTAAGAGCAATAATTGTAGATGCAAAAAGAGCAACGATAAAAGCTATCCCCAGAGGAACAAGCATACGCCCTTCCATACCGCTAAGGAAAAATAAAGGAGTAAAACTTGCGACAATAATTAATGTTGAATTCAAAATCGGCATACGGACTTCTTTCGATGCTTCGAATACAATAGTAAGCACGCTTTGTTGTTCCTCCTTTGGTTTTTTCCGATTCTCTCTCAAGTGCTTAAATACATTTTCAACATCTATGATAGCATCGTCTACCAGCGAACCGATAGCAATAGCCATCCCCCCTAAACTCATCGTATTGATCGTTAAGCCCATCAGCTTTAGAGCAAGAATAGAGGTTAATAAAGAAAGTGGTAAAGCCATTAAAGAAATGAAAGTTGTACGACCATTCATCAAAAACAAGAACAGCACGATGACCACAAAAATAGAACCTTCATAAAGGGATTTTTGCACATTATTAATAGAGTTATTAATAAAACGTTCCTGCCGGAAAATATCTGTTGATATTTTCACATCCGTAGGAAGTCCCTTTTGCAGATCGGCTATAGAAGCATCCAGCTTTTCACTCAGCTCGATGGTATTCGTATTGGGTTGTTTAGTTATAGTAAGCAACACAGCAGACTTTGTTTTTTCGGAAGCGACACCTAATTTAGGTGTTTTTGCTCCTATCTTTACATCTGCTACATCGCTGATCAGAATAGGGCTTTCTCCAACTTTCTTTATAACAGCTTTGCCTATTTCTTTTACATCCGCACTTTGCAGAACACCTCTTACTATAAATTCATTACCGTACTCATACAATACACCTCCCGATGCATTCTGATTCATATTACGCGTCACTTGTAGCACTTCATCTAGCGTAACACCGTAATGTTTCATACGCCCCGGATCGAGTAATATCTGATATTCTTTGATATCTCCACCTATAACTGTCACCTGTGCCACTCCTCCTGTAGATAGTAAGCGTGGACGAATCGTCCAATCGGCAATAGTGCGAAGGTCTAATAAAGATGTAGAGTCAGCAGTAAGGCCGATAATCATCACCTCTCCCAGTATCGAAGATTGTGGTCCCAATGTGGGTTGCCCGATATTCTCGGGTAAAGCATCACCCAGAGTAGCTAGTTTTTCGGTTACTATCTGCCGAGCTTTATAAATATCTGTACCCCAATCGAACTCGACCCATACAACAGAGAAACCTGTAGTAGATGACGAACGTACCCGCCGGACATCTGTAGCACCATTCACTGCTGTTTCGATAGGAAAAGAGACCAAGCGTTCCACCTCTTCCGAAGCCATCCCATTCGCCTCTGTCATTATCACTACAGTAGGGGCATTGAGATCTGGAAATACATCTATCTCCATATTCTTAGCAGTATAAAGTCCGCCAACCAATAAGAGAACAGCACCGATAAGAACAATCAGACGATTGTTCAACGAAAATTGTATTATTTTATTCAGCATATCTATTCCTCCTCAATTTAATGTTCATGAGCATGAGGGATTGCTGATGATGTAGAAGCTAACTTGACGTGATATGCTCCTTTACTTACTACTTTGTCTCCCTTCTTCAGACCTGACAAGATTTCCACTTGATTACCGTCATTTGCTCCCAAAGTAACTTCTTGTTTGCTATAAGCACCATCATGAGATTGCAAATAAACGAAATACAGGCCTTGTTCTTCGATTAAAGAAGATACAGGTATAGAAATAACATTGCTACGCGGTTGTCCTAAGAGATAGACTTCAACATAAGAACCGGAAATTATTTGACCGATATTATCAAATTCAAAATTGACCGGCACATAGTATTCTTGGCTAGACGAAGACTTTCCGTACGACACCAGCCTCCCATTTAGAGCGGAAAGGGTATAAACCGTCTTATCGTAAGGCGTTTTGAAATTTGCGGATATTACAGACCCTAAATCTTTAAAATAACGTTCCGAAACGTCAGCTCTTAGTTGCAGTCGTCTATTTTGCGTAACGGTCATTAAGGCTTGCCCTACTTCCACGTATTGACCTTCGTTAACCAATTTAGTCTTTATAAATCCGCTTATAGGAGTTGAGACTCCCACGCCCTTAGCTGTAGTTTTCTGCCCGATAGCATGATAAGCAACCTTAGCATTTTCGTAGTTCAGCTTGATCTCGTTATATTCTTTTTCGGCAATAAGCTTATTTCCGATCAAAGATTCAGCTCTCTGATATTCCTTCTGAGCAATCTCGTATGCAGACTTCGCTTTTGCTATAGGGTCTCCATCCACTATATTTTTAGAAGAAATACTTAGAAGCGACTCTCCACCACGTACGGCTAGTCCTTCATTCAACGAAGCCTTATTAAATGACACTATCCCATTAGCAGTTGCAGAGATTGTAACCTCGTCTCCCTGTGCAGATAAAATTTGTCCACTCGTTTTTATTACCTGATGAAATGCAGAAGGCTGAACATTCACGATTTCCAATCCTGCCTTTTTAGCCTGCTCGGGAGAGAATACGATTTCTTCTCCATGGGCTTCTTTATCATGAGAATCTTCATCTTCCGCATGATCGTGATCACACTCCTCCCCTTCTGCGTGAGAGTGAGCTCCTTCTTCTTCAGAATGATTATGTCCTGCGTGAGATTCTTTATTTTGTTCTGTATAAGTATCTGCTTTTTGTTTAGAGTTGCACCCCCAAAGCATCGCAAGCAAACAAGCGATATATATTATATATTTTTTCATATTCTTATTTCTTAAACTTGAATAAACAAAAAACAATTATAGGCAGTTTTAGAAACTGTCACTATAAAAATTCAAACTTCTCTATTTGAGAAATTATGCTAAGAAATAAGATACAGGAGGTGCACGCAGGCTTTTTATGGAGCCTACAAAAGGTGGCGTATAGCTTACTAAATAAGGCTTTTGCCTGAAGCGTTCCCCAAATTGTGGAGCTTCTAAATAAAACTCATTGAGTGAGTATAATATATAGGCAAGAGAAAGACAGTTTGCACATGGCAATATGTCATCATGCGTATTATCTTGTTGACGAAGTATTAATTCCTGAAGATTACAATCTTCTGTATGCGCCTGATGATGACATCCTTTTTTGTGTTGTTCACAACAGTTATGGCTATCATCTTGCTGATCGGAGCAATGATGTCGATGCATAATTTCCTCAAGAGAAAAACAGATAACGGCTCTTCCCTAAAAGTTGTGGACTAGGCATAAATATTCGTTAATCTAAATA